>Ga0207677_10000001_pt1 | contig 534789 bp, 504 predicted proteins | sample KBSMisM42_FD_184311 | JGI IMG/M metagenome (GOLD analysis project Ga0207677, IMG submission 184311) | Miscanthus rhizosphere microbial communities from Kellogg Biological Station, Michigan, USA - KBS Miscanthus M4-2 (SPAdes) (version 2) | ecosystem: Host-associated > Plants > Roots >...
AGGCGCGCGTCGTCGGGGAGTTTCTCGACGTCGAGGCCGTCGCCGTCGACGCGCACCGGCGTGACGCGCGCGCCGTACGACTCGAACAGCAATCGCGGCGGCGGATAGCCCGGCTCCTCGACCGCGACGCGCATCCCCGGCTCGAGCAGCACCCGCGCGATGAGATCGAAGGCCTGCTGCGCACCGTGCGTGACGATCACGTCGTCCGCGTCGGCGCTCACTCCGCGGCTGATGCCGATGTAGCGCGCGATCGCGGCGCGGAGCCTCGGATGTCCGGCCGGATCGGCGTATGCGCCGGTCAGCTTCGATGCGCGGATCTGCCGCGCGAGGAGGCGCCGCCACGTGTCGAACGGAAAGAGCGAGGCGTCGGGCGTGCCGACGCCGAAGTCGTAGCGCGGCGGTTTCGCGCGGAGCTTCGGCGCGTCGATCGACTCCCACACCTCGCGCACGCGGATCGCCGCGCCGCCGGTCTTGCGGCGTCCGTGCGAAATCGGATCGGACTCGACGAAGGTGCCCGCGCCCTTGCGTCCCGCGAGCAGCCCCTCGGCGACGAGCCACTCGTACGCGAGGCCGACCGTGTTGCGCGAGACGTCGAGCCGCCGCGCCAGCTCGCGCGTGGGCGGGAGGCGGTCGCCGCGCGCGAGCCGCCCGGAGACGATCGCCGCGCGCAGCTGGCGGTAGATCGAGCGGGCGAGGTCGGAGGGGTCGAGGGTGAGGTGGAGGTCCATCGGCTTGGCCCAATCCTCTTCGTAAATTCTGGCCCAGTCAACATGCCATCGCCCGCGCCATCATCTCTTCATGCAAAACACATTCGACACCACCGCCCTCCCCTGGATTCCGCTCGGACCGGGCGAGTCCTTCAAGCCGCTCCGCTTTTTCCCGAACGGCCGCGCGCTGCTGCTGCGCGTCGAGCCGGGGACGGTCATCGCGCGGCATCGCCACTTCGGCGAAGTGCACGCCTTCAACATCTCCGGCCAGCGCCTGCTCGACACGGGCGAGCTCGTCGGACCGGGCGGCTACGTCTTCGAGCCGGACGGCAACGTCGACTCCTGGCAGACTGCCGGCGACGAGCCTGTCATCGTGCAGATCACCTCGTTCGGCGCGATGGAGTACCTCAGCGAGAACGACGAGGTGCTCGTGCGCCACACTCCCGATTCGCTGCGCGAGACGTATCTGCGCTACTGCCGCGAGAACGGCGTGACGCCGCTCGAGCTGGGGTAATGACGATGCAACGTTTCGCTGTCGTCTATGCACGCGTCGCGCTCGGCTGCGCGTTTCTCTCCGCGGTCGCGGCGCGCTTCGACTTGTGGCGCGACCGCGGTCCGCATCCGTTCGCGCAATTCATCCATTACACCGCCGAGGTGAATGCGTTCCTGCCGTCGTCGTGGGCGCCGTTCCTCGCGGTTGCCGCCACGATCGCGGAGACGACGCTCGGGCTGGCATTGCTCGCTGGCATCAAACTGCGCGGGAGCGGCATCGCCGCGGCGATCCTCCTCGCCCTCTTCGCAATCGCGATGAGCATCTCCGGGGGCATCAAATCGGCATTCGACTCATCAGTGTTCTCCGCCTCTGCCGCTGCGTTGCTGGTGGCCGTCCAAACGGAGCGACATACTATGCAGCCTTGAAGGAGGCACTGATGAACAACCGACTCATCTCACTGCTGGCCATTCTCGCGATGGTGATCGCGATCCCGGCGTTCGCCGACGGCGCGGCGGTCTACAAGACAAAGTGCGCGTCGTGCCACGGCGCGGACGGCTCGGGGCAGACTCCGGTCGGCAAGTCGATGAAGATCCGCGACCTCCGCTCGCCCGAGGTGCAGAAGCAGACCGACGTCGAGCTGACGAAGATCATCGCCGGCGGCAAAGGCAAGATGCCGGCGTACGGCAAGCAATTGACGAATGCCGACGTCGAAGGGCTGATCGTCCACATCCGCACGCTCAAAGGGAAGTAACAACGCACGCCATTTGCACGTATCGCAAGCGGAGCGTGCAAATGGCAAATCCTTCCGACAAAGATCTCCCCCAACAGGACGCCGACCTCGGCGGTGACTACGCCCGCGACACCCATCGCGGCGCATATGGCGACGACTACGCGCGCGAAGGCAGCATCGACCCGATTCCCGATCCCGATGCCGATCCCGATGCCGATCCCGATGCCGATCCCAATGTCGATCCCGCCATCGGCAAAGCGAGCGAGTAACGGTCATGGCCTCCGCGATCCAGAAGCAGCGCAAAGTGCAGGCGCAGGTCGAGCGGTCGGAGAAGCGCAAGCGTCCGCCGCAGCGTGAAAAGCGCGGCGTGCAGACCGGCGCGCGGACGTACCCGGCGAACCCGATGCCGAAGCAGCACCACCGCAAGCCGGGCATCGAGTCGGAGATCCGGCCGCGGCCGATGTTCGACAACCCGGCGTACCTCGGCAGCGGCAAATTGCAGGAGATGGTCGCGCTCATCACCGGCGCCGACTCCGGCATCGGCCGCGCCGTCGCCGTGCTCTTCGCGCGCGAAGGGGCGGACGTCGCGATCGTCTACCTCGACGCCGACAGCGATGCCGAAGAAACGCGGCGCGTCATCGAAAACGAGGAGAAGCGGCGCTGCATCCTGATCAAGGGCGACGTCGGCGACGTCGACTTCTGCAACGAGGCGGTCGAGCGGACGGTCGCGGAATTCGGCCACCTCGACATCCTCGTCAACAACGCCGCGTTCCAGGAGCACACCGAATCGATCGAAGAGCTCACCGACGAGCACTTCGACCTCACGTTCAAAACGAACGTCTACGGCGCGTTCTACATGACGCGCGCGGCGATGCCGCACCTCAAGCAGGGCAGCTCGATCATCAACACCACGTCGGAGACCGGCATCTTCGGCGAGCCGTCGCTGCTCGATTACTCGGCGACGAAGGGCGCGCTGAACGCGTTCACCAAAGCGCTGGCGACGAGCCTCGCCGAGCGCGGCATCCGCGTGAACGCCGTCGCGCCGGGGCCGACGTGGACGCCGCTCAACCCCGCCGACCGCCCCGCCGAGAAGCTCGCGCAGTTCGGCGAGAAGACCGCGCTGCGCCGCCCCGCGCAGCCGGAAGAGGTGGCGCCGGCGTACGTCTTCCTCGCGTCGCCCGTGACAGGGTCGTACATCACCGGATTGGTGTTGCCGGTGATCGGAGGAGTGACGGGTGCGATGACAAGTCAGAAGGCGTAGCGCCATTCACCGCCCCCGCACCACCGTTCGCCGCCGCACGCGAGACGAACGCCCTTCGCGCCCGTAAGTTGGGCGCATGAACAGAAACAAGCTCGTCGCCGGGTTCTTCTTCCTGATCCTCGGCCTGCTGCTCACGCTCGAGAATCTCGATCTCTTCGAGGCCGGCCGCATCCTCCGCTACTGGCCGGTCGTGCTGATCGTCTTCGGCCTCATCAACCTCGGGGAGGCCAGCCGCCGCGGTGTCGCATCGGTCGCCGTCGTCATCGGCTCGCTGCTCCTCGCCTTGAAAGCGCACTGGCTCCGCTTCTCGCTCTTCGACCTCTGGCCGGTGCTCCTCATCGCCGTCGGCGTGATCATCGTGCTGCGCGCGCTCGGCATCCACGCGCCCGAAGCGCGCGGCAATCTCTGGAGCGTGTTGAACACGCGCAAGGTGACGATCGATCCGGGCGACCTCGATCACAAGCACCTCCTCACGTTCATGGGCGGCGCGAACGTCGAGGTGACGAACGCCGAGCACGAGGGGCCGGTCACGATCGAAGTGCTGGCCATGTGGGGCGGCATCGAGCTCCGCGTCCCCATCGGCTGGGAAGTGATCGCGGAGGTCGTCCCGATCATGGGCGGCATCGACATCAAGACCTACGGCGAAGCGAACGGACGCCAGCTCATCGTGCGCGGACTCGTGCTGATGGCGGGCATGGAAATCAAGAATGTGAGGACGGTATGAACGAGGAGAAACGACCATTCGACAGCGCCGGCCTCGTCGGCGGCATCATGCTGATTGCGGTCGGCACGATGTTCCTGCTCGACCGCATGGGCTACATCGACTTCCACATGACGCTGAGCGACTACTGGCCGATGGCCCTCGTGCTCCTCGGCGTCACGCGCTTCCTCAACCGGCCGCGGCGGCGGATGTCCGGCGTCTGGCTGATCGTCATCGGCCTCTGGCTGCAGGCCACGACGCTGCACTGGTGGGACATGACGTTCGAGTCGTCGTGGCCGCTGCTGGTGATCGCGTTCGGCGCGGTGATGGTGGTGCGCGCGGCGTTGAGTGCAATGGAGGCGCGTCATGACGTTTGATCAAGGTGAATTCCAACGCCAGGCGCGCAAGCGCGACAATCCCCAGGCGCGCAAGCGCGACAATCCATGGATCCGCCTGGTGATCGGACTGTCGATCCTCGGCTACGGCATCATCGCGTGGCTCGATCACCTCGGGCGCATCGACGGCGACGACTTCCTCCGCTGGTGGGCGGTGATCCTGATCGCGATCAGCGTAGCGCACTTCATCAACCGGCAATGGATCGGCGGCGTGATCTGGCTGATCTTCGGCCTGGCCTTCATGCCGCCGCTGCCGTGGCTGCCCGACCTCCACTTCACGCAACTCCTCGGCATCTGGCCGTTACTGATCAGCGCCGCCGGTGCGACGCTGATCCACCAGGCGCTGCGGCCCGCGGCGAAAGATCAGCACGGCGCGTTCCGCGCGCTCGCCTGGATGGGCGGCAGCGGACGGACGATCAACTCGCCTGATTTCGTCGGCGGCGACGCGATCGTCGTGATGGGCGCGTGCGAGCTGAACCTCGCCGATGCGAAGATCGAATCGGAGGCGGTCATCGACGTGCTCGCGTTCTGGGGCGGCATCGATATTCGCGTGCCGAAGCACTGGATCATCGAGAGCCACGTGACGCCGCTCCTCGGCGGCTTCTCGAATCGCACCACGAACCCGACCAGCGGCGACGGACCGCGCCTCATCGTGCGCGGCGCGTCGATCATGGGCGGCGTCGAGGTGCGGAATCCGAAAGAGGTCGCGGCATGAGACGCGGTGAGCTCGCCCTCTACGCGATCGGCGCGCTCACCGCGGCGGCGCTGGCATCGTCCGTCTTTCTGCTGTCGACGAAAGGCATCTCCGCGACAGTGGCCATCGCCGCGGCCTTTCCACCGTCGCTGCTCCTCGGCTGCATCGGACTCGCATCGCATTACCTCTGCCGCGCGATGCCGATCCAGTCGTCGAGCCGCGGCTCGATCGCGGCGTCGGTCGTCGGCTCGGCCGCCGCCGCGAGCGGACTCTGGGTGCTGACGTGGAAGTCGTGGATCGCCATTCTCGACCGCCGCCTCGCCCCCGATTACACGCTCCTCTTCGGCCTCGGCGTGCTGCTCTACGTCGCGACGGTCGCGGTGCAGTACCTCGTGCTCGAGATCGACATCTCGCGCGAAGCGGAAGAGGCGGCGCTGCGTTACCGCGTGCTGGCGCGCGAGGCCGAGCTGCGCGCATTCAAGGCGCAGGTCGATCCGCATTTCCTCTTCAACAGCCTCAATGCCGTCGCGTCGTTGTGCGGCTCGCGCCCGAACGACGCGCGCCAGATGGCCCAGCATCTCGCCGATTTTTTTCGCCTCATCCTCCGCCTTGGAGCACTGGAGCGGATCACGCTGGCAGAGGAGCTCGACCTCGTGACGCGCTACCTCGCGATCGAAAAAGTGCGCTTCGGCGATCGCCTGAAAACGCGCATCGACGTCGATGACGCGGCCGGACAATGCCTCGTGCCGCCGCTGCTGCTGCAGCCGCTGGTGGAGAATGCAGTACGGCACGGCGTCGCGTCGATGGTCGAAGGAGGCACGATCGACATCGAAGCGACGCTGCGCGACGGCATGCTGCGCATCCTCATCGACAACCCCGCCGATCCCGATCGCGCCGACCATCGCGGCGAAGGGATCGGCCTGCAGAACGCGCGCGGGCGATTGCACACCGTGTCGGAAGGGCGCGCCGTCATGAACGCCGCGGAAACCGAGGGACGGTTCCGCGTGAGCATCGAGTTGCCAAGATGATTCGCACGATCATCGTCGACGACGAGCCGCTCGCGCGCGACGTCCTCCGCGAATACCTCGCGGCGGACGAAGACATCGACATCGTCGCCGAATGCGCGAACGGCTTCGAAGCGGTGAAGGCGGTCGCGGAGCACGATCCCGACCTGCTGCTGCTCGACATCCAGATGCCGAAGCTCGACGGCTTCGAGGTGCTCGAGCTGCTCGACCGCTCGCCCGTCGTCGTCTTCGTCACCGCGCACGACGAGTACGCGCTGCGCGCCTTCGAAGTCCACGCGCTCGACTACCTGCTCAAGCCGTTCTCACACGAGCGGCTGCGCGCCGTGCTTGAGCGCGTGAAACAACAGACGGGCCGCGAGCACACGCCGGTCGCCGGTCTCGCCGCCTCGCTACGCGCGAAACCGCTGCAGCGGATCGTCGTCAAGCACGACGACGGCACGATCCAGGTGATCCCGCTTGCGCGCATCGATTACGTCGAGGCCGACGACGACGCGATCGTCATCCATACCGCCGGCACGACGCTGCGCAAGCAGCAGCCGATCGGCGACCTCGCGCGCGAGCTCGATCCCGACCGCTTCGTCCGCGTGCATCGCTCCGTCCTGCTCAACATCGAGCGAATCGAGAAGATCGAGCTCTACGCGAAGGACAGCCGCGTCGCAATCCTGCGCGACGGGACGCGCGTGCCGGTCAGCCGCACCGGCTACGCGCGCTTGCGCGAGCTGCTGTGATCAGACGCCGAACTGGCGCAGATGATGATCGATGTGCTTGAACATCAATCGTCCCCACTCCTCGCCTGACAGCCGGCCGAAAAACGCGTGCGTCTCGTTCCCCGCGGCGGCCGGGCCGCGCTGCACGAAGCGTTCGATGAGCGTCGTGAGTCGCGTCCGTTCGGCGGCGAGATCGCGCTCGTCGGCGACGACGAACGTCGGATCGGTCGGACCGTTTTTGCCGAACGGCTTGTCGCCGAGGACTGACTTGCGGACGAGCGGCGCGAGGATGCGTCCGATGAACTTCTGCTTCATCGGACGATCGCCCGTGCCCGACTCCAGCGCGATCGCGCAATGGCAGAGCGCCTGCGCCGGATTCATCTTTCCCCACTGCCGGACGCTGTCGGGCCGGAGGGCATTCACACGCTGCAAAAGCGACTCGCGATCGGCGGCATTGAAGAGTGTTTGCATGGGGAAACTTTAGCGCGGATTGGTCGTCGCCATCGCGGCATAAGAATTGGAGAAGGCCTCGGCATGTCCGAGGCCTTCACATACTCCGAACTGGCGCAGATCCTCCCCCTGTCACGCGCGACCATCCAGTCGCTGACCCGCAAAGGCGTACTTCCGGCAGAACGGCGTGGCCGAAAGACGTACATCAGCCGCGCGTCCGTCGAGGCGTTCCTGCAGAAATGCATGACGCTCGTCCGGCCTCAGCAGGAAGACGCGGTCGTCGAAGATGTCATTGTCGATCTCGACGTCGAGGAGGCGCGTCGCCATCAGCGTTTCGTGTTGAAGACACCCCTCGCGGCAAGATTGACCACCACCGACGCGAAGATCATCGACATCGACGAGCGTGGCGTGCGCATCTGCCACGAGCGCGCGCTCCGCATCGGCAGCGAAGGGCGTTTCTCGTTCGAGCTCGCCGGATTGCAGCGCGTCTGGGTCGTCCGCGCCCGCGTGACGTGGAGCAAACTCGCCAGCGGCGGCTACGTCAGCGGCCTCGTGATCACGGAAAACGATCACGCGATGCGCGATGCGATCGCCTGCCTCGAGCGCCTCGATGCGGTCGAGCCCGACCGGCGCTCGCTGCAGCAGAAGCGCGAGACGCGGCGGCGGAAGGAAGCGTCGCGCGCGGCGATGCGTGAGATTCCGCGGCACGACGTCGAGCAGGGCGATCTCATCCGGACGACGATGGAGCAGCTCCGCCGCGACCCGGTCGCCGCGCAGCGCTGGTACAGCCGCGCGCGTTACGCACTGGCGCAGGAGTCGGTGCGGCGGCTGTTGCCGGCGCGTCAGCGCGAGCGCGACGAGGCGCTGGCGATCTGGGAAGCGCTGTCCCGGCAGGTCGATCTGCGCGTCGTTTGTCGCATCGTCGCAGCCGACGATCAGACGTCCATGCCGGTCAATTCGCGAATCCGCCCGCGGTAACGGCGGCTCATCGTCAGCTTCGTCCCGTCGCGCAGCACGACGAATACCGCTCCGCCGAACGCGCGGTGCATCTCCAGTATCCGCTTCACGTTCACGATCGTGGCGCGGTGGATGCGGAGGAACTTGCGCGCGTCGAGCCGCTCCTCGACGTCGCTGATCGACTCGCGCACCAGATGCGCCGCGCCGGCCGCGTGCAGCCGCACGTACTTTCCTTCCGCCTCGATCCAGTCGACGTCGTTGGCAGCGACGAGGAACGTCCGGTCGCGCGCCTTGACCACGAAGTGATCGAGCGACGGCTTCACCACGCGCTCGAGCAGCCGCACGATGCGCGCTTCCGACTCCGCGCCGCCGTCGTGCATCTGCCGTTTCGCGCGGCGCAGCGCGTCGTGGAAGCGCCGGCGGTCGAACGGCTTCATCACGTAATCGACCGCCTCCACCTCGAACGCGCGCACCGCGTACTCGTTGTGCGCGGTGATGAAGACGACCATCGGCAGCCGTTCGCCGCGCAGTTTCTGCAGCACCTCGAAGCCGTTGTGGCCCGGCATCTCGATGTCGAGCAGCAGGAGGTCGGGCTTCTGCTTGCGCACCGCGGCGATCGCTTCGCTGCCGTTGGCGCACTCGCCGACGACCTCGATCTCCTCGTCGTCATCGAGCAGCGTCCGCACTTTCTCGCGCGCCAGACGCTCGTCGTCGATGATCAGTGTGCGGATCGCTTTCATCTGTGAAATGGGATCACCATCTCCACCACGAAGCCGCCGGCCGGCGATGCGCCGAACGTGAAGCGCTGCGCCGCGCCGTACAGCTGCTCCAGCCGCGCGCGGGTGTTGGCCAGGCCGATCCGTTCGCGCGGATGCTCGCCGCACGAGGCGACGCCGTCGTCGGCGACGGAGATGCGCAGCGTCCCGTCGTCGCGCCGCGCGCGGATGGCGATCGAGCCGCCGGCGAGACGCGAGGCGATGCCGTGATGGATCGCGTTCTCGATCAGCGGCTGCAGCGCGAGCGTCGGCACGCGCGCCTCGCCGACGTCATGTCCGACGTCGACGCTCACGGTCAGCCGGTCCTCGAAGCGGATCTTCTCGATCTCCAGGTAGCGCCGCACGAACTCCAGCTCCTCCTGCAGCGTCACTTCCTGGTCGAGCTCGCGGTCGAGCGTGAGGCGGAGAAATTCGCTGAGGCGCACCAGCATCGCGTCGGCCGCCTCGACGTCGCGATACATCAATGACGAGATCGAGTTGAGCGTGTTGAAGAGGAAGTGCGGCTCGAGCTGCATCTTCAGCGCCTGCAGTTGCGCGCGCGACAGCTCGGCCGCGAGTTGCACGCCGCGCAGCTCGCGGTCGCGGTACTTCACGTAGTAATCGAACGCGAGATACGCGAAGAGGATCAGCCAGTACGTCGGCAGGCTCGATTGGAAGTTCGCCACGAACGAGTAGTCGACTTTTTTCCAGAACGCGAGCATCGGCCGCAGCCCGAGGAGGGTGATGACCGTTTCGCCGAGGAGGATCTGGATGACCGTGAGGACGGCGCTGGCGCCGATGTGGGCGCAGAGCGCGGCGGCCCAGCGGCCGCTCTCGAAGCGGAAGCGGCGCGCCATCCACACCACGACGGGAGTCATCAGCGCCCAGAGGTAGTAGTAGGTGAAGTTGACGCCGAACGCGTGCTTCCAACTGAGGCGCGGCATCAGCGCCGGGTTCCAGTGCGCCTGCAGCGCGAAGTAGATGCCGGTGACCGTGCCGGCCACGAAGACGAACGTCGCGATGCGCGCGCGGCTCACGATTTCCATGATACGCGGCGCGCGTTGCGCATTGTTCACCACTCGTTCCGCATTTCGACCGCTCGTGACATTTCACCTGTGGCACCATGCGCAGCCATGCGCCGAATCGCTCTGTTTCTGGCTGTTTTCGTGGCTTTTTCCGCCGTCGCCGACACGCGCGATGAGGTGCGCAACGCCGAGCTGGCGTTCGCCAAAGCATTCGCCGATCGCGATCAGGCGAAGTTCTTTTCGTATGTCCTCGACGACGCCAGCTTCCTCAGCGCGGGCGGCACGCTGAGCGGCAAGAAAGCGGTGATGGAGCGCTGGTCGCGCTTCTTCGCCGGGCCGCAGGCGCCGTTCAGCTGGGGGCCCGATCGCGTGGCCGTGAATGCCGCAGGCACGATCGGCTTGAGCGCCGGTCCGGTGTTCGACGCGAACGGAAATCACGTCGGCAACTTCAATTCGACGTGGGTCAAGCAATCCGACGGCACGTGGAAAGTGCTCTTCGACGGACCGGGCAGCCCGGCCGCATGCGTCGCCGAGACCGCGGCTCCGGCGAGCGAGGGGGACATCACCACGCCGGACGGCGCGACCCTGCACTACCGCAAGATCGGCGACGGCCGCACGACGCTCATCGCGCCGCTGGGCTTCATCCTCCACGACGACTTCAGGCAGCTCGCCGACCTGGCCACGGTCATCACGTACGACCCGCGCAACCGCGGCCGGTCGTCGCACCTCGATGAAGTCAACACGTTGACCATCCAGCAGGACGTGCAGGACCTGGAGACCGTCCGCCGGCATTTCAACGTCGACAAGTTCGTCCCCGCCGGCTTCTCGTACTTCGGGATCGTGGTGGCGATGTACGCGATGGATCATCCGGAGCACGTGGCGCGCATCATCCAGCTCGGCCCCGCGCCGATGAAGTACGGGACCAAGTACGCGAAGAACCTGATGAACGAGGACGACCCGGCGGCGAAGCAGTGGCACGACGTCTTCGCGCAGAAGCACGAGGGGATGTCGCAGCACGACCTCTGCGTGGTGCAGGAGAAGGCGCTGTTCGAATCGCTCCTCGGCGATGCGGCACACGCGTCGCGGATGAAGTCCGCATGCGCGCTGGAAAACGAATGGCCGGCCAGCCTCGACCGCCACTTCCGCCACCTCTTCCCCACGATCATGCAGCTCTCGCTAACGCCGACCGACATCGCGAAAGTGACGATGCCTGTCCTGACGATCCACGGGACAAAGGACCGCAACGCCGCCTACGGCGCCGGCCGCGAATGGGCCCTGACCCTCCCGAACGCGCGCCTCGTGACCGTCGAAGGCGCCGCCCACGCGTCGTGGGTCGACGACCCCCTGACGGTGTTCGCCGCCATCCGCGAATTCCTCCGCGGCAGCTGGCCGCTGGGTGCGGAAAAAGTCGCGTCCCTTTAAGTTGGAACCTTGGGGTCAGGTCTGGAAAATCAACTTGACGAGCTGTATTGACGTATTCAAAGGTCCGGCCTATCGTGAGCAGAGTAAGCGCGTGGAGAGTCGATGGCGCGTTCATCGAAAGGCTACAAAGTCACTTTGATGCTTCCCCTTCGCGATAACTCAGGAGCCCCCATCGATCGGGACACCTGGGAGTGGTGGCATGACAGCCTCACGAGTCTTGTGTCTGGCTTCACAGACATGGGTGTTGTCAGTGGCTGGTGGCGTGGCTATACCGATGAGAACCGGCGTCTGACGATCATCGTCCGGTCGATGCGGGAGGTTCAGGCGATTCGAAAGTTGCTTCGGGAGGCACGCGTACGTTTCCGCCAGGAGGCGATGTACCTTGAATATCACGCCGTTAGTTTCGAGGAAGTTGTGTAGGACTGCGGTCGCACCGAGCGGATCACATCATGGCACTCAGACAACCAGTACAGAACGCTACCGATGTTATGAATTCCGAGGAGCGCGATTTTCTTCGACAAGCTGAGAAGAAGTACCGTGCAAACGTGAGCTGGTTCGAATTTGAAGATTTCGCATTCGGAATGCGATCGCCTCTTTTCGCGCGTACGCGGTCACATCTGGATGTATTGAAGCATCCGCTGTACGTCGCATTGAAAGAGATGTGGTTGGATCTTGGCGAGAAACAAGGTCTCGTAGCTTCGAAACAGAAGGAGAAGCATGCCGAGAGGCGGAAGTCGCAAGGGCGCGGGTCGGCCAATCGCGGGCGGGACAGTGCGAAAAAGCGTGACGTGGAGGCTACCGATTCATCTACTGGCCGCCGTGTACCGAAGAGCAGAGCTTGAGGGCACGACCGTAAGCGCCTGGGTCGAGGATGCGATTGCGGCAAAGCTGTCCCTGAAGAATCGACGGCCCAACTCGCCGTAGCTGGCGACCCGCCTCTGCTCCTCCAGCGGCCTTGGCCTCGCAACTTGACGGCGCCCTTAAGTTGATTTTCCAGACCTGACCCCGTTTTTCCAACTTGAGGGAGTTTGGGGGCGGATTGCGCGACCTCTGACAGAAGGAGAGGTCCATGCGACGCATTGTCATTGGGTGTCTGGTTGCGGTCATTGTTGCCCCTGTCTCCATTGGCGCCACGCGGAGGCGGTCGGCGCCGTCGGTGCCGCAGGCGCCGGCGCAGTCGGGGGATTGCCACACGTTCGCGCTCGTCGCGGCGGGGACGAAGGCGTCGTATCTCTCCGTGACCCCGAACGGCAACGTGAGCTACACGATCACATGGATCTCCGACACGACGACGCAGACGAAGACGACGCAGCACGTCGTGACGCCGCAGGCGACGACGGACGTCGAGACGACGCTCGACGGCGTGGTCTCGGGCAACCTGCGCGGCATCAAGCACCTCTACACGAAATCGACGACGCCCGTCCCCTTCTTCGGCAACACCGTCGTCGAGGTCGACATCGACTTCGTCCCCGCGCTCATCGCCGGACCGGCCGGCGGCTGGTGCACCGGCGCAACGTGGACTGTCCCGGCATCGACGGAGACGATCGTCTCGAAATCGATCGCCGGCCAGACGAGCAACATCGTGACGACGATCGCGTCGGACGGCGCGGTGCTCGCGGTCGGCGAGCTGGTGACGGTGCCGGCCGGGACGTTCCGCACGGTGAAGTACCGGAGCAACACCGTGTCGGGCTCCAGCCTGCAGCCGGCGATCACCTGGACGTCGATGGATCGCAGCATCGTCGTCAAGCAGGACACGCTCGACGGCGCGGGGAACGTCACGACGACGACTGAGCTGCAGAGCGTGCAGTGATCAGATCCACGGCTCGTCGCCGCTCGGACCGTACATCGACGGCACCTTCCCGCCGGCCATCCGCAGATAAACCGAGAACTGGCCGCGGTGGTGAATCTGGTCGTGCAGCAGGAACCAGAGCCAGTCGATGCGGGGGATCGGCGCCATCGCCTTCGGGCCGCTCATGAACGTCACCTTGCCGCGCAGCTCGTCGTCGGACGCCGCGGCGATGATCTCGCGAAAATGCGCGTGCGCTTTTTCCAGCGAATCGAGGAGCTCGTTCCAGTCGGCGGGCGCTTCGGGCGGTTTGCCGGAGAGTCCCTGCTTCGCGATCTCGTCGTTCCAGACGCGCTCGCCGAGGTAGCGCTCGAGGACGAAGACCCAGGCGAGCTCGCGCGCCGTCTTCAGCTTTTCGTGCGGACGAAGATCGAGTTTGTCCTGCGGATAGTTGTGCAGCACGCGCATCGTCGTAGCGTGCTCATGGTCGTAGACGTCGAGAAACTGCTGCTTCACGGCAACACCTCCAGCTCCTGTTCGGATGCACGTCGACGCAAGAGGCTTGCCGCCATGACGCCGCCGAGGAAGCCGAAAAAGTGCGCGCTCCAGGAAATGCCGGACTTCGGGATCGCCGAGGAGAAGAGCATCGCGCCGTAGAGGCTTCCGACGACGAGCGTGATCAGGAACGACCAGAGGCGGCGGTCGAAGATCGGGCGGACGAGCAGGAAGCCGACGTAGCCGAAGATGATGCCGCTCGCGCCGATGTGGTTCGCCGACTCGCCGAAGAGCCAGGTGCCGGCGCCGCCGACGACGGCGCAGACGATCGTCACGAACAGAAAGTCGCCGATGCCGCCGATCAGCACGATCGCGCCGAGAATCAGCAGCGGGACGGTGTTGGCGATGAGGTGCGGCCAGTTCGCGTGGATGAACGGCGCGGTGAGGATGCCGAGCGGATGCTGCGCGCTGCGCGGGATCACGCCGACGCCGGCGATCGAGGTGCCGTCGCCGCGGAACGTGTCGGCGATGCGGACGGCCCACATCGCGCCGACGAAGAGGAGGAGGACGAGAGCGCGGCGGGCCACGATCGGATGATTGTAGCGGTATGATCAGCGGCAGTGTTTTCACTTCTCTTCCTGACGATGCTCTGCGCGATCGCGCTGCCGCTGGTGGCGCTCGTCGTCCTCTCGCAGAGCACGATGCGCGTGCTCGCGCCGCTGCGCGTGACGCGCGTGCGTCGGGCGCTCGTCACGCCGCGTACGCCGCAGCAGTTGCCGCGGCCGCCGAGCGCGTAGCTCCTCCCTCCTTCCTTCTTTCTGCAACTCAGGAGGAGCTCATGTCCAGGTTCAAGACGGTCGTCTTGTGCGCGGTGCTCACGCTCGGCACGTTTTGCGGAGTCCCCATCCGCCCCGCCGACATCGAAGCATCGCTGAAGCTCAATCAGAACGCCGCCGTGCAGGTCATCGAGGTGGAAAGCCCGCCGCTGCCGCTGCCGGAGTAGCGGCGGCCGGCGTTCCGGGCGCGGCGAACGGCACGTAGTTCGTGTAGGCGGGTCCGACCCCCGCGCGCCAGTGGAAGTTGAACGTGCCGACGTAACGGTGGACGAACCGCGACGGCCCGAGCTGGCCGGTGAACGTGCTCTTCGTCCAGTCGGCGGAGAACTGCACGGCGACGAACGAGCCGAGCCACTGCGGCGCGAACGTCACCAGCGCCTGGTACTGCTCCGTCGTCGAGCGCGAGTCGAACAGATCGTTCTTCGACGTGTTGTAGCTCGCGCGCGGTTGCAGCGAGAGGAAGAGCTTCGGGATCGAGATCGTCGGCTGCAGCGACGCGAGGTACTGGTCCGTCGTCCCGATGATGAAGTCGTTCCCCGCGCTGCGCGTGCCGGAGAGCACCGCCGCGAGGTTGAAGTACTGCGACAGGAAGCCGCCGCCGGTCAGCGTGGCGGAGGTGATCGTCTGATCGTTGAAGTCGTTGATGCGATCGCGCAGCAGCTGATGCGTCAGCGTCTCGGAGAAATTGAAGCGGCCGAAAAATTCGGAGAGCGTGCCGGTGGCGCCGCTCTGCGTGCGGTCGGCGCGCGGCAGGAAGATCTCCGGCTTCTCCTCTCCTTTGTCCGCGGTGACGTTGCCGGAGAGCGCGAGCGACACGTGCGAGCCGAGCATCTTCATCACCGACAACAGGCCGCCGGTCTCGCGCGTCCGCGGCACGAGGAGGCCCGACGACCTGCCGTCCTGCAGATGTCGGAGCTGCAGCGTGACCGAGGTCGTGCCGATGAATTTTCCGAGTGTCAGGTCGGCGCCGGTGCGATCGGGGACGCCGCCCGGCGTGAAGCCGCGGTTCGCCGGATTGACGAACTGCGATTCGGTGCGCCGCAGGTTGAACGCGTACGTCAGCGTGCCGCGCATGCCGGTCAGGCCGACGCGATACGCGTTTCCCTTGTGCCGCTCCTCGAAGCTGCCGAAGGCCGGCTTGAAGTCACCGTGCGCTCCTTCGAAGATCGCGCTGACCGTCGAGCCGATGTTGAAGCGGGCGAAGAGGCCGAACGCATCGCCCTGGCCGCCGCCGGAGTTGAAGCTGGGCTCTTCGTCGGTGCGCAGCGCTAACACGCGGAAATCCCAGCGCACGTTGAACGGCACCTGGAACGCCGCCGCCTTGATCCGCTGCTCCGTGCCGAAGAGTCCCGTCACCACGCCGGCGGGGCGCGACGTGAACGTCTGGTAGTACGACGCGGTGCCGCCCGGCACCACCACCTTTGCCTGGATCCCGCCTTGCGGAAGTCCGGCAGTCACGAGTTGCGCCTGATCGAAAAAGTCGGGCTGGGAGAAGCCGACGCGGAGCGATTCGCTCGCCTTCGTCCCCTGGTGCGCGCCGAGGTCCGTGAGCCAGTTGCGCGACTCCTGAGTGGTCTTGTCCTGATCGAAATCGTGGCGCAGCGCGAGGTCGCCCGTCGCCTTGCTGGTCAGCGCATCCTTTTTGATGTCGAGATCGGTCAGCGCGGAGAGTTGCGTGTGCGCCTCGTTCGTCGCCTGGCGGACGAGCGTCAGCGTGCCGAGCGGCGCGATGACCCAGTCGCCGCGCGGCTGCTGCGCGGGCGTCGCTTCGGTCGCGCCGGCGCCTTCGACGTTGAACGTCCAGCGAGTGATGTTGCCGGCGACCGACAGCGCCACGCTGTGCGGTCCGGGCGCGAGGGCGATGAGCGAGTCGTAGGTGATCGACGTCGGCGCCACCGTCGCCACGGCCGTGATGTCGGTGTTGTCGACGAGCAGCGTGACGTCGGCCGGCTTCGCCGCTCCCTTCCATTCCGCGGCGATGCGCGGCTGCGGGTTCTGCACCGTCGAGCCGTCGGGCGGTGTCAGCGCGCCGAACTCGATGACCGTCACCTGCGCCAGCGCGATGTGACTCTTCATCGCGCGGCGGCTCAATGGTGATGATGACGACGTGCCGACGATCGCGCCGTTCGGGGCGATGGCGCTGATGCGGACGGCCGTGCCGGCGGGGAGCGTCGGCGGCGCGAGGTATTCGGTCGACGAGGTCAGCGCGGAGAAGATCACGTTGCCGTCCGGCGCGAGGAACTCGACGCGATAGAGCAGGCCGGGGACGCCGCTGGTCCAGCGGACGTTGCGCGCGGTGACCGGCAGGAGCGAGAGGTCGACGTGCTCGGGGAGGAAGGCGAAGCGCTGCCATTCGCTGGCCTCGAGCGCGGTGTCGCCGGCGCAGCGCGGGCGGACGCGCCAGCGATGGATGCCGGGGCCGATCGAGGCGATGTCGTCGCGCGAGGGGCGCCACTGGCCGTCGTTCACGCGGAACGTGGCGAGGGGCACCACATCCACTTCCACGTCGTACCCGCTGCAGTTCGGCACGAGCGACCAGCGGAACAGCTGGTCGCGTCCGGCCAGCACCGCGCCGTCGCGCGGCGCGAGCAGCGTCAGGCGCGACACGCGATCGATCGCGTCGATCACCTCGATCACCGGCGAGATGACATGGCGCGGCGATTCGATCACCAGCGCGAGCGAATGGCTGCCGGTGAACGAGACCGGCAGCGGCATGTTCGTCCGCACCTCGACCGGCATGCCGCCGCCGGCGTTCACGACGAAGTGATCGAACGGCACGCCGTCGAACTGCCAGCTGCCCATGATCGTGCCGGTGCCGGTGGTGGCGAGGAGGCCGCGCGGATAGAGCGCTTCCTTCGGCGCGATCAGCGTGCCGCGCGGCGGATAGACGATCGCCGCGGCGGTGACGTCGAGCGGCGCCGCGATCGAGCTGGATGGATAGACGAGCAGCGTGAGCGGCGTGACGGCAGTGCCGCCATCCGGATTGACGATGTTGATGGTCCGCGGGCCGGGCACCGCGTCGGCGCGCACCGTGATGACGAGGTCGGCGAGCTGCGGCGAGAGGACGTGCGCGCTGTCGATCGTCAGCGACGCATTGGATGACGTGAAGACCGCGCCCGGCTTGAAAAAGTCGCCGGCGACGCGGACGCTGAGATCGCGCGAGCCGGCGACGACCGCCGACGGAATCGCCGCGGTGAGGATCGGCAGCTGCGGCAACACGGAGACCAGCACCGTCGCCTGATGCTCCCCCGCGACGCCGTCCGCGGTCGCGGTGAAGACGTACAGCTTCGGCTGCGCCGGCGCGTTCGCATGGATCGTCACCTGCTGCGATTGCCCCGGCAGGATGGTGAACGCCGCCGGCGTGAAGGTGAGGTTCGACGGCGGCGGCGCGGTGACGATGATCGGTCCGGCGAAGCCGTTGACGCCGGTCGCCGTGATCGTCACGACGGCGTTCCCGCCGGCGTGCATGGTCAGCACCGGCGGCGTCGCGGTGATCGTGAAGTCGGGCCGGCGCGTGATGTTGATCGTCAGCAGCGCGGTGTGCACGATGCCGATCGCGTTACCGCTGAAGAGCGCCTGCGTCACCGCGGCCGGCGTTCCGGGCGCGACGGTGACGGTCACGTTCTGCGCCGCGCCGGCGGCCACTGTGAACGTCGACGGCGTGAAGGTGATGCCGGGGAGTTGCGGCGCGGTGATGTTCACGACGCCGTTGAAACCGTTGATGCCGACGACGCCGACCGCGACGCTCGCGCTGCCGCCGTCGGCGAGGCCGATCGTGTCGGGAGTGACGGTGATCCGGAAGTCGGGAGGGGCGGGGATGATCAGCGTGAATGGCGCGGTGTGCGTGCCGCTCACGAACTGCAGCGTGCGCGTGCCGGGGACCGCGTTCGGCGCGACCGCCACGGTCACCGACTGCGGCACGCCCGGCGTCAGCGTGAAGGTCGCCGGCGTGAAGACGACGTCGGGCGTCGACGGCGAGGTCACGGTGATCGGCGACGTCGCGGTCGACGAGACGATCACCGTGCCGGTCGCGCCGCCGACGAGCGTCATCACGGGCGGCGTCGCGGTGAGCGTGAAGTCGCTCGGCGCGGCGATGATCAGCGTGAACGGCGCGGCGTGATTGCCGCTGGTGAACTGCAGCGGACGCGTGCCGGGCGTCGCGCTCGCGGTGGCCGACACCGTGACCGTCTGCGGCACGCCGGGCGTCAGCGTGAAGGTCGCCGGCGTGAAGACGACATCGGGCGTCGAGGGCGACGTGACGGTGATCGGCGACGTCGCGGTCGACGACACCATCACGGTGCCGCTCGCGCCGGGCTGCAGCGTCAGCGTGCCCGGATTCGCGCTGATCGTAAAGTCGGGCGCGGTGACCGTCACCTGGATGGTCAATGTCTTGACGATGTTGCCGCCGCTGTACGTCAGCGTAATCGGGTACGTCCCCGCCGGCACCGACGCCGCGGCCTGGATCGACATCGGCACCTGCGGTCCGGCCGTCGACACCGGATTCGGCGTCACCGTCATCCCCTCCGGCTGGCCCGACGCCGTGATCGTCACGCTGCCGCTGAAGCAGGCGTTCTCGACGACCGAGACGTCGACGTTCTGCGCGGCGCCGCCGGCCGTCAGCGCGAGCGTCGACGGGTTGGCGAACGGCGTGAAGTTCGGATTGACGACGTTGACCTGCAGTTGGATGTTCTTGTTGATGTTCGAGCCGGCGTCGCTGATGTTGGCGGTGACGAAGAACGTCCCGGAGCTTCCGCCGCTCGCCGCGATGGTGAACGGCAGCGTCTCGCCGGGAGGCATCGGCGCGACGCTGAACGTCATCGGATTGACGGTGATGCCGGGCGGCACCGAGGTGAAGGCGACCTGCGGCGTGCCGCTGTAGTTCTGCGGCGTGAGCTGGATCGCGTCCTTCGTCGATGCGCCGCCGTTGCAGAGCTGCACCACCGGCTGCGTGAACGAGGCGATGACGTCGACCTGCGGCACGACGACGGTGAACGGAAACGTCCGCTGCGCGTTGGCCGGACCGGTGAAGCCGGCGAGCGTGCCGGTGTAGGTGCCGGGCACCGCGCCGTTGAGCAGCGTGAAGTTGAAGACGACGGGCCCGTAGTTGCCGCTGATGGTCGTCGACTTCGGTCCGTCGTTCGCGATGAAGGCGGGGAAGCCGCTGAACGAGTACGTGATCTGCGGATCGGCGAAACCGGGATCGATGGTGGTCGTGACGGTGACCGGCTTCGTGTCGCCGACGAATGCGAGCGTGAGTGGATTCGGAGTCGGCGTCGCGGTGTAGGTCGGTTGCGCCTGCGGAAAAATCGTGCGCAGCCGGTTCGCCGCCGCGTGCAGCGGCGCGGCCGTGACGAGCAACAGCACGGAGGCGAGGACGAGATTCCGCGGCGGGAAAACGCGCATCACGACTCCTTTGAAAATCGACGTTGCGGGTACGAGCACTCTAGCAAAAGTCTGTTTCCGGAATTACGTTGTGAGCCTGCTCACCGCTCGTGCTGTTCGATCGACCTTACTGTGTAGCTCTCGCTCATGACGTAAGGAGACTTCATGAAACGTCTGGCCGCCGTCCTTCTCGCCGCCGCGCTCGCCACCGTTCCGCTGTTCGCCGCGGTCGACATGTTCCTGAAGTTCGACACGATTCCGGGCGAGTCGACGCAGCCGGGGCATACCGGCTGGTTCGAGATCTCGAGCTTCAGCTGGGGGGCGTCGCAACCGGGCCCGGCCGCATGCGCGACCTCGCACACGCTGAACTTCACGCGCAAAGGTCCGGCCTCCGAGCGCCTCACGCAACTCTGTAAGCAGCGCGCTCAGCTCCCTACCCTGACCATCGACCTCGGCGGCGAACGGCACATGCTGCAGAACGTGGCCTTCGTCCAGTGCACATCGCAGCCGGTCGGCGGCGGCAACGCGTTCGAGTCGTACGCGCTGAACTTCGGCCGCTGCGCCACGCACGCCAGCGCGCTCGCGCCGAACGCCGTCGCGCACAAGATCGACATGAAGGTGAAGATGGACGCGCCGAACGCGATCCTCATCGGCCTCACGCCGCGCCCCGAGGCGGCGGCGGTCCTGTCGCTGAACTTCATGGGACCGAATGCGGCGACGCTGACGCGCAAGTTGAAGGCGAACGACAACGGACCCGACGGATTCACGCAGGTGTCGCGCTCGCATCAGAAGCTGCCGGCGCTCTCCATCACGCTGAACAACGGTCAGAAGTGGACCTTCACCGACGTCACCATCAGCAACTACACCGGCGGCGTCCATCCCGGCGCCGAATCGTTCTCGCTCAACTTCACGAACGTCCAGGGCCCGCTCACCGGATTTCAGGACCTCAGCTACAAGGAGTGATCGATGAAAATCAAAGCCGTCTTCGCAGTTGCGTTGTTGCTCGCGAGCCTCCCGCTCTTCGCCGCATACGACGCCTTCCTGAAGATCGACACGATCCCGGGCGAATCGACCGCCCCCGGCCACCAGGGTTGGCTCGACATCGAGAGCTTCAGCTGGGGCGCGACGTCCACCGCAGCCGCGCGGACCGCCGGCTCGAAGTGCTCATTCCACTCGCTCAACTTCACGAAGAAGCTCGACAAGGCGTCGCCGATGATGGCGCAGGCCGCGATGACCGGCATGCTGCTCCCGGCCGTGACGGTGGAGGTCAACGGCGAACGGCACATGCTGCAGAACGTGCAGATCCGCTCCGTGCAGAACGTCAACGGCGCGACCGGACCGGCACAGCTCGTGACCCTGAACTTCGCGCGCTGCCTGACGCACGAAGCGAACGCGATGCTCGCGCCGGAGCACAAGGCGGTGATCACCAACATCAAAGCTGATTCGAACGCGATGCTCGCATTCGGCGACGGCATGCCGGGCGATGCGGTGTCGATGCAGGACCTCCACTTCACCGGCCCGAACCAGGCGGTGATGACGGTGCGCAAAGCGGGCGGCAGCAACGCAATCCTGATCGGACTGCTGCGCGCGTCGGCGAACGGGAAGCACATCCCGGTCGTGTCGATCAGCGCGCGCAAAGCGGGCGGAGGACAGCAGGAGTATTACCAGGTCAAGCTCACCGACGTGCTGGTCTCGAGCTACCAGAGCGGCGGCGCCGGCTTCGATCAGGTGACGCTGAACTTCGCGAAGCTCGACGGACCGATGGCGCCGTTCCACGACGTGTTCATCAAGTGAGCACCGCCGCCGCTTTCATCGCCAGCTTCTGCATGCTGGTGATCGAGCTCGTCGCGGCGCGGATCATGGCGCCGCATGTCGGCGTGTCGCTCTACACCTGGACGAGCATCATCGGCGTGATCCTCGCCGGCATCAGCATCGGCGCGTTCGCGGGCGGTATCGTCGCCGACCGCCGCCCGCGCGCGTCGACGCTCGGCTGGCTCTTCCTCGCATCCGGCATCAGCGCGCTCTTCATCGCGCCGCTGGCCGACGCGATCGGCGAATCGGCAATGCTGGAGCAGCTGGCGACGACACTCGTCGCGCGCGTGCTCTTCATCGCCATCTCCGTCTTTTTCCTCCCGGCGTTCCTCCTCGGCATGATCTCGCCGGTGACGGTGAAGCTCGCGCTGGCGAACCTCGAAAAAAGCGGCGGCACGGTCGGCCGCATCTACGCCTTCTCGACGCTCGGCTCGATCGCCGGCACGTTCGCCACCGGATTCGTCCTGATCGCCTGGCTCGGCACGCGGACGATCCTTCTCGGCGTGGCCATCACATTATTGATGTCCGCGATCGTCTTCAGCGGCCTGCTGCGCCGCAAGCCGGTGCTGATCGCCCTCCTCGCATTCGGCGGCGCGTTCGGGTTCGCCGGTCCCGAGCACCTGCTGCAGCTCTACCGCGCGCGCATCAATCCGATCGCGTACGGCGAGTACTACTTCGACGAGAGCGAGTACTACACGATCCGCCTGCGGCAGACGGAGCGGCTGAACCACACGTTCGTCGAAGTGCTGGTGCTCGATCACCTCGTGCATTCGTTCAACGATCTGCGCGACCCGAGCTATCTGCACTACGGCTACCTCCGCTTCTTCGACGACGTGGTCCGCTGGAAATTGCGCGACAACCCGGCGCCGCGCCTGCTGTTCCTCGGCGGCGGCGGTTACACGTTGCCGCGCTACCTCGAGGCGTCGTGTCCGCGCTGCGCGATCGACGTCGTCGAGATCGATCCCGCCGTCACGCGCGTTGCCACCGAATATCTCGGCGTCGATCCGCACGGTCGCATCCACACCATCAACGCCGACGCGCGCTGGTTCGTCATGAACACGAACCGCCGCTACGACGCCGTCTTTTGCGACGCGTTCAACGACCTCTCGATCCCGTTCCACCTCACGACGAAGGAGTTCAACGCCAGCGTCGCGCGCCTGCTGAACCGCGACGGCTTCGTCGCCGCGAACGTGATCGATAACTACCGCCGCGGCAAGTTCCTCCCCGCTTACGTCAAAACGATCCGCTCCGTTTTCGGCGACCGGAACGTCGCCCTCCTCGGCGAATGGCCGGCCACGCTCGTCGATGCGCAGTCGACATTCGTCGTCGTCGCCTCGCCGCAACTCGCGCCGTTCCTCCGCAACGTCCGCACCGGCACGACCGTCGTCGAGCCCGCGGCCCTGACCAGCTACCTCGCGTCGCGCAAAGCGCCGCTGCTCACCGACGATTACGCGCCGGTCGACAACCTCGTGGCGTCGCTGTTCGAGCAGCGCTTCCGCTACCGTACGGAGTGACGCGCGATCGCCGCGAGCCACTCGCGGCGGATGATGTCGCTCCCCGGATGGATGATCCGCCAGTAGACGGCGAAGCGGCGGCGCGCGGAGTCGTCGGTGGTGTGGATGCGCGTCTCGGTGATCAGCCGCGACGTCGCGCCGTTCGGCACGACGAGAAAGTTCATCGCCGCGAGCGCACGCTTCGGCCGGATCACATAGCTGCCGAACACCAGCTCGCGCGGCGCATCGTCGGCCAGCACGAAAAACCCGCTGCGCAACGCGACGTCGAGGATCGGCGCGTCGTTCCCCGCGTTGAGGATGTTCTCCCGCTGTTTCCGTCCGCCGCGACGGATCGCCGTCAGCGTGTTGAAGAAACGGATGTCGCCCGCTCGCACGCTGCGTACGGCGTCGAAGATCCGCTCCGGTGTCGCCGCGATCTCGACCTCGTGCCGCTCGTCGAACTCCCACACCGGCATCACCCGATCGAGCTGCGTCGCACCCGTCGCACGCTTCTCGCCGGCGGGCCAGAACAGCGCCGCGCCGACGCCCACGAGCCCGGCGATGGTCATCCCCACGCCGCGCTTGCGCCGAAGGCTGACGAGTCCGGCGACCGTCAGGATCAAACTCCCATACAGCACGATCGAATCGAGCATCAGTGCACCACTTTTACGTCGCGTTTCCCGAGTAGTTGCCCCGCCGCCCACACCTCGATGCGGTACGTATCCGACTTCGGCGCGTCCGGCAGTTTCACCGAATCCCAGATGCGAAAACCGCCGGGGCGCGCGGTGAGGTCGAGCGTGCGCGAGGAGCGCAGCACTTTGCCGTTCTGCAGAAAGCGCATCTGGATCGTCGCCGGAATCCGCTGCGGAGAGAAGACCGTCGCCACCGCGTAAATCCGTCCGCGACGCAGCTGCGCTGCCGGAATTTCTTTTTCGAAATCGACCGGCGCGTTCAGCGTGCGCGGGTTCAGCGAGCCGGAGAAACGCAAACGCGTGAGCCGCAGCGGGACGGGTGGGAGGAGCGGGCGGAACAGAGGAATGCCGAAGACGACGGCGGCGAACGCAACGACGATGACGATCAGCCGCCGCTTGTTGCGCAGATCGTCCATCCGGCCCGCGAGCGCGAGCGCGGCGATGAAGGAGATCGCGGCCGCGAGGTACTCGCTGTTGGCGATGCGCGTCCCCAACAGCAGCGGCAGAAAAAACTGCAGCGCCGAGAAGCTGACGAAGGCGAAGAAGCCGGTGGAGAACCAGCGATGCTCGCGCAGCAATCGATCGAACAGCATGTCGAAACACGACAGCACGGCGAACGCCGCGAGCGCGATGACGTAGAGAAAGTTCCACGACGGAAACGTCGCCGAGTAGAAGTAGAACGGGATCAGGAAGAAGAGCGTTTCCTGATACATCACCCGCGTCAGGTACGACACGACGCTCTGCGCGAATTTCATCGCGCGCGAGCCGTCCGGCATCGCCAGGCGCGAGAAGAAAAGCGTCGAGCCCCACGTCAGCGCGATGAAGAGCACGACCCAGCGGAGGAAGCCGTAACGGTTGTGCGCGAGCACGAGCACGGCGATGCCGCTGATCAGCGCCCACGCCGAATGGAGGGCCCAGAACAGCCGCGCGTACCGGTCGTGAAACTCGCGCCACTTCATCGCCCGCGCATTGTACGGGGCCGTGTACACTGGCTCCCGCCCACGCCCATGTCCCGCTTCATCCGCACACTCGTATTCGCTGCGCTTGCGCTCTGCGCTTTGCCGCTGCTCGCGGGGGACGACTGGTGCCCCACGCGCTCGATCCGGATGTTCGGCAAAGCGAACTGGCGCGGCCTGCCGCAATCGTCCGTCGTGGCCATGGCGCAGGACGTCGACGGCGTGCTCTGGATCGGCACGCTCGACGGCGCCGCGACGTTCGACGGCCGCGACATCACGCCGGTCGCGGACGTCCCCGGCGCTCCGCTGCGCGGCGTGATCGGCACGATCATCCCGCGCAAAAACGGCGGCGTGTACATCGCCTCCCCCGCCGGCGTACACATCTTCGACAACACGTCGTGGCATCTCGTGCCGTCGCGCAAAGGAGCGGTCTCGCTCGCTGAAACGACCGACGGCACGCTCTGGATGAACGATCTCGACGGCGCGCTCTGGTCGCTGCGCGCGGGCGACGTCTGGCAGCCGCACAAAGAACTCGGCGCCACGCAGGCGCTGCTGCTCGCCGCATCGCCCGACGGCGCGCTCTGGATCGCGACGGAAAACAACGCGATCCGCCTTCGCAACGGCCGCGTCGACAACGTCACCGGCGCGCCGCTGCCTGGACGTCCGAGCACGATGATCGTCGCGCACGACGGCCGCGTCTGGGTGGCCACGCTCGCCGGCACCGTCAACTGGACTTCCGGCAGCGACGGGTGGCACCAGGCCGCGTTCAAGCCGTGGCCGCGCGGCGCGTTTCGCTCGATGGCCGAGGATCGCAAAGGGCGCATCTGGGCAGGCGCGTACGGCGGGCACCTCGCGTTCGGCAACGCGGAGCTGCCGTGGACCGTGTGGGACAACCGCGCCGGTCCGTTCATCGCCGGCGTGATGTCGATCCTCGGCGATCGCGAAGGGAGCGTCTGGTTCGGACTCAACGCCATCGGCATGGGGCAGTGGGTCGGCGAGCCGTGGTCGCATCGCACGACGATCGATCCGTCGAATCCGGTCGCGCAGACCATCGCCGGCTTCGGCATGAATCGCGGCGCGACGCCGCACTCGCTCCTCGTCTCGATTTTTCAAAGCGGCTTCCTTCGCCTCAACGACGACGGTTCCTTCCGTCTGTATGACGCGAAGGATGGACTGGTGGAAGACGTGCGTGACGTCGTCGAGCCGGAGCCCGGGACGTTCATCGCCGGCACCCGCTTCGGCATCTTCGAAGCGGACAAAGGCAAACCGTTTCGCCAGGTGCTGAAGATGCCGTCCGGCTTCGTGATGGGACTGTTCGAGAGTCCCGATCATCAGTGGTACGCCGGCAGTTCCACCGCGGGCGTGCTGGTTCGTGATCATGGCAGCTGGCATCCCGCCGACGCGATCAACCGCGAGCTCGACAACATGCACGTCCGCGACATGAAGTGGCGGAGCAACGGCGAGCTGTGGGTGGCGACGCTGCGCGGCATCACGGTGTTCCGCGGCAACGCGGCCGAGCATCTGAAATCGCCCGCGATCCCCGACTCGGTTAACGCCGTGCTCTTCGACGGCGATCGCGTCTGGGCCGGCGGCACCGGCGCCGTCGCGCTGCTCGCGAACGGCAAGTGGCAGCGGATGACGGAAGCGGACGGCATCCCGGGCCAGACCGTCTACTCGCTCGGCCGCGGACGCGACGGCGCGATCTGGGCCGGCGGCTCGGCGGGCGTCGGCCGTTATCTCGACGGCCGCTGGATCGTGTGGGACTCGCGCGAAGGGCTGCTGCAGGAGGAGTGCAATCTCCACGGCCTCGTCGTCGATGACGACGGCGTGGTCTACGTCGGCACGATGGGCGGCGTCGCGCGTTTTGATCCGACGGTCAAGCCGCTGCCGCCTCCGCCGCTGAAGCTCGAATGGAAAACGCCGCCCGCCGCGCGCGAGCGGGCGCTGCACCTGTCGTGGCGCGCGCCGTGGCTCGGCACGCATCCGGTGCAGTACCGCGTCCGCGTGCCGCGATTGCACGACGCCTGGTCGGCGCCGTCGACCGAGGATCATCTCGACATCGAGAACCTCGGCGCGGGCGACTGGCGCGTCGAAGTGCAGGCGCGCGTCGAAGGAACGCGCGACTGGACGGCGCCGATCGTCGCGAACATCAACGTCCCGCCGTTCTGGTACGAGACGATCCCCGCGCGCCTCGCGCTGGCCGCGCTGCTCATCGGGCTGATCTACCTCGCCGTGCGGCTGCGGCTGCGCGCACTGCATCACCGCGCCGCGATGCTCGAAGCGACGGTGCGCGAGCGGACCGCGGAGCTGCGCGAATCGGAGCAGCGCGCGCTCGCCGCGTCGCGCGCGAAGAGCGCGTTCCTCGCGAACATGAGTCACGAGCTGCGCACGCCGCTCAACGGCGTCCTCGGGTTCGCGCAGCTGCTCGCGCGGCGCAAAAACCGCGACGCCGAGGACCGCGAAGGCCTCGACATCATCATGCGCAGCGGCGAGCACCTCCTCGGCCTGATCAACGACGTGCTGTCGTTGTCGAAGATCGAGGCGGGCCGCGTAACGCTCGAGCAGGAGCCGTTCGACCTCGGCACGCTGATGCACGACGTCGAGAACGTGCTGCGCGTCCGCGCTGAGGAGAAAAATCTGCGGCTCGTTTGCGAGCTCGATCGCGAAGCGCTGCCGCGCGCGGTGGCCGGCGATCAGGGGAAACTGCGCCAGATCCTCCTCAACCTCGCCGGCAACGCGGTGAAGTTCACGTCCGCCGGCAGCGTCACGCTGCGCGTTTCGTGGAGCAACGGCCAGGCGCGATTCGAGGTCGAGGACACCGGACCGGGCATCGCCGCCGCGGAGCTGCCGCGACTCTTCGAGCCGTTCTCGCAGACCGACAGCGGCCAACGAACGAAGGAAGGCACCGGCCTCGGGCTCGCGTTGTCGCGCGATCTCGCGCGGCTGATGGACGGCGACATCACCGTTGTCAGCGAACCGGGCCGCGGATCGTGTTTTCGCGTCGAGGTCGCGCTGCCGGAAGCGGCGGTCGAGACGATGCTCGAGTCGAAGGACCGGCGTCGCGTGACGTCGCTCGCGCCGGGTCAGGCGCCGGTGCGCGTGCTGGTCGTCGACGACACGGCGCTGAATCGCACCGTGCTCGCACGGCTGCTCGAAGCGGTCGGCTTCGAAGTGCGGACGGCGAGCGGCGGCGAAGAGGCGGTCGCGCTGTGGGAGTCGTGGTCGCCGCACTTCATCTGGATGGACAAGCGCATGCCGGGCGTCGACGGCCTCGAGGCGACGCGCCGCATCCGCGCGCGCGAGCAGCGCGAGGGGCGGCCGCGCGTGCCGATCATCGCGTTGTCGGCGAGCGCGCTGGAGCACGAACGGAGTGACATCCTCGCCGCCGGCTGCGATGATTTCGTGGCCAAGCCGTTCCGCGAGTCGATGATCTTCACGAAGATGCGCGAGCACCTCGGCATCGAGTACGCGTACGAAAGCGGCACGCGCTCCGTGCTCGTCGTCGACGACGACTGGATCTGCCGCCAGGTCGCGCAGGAGCTGCTGCGCGGCCACGGCGTGTCGGTGACGACCGCGTCGAGCGGCCGCGAAGCGCTCGACCTCGCGACGAAAACGCGCTTCGACCTCGTGTTCATGGACGTGCAGATGCCCGACATGGACGGCATCGAAACGACGCGTCGCATCAAGTCTTCCCCCGGCCTCGCCCGCCTCCCCATCATCGCCATGACCGCCGACGACAACCCCGCGGAGGGGATGGATGACCACATCCTCAAGCCGGTCGAGCCGGAAGCGCTGGAGGGGGTGCTGGGGCGGTGGCTGGGGTGACGGAGTGCGGCAGCTCGCTGCCGCCTTGGAGTGCGGCGGCTTGCCGCCGCCGGAGCCGTGCGAAACTGTTGCGCGATGACGCAGGCGCGAAATAACAAGCCGGAGCGGCGCGTGTCGGCCAAGATGACCGCCAAACGATCGACCGCGCGGAATGTTGCGAAGAGCGCGAAGGGCTGGTCGGGCGATGATCTCGACGAAGTCATGAAAATCGTGGCCGACACGCGCTCGAAGAGCAGGTTCTAGCGTGGAGGGGAGCGGACGTCTCGTCCGCTCGTGCGGCGCGATTACCAGAGCGGACGAGACGTCCGCTCCCCTCACCGCGCGCCGCGCAAGCAAGCTTGCGCACTCCAGGGCGGCGGCAAGCCGCCGCACTCCTACCTGAGGTCGCGGAGGATGCGGACGAGCTCCTGCGGGTCGAACGGTTTGGCCACGTGTTTCTGGAAGCCGGCCTGCAATACGGCGGCTTCGTCTTCCGGCCTTGCGTACGCGGTGATGGCGAGGGCGGGGAGGGCGTTGCCGGAATCGCGTAAGCGGCGGATCAGCGAATAGCCGTCTTCGTTCGGCATGGCGAGGTCGCTTACGAGGATGTGCGGTTGCCACTGCTCGATGGCGGCGAAGGCCTCGTGGGCGCTGGAGCAATTGCGGACGTCGGCGCCGGCGGCGAGGAGGACGGTGGTCATGATCTGCCGGGCGCCGTCGTCGTCGTCGACCACGAGGATGCGCGAGCCGTCGAGGGTCGAGGCGTCGTCGCGCACGAGCGCGGGGAGCGGCGCGACGAGCGTGTCGGCGTCGAGCAGCGGAAGCACCACCGTGAACGTCGCCCCCGTGCCGAGGCCGTCGCTCTCCGCGCGCACCGTTCCGCGATGCGCGTCGACGAGTGACGACACGATGGAGAGGCCGATGCCGAGGCCTCCGTGGCGGCGTGTCGTCGTGGCGTCGGCTTGACGGAAACGGTCAAAGACGTGGGGCAGGAACTCCTTCCGGATGCCCTCGCCGTGATCGCGCACCACGACCTCCGCGTTCAGGCCGTTGCGGCGCAGCACTACCTCCACGCTGCCGCCCGCGGGCGTGAACTTGATCGCGTTCGTCAGCAGGTTCCAGAACACCTGCTTGAGCCGCGCGGAATCGCCGCGCACGAGCAGCACCGGCGCGAGCTCCGCGCTCAGCGCGATCTGTTTCGCCGCGGCGGATGGCCGCACCATGTCGAGCGCCGCGTCGACGATGCCGCGCAGGTCGAGCGACTGAATCTCGAGATGCAGCTTCCCCGCGGCGATGCGCGAGATGTCGAGCAGGTCGTCGACGAGCCGCATCTGATTCACGAAGCTCTCGTCGATCGCGCGCAGGCCCGTCTCGAGCAGCTCGTCGTCGCGCGTGCGCCCGAGGAGCTTGACCCAGCCGAAGCCGGAGGTGAGCGGCGTGCGCAGCTCGTGCGACAGCGACGCGAGGAACTCGTCCTTCGCCTGCTCGGCGTGCTTGCGGTCGTTGATGTCGATCAGCGAGCCGATGTAGCCGAGGAACGCGCCGTCGGGTCCGAAGCGCGGACGGCCGGTCGCGCTGACCCAGTGGTACGTCCCGTCGACGTGCAGCACGCGATGGTCGACCGAGAACGCCTGCTGCCGCGCGTTGGCCTCCAGCAGCGCGTCGCGCGTCGGCTGGCGATCGTCGGGATGCAGCGCGTTCACCCAGCCGAAACCGAGCGCTTCCTCTTCCGTCTGGCCGCTGAACTCGTACCAGCCGCGCGAGAGGAACGTGCAATCGCCGCTCGCGTCGCTGATCGAGAGCATGGCCGGCGCGGTGTCGGCGAACTCGCGGAAGCGATGCTCGCTGAGGCGGATCGCTTCCTCCGCGCGCCGGCGATCGGTGACGTCGACGACGGAGCTGAGCACGCACGGACCGCCGTTGATCTCGACGGCCGCGGAGCTGACGAACGCGATCCGCTCCTCGCCCGACTTCGTGCGGAAGAGCATTTCCGCATCGGGCACCTCGAGCCCTTTGCGCAGCTGCGCCAGCCGTTCGCTGCGGAGCTCGGGGCGCACCCAGAGCGACGCGGTCGGCTGCACCAGCATCTCTTCGCGCGAATAGCCGACGAAGCGGAGGAACGCATCGTTCATGTCGAGCAGCCGCTCGTCGTCGAGTGAGGCGATCACCAGCGGCAGCGGACTGCGCGAGAAGGCGGTGGAGAACCTCGTCTCCGAGGCCCGCAGGACTTCGCCCGCGCCGCGGCGGACGCGGTTCAGGCGGACGTGCGCCTCGACGCGCGCCAGCAGCTCGCGTGCGTTGAACGGCTTGATCAGGTAGTCGTCGGCGCCGGCATCGAGTCCCTCGACCTGCGCCTCTTCGCCGGCGCGCGCGGAGAGCAGCACGACCGGCAGCTCGCGCGTCTGCTCGCCGGAGCGCAACGCGCGCAACAGCTCGAAGCCGTCGACCTCCGGCATCATCACGTCGGCGAGCACGAGATCGGGCAGCTCGCGCTCGATCGCCGCGAGCGCGGCGCGGCCGTCGGCGACGAGCTCGACGTCGTAGCGCGGACCGAGGAGACGGCCGAGATAGCTGCGCATGTCGGCGTTGTCATCGGCGACAACGATGCGCGCGCGGTCGCCCGTCGATACCGGCTGCTCCTTCGCTTCGGGCAGCCAGCGCAGCGCCTCTTCGACGAAGGCGTCGCCGCCGATCGCGGTCGACGTGCGGCTCCGCTGCGCGTTGATGCGGTCGGCCGGCAGGTGCTCGCTGCCGAACGGAATGGAGACGGTGAACGTGCTGCCGCGATCGAGCTCGCTCGTCGCGCCAACGCTGCCGCCGTGCAGCTGCACGAGCTCGTGCACGAGCGCGAGGCCGATGCCGCTCCCCTCGTGCGTCCGCCCGTGCGCGCCGTGCACGCGATGGAAGCGGTCGAAGACGTGCGGCAGCTCGCTCTCCGGGATGCCGGTGCCGGTATCGCGCACGCTCAGCTCGGCGTGATCACCCGACTCGCGCAGCGACACCGTGATCGCGCCGTCGAACGTGAATTTGAACGCGTTCGAAAGTAGGTTGAGGACGATCTTCTCCCACATCTGGCGGTCGACGAACACCGGCTGCGAGAGCGGCGCACACTCGACGACGAGCTGCAGGCCGGCGCGCTCGACGGCGGAGCGGAAGACGCCCGCGAGGTCGGTGGTCAGCGCGGCGAGATCGACCGGTTCGTACGATGCCTCGACGCGTCCCGCTTCCATGCGCGAGAAGTCGAGAAGGTTGTTGACGAGCTTGAGCAACCGCAGCGCGTTGCGATGGGCGACCTCGAGCTGATCGCGCGTCGAGCGATCGAGCGCGTCGCCGCCGCCGAGAACGTCCTCCAGCGGCCCGAGCATCAGCGTGAGCGGCGTCCGGAATTCGTGCGACACATTCGAGAAAAACGCCGTCTTTGCGCGATCGAGCTCCGCCAGCGCCTCGGCGCGCATCCGCTCCGCCTCGTACGCTTTCGCTTTCGTGATCGCGGACGAGATGTGTCCCGCGACGAGCGAGAAGAAGCCGCGGTAGTCGTCGTCGAACGGGCGCTGGTCGCTGGCCTTCGCGACGAGCGTGGCGATCGGCTCGGCGCTCGTGCCGTCGAACAGCGGAAGCTCGAGCGCGTTCGGCGGCGGGACGTCATCGGAGCCGCGCATGCGGATCGCGGCGAGGGGGACGTCCTTCGGATTTTCGCCGAGGATCTCGAGCGCGTTGCGGCAGGCCTCCTCGACGGTCTGCGCATCGCTGGCGCGCGCGGCGAGCTTGCGCAGCGTGTCGAGGCGCCGCTCGCCGATCACGCGCGACGTCGTTTCGAACACGGCGGTGAAGATGCCGCCAATACCGCCGCTCTCGTCGACGATCGGGCTGTAGGAGAAGGTGAAGTACGATTCCTCGATGTAGCCGTGGCGGCGCATCAGGAGGAGCTGATCGTCCGACCATGTTGCTTTGCCTTTGTGCATGACCTGGTCGAGCATCGGGCCGATGACCGGCCAGATCTCCGGCCACACTTCGCGGCCGCGCGCGCCAAGGGCGCCGGGGTGCTTGCTGCCGAGGATCGGCGCGTAGGCGTCGTTGTACAGCTTGATCAGCTCCGGCCCCCACCAGATCAGGATGGGGAAACGCGACGCGAGACAGATGCTGAGGGAAGTGCGGAGGCTCTGCGGCCACGACGAGCGCGGGCCGATCGGCGTGGAGGCCCAGTCAAACGCATCGATCCGCTGCTCCATGGACATGGGAACAAAGCGGAGGATGCAATAAGCACACCGTCCTCATCCGCCCGTCGGGATCAGCGCGATGTGTTCGTCTGTCTCGCAAACGAACGGTCACGCCATGTGATCGCCTGCTCCGCGAAGCTGATCGGTTCCGGCTCATCGCCCGCCAGCCACTGCACGAAGTAGTGATCGCCGTGCGCGAGCAGCGGCGACTCGCGATCGCCGACCGTCACCGTCGTCTGGCCGACGACCATCGTGCCGTACGCGTCGTTCGCGTATGTGCCGATGGCCGGCTTCGGCACCGGCGCGGGTGACAGCGTCGCCAGCTGTTCCGCGATCTTCGCCTGCCGCGCGCGGATCATCTGCACGTCGGCGTCGAATTTCTTCTGCGCATCGGGCTTGCCGAGGAGCGTGTCGTACGCGAGGAACGCGACGGCGTCCGCGAGCGGATTGTCGGCGCTCGACAACACGACGACGCCGAGGTGGCGCTCCGGCATCCATGAGATGTGTGCCCACGCGCCGGGGTAACTGCCGAAATGGTGCATGAGAAGGTCGTGCTCGTACTCGCCGTGATACCAGCCGAGCGCGTAGGAGTAGCGATCAACGCGGCCGAATTTTTTCTTCAGATCGATCTGCGGCGCGTGCGTCTCGCGCATGAGCGTCGCGGGAAAGAGCTGCTTGCCGTCGAGCGTGCCGTCGGACATCTGCACGCGCAGCCAGCGCGTCATGTCGGCGATCGTGGTGCAGAGGCCGCCCGCGCCGCGATTCATGGTGTGCGCGCTTTTCGTCGCGATGCACGGCGCGTCGGACGTGTCGTGCATGCCGAGCGGATCGAGCACGCGTCCGCGCAGCACCTTCGGCCACGGCTCGCCGGCGGCGCGCTCGATCGCGTACGTCGTGAGGATGTAGCCGAGGTTGTCGTAGCGGAAGACGCGGGGCGTGACGACCGAGTCGTGCTCGAGCAGCGAGAAGAGTTGCGCGTCGGTCCAGTCGCCGCTGTATGACGTGCGCCAGATGACCGGATCGTTGTCGAAACCGAGGCGATGCGTGAGGAGGTCGCGCACGCTCATCCGCGCGGGATCGAGCGGCGTCGGGAGCTTGAGCGCCGGGAGTGTCGTAGTCAGCGGCGCATCGATGTCCAGCGTCAGCTTCGCCGCGAGGGCGGTCATCGGCTTCGCCGCCGAGGCGAGATAGAAACGCGCGTTCGCCGGCGCGCCGAAGGTCTGTTGATAAATGACCTGATCGTCTTTCACCACCGCGACGGCGAGCGACGGAGTGTTCGTCGCGCGCATCGCCTCCTCCGGATGTATCGCGGATTGCAGGGTCGCGGCGAGCAGCAGCAGTGGCAGCATGCATTGAGAACGTCCCCCGCCGCCGCGCGGTTAACAGATGTCCCGAATTGTCCCCTCCCCGTCCCCTGCCGGTCCGCGCGGCCGCCTACCATCATCAGAGGAGGATTTCAGATGCTCGACCCGAATCTCGTTCCCGTCACGCAATCGGCGCTGCTCGTCATCGACGCGCAGGACTCGTTCAAGGCCGGCCCGCGCTGGGAGCGGCGCAACAATCACGACTTCGAAAAAAACGTCGGCGCGCTCATCGACGCGTATCGCGAGGCGAAGCTGCCGATCGTCTACTTCCTGCACACGGACGAAGACGACGCGTTCCAAATCGGCAATCCGTTCTTCAAGCTGATGGACTTCATCACGCCGCGCGCGGACGAGCCGGTGTTCATCAAATCGACGCGTAACTGCTTCACGTCGACTCCGCTCCAGCCGCATCTCCTCGGCCTCGGCGTGCGCCGCATCACCATCACCGGCATCCAGATGGAGCAGTGCTGCGAGACGACGGCGCGCGTCGGCGCGGACCTCGGCTACGGCGTCGACTTCGTCACCGAGGCGACCATGACGTTCCCGATTCCGAACTGGGACAAGCCGGGCGAAGAGCTCGGTGTGGACGCGATCCGGGAGCGGACGGAGTACGCGCTGCGGCGGCGTTTTGCGCGAATTGCAACGGTCGATCTCCTTACGGCTGAGATGAATAAGGAGGCCATTACCGCTGTTATTTGACACGTCCAACATGCACAAAAAACTCGCTGCGCTCGCGCTCGCTGCAGTTGTGTCCGCCGCCCCTCTCGGTGCCGCACCGCTCACCGGCAACGGTGTCGAACGGCTGAGCTATGCCTGGCACCTGAAGGGCGGATTCACCTGGCTGGCGAAGCTGGCGTTCCCATCCTCGGGGCGCGGCACGCTCGAGACGCACGAATCGAACACCGTGCATTCGCAGCTGACGATTCAGGGGGACGGGCCGCGCTCGTTCTACCTGTACGAATCGTCGATGATGCCCGAGGGCTCGCGGACGCTGTCGAGCCGCAACGCGTATTCGTTCGGCGATGACGCGCGCGACGAGCGCGTCGCGTTCGATCCGGCGAAGCAGGTCGCGCAGGTGCAGCGGTTCACGAACGACGGACACGAGACGAAGCTGAAGAAGCTCGAGTCGGCCGCGCCGCAGGACGTGCTGACGTCGATCTACTACCTCCGCCAGCACGCGGACGAGATCCGCACGCCGAAGAAGGCCGAGATCTTCTCCGGCGCCAACGGCTACGACGTGCTCTACGTCCCGAAGCCGGCGATGACGATGAAGGTGAGCGGCGCGGATGTCCGTGTTCGTCCCTTCACCATCAAGCCGGTCGACGCAGACAAGTCAAAGATCGGCGAAGTGCGGGTGTGGCTGACGGATGACGCGCAGCGCATCCCGGTGCGCATCGACATCGAGCAGAAGTACGCGACGTTGAAGTTGGAACTGGATCGCTGAATCGTTGGCAGTTGATCGTTGGCCGTGGGCAGTAGAAGAGCCGCGGCGGCTTTACTGCCAACTGCCCACTGTCAACGGCCCCCTGTACAATCGACGGATCCCATGAGATCCGAGGCCACGCGGGCGCATCTCGTCGTGAACGAACCGCAGGTGTCGGCCGAGGCGTGCCTGATCCTGATCTACGGAACGTCGGACCTCGGGAAGCGCTTCGCGCTGACGCACGACACGACCATCGGCCGCGATCCGTCCAGCGACATCTGCGTCGACATGTCGTTCGTCTCACGCCAGCACGCGCACATCTCCCGCCGCGAGAGCCACTGGTTCATCGAGGACCTCGGCAGCCGCAACGGGACGCACGTCAACGGGACGCCGGTCGCTGGGCCGACGCGGCTCGATAACGGCGACCAGATCAAGATCGGCGGCGCGATTTTCAAATACATCGCCGGCGGCAACGTCGAGACGCTGTTCCACGAAGAGATCTACCGCATGACCATCTTCGACGCACTGACGAAGGTGCACAACAAGCGGTACCTGATCGATTTCCTGGAGCGGGAGATCGCGCGCTCGCGCCGCTACGCGTCCCCGCTGTCGATGGCCATGATCGACATCGATCACTTCAAGCAGCTCAACGACACGCACGGCCACCAGGCGGGCGATCACGTACTCGAGCGCGTCGCCGGCACGATCGCCGCGGTCGTCCGCCGCGAGCAGCTGCTGGCGCGCTACGGCGGCGAGGAGTTCGCGCTCGTCCTGCCGGAGCTCGACGCGGTGCAGGTGCGCGGCTTCTGCGACAGCGTGCGCCAGCGCGTGGCCTCGGAGTCGTTCCTGTTCGACGGCAAGCCGCTGCGCGTGACGATCAGCGTCGGCGCGGCGATGCTCGACGAGACGATGGAGCGCGATGAGCTGATCCAGGCCGCCGACGAGCAGCTGTACGCGGCGAAGCGCGGGGGACGGAATCGGGTGGCGATGAAAGAGCCCGCCCATTCGCCGCGCTGAGACGCACTTTCGCTGCACAGCGTCGCGTGCTCGTCCCCCTCTGCGTCACACTGTCCGCATGAGTCGTCGCTGGCTGGCCGCGGCCGCGTTCTGGACGCTCTTCGGACTCGTCTCCGGACTCCAGCTCTGGATCGGGATGATCACGCACGGGCATTCGGTGCCGATGCTGATCGGCTACAACATCCTCACCGCCGACGGCTGGCTGCTCCTCAGCGTCGCGGTCGTGCGGCTGACGCGGCGCGTGCCGCTCGTGCCGTTCAACTTCGGTAATGTGCTGATCCACACGCTGGCGGCGATGATCGCGGCGGTCGTGCACATCGCGTTCTGGATCGGGCTGACGCTGGTGCTGCATCCGTTCGATCCGATCCCGTTCAAGTGGCAGGACATGCACGTGAGCGCGATCTTCTTCTCGCGGCTGCCGCTGGAGCTGATCCTCTACGCGGTCGTGGCGGGCATCGCGCAGGCGATGCAGCTGCAGACGTCGCTGAACAACGCGCGGCTGCACGCGCTGGAGCTGCAACTGCAGCCGCACTTCCTCTTCAACACGCTCAACACCATCAGCTCGCTCGTCCGGACGAAGCAGAACGACGAGGCGGTCGGCATGATCGCCGGCCTCAGCGACCTGCTGCGCTACACGCTCGATCACGCGGGGCGGCAGCAGGTTACGCTGGACGAAGAGAGCACGATGCTGCGCCGCTATCTGGAAATCCAGCAGGGCCGCTTTCCGGACCGGCTGTCGTTCAGCATCGACGTCTCTCCTGACGTCCGGCATGCCGCCGTTCCGACGTTCATCCTTCAGCCGCTCGCGGAGAACGCGATCCGCCACGGCCTCGGGCGGAGCGCCGGCGCGGGAGTGGTGAACGTCCGCGCGTTCCGCAGCGGCGGCGGCGTGCGGATCGAGATGTTCAACAGCGGCTCGCTCGTGCCGGCGCAGGACGGCGGCATCGGCCTGACGAATACGCGCGAGCGGCTGCGGCAGCTCTACGGCAACGCGCAGCAGTTCGAGCTGCGCAACGACGGCGGCGGCGTGCTGGCGTCGATGAACATCCCGCTGCGGGAGCTGGCGTGAAGGCGGTGATCGTCGATGACGAGCCGCTGGCGCGGACGTCGATCCGTCTACTGCTCGAGCGCGACGGCGAGGTGGAAGTCGCGGGCGAATGCAGCGGCGTCGACGCGGCGGCGCTCATCGCCCGCACGCGGCCCGACATCATGTTCCTCGACGTGCAGATGCCCGAGGTCGACGGCTTCGCGCTGCTCGAGCAGATCGGCGCGGATGCGGTGCCGGTCGTCGTCTTCGTCACGGCATACGACAACTACGCCGTCCGCGCGTTCGAGATGCACGGGCTCGATTACCTCCTCAAGCCGTTCGACGACGCGCGCTTCGCGCACGCGCTCGAGCGGGCGAAGGAGCGCGTCCGCGGCTACGCGCAGCGCTTCCTCGTGCGCGTGCGCGAGAAGCTGATCGTGGTGAACGCCGCCGACATCGACTGGATCGAGGCCGCCGATTACTACGTCACGCTGCACGCCGGCGGGAAAGCGCACCTGCTGCGCGAGACGATGGCCGCGCTGGAGAAGCGGCTCGATCCGGCGCGCTTCGTCCGCGTGCATCGCTCCGCGATCGTGAACATCGATCGCGTCCGCGAGATCCATCCGCTGTTCCGCGGCGATTGCGCGCTGGTCCTCGCCGACGGCACGCGCGTGAAGCTGAGCCGCGCGCGGCGGGAAGAGTTCGAGCGCCTGTTCACCCGCTGATTCATCCAACTCGCTGCATTTCCGCTGCGCCGCCGCGCGAGTCCGCGCACTCTGCTCCCAGGAGGCACAACATGCGAAAACTCTTCATCCTCATCCTGCTCGCGGCCCTTCCGGTGGCCGCGAAAAACTACACGCGCAACGTCGCCGTCGTCGTCTACGAAAACGCCGAGCCGCTCGACTGGACCGGGCCGTTCGAGGTCTACAACGACGCCGGCAACTTCGGCGACGTGAACGGCGAACCGGCGTTCAACGTCTACATCGTCTCGAAGACGACCGACCCGGTGAACGCGCAGGGACTGAAAGTCGTCCCGAACTACTCGATCGCGAATGCGCCGAAGCCGGACATCGTCATCTTCCCCGGCGGCCCGTCGTCGAAGATCTACGACGATCCGGAGTTCTTCGCCTGGGCGAAAAAAGCATCGAGCGAAGCGGAGATCGCGCAGAGCGTCTGCACCGGCGCGTTCGTGCTGGCGAAAGCCGGCATGCTCGACAACATGGAAGTCACGACGTTCCACGGCGCGATCGAAGGACTGCGCCGCGACTTCCCCAACGCGCGCGTCGAGGACGGCCGCCGCTTCATCGACAACGGCCACATCGTCACGACCGCCGGGATCTCCGCCGGCATCGACGGCTCGCTCAACATCGTCGCGCGTCTCCTCGGGCGCCGCGTGGCCGATCAGGTCGCGACGTACATGGAGTACCACTGGACGCCCGAGGCGTATCTGGCGACGAAGTACGCGTACCTGAATCCGAGCACCGACGAGACGGGGCGTCTGATGCAGTCCGCCGACATCGAGCTCGAAGGGAAAAACTACAGCGGCGCGGAGGAGATCTATCGCGCGGTCCTGAAGAAGAATCCGAAGAACCTCGATGCGCAGTACAGCATCGGCGTAGCTCTGCGCGAGACGAAGGATCACGCCGGCGCGGCCGAGGCGTTCGCCGCGGCGGCGGGGCTCGCGCAGCGGCCGCACGTCGCGCATCTCCTGTACGACGCCGCGCTCGAGTACGCGCGCGCCGACCGCACGCAGGAGGCGTCGGCGATGCTGCAGAAGGCGTTCGACGCCGGCTATCCCGATCGCAATGTGGTGAACAAAGTGCCGGAGTTCGCGAAGGTGAAGCTCGCGGCAAAGTAGACTCTGCGCCACATGGGGCGCGGCCGTGCACTGGCGCTGATCTCGTCCGCCGTTCTGTTCGGAATGGCGCTCTGGTTCGGCGTCTCCGCGGTCGCGCCCCAGATCGCGAAAGAGTGGCACCTCGGCGAAGCGGCCACGGCGTGGCTCACGCTCGCCGTGCAGCTCGGCTTCGTCGCCGGCACGCTCGTCAGCGCGCTCTTCAACCTGCCGGACATCATCTCCGCGCGGCACCTGATGACGCTCTCCGCGATCGCCGGCGCCGCCGCGAACGCGCTGCTCGCGCTCTTCGCGCACGACGCCACGACCGCGATCGCGTTGCGTGTCGTCACCGGCATCTGCCTCGCGGGCGTCTATCCGCCGGGGATGAAACTGATCGCGACGTGGTTCCGCGAAGGGCGCGGCCTCGCGCTCGGCGTGCTGATCGGCGCGCTCACCATCGGCAAGGCGTCGCCGTATCTCATCAACGCGATCGGCCCGAAGAGCTGGCGGTTGAACGTCGGCATCGCGTCGATGTTCGCGCTGCTCAGCGCGCTGCTGATCGCCGCGTTCGTGCGCGAGGGACCGTTCGCGCTGGCCAATCAGCCGTTCGACATCACGCAGGTGACGAAGGTCTTCCGCAACCGCGGCGTGCGCCTGGCGAACTTCGGCTACTTCGGCCACATGTGGGAGCTGTACGCGATGTGGACGTGGGCGCCGGTGATGATCCGGGCCAGCCTCGCCACGCGCGGCGAGCCGCCGTTCTTCGCGGAGGTCTCGGCGTTCGTGATCATCGGCGCGGGGGCGGTCGGCTGCGTGATCGCGGGACGGGTCGCGGATCGCATCGGACGTCCGATCGTCGCCGCGACGGCGATGGCCATCAGCGGCGCCTGCTGCTTCATCGTCGGCTTTCTCTACGGCGGCCCGCCCGCGTTGCTGCTGCTCGTCGCCGCGATCTGGGGCGCGAGCGTCGTCGCCGATTCGGCGCAGTTCTCCGCGTCCGTGACCGAGCTCGGCGATCCGCGTTACCTCGGCACCGCGCTGACGATCCAGACCTGCATCGGCTTCCTCATCACGACGTTCTCGATCCGCCTCATCCCGATTCTTGTTGATGCCTGGACGTGGAGGTACGCGTTCGCCGCGCTCGGCATCGGCCCGATCCTCGGGATCATCGCGATGATGCGGCTGCGCGATAGCATGAGGTGATGGATCTGGTTCACGAGCTCACGCGCGTCTTCACGCAACTGATCAGCGAGACCAGCGGGCTGTCGCTCGACGACACGCTGACGCTCGCCGAGCAGCAGCCGCTGCAACCCGAGGTCGCGCGATGCATCGAAGAGTTCCACGATCTCCTCGGGCGCTTTCGTTTGAACGCGCAGCCGATCGAAGCGCTGTTCGCGCATCCGGTGTCGAAGTCGCTCGGCGCGTTCTTCCGCGCGTTTCCGATCCCGTTCCGGGACGAGCACATCCACCTCACCGGCTCGCTCGATGCGGACTTCATCTACCCGCGGCTGGCGGCGTTGCTCGAAGGTCCGCAGCGCGCCCTGTACGAATCGAAAGTGCGCGAGGTCTACGGCAACGACGCGCTGCCGATCCGCAACGCCGCCGACGTCGATCGCCTGATCCGCCTCGGAGACGACGATCGTTTCGACCGCTACCTCCGCATCCTCTACCTGCCGAAGCTGATCCTCACCACGCGCGAGGCGCATCGCGATGCGGCGTATCACATGGCCAGCCGCCTCTATCGTTCGGCGAACGTCGGCTCGGTGCGATTGAAGTTCACGCTCTTCCGCGAGACGACCGAATCGGCGGAACAGATTCCGGGTCTCGGCGCGCTGACGCCCGAGGACGTCCTGCTCGGTTTGTACGAGGGGTTCCGCGCGTTTCAGGGCGAAGTGCCGGCGTTCCGCTTCGTCCTCTCGCCCAGCTTCCGCAAGGAGCCGGGCTTTTACGACGCGTCGCGCTATCCGTCGAAGCGCGCCAGCTTCGACGATCAGGTGGGGCAGATCGTCGAGCTGCTGAAAAAGCATCCCGAGCTGCGCGACGTCGTCACCGAGATCGACACCGTCGGCGACGAGCGCGGCTTCTATCGCAAGACGCACTTCCAGGAGATGCGCGTCGGCATGCGCAAGCTGCAGGCGTACGGCTTCCGCACGCGCAGCCATCACGGCGAGACGTGGCACACGCTGCGGCAGGGCATCCAGGCGGTCGACAACGCGATGAACATCTGGCACGTCGACGCGGTCGAGCACGGCCTTTCGATGGGCATCAATCCGAATTTTTACTTCCACGCGTTGCTGCAGCGCGTCTTCCGCGCGAACGCGAAAGGCGAGCCGATCGCGGCGCGGCATCAGGCCGAGATCGGCGACATGGACTGGAGCGGCCGCGAGGAGATCCGCGACAAGCTGCTGACCGGCATTGCGCTGAGCGAGAAGGAAGCGACGCTGGCGACGAAGACGAAGTTCCACCACGCGCGCGAGGTCGAGAGCTATCAGCACGACGTGCTCAATCGAATGATCGACAAGCGCCTGACGCTCGTCTCACTGCCGTCGTCGAACAAAAAACTCACCGGCGAGCTCGCCGACTACAAAGACCACCCCTTCTCCTGGTGGGAAAAGAAAGGCATCCGCCTCGGCGTCGGCACGGACAACGACATCACGCTAAGCACAAGCTTCATCCGCGAGATGCTGATCCTGCTCTACACCGATCCGCTCGAGCTGAAGATCACGAAGCTGCTGATCGTGACGACCGGCGAGGCGCGGCGCGATTACCTCAGCCATCTGCTGTGGACGATGCGGAAGGCGGTCGGCTAAAACCGCAACGCCGGCCCGAGCACGCCGATGAAGATCGCGGCGGTGATCGCGGCAGCTGTGATCCACGCGTACGAGCGCTCGATCCCGAGGTGGCCGTGGTACTCGCGCACGACGTCGATCAGCCAGATCAGGCCGGACGCGCCGCCGAACGACGCGGCGGCGGCGGAGATCGCGATGAGGATCGGGCCGTGCGGGTTGAAGAGTCCCGAGACGCAGTAGAGGATGCCGCCGGTGAAGTATGGGATCAGCGTCACGCGCCGCGCGTCGTCGCGCGATGCGATCGTCGCCAGCAGGCGCGCGGCGCAGCGCGCGGCGAGCCAGTACAAGCCGGCGCCGATGATCGCGAGCGCGGGACGCCAGACGATCGGCGGCAGGTCGCGGCAGACGTTCACCCAGTCGCCGACGTGCATCACTCCCGAGAACAGCAGGTAGCCCGCCGGCATCAGCAGATTGAGCGTCGTGAAAAGCCAGAGGAAGTACGAACGGTGGCGGCGGAAAAGCAGGAGGCCGATGCCCGCAGCGATGGCGTTTGCGATGCAGCCCGCGGCGGAAACGAGCTTCGAATCGCTGTCGCACAAGCAGTGCAGCGACGAGAGCTCGCGCACGCGCGAGCCGATGAGCAGGCACGCGCCGCCGTGCCCGAGGCCTTCATGGATCACGTTCGAGAGCGCGTAGGCGACGATCGCGATCGCGATGAGCGTGAGGAAATCGGGCCGCCGCATGCGCACGATTGTCGCGGCGAGGCCAGCAGTCGCGGAAGTGACGAATGTCAGGTCATACTTTCACGATGACCGACGACGAACGCGACCTCGCCTCGCTCGGCTACTCGCAGCAGTTGCTGCGGGAGATGGGCGGGTTCGCGAATTTTGCGGTCTCGTTCTCGATCATCTCGATCCTCACCGGCGCGGTGCTGCTGTACGGGTACGGGCTGAAGTTCGCGGGGCCGGTGGTGAGCTCGGTGGGGTGGCCGATCGTCAGCGTCTTCACGTTGTGCGTCGCCGCGTCGATGGCCGAAATCGCCTCGGTCTACCCGACCGCCGGAGGGCTCTACTTCTGGGCGCGGACGCTGGGCGGGTGGCGGTGGGGGTGGGCCACGGCGTGGCTGAACATGATCGGGCAGGTGTCGATCACCGCGGGCATCAACGTCGCGGCGGCGATCTACCTCATCGGCGCGTTCACGCACACCTCGACCTCGTGGCTGGTGCAGATCGGCGTGATGGTGCTGATCATGATTCCGCAAGTGGCCATCAACCTGTGGGGCGTGCGGCTCACCGCGCGACTCAACGACCTCAGCGTCTGGTGGCACATCGGCGGCGTATTGCTGATCGTCATCGCGCTGGCGTTCTTCGGCCGGCATCACAATCCGCTCGCGTTCCTCTTCTCGTTCCATCCGACGGCGAATCTGCTCGAGTCATCGAAGGTGATGGCCGTCGGCGACCGCGCGATCGCGTCGCCGCTCTTCGCGCTGATCCCGCAACTTCGATCGCTCTACGCGGCCGCGCCGGCGCTGCTGCTCTTCGTCCTCTCCCTCCTCCAGGCGCAGTGGACGTACACCGGCTACGACGCCTCGGCGCACATGGCTGAGGAGACGAAGATGGCGCGGATGAACAGCGCGTGGGGGATCGTGCTGTCGGTCGCCGTCTCCGCGATCGCCGGCTACGTCATGCTGATGGTGCTGACGTGGTGCATCCCGAACGGCGACGTGGCGAAGGCGGCGAACGATCCGTATCCGGTGCTCTACATCGTCGCGAACAACGTCCCGGCGCTGCTGTCGAACGCCATCGCGCTGATGATCGGCATCGCCATGTGGCTCTGCGGCGTCGCCTCGGTCACGTCGATGGGACGCATGTGGTACGCCTTCGCGCGCGACGACGGCATGCCGGGGTCGCGCTGGCTCAAGCGCGTGAGCGGCAAGCACCAGACGCCGCACATCGCGATCCTCGTCACGTCCGTGCTGTCGGTGCTGATCTGCGTCTACGCCGCGGCGTGGTTCGTCGTGACCTCGATCAGCACAATCTGCCTCTATCTCGCGTACGGAATCCCGATCCTGCTGAAACTGCGGCGCGGTCTCGCAACCGCGCCGCCGTGGAGTCTCGGCCGCTTCTCGCGCATCGTGAACGTGATCGCCATCGGCTGGATCGCGATCATCACGATCGTGTTCATGCTGCCGCCGAACGAGCTGGTGTTCTGGACGATGCTCACGGTCGCGCTGCTGATGGCCGTCTCACTCGTCCGGCAGCCAGCAACTGACCACCGTGCCGCCACCCTCCCGGCGGGTGATTCGTAGGTGGCCGCCGTGCGCGTCGACGATCTCGTTGCAGAGCGGCAGGCCGAGGCCTGAGCCGCCGGGGCGGGTCGACCAGAACGGCAGGAGCGCGCGCGTCATCGTCTCGTCGCTCATCCCCTCGCCGCGATCGGACACCGCGAGCACGCTGCCGCCCGCGCGGCGCTGCACGCTCACTTCCGCTTCGCTGCCGGCGTCGGCGGCGTTCTTCACGAGGTTGATGACGACCTGCTCGATCTGGGTGCGATCGACACACGCGGCGTGATCGGGAAGCGGCGCGTCGATGCGGAACGGCACGATGCGCTGCACCGATTCGAGCAGCTCGAGCCAGCGCGTCTCCTCGCGCCGCGGCTTCGGCAAGCGGGCGAACTGCGAATAGCCATCCAGGAACCGCTGCAGGTAATCGAGCCGCTCCTCGACCGCGGCGTTGATCTCATCGAGGCGGTGCAGCTGCTCCGGGCGATCGCGCAAGGCGCGCGCGGAGTGAAACAGCGAGCGAATCGGCGCGAAGGAATTGTTCAATTCGTGATTGAGCACGCGGATGGCGCGCTTCCACACTTCCACCTCCTGCCGCCGCAGCTCGGGCGTGAGGCGGTTGGCGATGCAGAGCAGGTGCGACTGACCGTTGAGGTAGAACGTGCGGCGCGACAGGTGCCACGTCTCGGTGCCGGAGGTGAAGAGCGTGTCGCGATCGGAGGTGAACGTCTCGCGCAACTTCGGTGAGCCGCGGAGGATGTCGTCGAAGCGGCGGCCTTCGAGTCGCTCGCCGGGTGCGAAGACGTCGCGGGCGGCGCGATTCGCGTACACCACGCGGCCGGCTGCGTCAGTGAGGGCGATGGCCAGCGGCGTGATCTGCAGCACCGTCTCGTACAGCAGCTCGCGCTGCAGCGACTCGTTGCGTTGCGCGCGCAGGACTTCGCCGATCTCGTTATACAGCGCGACGAGCGAGCCGATCTCGTCGCGCGACGTGACGCGGAGGCGCAGGCTGAAGTCGCCGTCGGTGAAGCCGCGCACGCCGTCGTTGAGGGCGGTGAGCGTTTTCTTCATCCGGCGAAGGGGCGCGCGGGCGATGAACCAGGTGAGGAGGAAGGTGATGACGACGGCGGCGGCGACGACGAAGGTCATTCCTTCGGCCGGCGCTCGAGGGTGATGCCGAGGCGTTCCATCTTGCGGTAGAGCGCCTGGCGCGAGATGCCAAGGGCCTTGGCGACGCTGGAGACGCTGCCGCCCGACTCGACGAAGAGGCGCTCGAGCTGGACGCGCTCGTCCGCCGCGACCGCCGCCGGACCTTCGCCGGCGAAGCCGAGATCGGGGGCGGAGATGACCTCGCCCGACGCCGTGACCACGCCGCGCTGCACGCGGTTCTGCAGCTCGCGGACGTTGCCCGGCCAGTCGTACGACAGCAGCGCGTTACGCGCGTCGTCGCTGAAGCGCTCGGCCCGCGAGCCGGAGCTGCGCAGCGCGGCGGAGAGGAACGACGCGGCCAGCGGCAGGATGTCATCGCGGCGCTCGCGCAGCGGCGGGACGTAGATGTCGATCACGTTCAGGCGGAACAGCAGGTCCTGCCGGAACGAGCCGTTGCGGAGGTCGGCGTTCGTCGCGGCGAGCAGGCGGACGTCGGCGCGGCGCGTCTCGCTCGAGCCGAGGCGTTCGAACTCCCCGTTCTGCAGCACGCGCAGCAGCTTCGCCTGGCCGGCGGCGGAGAGGTTGCCGATCTCGTCGAGGAAGAGCGTGCCGCCGTTCGCCGTCTCGAAGCGGCCCATGCGCAGGCGCGTCGCGCCGGTGAACGCGCCCGGCTCCGCGCCGAAGAGCTCACTCTCCAGCAGTTGTTCCGGCAACGCGCCGGCGTTGACCTTCACGAACGGCTTCGCCTTGCGGCGCGAATTCGCCTGGATCAGCTCCGCGATCTTTTCCTTCCCCGCCCCGTTCGGGCCGGTGATCAGCACCGGCACGTCGGCGCTGGCCACCTGCAACGCCAGCTTCACCACTCGGCGCATGGCCGCGCTTTCGTAGACGATGCCGCGCGGCTGGCGCTGGCCGCGGCGCGCCTCGAGCAGCGCGGCGATGATGCCGAGCAGTTTCTCGTCGCTCCACGGCTTGGCCAGGTAATCGGTGGCCCCCTCTTTCACCAGCTGCACGGCCGTCTCGAGTGACGTCCATGCGGTGAGCAGGATGACCGGAATTCCGGGAGAAATCTGGCGGAGGCGGCGGAAGAGCGCCGTCCCTTCGTCGCCGCTCGTCGCGCCGGGAGTGAAGTTCATGTCCTGCACGACGACGTCGACTTCGCCGCGGCCGACCGCGCGCAGCGCTTCGTCGGCATTCGCCGCGGCGAACGCGTCGATGCCGTGGATGTCGAGCAACAGCAGCAGCGCGCGGGCGACGGCCGGCTGGTCCTCGACCACGAGCACGGTGCCGGCCGGCGCCTTCTGCGACTGCGGACGTTGCATCGGCTGGACCGTCATACCGTTCGGGTGGCGATCACCGGCGAGACCGCGGCCGCGCGCGTCGCCGGCGCGAGCGTGGCCACGATCCCCTGCGCCCACAGCAGCGCAACGCCGGCGGCTACGAAACGCCAGTCGAGCTTCACGCCCGCGGTGCGCGTCACGAGGACGTAGTTCAAGCCGTAGGCGAGCGCGATGCCGAGGAGCAGGCCGGAGTTCGTGATGATCCAATTCTCCATCAGAAAGTAACGGATGATGGCCGGTTTGGTTGCACCGAGAGCGCGGCGCGTGCCGATCTGGCGCGTCCGCTCGGTGACGCTGAACGAGGTCATGCCGACGATGCCGAGGCCGGTGACGATCACGATCAGCAGGATGACCATCGCCATCGCGCCGATCACGATGCGCCCCTGCGTGAAGTAGCGGTCCTTGATCTCGGAGATCGTCTTCGACTCGACGTTGCGGCCGTCGTTCGTCGCCAGCAGCCGCTGCTCGACCATCGGCGCGACGCTCTTCATCGATCCCGGCTTCACGCGCACGAGAAAGCGCGCGCCGCTGCGCGAGACGTGGCCCGCGTAGAAGATGCAGTACTCGTGGATCGGCCAGCCGTACGGGTTGTAGAACGGATCGAAGACGCCGACGACGGTGTTGGTCCCGCCGGCCGTGTCGATCTCCTGCCCCACCGCGCTCTTGCCCTTGAACAGCAGCTTCTCGAGCTGGCGCGAGATCATGACCGTCGAGTGCGTGGAGGCCGGATCGTCGTCGATGTCGGCGTCGCGGATGTCGCGGCCGGAGACGAGCTTCACGCCGAGCGTCTGGAGGATGCCGGGCGTGACGACGTACTGCTGCGTGCGATACGAGCTGCCGTCGCCGCCGGCGGCCTTCGCTTCGCCCGAGTTGCCGCCGCCCTGCCACGGGAGGAAGTTGGTGTTCGAGACAGCGACGACGCCGGGGATGCCGCGCAGGGCGCGCAGATCGCTCTCCGCCGAGGCGATGCGGTACTCCTGCTTGTCGAACTCCGGCGAGAACGGCCGGCTGCGGACGGAGAGAATGTTCTCGTCGTCGAAGCCCGACGGCTTCTGCATCTCCTTCCGCTCGGCCGAGATCATGTTGACGGCGTTCGTCACCACCGCCAGCGTAACGGCGATCTGCAGCACGATGAGCGCGAAGCGCGTTTTGTTGCGGAGGAGTGCGCGGGTGATGGGGCCGATTTCCATTTGAGCCTCCTAAAACGGTTGCCGGTTGCCGGTTTCCGGTTGCCGTCAGGTAACTGGCAACTGGTAACTGGCAACCTCACTTCAGTTGCACCGCCGGTTGCAGCGTGCAGATGCGCCACGCGGGATAGACGCCGGCGAGGAGGCCGGCGACGAGCGAGAGAAGGACCGCGGCGCCGATCATCTCGAGGTCGAGCGACATGCGCGCGGTGTCGGAGATCAGCTTGCCGATGATGCGCAGCGTGCCGATCGACAGCAGCATGCCGATGATGCCGCCGGCGATCCCGACGAGCTCACATTCGATGACGTGCTGCAGAAAAATGTCCGCCCGCGTCGCCCCGAGCGCCCGCCGCACCGAGACCTCGGGCGCGCGCGCCAGGAACTTGCCGAGGAGCAGGCCGGTGAGGTTCATCGAGCAGATGACGAGGAAGAGGATCGACATCACCGCCATCGCCGTCAGCTGCGGCCGCACCACGCCCATCTCCGTCATCATGTCGCGCATCGAGAGGACGGAGTTGTTCAGCGGACGCGGGAAGCGGCCGCTCTTCTTCTGCTGGCGCACGTAGTCGTCGATGAAGCGCCGGTACGACGCGGCGTCGGCCGGCGTGCGCAGCTCGACCCAGTACTGCACGAAGTCGACGTCCGAGGCGAGGAAGTCCTCGTATTTCGGACCGATGTTCTGCCAGCCGTCGACGTTGCCGAACGGGCGCAGTTGCATCCGCGGCGTGAGGTTGAACGGAAGAAAGATCGGCTCCGGCTCGCCGACGAAGTTCTGCGTCATGTCGTACATCCGGATGAACGGGCGCCACGGCGCGAGCACGCCGATGACCGTGAACTCGCGATCCGCGATGCGTATCCGTTTGCCGACGCTGTTCGCGCCGCCGAAGAGCTTCTGGTTCGTGGCGCTGTCGATGACCACGACCTGCTCGGCGTTCGCGTCGGCGCGTTTGTCCCATCCGTGGCCGTACTGGAACGGCACGTTGAACATGGCGAAGAAATCGCTGAAGCAGAGGCGCACCCGCTCGGTGTACGGACGGCTGATCTTCCGGTCGGGATAGACGACCGTCTGCGTCACGTAGTCGGCGGTCTGGCGCAGCGGGATCTGCGAGCGCATCAGCTCGAGCGAGTCGCGATACGTGATCTGCGGCGGGATCGCTTTCTGTTTCCCGCGGCCGTCGGTGGGATACGGCGCGGCCGGGTCCCAGTTGTCCATCCGGATGTAGAAGACGCGATCGCTGCGGCCGGGCAGCGGATCGCGCGCGAACATGTGGCGCACGGTGGTGAAGGTCGTCGACGCCCAGATGCCGAGGGCGATACCGGCGACGATGATCGCGGTGAGCAGCGGATGGCGGCGGAGGCTCTTCGCGGCGACGCGTGTGTTGTAGGCGAGCATCGGATCACCTCGCGATGGATTCGACGATGGCGGGCGGGCGCTCGACGTCGACGACTTTGCCGTCGAGCAGATGGATCTCGCGCGACGCGCGCGCGGCGCATTCGGGCGAGTGCGTGACCATCACGATGGTGGTGCCCTGGCGGTTGATGTCGTCGAGCAGGTCCATGATCTCGCGCGCCATCAGCGAGTCGAGGTTGCCGGTCGGCTCGTCGGCGAGGATCAGCTTCGGCTCCGCGGCGAGCACGCGCGCGATGGCCACCCGCTGCTGCTGGCCGCCGGAGAGCTGCGACGGCAGGTGGTGCATGCGCGAGGTCAGGCCGACCATCCCCACCGCCTTCTCGATGCGGCGCTTGCGCTCTGCCGCGCCGAGGCCGCGGTAACGCAGCGGGACGTCGACGTTGTCGAAGATGTCGAGGTCGGGGATCAGGTTGAAGCTCTGAAAGATGAAGCCGACGTTCTGGTTGCGGATCGCCGACATCTCCTTGTCCTTCAGCCGGCTGACGTCCTTTCCGTCGAGGCGGTAGGTGCCGCCGTCGAAGACGTCGAGCAGTCCGGCGATGTTGAGGAACGTCGTCTTGCCGGAGCCGGACGGCCCCATGACCGAGACGAACTCGCCGTCATCGACCTTCAGCGACAGCCCTTCGAGCGCGTGCGTCTCGACCAGGTCGGTGCGATACACCTTGCGAATGCCGTTCATTTCCAGCATGCCTTCTCCTCGTCAATGCAGAATGATGGTGCGGGCGTCGCCGAACGAGGAGGTGTCGGAGACGATGATCCGTTCCCCCTCGCGCAGGCCGCTCACGATTTCGATTTCCGAGACGCTGACCGCTCCCGCTTCGATGTCCCGCCGCACGGCGCTGTTGCCGTCGACGACGTACGCCGTCCGCCCGCCGCCGCTCTCCAGGAAGGCGCCGCGCGGCGCCTTCAGCACGTTGCGCTTCGACTCGAAGACGAGCCGCGTCGTCACGCGCTGGTTCTGCTTCATCCCCGCCGGCCAGCCGTGGTCGGGCACCGCGCGCGCCGTGACCTGGTTGCCGATGACTTCCGGCGACACCGCGGTGATGTGCCCCGCCTGCTCCTCCGCGCCGTAGCTGATCGACACCGGCGTCCCGATCCGCGTGTCCGCCGCGTACTCCTCGGGGATCGACAGCTCGAGCTCCAGCGACGAGAGGTTGACGACGCTGACCACCGGCGCGTTCGGCGTGACGGAGTCGCGGTCGTTGACCGGCAGCGCCGCGACCATGCCGTCGAACGGCGCGCGGATGGTGAGGTCGTCGAATTTTTTCTGGAGTTCCGCGGCAACGGATTGCTGCCGTTCCGCCTGCAGCCTCTTCGCCCGGATGTTGAACGCGGACGACTCTTCGCTCAGCGTCACCTCGCGCGCCGCCTGCGCCACCTCGAGCTCGGCGAGATGCTGCTCGTCCTGCGCGTGCTCGTAGTCGCCGCGGTTGAGGAGCCCTTCCTTGTGCAGCGTCTCGGCGCGGACGAGCGCGCGCTTCGCCGCCTCGAGCCGCGTGCGGGCGATGTCGGCCTCCTGCTGCAGGCGCGCCGCGGCCTGGCGTCCGGCGATCTTCTCGCGGTCGGTGTCGGACTGCAGCGAGAGCAGCTGCGCCTTCGCCTGTTCGAGCGCGCTCCGCACTTCGGGGCTGTCGATGACGGCGAGGACCTCGCCCTTGTGCACGACCTGCCCCGCTTTCGCGCTGAGCGAGATGGTGCCCTGCGCGGGTGCGACGAGCGTCGGATGCAGCGCGGCGACGACGCGCCCCTGCACCGAGACGTCGCGCCGCAGATCGCCGCGCGTGACGGCGGCGATGCTCATCGTCGTCGCGTCGACGGAACGGTCGGCCCGCGACCACTTGCGGATCGACGGGAAGAGGAGCGCGGCCCCGAGGGCCAGGAGCAGGGTGCCGCCGAGGGCGATGGCCCGCCCGCGCGTCAGTCCGCGAGGGACCGCCACCGGGCGGTCCATGGAGGAGGTGTTCTCGATCATGTGGCAGCCCCAGTGGGCAACCGGGATGCCATATCAGACGTCGTTGATACGTCGAAAGTTAGCTGATTTCGTGGGTGTCCGGGAGGGGTGGAATCGGACACCTGTCCGCGGACAGGTGTCCGGAGGCCGCTAACGCCGGCGGTGCTGCTGCCGTTCGGCCTTCAACTGCTGAAACTGCGCCTGCTGCTCCGCGGTGAGGATGGCCATCAGCTTCTGGTCCTGCGCCTCGCGGAGCTGCCGCATCTGCTCGCGGTTCGCCTGCACGACCGGCTTCAGCGACTCGACCTTCGCCGTGTCGTTGGCCTCGCGCGCGGCGCGGAAATCGTGCATCGTTGCGCGGGCCTGTTCGAGAAACGCTTTGTTCTCCTGATGGAAGGACTTCCGCAGCTCCTGCCACTGCGCCTTCTGCGCCTCGGAGAGATTGAGCTTCTCGGCGAGATGTCCCTGACCGGCGAATGCGAACGTCGCGCTGAACGCGGCGACGAGGAATGCGATGATGACTTTCTTCATTGCTGGCTGCCTCCTTGCTCCTGATTCGACGATGTGACGCGGCGCACGTTTACAATCAGCCGTGCCCTACCACTGGAACGCCTACGCACTGCCGTGGGCTGTCGTCGGCATCGCACTCTTCGTCCTCGCCGCGGTGATCTATTCGCGGCAGCGGGCGTCGCGGGTCGGCGTCCTCTTCGCCGTCATGATCGTCCTGGTCGGCGTCTGGTTCGCGGCCTTCACATTCATGCTCGCGGCGGTCGATGCGGACGTCGCGGAAGTGTGGGCGCGCATCGCGATCACCGGCGTCTGCTTCCTACCGGCGGCGATCTACGACTTCACCGCCACCGCGCTCCGCCTCCACTCGGCGCGCATCAAAGTGATCCGCGCGCTCTGGGTCGCCTCCGTCGTCTTCGCGCTTCTCACGGCCTTCACCGACGGCGTGATCCGCAGCATGCAGCCGCACGCGTGGGGTTGGTATCCGCACATGGGCTACCTCGGCGCGCCGTTCCTCATCTTCTTCCTCGGCGCGCTGGCGGCGCACGTCGTCGAAGGGACGCGCGAATTCCGGCGGACGCGTGACGTGAAGCGGCGCGACCGCGTGGCAAAGATGCTGATCAGCTTCGCCGTCGTCTACGTCGCGGCCGTCGACTTCCTCCCGATGCTCGGCGTGCCGATGCGGCCGATCGGTTTCGTGCCGGTGCTCGCCTTCATCGCCGTGGCGTGGGAGACGATCCGCCGCCACCGCCTGCAGCACATCACCGCGGCCCGCGCCGCGCGAGAGATCCTGCAGACGATGGCCGACGCGCTGTTCGTCATCGACGACGACGGCCGCATCCGCGTGATCAACGGCGCGGTCAGCTCGCTCCTCGGCTATCGCGATTCCGACGTCATGGGGCGCTCCATCGACACGCTGGAGCCGCACGATCTCGACGACACGATCTCGCGCACGCTGGCCGAGCTCTCGCGCCGCGGACCGATCCGCGATCAGGAGCGCGTCTTCCGCCATCGCGACGGCTCGAAGGTCGACGTCAGCGTCTCGATCTCCCCCATCAGCGACAACTCCGTGCAGCGCGGCGCGGTGGTGATCGCGCGCGACATCCGCGAGCGCAAGAAAGCCGACGCCGAGCTGCGCGAGTTCACCAAGCGTCTGGAGCAGAGCAACCGCGAGCTCGAGGACTTCGCGTACGTCGCGTCGCACGACCTGCAGGAGCCGCTGCGCAAGATCCAGGCGTTCGGCGATCTGCTGGAGAGCAAGCACGCCGAAGCGCTGCCGCCGCAGGCGCGCGACTACATCAGCCGCATGCGCTCCGCCGCGAAGCGGATGCAGGTGCTGATCAACGACCTGCTGACCTTCTCGCGCGTCACGACGAAGGGGCAGCCGTTCGTGACGGTGAACCTCGATCAGATCGCGCACGAGGTGGCGCACGACCTCGAGGTGCGGCTGCACGACGTCGGCGGCGCGATCTACATCGGCGAGCTGCCGACCATCGACGCCGACCCGCTGCAGATGCGCCAGCTGCTGCAGAACCTCGCCGGCAACGCGCTGAAGTTCCACCGGCCCGGCGTCGCGCCGCTCGTGCGCATCGACGCCGCGATCAGCGACAGCCGCTGCCGGCTGACGGTCGAGGACAACGGCATCGGCTTCGAAGAGAAATACGCCGAGCGCATTTTTCAGATGTTCGAGCGCCTGCACGGCCGCGGCGCGTACGAAGGAACCGGCATCGGGCTGGCAATTTGTCGCAGAATAGCGGAACGTCACGGCGGCACGATCGAAGCACGGAGCAAAGCCGGGGAAGGGTCGACGTTCACCGTCACCCTGCCGCTGAAGCAACCACGGGAGAGAGGACACAGCAATGCCTAATGGTGGCAAACCGATCGTCATCCTGCTGGCGGATGACGACGAAGAAGACCGCATGCTCGCCGCCGACGCGCTGGAAGAGAGCCGCGTCGTCAACGATCTCCGCTTCGTCGAGGACGGCGACGAACTGCTCGACTACCTCTACCGCCGCGGACGCTACTCCGATACCGATGCCGCACCGACTCCCGGCCTGATCCTCCTCGACCTCAACATGCCGCGCAAGGACGGCCGCGAGGCGCTGCGCGAGATCAAGGCCGATCCCGATCTCCGCCGCATCCCGATCGTCGTGCTCACCACCTCGAAAGCCGAAGAGGACATCTACCGGACCTATGACCTCGGAGCCAATTCCTTCATCACCAAACCCGTCAGCTTCGACGGCCTGGTCAACGTCATGCGCGACCTCGGCCGCTACTGGATCGAGATCGTCGAGCTCCCTCCCGATCGCCTTGTCTGAATACGAACGCGGCGCCGTACGGATCCTCCTCGTCGACGACGACGAGGACGATTTCGTCGTCACGCGCGATCTCCTCGGCGACAGCAAACGGACGACGTTCCAGCTCGACTGGATCTCCGATTTCGACGAAGCGCTGACCGAGATCTGCCGCAATCAGCACGACCTTTATCTGATCGACTACCGCCTCGGCGAGCACGACGGCCTTGAGCTCCTCGCCCACGCGCGCGCCAGCGGCTGCACCGCGCCGCTCGTGCTTCTGACCGGCCAGGCGGACGGCGAAGTCGACCTCGCGGCGATGCGCGCCGGCGCCGCGGATTACCTCGTGAAGGGACAGATCGATGCGCCGCTGCTGGAGCGCTCGATCCGCTACGCGCTCGAGCAGAGCCGCACGCTGCACGCGCTGCGCGAGAGCGAGGAGCGGTACGCGCTCTCCGCGCGCGGGGCGAACGACGGCCTCTGGGTGTGGGACCTGCGCGACAACGACGTTTATTACTCGCCGCGCTGGAAGTCGATGTTCGGCTACGGCGAGGACGAGATCGGAAGCTCGCCCGACGAGTGGTTCTCGCGCGTCCATCCGGACGACGCGGAGATTCTGCAGAGCGCACTCGCGGCGCACCTGCGCGGCGTGACGCCGCACTTCGAGAACGAGCATCGCATCAAGACGGCGACCGGCGCGGAGCGTTGGATGCTCAGCCGCGGACTCGCGGTGCGCGACGCCGACGGCAACGCGATCCGCATCGCCGGCTCGGCCACCGACATTACCGAAAGGAAGCGCGCCGAGGAGCGGCTGACTCATGATGCGTTCCACGATGCGTTGACCGATCTGCCGAACCGGGCACTGTTCATGGACCGCCTGGAGCGCGCGATCGAAGGGCAGATCCGGCATCCCGGCTCGTATTACGCGGTGCTCTTCCTCGATCTCGATCGGTTCAAGGTGGTCAACGACTCGCTCGGGCATGTCGTCGGCGACGAGCTGCTGGTCGCGGCGTCGAAGCGTCTGCGCGACGTGCTGCGCGCCATCGACACGGTCGCGCGCCTCGGCGGCGACGAGTTCGCCGTGCTGGTCGAAGGGATCGACGACATCACCGCCGCCGTGCGCACCGCGCGGCGCATCCAGGAAGAACTGCTCGTCCCGTTCGAGATCGGCGGCCACGAGATCTTCACCAGCGTCTCCATCGGCATCGCGTTCAGCGCCAGCGGGTATACGCGGCCGCAGGACGTGCTGCGCGACGCCGACATCGCGATGTACCGCGCGAAGTCGAACGGCAAGGCGCGGCACGAGGTGTTCGACGCGGCGATGCACGAGCGCGCGCTCAACCTGCTGCAGTTCGAGACCGATCTGCGGCGGGCCATCGATCGCGGCGAGCTGCGCGTGTTCTATCAGCCGATCGTGGCGATGGCCGACGGCCACGTGCGCGGCGTCGAGGCGCTGATCCGCTGGCAGCGCGGCAACGAGCTCGTGCCGGCCGACGCGATCATTTCGGTGGCCGAAGAAACGGGGCTCATCGTCCCGATCGGCGACTGGGTGCTGCGCGAGGCGCTGCGGCAGCTCGTCGAATGGGACCGCGCCGGCATCGGCCAGGGCATCGACATGCACGTGAACCTCTCGGCGCGGCAGCTGCTGCAGCCGCACGTCGTGGAGCGCGTGTCGGAAGCGCTGATGGAGAGCGGCGTCGCGGCGAACCGGCTGCACCTCGAGGTGACGGAGTCGGTGCTGATCGAAAGCGCGGAAGCGGCGGCGGCACTCCTGCGCGACCTGCGCGCGATCGGCGTCGGGCTCAGCCTCGACGACTTCGGCACCGGCTGGTCGTCACTCAGCTCGCTGCGCCTCTTCCCGTTCGATGTGCTGAAGATCGACCGCTCGTTTCTGCTCGATCAGGACGAGCGCCGCGGCGACGACATCGTCCGGACGATCTCCGCGCTCGCGCGGCTGCTCGGGATGCAGGTGACGGTCGAGGGGCTGGAGACGGCGGAGCAGGTGGAGCGGATGCGCGGGATCGATATCGACTTCGCGCAGGGTTTCTACTTTGCGGAACCGCTCTCGGCAGATGCGTTGCCTGCGCGGTTGTTGCATCAATAGTCGGGATCATGCTCCCTCTCCTCCTCGCAGCCGCGCTGACGCTGCAGCATTACGACATCCGGCCCGACCAGCTGGCCGCGCCGAAGGCCACTCCGAGCGTCGATAACGGTCCGGCGGTGGTGTCGAAACCGGCCGGCGCATCGCTCGTCATGCCGGCCGGTTTTTCGATCAACGTGTACGCCGCGGGGCTCTCCGGACCGCGTTACATGGCGCTCGCGCCGAATGGTGACGTTTTCGTAACCGAGACCGGCGCGAACCGCGTTTCAGTGCTGCGCGGCGGCCAGACTTTTGTCTTCGCGCGCGGCCTGAACCAGCCGTTCGGCATCGCCTTCAGCGGTGAATTTCTCTACGTCGCGAACACCGACGGCATCGTGCGCTTCCCCTACACGCCGGGCCAGACGAGCGCCGGCGCCGTGCCGCAACTGGTGACGACGCTGTCGACCGGCGGCGGCCACATCCTCCGCAACATCGTCTTCAGCGCCGACGGGACGCAACTCTTCGCGAGCGTCGGCTCGACCAGCAACGATTCGCCGGAAGGCGATCCGACCCGCGCGACGATCCTGGTGATGAATCCCGACGGCAGCGGCAAGCGCGTCTTCGCGAGCGGTCTGCGCAATCCGTCCGGCCTCGCGATCGAGCCGGCGACCGGCGCGCTCTGGACCGCCGTCAACGAACGCGACCTCCTCGGCGACGACCTCGTCCCCGACCTCGCGACGTCCGTCGTCGACGGAGGCTTTTACGGCTGGCCCTATTCGTACGTCGGCCAGCACGTCGACCCGACCGTGACCGCGCAACGCCCCGACCTCGTCGCGCGCGCCATCACCCCCGACGTCCTGATCCAGGCCCACTCCGCCGCCCTCGGCATCACGTTCTACAACGGCCCGATGTTCCCCACCGCCTGGAACGGCGACGCCTTCGTCGCCCTCCACGGCTCCTGGAACCGCGCCAAACGCACCGGCTACAAAGTGATCCGCATCCCCATGCAAAACGGCAAACCGGCCGGCGGCTACGACGACTTCATCGTGGGATGGTCCCCCGACGAAACGAGCCGCAACGTGTGGGGACGGCCGGTGGGGTTGCTCGTGCTATCGGACGGTTCAATGCTCGTGTCCGATGATGGAGCGAACGTGATCTGGCGCGTAACGTTCACGGCGCCGGCGCACCGGAGAGGCGTGATGCACTGACGCACAGAAGCGAGAAGCAGGCTTGCGCGGCGGATGATTTCCGCTGTGATCGTCTCTGGTAACGCGCCGATGTATTCAGCGTTGCGGGCGCGCCAATCGAGGCTCTTGAGTTGATCGGCCAATGCATCGCCTTTGAGAGATAGACCAGCGGGAAGCGCCACCTCGAACGGATACCCCTTCACCTGTTTCGTGAGCGGCACGACGAGCGCCAGACCCGATCGATCGTTGTAGTTCGAGGGCGACAAAACAACGGCTGGTCGTCGGCCGGCCTGCTCGTGACCCGCCTGGGGATGGACGTCAGCCAAACGACGTGCCGCGTTCCGGCACGGACGGCCATCTACCAGATCTCGTTGCCAACACTTTCCCCGGTTTCGATTTCATCGTGCCGGTTGTGTTCCGTGATCTGCTCGACCAGGCGATCGAGCGTGCGCTCCGACTCCTCCACCGGTACCACGACGACCTTTCCCGAGGGAACCGTCACATCGACCGCGGAGTTCTCATGAAGCTTCACCTGACCCGCGAGTATACATTCACGATTCCGGGCCGCACCCCCAGCCTTCTCCCCCTGCGCGGCAGGGGGAGAAGGCTATGTGGGCTAGTGGATCGTGATGGTCGGGTCGCCGAAGAGGATGAACGTTCTTCTGGCGTCGCGGTCCTGCGTGGCGGACTTCGCTTTCAGGATGGCGTCGCCGATGGTCGGCGTGCTGCCGAAGAGTTGGCGATAGAGCTCGGCGTTCATCAGGAATTGCTGGTCGGGTGAGGTCAGGGCGGACGACGCCCAGACGCCGATGGCGCCGCCGTTGGGGCTCTTGAGGAGGCCTTCGGCAACGCTTTCCGTCCAGACGTCGTGGAAGACGCCGTTGAGGCAGTTCATCGTCACCACGAACGGGAGCTTGTCGCCGTTGGTCAGCGAGTAGGCGGCCCAGGTGCTGAACGAGCCTTCGTCCCACAGTTCGGCGGAGCCGTGGCCGACGTAGTTCATGACGAGCGAGCCGTTGTTGAACGCGTTGACGATGTCGCCGGAGCTGGCGGTCGAGAGCGAGATGCGGTCGACGGCGTACGGCGGCGTCGGGACGAGTAGCGCGAGCTGGTCGGCGGCCTTGTAGAACGGCACGCCGAGCGGCACGTCGTTCACGATCTCCACCTTCTTCGCCCACGGATCGGTCGTCGCCGCGCGGCGGGTCAGCTTGCCGACCACGGTCGCGGCCTCTTCCGCCGTGCGGACCGGGATGCGGCCGAGGGCCATCGACGGGATGCCGCTGTCGTTGAAGTCGGCGAACCAGTCGTCGCTCGCGGTCTTGAGGTAAGCCGTCGGGATGATCTTGGTCGGCACGAAGTCGACGCTGCCCATGCCCATGTAGTTGCGCGGATCGGAGCTCGCATCGCCGATGAGGATCGCGTAATGCGGCGCGGTCTTCCACGACGCTGTGCGCTTCAGGAAGTCGCGGATCGCGTACGGCGAGTGCATGCCGAACGAGAACTCGTCGTAGAGGTTCTGCACGTCGACGACCGTCGTCGCGATGCCCTGCGCATCGCGGGCGCGCTTGAGCGTCGTCGCGGCATCGATGAACGCCTTGTTGGTGATGATCACCAGGTTCGCGGCGTTCTTCGTGTCGTTCCACGTCGACGGCTGATTCATGACCGCCTGCGGCGGCGACATCACGCGCGAGCCGGCGAAGACGAAGATCGTCCGGGTGCCGCCGTCGGGCGCGGTGAGCGTCGCGGTGCCGTTCGCACTCGTGACGCTCAACGAAACCGGCGCGGCCGGATCGGTGAGATCGACACCCTGCACGTCATTCGACGCGAAGCCGTCGACCGCCACCTTCGTGCCGCCGGCGACGGTGAACATCAGCGCGCCGTTTTCGGCGTGGTACGTGTGCGGATAGGTGATGCGCACCGACTCGACGAGGCTGTAGTCGCCCCAGCCGCCGGTCGCCGTGAACGTGATGAGGTTCTCGCCGTCGACGAGGTAAGCCGCCGGCACCGGCAGCGTGGTCGCGTTGCGGACCTCGCCTCGGAAGCGGATCGGTCCGACCTCGTGGCCGTTGATGACGACCGAGGTCACGTGATCGAAGTTGTCGGTGACGCCCTGCAGCACGACCTCGAGCTGCGCCGATGCGGCATTGGGATCGATGCCCGTCACCGTCACCGATTCGCTCACCGGCCAATCGGAGACGAACTGCCCGAAGAAGTTGTCGTTGTCGCCGTTCGTCGTGAGCGCGGCGAAGTAGATGAAGCGCTCGGTGCGCGAGAAGGTGTACGGATAGCTCGCCGGCGCGGGCGTGCCCGCCTTCGCGGTGCCCTGCGTCGAGAGGCGGATGCCTTTGCCTTTGTTCGTGACGACGAAGTAGATGTGGCCTCCGGCCGTCGGCGTGTCGACGCCGGTGCCGTAGAACTCGATCGTGTCGTTCGCGTCGAGCTTGCCGTCCGGACCGTCGTTGACGAGGAGCGGCACTTCGATGCCGTCCGCGAAGACGGCGATGGTGTGGCTGTTGCTGCCCGGATCGAAGCCGGCGGCGACGAGATCGCTCTTCTTCAGGCGATACCAGCCGGACTGCGTGATGACGAGCTTCGCGGCCTTGTCGTTGGCCACGATCCACTGCTGCGCGGTGCGCGTGGCGGTCGGCGCCGACGGAGCCGCCGGAATCACGCCCATGCCCGCCTGCGTCGTGAACACGCCACCCTCGGAACCGAGTCCCGGATCGGGATCGGTCGCCGGACCGCTGGTGCCGGCGTCGCTGCCGCCGACGCGCGGCGTGATCGGACCATGCATCGTCCGCACACCCTTCAGGTCGACGTCCTCGATGTAGTACTGCGAGAAGCCGGCGGGCGGTTTCGCGTCGTGGAAGCGGTAGCTGCGGCTCGACGTCGCGGTCTTCTTCGTGAAGAGCGCGGAGCCGGTGATGATGTGATCGTTGAGCTTCGTCTTCGTGCCGTCGGCCGATTCGCGCCAGACGTAGAAGCCGAGGTTGTCGGTCTCGTACGACGTCTGCCAGGTGACGGTGACGCCGTTCCTGTTCTGCACCCCGTCCATGGTCAACATCTTGACCAGTGTCGGCGCCAGGATGTAGACCGTATCGCTCGACGGATCGTTCGCCGGGTTCGTGTCGGTCTCGTTGTACGTGACGGTGACGGAGTTCGTGACCGGCTGCGTGTCGACCGTGGTCTGGCCGACGACACTGATGACCGGCGTGGTGGTGTACGCGCTGCCGGCCGCGTTGACCGCGACCGACGTCACGACGCCGTTCGACACGGTCGCCGTCGCGGTTGCGCCGGTGCCGTTGCCCGCCGTCGAGATCGTGACGGTCGGCGCGCTGGTGTAGCCGCTGCCGCCGTTCGTCACCACGATGCCGTTGACGACACCGCCCGCCGAGACGCTGGCCACCGCACTCGCGCCGGTGCCTCCGCCGCCGCTGAATGCGACAGTCGGCGTGGCATCGAGGTTGGCCACGGTGCAGGTGAGGATCTGCGTCGCCGAGACGAACGAGCAGCTGTTGCCGGCGCCGGTGATCGACGACGAGCTGTAGGTGAAGCCGAACGGCATCTCATCGGTGATGACGACGTTCGATGCGCGCGACGGACCGCCGTTCGCCACGACCACGCTCCACGTCAGGTTCTGCGGCGTGGCCGGATTGCCCGGGTAGATGAAGTGCGCGCCGTACGGCGGCGTGCCGGCCGCGTTGTCGTTCTTCGACGTCTGCACGTCGATGCGACGCTGCACGGTGAGCGTGGTGCTGTTGACGTTGTTGCTCGCGTTGACGTCGTTCGGCGTGGTGACGCGCACCGTGTCGGTGATCGTCGTGCCGTCGGCGGTGGTCGGATCGACCTTCACCACGAGTGTGAACGTCGGGCTGAGCGAGCCGGCGGTGGTGATGCTCGTCGTGGTGCAGGTGACGGCCGCGCCGGTCGATGCCGTCGCGGTGGCGGTCGTGGTGCCAGCGGTGAACGTGACGGCCGGCGCGGAGGTGTAGCCGCTGCCGGGGTTCGTGATCGTGACCGCGGTGACGACACCGCCGCTGATCGTCGCGACCGCGGCCGCGCCGGAGCCGCCGCCACCGGTGAAGGTGATGGTCGGCGCGACGGCGTAGCCGCTGCCGCCGGTGAGAAGCGCGAGCGAGGTCACGCCGTTCGTCGTGTTGCTGCAGGTGAAGCCGTTCGCGCCGCTGCCGACGGTCATGGAGACGAACGAGGTGTTCGTCGGGACCGGCTGCCAGACGACGGTCGAAACGCCGCCGCCGTTGGTCGGCTGCGCCGAGATGTTCGTGAACTGCTGCGTGAAGGTGATGTTCTGGCCCGCGTACACCGGGTTCGGCGTGCCGCTGTCGGTCGTCATCTGCAGGTCGGGGTTGCACGAGGCCGTGAGCGTCGCGACGTTCGAGACGACGGGACATCCCGAGCCGGTGACGGTGACGCGGTACTTGCTGCCGGTATCGCCGGCCACCGCGGAGAACGAGTAGCAGGAGGTGCCGGTGCCGGTGCAGGCCGACGTGACCGTGCTCCAGCTCGCGCCGCCGTTATTCGACCGCTCCCACAGGAACGTGAGCCCCGAGCCGGTGGCGGTGACGCTGAAGGTGACGGTCTGCGGCGTCGGCGGGAAGCAGATCGTCTTGTCCTGCGGCTGCACGGTGATGACCGGACCGATGATCGTCGCTGTCGCAGTGGTGCTGACCGAGCAGGTGTCCTCGGTGATCGTCACGCTGATCGTCGACGACGAGCTGCCCGCTGTGTAGATGATGCCGGTGCCGAGGACCGCGGCCGCGGTCGCGCCCGACCCACCACCGCCGCTGAAGCTGACGGTCGGCGTGGAGGTGTAGCCGCTGCCCGGATTGTTGATCGTGATCGCGGTGACGACGCCGAGCGAGACGGTGGCCGTCGCGGTCGCGCCGCTGCCACCGCCGCCGCTGATGGTGACGGTGGGCGCGGTCGTGTAACCGCTGCCGCCGCTGCCGACGGTCACGCTGTTGACGGTGCCGGTCGACGAGTTGGTGATGATCGCGCCGTTGTTCATCGACCAGAGATACGTGGCCTGCGGACGGAGCGCGATCGACGCGACGTTGCCGGTGGAGTTCGCGCACGCGTTCGGCGCGGTGATCGGCGGAGCGGACGCGCAGACGTGGACATCTTCCGCGGTCGTGCCGAGGTAATCGAAGACGAGTGAAGGAATCGAGCCGGAGACGATGATCTCGTTGTCGTATGTTCCGGTCGGCACGCCCGCGCCGACGTTCGCATCGAACGCGATGGTCAGCGTGCCGCTCGGTGCGATCGAGAGACCGCCCCACACCGGGACGCTCGACGTCGGCATGAGAGCCGTTGCGCTCGCGCCCGTTCCGCCGCCGCCGGTCAGGGTGATGGTCGGGACCGAGGTGTAGCCGGTGCCGCCGCTGGTGACGGTGATCGTGGTGACGACGCCGCCCGAAACGGTGGCCGTCGCGGTCGCGCCGCTGCCACCGCCGCCGGTGAAGCCGACCGCCGGGGCGCTGGTGTAGCCGCTGCCGCCGGAAACGACCTTGATGCCGGCCACGCAGCTCGCGCACGGATCGGAGCTCGCGCCGCCGTTGATGACGGTGGAGCCGCTCTTGTACGTGAAGCCGGTCGGCAGGTTGTCCTGCACGGCGACGTTCGTCGCGGTAGTCGAGGTGAGCGGGTTCTGCACCGTGATGACGTAGTGCGCCACGCCGGTGCCGCTGAGCACCTCGGGTGTGGTCGTCGTCTTCGCCGGATTGAGCGCGCCGAACGTCGTCACGGCGGTGTCCCACGCATCGCGATCGTTCAGCGACGGCCCGTCATTCGTGCCGTCCGTGATGATGCCGGTGTTCGTGTACGAGCCGGCCGTGCTGGTGAACGCGAGGAACGTGACGGTGCCGCTGCTGCCGTTCGGGAGCGTGCCGATCGTCCAGGAGACCGTGCCGCTCGCGCCGATCGCAGGGGCGCTGTTCGGGATCGGCGCGGAGAGGACGGCGCTCGCATTCGCGCCGCTGCCGCCGCCGCCCGTGAAGCCGATGGTCGGATTGCTGGTGTAGCCGCTGCCGGAGTTCGTGATCGTGATCGACGTGACGGCGCCGCCGGAGATCGTCGCCGTGCCGGCCGCGCCGCTGCCGCCGCCACCGGTGAAGGTGACGGTCGGGGCGGAGGTGTAGCCGGTGCCGCCCGCGTTGATCGTCGCGCTGGCGACGGTCGTGCGGGGGGTACCGCCGTACAGAAGGCCGCCCGGAAGGACATCCGTCACGGCGACGTTCGAGCCGCTCGCGCCGCCGCTGTTCGCGTAGGCCAGCGTGTACTGCTCGACCGGCAGCACGCTCGTGCCGTTGGCCGCGGTCACCGCGGAGCTGAGGGTCAGCGTGAAGGTGTTCTTCGCCGTGACCTGCACGATCTGCCAGGTGCCGCCGTTCAGGATGGCAATGTAGTCGCCGGCGTTGATGAGCGAGGTCGACGCAACGCTGAGCGTCGTCGAGCCGATGGTGTTGCTGGAGATCGTGGTGAGCGGCCAGGCGACGGTGTCGCCGTCCGGCGTCTTGCTCATCGAGTACTTCGGCGAGGTGCCGGTGCTGACATTTGCGCTGACCGGCGCCGGAGCGGCGGCGTTCGACGACGTCGCGCTGCCGTTCTGCGACAGCGTGGTCACGCCGAACGGCGAGGCGTAGCTGTACGGCAGGCTGGAGTCGACGGTGACGACGTAGGTCAGCTGCGTGCTGCCTCCCGCGGCGACGGTGGTCGAGGTCGACGTAACCGAGCCGAGGTTGAACGTGCCGCCGCTGGCGTACGTGGTGTAGGTCGGCACCGAGCCGGTGATGATGCAGTTCGCCGCGTCGGCCGTGCCGGTGTTGGCCAGCGTGAGGACGTACGTGATGGTGTCGCCGGGCGCGGGACCGACTGTCGCCGTCGCCGCCGCGCACGAGCTGCACGAGCCGTTGAACGTGATGGTCGGGATGCCGGTGCAGCCGCTGCCGGGATTCGTGATCGTGACGCCGGTGACGCTGTACGAGCCGCTGGAGAGGCCGGACGACGGGTTCGTGCTGACGATCGCCGTGACGCCCGTGCAGCCGGCGCCGGAGATCGTGACGGTCGGCGGCGTGGTGTAGGTGCCGCCGGCGGTGACGTTGGCGAAGACGACGCGCTGCGCCGACGGCGTCGCGGTCTCGCTCAGCGTGAGGAGCGGGTTGGCCGTGATCGTGACGGTGGCGCTCGCGGTGCGCGCCGTCGGGTTGTAGCTGTCGACGACCGAGGCGGTGTTCGTGACCAGAGTCTGTCCCGCGGGGATGCCGGTGCTGTTGATCTGCACCGTGATGTTGAGGAGCGTGGTGGAGCCGGCCGGGAGCGAGCCGACGTTGAACGTGATCGTCGAGCCAACCTGCGAGGCGCTGGTCAGCGACCCGGCGAGCTGCGTCGACGCGGCCGCGCCGCTGCCTCCGCCGCCGGTGAACGAGATCGTCGGCGCGGTGACGTAGCCGCTGCCGCCGTTCGTGATCAGGACCGCGGTGACCGCTCCGCCGGAGACGACGGCCGTCGCCGCGGCGGTGCCGCTGCTGAAGACGACGGTCGGCGCGCTGGTGTAGCCGCTGCCGCCGCTGGAGATGTTGATCGCGGCGACCGAGGTCGCGGAATTGGTGAAGCTGAGCGCCGTGACGTAGCTCGGCAGCGGATCGGTGACGACGACGCTGCTCGCCGCGCCGGTGCCGGAGTTCACGACGGCGATCGTGTACGAGTACTTGTCGCCCGGGATGTAGTTCGTGCCGCTGGCCCGCTTGGTGATGAGGACGTTCGGGCTGGCGATCGCCGCGGTGATCGACGCCACCTGGTTCGGCGTGTAGTCATCGGTGAGCGTCGCGGTGTTGGTGGTGGTGAGGCCGGTGATGGCGGTCGTGACGTTGAGGTTGATCGTCAGCGTCCCGCTGGCGCCTGCCGCGACGGAGCCGAGGTTCAGGATGACATTGCCGGTGCCGTTGACGGCCGGCGTGGTGAGCGTGCCGACAGCCGGGTTGCGGCTGGCCGAGGCGAAGGTCATGCCGGCCGGGATCGGGTCGGTGATGATGACGTTCGGGATCGCGATCGACGACGGGTTGTTGTACGCGATCGTGTACTGGATCGTGTCGCCGGTCGTGTTGACGGAGAGCTTGTTCGAGGTCTTGGTCAGCGAGATGCGGACCGGCGTGAGGCAGACGGTCCCGTAGCTCTGCGTCGCGGCGGTCGCGCCGTTGATGTGCAGCGTCTGCGTGGTGTTCTTATTGAGGTTGCTGTCCTGCACGGAAACGATCCACAGCAGGCGATGGCCGGCCTTGAGGACGGTGTTCGCCGGGACCGTGAGCGTGTCGGTGAACACGCCGCCGTTGTTGTGCACCTGCGCGCCGGTCGAGGCGATCTGGATCGAGGTGTTCGCCGCGGTGTCGAAATCGTTCAGCGTGATCGTGTAGTCGACCTTGGCGCTGGCCTCGGGAGGCGTATCCCAACTCGTGGTGATGCTCGCGGTGCTGAGCAGGTATGCGGTCGTGTTGTCGACCGGATCGGAGTAGAAGCGCGCCAGCTCGGTGAGCACGGTGACGGTCTTCGAGATCGTGAAGTCGGCCGCGCCGGCTGTGGTCAGGGCGAGGTACTGATCGTTCGTCAGGAACGCGGTCCCTGCCGCGCCAGTGCCGGTGCCGGTGAACCCGACGGCCGGTGCGGAGGTGTAGCCGCTGCCACCGTTGGTGATGTTCACGCCGGCGACACCGCCGGTCGAGTTGCCGACCGCGGTACCCGCCGCAGCGGTTCCCCCGCCTCCGGTGAACGAGACCGTCGGCGCCGCGGTGTAGCCGGTGCCGCCCGCGGTGACGTTGACGTAGCCGACGGCGTAGGTCGTTCCCGCCGATACGTTGCCGCGTGTGGAACGCCAGTAGTAGGTCGACGACACGCAGGTGTTCGACTGCTTCGTCACGTCGAACGTCGCGGTGGCCGTCGCCGCGTTCGAGGCGTTGATCGTTGCGGTGTCGGTCGACACGGTCGCTGCGCCGGCCGCGATCGAGAACGCGAGCGTTTTCGAGACGGTCGTCCCCGCCGTGAGCGTGCCGAGGCTCGTGCAGGCGACGCCGACGGTCGTGGTGGCTACCGCGCCCGTTCCGCCGCCGCCGCCGAACGTGATCGTCGGCGCCGACGTGTAGTTGCTGTTGCCCGGATTCGTGATGGTAATCGCCGTGACCGTGGTGCCGGTCAGCGTGGCGGTCGCCGTGGCGCCGGTTCCGCCGCCGCCGCTGATCGTCACGGTCGGCGCGCTGGTGTAGCCGCTGCCGCCGTTGGTGACGGTCGCGGAGATGACGTTCTGCGCGTTGCAGTTCGCCGACGACGAGCCGGGGACGAACGTGTAGCCGGTCGGGATCGTGTCGCCGAGGTACGTGAGGTTCGCCGTGGCGTTGCCGACGTTCGCGTAATCAATGGTGAAGGTGACGGTGGCCGGCGGCACGACGACCGAGGTGTTGCCGGTCTTCGTGATCGAGAGCAGCGGTCCGGAAACGAACAGGTTGGCCGAGGCACTGACCTGCGCCGCCTCGTTGGACGTCGCGGTCGCCGTGTTCGTGAACGAGCCGGCGGCGGTGGCCACCGCGTCGATGGTGAACGTCTGCGTGCCGCCGCCCGAGGCGAGCGACGCGAGGGTCCAGCTGACGGTGCCGTTCACGCCGACGCTCGGCGCCGAAGTCGGCGACGGGCTCGCGCTCACGTACGTGAAGCCGGGCGGGAGGATGTCGGAGACCTGCACGTTCGTGCACGTCGTCTGCGAGTTGTTGGTGACGACGATGCTCCACCGCACGGTGTCGAGACGGTTGGCGCTGGTGATCGGAACGGACGGCGCCGATGCGAGCGCGACGCCCTTCGAGATCGTCAGCGCCGCGGTGTGCACGTTCACGCCGGTGGTGTCGGTGCCGGTCAGCGTCCCGACGCTGGTCACGACGTTCGCCGTGTTGAAGAACGTGCCGCCGGTGGTGCCGGCGTTGACGGTGAAGATGAAGGTTCGCGTGGAGCTCGCCGGCAGCGTGGTGCCGCCGGGGAACGTCCACGTCACGGTGCCGCTCGCGCCGGCGGACGGAGTCGTCGTCGGCACGCCGAGCGTGCCCGCGCCGGTGCTCACGTACGTGAAGCCGGAGGGAAGCGTGTCGGTGACCGAGGAGACGCTGACAACCGTGCTCGAAGTGTTGCTCAGCGTCAGCGTGTAGGTCTCGGCCCCGCCCTGCTGGACGTCGGCCGCGCTGTGCGTCTTCGTGACGGTCGGCGGAGGCACGCCGCAGGCGCCGCCGATCGTGACCTTCTGATAGTTCACGCCGAGCGTCGCGCTCTGCAGTCCCGAGTAGGGGAAGGTGGCGCTGATCGGCGGAACGTTCGTGTAGAGGTTGCGCGTCGAGCCGCCCGGACCGTTCGAGTCGGTGCCGAACGGCTGCAGCAGCGTGGCGGACGACTTGCCCATCCACGTCTGCGTGGTGTGGCCGCGGTTGTCGGTGATCTCGAGGGCGATGAGGTACTGCCCCTGGATCAGGTTCGTCAGGTTCCAGTTGGCCTGGACGGTCGTGCCGACCGGCGTCGTCGGATCGGAGATGTTGACCCACGTGCCGCCATCGTCGTCGAGACCGTTGCCGTTGACGTCGTAGTAGTACTTGAACTGCACCTGCACGAGCTGGCTGATCGACGCGCAGTTGTTCACCGTCAGCGCGTCCATGATCTGGGCGACGACCGGGATGGAGCAGCCGTTCACCGAGCCGGCGGTGATCGACGTGGCGATCGGCTGCGGGATCACGCCGGTGCTGAGCTGCACGGCGTCGCCGAAGGGACCGGGCGAGGTCGCGTCGCAGATGAAGTTCCCTTCCCACACGACGTCCTTCTGGAACGGGTTGTTCAGGCTGTTCGCGGTGGTGAAGAGGAACTGGAAGGGGCGGTTTTCGTCGAGCTTCGGACCGCCGAAGGTCGTCGCGTCGAGCATCGCGATCGGAATCTCGTAATCGACGAAGTACTCCTCGCACGAGCCGCTGCTGATGTTGATCGAGCGCGTGGTGCCGTAGTCCCAGTTCGTCTCGCTCGCGCCGTTCGGCCACTGGATCGTGGTCGGCAACGCGCTGCCGTCGAACTGGAAGATCTGCCCGGTTGTGTTGCTGACGAACGAGGTCGGATTGGTGAAGAGGCTGTGGATCGTGGCCGAGCTGCCGATGTAGTCGATCGAGTTGCTGGCCTGGTTGCTCCAGATCGAGCGGAGGATGTCGACCGGGGTCGCCGGCGCGCCGCTCGAGCCGTCGAGGTGCATGGCGAAGTCGCGGTAGCCGTTGCCGTCGAGGTCGAGGAAAACGGTCCAGAGCGCGGAGTTCCAGGGGCTGGTGTTGGCGTACGCGCCGGCGCTCGGGCCGGTGGCGTAGTTGTTCGCGATCTGCTCCACGCGCCAGCGGAAGAAGATCACCTTGTTCACGGTGTCGTAGTAGTAGTAGATGCTGGGCAGGGTCTGGTCGGGACAGCCGGACGAGACGTTGACGTAGTTCTGCGGCGTGGTGCCGCCGTTCGACGGGTCCTGCACGCGCTGGTCGCGGATCGGATGCTTGTCGGTCGTCGTGGCGTCCGGGTAGGTGGTTCCCCAGGAGTACGGGATCCACTGCGGTGTCGACGGCCAGGTGACCGGCTTGATGGCGGCGCTGCCGTCACCTTTGGTCGGGGCGCCGCTGTTCCACAAAGGCGGGTTCTGCGCGAGCGCGGGGAGCGCTGCGGCGAGCACGACCACGACCAAAAACAGATAGAAAAGACGAAGCCGCGTCGCCGAGGCGACACGAATGCTCTCTCTCACATCAGACTCCTAGTTGTTCTGGACCGAACCGATGACCCTGGACTGTTGCGACCGACCCATGGTCGCGCGCCCGACGTCAGGCGACCGTCAAGGGTACGCGAAATATTCGAGATCGGGAACAGCAGTTATCTGATGTGAATGCCCCTGCCGCGTCCGGCATGCCGAAAAAATACCCCTGAGCCAGCGGAATCCCGGCCCGGCGGGCCGCCGTCGCGGTCGCTTCGCTCTCCACTCCTTCCACGATCATCTGGCAGTCGAGCGCCTTCGCCAGACCGAACAAACTGCGGACGATCCTCCCCTTCGTCTCGTCGTTTTCGAATGATGTTCCGAGGTTGTTGCTGATCTTCAGGAACGACGGCCGGATCGCCGCGGCGTAGCCGAGATGCACGTAGCCGGTGCCGAAGTCGTCGAGCGCGAACTGCACCCCTTCCCGCCGCAGGTGCTCGATCTTCTCGAACACCGCCTCCCCATTCGCCATCGGCATCTCCTCGGTCAGCTCGCAGACGATAAGCGACGGATCGACGCCGTACCTGGCCGCCGCGCCGAGCATCACCTTCGCGATGTCGCGCGAGTCGGCGAGCACGGCCGGATCGACGTTGATGAAGATGCGTGTGTCATCCGGCAGGTCGGCCGCCGCCTCGATCGCGCGGCGGACGCACGCGGCGTTGATGTCGAACGAATGCCCCAGCAGCCGCGCGTATTCGAACATCCAGCCGTTCCCCGGCAGCGGCGCGTCTTCGTACCGCGCCAGCGCCTCGTAGCCGAACGGCTCACCATCGGGATCGCGCAGGTCGACGATCGGCTGGAAGTGCGCGAACAGCGACGGCCCTTCGGTGATCTCGGTCAGGGTCGGGAAGCGGATGATCTCCGCGTCGTCGTAGCTGGCGCACGAGACATCGATGCCGAGCGTCTCCTCGATCTCGCTCAGGCCGAACGGCTTGGCCACGAAGGCATCGGCGCCGCGCGTCATCGTCTCCTCGCGCATGGCGCTCGAGTCGTAGCCGCTCATCGCGATCACGCGGCAGCCGGGCTGCTTCGCCTTGATCGTGGCGACGAACGTGAGCCCCTCGAAGCCGAAGCGGCCGGAGAACTGGACGTCGAGCAGGACGTGCGAGACCGGACGCTGGCCGATGACGACCGTGGCCGACTCGATGTCGCTGCAGAGGTAGACCGGGCGTCCCGCGCCGCCGAGGAGCACCGCGAGGCTCTCCAGGATGAGCGGATCATCATCAACGACCACGAGGGCGCATGCTTCATCGTACATGCGCCCTCCTTCCGCAACGGGCGAGCCATCGCGGTTTTCGTTTGTTTTGTATGACTTAGCGCGAAGCGGTGGCCGGGCGGCCGTTCGAATACTGGACGGGTGTCTGAACCTTGCGCAGGATCCCCGCCGAGATCAGCGTCATCACCAGGCCGACCGGAAAGACCTCGATGAACGTCATCCCGATGTTGATCAGCGGGTTCTTGTACCACTCCTTGAACTGGGCCATCTGCTGCCGCGTTTTCTCGATCGCCGCCGCGCTCGCGCCGCTGGCCCGCGCCTTCTCGATCGCATGCGCCGCATAGGTGTCGGCGAAGTTGGGGAAGAAGCCGTAGTAGATGATCTCCCACGTGATGACGTACATCGCCGACGCGATGAGGGTGATCAGCAGGCCGATCTTGAAGCCCTTGCCGAACGTGATGGTGCCGCCGTTGTTCTCGCGGTACGAGCGGATGCCGAAGAACGTCATCAGGAACGCGAGCACCATCGTGGTGTACCCGAGGACCTCGGAGTGGTCGCTGGAAAGCCGCCCGGTGAGGTAGAGCGGCATGGTGAGCACCATCATGGCCGCGAGGATGCCGCCCGCGATGAGTCCGAAAATCAGTACAGTTCTGGTCATTCATTTCTCCTGTTTTTGTGCGGCAAGGTAGGGCGGCCGGGGCGGTTTGGCGTCATACGAACGGGTGATTTCACGGAATCAGCCCCATTTCCTTCCCTTTTTGCACGGCCTGCATGCGGCGGTTGACGCTCATCTTGTCGAACAGCCGCGACGAGTGGGTCTTGACCGTGTTCTCGGAGACGAACAGCTTCTCGCCGATCTCGCGGTTGCTGAGCCCCTGCGCGATCAGCCCGAGGATCTCGTGCTCGCGCGCGGTGAGGCCGAGCTGGCGAAGGTTCTCGCCGTTGAGGACGAACGGGCCGGAGTCGCGGACGACGACCACTTTCGTGCGCATCAGCTTCAACCCGAGGACGATCCCGACGACGCTGAAGATCGCGGCGATGAGCCCGCCGTAGAGCTCACCCGGATAGGCGTGGACGAAATGGTTGTACTCGATCAGCTTCAGCAGCGCGATCAGGAGCCCGCAGGCAACGCCGTAGAAGAGGACCCGTTTCAACCGGTCCGCAGTTTAGCGCGGTGTGCCGTTCATGTTCCGCATCCGCAGCGACAGCAGGTTGAACCCGATGGCCATCCCGTACAACGCGCCGCGCATCGCGTCGAGCGCATCCTCGCCGAACGCCGGCACCGAATGCACCCGCAGCGACAGCGATCCGAGCACCAGGCACACCATGCCGAAAAACATCAGCTTCTTGGGGTCTCTCACGTGGGTCTCCGTTCATTCGTGGAAGCGATACCAGATCATCGATGAGACCTTCACCAGCGCGTTCGTCATGATCACGAGGAAGAGGTCCCAACTGAAGACATGCCGGATGTAGAAGTGGTGCGCCCACAGCGCGAACGCGACGAGCACGCACGTGATGCCGGCGAGGCTGGTCGACTTGAGGCGATGGGTGAGGAAGCGTTCGTCGATCGAAACGCCGAGGATTTTCATGACTCGTTCTCCAGGATGAAGATTTCGTCGGTCGGACGGCCGAAGACCTTGCCGAAGATCAGCGCGAGCGCAAGGCTCGGGACGTAGCGTTCGCGCTCGATCGAGATGATGCTCTGCCGCGAAACGCCGACCGCATCCGCGAGCTGCTGCTGCGTCCAGCCGCGCTCGCCGCGAAGCTCTTTGACTCGATTGCGGATCGTCGCCATGTCAAGTCCACTTTACGTCCGGAAACGGCGGATGTCAAGTGGGCTTTACACGTCGTCCGCCACCAGCTCCCGCCCCATCTCCCGGTACCGCTTCACGCGATACCGCAGCTGATCCCGGCTCACCTGCAGCAGCCGCGCGGCCTGCGACTGGTTCCCCCGCGCCGCACGCAGCGCCCGCTGCACCATCACGTACTCGATCTCCTCGAGCGGCACGATCTCCTCGCTCGCCTCGGCATGCATCGCGATCGGCCGCCGCACGTCCAGCGGCAGCGAGCGCCCGCTCAGCACCGGGCCGTTCTCCAAAATCGCCGCGCGCTCCATCAGGTTGCGCAGCTCACGGACGTTGCCGGTCCACGGATGCTCGAGCAGCCGCTGCTTCAGCTCGGGATCGATCTCGCTGAAACGCTTCCCCGCCGTCGCGCCGTACTGCTGCAGGAAGTCGAGCGCGAGCGGCAGGATGTCCTCGACGCGCTCCCGCAGCGGCGGCACGATGATCGGAAAAACATTCAATCGATAGAAGAGATCCTCGCGAAAACGCCCGGCCGCGACTTCGTCCTCCAGCCCGCGATTCGTGCACGCGATCACGCGCACGTCGACCGCGATCTCGCGCACGCCGCCGAGGCGCCGCAGCGTCCGCTCCTCGAGCACGCGCAGCAATTTCGCCTGCAGCGCGGCCGGCATTTCGCCGATCTCGTCGAGCACGACGGTGCCGCCGTCGGCGAGCTCGAACAGCCCCTTGCGCGACGACTTCGCATCCGTAAATGCTCCCTTTTCGTAGCCGAACAACTCGCTCTCGACGAGATGCTCCGGCAGCGCCGCGCAGTTGAGCGCCTGCAGCGGCGCCGACGCGCGCGGCGAGCACGCATGCACGTAGCGCGCGATGACTTCCTTGCCGACGCCGGTCTCGCCGCGCAAAAGCACGGTGGTCGCGCCGGCGCTGGCGACGGTCGACGCCATCGTCAACACGTCCTTCATCGCCTGCGACTCAGCGATGATCTTCGCCCGTCCCTGCCGCTCGCGCGCGCGGCGCGATCCCTCGGCCTCCAGTCCCTGCCGATGCATTGCCGTCGCCTTGTCGACGAGCCGCAGCAGCTCTTCCTGATCGACCGGCTTGGCCAGGAAATCCCACGCGCCGAGCTTCATCGCCCGCACCGCATCCTCGACACGGCCGTCCGCGGTGAAGACGAGCACCGTGCTCTCCGCCAGCTTCTCGTGCTGCGCGGCAAGGAAGTCGATGCCGTTGCCGTCCGGCAGGTTCACGTCGAGCAGCACGACGTCCGGCCGCCGCCTGCGCAGCAACTCATCGGCCTCGGCCAGCGACGCCGCCTCGTCGACCTCGTGCCCCGCGCGCACGAGCCGCGCGCGCAACGCCCACCGCAGCAGCGATTCGTCTTCAACCAACAGCAAGCGCGCCATGGCCGCTCTCCTCTTCCGGCAGCCGGATGACGATGGCCGTCCCTCTGCCGACTTCCGACTTCACCTCGATCGAGCCGCCGTGTTGCACGACGATCTGCCGGCAAATGGCGAGGCCGAGCCCCGTGCCTTCTTCTTTCGTCGTGTAGAACGGGACGAAGATCCGCTCCAGGTCTTCGGGCGGGATGCCGCGTCCCGTGTCCGAGACCTCGAGCTCGACGCCTCGCCGCAACTGCAGGCGGATCGTGCCGCCGCGATCGGTGGCCTGCATGCTGTTGGTCAACAGGTTGACGAACAGCTGGACCATCAGGCCGGAGTCGAGCGCGAGCATCGGCACGTCGTCGTCGATCTCGACGTCGAGCGTGACGCCCTGCCGCCGCAGCCGCGCGTTGAACAGCGAGGCCACCTCGCGCACGACGCGCCGCAGGTCGACGTTGCTCCGTTGCGGCGGCTGCGGGCGCGCGAGGCGCAGCAGCGAGTCGAGCGTGGTGGTGACTCGCCGCAGCTCGGCGAGCATCTGGTCGAGGAGCGGCGCGGTGGCGGCGCCGTCTTCGACTTCGCTCCGCAGCAGCTCGAGCGCCGCGATGACGCCGGCGATCGGGTTCTTGATCTCGTGCGTGAGCCCCGCCGCGACTTCGCCGAGGGACGCGAGCTGCTCCGCGCGGACCATCTTCCGGGCGATGGTCTCCTCACGCTCGCGATGCGCGACGGCGAGGCCGTCGAGGTCGTGGCGGATCGCAGGCTGGATGCTCTTCTCGATGCGCGCGAGCGGACGGCCGATCACGAAACGTCCGGTCCAGATCAGCAGCACGAGGATGGCGACCCAGGCCACGCCGGCAAGCGCGAATTTCTGCCGCACGCGCGCCGTCGCGTCGGCGATCGGCTGCGTCAGGTCGAAGCGGATCTGCATCACGGCGATGCGCGGATAGTGCGCCGCGTCATGACAGCTCTGGCAGTGCGGCGAGTTGTCGAGCTCCCCTTCGAACACGACGTCGCGCCCGCCCGCGGAGCGCTCTCCTTCGACCGCGATCAGCGCATCGCCGCTCGCGGAAAACAGCGTGAAGCCGTGCAGCTTGTGCACCGCGGCGTGGCGCTGCAGGCGCATCGCCATCGTCGTGACGCTGTGCTCGATCGAGCCATCCTCGTAATACAGCCGCAGGTCGTCGAACAGCAGGTCGGCCGCGTTCTTGTGCGACGCCACGAGGTTGCTGACGGCGTAGTGGTACATGAGCGCGTAAAGCCCGGCGAACGCCAGGAGGTTGATGACGATCACCGGGACGATCGTCCGGATCCGCCAGTCGCGCGTCAGATCGAGCACTCTTCGCACGAGCTCCATCATCCGCAGAGGTGGGTAATTTCTCGCAGCCTGTAGTCACGGCTCCCTGTGTGGCGCATCACGTCGGAGCGTGTAAGACGCCATGTTGCGCGGAAGGGGTGCGGCGCTACTGTCCCTCGCGATGAGAACCGGACAGCGGACACCCATGTCGCTATTTTTCCTCTGCTGTCTGCTGTCCGCCGTCTGCTGTCTCCCCGCATACGGCCAGCGCAAGCTCGCCTCCAAGGCATGTACGGACTGCCATCAGCCCGTCCTTCAGGAGCTGGCGAAGAAGGTCGTTCATGCTCCGTTCAGAAACACGGGCGGTTGTGACAGTTGCCATAAACGCCACGGCGTGGTCGGCACGCTCGTCCTGCAGAAGGAAGAGCCGGCGCTCTGTTACGGATGCCATCAGAAACAGCAGGAGGCGTTCAAGGCGGCGCACGTGCACGTGCCGGTGGCGCAGGGGAAATGCACGCGTTGCCATTCGCCGCATTCCTCCGATTCGCGCGCGCTGCTGCGCTCCGAGGGGAACCTGCTCTGCTTCACCTGCCACGACCGGAAGAAGTTCAATCAGGCCAGCGTCCACAAGCCGGCCGGCGAATCGTGCCTCACCTGTCACGATGCCCACGCCGGCGCGAACGAACGCCGCCTGACGAAACCGGTCGCGGAGCTCTGCGTCTCCTGCCATAAGAACGCGAGCCACAATGGCTACAAGGTCGACAAGAACTGCACCAGCTGCCATTCGCCACACTCCTCCGTTGAAAAAGGACTGCTGCGCGCCGTCTCCCATCCGCCGCTCGCGGATTGCACCGGTTGCCACACCGGCCAGCCGATCAAGCAGCCCGATCTCTGCTTCACCTGTCACGAGATCAAGACCGAAAAGACAGTGCACGAACCGTTCAAGTCGGGCGACTGCACGACCTGCCATACGCCGCACGCCTCGGATGAAAAATCGCTCCTGAACAACGACCAGAAATCGCTCTGCCTCACCTGCCACGACATCGGCGCGCAGCTGACGCACAAGCCGGCGATGGACGGGAAATGCACCGCCTGCCACTCGCCGCACACGACGGCGACCCCGAAGCTGCTGAAGCTCGAAGGCGAAGCGCTCTGTAATCAATGTCACGCCGCGAAGATCACGGCGTGGAACGCGGAAAAGAACGTCCATCCCGCGTTCGGAATGGGATGCGATTCCTGCCACAAGCCGCACGGCGGGATCAAAGCGGACGTCTGCTTCACCTGTCACGAAGACAAGAAGCCGGAGTTCACGCGCCGCTTCGTCCACACGCCGGTGCGCGAAGGGCGCTGCGCGGAGTGCCACAGTCCGCACGCGTCGCCGAATGAAAAGCTACTGGCGCTGACGCCGGACAAGCTCTGTCTCAAATGCCACGCCGGCATGATCAGCGCGCGCGGCGATCACGTACACGCGCCGGCCGCGTCGGGCGATTGCCAGACCTGCCACGCGCCGCATTCGACCGATCGCCCGATGCTGCTCAAGGACGAGACGCCGAAACTCTGCGACACGTGTCACGACGAGGTATCAAAGAGCCTGACAAAGGCAAAATCAGTTCATCCGCCGGCGCTCGCGGGCGAATGCGCCACCTGTCACGACGTCCACGGCTCGCCCGAAAAGGCCTTCCTCAAGGGCAACCCGAAGCTGGTCTGCCTCGGATGCCACACCGGCCTCAGTGAGCGGATGCGCCGCGGCGGCGTGCGCGTGCACGCGCCCGTTGCGGAAGGAAAATGCATCGCCTGCCACAATGGACATGCATCCGAGAATCCGGCGCTGCTCCGGAAGCCGGTCTCGCAGCTCTGCGCCGATTGTCATAAGACCGACACGGAGAAAATGCAGAAGGCGCACAGCAATTATTCGCTGGCCAAAGCCGACTGCACGACCTGCCACGATCCGCATCTCTCCCAGAAAAAAGGCCTGTTCAATCCCTACGGTCACAATCCCTTCGTGGACGGTGACTGCTCTGCGTGTCACGTACCGGCGGACAAACCCGGCTCGCCGGCCACACTCAATGCGAAAGGCTTCGAGCTCTGCGAGACGTGCCACGGCGATTTCCCCGAGAAATACCGCAAGGGACAGTGGGTGCACGCGCCGGCCAAAGCGGGCGAATGCCTCTCCTGCCACACGCCGCACGCGGGCCGCGCACGGCACCTCATCTCGCGCGTCGGACCATCGCTTTGCACCGATTGCCACGCGACCATTGCCAAGGACCTGATCCAGCCCGTCGTGCACGACCCGGTCAGGAAAGGCCAGTGCACCAGCTGTCACAGTCCGCACACCTCGCCCAACGCGAAGGGGCTGCTGAAGAAGGGCGAAGAGCTCTGCTTCACCTGCCACGAATCGATGAAGAAACTCAAGAGCGCGGCGTCCGTGCACGCGCCGTTCGCCGGCGGCGATTGCGACACCTGTCACGCGCCGCACGCCTCGGCCAATGTGAACCTGCTGATCGATAATCCGAATTCGCTCTGCCGCACGTGCCATGATCCGGCCGACGCGAAGCTCGCTACGGCGCACAAGCATTTCCCCGCCGCCGCGCTGCAATGCGTCTCCTGTCACAATCCGCACGGATCGGATCAACAGCACCTGATCCGCTCCAAGCCGCACCAGGTCTTCAGCGGCTGCGCGCGCTGCCATGACACGAACGGCCCGAAACCGTCGGCACTGCAGACGAAGACGCCTACGGAGCTCTGCTATCGCTGCCACTCGCCGATCAAGGCGCTGGCGCAGAAGCCCGGCGCGCACAAGGCGCTCGAGTCGGGTTGCGTGACCTGCCACAATCCGCATACCGCCAACGATCCGGGCCTCATCAAGAACAATGACGAGCGCGCCGTCTGCCTCGGATGCCACAGGAACATCAAAGAGCAGATGGCTCACTCCGTGTCGATCCATCCCATCAAGGCGAACGGCGGCCGCTGCACCAGCTGCCACGAGCCGCATCAATCGGGCAAGGCGCACCTGCTCAAGGGCGACATCAACGCCGTCTGCTCGAAATGCCACGGCGGCCACGCTCAATTCGGACATCCGGTCGGCTCGAACGTCATCGACCCGCGCAACAATCAGGGAATGACCTGCCTGTCGTGCCACTCGCCGCACGGCTCGCAGAACCGCATGCTGCTGCGCGCCGATCCGCAGCGGTCGCTCTGCATCGAATGCCACGCGTCGAACGAATCGATGGGTGTCACTCATGCTCAATGAGCTGCTGCTGGCGCTGTTGTTTGTGCTCGACTATCGCACCACCGCGATCTTCAATCAGCACCTCTACCTCGGCACGTTCTCCCGCCCGCGCGCCATTGCGTACGACCGCAAGCATGCCGAGGTGTGGGTGGCGGATACGGGGAACGGCGCGGTGTCGGTGTTCAAGGCGGACGGCGGCGAGCTCTATTCATTCAGCTCGCGACAATATCTGCACGATCCGGTGCGCATCGCCATTGCGCCGAACGGCGGAATCGCGGTTGTGGAGGGCGACCGGACACACATCCGCCTGTTCAATTACCGCGGGATCTACAAAGGCGACGTCGTATTGAGCGGCATCGACGAAAAGCCGATGATCGGCGCCGTCACCTATGACGCCGACGGCAAGCTGTATGTCGCCGACAATCGCTCCGGCGAGATCTACATCTACGATCCCGACGGCCGCAAACGCCAGCAATTCGGCAGCCACGGGACGGACGAAGGGCAATTCCAATCCATCTGCGCGATTGCGGTCGGCGGTGACGGCACGATTTACGTGGCGGACCAACAGGCGCTCGCGGTGCAGGTCTTCGATTCACAAGGAAATTTCATCCGCGGGTGGGGCCGCCACGAAATGGGCGCGGCGAATTTCTCGCTGCCGTCCGGCATCGCCATCGATTCGCAGAACCGCGTCATCGTCACGGATGAATTGCGCCACCAGGTCAAGCTCTTCACGACCGCCGGAGCCCTCATCCACCAGTTCGGCGGCCTCGGCGAAGGCGCCGGCCAGCTCTCGTTCCCCAGCGACGTCACCGTCGACGACAAGGACCGCATTTATGTCGTCGAGCGCGGCAACGCGCGCGTGCAGGTGTTCGAGCCCGTGCCGTGACGTGCTATACCACCCCACCACCGACCCGGCATCGAGCTCAGCTCGACTCCGTAGTCGAGGAATGGCCGAACCACTTCTTCTCCCTCGCCTGCCCCTGTGGCAGCGCCGCGCTAAACGTCCGCAGCTTCATCGACCGCCACAAATACCTCGACGAAGATCGCGCCAACGGCCCGATCACCCTTCGATGCCCGTCCTGCGGCAACGACCACCCGTCCTTCGACCCCGCCCTCCACGGCTACGACGTCGAGATCGACCACTTCCCCCTGCCCGGCCCCCACGGCGACACGTCCGCGACTACGCGTGCCCAACCTGCGCCGCCGACACCTTCGCACTGATCGCGCGATTTCAGTATCCCGATAACGTGCTCGACGAAACTCATGCGGCAGCCCCGAGGATCTCTTCTCGTACTTCACGCTCCTCGGCAGTTGTGCAGAACGGCAGTGACCATTGCGTCAGTGGAATGCGCATGAGTCGCATGGTCGAGGTGTGTTACGCGAATTGCGAACTCTTACTGGAGTCGGATTAACCCCGGCGACCTTAGGCCGTGTTGAGCGTGCAAGTTATGATGCCGTCATGCCCACCCTTTCCTGGATGGAGACGAGATGGCTCAGCCTCGCGGTAACGAGCTTCTCGTCCTGCTGTGCGCCGGGTTCGCGATGATGGTGGCGACGGCTGTCTTGCCCGTCGTGCCGGCGTGGCTTTGGCCTGTTTCGTTCCTTTGCATCATTGTGGCCGCGGGAATGTGGCTTCCGCTCACCTTGATCATGGGGGCAGTCGCGGACGACTTCCTTTCTCCGGACGAGAAGGCGGAATGGAACGACGCGGTTTTCAGGCGGCCGCTCGCTGTTTTCGAGATCTGGGGCGATATCTGCGGTGAGAATCAGTCCGTGAAGACGACCGCTTCGTGGTTCATCGCATTACAACACCACCCCGCGTGACATCCGTCACCTCTTCCCGTGCGGCGCGAACAAATCCCTTGTGTGATCCGTGCGCCATTTCGCGTCGTCGTGTCACGCGAAATCACTGCTAAATCCTTCCTTCCTGCCTCAATTCGTCGAGTTGGGGATTTTCGCGCAGGCATTGTGGGGAATATCGCGCAGTGGGCGTTCCGCCGCGCATTACACGCGACCGTGACGAATGCGCGCATCTCTCTCTGGAATCAACGACTTGAGCGCTGAACATCGCGCTGTGAGCGGTGTGGCATTTCGATCGCTCAAGAGGAGGAGCGAAACCGACTCCGGAAGTAATCGGAGCCACGAGGAGATTAACGGACATGAGGAAACTGACAGTTGTCCTGACCGTTCTGCTGGCTGTCGCGGCGCTGCCGATGATTGCGCAGAGCAACTATCACTACAACGAGAACATGAACTGTTCCGACTGCCACTCGATGCATGCGAGCGCGCACAACAACCTGACCGACGGCTCGGCCATCACCGTACCGAACGCCGGCGCGTCCCCGAACCGGGCGATCAATCCGTATTACCCGGCCCCGAATCCGGGCGCGGGCCGCGAGTCGCTGCTCAAGAACGACGACGTCTGCTCGACCTGCCACAAGGACCAGACGTTCGCTCCCGACGTCTTCGGCGACAACGTGAACGGCTACATCCGCTCCGCGGGCGGCGTCCGCGAGGACACGACCGGCGGCGGCCACAAGATCGGCTCCACCATCCGTCCCCCGGGATATGACGGCACGAACACCGGCGGCTACTTCGCGGCCGGTGCCGAGCTCGAGTGCGTCAGCTGCCACTCCCCGCACGGCAGCGCGAACTTCCGCAACCTGATCCCGTACGCGATGCGCGGCGCGATCGGCAGCGCGAACGTCGGCAAGGTCAGCCCGACCGTCGCCAAGAGCGCGACCTTCGACACGACCAAGGACGTCACCATCATCGGCGGCAACACCTACACCTTCGGTTCGGGCGCCGCCAACTTCCAGAGCTACTACGGCCGCAACCAGGTCCTCTTCAGCCGCACGGCTGACGGATCCGAGATCGTCTTCAATGGTGCGAAGTCGAGCAACCACGTCGACCAGTTCTGCGGCGTTTGCCACGGCGCATTCCACGGCGGCGACGCCACCACCGACAACACCGGCGACGGCACCGGCTTCGTGCGCCACCCGACCGGCGTGGTCAAGATCGCCGCGTTCTCCAATGCGACGGCCGCGGGCAACCTGAAGGTCTACCAGGCCGCCTCCACCCAGAACGCCGCCACCGACAGCCCGGGCTGCCTCACCTGCCACAAGGCCCACGGCAACGGCAACCCGTTCGCGCTCATCTATCCGAGCCCGACCGGCACCGACACCACGGAAGAGGGCAACGGCGCGTACAAGACCCTCTGCAAGAGCTGCCACGGTATGGGCGGTACGATCACCCCGTTCTAAACAAGCTGAGAGCTTGTCCTACATTTCACGCAATGGCAGTACGAGAGGCCGGCTTCGATGCCGGCCTCTTTTTTTGCGCTACGCGCTCCCTGTGACACGCAACACGCGCTCGGGTGACTCGCCATCCATTCAGCGCGAAACGGATTGCCTACTCTCATTGTGGCGAGACGGACGATGTCCCGGATTTACACAATCATTCTCCTTGCAACCGTCACCTTCGTCAGTGCACGAACCGTGGCCGGCGGCGACTGGCATTACGGCGCGACGATGGTCTGCTCCGACTGCCACACGCAGCACAATTCGGAGAACGGGCAGCCGATGCGGACGGACAACAATCCGGCGCCCGCGCCGATGCTCCTCCGCCGCGCCAATGCGCTCGAGCTCTGTCTCTCCTGCCACGACGGCTCCAATCCGAATGCGCCCGACATCATCACGCCCGTCGGCTATGTGAGCGAATCGGTCGGCGGCGCGTTCCCGAACAGCGGCGGCATCCCGACGGCGAACGCCCATCACCTCAATAATCCGGTCGCCGAGGTACCGCCGGGTGGGACTGTGCCGATGGTGCTGACGTGCACCACGTGCCATGACCCGCACGGCAACGACAACTATCGCAACCTCCGTCCCGATCCGACGAAGACGGGACTGGCGCCGATCACGATTTTGACCGTTCAGGGCAACCACGCGAACGGATCGAACCCGACGCAGGTCTATGTGCCGGCCAACGTCATCTACAAGTCGGGCGTGTCGAAGTGGTGCGAGCAATGCCACGGCGCGCCGACGCATCACTCCATCGACAAGCCACTGTGGGGCTCCGCGATCGCCGATTACACGAGCTGGACGAGCGTCACGCTGCCGCGCGTCCCGGTGCTCAGTCCGTCCGACAACGCCGTCCCTTCCGCCGACGACCAGGTCGTCTGCATCTCCTGCCACAAGGCCCACGGCTCCGACAACGACCACCTGCTGATCTACGCCGACGGCTCGACGCAGAACTCGACGTGCCAGGAGTGTCACGATCCATGAGACAGCGGGTGGCGATGATCTTCGCCTGCTGTCTGCTGTCCGCCGTCTGCTGTCTCGCGAAAAACGGCGCGTACAAAGCCTCCGCGCACGCCGAGGCGCAGTGCGTGCGCTGCCATGATCAGCACGGGCCGGTGATCGCGTGCGTCGTCTGTCACGCCGCGCCGTCGGCCTCCGGCGCCTTTCCCGGCGACGCCGTCTGGTCGCAATCGGCGCATGCGCAGGCGGCATGCGGCGACTGCCACGATCCGCACGGCGTGCGCGATCGCGACGGCGTCATTGCCGGGATGCTCGCGCAGCGCCAGCCGGCCGTCTGCACGACGTGCCACCACGGCTCGCGCGCGTCGGACATCCGTTCGAAGCTCAACCAGCCGTACGTACACGGCACGCTGAGCCGCCGAGCCGACTGCTCCGATTGCCACAACGTCCATCAGGTCATTAAGGATCCGGCGCCTTCGTCCAACGATCCCTCGAGCCGTCTCGCCGGCGTTTCTCGGGTGCAGGTCGTGAACGGAGGCGCCGGTGTTGTTCCCGCGTACCGGCTCCTCACCGCGAACGATCCGGGCGAGGCGAAGGAGTTCGAGGTCTGCTTCAAGTGCCACTCCACGTACGGAAAGCAGCCCCTCGGGCAATCCGACTTTGCGCGCCTCACGAACCCCGGCAATCCGTCGTTCCATCCCATCCAGGCGACCGGAAAAAATCCGCGCATCGATCCGCAGTCGTTCGCCAACGACTACGCCGCCGACAGCCTCGTCACGTGCAGCGACTGCCACGAGTCGCACGGCTCGTCGTATCGCTATCTCCTGAAGAAATCGGCGGACGACCTCTGCTTCGACTGCCACTCGCGCGACACCTACACGTCGGGCGCGCCCGGCAGCCGCTTCGAGGGCCACGCACTGCACGCCGGCGCGCAGAAAATCGCCTGCTTCGCCTGTCACGAAACGCACGGCAGCACGCGCAACGCCGCGCTGATCGCCACCGGCCGCTTCCCCGGCATCACGACCTACATCCAGACGCCGATGGGCGGCAGCTGCACGTCGAACTGCCACACATTGAAGACCTACTCCGCGAGCTATCCGCGATGAAGCACGCGCTGCAAGCGATCGCCGTTCTGCTCATCGCGGCCGCCGCGGCGCGCGCGGACGACCTCTCCGGCCGCGCGTTGCTGTCGTACGAAAACCGTGACACCGACCGGCTGACGACGACCGGCGTCCGCCAGCAATACGACCTCCGTCTCTACAAGGCCTTCACGATGACGTCGCTGATGCGCCTCTTCTGCCGCGTCGACGATTTCCGCGGCTCGAACGACTACACGGCGTTCAAACAGGACAACCGTTCGCGGCAGATCCAGCCGGTGGCGGAATTCATCCTCAACACCGACACGCTGCAGGCCACGGCGCGCAGCGAGTGGCTGAACCTCCGCTCGACGTTCGGCCGGAACGATTCGATGCGCACGCTGCAGCGGACGCTCGGCCAGCTGACGTGGGAGCCGGACAACCTCCCGATCGTGCATGTGATGGCCTCGCGCAACGCGACGCGCGACGACACGGCGCTGATCGATCTCACCGACGACACCGCGCTCGCGTCGATGCAATACCACTGGCGCGGACTGCAGGCGACCGCCGAGGAGCGGCGCTTCCATTCGGCCGACCCGCAGGCCGGATACGAGCGCACGACTTCGACCCACGACGCGAACGTGAATTGGGCATCGACCCACTTCGGCGGCAAGCTCGCGCTCTCCGCCGCCGCCGACATGCAGCTCACGAAACTGAACGAGACGGCGGTGCGTGGCACGTCGACCTCGGTGCCGACGCCGGTCGCCATCAGCCGCGCGCTGTGGGCCGTCGACGACACACCGCTCGACAGCCGCGATCATCCGGGCGCCACGTATCCGAGCCTCATCGACTCGAACCTCAACACGACGAGCGGTCTCTCGCTCGGTCCCGACGGCACGTCGTTCCAGAACATCATCATCGACCTCGGGCGCGTCGACCGCGCGGACGAGATCCGCATCGTCGTCCGCGATCCGGCCGGCAATCCGCTGCAGCACGGTGGCGGCGCGGTGACGTGGGACCTCTACACCAGCGACGACGGCAACCTCTGGCGCGTCATCTCGCCCGCGCTGACGACGTTCAACGCGCCGCTGTCGCTCTATTCCGTCACGTTCGCGCTGACGCCGGGACGCTGGTTCAAGGTCGTGAACTTCGGCGTCAATGCGGACGCGACGCTCATCACCGAGGTGCAGGCGTACTACCACACCGTCATCACGCCGGGGAAAGCGCGCAACAGCACGCAGAACACGTACAGCGGCACCACGACGTTCGCGTATCAACCGCTGAAAAAACTCTTCCTCGGCTACACCGGCACGTACACCGCGCTGCACGAACAGTTCTCCAACCTGCCGCGCAACACGACGTCCGACGTCGAGCACATCGCCAACATTCAATACGACCTGCCGCGGCATTTTTCGCTGCGCGGACAGCTCATCCGCCGCACGGCCGAGACCTTCACCGGCCGCAGCGACGCGCTGACGAACGTCACGCAATTCGTCGACTACGTCCCGACGCGGCAGCTCAAGCTGACGCTGGAGCTCGGGCAGCAGGACGAGACGATCCAGGAGAGCACGTTCGAGCTGGCCACGAAAGCGCTGCACGTCACCGCGCTCGTCATCCGCTCCGTCACCGTCACCTCCGACCTCGGCGTGCAGACGCAGACGATCGCGAACGGCGGCGGCACCGCCGACCGGCGCTACTTCAATCTCACCGGCAACGTGCAGCTCGCGCCGTCGCTGCGCATGCTGGTGAACGGCACGCTGCAGCGGACGTCGACCGATTCGACAGACCCCGCGGTGCAGCTCCTCGGCGCGGAGCGCGATGACCGCATCTCCTCCGAATTCATCTGGCGCAGCGGACGCCAGCTCACATTGAGCGCGCGCTACGGCTGGGCGGCGGGCCAGGCGGTCTCCGGATTTACGCAGCGGTATCACGTCGACTGGTATCCGTTCGGCGACGGCACGCTGTCGCTCGGCGGCTCGTACGACCAGGACGTCGATCCGACCGTGAACCGCCGCGCGCGCCGGCTGATCTTCAACCCGCGCTGGACGATGAACCGCTGGGTGATGTTCGACCTCAACTACACATCGATCACGACGAGCCTTGCATCCACTTCACTGCGGCAGCGGATGCTCTACGCAACGATGACCCTGACGAAATGAGGCAGCCATGACTCCACGACGCAATCTCTGTTTGCTCACGCTGGCGATGTTCATCGCGGCGTGCGGCACGACCACGCACCAGACGCGCTACATGCACGCGAGCGCCGACCTCGGCGCGATCAAAAGCGTAGCCGTGCTGCCGTTCGACAGCCTGGCGCAGGACCGCACGTCCGGCGACAAGGTGCAGAAGATCTTCTATCTCGAGCTGCTGTCGCTCGGCGTGTTCGACGTGTCGGAGCCGGGGCAGGTGACGAAGCTGATCCGCGGCAGCGGCGCGACGATCGACACGCTCGGTCCGAACGAGTACCAGAAGCTGGGCAAGGACCTCGGCGTCGACGGCCTGTTCGTCGGGAGCGTGGTCGACTTCGCCGAGGGTCGCAGCGGCTCGACGCCGACTCCGGAGATCACGATCCAGCTGCGGCTGATCGAAACGCACTCCGGCACGACGATCTGGTCGGTCGGGCAGACGCGCAGCGGCGCGGGCGTGTCGACGCGGCTGTTCGGCGTCGGCGGCGAATCGCTCACTGAGGCCGCGCGGCGGGTCGTGCGCCGCGAGCTGGGGACGCTGCTGAAGTGAGACGCGCTCTCTTCACGCTGCTGCTGATGATCGCGGCGAACGCGTTCGGCGGCGGCTCCGTCGTGCTGATGCCGCTCGACAACGTGAGCGGTGAGCAGTCGGCGACGGCCGGACTTCCTCCGCTGATCGTGAAGGCGATGGAGGCGAAGGGTTGGACGGTGACGGGCGGCGACATCGAGGCGCTGCTGGAGAACGAGCGGGTGCGCTATCTCGATTCGCTCGATGCCAACGTGCGTCACGACATTCTCGAAAAAACCGGCGCCGACGCGATCCTCACGGTCACGGTCTACACGTACGCGGTCGGACGTAATCCGACTGTTGGACTGTCGGCGCATCTCATCGATGCTGATGGGAAGATCGCGTGGTCGGACGTCGCGGCGGTGGCGTCGAGCGATACGGAGCGGGCGTTCGGGTTGGGACGGAAAGAAACGATCGAGGAAGTCGCGGCGGAGGCGGTTCGCAAGCTGATGGAATCTCTAACCCGGCGGCGAGCGGGTTGGAGAACCCGCTCCACATCTCCGCATTACGTTTCGGATGATCTCGACAAATCCCGCCCCATCTGCGTGCTGCCGTTCGACAACAACTCGAATGTTCCGGACGCGCCGCGCGTGCTGGCCGACGTGCTCGCGCTGCGGCTCGAGGCGGCGGGCTTCAGCGTCGTCGATCCGGCAGTGCTGCGCGCCGCGGCGTTGAAAGCGCGCATCTCGCTCCGCTCCGTCAGCTCGCCCGACCTCGCCACGCTGGCGAAAAGCGTCGGGACGCCGCTGTTTCTCCGCGGCACCGTCTACGCGTACGACGATCCGACCACGCACAACTCCGCGATCCCGCCGGCACTCGACGTCGAGGCGACGCTCGTCGACGTCTCTACCGCGAAGGTCCTGTGGGCCGCGCAACAGAACCGCAAAGGCACCGACTACATCGGCTTTCTCATGCTCGGCGCTGTCTCGAACAGCGTCTCGCTCACCGATCGCGTGGCGACGGAAATGATCGCCACCGCAAGGACGAATCATGCAAACAAGAACGCTTCTGGCGATCGCGCTGCTGTCGCTTCCCTGGGCCGCAAAGGCCGACAACAACAACTTCACACTGGCCAGAGTCAACGGTGAACCGGTCTCGTCGCAGGATGTGGTCAACCTCTTCTCCGACCGCCACAGCGGACACGCTAAGTTCCTCGGCGGCAACGCCGAAGCGCGCGAGTTCCTGAAAATCGTCATCGACGACAAGCTGCTCGTGCAGGAGGCGTATGAGCTCGGGCTCGATTCGAATCCGACGATCCTGCAGCTCGCGTCGGAGCTCGAACAGAAACGCACCGAGGCGTATCTCATCAAGACGGAGATCGACGACAAGGCGAAGCCGTCGCCGGAGGAGATCAAAAAAATCTGGGAGACGCTGACGTTCGTCTACCAGGTGCGGCAGATCGCCGTCGACACGAAGCAGGAAGCGGAAGAGATCCGCTACGCGATCCTGCACGGCACCGACATCGAGCTCTTCGCGCGCGATTGCTCGCACGCCGGCTCGCGCACCCACGGCGGACATCAGATCGTGACATGGGGCCAGATGGAGCCGGCGTGGGAGAGCACGATCTTCGCGCTGCAGCCGGGCGAGCTGTCGCCGGTCATCGCCACGCGCAACGGCTTCGAGGTGGTGCTCGTCGAGAACCGCGTCGACGTCGAGCGGCCGCCGCTGGACAAAGTCACGGGCCGCATCGAAAGCGCGCTGCTGCAAAGACGACTGGAAGAACGGAAGAAGCAGTTCTCCGACGAGCTGTGGGCGAAGTATCACGTGGTCACGCTGCCGGTCGCGGCGAACGCCGCTCCCGACACCGTCGTCGCGACGTGGGACGGCGGCCAGCTGCTGCTGAAAGACGCCGGCAACCGGAACGATCTGCGGCCGACGATCAACGCACCGCTGGTCGCGCTCGAAGCGAAGGCGCGGCAGACCGCGGACGTGCCGGCGATCGCGGAGGAGGTGCGCAAATATCGCGAGTACCTGATGGAAGGGATGCTCTTCCGCGATCACGTGTTCAAGGAGCTGGTGGTCGCCGATGACGAGAATCAGAAGTACTACGAGGAGCACAAGGCCGAATTCATCGCGCCGGAAGAGCGGCACGTCGCGCAGATCCTGTTGAGCAGCGAGAAGGACGCAGCGGCGGTGCGCCAGCAGATCGCGAACGGTCTCGAGTTCACCGCGGCGGTGAAGAAGTTCTCGCGCGATCCGATCTCCGCGATCCAGGACGGAGACCTCGGCTGGATCACCCCGAACAAAGTCCCGGCCGCGTTCAAGGTCGTGCTGTCGATGAAGCCGGGCGAGATCTCGAAACCGATCCAGTCTCCCGGCGGCTGGCACCTGATCAAGGTGTCGGAGATCAAACCGGCGCGCCAGCAGACGTTCGCCGAAGTGAAGGACCGCATCGCCGCGCAGGTGCTCGATCTCCGGAAGCAGGCGGCGCGAAAGCGCTGGGTCGAGAAACTGCGCGCCGCCGCGACGATCGAGATCGACGACGCGGCGATCAAGGACTTCGTGAAAGCGAACGAGTTCAGCGGCCCGCCACCCCAGCACTCGCTGCAGTAGCGGCCTATACTCGCCGGATGAACAGCAACATTCGTTTTCCCGGCGAGACCGACGAATATCGCACCGCGCGCAACGAGCTGCTGGAGGCGGAGGCCGAGCTGCGGCGGCACGTCGAAAGTGTCGCGGCGAAGCGTCGGCAGATGCCGGTCGGCGGCGTGATCCCGGAGGATTACGTCTTCGAATCAGCGAACGGAAACGTCCGCCTCTCCGAGCTCTTCGCCCCCGGCAAGGACGACTCGCTGGTCCTCTACAGCTACATGTACGGACCGGCGATGGAGACGCCGTGTACGTCCTGCACGTCGATGCTCGACGCGCTCGACGGCGAGGCGCCGCACATCAGCGACAAGACGAACCTCGCGGTCGTCGCCCGCTCCCCCATCGCGCGCATCGCCGACTTCGCGAAGAACCGCGGCTGGCGCAACCTCCACCTCCTGTCGTCCGCCAACAACACCTATCACCGCGACTACGGCGGCGAAACACCCGAAGGCGACCAGATGCCGATGCTCAACGTCTTCACCAAACGCAACGGCCGCATCCACCACTTCTGGGGCAGCGAGTTGCTCTACGCCCGGTCGGAAAAGGGCCAGGACGGCCGCCACATCGACATGATCTGGCCGCTCTGGAACGTGTTCGATACGACGCCGGAAGGGCGGGGGAAGGATTGGTATCCGAAGTTGGGGTACTTGCGTTGGTAGTTGGTCGTTGGTAGTTGGGTTGCCGGTTGCCAAGTTGCCGGTTGCCGGATAAAGACTTTGTGCTTTTCCCTTGTCGGTGAGCTGCGAGCGCGTCTTCGAATAGCCGATCAACTTTGCCGGTGGACGCGTCGCGCTCGATCTGTCGATCCCAGTCACGCTCCAGGAGCCAATCTCGGAGCTCCGCGAACTCGGACGGGGACAGTGCTTCGATCTGCTGCTCGAGCTGTTCAACCCTGCTCATCGAATCGATTGTAACGGCCCACTCCGACGGCCCACGGCCAACTACCAACGACGAACTACCAACTACCCCAATTGTGACAACCGACACATCCTCACGTGACCGCCTTCTTTTGCAACGTCTTGTTCGTCGTGCGAGATTGTCGGGGTGAAACAGATCATCCTTCTTCTCGCCGCCTCTCTCGTCCTCTTTGCCTGCAAGCAGAACAACGAAACGACTACGTCCACCACCACGACGGTGGCCACCGCGACCGTCGCGCAGGGCGCGACCGGGTCGATGCCGGCGCCGCCGCTCACTTCGACCAACGTCGCGCTCCCGGCCGGGCATCCGGCGATGGGGGCGACAGGCGCCAACAACATCGGCGCGAAGGTGACGGGGACGGTCTCCGAGACGTTCGACGCCGCCGGCTACACCTACCTGCACCTGAAGACGGCCACCGGCGACGAATGGGCCGCCGTCCGCCAGACGCCTGTGAAAAAAGGGCAGATGGTGACGATGAACGTGCAGATGACGGCGGAGAAGTTCGAGTCGAAGACGCTGAAGCGGACGTTCGACCGCATCCTCTTCGGCTCGCTCGAAGGCGACACGAACGTCACCGCGCAGCAGCACATGAGCGCCCCCGCGGCCGCGGACAACACGCCGATCAAAGTCGCGAAAGCGGAAGGGAGCGACGCGAAGACGGTGGCCGAGGTGTGGTCGGCGCGCGAGTCGCTGAAGGACCGCAACGTCACGGTCCACGGCAAAGTCGTGAAGTTCCTCGGCGGGATCATGGGCAAGAACTGGATCCACCTCCGCGATGGCTCCGGCTCGGCCGACAAAGGCGACAACGACATCACGGTGACGACGAACGACTCGGCCGCCGTCGGCGACGTCGTCACGATCAGCGGCGTGGTGCACGTCGACAAGGACTTCGGCGCGGGGTATCGCTATCCGGTGATCATCGAAGAGGCCAAGGTCAGCAAGTAGGGCGATATCCTCTTGCGATGCGGATCGTTTCGTTCCTCATCACACTGACCGCCGCCACCACCTTCGCGCAACAACTCCCGACCGGCGTGAGGCTCGACCCCGCCGGTCGTGCCATTGATGTCGGCAACCTGCCGTTGTCGATGGTGGTCGCGCCGGACGGCAAACATGCGATCGTCCTGCTCAGCGGCTACAAAACCAATGGGCTGCAGGTCGTCGACCTCGAATCGGGAAAGATCACGCAGAGCGTCGAGAAGCCGTCGATGTTCATCGGCCTCGCCTTCGCCCCCGACGGCAGCGCGCTCTACGCCTCGGGCGGTAACGACGACGTGATCTACCGCTACCCCTGGCGCGATGGTCAACTGATTGACGAAGAGATGATCCCGCTGAAGAGCGACGCCGGCCTGCGCTATCCGGCCGGCATCGCCTTCTCGCGCGACGGCGCGCAGCTGTACGTCGCGGAGAACGTCGGCGATGACCTCGCGGTGATCGACATCGAAACCGGCAAGGTCGTGCAGCGCCTTGCCACCGAGCACTACCCGTACGCGATCACGGTCGCGCCCGACGGCGAGGTGTGGGTCTCGGCGTGGGGCGGCGAATCGGTCTCCGCCTTTCGATCGAAGGACGGCCGCCTCGCGTCCGACGGACGTCTGCGCGTCGGCCGCCATCCCTCCGCGCTGCTGCTGCACGGCAACAAGCTTTACGTCGCGCTGGCCAGCGTCGACCGCGTAGCCATCGTCGACACGAAGTCGCGCCGCGTCACCGGCTCGTTCGACGATCGCTCGCCCGGCGCGAACGAAGGCTCGACGCCGAACGCACTCGCGCTGTCGCACGACGGCAAGCAGCTGTTCGTCGCGGAGGCCGACAACAACGCCGTCGCGATCTTCGACACCGCCACGCGCAAGCTCGCGGGACGCATCCCGGTCGACTGGTATCCGGCCGCGCTGCACGCCTCGCGCGATCGCCTGCTCGTCCTCAGCGCGAAAGGGCACGGCACCGTTCCGAATCCGCACGGCAAGACGCCGCTGACGACGAAGCAGGAGACCGATTACACGCTGAAACTGATCAACGGTACGATTCGTACGATTGCGCTGCCTGCGGCGAATCTGGCCGCGCTTTCACGCCGCGTGGCGGTGGCGAATCGCTGGAACGCCGCGCCGAAACCGAGCGCGTATCCGCCGCTGAAGCACGTCGTCTACATCATCAAAGAGAACCGCACGTACGACCAGATTTTCGGCGACATGCCGCAGGCCGACGGCGACCCGTCGCTCCTCTTCTTCGGTCGCGATTCATCGCCGAACCATCACGCGCTTGCCGAGCGCTTCGGGCTCTTCGATCGCTTCTTCACGAACGCCGAGGTCAGCGCGCAGGGGCACCTGTGGTCGACGGCGGCGTATGTGACCGATTACACCGAGAAGGTCGTGCACCCGATCTACGCGGACAAGCGTCCGGACGTCGACGAGCATGACGCCGACGAGCCGGCGGAGGGTTTCCTCTGGTCGCGCGCGATCGAAAAAGGGATCTCGCTGCGCATCTACGGCGAGTGGGCGGAGCCGGACGCGAACAAGAAGACGTTCCACTCGACGAAGCGCGAGGCGAACCCCGACACGAACCCGAACTATCCGCCGTTCGACATGACGATCAGCGATCAGCGGCGCGCGGACGTCTGGCTTGCCGAGCTGCAGGAGTTCGTCCGCCGCGGCACCATGCCGCAGCTCGAGATCATCCACCTGCCGAGCGATCACACGTCGGGGACGAAAGCCGGCCGCCCGACGCCGCGCGCCTACATGGCGGACAACGACCTCGCCCTCGGGCGCATGATCGAAGCGCTGTCGCAGACGCCGTTCTGGCGCGACACGGTCGTCTTCGTCGTCGAGGACGACGCGCAGGACGGCCCCGATCACGTCGATTCGCACCGGTCGGTCTGCCTCGTGATCTCGCCGTGGTCGCGCGGCGGCGTGCAGCATCAGTTCATCAACACGAGCGACGTCATCGGCGCGATCGACCGCATCCTCGGGCTGCGTCCGATGTCGCAGTACGACCTCCGCGCGCATCCGCTCGACGGCGTCTTCGCGGCGAAGCCGGACCTCACGCCGTATCACGCGATCACGCCGTCCGTGCCGCTCGACGAAACGAATCCGGACAAGACGAAGGCGGCGGAGCTGTCGTCGAACGTCGACTTCGATCACGTCGACAGCGTCGATGACGCTCTGTTCAACCGGATCCTGTGGGAGTGGCGAGCTCTCGAAACCCGCAATCCGCATCACTGAGCGGCTCGGGATTGCGGTCGAGGCGGACGACGATCCACTGATCGCCGCGCCGCTCGACCTCGAGGACGACCGAGGCCCACATGCCGCCGGCGACGTTCTCGGCCCAGCGGAAACGGCGGCCGGGCCACTCCTCGACCGGGACGCCGGCGAGGTGGCCCTCGGCCATTTCCATCAACTCGTGCGGTCCGGCATGCTCGCAGGGCATCATGTGCAGCATACGATGAACTTCATCCTCGCGTTGACGTTCGCGTTTCATTACCAGACGCCGCTGAGCGCGCAGCAGTTGCAGTGGTTCGCGCGCTTCGACGTGCTGGTGACGCACGACCCGCTGCCGCGCGCGCAGGTCGACGCGCTGCAAGCGCACGGCACGAAACTCTTCCTCTACGAATGGAGCGTCGCGTTCTACGACACGCGCGCCACGGCGTGGGAGCGCTCGCTGATCCACACGAATGCGTTGCTGAACGCGACTCCGCTGCGCGGCGGCGCCGGAGCGAACGATGCCGATGCGTGGTACTTCGATCCGATCAACGCACGCGACCGCGCGACGATGCTGGCGAAGAAGCTGCGCGCGGTCGGATACGACGGCGTGTTTCTCGACACGACGACCGCGGCGAACGTGCGGCCCGCCGCGCTCGATGAATTCAAGCGGCGGCATCCAGGCATCGACTACGACGCGGCGTTCGCGAAATTCCTCGCGAAGCTGAAACGCGAGCACGTGCTGATCTTCACGAACCAGGGTTATCGCGACGCCGAGCACTATCTGCCGTACGCCGACTGGGACCTGACCGAGAGCCTGATCGGATCGCATCCGTGGACGGACGTGCGGGCGTACTTCTCGCAGCTGCCGCGCGAGCGCTATCCTCGCGTCCACTTCGCGCATCTCGAGTACCGCAACGTCGAGCGGACGATCGCGACCGCGAAGCTCTTTGGCGGCGCCGGCTACGTCGCGGACGTCGAGTCGCCGCTCTACTTCGCGGAGCTCGGCGAGCCGCGCGGCGCGCGCGTCGATCGCGGCGACGCGTCGTATCGCCTGTTCGCGCATGGCATCGCCGCGGTGAACGATTCGCGCGAGCCGCTGCACGTCGGTAACGTCGTCGTCGCGCCGGGCGAGAGCATCGTGCGGGTGACGAAATGATCGAGCTGCGCGAAGCGACGGTGCGCGACCGCGACGCCATCCTCGCGCTGCGCCGCCGCGCGTTTCCCGACGTCGACGTCGAGAAGCAGCAGCCGGCGTTCTGGGACTGGGAGTTCCGCGACGGACGGATGTTCGTGGCGGAGGACGTCGGACGCGTCGTCGGCCACTTCGGCTTTGTTCCACGATGTTTCACGATCGGCGACGCGCTCCTTGGTGTCGACGCGATGGTCGATCCCGACGCTCGCCGCGGCGGCGTCTTCACGCGCCTCGCGCAGTTCGCCATCGCGGGCGTGCGCAACGACGTCCCGTTCGTAATCGCGTGGCAGATCCGCCCCGCGGTGCTGGAGGGGATGCTGCGCGCGGGGTGGCGCCCGATCCTCTCCGCGCCGGTGCTGCTGCGGCCGACGCTGCTGTCGATTCCCGTTCCGATCCCGCGGCGTTCGGCGGAGATCGAGGAGGTGGTCGACCGCGCGCGATTCGACTCCAGTCCGATCTGGCGTTACACGCGTCGCGAAAATGCGGCCGCGCATCTCGTCAGCCGCGATGCCGTGCTGAAGGGCGTCAACACGCATTGCCTCATCGACTTCGGCGGCGAGCCTCGCGCGTTGCGCGCGCTCGTGCGCGAGGCGGTGGCCGATGCGCGGAGCCGCGGCGTGATCCTCGCGGCCGCGCTGGCTAGCCGCGATCATCCGCATTTCTCGACGCTCATGCGCTGCGGCTTCTCACCGGGACTGCACCGCTTTCGCCTGCTGGCCCAGTCGTTCGACCCGCACGTGAATCTCGATCAGCGATGGGCGCTGACGTGGGCTTCGACCGATCATGTCTGACCTGCTCTGCGTCTTCGCGCACCAGGACGACGAGTACGGCGTCGCGGCGCGCATCGCGCGCGAGCGGCGCGCCGGCCGCCGCGTCCTCTGCGCCTACCTGACCAACGGCGCGGCCTCGGTGCCGTCGAGCATTCGCGACGCCGAATCGCGCGACGTCCTCGTGCAGCTCGGCGTCGATGAGCACGCCATCTTCTTCCTCGGATCGCACAACGACATCCCCGACGGCTCGCTCGTCGAGCATCTCGAAGCAGCGTTCCATCTTCTCGACCGCGCGCTGCACGAGCACGACGTCGGCGAAGTGATCACGCTGGCGTGGGAGGGCGGCCATCAGGACCACGACGCGGCGCACCTCGTCGCGCTCGCGTTCGCGCAGAAGCACAAGATCCCCTGTTGCGAATATCCGCTTTACCGCGGTAATCGATACGGGCGGCTCTTCCGCGTCCTCTCGCCGATCCGCGACGGCGGCGCGCGCACGCGGCTCGGCTTCCGCGAGGCGTTCCGCGCGTCGATGCTGGCGTGGCGCTACCGCAGCCAGCGCCGCACCTGGATGGGACTCTTCGGCGAGTCGTTCCTCAAGCTAGTCGTTCTTCGGCGCGAGGTCCTGCACGAGGTCGATCCGCGGCGGGTCGTCGGGCCGCCGCACGCCCGTCCCCTCTTTTACGAGCGGCGCTTCCGCTTCCCGTGGGAGCGCTTCGCCGCCGCCGCCCGCCCGTTCATCCGCGCGCACATCGTCACGGAGTAGCGCGCCGCGATTGACCGGCTCGCGCGGCACGGCCCGCAGATCGAGCGTCGCCGCGCTGACGAGGAACTGCACGCCGAGCATGATGGCCAGCGCCGGCAGCACGACCGTGCCGGTCGGCGCGGCGAGATGGTGACTGGCGAACCAGATCCACTTCCAGAGTCCGAACGCGACGCCGCCGAAGAAGAGCGGCACGCCGGCCGCGAGCTGCAGCGATTCGAGATTGAAGTCGTAGACGAAGTTCTTCAGCACGAGGCGCCGCATCAGCGACGCGAGCAGCTTCAACGGGAACTGCCGCAGCACACGGCCGATTCTGAGGCTCGATGTCTCGCCCGCGTATTGCGCCGGCATCGGCACTTCCTTCACCACCGCGCCGATGAGGTACAGCTGCGCCAGCATCGACGTCTCGAAGAAATACGTCGCATCGATCTTCTGCAGCGGGAGCTGCGACAGCACGTCGGCGCGGATGGCGATGAAGCCGTTGGTCGGATCGAAGCAGCGCCAGTAGCCGGTCGCCGCTTTCGCCAGGAAGCTCAGCATCACGTTGCCGAAGCGGCGCACGAGCGGCATCTGCCGCAGCGCGTTGAAGTCGCGGAAGCGGTTGCCTTTCGTGTAATCGGCCTCGCCGTCGACGAGCGGCTGCACGAGGTGCGGCAGGAGCCAGAGCGGCATCTGCCCATCGCCGTCGATCTTCACCACGACGTCGGCGCCGGCGTCGATGGCGGTGCGGAAACCGGTGACCATCGCGCCGCCGACGCCGCGATTGCGCGGATGCCGCACGACGATCACGCGGCGATCGACCGCTGCGCAACGCGCCGCGATCGCGGCGGTGTCGTCGGTCGAGGCGTCATCGACGACGACGATCGTCGTCACGATGGCCGGCATCGAGCGCAGCACGCCCGCGATCTCCGCGCCGACGTTGTACGCCGGCACGACCGCCGCGACGTGAATGTCCGCGGGAGCAGATCGCGCGAACAACGTCATTGGACGCGCGCCTCCTTCGCGATCCGGTTCGCCTCCGCCTGGCTGCGCGAGATCTGGAAGACCTGCACGTTGCCGTCGTCGAGGAAGAGCCGCGCGTTGGCGTGCGTGGCGCGATAGAGCTGGCACCACGTCTCCAGCCGATGCTCGATGTCGCCGCGTGTGAAGCGCGATTTCCAGTCGCGCACTTCGAAGTGATGCGGCACGCGCTCGCTCATGACGAAGACGTAGCGCGTCGGGATGTCGAGCTCCGGACTGGCCGGATCGTATCGGTCGAGGAACTCCGACGCGGTGATGTGAAAGCCGCGCCCGAGGACCATCGGGTACTCCTGCCCGTAGCTCACGAGCGTCCAGGTGTACGGCTCGTATTTGTGCGCGATCTCGACGACCGCGAGCGACGCGGAGCCGTAGCCGGAGTAGTTGAGGATGTGGTCGCGGAGGGTGGTGGGCGACGGGACGCGCGCAAGCCAGATGGCGGCGACGAGCATAGCCAACAGCCCTCTCCCCGCCCGCGCGGGGAGAGGGTGCCGCAGGCGGGTGAGGGGACGTGCGTCTGGCGAAAGCGCGACCCCCTCATCCGCCTTCGGCACCTTCTCCCCCGACGGCGGGGGAGAAGGGGTGAGGGCGAGGCCGATCAGCATCGCGATCGACATGAGGAACCATTCCGAGTTGCGGCGCGACTCGACGATCTGCGGCAGGCCGATGCGCGAGGAGATGTGGATGAGGAAGAAGACGAGATAGATCGCGCCGGCGATCCGCGATTGCGTGGGCCCGCGCACGATCATCGCGACGGCCACGAGCGCCAGCACGATGAGCAGCGGCGTGATCGTGTTGAACGCGTTGATCTCCTGCACCGAGGTGCCGCCCGCGGCGTCGCCGGTGAAGTGGCGGAGGAACGGGAAGTAAAACAGCGCGGTCGAGCCGGGGTGCGTGCCGGGGGCGACGAGCGGATAGAAGATGAAGCCGAGGAGCCAGGTCGAGCCGAGGGCGATGCCGGCGAGGCCGGCGAGCGCGCCGCGGACGACGTCGCGCATGATGAGGCCGACGATCGCGCAGAGCAGCACGAGCGGCACGAGCACGCCGGAGTGCGTCGCCGCGATCGCGGCCGTGCATCCGATGAAGCCCCACCGCGCAACCGCGTCACCGCGCAACCAATCGAACAAAAACAACATCGCCGGAAACAGCAGCACGATCGCGAGCTCCTGCGACAGCGTCGACGACTGGCGCTGGAACGCGGTCAGAAGCACGTCGAACTCGCCGGTGCCGGCCGGGACGTTCGCGTACGGCGTGTGCGTCATCAGGCGCGTCCACGTTTGATCGAGGCTCTCGAAGCTGCCGCCGAGGATGAAGTACTGCGACGGACCGCCGACCATCGTCGCGAAGAGGAGGCCGGTAAGCAGGCCGGCGAGGTGCGAATTCGCCAGACGCCGCGCGGTCCAGGCGACGGCGAGCGTCAGCAGCACGCCGACGATCGCGCCGAAGAAATTCACGAGGAGGATCTCGTCGATGTTGGTCAGGCGCTGGATCGCCAGCAGCACGAAATGCATGCCGCGCGGATACGGTCCCCACGCCGGATCGACCTGCCGCCCCTCGTCGAGCAGCTTCACGAGGTAGAGGTGGACGTAGCTGTCGGAGAAGCCGAGGTTTGCGGTGGCGAAGGGGCGGTAGAGGCGGAAGGCGGCGGCGATGAGTGTGAGGGCGATCCATCCCGCCGCAATGCGGTCGATCCGGATCGACGCACGTGCGCGTCTCCACATCCGCCGCACGCGCCGGCGGATCGACACGCGGCGCTCGAGCAGGTTGATCGTGGCCAGCGTGAGCCAGCGGTGCGCGTCGGCGAGGAGCGCCAGCGGCGAGCGATGCTGCCTCGCGGCGCGCGCGATGAGGATGACGAGCGCGCAGAGGAGCAGCAGCGTCGGCAGCGCGTAGAGCTTCATCAGCGTCAGCAGCTGGCCGGCGATCGTGAGGATGACGATCCCCCACCCGAGGTTGAACCAGAAATTCTTCGAGCTGCAGCAGAGACGCGGCACGAGCACGAACAGGAACGCCAGCGCGAAAACGATGCGCAGCGTCGAGTCGATGGCGAGCAGCGTGTACATGATCAGAAGGCCGCGTAGTAGTGATAGTCGAGACGCGCGCCGGTACGGCGGACGTCGAGCCAGGTGATGACGAAGAGCACGGCGGCGCCGGCGACGAGGCCGGCGGCGGCGTCTGCGTAGAAGATCGCGCGGCTGCAGATGAAGCCGACGGCGAGGTTGGCGCCGAGGGCGATGGCCATGGCGCGGACCGCGAGCTGCACGCGCGAGAGCGTGAGCAGCAGCAGAGTGTTCTGCATCGCCGGCATCAGCAGCGCGTAGCCGATGACGCCGAGCCAGAACGCGGTCATCGCCGAATGCGACGTCATCCCGATGCGCACCTCCTCGCTCGGCAGGTGCGACACCGCGGTCACGCCGGCGCGCGCGATGGCGATGGCGAGCACGGCCGCGATCGCGATCAACACTAGACGACGACGATAGAACGATGCGAACCAGGCGCTGAAGCGTTCGCGCTCATCGCCGCGCAGGCTCTTCTCCACCGGCACGAGGCGCTCGGAAAACGTCTGTACCGCAGCTTCCACGATGCCGGACAGCAGCATCACGACGATCAGCGCGAGGTCGAGCCCGAGCTCGTAGCGCGGGCTGAGCCAGAACGTGTACGGCGGCAGGTCTTCGCGGCCGGTGCGCGCGGTCCAGGCGACGATGCGGTCGGCGAAGATGAACGCGTTGTAGAGCAGGCCGTACAGAAACCAGCGCGACGTGGAGTAGACGAGCACCGTCAGGCGCGGCGGATTGTGCGGCCGCATGCGCGCGAAGCCGCCGAGGGCCCAGAGACCGAGGATGAAACTGAGCAGCGCGGCGAAGGCGAGGCCCGCGGTGTTCGCGGCGATCACGTTCCAACCGAAGTTGCGCGCGAGCAGCACGACGACGCCGAGCGCCGCCGCGGTGACGATGGCGATCCAGTAACGCTCGCCCGCCACGTAAACCATCGACCAGTTGAGCCAGAGCAGCGACAGCGCGGCGTAATACAACGTCGCGATCAGAAACAAATCCCACGGCATCAGGCCGTAGAGCGCGTTGAACGCGGTGGCCGGGATGATGAGACCGAGCACGATGCGCGCGGCGATCCACCATCCTCGCAGCACGACCCAGCGCGCGAGGCCCGACTCCTTCTGATAGATGTAGAAGAGGCCGCGGCGCGTGATCGCCTGCACGAAGCCGCCGGTCAGGACGTAGCTGCCGACGAAGCCGAGGGCGATCGCGGTGCCGGTGCGGACGTCGACGTCGCGCGCGCCCCACAGGCCGTAGCCCCACGTCAGGATCGCGGCGGCCTGCAGCAGCATCGGGATGGCGAAGATCGAGCCCTTCGCGTAATGCGTGAAGAACGACGTGGCGCGCTTCGGCGGATCATCGGCCTCGACCGGCGGAATCACCACGCGGCGCTGCACGAGGTCGTAGATCGCGCGTCCGAGGTCGAAGAGATCGCGGTGGCCGTAGGCGGTGCGCGCGTCGGCGTCGCGGAGGCCCATCACCTCGAGCTGCGCGGTGATCTCCCACGCATCGCGCGGAGTGCCGATGCGGCTCAGGACATCGATCGCGAGCTCGTTCATGAGGCGATTGCGGTCTCCTGCCGGCCACGCTCCTGGTACAGCTCGCGATACGCGGCGACCGATTCGTCGATGCGGAACTGGTCGATGACCTTCGCCCGTGCGCGCGTGGCGAGCTTCTCGCGGAGCGCCGGATCATCGAGCAATCGCCGGACCTCCGTCGCGAACGTCTCGACGTCGCGCGGCCGGACCACGATGCCGCAGCCGTCGAGCGCCTCGCGCACGCCGCCGACGTCGCTCGCCACCACCGCGCGGCCGCACGACATCGCCTCGATGACGGAGAAGGGGAACGCCTCGCTGATGCTGGTCAGCAGCACGACGTCGGCGCCGCGATATGCGGCCACGACGTCGTTCGTCGCGGCGCCCATCGTCACGTCGACGCCGAGCTCGCGCCGCAGCGCCAGGCATTCGCGGTAGTACGTTTCATCGCTCACCGCGCCGTAAATCGTGAAGCGGACGCCGCGCCCGATGCGCGCGGCGACGCGGAGAAACGTCTCGATGTCTTTCAGCGGATCGATGCGCGCGGTGGCGACGACGTGCAGCACAGCCGCGGTCGATGGCCCAATATCGGGTCTCGGCCCGGGCGAGAAGCGCTCCGGATCGACGCCGTTGTAGATGACCTGGATCCTGTCGCGCGGCGTGCCGTGGGCCACTTCCCAACGCGTGTTGTAGTGGCAGACCGGCGCCACGACGTCGGCAAAGCGATAGTTCGTCCGGACGATCGCGGTGATGAGGCTGAGCAGAAAATGCTTGGCGAAGAAGAGCCGCTTGAAGCGCGAGAGGAAGAGGTTCTGCTCGCGCAGATAGACGCCGTGCTCGGTCAGGATGAACGGCACTCCATCCCGCAGCTTCGACGTAATGCAGGGGATCCCGCAGAACGCCGCGGCGGTGGAATGCGTGACCGACACGCGCGGCACGCGGACATTGAGCACGATCAGGAAGTGATACAACCAGCGGAGGCACTCGGTGAGATCGAAGAGCGTCGGCGTGCCGTGCCTGCGCATCTTCGCCACGAACGCGTCCCACACTTCGCGCGACTTCAGCGTGCCGTTGTAATCGCGGCGGCGGAAGTACTCCTCGAGCGCGACGAGCGTCTGCCCGACCGCGTCGCAATCGGGATCGGCGAGCATGACGGCGTCGAGGAAGCGGCCGAAGAGCGGGAGGAACTCTGCTTCGATCGCCGCGCGCGGCGTGTTGCGCGCACGCTCGTACAGCCGCGCGAACGGGACGTCGGTGATGAATTCGCTCGGCTCTTCGATACCCCACAGCGGCACGCGCAGCATCCGCCGGACGTTCGACGGCGGCGTGTACTGCAGCTCGACGTGCGGATTCATCATCAGCGGCAGGAGCGTGTAGCGGACGTCGGGCGTGTTGCGGATGAGCGTGTCGCACCACGTGCTGACGCCGCCGCCGGAGAAGGGGTACGTCCCCTCGGTGGTCAGCAGGACGTGCGTCATGGGAGGAGGCGCCGCACGCGCTGCCACGCCTTCCACTGCTCGACGCGCGCTTCGTCGAGCCGCTCCTCGCGCGTGAGCGTTTCGGCCGCGGCGCGGAGCGCTTCGATGTCGGGCTGCACGCCGGCGGCGACGAGGCGCACCAATGACTGTTGGCGCTGCCGCGACACGTCGAGCGCCTCGGTCAGCAGCTCGATGCGCTTCCGCTGCGCGTCGATGCGCAGCCGTTCCGCATTGACGGCAGTGCGCACGCGGCGCGTGACGGCATCGCGCTCCGCTTCGACGCGCGCGAGGTCGCGGCGCGAGCGCGAGAGATCGCCGGCGATGGCGTTGTCGTGCAGCGGATACGACATCCGGAAGCGGAGGCCGTAGATGCCGAACGTCCCCTGCGATTGTTCGCCGCGGAACGTCGCGTCGGCCGCGCCGATGCCGGCGAATCCCGACAAGCCGAAGTCGGGACGCCGCCTGCTCTCCACCTGTTCGACCGCGAGCCGCGCCCGCTCCACGCGCTGATTCGCCGCGATGACCTCGGGATGATGTTCGACTGCCGCCTGCGCATCGATCGATGCGGGGATGTCGAAGGCGATCTGCGGCTCGACCGGATCGTCAACATATTGACGGATCTGCGTCGCCGCATCGAGCTGCCGGAGCTCGAGATCGAGCAGCCGCGAGCGGACGGCCAGCGCGCTCTCTTCCCACTGCGCCGCGGTGATGTTCGTGATCGCGCCGCGCCGCAGCAGCTCGTCGCCGCGGCTGACGACGGCCTGCACCTGGTCGGCCATCGCTTTCGTCCGCGCCGTCTCGGCGTTGGCCAGCCAGAGGCCGGCGTAGGCGTCGAGCAGCGTGTCGAAGTCGGCGTCGCTCAACGCGAGCGCCTGCTTCGCCTGCTCGTTCTCGTTGCGCACGATGCGATCGGCGATCGAGCGCGCGGCGGTGTTGAAGAGCGGGTAATCGAGCGCGACGACCGCCGAGGCCGAGCGGCTTTCGTACGGCGACTCGAAGAAGAGGTCCTGCGAGCGGGAGAGGCCGGTGTTCGTTTCGAGGCGGATGGTCGGGCCGTTCGATGTGATCTCGACCGGCACGTCGGCGGCGCGATGCGCGGTGACGCGGGCGAGCAGCTCGTCGAACGTGATGGCGAAGACGAGCGCGGCGATCATGGCTGCGTCTTGATCGTCATCGTCACCGGTGTTCCCGGCTGCAGCGACGCGTCGCTGTTCGCGATGTGCACGACGATCGCGGCGCGGCGCTCGCCGGGCTGGCCGGAGCGGTACGGGACGACGTACGAGACCTTGTCGAGGATGACTTTCGGCGGCACGGTCATGATGCGCACCTCGGCGCTCATGCCGGCGCGGACGACGCGCAGCAGATCGGGATCGACCTCGGCGCGCGCTTCGAGCTCGCCCATCGCCGTCACCTCGGCGAGCGCTTCGCGCGGCGCGACCTGATGTCCTTCGGCCGCATCGAGCTTCGTCACGACGCCGCCGATCGGCGCGCGGATCACCAGCGATTGCTGCCGCTGCTCGGCGAGTTTTTCGTCCGCGGCGGCGCGCTCGACTTCGATCCGGGGCAGCGGCGACGCGCGGAGATTGCCGAGGTCGCGCAGGGCGGCGGAGTAATCGTTCTCGGCGTCCTCGAGCTCCGCGAGCGTGACGTCGTGCGTCTTGTACAGCTCGCGGTAACGGTCGCGCCGCGCTTTTTTGCGCGCGGCGATGGCCGACGATTCGGCGGTCGCGGGGACGTCGTGCACCTTCCGCTCGGCCCACTCGCGCTGCGCGCGTGCGACGGCGACGTTGTGCTCGACCTCGGGGTTCGTCAGCTCGACGAGCACGTCGCCCGCCTGCACGGTGGCCCCTTCGCGGATCGCGACGCGTTTGACCGTCGCGTCGAACGGCGCGGCCAGCGACGCGCTGCGGCTGGCGGCCAGTTCGCCGCGGACTTCCACCGTGCGGGGCGCGAGCTCGCTCGTCTCGGGGCTGTTCGCGCATGCCTGCAACAGCGCAAGCAGCGCCATCGTGGTCACGAGTCGCATGGGATGTTTCTTGCAACGGACTCATGCAAAGCGCGGACCGATGGCCAGATCGCTCGAGCGCATCACGCTCCTCACTCCAGTCGTGATCGTGACCGGCATCACGCTCGCCGCCACGTTCGTCATCGCCATGCTCGCGCGTCCCGCCGCCGCGCCGCCGGCGCAAACGGTGCTTGCGGAGATTGCGGCGTCGAGCGAGAAGACGCCGGTGGATGCGAACGCGATCGCGGGGTTGCTGGCGCATGTCGAGGGCGTCGGCGCCGTTACTGTCAACGGCCAACTGCGTGCCGGCCAACGAACCGCCAACGTCGAGTCGGAGATTTGTACGACGATTCGGACGACGGGTGGACCGGCTACGCTTTGTGCGGATACGCACCGGGGGGCGGGCGGGTCGGAGGACCCGCCCCACATTGCGATCGCGGCGATTGCGGCGGCGGTGCTGGGAGCGATCATCGCCACGATGCTCGTTCGGCGCTCGATTCTCCGCACGGCGCAGGCGATCGATGACCGCGCTCCTTTGACCGCGAGCGGTTCCCTCGGCGCGCTCGGCGCATCGGTCAACCGGCTGCTGGAGCAGGTCAACGAGAACGAGGTCGTGTTGCGGCGGCGGACGCTGGAGCTGGAGTCGGCAAACAAGGAGCTCGAGGCGTTCACCTTCTCCGCGTCGCACGATCTCCGCGCGCCGCTGGCCAGCATCGACGGTTTCACGCAGATGCTGATCGAGGACTGCGGCACGCAGCTCGACGACATGGCGCGCGACTGCGTGCACTGGATCCGCGACGCCTGCGCGCAGATGCAGGAGCTGGTCGAAGGACTGCTGCAGATGTCGCGGTTCTCGCGCGCGGACCTCGAGCGCGAAGAGGTCGACCTCTCGCAGCTCGCGCACGCGATCGCCGACAACCTGCGGCAGCGCGAGCCGCATCGCAACGTCGACGTCCGCATCCAGGAAGGCATCGTCGTCAACGGCGACCGCCGTCTCCTGCGCGCCGTGCTGGAGAACCTGCTGTCGAATGCGTGGAAGTTCACCGGCAAGCGGCCGCACGCGACGATCGAGTTCGGCGTGACGAACCAGAACGGGCGATCCGCGATTTACGTCCGCGACGACGGCGCCGGCTTCGATCCCGGTTACGCCGACAAGATGTTCCGCGCGTTCCAGCGGCTGCACACGCGGCAGGAGTTCGAAGGGACCGGCATCGGACTGGCCACGGTGGAGCGCATCCTCCACCGCCACGGCGGAAAAATCTGGGCGGAAGGTGAAGTGGAGAAGGGGGCGACGTTCTACTTCACGACAGCCCACTCATCATGAACCGAGTCCTCCGCGTCCTTTTGATCGAGGACTCCGAACGCGATGCCGCGCGCCTGGCGATGGAGCTGCGCCGCGGCGGCTATGCGCCGGAGATCACGCGCGTCGAGACCGGGCCGCGGCTGCGCGAGGAGCTGCAGCGCGGGACGACGTTCGACATCGTGATCTGCGACTACGTCCTGCCGCGGTTCAGCGCGCCCGAGGCGCTGCAGATGTTCCGCGAGGCGGGCGTCGACCTGCCGTTCATCGTGGTGTCGGGCGCGATCGGCGAAGAGATTGCGGTGGAGATGATGCGCAGCGGCGCGCACGACTACGTGCTGAAGGAAAAGATGGCGCGGCTCGTGCCGGCGGTGGAGCGCGAGCTGAAGGAAGTACACGAGCGGAGCGCGCGGCGCGAAGCGCAGACGCTGTTCCAGGCGATCCTCCGCTCGTCGCCGCATCCGAGCGCGGTCATCGATCACGCCACCGGCCGCATCGTCCACCTCAGCGACAGCTTCGTGAACCGCCTCCTCGGCCGCAACGAGCCGCCGCCGAATGCGACGCTCTTCGAGCTCGTCGCCTTCACCACGCCCGAGCGGATCACGCAGCTCCTCGCGCGCGGCGGCGGCACGGCGCTCTACACCGTCTACAACCTCGACGACGAGAACCGGGTGGCCAACGTGCGCATCGAGAACGTGCACCATCAGGGGACGACGTACGCGCACGTGATCATCGAGGACATCACGGAGCAGCATTACCTCAAGGCCGCATTCGACGCGGTGCCCGACGCGGTGCTGGTCATCAGCTCGACCGACAAACTGCTGTACGCGAACCGCGCGGCGGAGGAGATTTTCGGCGCGCTTTACTTCGGGATGACGATCTCGCGCGAGCTGCCGCAGCGGATCAACGACCAGACGTACGAGGTGCGGACGACGCCGTTCCGCTTCGCCGGAGAGACGGCGTCGTCGGCCATCCTCACGCTGCGCAACATCTCGCAGCAGGAGGAGCTGCTCGAGGCCTCGACGCACGATCCGCTGACCGGTCTGTACAACGTCCGCTACTTCGAGGAGGCGCTGTCGGCGCAGGCCGGCGGCGTGCTGGCGATGCTGGATCTCGATTTCTTCAAGCCGATCAACGACGAGCTGGGACACGACGCCGGCGACCAGGCGCTGATCCGCTTCGCCGATCTGATCCGCGCCGTGATCCGCCCGTCCGACGTCTTCGCGCGCCTCGGCGGCGACGAATTCGCGATCCTCTTTCCCGACGCGACGCTCGACGACGCGCGGCGCATCGTCGCGCGCGTGTACGAGTCGCTGCAGAGCGTGCCGTTCGACTACAACGGAAACGCGCGGCATCTCAGTGCGTCGTGCGGCCTCGGCGCGCTGCGCGCCGGCGAAAGCGCGTCGGCGGCGAAGAAGAGGGTCGACGAGGCGCTATACGCGGCTAAGCGCGGGGGGCGGGGGCAGTTTGTGATTGCGTGAGCAGCGCGGTCACGGTGTTCCAGTTGCGCGCCGTCCCCCGCACGCCCAACTTCCGCTCGATGAGCGCGTTCGTCAGCTTCGACTTTCCCATCCCCTCGTCGTAGTAGATGAACAGCTCGCGGCCGGCGAAGTGGATCTCTTCCGGGCCTTTGTGCGCGGCGAGCAGCGCGTCCTGCGCGGCCTTTGACGGCTCGGCGTCGAGGAACACCACGATCAGCTGTTTCGGATTGCGCTCGCCGTCGAACGGGTTCTTCGCGATCACGGCGCGCAGCTCGTCGATCGTCCGCACGATCACCTTCACGTCGAGCTCCAGCGCCTTCTCGATCACGCGCGCCGGATCCTTGCGCGTCGTGTTGAAAAGGACGTTGCCGCTCTGGAGGTAGGTGCGGACGTCCGTAAGACCGGCGGACTCGCACGAGGCCTTCAGCACGGCCATCGGGATGAGGTTGTTTCCGCCGACGTTTATGCCGCGGAGGAAGGCGACAAAGCGGGCCATTCGACGAGTTTACGGCCTTCCATCGGCGCGGCGAGGAGGAATCCCTGCACGATGCGGACGCCGAGGCTTTGCACGATCACGAGGTCGTCATCGGTCTCGATCCCCTCGGCCACGACCGTCGAGTGCAGCCGCGACGCGAGCTCCACCAGCGACTCGATCACGGCGCAGCGCTTCGAATCGTCGTGACAGCCGTCGACGATGCAGCGGTCGAGCTTCATGTAGTCGGGCACGACATCGAGCAGCATCTTGAAGTTCGACGCACCGAGGCCGATGTCGTCGAGCGCGATGGCGATGCCGAGGTGGCGCAGCCGCCTGATGGCCAGCGCGAAACCGTCGCCGTCGTGCGCGGGAGCGTGCTGGATGACGTCGACGATCACGCGCGCCGGGTGCAGATCGGCTTTCTGCATCGCGCCGACGAGGAAGTCGATGAAGCCGGCGTCGCGCGCCAGCGTCGACGCGTGCACGTTCACGCAGACCTTCGTGCTGCTGGCCATCGCCGGCAGCTGCTCGAGCGCGGTGGCGATGCAGAGGCGGTCGACCAGCGCTTCCTGACGCTTGAGGCGGACGTACTCGAACAGCACCGGCGCGCGCTCGAAGTTCGTGCCGTGCGGACCGCGCGAGAGGCACTCGAACGCGAAGAGGTGCGGGTCGCCGTTCGTCAGCGCGTAGAGCGGCTGGTACAGCGGGCGGATGCCGCCGGGAGCGAGGAGTGCGTCGAGCGCGGAGCGTTCTTTCATGCGTTGTCCAGGAGGTTCACCGCGACATGCGCGATCTCCATCATCGCCTTCGGTTTGTGCAGGAACGCGTCGGCGCCGCGCTGATACGACTCCCGCTCGATCTCCGGCGTGCCGTACGCGCTGAGCAGGATCACGCGCGCGTTCGCGCAGCGCTGGCGGACATCGGCCACGATCTGCAGCCCCTCGACGCCGCCGACGCCGGTCAGCCGCAGATCGGCGATCACGAGGTCGTAGCGGTAGTTGGCGAGGAGGGCCTGCGCTTCTTCGAGCTCGAACGCGCAGTCGACGTCGTATCCGAGGCCGGCGAAGTATTTGCGCATCGCCTGCACGATCAGTTCTTCGTCGTCGACGATCAGAATTCGATGCCGGGGCGCCGACCGCTCCTTGCTCGTGGCCTGCAACGTCATTTGGGCCTGAATTCCGGGAAGCGCATCGTGACGACCGCGCCTCCGCCTGTCGCGTTCGCTGCAATAACGGTGCCCCCGTGCTCGTCGACGATGCGCTGCACGATCGAGAGACCGAGCCCCGTTCCGCCTCGGCGCCGCGTGAAAAACGGCTGGAAGATGCGCGGCAGATCTTTCGCGTCGAAGCCGGGACCGGAGTCGCGTACCTCGCACTCGATCGCCCCGCCGACGCGATGCGCCTTCACCTCGATCGTCGCGTCCGCGCTCGAATGCTGCACCGCGTTGAGGATCACGTTCTGCACCGCGTGCGCGAGCCGCGCCGGGTCCATCAGCATCGTCAGGTCGTCGCCGCTCTCGCTCCGCACACGGACGCGCAGCTGATCGGCGACCGGCATCGTCTGCGCGACCGCCTGCTCGATCACTTCGCCGAGCCGCCCTTCGCAGAGGTCGACGCGCCACGACTTGCCGTACTGCAGCAGGTCTTCCATCAATTGATTGAGGCGATCGATCCAGGTTCGGAGCGCGGTGAACATCTCCGCGGAATCGGCGTCGTGCTTGAGCAGCGGCTCGTAGACGTCGAGCGTGACGCCCATGCCGAACAGCGGATTGCGCACCTCGTGCGCGACCCCGGCGACGAGCTCCCCCATCGCCGCGAGCTGCTCGCCGCGGCGCACCGATTCCTGCAGCGCGACGATGCGCGTGATGTCGCGCAGGATCAGCACGACGCGGTCCTCCCCCTCGGCCGCGTAGACGCTGCCGCTGATGTCCCACAGCCGGTCGTCGGTGGCGCGGACGGAGCACGACTGGCGCGTGTCGGCGATCGCGCGCACGAGATCGTCGAGCGAGCGCCACACCTCGCTGTCGCCGAGCGAACCGACGCGGCGGCCGAGGATCGACGCGTACGTGCCGCCGGCGAGATCGCGCGCGGCGCGGTTCATCCGGACGACGACGGCCTGCGCATCGGTGAGAAAGATCGGCAGCTCGATCGCGTCGAAGGTGCCGGCCCACTCGAGGCCTTTGCGCTGGATCGCTTTCACGAGCCGCGCGCGCTCGATCAGCCGTCCGACCGCGAGGCCGGTGTCGTGCAGCGCGCGCAGCGCCTCGGCGCTCAGCGGCTCGAGCGTCGGCGAGAAGAGCTCGATCACGCCGAGGGTATGGCGCGAATCGGAGATCAGAAACGCGACGCCTTCACGCGGGACGCAGACGATCTCACCGCTCGTGAATGCGCGTTGCGCGAACGCGCCATCCGAGGTGCCGGCGACGCGGGTGAGCGTGCGGTGATCGTCGGCCAGCCAGACGGCGCCCGACTCCCACGAATCGGCGGCGCAGATGAATTCGATCAGGCGCGCGAGGTTCTGCTCGATCGAATCGCCGTCATCGAAGATCCGGGTGAGCGTGAGCTCCATCAGCTCGCGATGGCTGTGGTTGCGCGTTTCCGGCATCAATCCGGACATGGGTCAAACGCGGGATTTATGCAAGAGCCATGCGGGTGCGGCGCTCGCGGATGGCGAGGTCGAGCCGCACTTCGGTCAGCAGCGCGACCATCTCGGAGGCCGTCTGCAGCCGGTCGTAAATGCTCTTGCGCAGGCAGCGATTCACGATCTGGTGCAACGCGAGCGGGACGATGCCGGGCAGCGGCTCGGGCTCGGCCTCGACGATCATCGCCAGCACGTCGATCACGGTGGGGCCGGTGAACGGCGGCATGCCGGCGAGCATCTCGTACATCACGACACCGAGGCTGTAGATGTCTGAGCGGGAGTCGATGATCTCCTCGCCGCGCACCTGCTCGGGCGAGAGGTACGGCAGCGTGCCGACGAGTTTGTCGGTGTGACGCAGCGGATCGGTTGCGTCGCCGCCGCCGGCGAGCTTGGCCACGCCGAAGTCGAGCACTTTCACGCAGTGGTCGCGGCGCAGCATGATGTTTTCCGGCTTCACGTCGCGATGGACGATCCACGCTTCGTGGGCCGCGACGAGCGCGGAGGCGACGCCGAGGGCGATGTCGACGACTTCGTTGATGGGGAGCGGACCGTGGTCGAGCCGCTGGCGCAGCGTCTCGCCGTCGACATGCTCGCTGGCGATGTAGCGGATGTCGTCCTGCACGCCGACATCGAACAGCGTGACGACGTTGGGATGGTTGAGCAGCGACGCGCAACGCGCCTCGCGCTCGAAGTTCCGGAGCTGGCGCTCCTCCGCGTCATTGTTCCGCAGGAGCTTGAGCGCGACCTTGCGGTGAATGATCGTGTCCTCGGCCAGATAGACCGAGCCCGAGGAACCTTCCCCGAGGCGTTCGAGGACGCGATAGCGCCCGACTCTCAAAATGTTCATCGCACGGCGGAGCCTGTCACGAAAGGGTGCTGCAAAATGTGACGGGCGTCAACATGGGGCTGTCAGTTATCCCTCGCCCCCGCGCCAGCGGGGAGAGGGTGGCCCTGAGCGAGCGTAGCGAGTCGAAGGGCCGGGTGAGGGGACGTGTTCGGGCGAGGGACGCCCCTCATCCGCCTGCGGCACCTTCTCCCCGCGCGGCGGGGAGAAGGTGAGGAAGCGGGAGTGCATTTCCGGGGTAATCTTTCGCCATGCCGCGGCCTCAGTCGAAAATCACCGCCCAGGGCCGGATCTCGGTTCCGACGGAAATCCGCAGGAAACTGGGCGTCGGGCCGGGCTCCGTTCTCGAATGGGACGAGGAAGGCGGACAGGTGATCGTCCGGCGGGCGACGCGCTACTCCTCGGAAGACATTCATCGCGCGGTGTTCGCCCGGCCGCCGAAAGCGCGCAGCTCGGCCAAGTTGAAAGACGGCATCGCCGAGTACATGCAGAAGAAGCATGCGCGCCGTTGATACGAACAGCGTGGTGCCGCTGATCACGCGCGAAGCTCCACGGCGTCGAGCGCCTGTAGACACCCATCTGCTATCCTCGCTTCACTCGGTTTCCACATTTCCGCGTGAGGTGCTTCGTCGATGAAACGGACGGCCGTGGTGCTCCTTCTCCTCGCCTTTTCGATGCAGGCTCAGCAACAGCCGGCACAGACGGGCAAAGCGATCGGTGAGGTCACGCTCTTCGGCGAGGAACAGCCGAAAGTCGAAGCGGCGACGAAGACCGAGATCCCGATCTCGAAGGCGCCGGCCTCGGTCACCGTCATCACCGCGAAGCAGATCGGCGAGTCGGGCGCGCACACCGTGCCGGACCTCCTCCGCCTCGTCGCCGGCGTCAACGTCCGCTGGACGCCGATGGTGGCCACGGTCGACATCCGCGGCTTCGGCGAAAACCCGTTCAGCAGCCGCGTGCTGCTGCTCATCGACGGCGCGCCGTTCAACTCGGGCGACACGGGCGGCTTCCCGCTCAGTCCCGCCATCGACCTCTTCCCGGTGCAGATGATCAAGCGCGTCGAGATCGTGCGCGGACCGGGATCGTCGCTGTACGGCGAGAACGCGTACTGGGGCGTCATCAACATCGTCACGCTCTCCGGCGACGACCTCGCCGGCGGCCAGGCGCAGCTCTACGGCGGCGGCGTGCGCGACACGGTGGCCGGCACCGCGATGTACGGCAAGCGGATCAACGCCGACGCCGCGGCACTCGTCGGCGTGAAGCTGTTCCGCACCGAATTCCCGCTCGATTTCTGGACCGACGACAACGCGCACATCCGCGCTTCGGAGATCTTCCTCAAAGGCAACTACAAAGACTGGCAGGCGGAGTTCTACCGCCACGACGACAACCAGCAGGGCTTCAGCGAATCGTTCGACATCCCCGGCCTGCCGCCCGGCGGCTTCACCTCGGCGCATCAGCTGAAGCAGACGATGGACGTCGCCGCCATCCGCTACAACCACGCGCCCGACGGCGCGAAGCTGACGTACGCCGCCGACCTCTCGTGGTCGCATCGCTTCGGCATGCACTGCGCCGGCTGCCACGCCGCGCCGGAGAACCCGAAGGATTTCCAGAAGCCGGAGAACCACGGCTACCAGGCCATCGGCGACTTCCGCCTCGGCATCAAGATGATCCCCGGCCACGACGTGCTGGTCGGCGCGGAGCTGCGCCGGCTCGACCGCGGCGAGCACAAGAAAGAGCTCTCCCCCGCCGGCACGGTCGTTTCCGGCTACGACAAGAGCGCCTTCTATGCGCAGGACCAGTTCGACCTGATCCGCGATCAGCTGCGCGCGACGGTCGGCCTCCGCTACGACCGCAAGACCGACATCACGCCGGAAAAGACCTCGCCCCGCGTCGCCCTCGTCTACACGCCGAACAACCGCCTGGTGATGCGCGGCGGCTATTCAACAGCATTCAGATTCCCGACCTTCAGCGAGCTCTATCAGGACTCCTGGTTCATCAACCTGAGCGGACCGGTGGCGACGTTCCCGCTGGCCGTCTTCAATCCGAATCCGAACCTGAAACCGGAAGAGATCCGCACGCTCGAAGCGGGCGCGGAGTACCAGTTCACACCGACGCTTTCGGGACGGCTCGACCTCTATCGCTCGCGCGTCTCCGACTTCATCGTCATCACCGTGCCGGTGCTGCCGGGCGGGATCAATGGCCTCGGCTGGGAGAACCAGCCGGCGCAGGGGACGATCACCGGCAGCGAATTGGAGCTGCGCGCGAACCTGCGCGGCGCGACCGGTTTCATCAACTGGGCGCACCAGACCGAGCACCACGGCAGCGGCTTGGACTCGACCGGCACGCCGATGGAGTTCGTCTACGCGCCGAAGAACAAGGTCAACATCGGCGCGTACGCCGGGCCGTTCAACGGCTGGCGCGGCGCGATCGAAGCGGCGTGGCGCGGCGAGTACGTCGGGCCGCAGTTCGAATACCTGCTGCAGTCGAACTTCACCGATCCGACGATCCGTCCGCTGCCGAGCTACACGCTGCTCAACGCGCGCATCGGCTACGACCTCGCCGCGTTCGGCATGAAGCAGCCGGTGCGCCTGAGCGTGATCGGGCAGAACCTGCTGGACAAACGTCCGCGCGAGACGATGCTCGGCGTCGACACGAACATCGTCGGGCGTGAAGTGTTCGGGCAGATCGAAGTACACTTCTAAAGCCCTGAAAAAAGCGACCCTCGCCTTCCTCATTCTCTCGGCCCTCCTCCTGCGCGCGCAGCAGGACGTGCCGGAGATTGCCCGCAGCCTGATGGAGGATGCGGAGCGCGCGCGCGACGCCGGTCGCATCGACGACGCGATCGAGAAGTACAAAAAGGTCATCGATGCCGCGCCGTTTCTCGCCTCCGCCTACGCCGACCTCGGCGCGCTCTACTACAAGGGCGGCAAGGTCGACGAGGCGTACGCGGTGCTGGTGCGCGGACTGGAGAAAGTGCCGGACGACCGCACGCTCCTCTCGAATGCGGCGGCCGCCGCGCAGCAGCTCGGCAAGTCGGCGGAGGCACTGACGTACGTCGATCGCGCGCTGGAGAAAAACAAGCGCGACGCGGGCCTGCTGTCGCTGCGTGCGACGACGCTTCGCGCGCTGAATCGCAACGATGAAGCGCTCGCCGCGCTGGAAGAAGCGGTCAACATCTCTCCCGACGACGCGCGCATCCAGTTCAGCCTCGGCAACGCGCTCTACGCCGCCGGACGCCGCGACGAAGCGGTGGCCGCGTACCGGAAGGCCGTCACGCTCGACAAGTCGCTGCTCCGCGCGCAGTACAACCTCGGCGCGCTGCTGTTCGAGCAGGGGCGCTACGACGAAGCGCTCGCCGCGTATCACATGGCCCTCGAGCCGATCGAGCAGCAGCTGGCGAAGAAGCAGAAGGTCGACGTCATCCACGCCGGCGCATTCGCGAACGTCGGCGCGATGTACCTCAAGCAACAGCGCTACGACGATGCGGTCTCCGCCTATCGCAAGGCGCTGGCGATCGATCCGAAGAACGCGAACGCGCACTACAACCTCGGCTTCATCTTCTTCACGCGCAATCAGCCCGAGCTCGCCGCGCCGGAGTACCGCGCGGCGCTGGCGCAAAACGCCGGCCTGCCGCTCGCGTACGTGCATCTCGCGGAGATCGCGCGGCGGCAGCGCGAGTACGACAAGGCCATCCAGCTGATCCGCGACGGCACGCCGCATCTCGATGCCGATACGAAACCGGCCGCGATGCGCACGCTCGGCCTCGCGCAGCTGGCGAAGGGCGACCGCGCCGCGGCGAAGGAGTCGCTGCAGCAGGCGCTGACGCCGGCCGACGTGACGTCGCGCGTGGTGCTCTCGCGACTCTACCGGGCGGAGAAACGCGACTCGAAAGCGCTCATCGACGAGGCGCTGAAGCTCGCGCCGAAAGACAACGCGGTGCTGCTCGAAGCGGCGCTCGTCGCGCGCGATGCGGGCGACCTCGCGGGCGAGCGCGCGAAGCTGGAACAGCTGCTTTCCATCAAACCGGAACTCCCGTTGCGGCGCGAGCTGATCGCGGTACTGCTGCGCCAGGCCGCGTACGACGATGCGCTGCGTCAGATCGACGCCGCATCGCAGCCCGACCTCACCTCGATGCGCCGCGCGCTGCAGGCGGTGAAAGAAGCGAGCGCCGGCAATCGCGACGCCGCGATCAAGCAGCTCTCCGGACTCGACGATCCGATCTCGCACGGCAACCTCGGCCTCCTCCTGTGGCAGGCCGGACGCGACTCCGAAGCGAAGCCGCACCTCGCCGCCGCACACCTCGCGAAGCCCGACTGGTTCGACGTCACCGTCGCACTCGGCGAGATCAACAACGACGCCGACCTGCTGAGCAGCGCGGCCGGCCACTGCACGAACGAGCCGCTCTGCGCGCGCGCAAAACAGGACCTCGGCTATGCGCTGCTCACCGGACGCCCGTCGCGGCAGACGATCGATCGCGCGCTGGCGCTGCCGCTCGACGCGCATGCGCAGGCGGCGGCGTACTTCCTCCGCGGCGTCGCGGAGCTGAACGCGAGCAACGAATCGGCGGCGCGCGAGGCGTTCACGCGCGCGCAGTCGCTCGGGCTCCCGGCGCAGGCCGAGACCGCGGCGCGGGCGAACATCAAGGCGATCGAGGAGCACGCGGCGGCCGCGGCGCAGCAGCCGGAGCCGGAGCCGAAAGCGGCCGAGGTCACGACGCCGCGCCGCACGGCGATGGTGTTCCTCCCCGACGCGCCGGCGGAGAACGACAAAAAACTGGCCGAGACGATGACGGCGATGCTGTCGCAGCTCGGCCTGCAGATCGAGTTCTTCCGCCGCAGCGATGACGCGCGCTCGTTCTTTTCCGAGAACCGCAACAAGGTCGGCGTCGTGATCTCGAATCCGGAGTTCGTCGGCCAGCTCGGCGGCGACCTCACGCCGAAGTTCCAGTTCGCGCGCAACGGCAGCACGTCGTACCGGCGCGTCGTCGCAGTGGCGAACAACAATCCGGCGAAGTCGTTCGAAGATCTGCGCGGCAAGACGCTGAGCACGATCGATTCGCTGCGCGACTCCGCAATCGAGAAGAATTTCGCGAACGTCTTCCGCACGCCGGACGACCTCGCCGCCGCCGCGAACGCGCTCTACGGCAAGAGCGACGCAGCGCTGATCTCCGAGGCCAATCCGATGATCGCGCGCGGCCTGCGCGTGGTACACACGACAGGCGCACTGCCGATGCCGGTGATCGCCTTCGCACCGATGCCGGAATCCGACCGCACGTCCCTCGAAAGCAGCTTCCGCACCCTCGGCGGCCGCCCCCCGCTCTTCACGTCGCTGGCATCACTCGACCGCGAACGCCCGCGTCCGGAAGTGAAAGCGATCGAGGTCGCGACGGTCTCCACATCCGCCCTCGGCCTCCGCCGCCCTGAGCCGCCGCAGCAGTTGCCGCTGCGCGTGAACGATCAGTTGCCGGTGGTGCAGATTTCGGAAGAGATGTTCGGAACGCCGTAGCGCGGGCTATTCGAGCACCGCGGTCGCCCGCGGCAACACCCGCCGCACCGCCCCCACCACATCGTCACGCCCCAGCGGCTTGATGATGATGTCGGCGGCGCCGCTGACTTCGAACGCGGGCTGCAACATCGAGAGCGTGTGCTCGCTCATCACGATGATGGGGACTTCGCGCAGCTTGGCGTCGCCGCGGAGGATGCGGCAGAAGCCGAGGCCGTCGACGCCGGTGGGGTCTTCGGCGATCTCGCCGAGGTCGAAGCCGCCGCGGATCTTGGCGTCGAGCAGGATGATCGCGGGGTTCTGTTCGAACGCGAGCTCGACGCCCTGCCGCGCGTTCGTCGCGGGGATCACCTTGAAGCCGTCGGCCTCCAGCGCGGCGCGGAGGAACTCCAGCGTCGATGCGTCGTCCTCCACGATCAGCACGGCCATGCGCGTCGAGCGGCTGCGCTTCTCCGCGCTCGCCTTCAGCATCGCGTCGATGCGGTCGAGCAGCGGCTTCACCGTCGGCGGACGATCGGCGACTTCCTTCTTCAGCATCCAGTCGATCAGCTCGCGCGTGTCCGACGACACCGGCATCTCGTCCGGAATCGGATCGGGCGCGGCGTGCAGATGCGCGTCCATGATCTGCGTGATGCTCTCGCCGCGATACGGCAGCGAGCCGGTGAGCATGCGGTAGAACAGCACGCCGCACGAGTAGACGTCCGACGCCGGCGTTACCGGCTCCATCCGCAGCTGCTCCGGCGCCATGTAGTCGGGCGTGCCGGCGAGCTCGCGCGTCTTGCCGATGTTCGCCGGCGTGGCGATGCCGAAGTCGGTGATGAATGCAATGCGGTCTTTGTTGAGGAGGATGTTCTCCGGCTTGATGTCGCGATGGATGATGCCGAGGTCGTGCGCGGCGCGGAGTCCGCGCAGCACCTGGCGGAGGATCGCCAGCGCCGACAGCTCGTCGAACGACGTCTTGCGGTGCAGGTGGCGCAGGAGGTTGTCGGCGTCGATGTACTCCATCGAGATGTACGGATAGCCGTCGGCGAACCCGAGGTCGAAGCTCTGCACGACGTTGCGGTGGCGGATCTTGCGGGCGAGCTTGAGCTCGAGCTTGAAGCGCTCGAACGCGTCGGGATCCTCCTGCATCGGTGCGGAGAGGATCTTCAGCGCGACCACCTCGTCGATCGATTCGTCGATCGCGGAACAGACGTAGCCCATCGCGCCGGAACCGAGGAAACGCTGAATGCGGTAACGACGTCCGAACACCGATCCGGGGACGAGCATCTCCCGAAGTGCGGCCTCGCGCTGCTGCTGGATCTCGAGCCGCTTCGCGCGCTTCGTGACCAGCTTCTCCGGCATGTCCTCGGGCACGTTCGTGCCGGTGGAGACGAAGGTCGGCTCGACGATCTCGCTGTCGTTCTCGACGACGATCGTCGGCGAGAGCAGCATGTCGTCGTCGCGGGTCGGCGGCGCCGCGCCGCTCGGATCCTCGCGCCCGCACTGGCTGCAGAAGCGGTCGATGGCGCGCACGCCCGACCCGCATTGCAGGCACGCCAGGTCATAGCCGGGCCAGCCGCCCGGCAGCCGCAGATCGTTATCCATTGATCTCGAGTGGAACGACCACATTGGGAGCCAGCTTCGCGAGCGTGGGGATGCTCGAACGCTGCCAGGTGACGTTGCGGTCATAACGAAGAACGAGACGATATGCCGCGCTCGCTTTCAGTTTCGTGATCCAGCGCACGAGCGTCAAAATCCCTGAGCTGTTCATGAAATTGAGGTCGCGCAGGTCGACTTCGACCGACTGCACGTTGCGCTTGCGCGCTTCCTCGTCGATGCGGGCCCAGAACGGATTGAGCATCTCGCCCGGATCGCGCATCTCGACCGCGCCCGACATCGTGAGGCGCAGCTTGGTGTCGTGCACGGCGGGGACGATGCTCAGTCCTTCGGCGGTGAGCGGCGTGAGTGTCTCGTTCATCACGCGGTCTCCAGCGGGAAGATGGCGTGGATGGAGACCTCGCCGTCGTTGACGTCGAGGCGCAGGCGCGCGCCGGCCTCGAAGAGGATGCGGATCAGGCCGAGCCGGCTCTGCCCCTCGGTCATCGCCGCCTCCTCCATTTTCTTGAGGTAGACCGATTCCGGCTGCCCGGCGTGAATGAGCGCGAACTCGCGCCGCAGCGTGTTGATGTGCTGCGACTCGGCCTTGTTCTTCACGCAGACGTCGACCTCGTTCTGCTGCTTCTCGATCGAGATCTTGAGGTAGCCCTCTTCTTCCGATGCGTACTTCACCGCGTTCTCCAGCAGCTCCGATGCGGCCATGGAGATCTGCTCGGCGCGTTCCTTGTCGGCCAGGCCGATCATGAAGAAGCTCGCCACGAACTTGCGCACGCAACTGATGTAGGTCCAGCGTGGACCGAACCGCATTTCGACGTAGTCAGACAATGCATTCCCCCCTGAAACAGACGACCCTCATCAATTTCTCTTCACCGCCATCAGGCTGACGTCATCGGCGGGCGTTCCGGCCCAGCGCCAGGCGGTTTGGGCGATCTCGGTCACGATGTCCGAGGCTGATTTTTTGTGCAGTGCGACGAGCTGCTTCGTCAGGCGTTCGACGTCGTAGCACTCGCCCTTCGCGTCGCGTGCTTCGGTCACGCCGTCGGTGTGGAACAGCGCGACGTCGCCGCGCTCGAGCGCGACGGTGCGGTCGATGGTCTGGCTCTCGATCTCTTCCTCGATCCCCAGCCACAACCCCTCGGTGGCGATCCGCTCCACCGAGGCGTCCTTCGCGCGAAACACGAGCAGGTCGGTGTGCGCGCCGGCGAAGACCATCCGGCCGTCGTTGTGGATCTTGGCGATAACCATCGTCATGAACTTGTCCTGATCGAGGCGCGCCTTGAGGTTGTAGAACATCGCGCGGTTGAGCAGCGCGAGGAACTTCGCAGGCGTCGCGCCGTTCCCCTGGTGCTGCTCGCAGAGGACGGTGAACATCGACTGGGCCATCATCATGATGAGGCCCGAGGTGACGCCGTGGCCGGTCACGTCGCCGACGCCGATCCACGCGCCGCCGCCGTTGATCGGGCGGAATTCGTAAAAGTCGCCGCCGACTTCCTCGGCCGGCAGCATGATCGCGGAGATGTCGAAGCCGGAGAGCTCGAACGACTTCGGCAGCACGGAGGTCTGGATCGTCCGCGCGAGCGCCATCTCCTGATCGTGCTTGCGCTGGATCTCGGCGTCGCGCATCCGGATCTCGGTGAGCATCTCGTTGAAGCCGTCGATCAGCTTGCCGACTTCGTCGTCCGCATCTTTGTCGACGTGCAGCGAGTAGTCCTTTTCCTTGGAGATCCGCTTCTCGGTGTCGAGCAGACGGCGGATCGGACGCGAGATGGTCCGCTGGAAGAGCGCGGCGAGGATAAACGCGACGATCGCCGCGCCGGCGAGGACGAGTCCCGCGATGCTGAGGTACTGCGAGCGCCGCGCGGCGAGCTCGCTCAGGTCGGAGCGCAGCCAGAGCGTGCCGGCGCGCGTGCCATTGAAGAACACCGGGCGGACGACGGAGATGCCGTCGAGGTCGATCGTGGAGCCATCGGCTGGAACGGCGGCCGGCGCTTTCGGGCCATTCGGCGTGGTGTACGACGCGAAGAGGTGATGGTCGTTGTCGAAGAGGAAGCCGCCGGTGACGTGCGGCTGCGCCCGGAGCGCGCCGAGGACCGAGCGGGCGGTCTCGCGGTCGTTGAAGACCAGTGGCGAGACCGAGTTTTCGCCGACGACGCCCGCCAGCGCGGTGAGGTCGGCGAGCATTTTCTTCTTGAACGTCTCGCGATCGAACAGCGCAAGCGCCGCCATCGTGATGATGAGCGCAACCAGGCTCGTCAACATGAACCCGGTCATCAACTTGCTGCGGATTGAGAGATCGCGGAAACGCGCCATGCCGGCAAACCCCGATTTTGGATCGAGTTGCCTATTCTAGCGTGGAGGCGCGGCAGCGTGGCGGACGGTGTTGTGGTAGAACTACTACCGTGATCGGACAGCAGACAACGGACAGCAGACAGCGGGAGCAACCCACGCTCACGCCGGCTCCCGCTGTCCGCTGTCTGCCGTCCGCTGTCTCATGAACACCGACGACACCCAAACCTCCCGCGGCCGCCTCCTCACGGCGGGGAAAATGCTCTTCAGCCGCTTCGGTTACGAGCAGACGTCCACCGCGGCGATCGCGCGCGAGGCGGGCACCTCGGAATCGCAGCTGGTCCGCTACTTCGGCGGGAAGAGCGGGCTGCTCGACGCGATCTTCAACGAGAGCTGGCGCGGGTTGAACGACGTCGTGACGAAGACGATCGCCGAGTCGCAGCACGGGCGCGAAGCGATCCTCGGCGTCTTCTCGTTGATGATCGACGCGTTCGCGCAGGACTACGAGATCGCCTCGCTCTTCATGTTCGAAGGGCGTCGCGTGCGCGGCACCGAAGTCGCGTTGTCGAAGGGCTTCCAGCAGTTCATCGATCTCGTCTGCCGGCTCATCCAGCGCGGACAGAACGACGGCTCGTTCCGCACCGACGTCAACGAAGCCATCCTCGCGTCGGCGATGATGGGAGCGGCCGAGGGGATGATCCGCGATCGCCTGATCGCGCGCCGCGGCGGGAAGGATGCGCCGTTCGAGAACGACGCAATCAGGGGCGTGTTCGAGGCGATGGTGAACGGGCTGGCGTAGAGCTACTCCTCCAACAAGGCCGCGTGCGCGAAGTTCCCGATCACGGCCGGCTTGATGTGCCAGATGTCGCTCGCGTACTCGCTGATGGTCCGGTCCGAGGAGAACTTCCCCATCCGCGCGATGTTGAGCAGCGACTTGCGCAGCCACGTCTGGCGGTCGCGATACGCGACGTCGACGCGCTGCTGCGTCTCGACGTACGACGGCAGGTCGGCGAGGTGCACGTACTCGTCGCGCGAGCCGAGGAGCTTGGCGATGAGCGGGCGGAAGAGGTCCTTGTCGCCGCGCGAGAAATGTCCGGCGGCGATCGAGTCGATCACGCGGCGCATCCAGGCGTGCTGCCCGAGGTAGAGCTCCGGGCTGTAGCCGTCGCTCATCAGCGATGCGACTTCGTCGGCGCGCAGGCCGAAGATGAAGATGTTCTCCTCGCCCACTTCGTCGCGGATCTCGATGTTCGCGCCGTCGAGCGTGCCGATCGTCAGCGCGCCGTTGAGCGCGAGCTTCATGTTGCCGGTGCCCGACGCTTCCTTCCCCGCGGTCGAGATCTGCTCGCTCAACTCCGCCGCCGGCATGATCGCCTCGGCCAGCGTGACGCGATAGTCGGGGAGGTAGACGACACGCATCCAGTCGCGCGTGCGCGGATCGGCGTTCACCACTTCGCCGACCGAGTGAATCAGCTTGATGATCAGCTTCGCGATGAAGTAGCCGGGCGCCGCTTTGCCGGCGAAGAGGAACGTGCGCGGCACGAGCGGCTGCTCGCCGTCCTCGGTGATGCGCCAGTAGCGGTCGATGATGTGCAGCGCGTTGAGCAGCTGCCGCTTGTACTCGTGGATGCGCTTGACCTGCACGTCGAACATCGACAGCGGATCGATGGGGACGCCGGTCAGCTCCTTGGTCAGCCGTGCCAGCGCGACCTTGTTGCGCCGCTTCACCGTCTCCAGCTTGTCGAGCAGCGCGGTGTCGTCGACGAAGAGCTCGAGCTGACGCAGCTCGTCGAGGTTGCGGATCCAGCCGTCGCCGATCTGCTTCGTGATCAGCGACGCCAGCGAGCGGTTCGCGTGCAGCAGCCAGCGCCGCGGCGTCACGCCGTTCGTCTTGTTGTTGAAGCGGTCGGGATAGAGCTTGTGGAACTCCGGTGCGAGCGTCGCCTTCACGAGTTGCGAGTGCAGCTCCGCGACACCGTTGACGGAGTGCGATCCGGCCATCGCCAGGTTCGCCATCCGCACCTCGCCGTTCTCGACGATCGACACCTTCTGCGCCATCAGCGGATCGGCGGGAAAGCGCCGCTCGGTCTCGGCGATGAGGCGGCGGTTGATCTCGAGGATGATCTGCGTGTGCCGCGGCAACACGGTCTGCAGCAGGTCGAACGGATAGCGCTCCAGCGCTTCGGGGAGCAGCGTGTGGTTCGTGTAGCCGAGCGCGTCGACGGTCATCGGCCACGCCTGTTCCCACGGGATGTGATGCTCGTCGACGAACGTCCGCATCAGCTCCGCGACGGTGAGCGCGGGATGCGTGTCGTTCATCTGGATCGCGTTCTTCGCCGCGAATCCGTCGAGCGATTCGTGCCGCTCGAGGTAGCGCCGCATGATGTCGCGCACCGCGCAGGCGACGAGGAAGTACTCCTGCAGCAGACGCAGCTCGCGACCCGACTGCACCGCATCTGATGGATAGAGGATCTTCGAGATCGCCTCGGTGTTGATCTTCTGCTGCACCGCGCGGATGTAGTCGCCGGAGTTGAAGATGCCGATGTCGAAATCGTGCGATGCGCGGGCCGAGTAGAGCCGCAGCACGTTCACGGTGTGGCCGCCGTAGCCGACGATCGGCATGTCGTGCGGCACGCCGACGATGACGCGGTAGTCGACCCACGACGGCGAGTACGCGCCGTGGCGATCGTGCGTGTGCGCGATGGTGCCGTAGACCGGGACGACGACCGCTTCATCGTGGCGCTCGATGAGCCACGGCGACGGCTGATCGAGCCATTGATCGGGCTGCTCGACCTGCTGGCCGTTGATGAAGGTCTGGCGGAACAGCCCGAATTCGTAGTTGATGCCGTAGCCGAATCCGGGGAGGTCGAGCGTGGCCATCGAATCGAGGAAGCAGGCGGCGAGGCGGCCGAGACCGCCGTTGCCAAGGGCGGCGTCGGGCTCGAGCGCCGCGAGCTCTTCGAGGTCGGAGCCGAGCTCGCTGATGATCGATTTGGCCTCGTCGTAGATGCCGAGGTTGGTGAGGTTGTTCCCGAGGGTGCGACCCATCAGGAACTCCATCGAGAGGTAGTAGAGGCGTTTCGCGTCCTGCTCGGTGTAGCGCCGCTCGGTCTCGCGCATGGCGTCGAGCGCGGGGCGGCGGACGGCGGTGGCGAGCGCGGCGAGCCGCTCGTGCTGCGACGCATCGCGCCAGACGCGGCCCTTCGCGAAGCGGAGGTAGGCCTCGATGCCTTCGCGGAGATGAATGGCGGGCTGGCCGCTCGAAACTGTCCTCACCATCGGCTATTTCAACGCAATCGTGCGGGCGATCGCTTCCTCCCTCGATACCCGCTCGACGTAGCCAAGATCGCGCCGGATGGCGCTCGTGTCGGTGACGAGGTCGTATCGCCAGTCGAACGGGAGCGGCGATTCTTTCACGATGTTCACCCGCCCGCCGAGCATCTCGACCCACGCCCTCTCCGCGGGCGTATCGGCGTCACCGACGTTGTACGTTTTTCCCGCGGCGCGCTCATCGACGGCGGCCAGCGCGATCGCGCCGGCGACGTTCTCGACATAACCGCGCGTCCAGCGCCAGCGGCTCTGCGCGTCGCTCATCGAGACGATCGCGCCGATCCAGTCGCGCAGCCGCTGATCGCCCGGCCCGAACACCGCGGGGAGGCGGAGGATCGTCCCGCCGCGCTCACGCACGACGCGCTCGACGAGGATCTTTTCGTACTCGCCGCCGTACGGAAAGAGGTTCGCGCGCAGCGGCGACTCTTCGCTCAGCGGCGTCTCCGACTCCCCCTGCTCGAGACCGCGCAGGCGATCGTACTGGCGATACACATCCGCGCTGCTCGCGACCACCACGCGCCCCTTCACGTGCGCGATCGCGTGAGCATCCGCTTCCGACATGGCGAACATGTCGACGATGACGTCCCATGTGCCGCTCGCCTGCGAGCGATCGGCGTGGATGTGCGCCGCGTCGCCGCAGTTCGTGCGATGGAGGACCGTGACGTCTGCGCCGTGCTCGCGCAGCAGGCGCACGACATGCGGGCCGATGAACCGCGTACCGCCGATGACGAGGACGCGCATGGGATCGGAGGAAGGTTAGCATTCGCAGTGTGAACCGGCGTCTTCTGCTGCGGATCGCGATCGTTGCGGCGATCGCCATCGGCGCGTTCGAGCCCTTCTACTTCCGCATCTTTTTCACCGACCGCACGCGCCTGCGCGCCGCGCTCACCACGCTGCCGTACACGAAAGCGCCCGGCCTGCGGACGTTTCTGATCGAGGTCGAACAGCGGACGCCGCCCGGCTCGCGCGTCGCGATCGCCGCTCCGTGGATGGAGTGGGACCGCGGCTACGAGTACGTCTTCGCGCGCTCGCTCTACCCGCTCGCCGGACGCGAAGTGCTCGCGCTGACGCGGCCCGGCGCGCTCGACCGCGCGGAGTACGTCGCGGCGTGGCATGCCGCGCCGGTGCTTCCCGGCTTCACCGAAATCTGGCGCGGACGCGACGGCGTGCTGCTGCGGAGAACACAGTGAGTCGCCGCGCCTGGGCCATCCTCGGCGTCGCCGCCCTCGAGCTCCTCGGCTACACGCTCTTCGCCACCGCCGCGCCGATGTGGGAGTTCGACTTCCTCACGAACTGGGGACTGAAGGCGAAAGTCTTCGCGCTGCACGGCGGCGTCGACTGGCAGTTCCTGCAGGGCGCGTGGTACCGCAACACGCACCCCGACTATCCGCCGCTGGTGCCGCTGATGTTCGACGCGTTCGCGCTCGTGCGCGGCGGCTGGGACGACCGCTGGATCGGCCTGTTCTATCCCGCGATCGCGCTGGCGGCGACGCTCTTCACGTTCCGCATCGCGCGGCGCGAGGCCGGCGACGTCCGCGCCGCGATCCTCGCCGTGATCCTCTGTCCGCTGTTCGCGTCGCCGTGGCCGGGACTGGCGGAAGCGTGGCTCATCGCCTTCGCCTTCATCGGCCTGCTGCTGATCCGCGACGACCACGTTCTCCCCGGCGCCCTGTTCCTCGGCCTCGGCGCGATGACGAAGAACGAAGGGCTGACGTTCATCGTCGCCGCGGCCTGCGCGCTGCTCGTCGCGCGGCGCGCGAAAGACATCGTCCGGCTCTGGCCCGCGGTCGTGCTCGCGCTGCCGTGGCTGATCCTCCGCGCGGTGCATCACATTTACGGCGACCTGACGAGCGGCAGCGTCATCGCGCGCGTCGGCGAGCATCTCGCGCATCCGGCGCTGATGCTCGATGCGTTCCGCGGCGCGCCGATCGGCAAGCCGCTGCTGTGGATCGGCATCATCGCCGGCGCGTTCCTCGCGGCGCGCGCGCAGCGGTTCCTCTTCACCGCCGCCGGCGTGCAGCTCGCGTTCTACGTCGGCGCCTACTTCGCGACGCCGCACGACGTGGAGTGGCACGTCCGGTGGTCGTGGGAGCGGCTCGTGTCGCACGTGACGCCGCTGCTCGCGTACGCGGTGCTGATCGAGCTGCTGCCGCTCATTCGGAGAGAAGCTCTTCCAGCTCCTCCACCGTGAACTGCTTCACGAGCGACGGATCGTCCTCGGCGATCATCTCGGTCGCCAGCCGCGCCTTGCGCGTGATCAGCTCGTCGATCTTCTCCTCCACCGTGCCGCGCGTGATCAGCTTGATGACCTGCACGCCTTTGTTCTGACCGAGGCGGTGGACGCGATCCGTGGCCTGGTCCTCGCGCGCCTGGTTCCACCAGCGGTCGTAGTGGATGACAACGGATGCGCTGGTAAGGTCGATGCCGAGGCCGCCGGCGCGGAGCGAGGCGGTGAAGACGCGGCAGCCGGCGTCGTCGCGAAAGCGGGCGATCTCCGCGCCGCGCTCGCGTGTCGTCCCTTTGATCGACGCGAAGCCGACCTCGCGCGACGCGAGGTGCTGCTCGATCAGCTCGAGCATCTTCACGTACTGGCTGAAGACGACCACTTTCAGTCCGCTCGACATGCACTCGTCGAGCAGTTCGATGAAGAGCTCCCACTTGCCGGACGTCGTGCTCTCCGCGAAGCCGCCGCCCGCCGACGCGGGGTGATTACAGATCTGCTTGAGGAAGTTCAGCGCGGCGAAGACGTGAACGTACGACACGTGCGTGCCGGCGCGAAGCTGATTGCGCAGCGGCTTCGCGCGCGCCTCGAGCACGCGGCGATAGAGATTGCGTTGATCGCTCGTCAGCTCGCAGTAACGCTTGTCGACGATCTTCGGCGGCAGCTCGGTGAGCACCTGCTGCTTCGTCCGGCGCAGCACGAACGGACGCACGAGCCGCTGCAGCAGTTTGCGATCGTCCTCCGCGTCGCGCGGCAGATAGCCGGGGACGACGAAGTCGAGCAGCGCGTGCAGCTCGCGCTCGTGGTTCTCGATCGGCGTGCCGGTGAGGCCGACGGCGATCCGCTTGTCGAGCGCGCGCAGCGCCTGGTGCGTCGTCGTGTCGGCGTTCTTGATCGTCTGCATTTCGTCGAGCACGAGGAGGTCGTAGCGGCGGCCGCGGTACTGCTCGAGGCGCGTGCGGACGATGCCGTACGAGGTCAGCTCGATCTTTGAGCCCGGCACGTAGCGCGCGAGCTTGTCGCGCCAGTGATCGAGCACCGAGGTGGGGCAGACGACGAGCACGTTCGCGTTCGGATCGGCCGCGGTGACGGCCTGGATCAGTGCCATCGCCTGGTGCGTCTTGCCGAGGCCCATGTCGTCGCAGAGCAGTCCGCCGAAGCCGTTCTGATGGAGGAGCCAGAGCCAGTGATAGCCGGTCTGCTGATAGCCGTAGAGGTCGAGGCCGGGCGGCGGCGCGTCGGCCGACGTCTGCAGCTCGTCGAACATCCCGAAGAGCGCGCGGCACGACGGATCGCCTTGGAACACCGCCTTCCCGCGCAGCGACGCGCGCACGCGCAGCAGCTCCAGCTTCGTGAAGAGGCGCCCTTCACCGGTGTCGAGGCAGGCGAACTGCGGATCGGCGACGTCGATCCAGACGTTGCCGCGGATCAGCGCCTTCACGCCCTCCTTGCGCGCCTTCGCGATGTCGGCGGCGGTGATGCCGTGCGGGAACGTGATGGCGACATCGAGCAGCTCGCGATGCGGCGGCGCGAAGTCGAAGACGACGTCGCCCTCCAGACGCACCGGCTGCGCGTTGCGGATGCATTCGGGCGCGAGCTCGGGCGGCATCTTCGCCAGCTCCGCGCGATGTTTTTCGATGAAGGCGAAGACGTCGGCTTCGGCGATGCGATCGCGATGGCCGAAGAGCGGCCGGTCGTCGTCGAACATCGCCGGCGCCGGGTTCACCGTGACGAAGCGCCGTCCGATCAGAAAATATTTTCCGTACTGCGGGAGCTGCGCACGGACGTAGATCGTGCCGCGGTCGATGACGACCGGCGTGAAGATCAGCGTTCGCTCCGGCGTGAGGTCGATGCGCGTCGAGCCGTCGGCGGTGCCGGTCTCGAAATCCCTCGCGATCGGCACGATGGCCTCGACCGCCGCATTCGGCAGCGCGAGGTCATCGAGCAGGAAGCGGCCGTCGCGCAACTCGATCGCCGGAGTCGCATCGGCAAGGAACTTCGACTTCGCCCAGCGGTACCACGGCGACGCCTCCCACTGCAGCCGCGTGCTGCCGGAGCCGCGTTGCAAAAGCGCCTGCTCCTGTTCCGTCAGGACGTACTTGCGGAGCAACTGCTCGCGCGGATCGCTGTCGATCGAGTCGATCTTCAGCCCATCGGTGAAGCAGGCAAAGCCCACGTGCCGCCACATGCTCGACTCGAACCGCTCCGACTCCCCCGCGCTGCGCGCGACGAGGAGCGCGATGTGGCGGCAGAGGTCATTCGGCTTCATCGCCGGCGCGCAGGTGCAGCGCGCCGCGGTGACGCGCGAGGCGTCGAGCACGATCACCGGCGAGAAGCTGCGCCGCTCGTTCTCGATCACGTACGCGGTGTACGCGCCGCGGAAAAAGAGCGGCTGGCGGAGCGTGAGCTTCGTCCCCTGCGCCTCGAGCTGGCGCAGCGTCGTCTGCGTGAACGCGGAGCGGAACCGTTCGGGAAACAAGGGAGCGTTTATGCCTGGGCGACGTCGACGATCGCGTTGATGGCCTTATCGAGATGCTCGCGCGTGTGCGCGGCGCTGATCTGGCAGCGCAGCCGCGCCTGCCCCTGCGGCACGACCGGGAAGCCAAAGCCCGACACGTAGATCCCGCGGTTCAGCAGCTCGCGCGACATGCCGATGGCCTTCGCCGTGTCGCCGATGATGATCGGGACGATGGGGTGAATCCCTTCCCGCACCGTGATCCCTTTCGACGTCAGCTGCTGGCGGAAGTAGGCCGTGTTGTCGCGCAGCCGCGTGATGAAGCTCGGGTCTTTGTCGACGAGATCGAGCGCGGCGAGCGATCCCATCACCACCGCCGGCGGCAGCGTGTTGGAGAAGAGATACGGCCGCGACTTCTGGCGGAGGTAGTCGACGAGCGCTTTCGGTCCGGTGGTGAAGCCGCCGTGCGAGCCGCCGAGGGCCTTGCCGAGGGTCGAGGTGTAGGCGTCGATCTTGCCGAACACGCCCAGCTCCTCGGGGGTGCCGCGGCCGGTCTTGCCGAGGACGCCGGTGCCGTGCGATTCATCGACGACGAGGAACGCGCCGAACTCGCGCGTCAGCTCGACCATCTCCGGCAGCGGCGCGAGGGAGCCTTCCATCGAGAAGACGCCGTCGGTCATCACCAGCTTGTTGCGCGACTCGCGCGTCGCCTCGAGCGCGCGGCGGAGGTCCGCCATGTCGCGATTTTTGTAGCGCTCCTTGCGCGCCTTCGCCAGGCGGATGCCGTCGATGATCGACGCGTGATTCAGCTCGTCGGAAACGATCGCATCCTCTTCCTGCATGACGGTCTGGAAGAGTCCCTCGTTCGCGTTCCAGCACGAGCCGTAGAGGATCGTCTCTTCGGTGCCGAAGAACTCGGCGATGCGCTCTTCGAGCTTGCGATGGATCGTCTGCGTGCCGCAGATGAAGCGCACAGAGGCGAGGCCGTAGCCGTAGTCGCGCTCCGCCTTCTCCGCCGCCTCGACGATGGCCGGATGGTCGGCCAGCCCGAGGTAGTTGTTCGACGTCAGCATGATCACTTCACCGATGCCTTCGACTTCGACGACCGGACCTTGCGGCGACTTCAGGGAGAGCTCTTTTTTGAGGGTGCCGGCCGCGGACATCTGATCGAGCTCGGCGGAGAGGGTGGACAGCAGTGTCATGGGCGGGAAGATAGCAGATGGGAGTTGGCAGGGGACAGTTGGCAGGGGGCAGGGAGACGCGCTTCTGCCAACTGCCAACCGCCAACTGTCAACTGTCAACTGTCAACAGCTACTCGTAGTCGTACTTCAGGTCTCGCCGGTAACAGGTCTGCGCGTCCATGTCGAAGACGACGCAGGAGTCGATGGGGCGGGAGTAGACGTGCATGCTGACGGCGCGCTCGTTCCACTCGGCGAGATTGCGGATGCGGTGAATGGTCTGCGTCTTGTCGACCGTGTTGAGCGGACCGCCGGGGATGGCCAGCTCGTTCTCGAGGTGCTGCATGTCGATCTGCGTGGCGCCGGCGATGCAATCGATGCCGACGACCTGCTCGTTCTCCGGCGTGTTACATCGGATCTTTTTGTAGTTCTCGACCAGCAGCTTCCCCTCGAACATCGACATCCAGCCGAGCTGCCCGTTGTGGGTGTGCAGCGGCGTCGTGACGCCGATCGGCCAGCAGATCAGCATCACTTCGATCATGTCGTTGCGGAAGATCTTGTTGCGGGTGTGGCGGTCGGGGAGCCAGTGCTTGTACCGCTCGACGTCCTCGGGACGCAGCGTGTAGGAGACGAGGAAGTCGTACATCCGCTGCTTGGTGATCAGCCCCTCGGACAACCGGCGCACGCCGTCGATGAATTCGTCGACCGGCAGCGCCACCGGGTCGGCCACGTGGGCGGGCGGCTGGGGAATTGAAACCGTTTCGGGTGTCTCCATCGTAGTTCCCTCGACTTCAATCAAACTATATCGCGGTCCACTTCACAGGAAGTGCCTGCGAAAGGAGCAACGATGAAACGCCTCAGTCTGGTTGTCCTCATCCTCGCCTCGCTCTCCGCATTCGCGGTCGAGCCTCCGAAACAACAGCTCTACGTCCTCTACGAAGAGGTGGCCAATCCCTCGATGATCGCGCAATACGAGGGGGCGACGAAGGACCTGATCGGCGCGTTCGCCGAGAAGAAAATGACCTCGCCGTCGTTCGGCGTCAACACGTACATGTCCGCCGACATGCACTACATGTACATGACGCCGCTCGCGAACTGGGCCCAACTCGACACCATCAACAAGGACTGGATGGGCGCGAGCGAGGTGATCGGGAAGGATCGCTGGGCGGAGATCCAGAAGCGCGGCAACGGCGCGATGCTGTCGTACGACGAGGTGGTGGTCGCGCGGCGCGACGACCTCTCGTATGTGCCGGAGAACCCGCGCCTGCCGGAGACGAGCGAGCCGTTCGCCCGCCTCGATTACTACTACCTGCGGCCCGGCACCGAACAACAGGCGGAGCAGTTGGCGAAGGATTTCGTCGCGCTGTTCAAGGAAAAGAAGGTGCAGGACGGTTTCACGATCTACATGGCGCAGAGCGGCCACGATCTGCCGCTGCTCGTGGCGGTGATCCCGGCGAAGAGTCCCGCCGACTTCGCGGCCACCGACGAGAAGACCGCCGCGGCCCTCGGCGACGCGCTCCGCGCACTGCAGGGACGCGCCCTCGCCCTCACCCGCCGTCTGGAGCGGAAAGACGTCTGGTTCCGGCCGGATTTGTCGTATATGCCGAAGTAGTTGACAGTTAGCAGCACGCCGTTGGCAGTAGCACGTTCTACTGCCAACGGCCAACTGCGCCCTGCCAACAAGCCCTGTGCTATCTTCCCCGCCGCGCTATGGACCGGAATGTCGCCATCATCGGCACGCAGTGGGGAGACGAGGGCAAAGGGAAGATCGTCGATCTCCTTTGCGAGTCGTTCGACCTGGTCGCCCGTTATCAGGGCGGGCACAACGCCGGCCATACGGTGAAGTTCGGCGACAAGCACTTCGCGCTGCGCCTGATCCCCTCCGGCATCCTCCATCCGAACAAGCTCTGCCTCCTCGGCAACGGCATGGTCATCGATCCGGCCGCGCTGCTGGAGGAGATGGACAAGCTGCGCGCGCTCGGCATCACCATCGATTCGAACCTCAAGATCAGCGACTCCGCGCACGTGATCCTGCCGTACCACAAGGCGCTCGACCTCGCGCGCGAGGAAGCGGCCGGCGTGGCGAAGATCGGCACGACCGGGCGCGGCATCGGGCCGGCGTACGAATCGAAAGTCGGCCGCTACGGCATCCGCATCGCCGACCTGCTGGATGCCGAGGTGCTGAAGCAGAAGATCGAATTCACGTGTGCGGAGCGGAACGCGGTGCTGAAGAACGTCTACCACAAGGAAACGTTCGATCCGGCGCAGCTCTTCGAGACGTACCTCGATTACGGGCGGCAGCTCGCCGACCGGATCATCAGCGGCACGCTCTTCATCAACGAGCAGATCAAGGCCGGCAAGCGGGTGATCTTCGAAGGGGCGCAGGCGACGATGCTCGACATCGATCACGGCACGTATCCGTTCGTGACGTCGTCGAACACGGTCGTCGGCGGCATCTGCACGGGCCTGGGCATCGCGCCGAAGCACATTCACAAGGTGATCGGCGTGGTGAAGGCGTACACGACGCGCGTCGGCGCCGGCGCGTTCCCCACGGAGCTGGAGAACGACCTCGGCGAGCACCTGCGCAAACGCGGCAACGAGTTCGGCACCGTGACCGGCCGCCCTCGCCGCACTGGCTGGCTCGACCTCGCCGTGCTCCGCACCTCGGCCATGCTCAACGGCCTCGACGAAATCGCCATCACCAAGCTCGACGTCCTCGACGACTTCGACGAGATCCCCGTCTGCGTCAACTACACCGTCCGTGGAACAACGTGGAACACCTTCCCCGCCTTCGCCGTCGCCCACCACGACTACGAGCCGAAGTACCGCACGTTCAAAGGCTGGAAGACGTCGACCGTCGGCATCACATCCTTCGATGACCTCCCGCAGCAGGCCAAGGACTACGTGAAGTTCATCGAGGACGAGACCGGCGCGAAAGCGTCGCTGATCTCGACCGGACCGCGGCGCGAAGAGACGATCGTGCGCTAACGCGGCAGATGCAGGAGGCCGTTGACCTCCGCGACTGCCCAGATCGCCTGCAGCGTCCCGAACAACAGCACGCACGAGACGACCAGCAACACGAGCGGGCGGAGCGCGATCCGTTCGGCCGGCCGTGACGCCTTCCGGAACGTGGCGACGGCGGCGGCCAACGCCACGTATGTCGCGACGTGATTCACGGGACACAAGGGACAGAAGTTCGGAAGGTGGACGAGCAGCCAGAAGAAGCGCAGCGTCACCAGCGACGCGACGGCGAGCCAGAAAACGAGCGTCCGGAGGAGATGGAATCGATACGCCGGCCCGAGACGCTTGCCGGCGTGCCACCAGACGAGACAGCCGATGTAGAACGCCGCGCCGAGGAGCGCGTTCGGAACGACGAACGCATTGGCCTGCGGCGTGAGCAGCACGCGATCGCAATCGATCCACTTGGTCCAGGAGCAGATGCTCGTGCCGGGCGTCACGAGCGCGAGGCGCAGCGCGACGTATCGCCACGCGAGGTAACTCGAGTCGAGCGCCGCGACGGCGAGTGCGCCGATCATCAGGCGTTCCGATCGCATCGGCGTTCGAGATCGCGCGCTACTTCTGCCGCGCGATCACGCGGAAGAGGATCGCCGTGCCGAGGCCCCAGGCGCCGTTCACGGCAAGGCCGAACATCACCATCTGCGGCGTGTGCGGCATCGCCATGTGCTTGAGCGGTGCGACGACGAGGCCGGCGACGAGCGTCGGGAAGATCGCGCCGAAGAGAATCGCGGCGATCCACCACATCGCCTCGCTGCGGATGCGCGAGATGGCCGGGATCATGATGATTCCCCAGACGCCGCCCCAGAACGCGAGCGAGATGACGGACGGAATGCCGAACGGCGGCACCGGATGCATGTCGAACGGCGCGCGCGGCGTGAGGCCCATCGTGTGGAAGATCCAGACGACCGGCTGATGGAAAAAGATCGTCGCGGCGAAGCCGGAAAAGAACTCGAGGACGACGCGCCATTCGCGGGACCACGTTTTCGCGGAGGCCATGCCTCGAATGCTACAGCACGACGCTGCGGAAGTAGTCGATCGTCCGCTGCAGTCCTTCTTCCAGCGGCACGACCGGCTCCCAGCCGAGGAGCTGGCGGGCCTTGGTGATGTCGGGGCGGCGGATCTTCGGGTCGTCCTCGGGCAGCGGACGGAAATCGATCGGCGCGTTCGTGCCGACGAGGCGCTTGATCTCCTGCGCGAACTGCAGGACCGTCATCTCGCTCGGATTGCCGATGTTCGTCGGCATCGTCTCGTCCGACATCAGCAGGCGGTAAATGCCCTCGACGAGATCGGAGACATAGCAGAACGAGCGGGTCTGTGAGCCGTCGCCGAACACGGTCAGCGGCTCGTCGCGCAGCGCCTGCGCGATGAACGCGGGGACGACGCGGCCGTCGTTGATGCGCATCCGCTCGCCGTACGTGTTGAAGATGCGGACGATGCGCGTCTCCACGCCATGGAAGCGGTGATACGCCATCGTCATCGCCTCGGCGAAGCGCTTGGCCTCGTCGTACACGCCGCGCGGGCCGACCGGGTTCACGTTCCCCCAGTAGTCCTCTTTCTGCGGATGCACGAGCGGATCGCCGTACACCTCCGACGTCGACGCGATCAGATACCGCGCGTTCCTGTCCTTGGCCAGACCTAATGTCTTGTGCGTGCCGAGCGACCCGACCTTCAGCGTCTGGATCGGCTTCTCCAGGTAATCGATCGGGCTGGCTGGCGAGGCGAAGTGCAGCACGTAATCGAGCGCGCCGTCGACGTGGATGTAGTTCGTCACGTCGTACTTCACGAAGCTGAACCCGTCGCGGCCGAAGAGGTGTTCGACGTTGCGCGGACTGCCGGTGATGAAGTTGTCCATGCAGATCACTTCATGACCGCGGGAGAGGAACAGCTCGCAGAGGTGCGAGCCGAGGAAGCCGGCGCCGCCGGTGATGAGGGCACGGCCCATTACGCTTTTCGCCCCACGGAGAAGTAGCGGAAGCCTTCGGACTTCATCCGCTGCGGATCGTAGACGTTGCGCAGGTCGACGATGAGCGGCTGCCGCACGAGCGACTTGAGACGCGAGAGGTTCAACGCGCGGAACTCGTTCCACTCCGTGGCGATCACCAGCGCGTCGGCGTCTTTGGCCGCGTCGTACGCGTCGCGGCAGAAGGTCACGTTCTCGAACATCGTCTTCGCGTTGTCCATCGCCTGCGGGTCATATGCCCGGATCGCGGCGCCGCGCGACTGCAGGCCGGTGATCAGCGGGATCGTCGGCGAGTCGCGCATGTCGTCGGTCTCCGGCTTGAACGCGAGCCCGAGGAGCGCGACGGTCTTGCCGGCGACCTCGCCGAGGGCGTCGGCCACCTTGTCGACCATCCGCTCCTTGATGTCGTGATTGACGCGGAGCACCGCTTCGATGATCTGGAAGTTGTAGCCGTACTGCCGCGCGATGTCGGCCACGGCCAGCGTGTCTTTCGGGAAGCACGAGCCGCCGAAGCCGGGGCCGGCCTGCAGGAACTTCGGACCGATGCGCGAGTCGAGGCCCATGCCGATGGCGACGTCGTGCACGTTGCCGCCGATCTTCTCGCACAGCACCGCGATCTCGTTGATGAACGAGATCTTCGTCGCGAGGAAACCGTTCGACGCGTACTTGATCAGCTCCGACGACTCGACATTGGTGACGACGAACGGGATCTCCAGCGAGTGCAGCGGCGCGTAGATCTCCTTCATCAGCTCGATCGATTCCTTGTCCGACGCGCCGATGACGACGCGGTCGGGCTTCATGAAATCCTCGATGGCCGACCCTTCGCGCAGGAACTCCGGGTTCGACAGGACCGCGGCGGTGTGGCCGTTGCCGGCCTGCGCGAGGATCCCTTCGATCATGCGGCCGGTGCCGATCGGCACGGTCGATTTCGTGATGACGACCTTCGGCCCGTTCATGTGCTGCGCGATCGTGCGCGCGACGTCCTCGACGTAGCGGAGGTCGGCCGAGCCATCGGGACGCGGCGGCGTGCCGACGGCGATGAAGATCGCGCGGGCCGCACGGATGGCAGTCGGGAGATCGGTCGTGAAGTTGAGACGTCCTTCCTGAACGTTCTTGCTGACGAGCGCTTCCAGGCCCGGCTCGTAGATCGGAATCTTGCCCTGCTTCAGCGCTTCGATTTTGGAGACGTCGATGTCGACGCAGGTGACGTCATTGCCGAAGTCGGCGAGGCCGGCGCCGGTAACCAGGCCGACGTAGCCCGTGCCGATGACTGCGATTTGCACGTGTGCCCTCCCGGGGTGAAAAAACCGGGCGCATCGTAACAGACGCGCGCCGTAGAGTTGGCAGTTGGCCGTTGGCAGTTGGCCGTAGCTCCTGCCAACTGTCAACTGCCCACTGTCAACTCAATCAAGGCTTCGCGCTGTTCGTCCCGTCACTCGCGGCGGGCGTGACCGGCACAGGGGGCGGTGCGGGGGCCACCTTCTGCTCCGTGTCGTAGCGCTTCTCGATGCCCTTCTCCTGCCGGTTGCGGATCAGCCAGCGGAGCATCTTCGACTCGTTGATGCCGATCAGGATGTCGTTGATCGACTCGTACACGGTCGGGTCGTTGACGATCTTGCCGGCCGTTCCTTCGCCGGTGTTGATCTTCTTCACTGTCTCGTTGAGCTGTCCGACGAGCGACTGGAACTCGGTGAGCGCCTGGTCGCCGTACGCGCGGTCGTTCAGCAGGCGCGGCACGAGACCCTGGCCGTCTTTCAACGATGCGCTGAACAGCGCGAGGTTCGCCGACGTCGTCTTCAGGTTCTCCACGAGGTCGTAGACCTTCTTCTTCCCTTCCGGATCGCTGAGCAGCGCCGGGATCATGCCGTTGCCGCCTTCGAGCTCGTGCTGCAGACGGCCGGTGATCGCGGCCAGCGAATTCGCGCTCGACGTCAGCGAGCCGGTGAGCTGCTCGGCGAACTTGTCGTCGTACACCATCTTGCCGACCACGCCCTTGCCGCTCTCCACGTGCGCGAGGATGGCGTTCGTCTTGTTGAGCGTCGTCAGGACGGTGTCGGTGAGGCGCTGCTTCGTCTCCGGTGCGGTGGTCAGCTCGCCGAGGAGACCTTCGCCGCGATCAACGCGGGCGAGGACGTTCTTCAGTGAATACGAGATCTGCACGAAGTTGTCGACGAGGTCTTCGCCCGATGAGATCAGCTGGTCGACGTTCGTCTGCCGCTGCGCGGGGATGATCGAGCCCGGCTCGAGCTGATCGAAGCGGAGGCTGCCCGGCGTGATGTCGATGTAGTTGTCGCCGGCGAGGAGGCCGAGCTTCTTGAGCCGCGCGCGCGAGTCGCCGCGGATACGCTCCGCGTACTTGCGGTCGACCATCAGCGAGATGTCGACGTCCTTCGCCTTCGGATCGGCGGGCAGCTTGATGTCCTTGACCACCCCGACCGTGACCCCGGAGATCTTCACCGGGTTCCCCTCGGCCAGTCCGGCCACGCTGTCGAAGCGGACCTCGTATTCGTTCTTGCGCGAGAAGATCTTCTGCTCCGAGCCGATGAAGAAGAGAAAGATCATCAGCACGACCAGCGCGACGGAGACGAGCAGTCCGACGCGAATCGATTTGTCTTTTTGTTTTTTCGGCATTGTCAGTTCACTTGCTTGGCTGCGCGGCGGAGACCGCGGAAGCCTTGAAGAATTCGCGCAGGATCGGGTGCGCGGCGTCGCGGGCTTCGTCCATCGTCCCGACCCATTCGAATACGCCTTTGTTGAGAAATGCGATGCGGTCGCCCACCGAGAACGCCGACTGAATGTCGTGCGTGACGACGACCGATGTCACGTTCAGCTTCGACTGCAGATCGATGATCATCTCGTTGATCTTCTGCGACGTGATCGGATCGAGTCCGGTCGTCGGCTCGTCGTAGAGGATCATCTTCGGATCGAGCACGATCGAGCGCGCCAGTCCGACGCGCTTGCGCATGCCGCCCGAGAGATCGACCGGCATCAGGTGCTCCGTGTTCGGCAGGTTCACCAGCTCCAGCCGCTCGCGCACCGCGCGCGCGATCTCCTCGTCGCCCATCTCCGTATGCTCGCGCAGCGGAAAGGCGACGTTCTCGAAGACGGTCATCGAATCGAACAGCGCGCCGCTCTGGAACAGCATCCCGAACTTCTTCCGGACGCGGTACAGCTCCTCTTCCGGAAAATCGGTGATGTCTTCTTCTTCCACCAGCACGCGTCCCGAATCCGGCGCCTCGAGCCCGAGCATGTGGCGCAGCGTGACCGACTTGCCGCTTCCCGATCCGCCGAGGATCACCAGCACCTCGCCGCGATAGACGGTGAGATCGGCGCCGCGCAGGACGTGCTTGTTGCCGTACGCCTTGTGCACGTCGCGGAACTCGACGAACGGCTCGCGGCGATGCGTGCGGCGGTCGGGAGTGCCGCGCGGCTCGGCGCGACGATCGGGAAGAGTGTTGGTCATCAGAATGCGAGCAGAAACAGCTTCGTGAGAAAGAAGTCCATGATCAGGATCGTGATCGAGGCCGTGACGACGGTCGTGGTGGTGGCGCGGCCGACGCCGTCGGCGCCGCCGCTGGTCCGCAGACCGTTGTAGCAGGCGATCAACCCGATCGCGAATCCGAAGAAAAACGTCTTGCCGATGCCCGACGCGAGATCGTTGTACTTCACGGTCTCGACGACGCTGCGGATGTAGAAGTTCGAGTTGAGGTGCAGCGAGCCGACGGCGATCAAAAGGCCGCCGAGGATGCCGATGAAGCAGGCCAGGACGGTGAGGAGCGGAAGCATGAGCGTCGTGGCCATGACGCGCGGCACGACCAGCTTGCGAACGGGGTTCGTGGCCAGCGCGCGCAACGCGTCGATCTGCTCGGTCACTTTCATCGTGCCGATCTCCGCGGTGATGCCGGCGCCGACGCGGCCGCCGACCATCAGCGACATCAGCACCGGCGCCAGCTCGCGCACGAGCGAGAGCGAAACGACTTTGCCGATGAAGAGCGAGCCGCCGAACTCGGCGAGCGAGTACGCGGTCTGCAGCGCGAGCACCATGCCGATGAAGAGCGAGGTGATGGCGACGATCGACAGCGAGCGGAACCCGATCTGGTCGAACTGCGCGATGAGCAGCTCGCCCTCGGGTTTGTTGCTCCACATCTCCTCGATGGTCTGCCCCGCGAGGCTGGTGATCTCGCCGAGGTAGTAGAGCGCGGCCTCGACGCGGTTCCGCATCCGCCCGATAAAGCCGGGCTCGCTCGGATGAAGATCGAGAGCGGTGTCAGTCATGACAAGTTGTAAACGGCGTATTTAGTCACCAAAAATCCGGCGGAGCAACCGTCGCACGGCGTTCTCCCGCCGGCGGCGCTCGGCATCGCCCGGATTCGGCTGCGCCGGAGACTCGCCCGGCGGCGGAGTGGCCTCGGCGCGCGGATACGGCGCCTGCTCGCTGTCCTGCAGGAACGGCAGCGTCTCGCCGCTTCCCGCGTGCAGCGGACAGACCGACGTCGGCTCCGTCCCGGCCGCGAACACCTCGCTGCGCGTCGACGGGCAGTACGGCGTCGCCAGCATCCCCGACTCCGGATCGACCGAACGCTCCACCACGTCGTCCGGCTTGCGCCAGTCGACGTCCGGCACCGCGCCGACGATGCGGTTCATGTGCGCCGTCCAGATCGGCACGCAGGCGTCGCCGCCGGACAGCCGGACGCTGTGGCCATCGTCGAAGCCGACCCACACCAGCGACAGGATGCGCGGCGAGTAGCCGATGAACCAGGCGTCGCGATAGTTGCTCGTCGTGCCGCTCTTGCCGGCGAAGGCGCGCTCGAATCCGAGCTGGCGGGCCTTCGAGCCGGTGCCGTAATTAAGCACGTCTTTCAGGATGTCGTTCATCACGTAGCAGACGTTCGCCGGCGCCACGCGGCGCATCTTCACCTCGCGGCTCTCCAGCAGCTTGCCGTCGCGCGTGGCCACCGCGAGGATCGAGATCGGCTCCGCCTTCACGCCGAGGTTGGCGAACGCGGAGTAGGCGTAGGCGATCTCCAGCGGCGTGACTTCGAACGAGCCGAGGGCGATCGAGGGATACGGCTCGAGCCTGCTCTGGATGCCGATCGTCGACGCTTCCTTCACCACGTTCGGCACGCCGGCGTCGATGGCCGCGCGCACCGCGGGGATGTTGTACGAATGCGCCAGCGCTTCGCGCACGGTGACGTGTCCGTGGAACTTCAGGTCGTAGTTCTGCGGCTGCCAGACGGCGTTGCCGCTGCGGACCGAGATCGGCGAGTCGTCGAGCACCGTCGCCGCGGTGAGCGCGTTGTGTCCGCGTGCCGGATCCATCGCCGCGACGTAGACGAACGGTTTGAACAGCGATCCCGGCTGGCGCTTCGCCTGGATCGCGCGGTTGAACTGCGTCTTCGAGTAATTGCGTCCGCCGACCAGCGCCTTCACGTAACCGGTGCCGGGCTGGATCGTGACCATGACCCCTTCCAGCGGAACGGGCGATTTGCGGATGTACGGATAGCGTTTGTTCAGGCCGTCGATGCCGGCGTCGAGCGCCTGCTCGGCGGAGCGCTGCATGATCGTGTCGAGCGTGGTGAAGATGCGCAGCCCCTCGGTCTTGAGCTGCGTCTCCGGATACGTTTCGCGGAGCTGCTTCATCACGAGGTCGACGAAGAACGGCGCGCTGCGCGAGGTGCGCGGGAAACGGGTGACGGCGAGCGGCGACGCCACCGCGGCGGCGTACTGCTCCGGCGTGATCTTGCCCTGATCGCGCATCAGCCGCAGCACCAGATCGCGGCGATCTTTCGCGCGATCGGGATGCGCGAGCGGCGAGTAGACGTTCGGCGACGGGATGATGCCGGCCAGCGTCGCCGCCTCGGGCAGCGTCAGGTAGGTCACGTGCTTGCCGAAGTAGACCTGCGAGGCCTGCTCCACGCCGACGATCTGCACCGCGCCGTTCTGTCCGAGGTAGATCTCGTTGAGATAGGCCTCGAGGATCTCGGGCTTGGCGTAGCGGAGCTCGAGCAGCACCGCCATCAGGATTTCGTGGAACTTGCGGCCCCACGTCCGTCCGGAATTGAGGTAGAGGTTCTTGACCAGCTGCTGCGTCAGCGTCGAGCCGCCGCGGACGATCGCGCCCTTGCGCATGTCCGCGATGAGCGCACTGATGCTGCCGCGGATCGAGATCCCCTTGTGCTGGAAAAAGTTCTTGTCCTCGCTGGAGATGATCGCGTTGTAGACGACCGGCGGGACGGCATCGATCTTCACCGGCAGCCGGTCTTCCATCTCGTTGTTGTAGATCGAGGTGATGAGCTCCGGCTCGAGGCGGACGCCGCGCAGCGTGACGCCGTCGTCGAGGCGCCGCACCGCGCGGACGGTCGCGCCGTCGAAGTCGATCTGCACGGCCATCGCGTGGAACTCGATGTCCGGATAGTCGAAGTTCTGCAGGAAGATCTCGATGTTGCCGCCGACGTAGCGGTACTCGCCGGGGTTGGCCACGCGGTCCCGCACCTCGTGATAGCCGACGTGGTTCAGCTTCGGCTCGAGCAGTGCGCGCGGATAGGCGATGCCGGGCACGAGCGGCGTGGCGTCCGAGTAGACACGGCTCGGCAGATCCCACCGCCGCGACGAATCGAACTTCTTCGTGATCGTGACGTAGGTGAAGCCGACGAACCCGAGGAAGGCGACGAAGACGACCATGACCAGCGTGGCCAGGCCAGCGGAATGGCGCCAGAGGAAGTCTTTGAATTTCGAGCGGGCTTTCGCCATGAGCTGCTGAGGGTAGCAAATCGGCGGGCGGGGTGATTCCCGGTTGGGGGGCTGGGAATGAAGTCGAGTTAGGCCCCCATGCACGCCTGAATATCTCGAAGATACTCCTCGAGAGGCTTGCTGGTACCGGTTTCATGAACTTTGCCGTCGTGAGTCACGACGATCGGCGCATTTCCTGCGAGCGCCTGAACAATGTCGCGCGTTTCCAAGTACTCCTTAGAGTTGTAAAAGAATACCCACCCCCACGACAGCTCGTGCGTTTCCGTATCGACAATGACAGGCGTAAAACCTTGCGGCCTCTTCACGCCCTCGCGAATGTGGGCAGCCACCAGTCGACGCGCCTCTTGAAGGTTCATGTGATTACCTGGTCCTCAGTAGTCGCACGTCAGGCGATGGTTTCGAAATGACGGCGCGCCGGGCCAGCCCGTCAGTGGGATACGGCCGTCCTCCGCGGCGGAGGGTCGATCGTGATCGCGGCGCGGGCGCATTGCTGCGCATTCTCGACTGTGACCCACGCGGGGCCGCGCGGCGCGGGCGGCGAGAGCGCGATGACGCGGTCCGGCGAGACGGTCAGCACCGTCGCGGCGACTCCGCCGACCGATACGGCAACGTCGGGCTCGAATCCCGAGCCGGTAACGGTGAGCATCGCGCCGCCCGCCGACGGCAACACCAGCGGATCGACCTTTGTAATGTAGGACGAAACCGTGAAGCAGGGTCTGGTCGCGGGCGACGCGCCATAGACGGTGCAGGTGTCGATCGCGAGGTTGGTCGGAAACAAAATCGAGATCGTGAACAATGCTCCGCCCTGACAACCGGTCATGAAGTAACTCCGCGTAGGCACGCCCTTGTATCCGGGAAAGGGGCCGCTCGCCATCATCATGCGTCCGCCGGCCAGCGCGAGAATCTCGTCGCCCTTGTGCGAATCCGGCAGCACCTGCGGGATGCCGCCGCTCTTCGGCAGGAAGAGATTGGCGACGTAGACCCAACTGCCGTCGACGAACACGGAATAGCGATGATCGAGCGGCGCCAGCAGCAGCGTGCGCATCTGCGTCGCCTTGTCGATGCGCCACAGGCCGTTGCCGATCGCGGTCGTGTAGATCGACGTCTCGTCGAAGGCGACGCTTTGATCCGGATTGTCCGGATCGAGCCTGATCGTCAATCCGCCGGCCACGGTGTCGATGACGCCCGTTCGCTTGTTCAGGCGGAGAATGAAGCCGGTCGTCTCGACCCAGTAGATCGCGTCTGCATCGTGACTGATCATCACGACCGGGCCGTTGGCCTGCGCGATCACCGCCGGTGCTCCCCCGCTGCCGGTGATCACGCGCAACGAGTTGCCCTCGGCAAAGTAGAGAAGCGGACCGTCGAGATCGAGCGCGGTGACCGGGCCGCTGCCGTCATAGATCGACCCCGACGCGTCAGATCCCGGCGGCGCGGTTTTCAGCGTCCGGAGGATCGACGTTCCGCCGGCGCGATAGAGGGCGAATGCGTCCTGCGCGTAGCGCGGCGCCGAATAGAGCGGATCGTGGCTGAGGCAGGCCTGGCAGGCGAAGAGGAGCGCGGCGAGCATGCGAGTTTGATACGCAGCCCGCCGCGCGAGTGCCTACATCGATGACATCGCGTTGAGGAACTCGGTGTTCGTCCGCGTCTTGTCCAGCTTGTCGATGAGCAGTTCCATCGACTCGACGGTCGACAGCGGCGAGAAGACCTTGCGCAGGACCCAGATGCGGTTGAGCTCGGGCTTCTCGAGCAGGAGCTCTTCCTTGCGCGTGCCCGACTTGTTGATGTCGATGGCCGGGAAGACGCGCTTGTCGGAGAGCTTGCGGTCGAGGTGCACTTCCATGTTGCCGGTGCCCTTGAACTCTTCGAAGATGACGTCGTCCATGCGCGAGCCGGTGTCGATGAGGGCGGTGGCGATGATGGTCAGCGAGCCGCCTTCCTCCACGTTACGCGCGGAGCCGAAGAAGCGCTTCGGACGCTGCAGCGCGTTGGAGTCGACGCCGCCCGACAGCACCTTGCCCGACGGCGGGACAACGGTGTTGTAGGCGCGCGCCAGACGGGTGATCGAGTCGAGGAGGATCACGACGTCGCGGCGGTGCTCGACGAGGCGCTTGGCCTTTTCGATGACCATCTCCGCAACCTGCACGTGACGCGAGGCCGGCTCGTCGAAGGTCGAGGAGATGACCTCGCCCTTCACGCTGCGCTGCATGTCGGTCACTTCCTCCGGCCGCTCGTCGATGAGCAGCACGATGAGCGTGACCTCGGGGTGATTCGTCGTGATGGCGTTGGCGATCGCCTGCAGCAGCATCGTCTTGCCGGTGCGCGGCGGCGCGACGATCAGTCCGCGCTGCCCTTTGCCGACCGGCGCGATCAGGTCGAGCACGCGCGACGACATGTTCACCGGCACTTCCAGCTTGATGCGGTGCTGCGGATAGAGCGGCGTGAGGTTGTCGAAGAGGTTCTTCTCGCGCGCCACGTCGGGGTGCTCGAAGTTGACCGCCTCGACCTTGATCAGGGCGAAGTACCGCTCCCCTTCCTTCGGCGGGCGGACCTGGCCGGAGACCGTGTCGCCGGTGCGGAGATCGAAGCGGCGGATCTGCGACGGCGAAACGTAGATGTCATCCGGGCCCGGGAGGTAGTTGTACTCGGGGGCGCGGAGGAAGCCGAATCCATCAGGGAGGCATTCCAGAACGCCTTCCGAAAAGATCAGGCCCGACTTCTCGGTCTGCGCCTGCAGGATGCCGAAGATCAGGTCCTGCTTGCGCATGCCGGTGGCGTTCTCGACCCCCAGCTCCTTGGCGAGCTTCGAGAGATCGGGAAGCTTCATTTCCTTGAGCATGCGGATGTCGAGCGTCTCGGCGGCCGGCTGCTGCTGGCGCGCGGGCGCGCTGCCGTTGCCGTTGGCCGGCTTCGCTTCGAGGGCCGGCTCGGACGTCTCCGTCTCCCCCTCGACGTCGACGACCGGCGCGACGACCGGCGTCTGTACCGGCGTCTCGGCCGAAGGCTCCTCGACGGGCGCTTCGGTCTCTTCCGGCTTCGTTTCGATCACCGGCTCTTCGACCGCGGCCGCGGCCTTCTTGCGGGGAGCGCGCTTCGGCTTCTCCGGCTTGTCGGGAGGAGGCGCAACCGCCGTCGTTTCGTTGTCGATTTCCTGTCGTTCCATTGTCTTCCTCGCTCAGAGGCGCGAGATGATCTCCCGCCTCACCTGGTCGATCCCTTTTTTCGTGACCGCGGAAAACGCGATCAGGGCGGAAGGGTCGACCTTCAGTTCGTCGGCGATCAGCGAGCGTTGCTTGGCCAGCTCGTTGTTCGACAACTTGTCGCTCTTGGTCAGCACGACCTTGAAGTCGATGCCCGCCGCCTGACTCCAGTCGAGCATCTGTACGTCCTGGCCGTTCGGCGTGCGCCGGACATCCATCAGCAGAAAGATCAGGCGGAGCGCATCGGCTCCCTCGAGATATCCCCGAACCAGCTCACCCCACGCTTTCATCATCGACTTCGGAACTTTTGCGTATCCGTAACCGGGGAGGTCGACGATGTGAAACTGTTCGTTGATCAGGTAGAAGTGGATTGCCTGAGTTTTTCCCGGCGTCTGACTGACTCGGGCAATCCCCTTTCGATTCAGGACGGAATTGATCAGGCTCGATTTCCCGACGTTCGAGCGCCCCACCATGGCGAACTGCGGCCGGTGGTCGCGCGGAACGTCGTCGGGCTGGTACACCGCCCGATCAAACCGTACTGTCCGAATGTCCAACTTGATTGTTTGTTTCTTGCTCTTCGTGCAACGCCACGGCTGACGTCAACGATCGCTGTTAGTCGGGGAGATGCAGAAGGCGGTGTGCTTACTTCGAAGGATTCGTGAAAGGCTGCTTTGTCGAGATAACGAGGGTGATTGTGCCGATATTCTGGCTTAAGTCAACCGTTGGCAGCTGGCTGTTGGCAGTAGAACCGGTCTCCTGCCAACTGCCAACTGCAACCTGCCAACGTGTTTAGTGTGTCATCGGCGGTTCAATGACTTTCTCTGGCTCCGGGAGTTTTTCCTTGGCCGTCAATGGAACAATCGTGCCATCGAGAGCGACGGTCATCACCTCGTCCATCGACTCCACGAGGTGGAACTCCATCTTCTCGCGGACGTCGGTCGGGATCTCCTCGAGATCGCGCTCGTTGTCGGCGGGGAGGATCACGCGCGTGATGCCGGCGCGCGCGGCGGCGAGGATCTTGTCCTTCACGCCGCCCACCGGCAGCACCTTGCCGCGCAGCGTGATCTCACCGGTCATGGCCATGTCGCGATGCACCGGGATCTTCGTGACGGCGGACAACAGAGCCGTCGCCATCGTGATGCCGGCGCTGGGGCCGTCCTTCGGGATCGCTCCCTCAGGCACATGAATGTGGATGTCGAGCGAAGCGTGGAAGTCGGGATCGAGCCCGAACAACTCCGCGCGTGAGCGGACGTACGACAGCGCGGCGCGCGCCGACTCCTGCATCACGTCACCGAGCTTGCCGGTCAGCGTGAGCGTCCCCTTGCCGCGCGAGAGCGCGACTTCAGTCGACAGGATTTCGCCGCCCACTTCCGTCCAGGCCAGGCCGGTGGCGAGGCCGATCTCGGAGCGGTCGTGGATCTGCTGCGAGCGGAAACGCGCCTTGCCGAGGAGCTCGCGCGTTTTCGCGCGGTCGATGGTGATCGAGTAATCGGGACCGGCCACCAGCACCTGCCGCGCGATCTTGCGCAGCACCGAGCCGACCTCGCGCTCGAGGTTGCGGACGCCCGCCTCGCGCGTGTAGGAATCGATCAGCTCTTCGAGCGCCGAGTCCTGGAAGTCGATCTTCGCGTCCTCGAGGCCCTGCTCCTGCTTCTGCTTCGGGATCAGGAACTGCTTGCCGATGGCCAGCTTCTCGAGGTGCGTGTAGCCGGAGAGCGAGATGATCTCCATGCGGTCCTTGAGCGGCGCCGGGATCGTGTGCACCACGTTCGCCGTGGCGATGAACATGACCTTCGAGAGGTCGTACTCGACGTCGAGGTAGTGATCGGTGAAGGCGTTGTTCTGCTCCGGATCGAGCACCTCGAGCAGCGCCGCGCTCGGATCGCCGCGGAAGTCCATCGACATCTTGTCCACTTCGTCGAGGAGGAACACCGGGTTCGTCGTGCCGGCCTTCTTCATGCGCTGGATGATCTGGCCGGGGAAGGCGCCGATGTAGGTGCGGCGATGTCCGCGGATCTCCGCTTCATCGCGCACGCCGCCGAGTGACAGGCGAACGAATTTGCGTCCGGTGGCGCGGGCGATCGACTTCGCCAGCGACGTCTTGCCGACGCCCGGAGGTCCGACGAAGCAGAGGATCGTGCCTTTCGGCTGCTTCACCAGCTGCCGCACGGCGAGGAACTCGAGGATGCGGTCCTTGATCTTCTCGAGGCCGTAGTGGTCCTCGTTGAGGATCTGCTCGGCGAGCTCGATGTCCTTGATCTCTTTCGACTGTTTCTTCCAGGGAACGGCGACCAGCCATTCGATGTAGTTGCGCGACACCGTCGCTTCGGCGCTCACGCCCGGCATCGCCTCGAGACGCTTCAGCTCCTGCAGAGCTTTCTCTTTCGTCTCCTTCGGCATGCCCGCTTCTTCGATCTTGGTGCGGAGCTCCTCGATCTCGTCCGAGCGATCGTCCTTGCGGCCCAACTCGTTGTGGATCGCCTTGATCTTCTCGTTGAGGTAGTACTCCTTCTGCGCGCGCTCCATCTGCTTTTTGACCTTGGAGTTGATGCGCTTGTCGATGTTGATCTTCTCGATCTCGATCTCCAGGAAGTCCTGCAGTTTCTGCAGCCGCTCGTACGGGGACGGCGTCTCCAGGAGCTGCTGCTTCTCGATCGTGCTGATCAACAGGTGCGAGGCGAGGGTGTCGGCGAAGCGGTCGGGGTCGTCGAGCTTGAGCGTCGACATGACGCCTTCGAACGCCAGGTGGTGCGACATCTTGGCGTACTGCTCGAAGATCTCCACCAGCTTCTGCATGTACTGCGAGACTTCGGGCGTGAGGGGATACTTGGTGTCGATCTCCCGGACGCCGACGGTGACGTAGCCGTCGCTCTCCGACCAGCCGACGATCTCGGCGCGGGTCAGGCCTTCGACCATCACCTTGACGTTCTGGTTGGGGAGCTTGAGGTTCTGCACCACGGAGGCGATCACGCCGATGTGATGGATCTCGGTCATCGACGGGTCGTCGATCTTCGGATCCTTCTGCGTGGCCAGGAAAATTTTCTTCTCGGAGGTGGCGAGCGTCGCTTCCAGCGCCGTGATCGAGGCCTTACGGCCGACCACGAACGGCGCCATCATCGATGGGAAGACGACCATGTCGCGGAGAGGAACGAGCGGTAGTTGAAGGATGCGTTCTGACATGTTTTGGTTTTCTAACTGATCGAACGTCGAGCTGCTTCCCCCATAAGTGTAGGGCCGCACGCGGCGGCCCTGAAAAGAACGAGCGAGCGCAGGCCCGCCGTCATCCTGCTTTCTTGTACAACGTGATCGGCTGGCTGCGGTTGTCGACCACTTCACGCGTGATCACGCACTCGCTGATCTCGTGCTGCGACGGGATCGTGTACATGATCTCGAGCATTAGCTCTTCGATGATGATCTTCAGTCCGCGCGCCCCGACGTTGCGCTTGAGCGCTTCTTCGGCGATGGCCTCGAGCGCTTCGTCGGTGAAGCGGAGCTCGACGTTCTCGAAGCCCATGATCGTCTGGTACTGGCGGACGAGCGAGTTCTTCGGCTCGCGGAGGATCTCGATGAGCGCGCCCTTGTCGAGCTCGCCCAGCGTCGCCACCACGGGGAGACGTCCGACGAACTCCGGGATCAGTCCGAACTTGATCAGGTCCTCGGGGTGGACCTGCGCCAGAAGCTCGCCGGTCTTCTTTTCTTTCTTCGAAGCGATCTTCGCGCCGAAGCCCATCGAGGTCTGCGACAGCCGGCGCTCGATCACGTTGTCGAGACCGACGAACGCGCCGCCACAGATGAAGAGGATGTTCGTCGTGTCGATCTGGATGAATTCCTGGTGCGGATGCTTGCGGCCGCCCTGCGGCGGGACGTTGGCGACGGTTCCCTCGAGGATCTTCAGCAGCGCCTGCTGCACGCCCTCGCCGGAGACGTCGCGCGTGATCGACGGGTTGTCGCCCTTGCGGCAGATCTTGTCGACCTCGTCGATGTAGACGATGCCGCGCTGGGTCTTCTCTTTGTCGTTCCCCGCGGCCTGGTAGAGCTTGAGGATGATGTTCTCGACGTCCTCGCCGACATAACCCGCTTCGGTCAGCGTCGTCGCGTCGACGATCGTGAACGGCACGGAGAGCATGCGCGCCAGCGTCTGCGCCAGCAGCGTCTTGCCGGTGCCGGTGGGGCCGATCAGGAGGATGTTGGATTTCTGCAGCTCGACGTCCTGGCGCGTGTTGCGCTGGTGATAGTCGATCCGCTTGTAGTGGTTGTAGACGGCAACCGCGAGCTTCTTCTTGGCCCGCTCCTGGCCGATGACGTAGAGATCGAGGAACTCCTTGATCTCTTTCGGCTTCGGCAACTGGCCGGAGCCTTCCAGCGTACCCGGCTCGTCCTTGCGGTCTTCGGCGATGATGTCGAGACAGATGTCGACGCACTCGTCGCAGATGTAGACCGTGGGACCGGCGATCAGCTTTTTCACGTCGCGTTGCGACTTGTTGCAGAAGCTACAACGCAGAACGTCGCCGCTGTTCCCCTTCTTAGACATTTCCGATTGGTCCCTTTTTCTGGAGTCGCTCTGGAATTGTTGCCCCGAGCCGTCTCCAAGTCAACTCAACGCCCGGTGGGTTTATTCGCGTTTCGAGATCACCTGATCGACCAGGCCGTAATCCACCGCGTCCTGCGCCTGCAGAATGTAGTCGCGGTCGGTATCGTGATCGATCTTGTCGACCGGCTGGCCGGTGTGGTTGGAGAGGATCTGGTTCATCCGCGCTTTCATCCGCATGATGTCGCGGGCGTGGATGTCGATCTCGGTGGCCTGGCCGCCGAGGCCGTGCATGAGCGGCTGGTGGATGAGCACGCGCGAGTTCGGCAGCGCGTAGCGTTTTCCCTTCTGTCCGGCGGCGAGGAGGATCGCGGCCATCGAGGCGGCCTGGCCGAGGCAGATCGTGGCGATGTCAGGCTTCACGTACTGCATCGTGTCGTAGATGGCGAGCCCCGCTGTGATCGAGCCGCCCGGCGAGTTGATGTAGATCGAGATGTCCTTCTCGGGGTTCTCCGCTTCGAGGAAGAGCAGCTGCGCAATGATGAGGTTGGAGACCGTATCGTCGATCGGTTGCCCGAGGAAGATGACGTTGTCTTTCAGCAGGCGGGAGTAGATGTCGTAGGCGCGTTCGCCCCGCGACGTCTGCTCGACCACCATCGGAATCAGCACCATGGTTTCTCCTTGCCGTGAGTCTACTGCCGAAGCTGCGACGTCCGCCTACCCGTTCGATCAGCCCCGCGTCCGTGCTTCTTTCAACAAAAAGTCGAGCGCCTTCTCCTGCGCCAGCGATGCGCGCAACGCTTCGTAGCCGCCGTCGTGCTTCAGGCGATGACGCACTTCCGCGAAGTCGCGCTGCTGCTCGTTGGCCGCGCGGCGGATCTCGGCGTCGACCTCGACGTCGCTCGCCTGGATCCCTTCCTTCCGCGCGATGGCCTCGAGGACCAGCGAGCGTTTCACCCGCTTGACCGCTTCAGGCTTGAAGTCGTCGCGCATCTTCACCCAGTCGATCTGCGCCTTCTCCAGGTCGATGCCCTGCGAGGCGAGATAGCGCGCGTAGTTGTTGAGCGACTTCCCGAGCTCCTCCTCGACCAGCACCTCGGGCACTTCGAAGTCGTGCGTCTTGAGCAGATGCTCGCCGACCTGGCTCCGCTTCTCGCGCAACGCCTCGGCGTGGCGATGACGCTGGATGTCGCCGTGGATCGCCTCGCGCATCTTCTCGACCGATTCCCAGTCGCCGACGCTCTTCGCGAACTCGTCGTTGACCTCCGGCTTCTCCTGGACCCGGATCTCCTTGAGCGTCACCTCGTGGTGGATGGTCTTGCCGCGGAAGCTCTCGTTGTTCGCGTCGTCGGCGTACGCGTGATCGAACGACACCGTGTCGCCCGGCTTCTTGCCGCGCAGCGAATCGTGCAGCTCCGGCAGCGGACCTTCCTCGCCCATCCTGAAGTGTCCGCCGCGCGTTTCGGGCTCGACGCCCTCACCGCTGGTCGTGATCTCGATCATGGCGTAGTCGCCGTCCTCGAGACCGCGCTCCGTCTCGGGGCGATACGAGCTGGCCTGCTCGCGCATCCGGTCGATCATGCCGTCGACGTCGGAGTCGGCGACCTCGACCTTCGGCTCGTCGATCTCGATGCCGCGATACTCCGCCAGCTCGATCTGCGGCTTCACTTCGAATGCCGCCTTGTACTTGACCGGCGCCCCCTCGATGAACGGATCGAGATGCTCGAGCTGCGGATCGCCGACCGGCTCGAGGCCTTTGTCCGCAAGCGCATCGCGGAAGGTGACGGGCAGCAGACGGCTCATCACCTCTTCCTGGATCTCTTTGGCGAAACGGTTGCGGACCACCGCCGGCGGCACTTTGCCCGGACGGAAGCCGGGGATCTTGGCCGAGCGCGCAAACTCGCTGGTCACGCGCCTGGATTCGTTGGCGATCAGGTCAGCAGGGATCTCGACCTCGACGGTTTTCTTTACGGGGGAAAGATCGGTGTAGTTGAGGAGCATTGGTTTCAGGTACCTCGCTGGATGAATGCAGAAGGCAGAATTCAGAATGAAGAATTCAGAATTGGTGCGAAAGGTGGGACTCGAACCCACACGGCTTTGGGCCACTGGCTCCTAAGACCAGCGCGTCTGCCAATTCCGCCACTTTCGCGCAAGGGAGAGCATATAAAAAAGGACCGAGACACGGGGTCGTCGGTCCTCGCAAGCTTGCTTTTTGGTGCCCCCACCAGGACTCGAACCTGGAACCAACAGATTAAGAGTCTGCTGCTCTACCAATTGAGCTATGGAGGCTCAGGAATTCGCTGTAACCACATGTCTCCGCGCCGTATTTCGCGCCGCCCGAGGCGGCGATTCGCATCAGGGAGGCGGATTCTAAGGGCGCGCGGCGGCGACGGTCAAGCGATCGTCGATCAGTCCGCGGCCGCGCCGCAGGTAGTCGAATGCCGAGTACAACGTGATGCCGAGGGCGAGGCGAAACAGGATTTCGCAGAACCACATCGGCCAACCGGCGAACGCGTTCGCGGCGACCGTCGCGGCCAGCGTCACCGCCTGCGTCACGGTCGACGCCTTCCCCGCCCACGATGGCGGGAAACGCTTCACGTTCACCCGCGTGTAGAGCAGATACGCGAACGTGATGATCATGAAGTCGCGGATGAAGACCGTGAACGTGAGCCATCCCGGAATCGGGATCTTCACGCTCGGATGCAGCGTGTAGAAGAGGTACCCGCAGACCATCATCGTCTTGTCCGCCGCCGGATCGGCGAACGCACCGATGCGCGAGCGCTGGTTGAAACGCCGCGCGATCATCCCGTCGAAGATGTCCGTCACCGCCGCCGTCACGAAGAGGACGAACGCGACGAGGAAGTGCTCGCGGTACGACGCGACCAGGAAACAGGGCACGAGCAGGAGACGGAGGAGCGTGAGGAGGTTGGGGACGGTGAGCATGGGTTACGCGCTCGGCGGAACCGGCATTAAACCTCGGCCCTGAACTGATCGATCGCCGTCTTCCGGAGGTAAATCGTCTTCCCTTCCGACAGCAACAGGTTCTGCTTCATCAGGTCGTGGATCAGACGCGACACGGTCTCGCGGGAGGTGCCGATCATGTTCGCGATCGACTGGTGCGTCGGGCGCGTGACGGCGACGTAACCGTTGTCGAGCATCTTCCCCTGCTGCGCGGCGAGGTCGAGGAAGAAGCGCGCCAGGCGGCCGTAGACGTCCATCGTGGCCAGCGATTCGATGCGGTTCGAGGCGTTGCGCAGGCGGCGCGAGAGCTCGGCGAAGACTTTCTTGGTGATCGAGAAATTCTCCTGCAGGATCTGCAGGAAATCGCTGCGCCAGATCGTGACGACGTCGAGCGTCTCGGTGGCGATGACGGTCGCCGAGCGCGGCTCGTTGTCGAGCAGCGCCATCTCGCCGAAGAAGTCGCCCGGGCCGAGCATCGAGAGGATGATCTCCTTCCCCTCGGGCGAGATCATCGTCACCTTCACCTGCCCCTCGCGGATCAGGCAGAAGACGTCGCCGCTCTCGTCCGCATGGAAGACGACGTCGTCCTTTGCGTAGCGCCGCGTCTTGGCCACGGCAGCGATCGATTGGAGCTCCCGCTCGTCGAGCTCCGCGAACAATACGAATTTTCGGAACAGGGACGTTTGCACGCCCGCCGATTGTAGCTCATGCGAGACTGATAAACTCCCGCTCCACACCTGTGGCCATCAAACGGATCATCCCCATTTCGTCGGGCAAGGGCGGCGTCGGCAAGACGACCTTCGCCATCAACTTCTCGCTGGCGCTCTCGCGCTACGGGAAGACCGTGCTCGTCGACCTCGATACCGGAACCTCGGCGATCCGGAACGCCATCGATGTGCCGATCGGGAAAGACCTCTATCACTTCTTCCGGAAGGGCGCCTCACTGAACGAATGCGTGACGCCGCTCGATCCGAAGATCGATCGCGACAACCGCTATGCGAAGTTCGGTTTCGTCGCCGGGCCGATGCACCTCATCGACGAGATCACGAACTTCGGCGCGGGCCACAAGGCGCGTCTCATCGAGGCGATCAACGGCCTCGACGCCGATTACGTGATCCTCGACATGCGCGCCGGGCTCGACGCGAACGTCATCGACTTCCTCCCCTTCTCGAACTCCGGCATCCTGATCTTCACGCCGCACCTGCCGAGCGCCACGCTCGCCGCGTCGGACATCGTCAAGGCGATCCTCTTCCGCAAGCTGCGCCTGATCTTCAGCAAGGAATCGCCGTTCTACGACACGATCGCCGGCCGCCTCGATTACTGGAAGCTGATCAACGACCTGATCGATCGCGTCGAGGACGTCTACGACTCGTCGATCCTCAACCTCGACGCGTTCGCCGACGATCTCGCGCAGAACCTTGGCGACCATCCGATCACCCGCACCGTGCAGCAGACGCTCGACGAGTTCCGCGTCCATTACGTGCTCAATCTCTTCAACGGCGTCGAGGATTCATTCAATACCGCCGTCCGCCCGTTCATCGAGAACCTGACGCACAACGTTTCGTCGCGCTGCGGCGTCACGAACCTCGGCTGGATCACCCGCAGCGACGCGATCCACCGCGCGAACTGCAACAAGATCCCGGCCCTCCTCCTCCCGCACGAAACGAAGAAGACAAAGGTGGACAAAGCGGCGAAGGAGCTCGACGACCTTCGCATCGCCATCGGCCTCGAGCCGACGCGCCGCGCGACAAAGACGAAAACCGCCGCGGCGTCCGATTCGACGACCGATCACCTCACCTCGCAGCTCAACGTCCTGAAGACGATGTTCGACCAGAAAAAGGACGACGACTACTTCGCCAACTTCGACTACACCTCGCAGCGCGCACTCTTCACCATGAAGAACCGCCGCCCCAGCGAGTTCGGCGACCTCCGCGTCTACTCACCGCAGGAGATGCTGACCACGCTGTTCGCGAAGTCGAACCTCCCGACGACGATCGACTGGTCGGAGTTGGAGTAGCCGGAACTCAGCAATCGAGATCGCACGCCCCGAGCTCGTTCGGGTTGATCAGCACCCACGTCCCGCCGCAGTAGTGGTAGTAGAGCGTGCTCACCAGCATCTCGGTGTTGCAGTTCCACTTCATCTCGCGCTTCCAGTCGCCGGCCTGCGAGCCGGTGTAGGTCCAGCTGCCGTTGCAGTCCTGGTAGGCGTCGCCGATGTACGTGAACGTGGCGTCGCAGCCGGTCCAGTAATCGATCGCGGTCTCGTAATTGACCGCGTACGCCGGCACCGGCGGCATGAGGGCCGTGACCGCGACGATCACGACGGCAATACGAACGAAGTTACGCATGGGTATATCTCCTTTCGTATAGAAGGATACCCTTAAGTCGTCACCGCCACACAAACCGCGCCCGGAATCCGGTCCAGGCGATGCGCAGCGTGTCGAGCAGCGGCTTGAAATGGCTCGTCGACAGGCCGTCGACGAAGCCGAGGTCGATGGGGATCTGCTCGACGCGGAGGCCGCGGACGCCGGCGCGGATGATGACCTCGGTCTCCAGGTCGAAGCCCTCGCTGCGCAGCGGGATCTCACGCAGCACGCGCGACGAGTAGAAGCGGTAGCCGCTCTGCGAATCCTGGATGTTCGTCCGCGACGCCTTCGCCACCGCCCACGCGGAAAAACGGTTCGCCATCCGCCGCCGCGGCAGCATGCCGTCGAAGAGATGCGCGCGTCCGCCGATGATGAGGTCCGCGCCGGTCGTGCGGCGATGCTCGAGGAAGAGCGGGATCTGCCGCGGCAGATGCTGGCCGTCCGCATCGAGCGTGATCACGCCGTCGAGCTGCTGCTCGAGCACCCAGGCGAAGCCGGTTTTCAGCGCGCCGCCCTTGCCGCGGTTCACGTCATGGCGGATCACTACCCCCCCCTGCGCGCGCGCGACGTCGCCGGTGCCGTCGCTCGATCCATCATCGATGACCAGCACGCGCTCCACGTGTTGCTTCGCCTCGGCGATGAGCGGTCCGATCGATCGCGCGGCGTTGAGCGCCGGGATCAGCACCACGACATCGCCGGTCACGCCGCCTCCTTCGAAAGCACGGCGCAGACGATGCCGCCGCCAGCCGAGACGGAGCTCACCAGCACGTGCCGCAAGGCGCAAGCGCGGCGCTCACGCGTCGGTGTGAAGCGGAAATCGCCGCGCTCGAATCCGGCCGAGGCGTGCACGGCCTGTTCGTCGATCGCGATGATCGCGGCGACGAGCTGCAACGCGCCGGCGGCCGCGTATTCGCCGAACATCCCCTTCGTCGCGACGACCGGCGGAATGCGCTCGCCGAACAACGCTTCGATCGCGCGGCCTTCCACCGCGTCGCCGCGCACGCTGCCGTTCGCGCTGGCGTAAACGGCGTCGATGTCTCCGATCGCGAGCTCCGCGTCGTCGATCGCCGCGCGCATTGCCGTGACGACCGCGCCGTGATCGTCGCCCCAGTCGGAGATCGAGGCCGTCGTATCGCGCGCCATGCCGAAGCCGGAGACGAATGCGTACGACCTCGCGGCGCGCGCCTGCAGCAGCAGCACCGCGCCGCCCTCGCCGAACGTCATGCCGTTGCGATTGCAATCGAACGGACGGGCGACGTCCTTCGACAATGCGCCGAGCCGCTCCAGCACGCTGATCGTGATCTCGCTTGCCTCTTCGATGCCGCCGGTGAGCGCCGCGTCGACGCTCCCTTTCACGACCTGCGAGGCCGCGTACATCGCGGCGGCGAGGGCCGACGATTCGCGCTGCGTGATGGTGATGTTGAAGCCGCGGAAGTCCGACTCGATGGCGATGTGGCTGCCGGGCGCGTTGGCCACCGATTCGGCGAACAGCTGCGGCGGCGCGAGCGCGGCCCCTTTCTCGACGTACTCCTGCATGTACTCGACCGAGGTCTGCACCGGGCCGAAGGCGGTGCCGAGGGCGACGCCGGTGTTGCGTCCCGGATCGATCGCGGCGTCGGCGAGGGCGAGCTTCGCCGCGGCGACGCCGAAGCGGGAGAGGCTGTTCATGCGGCGCATCTTCATCGGGTTGATGAACTCGCGCGGCTTGAAGTCGTGCACGCGCGCGGTGGGTGCGGCGACGGCGCGCCCGGACGCGAGCAAGGCGCGAAACGCGTCGAGACCGATTGCATCAGGCGCAACGACCCCGATGCCGGAAATTGCAAGCCTCGCCATGGAAGATCGCGGTTTATACCACGCGCGGAGTGCGGCAGCTTGCTGCCGCTTTGGAGTGCGCCGGCTTGCCGGCGCCCGGCGTGAACCGCGCGGCAGCGAGCTGCCGCAATCCAGGGCGGCGGCAAGCCGCCGCACTCCTCGTCACACGCGCTTGAAGAGCAGCGACACGTTCGAGCCGCCGAAGCCGAACGTGTTCGACAGCGCGCTCGTCATCGCCAGCGGCCGCGGCGTGTGCGGGATGTAATCGAGCGTGCAATCGGATGCGGCGACGTCGAGTCGCAACGTCGGCGGCGCGAGCTGGTGCATCAGCGCCAGCACCGTGATCGCCGCCTCGACCGCCCCCGAAGCTCCGAGCGTGTGCCCGAAGTACGACTTGCTCGACGACACCGGCACTGCCGTGCCGACCGCCGCGACGATCGCTTTCGTCTCCGCGGAGTCGTTCAGCAGCGTTCCGGTGCCGTGCGCGTTCACGTAGTCAACCTGTTGACTACCCATCGCCTCGCGCATCGCCGCCTCCGCGCCGCGGCCTTCCTCGTGCGGCGCGGTCGGATGATGCGCATCACACGACGCGCCGTAGCCGGCGATCTCGGCGAGGATCTTCGCGCCGCGCGCCACCGCGTCGTCCCATCGCTCGAGGACCAGGTAGGCCGCCCCTTCGCCGAGCGTGATGCCTTTGCGCTCCGCGGAAAACGGCGCGCACGGCGACGGGTCGACCGCCTGCAGCACGTTGAAACCGCTGTACGTGAGGCGGCAGAGCGCATCGCTCCCGCCGGCGATGGCGACGTCCGCATGGCGCGACCGCAAAAAGTCGAGCGCCATGCCGATGGCCGCGCTCGCCGAGGCGCAGGCGGTCGCGTTCGAGATCACGCCGCCGCCGACGCGGAACGCGCGCGCGATCGCGTCGCTCGGCGCCGAAGTCGGCTGCTGCAGCACGCGCGAGGCGGGAGCGCGATCGCTGCCGCGCACGACGCGGCGGAAGTAGAACTCTTCCCCTTCCAGCAGTCCGCCGGTCGAGGTGCCGGTCGAGACGACGGCGCGCCCGAGCGGCAGCGGCGAGGTCTCGTTGGCCTGTGCGATTGCTTCCTTCGCCGCGATGACCGCGAGCAGGTCGGTGCGCGACATCCGCTTCGCCTCGCGCCGCGAGATGGGCAACTGCAGCTCGCCCGCGACCTCGGCGGCCATGTCGGTCGGAAACGTCTCGCCCGGAAAGCGCGTCAGCTTCGCGATGCCGGCGCGCGACTCGCGGATCGAGCGCCACACCTCGTCCTTGTTCCGCCCGATCGAGCAGATGATGCCGGCGCCGGTGACGGCGATGCGGACGTTCGGATCACTCTTGCGCATCGGCGAGGTAAAACCGTCCGCGCACGACTTCTACTCCGTCGATCGACCCCGATCCGCTGAAGCGGTGCACGCCGCCGAACGACGCGTCGAGCGTCACGACGATGCGCACCACCTCGCCCGCGATCGGCAACCGCACGACCTCGCAGCGATCGATGCCGGTGAGCATGCCGGGCCGCCCCGGCTCGAGCGCGAGCGCACCGGCGAACTGCGCCATCGCCTCGACCAGCATCACGTCGAGCGGCAGCGGCTCGTCGGCCGTGACGAGATACGTCCCCTCGATCGATTGCGCGTCGCGGCGCAGCACGGCCGAGGCGGCGCGGAAGGGGAATTGATGCGGCAGCGCGGAGAGGAACGTGCTCACACGGCGAGCTTTTCGCCGACGTAATCGGCGAGTGTTGCAATCGACTTGAAGTGCTCGCGCGCCGAGCTCTCGTTCTTCACCTTGATGCCGAATTCGCTCTCCAACATCACGACGATCTCGAGGGCGTCGATGGAATCGAGTCCGAGACCGCCGGCGAAGAGCGGCTCGTCGTCGGGGATGTCGTCCGGGGTCATGTCTTCGAACTTGAGCCGCTCGATCAGCAGCTCCTTGAGTTTTTTTCTGAGGTCGTTCATGGGCCGCCGATCATTTTCACACAACTGAGGCGGGTGCCGGCATGGCGTCCCAGTCGATGCGCGGCGCGACGGGCCAGCGCTTCTGCAACGCGACGACCCAGAAGAAGAGCCGCAGCTTCAATCGATCGAGCGGCGGCGACAGAACGTTGCCGCCGAGGATGCGGATGATCGGGAAGAAGAACATGCGCGGCGGATCGGGACTGAGGAAGACCTCGAGGAACTCGCGCTTGTAGAAGTGGTCGATGAAGTGGAAGTAGCGATCGATCGAGCGCTGGCAGTCGCGCTGGTAGCGGTCGAGCAGCTTCATCGATCCGTGCTCGAGCTTCTCGACGACCGCATCGGCCGCACGCTCGCCCGATTGCATCGCCAGCAGCACGCCGGTGGAGAAGATCGGATCGAGAAACCCGGCGGCGTCGCCGGCCATCACGAAGTTTTCGCCCGCGACGTTGCTGATGCGATACGAAAAGTCGCGGCGGACTTTCACGTCCATGATCCGCTCGCTGTTCGCCATCCGCTCGGCGGCGTACGGCGTGCGCGCGATCGTCTGCTCCAGCAGCGCTTCCGGCTCCAGTCCGCAGCGAAGGAAGTGTCCGCGATCGAGCACGAGGCCGACGCTCATCACCTCTTCGCTGAGCGGGATGAGCCAGAACCAGGCGTCGCGCAGGACGACGATGACGGTGTTGCCGCCCTCTCGCCCTTCCTCGCGCAACACGTTCTTGTAGTGCGAGAAAACGGCGACCCGCTTGAGCTCCGGGACGTCGCTCTTCTCGCTGATCTTCTGGCCGAGGAACGTGCCGTGGCCCGCGCCGTCGATGATGAAGCGCGCTTCGTGCGTCTCTCCGCCCGCGGTCTCGACGACGACGCGCGACTTGTCGCTGACGTCGACGCGCGTCACCTGCGTCTGCTCGTGCACGTCGACGCCGCAGGCGCGGGCGTGGTCGAGGAGGAGGAGATCGAAGTCGGCGCGCTTGACCTGGAACGAGCGCTGATACGGCGGCTGGAGATTGCGATCGAAACGGAAGACGGTCTTCGATCCGCCGTCCGCGGTGACGAACGTGCCGCCGTATTTCGGGAAGAACTTGCTCTCGCACATCGTGTCGAAGATGCCGAGGCGGCGGAATACGTCGTTGTTGTACGGAAGGAGCGACTCGCCGATCTGAAAGCGCGGAAACTTCTCGCGCTCGAAGAGGACGACGTCGAGCCCGCGCCTGGCGAGGAGTGTGGCCGCGGTCGAGCCCGCAGGGCCGCCGCCGATCACGATCACGTCGCGCATGCCGTCTCGTATCATAGTGGACAAGGAAATGTTCAACCGCTTCCTCCGACTCGTCGAAAGCGCACCCGGCGTAACGGCGGTCATCGAGACAGATTCCCAGCGCGTCGTGACGCGCGAAGCGTTGCTGGCGCGCGCGGAGGAGCTCGCGCGCGAGCTGGCGGCGTCGGACGTGACCGCGCGCGACGTGATCGCGGTGCAGCTGCCGAACTCGGCCGATTTCGTCGCTGCGATCCTCGCGGCATCGAAACTCGATCTGGTCGTGGTTCCGATCGATCGCGATGCGCCGCCGAGCGAGGTGGCGACGATCCTCGGCCATTTCGCGGGCCGCTCGCTCGTTTATCGCGACGCGATTTCCACCCGCGCCGCGCAACGGCCCGCGCTTCCCGCCGATGCGCGCCTCATCAAGCTCACCTCCGGCTCGACCGGCCTGCCGAAAGGGATCGTCACCTCGGACGCGAACCTCATCGCCGACTGCATCAGCATCTGCGCATCGATGGACATCCGTCCCGACGACATCAACTTCGGCGCGATCCCGATGTCGCACTCGTACGGCTTCTCGAACCTGGTGATGCCGCTGCTGGTGCAGGGGACGCCGATCGTGATCTCGAACCAGTACCTGCCGCAGTCTGTGATCGACCTCTGCAACCGCTACGCATGTACGGTTGTGCCGCTGATCCCGATGGTGTTCGAGCACCTCTCGAACCTGCCGCACGACGACGGCACGTTCGCCACCGCGAGGACGTTCCTCTCCGCCGGCGCGCCGCTTCCCGCCGCGACGTCGCGCCGTTTCCGCGAGCGCTTCGAGCATCCGATCCATTCGTTTTATGGATGCAGCGAATGCGGCGGCATCGCGTACGACCGTCGCGGCGCGGCGGTGGAGCGCGGCACCGTCGGCTCGGCGATGGAGCACGTCGAGCTCTCGATCGACTCGGCGCGGCTGATCGTCCGCAGCGATTCGGTGGCCCTCGGCTACCTGCACGACGCCTCGACGTTTCATCCGTTCGCAGCGCGGACGTTCGTCACCGATGACCTGGCGGAGATCGTCGACGGCGAAGTGACGCTCGCCGGCCGCGTGAGCGATCTGATCAACACCGCGGGCAAGAAAGTGAACCCGCGCGAGGTCGAGCAGATCATTCTGCAGATGGACGGCGTGCGGCAGGTGAAGGTCTACGGCGCTCCCGCCGGCGCGCGCGGCGACGTCGTCGCGGCGGCGATCGTCGCGGAGCCCGACATCACGCGCGACCGGGTGCGCGCCTACTGCGCGGCGCGGCTCTCCGCGCACAAGGTGCCGCGCATCGTGAAGCTGATCGAGCAGCTGCCGGTCGACGAGCGCGGCAAGGTCAAGCGCGCCGCGCTGGCGACGCTGTAAGCCGCTTCGCGCGGAAGCCTTCTCGCGTCGTCTCGAAGCGATCGAAGCCGAGCTCGGTGAGCGCGGCGCGCGCGGGCAAGGTCATCTCGCTGCCGATCACCTCGAGCGTCGTGATGCGCGCGTGCAGGTCGATCAGCCCGATCTGCGACGCCCACTCCTCGCGCTTGTTCGGCACGCCGTTGAAGACCGTGACGTCGATCTGCGGCCACTCCTCGGCCATGTGCCACGCCTCCTGCGCCGCGAGCCGGTTCTCCGGCGTTTCGATGATCCAGACAGGCATCCGGAATGCGAGCTTTTTCAACGAGTCGCGGAAGTCGGGAACGAGCACGAGGGCAACGCGGGACATGGCGGGCGGGCATGCTAGCATGCGCGCCCTCATGGAACAGACCATCCACCATTTGCTTGCGGTCTGGATGCAATTCATCCTCGACTGGGGCTACCTCGGCATCTTCATCATGATGGCCTGCGAGAGCACGGCGCTCCCGATTCCGGCCGAGGTCGTGATCCCGCCCGCGGCGTTCTGGGCGTCGCAGGGAAAGCTCTCGCTGTGGGGCGTGATCCTCGCGGCGACCGCCGGCTCGTGGTTCGGCTCCGCGATCAGCTACTGGGTCGCGTGGAAGGTCGGTCGTCCGCTGTTCGAGCGCTACGGCCGCTACGTTTTTCTGTCGCACGACAAGATGGTGAAGGCCGATCAGTGGTTCGAGAGCTACGGCGCCGGCGGCATCTTCGTCGCGCGACTTCTCCCCGCGATCCGCCACCTGATCTCGATCCCCGCCGGCCTGTTCCACATGAATTTCAAGAAGTTCTCGCTGATGACGATCCTCGGCGCCGGCATCTTCTGCAGCGCACTCGCCTGGTTCGGTCAGAAAGTCCTCGGCGATCAGCCGGCGCTGATGAACGATCCCGCCGCGCTGAAACATGCGCTGGCGTCGAAGGTCGACTGGCTCATCGGCTTCGCCGTCGTGATCGGCGCGCTGTACTGGCTGATGACGTGGATGCAGCGCCGCGCCACCGCGCGTCACGGCCGCGGCTGAAAGCGTACCGTCGCGCGGTTCTCGCCGGTGATGACGTTGACGTTGATCGGCGCCGCGGCGAGGCCGATCGATTCGAGCAACGCGTCGATCTCCTCCGCGCTGTTGTACGGCCAGAACTCGTACGTGCCGGGGACGATCGGGTCCAGCCGCGCGGAGCCGTCCGCGGCGGTGTAGAGCGAGAGTCCCTGCATTTTCGTGAGCGTGTCGGCGACGACCGGCGGGATCGTTTCGCCGTTGATGCGCATCAGCAGCGCGAGCTCGCGGATCGGATCGCCGGACGTCGACAACGCATCGATGCGCAGCGAAGCCGTCGCGCGCGGCACCACGATGGCGACCGGCGCAGTTGATGTTTCATCGATCGGCGCACGCAGGCGATGAATGGCGAGCGAGCCTTCGCGCGGGACGACGTACAGCACGCTCGGCTCGCGCGGCGGCGTCGCGATCGTGGCGCGGCCGTGGTCGTCCGTCAGCGTGCGGGCGCGAAGCTGCGCGCCGGTGAGGCAGAGGACTTCTGCGCCGGCGATGGCCGCTCCGTCGCGCGTGGTGACGACGACCTCGCGCGGATAGCCCTCGGTCAAGATGAGGTGCACGTCGTTGGCGGTGATGTGCATCGGCTCCTCGACGAGGTACGACGGCGAGAAGACGCGCAGCTCCTGCTCGCCGTTGCCGACGCCGTCGAAGGCGAATTCACCACGAGCGTTCGTGCGCGCGCGGAGACTCGCATGGCGTCCGTCATCGGTCGTCGTGCCGAGGTGCACGGTCGCGCCGCCGATCGGCTGGCCGTGCGGATCGGTGACCGTGCCGCGGATCGTGCGATCGGGAATCGCGATCGTCATCTCGCCGCCGCGCAGCTCGACGATGCGCACGACCGCCGTCGCGCCGGGCACGCGATTCACCGCCACCTCGAACGTGCCGCCATCCCACAGCGGCGTGTCGATGATGCCGTTCGCATCGGTCTTCGCGGTGCCGTCCCACCGTTCATCGAGATTGCCGAAGCGGACCTCGGTGTTCTTCACCGGCGTCTTCCCCGCGAGGATCCGCGCGCGCAACCGGCGGCGTTTGAGCGCGAACTCGACGCTGCGCGTGTCTTTTTCGGCGACGACCGTCTTCACCGTCGCGCGCTGCAGCGGCTCCGGTCCGCGGACCAGCACGATCCAGGCGCCGCGCCCGAGGCCGGGGATCGTCGCGTCGGAAACGCCGGCGTCGAGATGGCGGTGCACGACCCAGCGCGCTTCCTCGTCTTCGTCGCCGGCGAGGCCGATCGCGAGATCGAGCGGCCGCGTCTCGACGCCGCGCTCGACGTGAACGCGCAACGTCGCGCCGGGCAGCAGCGTGATGCGGCCAAGCGATGTGGGCGCGTGCAGCGGCGGCACCGGAATCACGCGCGTGCCGTAGCCGGCGGCGGAGACGACGAGATCGCGCGGCCAGTCGTCGCCGGGATCGATGGCGAACGCGCCGTCCGCGGCGGTCGTCGACGCATGAACGTCACTCCAGGTGATGCGGGCGCCGGCGACCGGCGCTCCCGCGGCATCGCGCACGTCGCCGCGGAGCATCAGCGCGGCAAACAGAAAGAATGTGCTGAGCATCAGCGTCCCTCCACGTTGAGTTGATCGTTCCGGAGGAGCCGCGATTGATCAGCGGACGTTGGTGGGGATGTTGGCGCGGGCGACGACGATGCGGCGCGCGGCGCGCTCGGGAGCAACTGCCGGTGTCGAATGCGTGACTTCGACCGAGGCGACCGACCACTGCGCCGCGGCCTCCACTTCCTTCTCGGGGCGAAGACAGGGAGTGCCGGTAGTGCATCCGGTGATGAGGAAACGGCAGCCGTCGGTGTGACCGGGCATCGAGACGCAGTCGTCGAGGCATTCCCGGCAGGCGAACACCGGCTGGGCCATGACGACGAGGGCGAGCAGAACGAACAACAGACGAGCAATGCGCATGCGATTCTCCTTTACGGCACTCCGGAACGATCGCTACACATTGTTATCGCCGGATTTACTTCCGGCTATCAAGGGATTGCAGAATTTCGCCCAGCTCGCGCGAACGGCGCGTCGCCGCCTCCACCGCGTTCATCAGCGTCGTCCGCACGCCGCCGTTTTCGAGCGTGTGCAGGCCGGTGATCGCGGTGCCGCCGGGCGACGTCACCATGTCCTTCAGCCGGCCCGGATGCTCGTTCGTCTCCAGCAGCAGCTTGGCCGAGCCGAGGAGCGTCTGCGCGGCGAGGAGCTGCGCGTTGCGGCGCGAGAGTCCGACCTTCACGCCGGCATCGCTCAACGCTTCGAGGATGAGAAAAACGTACGCCGGGCCGGAGCCCGACAGGCCGGTCACCGCATCCATCGCCGACTCGTCGAGGATCACGGTCATCCCGACCGCGTCGAAGATCCGCTTGGCCGCCTCGAGGTCCGACGGCCGCGCGTGCTCGCCGCCGGCGATCGCGGTGGCCGCCGCGTCGACGAGCGCCGGCGTGTTCGGCATGGCACGGATGACGCGCGTCCCCTCGGCCAGCCGCGACTGGATCGCCGCGACCGGGACGCCGGCCGCGATGGAGATCACCAGCGAGTCGGGACTGATGTCCTTCCCCACCTGCTCCAGGACGCGGCTCAGGATCTGCGGCTTGACGGAAAGGACGACGATGCCGCCCGCCTTCGCCGCCTCGTGGTTGTCGGTCGTGGTGCGGATGCGGAAGCGGTCCGCGAGCTCGCGCATCCGCTCCTCGCGCGGCCCCGACGCGGTGATCTCGTCAGGCGCAAAGAGGTTGCCGCGGAGCAATCCGCGGATCATCGCTTCAGCCATGTTGCCCGCGCCGATGAAGGAGATGGTCATCAGTCCGCTCCCGGAAGCACGATCCATTTCGTGCCGTTGAAGTAGTGAATTTCAGAGACGTTGGATTTGAACCAGTCCTCGATGCCGTCGTGACGGCGCCGGATCTCGGACGCCGCCGCGCGATTGATGGAGCGCTCGAATACGGCGCGCCCGGGAAGGATGCCGGCGACATGTTCGCGGTCCGCCGACCGCCCCAGCGACGCCACGACTTTCCCGCCGCTGATCACGACGACCGAGGAGCTTCCCTTGACCGAGCAGAGCACCGCCCAGTCATCCGAAGTCGCGCCGACGAAATGTCCGTGGACCGCGTTCGCCGGCCATTTCTCTCCCCACGTCTGCGGAATCGTGCAGCCGCGCTCTTCGAGCACGTCGCGGATCGCCGACGGCATGTGGAGAAAGTAGATCGGCGCGACGCGGACGATCTCGCGCTCGCCGCGCGCGAAGTCCGTCGGCGAATCCTGTGCTGAGCCGAGGAGGAGGAGCAGCGCGAGAGCGAGGATCATTCGAAATCCCGGAGGTACCGCGACAGCTCCTCGACGAGCGGCGGCAGATCTCTCGTCACGATGGTCCACAGCTCGCCGAAATCAACCTCGCGATAACGGTGAACGAGCACATTCCGCAGGCCGATCATGCCTGCCCAATCGAAGTGCGGGAAGCGCTCGCGCGCGGCGGGTGACACCTGGCGCGCCGCCTCACCGACCAGAATGAGACAGCGGACGACGCCATCCTGAAGGAAAGCGTCGTCTCGCAGGATGTCCGAGGACGCCCGCGCGACATGCGTGATCGCGCGGTCCGCGGCATCGCGGATGTCCTCCAGGTACGTGAGATCACGCGACATCAAGAGCAATCACCGAATCGAGGATCGAACGACGGCGAAAACGGTTCCGGCTCGTCTCGACCGCGCGCCGTGTGAGCAGATCGACGGGACGGCCGAAGATCCGGCAGAGCTCATCCTGCATATGCACGTGATCGAACAACGACCACTGGGCGTCCGCGGCGAAAGAGACCAGCACATCGACGTCGCTCTCCGGCCGGAAGTTTTCCGCGTGCGCCGCCGACCCGAAGAGAGCAAACTCCGTCACCTTCCACTTGCGGCAGAAGTCGCGGAGCTGCTCCTTCGGGATCTCGATCGCGATCACGCCGCCGTCCCGTGGCACTTTTTGTACTTCTTCCCCGAGCCGCACGGGCAGGGGTCGTTGCGTCCCACCTTTGCGTCGCGATTCTTGACCGTCTGCGGCTGGGCGGGGCCGGAGCCGGAGAAGAACATCGGCTGCTGGCGCGGAGGGGCGGGGAGGGCGCGGCGCGGCGCGGCTTCCCGTTGCGGCTCGCCTTCGCGCTCCACCACCACGTCGATCTTCCAGAGGAACTTGACGACGCGGTCCTGGATCCGCTCCATCATTTCCTGGAACATCTCGAACGATTCCTTCTTGTACTCGATCAGCGGATCGCGCTGGCCGTAGCCGCGGAGGCCGATGCCTTCCTTGAGGTGATCGATGGCCAGCAGGTGGTCCTTCCACTGCTGATCGATGACCTGCAGCAGGAGGTACTTCTCGTGGAGGCGCATGACCTCCGGACCGACCGCCGACTCCTTCTCCTCGTAGCGCCGATTGACCGCGTCCTTGAGCCGCTCGAGCACTTCATCGCGGCGCATCGACTCGACGTCGACGTCCGCCGACTTCAGGTCGACGCCGAAGAAGTCGAACAGCTCGGCATTGAGCTCGGTCTCGTTCGGATGCTCGCGCATGTCCTCGGGCACATGCGAGTCGACGAGGTACTCCACGATCTCGTCCGCGGCGTTGAGGATGTACTCCTTCCCTTCCCGGCCGTCGAGGATCGAACGGCGCAGCGTGTAGATCGACTCACGCTGCTTGTTCATCACGTCGTCGTACTCGAGCAGGTGCTTGCGCGCGTCGAAGTTGCGTCCTTCGACCTGCGTCTGCGCGCGCTGGATGGCCCGCGTGACCATGCCGTGCTCGATCGGCACCCCTTCTTCCATGCCGAGGCGTTGCATCAGGCCGGAGATGCGGTCCGAGCCGAAGATGCGCATCAGATCGTCTTCCAGCGAGAGATAGAACCGCGACGAGCCGGGATCGCCCTGGCGTCCCGAACGGCCGCGCAGCTGGTTGTCGATGCGGCGCGACTCGTGGCGCTCGGTGCCGAGGATGTGCAGTCCGCCGAGGCTGACGACCTCCTCGTGCGCTTCCTTCCACTGCTCCTTGACCTCCGTCTCGATGGCCTGGCGTTCGGCCGGATCGGTGATGTCCTTCGTCTTCTGCAGCGCCGTGAACTCCGGATTGCCGCCCAGCAGGATGTCCGTACCGCGGCCCGCCATGTTCGTGGCGATCGTGACGGCGCCCTTGCGTCCGGCCTGCGCCACGATCTCCGCCTCGCGCTCGTGGTACTTCGCGTTGAGCACGACGTGCGGCACGCCGCGGCGCTTCAGCGCGGCCGACAGCGCTTCCGACTTTTCGATCGAGATCGTGCCGACCAGCGTCGGCTGGCCCTTCGCGTTCTTCTCCTTGACGTCGGTCACGATCGCGTCGAACTTCTCGCGCTCGGTGCGGTAGACGAGGTCGCCCATGTCCTTGCGGATCATCGGGCGGTTGGGCGGGATGACCACGACCTCGAGTTTGTAGATCTTGTCGAACTCCGCCGCTTCCGTGTCGGCGGTGCCGGTCATGCCGGCGAGCTTCTCGTACATCCGGAAGAGGTTCTGGAAGGTGATCGTGGCGAGCGTCTGGTTCTCCGCCTCGATCTTGACCCCTTCCTTCGCCTCGACTGCCTGGTGCAGACCATCGCTCCAGCGGCGGCCGGGCATGAGACGTCCGGTGAACTCGTCGACGATGATGACCTCACCGTCCTTGACCACGTACTCGACGTCGAGCTTGTACAGCGTGTGTGCGCGGAGCGCCTGCTGCACGCCGTGCAGGATGTCCATGTTGGCCGGGTCGTAGAGGTTCTCGATGTTCAGCAGCTTCTCGGCATGCGTGACACCTTCCTCGGTGAGCACGGCGGTGTGCTGCTTCTCGTCGATCTGGTAGTCCTTCTCGGCGATCAGCTTCGGCACGATGCGGTCGCACATGTAGTACTTGTCGACCGACTCCTCGGACGGACCGCTGATGATGAGCGGCGTACGTGCTTCGTCGATGAGGATCGAGTCGACCTCGTCGACGATCGCGTAGACATGGTCGCGCTGCACCATCGCCTCGAGGTCGAACTTCATGTTGTCGCGGAGATAGTCGAAGCCGAACTCGTTGTTCGTGCCGTACGTGACGTCGCAGCGGTAGGCGTCCTGCCGCTCGCGGTCGCCGTGATGGTTCTGGATCACGCCGACGGTGAGGCCGAGGAACGTGTAGAGGCGGCCCATCCACTCGGAGTCGCGGCGGGCCAGGTAATCGTTGACGGTGACGACGTGCACGCCGCGGCCGGTGAGCGCGTTGAGGTAGACCGGCAGCGTGGCAACGAGGGTTTTTCCTTCGCCCGTCTTCATCTCCGCGATCTTGCCGCGGTGCAGCACGATGCCGCCCATCAGCTGGACGTCGAAGTGCCGCATGTTGAGCACGCGCTTGCCCGCCTCGCGGGCGACGGCGAAGGCCTCGGGCAGCAGATCGTCGAGCGCGTACTGCAGGTCCTGCTGCGCCGCCTTGACCGCCGGCTCGTCGCGCGGGATCTCTTTTTTCACCGCGTCGAGGGCCTCGACCAGCGGGCGGAGGCGCTCGCGGAACTCCAGCGTCTTGGCGCGGAGCCCGTCGTCGGAGAGGCCGCTGATCTCCGGCTCGAGCGAGTTGATGGTCTGAACGGTGGGCAGCATGCGCTTGACGTCGCGCTCGTGCTGCGAGCCAAAAATGGCAGTGAGTACTTTGTCGATCATTGAAAATCCCCCAATGGTTTCGCGTGGACAGCCGGAGAAGACGCGGCTTACGCGGATGGGGCGCGAGGGGTGGAGGCGCCGCGGAGCGGGATGCGCGCCGGCGTTTCGATACGGATGACGGCCACCGGCGCTTCGCGGATCACCGCCGGCTCGTGGTACTCGATTTCCGTTTCGGCTGCGCGGCACGTGATACGCGCCACCACACACCCGGGTCCCTCGACTACGCTCGGGATGACGACGGGGGTCGTGAGCAGCGCGAGCGCGACGGGCAGAATACGGAGGATGCTTCTCATTTCGCGATCGTTCCCAGGCGGTCAAAGGTCATCAGTGCCTGATGGCCGAGGAAGATGACGAGCGAGAAATAGGCCACCGCCACGGCGGCGCGCTGGCTGCCGGTCACGCGATAGAACTCCTCGCTCTCTTCACGCACGATCGAAGCGTATACCTGAAAGGCCGCCAGAAGCAGTACCAGGATCAGCAGCACGTTCGGATGGGAGATCGTTTTGTAGGTCAACGCCGCGCCGCCGATCACCCACATCCATTTCGTGATCGCGCCGGAGATCCGGCCGCCGTCGAGCAGGCCGAGCGGCAGCAGGTTCAGCAGCTGGATCGAAAATCCGACGAACGCGATCAGCAGATACAGCGGATCGTTGGTCCACTTGTAGATCTGCAGCGCGACCAGCGATGCGAACGTGCCGGCGATCGGACCGGCCAGGCCGATCTGTGCGTCGTCGAACGCGTTTCGCGGCGTGTCGCTCGGCATCGTCGCGCCGCCGATGAACGGAATGATGACCATCCATCCGGTGCGGAGACCCTTGGCGCGGATCACGAGCGCGTGACCGACCTCGTGCACGAGCGTGACCACCACGAATCCGATGACCAGTCCGATCCGGTATTGCGTCGCGTACGCGGCGATCGTCACCAGCATCGAGCCGCCGGCGACGGCGAACTGCCACGCGCTGAACCCTTCGAACGGGTTCACAATCAGCAGCCGGCCCTGTTCGATCATCAGGATCAGCAGCGCCTTGAGCTTCAAGAGGATGACGCCGATCGCGAACAGAGCTCCGCTGGCGACGCGGCGGAAGTTCCACCGCTTCGGTTGTACCGGCGCAATCTGATCGGGAGTCGTCGACGACATGGAGCTCATCGATAGAACGGAGGGACGCGACAAAGGAATTTCGCGATAATCGCGCCCGTGCCGGACCGCGACGTCGATCTCCTCCGCAGCCAATTGCGCGAACGCGGTTACCTCTCGCACGGCATCGAGCGGTGGTTCGCGCTCGACCCCTGGAGCTCGCGCACCTTCTGGCTGGAACTGGCCGTGGTCGCGCTCAAAGCGGCGCTCGTCGTCGCACTCTTCGGCCTCCTGCCGCTCACCGCGGTCATGTTGTTCCGCAATCATCCACTCTCTCCGCTCGAGACGGTCGATCTCGCCCTGATCTACGGCGCAACGTGGCTGGCCGTCGTATTCGCCCTGATCGTCCTCATCGCGCTGGTGCTCAAACTGCGCCCGGCGCTGGCGGTCGACACGCCGCGCGCGCTGCTGGTGATCTCCCTCGCCGCGGCGGCCCTGCTCACCGCGCTGATCGGCCTTTGGTGGTCGCGTTTCGCCACGCCGGCCTCGCTCCCCGAACTGGTCACCGGCGTCGCGCTCAGCGTCGTCTTCTTTCTCGTTTCGACGATCGTCGTCTCCGCGGCGTTGCTCTCCTTCTCGATTTACGAGCTGAAACGCGTCCCGGCGATCCATCAGCGTTCCCGCACAGTGCCGATGACCGCCGTCGCCGCGGTGATCCTCCTCGCGCTGCTGTTCATCCCGGCGCAGGAGAAGGCGAGCGCACACGAGCCGCTGCAGATCGTGACGACGCCGAGCTCGCGCCGCATCGCGCTGGTCGCGGTCGACGGCCTGACGTTCGAGATCTTCACCTCGCGCGCCGACCTCGAGCATGCGTTTGTCAGCGAACGCTCACTTGCGCCGATCAGCGGCGCCTCGACCACCGAGCGCTGGGCGTCGGTCGGCACCGGCGTCCCGACCTCGATCCACGGTGTGCGGGCGATCGAAGGCGTCCGCTTCCGCGGCGGCTCGCACATCATCCAGACGATCTCCGACCTCGACGTCCCGGTCCGCACGCTCGGCACGCGGCAGCCGCTGCCGCCGACGGTGCGCCGCCGCGACTTCGTCTGGGAGCTCTTCGCCCATCGCGGCCTGCCGGTGCTCGCGGTGAACTGGTGGACGAGCAGCGACGGGATCACGCAACAGACCGTTTTCGGGGAGGCGAAAGGGGACGCGCTCGCGGTCGATGAGATCGCCGGACGTTACGCGCTGAACGGCCATCCGCAGTTCGTGACGGTCTACCTTCCGGCGCTCGACGTGGTGCTCAACCGCCTGCCGCTCGACCGGTCGGCGCAGCTCACGCAATCGGTCCGCGCGCTCGATCATCTCTCGCGCACGATCGCGGCGCTGAAGTCGCACGGCTACGACGTGATCGTCATCGGGATGCCTGGCGATCACCAGGCCGGCCACGCCGTCCTCGCCTCGACGATCGCGCTCGCCCCCGGCAAATCGGCATACGATGTCGCCCCGACGCTCTGCGCGCTCCTCGGTTTCCCGGCGTCGGGCGAAATGCCCGGCACATCGCTCGCGGGCGACGTTCCCCGCATCACAACCTACGGCAATCGAAGCGGCTCCCCGGCATCGGCGAAAGTCGACGAGGAGTACTACGAAAATCTGAAATCACTGGGGTACATCCGATGAGAAAACTGGCAGTGCTAGCAATCTTCTTCGTCGCGGCGACCGCCTTCGCCCAACATCCCATGACCTTCGACGACCTCGCGGCGATCCACCGCATCGGAGCGCCGCAGCTCTCGCCCGACGGACAGTGGATCGCGTACGACGCCTCGATGGTCGACCTCGCGGCGAACTATCGCCACAGCGCGATCTTCCTGATCCCGGCGGCGGGCGGCGCGTCGAAACAGATCACCGACGGCAAGAAGCAGGACGAAGGACCGGCGTGGTCGCCCGACGGCAAGACGATCGCGTACGTGTCAAACCGCGACGGCAACCCGAAGCAGGTGTGGCTGTACGACGTCGCCGCCGGCACGTCGCGCAAGCTCACCAATCTTCAGGGCGGCGCGGCGAGCGTGAAGTGGATGCCGGACGGCTCGGGCCTCGTGCTCGTCTCCGACATCTATCCCGACTGCGGCGTCGATCCCGACTGCATCAAGAACAAGACGACCGCCGAGGCCGCGCAACCGACGAAGGGGCGGGTGCTCACCGGGCTGCTTTATCGGCACTGGAACGCATGGCAGGAACCGACGCGCAGCCACATTCTTTATGTGCCGATCAGCGGCACGAACTCCCGCGACCTCACCCCCGGCACCTTCGACGCCCCGCCCTTCTCCCTCGGCGGCGGCGACGAGTTCGACATCTCGCCCGACGGCAAGGAGCTCGTCTACGCGCGCAACACCGACGAGCATCCCGAGGCCTCGACGAACTCCGACCTCTTCGTCTACTCGATGACGGGCGCCGAGGCGAAGCGGATCACGACGCGCGGCGGCGCGGACACCAGTCCGAAGTACTCGCCGGATGGCAAGTGGATCGCGTGGCGCTCGCAGTCGCGCGGCGGCTACGAGTCCGACCTGTGGGAACTGTGGGTGATGGATCGCACCAGCGGCCAGACGCGCCGCCTCGCGCCGGAGCTGACCAACTGGGTCGAGTACGTGACGTGGGCGCCCGACTCGAAGTCGCTCTTCATCACCGCGCCGGAAAAATCGAAGACGGTCATCTACGAAGTGCCGCTGAACGGACCGATGACGAAGGTCTACGGCGAAGGGACGTCGGACGCGATCGCGGTCTCGAAGGACGGCAAGACGCTCTATTTCGATCGCAACACGATCTCGCATCCGAACGACATCTGGACGTTGAAGAAAGGCGGCGCCGCGACGCAGCTGACGCACGACAACGACGCGCTGCTGAAGAACATCGCCATGGGCGAGGCGAGCGACATGTGGTACGCCGGCGCGGACGGCGCGCAGGTGCAGGCGCTGCTCGTGAAGCCGCCGATGTTCGACGCGTCGAAAAAATATCCGGGCGTGGTGCTGATCCACGGCGGACCGCAGGGAGCGTGGGGCGACGGGTGGTCGTATCGCTGGAACCCGCAGATGTTCGCGGCGCGCGGCTACGCCATCGTGATGCCGAACCCGCGCGGCTCGACCGGATACGGGCAGAAATTCGTCGAGGAGATTTCGGGCGACTGGGGCGGCAAGGCGTACGTCGACATCATGAACGGCGTCGACAAGTTCGTCGCGCTGCCGTACGTCGATGCGAACCGCGTCGGCGCGGCCGGCGCCTCCTACGGCGGCTACATGATCGACTGGATCCTCGGCCACACCGACCGCTTCAAGGCGCTCGTGTCGCACGACGGCGTCTACGACCTGCCGGCGATGTACGGGACGACCGAGGAGCTGTGGTTCACGGAGTGGGAGTTCAAGGGCAATCCGTGGGACAACCCCGAGCTCTACCAGAAGTGGAATCCGGCGAATTACGTGAAGAACTTCAAGACGCCGACGCTCGTGGTGCACAGCGAGCTCGATTACCGCGTCCCGGTGTCACAGGGCTTCGAGCTGTTCACCGCGCTGCAGCGCCGCGGAGTGCCGTCGAAGATGTTGTATTTCCCCGATGAAGGGCACTGGGTGCTCAAGCCGCAAAACTCGAAGCTATGGCACGCGACGGTGCTCGGCTGGCTCGATCAGTGGCTCAAATAGTTGCCGGTTGACGGTTGCCGGTTGCCCGATTGCGGCAACCGGCAACTCGGTAACTGGCAACCGGCAACTGAGTTACGGCCGCGTACTTCCGGCCGTCGACGAGGTCGACCCGCTCGGCGTCCCGCCTTCGCCCGGCCCGAGTGCCGGACGCGCGACGGTCGAGGTGATACCGACGGCTTCCGCGTACTTCAGGTACGTATCGATCGAGGCGATGACGACGCGCGCTTCAACCGTGATCAGGTCGATGCCGACGAGGGAGATGCGAACCCACGCGTCGACGACGATGCCCTTGTCGAGGATCCGGTCGAGTACGTCAATGAGACTTGTGCCGCCTGGTGCACGTTCGACAGCCATGGTTACCTGCCTTTCCTCTCTCCCAGCTTCCCGGACGGGAGGCCACGTTCATTGAGCTTGGTCTCGAGCTCGGTGATCCGCGCCTTCAGCGCTTCGTAGTCCTCGCCCGGAAGCGCGCGCGGCTCGGCCGAATAAAAACGGTCGGCCCGCCACCAGTTGATGCCGATGGCTTCGGCCTTGTCGATCGAACAGATCACGAGCCGCAGCTGGATGGTCAGCAGCTCGACGTTGGCCAGCGAGACTTTGACGTCTCCGGCCACCACGAGCCCCTTGTCGAGGATCTTGTCGAGGATGTCGACCAGTCCCTGCGGCTGGCGCTGCTCGATCGGCATAGCGCGGAAGGATATCGCAACAAGTTGCCTATTCCCACATCTTTACGGGGCCCAATTTAAGGTTGAGGTCGTCATCGCTGAGGCCGAACGTCCGCTTCAGCTCGTTCATCTTTTCTTCGAGCTTCATCAGCGCGGTGCCGAGCCGTTCGATCTCTTCTTCGCTCAGATTTCCCGCATCCATCCGCCGCAACGCCTGCTTTTCGAGCAGCCGCCGCACGAGCTCGAGGATCGACATGACGAGCTTGGCCAGGCCGTTCTCCACGATGTCGGGATCGGCCGAGATCCGCTCGGGGATCATCGAGTCGGTGAACGCCAGCTGCTCGCGCAGCTTCTCTTCGTCATTCGCGATCAGCATCGGCAAAGACCTCCAGCGGCCACGGACCGGACAACAAAAACGGGACGCCCGGAAAGCGCCGCTTCAACTCCTCCCCCGCGCCGCGCACGCGCTCCACGCCGTCGCGCGCGACGAGCGCCGCGAGCTCCAGCGACGCATTGTCGCGATGCAGCCAGCGACCCTTCCCCATCGCCTCCTCGGCGGCACTCCGGAACTCCGGATCGACGTCGACGGCCGCCGTCGCCGCGTGCAGCGCCTTGAGGTACTCCGCGCCACTAACGAAGTCATGACGGTCGGGACGCGGCACGCGCTCGCGCGCCAGCACCTTCAGCGTCATCTCGACTTCCTCGCGATGCTGCTCGAGCAGCGCGCGCCAGCGGTCGAGATGCGCCGCGCATTTCGCCATCGCCTCGTTCGCCGTGCTCGCCGCGAAGCCGTAGCGGATGGCGATGAACGTCGCGCGCTCGAGCAGCGAAGCGCGCACGCGCGCCACGCGCAGCAGCAGCTCGCGATCGCCGAGCGGCTGATCGTCCGCGACAGCCAGCCCGCTGAGAAAAACATCGGCGGCGGGAAGCACTTCGGCGAGCGGCTCGATGTCGTCGCGGCGCAAATGCGCGCCGATAATTACCGACTTCAAGATTTCCTGCCGGTCCGGATGATCGCGTCGACGTTGGCCAGGACGATGTTGAGCCCGAGGTAGAGGAGGTCGACGTCTCCGATGGAGATGACCGCGTCGCCGGCGACGACGACGCCGCGATCGAGCAGATGATCGAGCGTTTCGAGCAGCGTCAGTTCTTCGAGCTCTTCAGTCATTTCCGGCAGCATTGGCAAATGTGTAGGGCGGCCACGGTCCGGTGAGCGCCAGCGTCACGCCCTCCTTGTCGTAGCGCGCGGCGAGGCCGTCGAGCAGTTCCTGCAACGTCGATTCCTCGTCGCGCTCGAGCAGCACGTTGATCTGCGGAAACGCGCCGTCGCGGTCAAGCCGCGACTCGGCGACAGTCTCGCATTTGAATTTGTCGAGCACCGCGCGCTCGATCTCCGCGACGACCTGCTGCTCGGCGTCGCGCGAGGCGCGTTTCTTTTCCTCGTCGAGCTTCTTGCGCAGCAGGAAGGCGCGGCCGGGATTGGCTGTCTCGATCTGTTGCGCGAGGTCTCGCAAGGCGTCGACGCGCGTCGTCAACGCGTCGCTGAAGCGCTCGGCGTCGAACTCCACGCGCAGCGTCCACTCGCGTTTGCCGCCGAGGCGTTCGAGCGTCTTCGTGAGGAGCTCGCGGTTGTCGTGCAGATAGCGATCGAGCGCTTCGGCGCTGCTGAAGAGCGTGAATGCGCGCAGCGGGATGATGGCCGTCGACTTCATCAGCTCCGACGCCACGTTCTGATGGCGGTAGCCGATCGCGCCGAGCCATTCGAGATCGCCCGCGCGGCGGTCGACGCTCTCCTGCGAGAACTCTTCGTCGGCGACCGGCGTGTAGACGGCGAAGAGACCGTCGTGTCCCGCGACGTCGAAGCGGCGCGACTGATCGACTGCCTCGCAATCGGGCGTGATCGCATCGCGCGTGATGGCGTAGACGTAAAGGCTCACGGCAGCAGCGATTGTAGATCGGCCAGCGCCGTCACAGGCGCGTCGCGGCGCTCGATCCGCGTCACGGCCGGCAATTCGGCGAGCGCCGCTTCCTCGTACCTGCGCATCGAGCGGTCGCATTTGCAGTCGGTGTCCGGCGTGACGTAGTTCGCGATCACGCCGCCGATCGCGATGCCGCGCCGGGCGAGCTCCGCGAGCAACCGCTTCGTCTCCGCGACGACGATCCGCTCCGGACGCGTCACCACCATCACCTTCGCGTCGTGATGCAGCGCTTCATCGATCGCCTTCAACGACTTCGACGCGCTGACCAGCTCCTCCCCGAGCGATCCCGGCGGGATCAGCTCGCGATAGCGCAGCAGGATGCGCATGAACTCGCGCACCCATTCGCCGGCGGTCGACGGCAGATCGAGCAGCCGCAGGAAATGCCCCGTCGGCGCGGTGTCGACGACGACCTCGGCGATCGATTCGTCCGCGATCAGGTCGGCCAGCCGCGTGATGGCGAACAGCTCGTCGGCGCCGGGCGGCGCGACTTCGATCAGTTTCTGCACCGCGTCCGTGTCGTACGCGACCGACATCCCGCTCGGCGTGATCGCATCGACCGCGCGCTCGATCTCCTCGCCGAGGGTGTCGCGGAAACGGCGCCACTTGTCGCGCGTCTCGATGATCTCGACGGCGAGGTTCGGCGGCGGTGGCTGATTTGCGAAGACGTCGCGCAGCGAATGTGCCGGATCGACGGAGATCACGACGTAGCGCTTCTCCGGATGTGCGGACGCGAGCTTCAGCGCGTACGCGGCGGAGCAGGTCGTCTTGCCGACGCCCCCCTTGCCGGCGAAGAAGACCAATCTCCCCTCGCCCCGCAACGCGGGGAGAGGGTGGCGCGCAGCGCCGGGTGAGGGGACGTGCGACGTGCGATGCTCGGCCCCCTCATCCGCCTGCGGCACCTTCTCCCCCGCCGCCGCGGGGGAGAAGGGCGAGAGCGTGCACCACCTCTGCACATCCACCACCTTCGCGAACGCTCCCCGCGCCTCGGCGTCGCGCTTCGCCTGCTCGCGGCAGCGCGCGCAATCGCAATCGGGGGCGGTGCGATTCAGCACCACGAACGGCTTGTCGATCTCGACCTCGGCCAACAATCGTTTTGTCTGCTCGACCACCCACGGCTCGGACAGCGTCACGGCGATGAACGCCGCGCGCGCCGGATCGAGCAGCAGCTCGCGGCGCCGCTCCGACTGCGCGGAAAAGTCCTCGATGAACTTGTCCATCGCGTCGCGCACGGAGCGCCGCGAGAGCTGGCGCACCAGGCTGCGATGCTTCTCCTGCATCGCATCGAGCGCCTCGCCGAGCTGGATGAAGTGCGACGACGACGACAGCATCCGCAGCGTGTGTCCGGTCGGCGCGGTGTCGACGACGATCGTTTTGTCGGGATGCTCCTCCGCCAGCTCGCCGATGCGCATCCACGCCATCAGCTCATCGGCGCCGGGAATCGACAGCTCGAAAAAACGCCGCAGCTCGGCTTTGTCGAGGTACGTCCCGCGATCGCCGATCTCGAGGAATGCATCGATGTTCGTCGACAGAAAGCGCGACCAGAGCGCGTTCGCGTCGAGCTCTTCGATCGTCAGCGGCAGATCGAAATCGCGCAGATTCGATGCGGGATCGGTGGTGAAGAGGATCGCGTCAAGCCGCAGGGCGGCGAGTGACGAGATCGTGGTCTTCCCGACGCCGCCTTTGCCGCCGAAGAGGATCACGCGCCGCGAAGAAAGAGCATCGATCGCGGCGTCGAACGCCGTCATTCGCCATATCCGGTGTAAATGCCGATTCCCGTGTCTTCGTCGCCGCGTTGCGCGCGCGCCATCTCCTCGCGGCGCGCGCGGATGTCGCGCAGCGCCTGGAAGACGATCTTCTCCTCGCGCGTGTAGTCCTCTTCGCTGATCTCCCCGACCTCGAGCATCATCTGCAGCTCGATCAGGCGTTCTTTCCACGGCTGATCGTTCATCAGCTCTTCATCGACCATCTTCTGAATGGTCGACATCACCCAGCGAACGCCGGCGATCGGCGCCTTGAAGGGCGCGAGGAGGATGTCGTCGACGAGGAACGCCACGTCAGCGCTCCGCACGCTCCAGCTTCAGCCGGATGTTCACGAAGTTGTACGGCGGCCACGGTCCCGTGTAGAGGAACGACAGCTTGTTCTCGTATTTCTTCGCGATGTCGGAGATCTGGTCGTCGAACGTCTTCGTCTTTTCGCGGTCGACGAGGAACGCGGCGTTCATGATCATCTTGTCGCCGATCGGCTTGTTCGACCGCGATGCGATCGCCGCGTCGCGCAGCGCCTCGTAGATCTCGCTGACGTACGCGTCGGCTTTCGCCTGCAGCGCCGACTCGACCACGCGGCCGAGCTGCATGCGCGAGAAGTAGGTCGACGTCGTGGTGTTCGAGGCGATCTCTTCCTTCAGCCGGCGGATCTCTTCGCTCTCGTTCTCGATCTCGCGCACCACCTGGTCCTTGTCCCAGTTGACCTTGAGACCGAACTCGATCTTGCCGTCCATCTTCTGCAGGACGTCGCTCAGCGCGTCGTACGTCCCCTTCAGGAACGCCTTGATGTCGTCCTCGGTGCGGAAGACCGTCCCGAAGCTCATCGGCAGGACCGTGAAGTCCTTCATCACCAGTTCGTTGACGTGCTCGTGCGCGAGCGCGTTCTCGCGCGTCGGATCGAAGACGATCAGCTGGCAGTTCGAAACGACGGCGGCGAATTCGTTGTAGTGGACCGTGTAAACGCGATCACCGCGGCCACCGATGCCGACCGCGCCGAAGTCGCGCGGGACGTCCGTCCGGATGATGCAGTAGACGTAACGTCCTTGTTCAGTATCCTGCTGAGCAGACTGTGAATCGTCGACCATGAATAACCCTCGGAAACTCAAATATACCACCCGCGCCATCGAGCGCTGGTTCGCCGTCCATCAGCGTCCGCTGCCGTGGCGCGAGGCCTACGATCCCTACCATGTGTGGGTCTCCGAGGTGATGCTCCAGCAGACGAGAATGGAGGTGGTCCTCGGGTATTTCGAGCGCTTCATCGGCTGCTTCCCGGACATCAAACGCCTTGCCAGCTCAGCAGAAAACGACGTCCTCGCCGCCTGGTCGGGCCTCGGCTACTACCGCCGCGCACGGATGCTGCGCGAAGGGGCCATCGCCGTCGCGGAGCGCGGATCGATGCCCGACACGGTCGAAGAATTGATGACCATCCCCGGCATCGGACGCTACACGGCGGGCGCGATCGCCTCGATCGCGTTCGGACATCGCGCGCCGATCGTCGACGGCAACGTCAAGCGCGTCCTCGCGCGGCTCTTCGGCGACGAAGACGATCCGTGGGGTCGCGCCGAGGCGCTGGTCGAGGCGTGCGACGACCCGCGCAAATTGAACCAGGGACTGATGGAGCTCGGCGCGTTGATCTGCACGCCGCGCAATCCGTCGTGCGATGCCTGTCCGGTGCGGAAGCATTGCGTCGCGTTCGCCACGGATCGCGTCGACGAGCTGCCGCGGCCGAAGGCGAAGCCGGCGACGCGCGAGCTGCGCATCCCGCTGTATCTCGTCACCGACCGCAAGGGCCGTGTGCTGATGCGGCGCGAGCGCGGGCAGCTGATGACGGCAATGCTCCACCTGCCACATGGCGACTCGTCGCTCTTCGGCGCGCGTCCGCTCGACGTCGCGCGGACGCGGCTCCTCGGAACATTCAGGCATACGGTCACGAACCGCCGCATCACCTTCGCGCTGTTCGAGGCCGACCTCGCGGGGGCGCTGCGCGAAGGTGATGAGTACGAATGGATCGATGTCACGAAACTGCGAACGGTGGCCCATCCGTCGTACGTGGCGAAAGCGTTGCGGATGAGCGGGCGTTGAGCGGGTCATGAAAAACGCTCTGCTGGCAGCAGCACTGTTGCTCTCCACCGCGCCGCTTCTCGCCGCCGACGCGCCGGCGGCCCGCACGTACTCGATCACCGACGACGGCAAGAACTACGCGACGTTCGAGTCGGAAGCGACGCTCGAGACGATCAAGGGGACGACGACGAAGGTCTCCGGAACGATCACGGCCAATCCGGCCAACGCCACCGCCGCCACGGCGAACATCGTCGTCGACCTCGGCGCGCTCGACACCGGCATCGCCATGCGCAACGAGCACCTGCGCGGCGAGAAGTTCCTCGACACGGAGAAGTTCCCCACCGCGACGTTCAAGACGGTCAGCGTCGCCGGCCCGAAGAGCGTCGCCCCGAACCAGCCGGCCGAAATGCAGCTCACCGGCGACTTCACGCTGCACGGCGTGACGAAGCGGTTCACCGTCCCGGCGCGCGTCGTCGTGATCCCCGAAAGCGAGCTGACCAAAGGCTCGCGCGGCCCCGGCGACTGGATCCACGGCACCGTCAACTTCCCCGTCAAGCTCACCGACTACGGCATCACCGTCCCGGAGAAGCTGATGATGAAGGTGGCGAACGAGGTGAACGTGAAGGTGGACTTTTTCGCGGTCGCGAAGTAGCAAAAAGAGGGGAGCGGACGTCCCCGTCCGCTCAGGGCGGACGAGACGTCCGCCCCCCTCGCTGTAAAATCCCCTCATGCGCGGGCGTGTGGCGGCGATCCTCCTCCTTTCTCTAATAGCCCTTCCGGCCTTCCCGCAGTGCAACCTCGCGCCGGTCTACAGCGCGCAGTTCCGCAGTTCCATCCTCGACCTCGCCATCGACAACAACGACCTCTGGGCCGCGACCTCGTACGGCGTCTCGCTGTACGACCGCAGCGTCGATCCGCCCAAGCTCGTCGCGTCGATCGCGGTGCCGGGCGTCACGCGCGTGGTGCGCGTCGCGAACGGCACGGTCTACGCCGGCAGCGGCTCGTCGATCGTCGTGATCAACAACCGGCAGATCACCCGGACGATCGACGCAGGCGGCGCGGTCAACGATCTCGTCGTCACGCCGGTCTTCCTCTTCGCCGCGACGTCGAACGGCCTGCGCCAGATCGATCTCCTCGGCCCGGCACAAACGCTCGCCACGTCGAGTCCGAACGTCACCTCGCTCGCGCTCTCCGGCTCCACGCTTTACGCCGCCGACGGCGACGCCAGCGTCGAGCGCTTCTCGATCTCCGGCATCGTGCAGGCGCAGTCGCCGCTCACGGGCGGCGTGAAGAGCGCGCAGATCGTGCGGCTCAACAACAACCGCGTCTACGTCTCGGACCGCATCCAGAAGACCGACGTCTTCACCGACAGCGGCTCGTTTATCACCACCACGAACACCGCGTTCACCGGCATGGCGCCGCTCGCGGGCGACGTCGTCTACATCAGCACGAACGACCCGCGCGTACACGCCGTCGACTTCACCACGCCGGCCGCGCCGATCGAAGTCTTCGAGCAGTCGGGAACGCCCGCGGGCGGCACGATCAATCGCATCTCCGCGATCCAGCGCGCCGGCAATCGCCTCTACGCGGCCGGCGGCGACCTCGGGCTGCTGACGTTCGACATCACCTCGTTCGCCGCGCCGTTCCCGATCCACGGCAACAACGACGCGCCGTCGACGTCGGTCGTCGCCATCGGCAGCTCGATGTACGTCTCGCGCGCCGTCGGCATTTACGAATACAAAATCGCAACGAACGGCGCGCTGACCGAGGCGCGGCACTGGGATGGACGGACGCACATCGTCCGCGACGGCTCGGCGAACGGCCTGCTGCTCACGACCACCGGCAACACCGCGATCGTCTGGACGCTCGTCTCGACGATCCCTGTTCCCGTTGCGTCGATCGACTTCGGCGTCCCCGCCGATGCCGCGGCTCTCGTCGGCTCGAAGGTCTATGTGCTGAGCGCGAAAGCGTTGTTCTCCGCCGACCTCGGCGACGCGACGCCGGTCGTCACGCAGGTCCCGCTCAACGGCATGAAGCCATCATGGATCGCGCGCAGCGGCAACTCGCTCGCGCTCGCGGAAGTGACCGCCGATCAATCGCAGACGCGCGTGCGGCTGCTCAACGGCCCGGTGACAGCGGTCGTCGACGGCACGCCGGTCGGCGGCATCGCCGCGAACGACAACCTCGTCGCGCTCTTCACCTTCCTCGGCATCACGCTGGTCAACCCGGCGTCGGGATCGAAGGACGTCATCCCGAATTCGACCAGCGCCGTCGCGCTGCCGCAGCAGCTTTCGTTCAGCGGCAACACGCTGCTCGAGCTGACCGACACCGCGGTGCTGGCGTGGAACACGACGACCCGCACGCTGCTGCGCAAATTCATCGTCCCGGCGCCGCCGGTCGCGATCAACGGCGGCACCGATCCGCTGCTCACGCTCGCCGCGATCGCGACGACCGACGGCGTCGCGTCGATCCTCATCAACTCGCCGACGCCGATGCCGTCGCTCTTCGCCAACCCGAGCGGCAACTCGTACTACAAAAAAGTCGTGCTCGCGGGCAAGCGGATGCTGCTCTTCGACGGCCGCGCCGCCGACGTGTTCGACCTCACCGCGGAGCCGCGCTGGCTCGGCGGCATCCGCACCGGCGGGCTGCTCGACGTCGCCGCATCCGACACGCAGTTCTTCACGCTCAGCAGCGGCGGCGTGGTCACGGCGTACTCGAACGACGGCGCGCCGCTCGCGCAGACGACGATCAGCGAAGGCTTCGACTCCGTGCCGCAGTCGATCGCCGCGGTCGCGGGGAAGCCGTGGGTCTCGATCACCGAGGGCTGCCTCAGCACCGGCTGCGCGAAGAAGACGTTCGTGCTCGATCCGAAGTCGCTCGTCGTCACGTCGACGATGACGGGCGGCATCACGGATGTCACGACCTCCGGAACGACGGCCTTCGCGCTGACGGACATGCCGGCGGAGATCCGCGTGATCGACGTCAGCAACGCGGCGCTGCCGAACGTCGTCCGCACGCGCGCCATCGAGGGCTCGCGCGCGCCGACCGCAATCGCGCAGAGCGGCGGCACCATCTACGTCCTCGGCGATCAGCTCTACTCGTATTCGGTGTCGTCGCTCGCGAACGTCGGCACGCAGGCCGTGCCGTTCACGAACGACCCGACCGCCACGCTGCGCCTCGCCGGCAACTGCGGCGTGATGAGCGGCCACACGTTCGGCCCGCTGCTGTACGCGGTGCCGGGATTCGCATCGCAAGCCGCGCCGGCCGTGCCCGCGCCGGCGCAATCGGTTGCGGTGCAGAACGGCAGCGCGTTCATCGTGACGGATGATTCGCTGGAGATCTGGTCGGCGACGGCGCTGCCGGCACCGGCGCGGCGGCGGCCGACGCGATGAAGATTCAATTCACCTCCGACGCGAACTCCTACCGCATCACGCTGGCCGATCCGCCGCTGCACATCCTCGACATCGAGATGCTGGAGCAGCTGCGCGACGCGATCGCGCGCGTGCGGAACGACCGGCACGTCCTGCTCATCGACGCGCACGGCGAAAAGGCGTTCTCCGCCGGCGCGAGCGTGCAGGATCACCTCGGCGAGCGCGTGATCGCGATGCTCCGCGTGTTCCACGACTGTTTCCGCGCGCTCGCGAAGCTCGAGCTGACGACCGTCGCCCTCGTGCGCGGTGCCGCGCTCGGCGGCGGATGCGAGTTGGCCCTCGGCTGCGATTTCATCCTCGCGTCCGATCGCGCACGTTTCGGCCAGCCGGAGATCAACCTCGGCGTCTTCGCGCCGGTCGCGTCGTACCAGCTCTCGCATCACGTCGCGATGCGGCGCGGACTGGAAATGCTCCTCACCGGCGATCCGATCGACGCCGCCACCGCCGGGCGCCTCGGCCTCATCAACGCGGTCTTTCCCGACGCCGAGTTCGAGTCGAAAGCGAACGAGTGGCTGGCCCGCCTCTATCGCCAGAGCGCGTCGTCGCTCCGCTTCGCGAAGAAAGCGTTCCGCCTCGGACAGGCGGATGATTTCGCCGAGCGCCTCGCGAACATCGAGCGGCTCTACCTCGAGGAGTTGATGAAGAGCGAGGATGCGAACGAAGGGCTGAACGCGTTCGTCGAGAAGCGTGCGCCGGAGTGGCGCGGGCGCTAATTACTCTTTCTGCTGGTCGAACGTGACCGTCGTGTTCGCGTCGAGCTTCACGAGCATCGTCCCCTTCGGCTGCGAGAGCGTCTGGAACGTGGCGATCACGACGACGCCCGAGGTCTTGCCGTCGCAGCCGACTGGCATCGGGCGGACGACTTTCAGCTCGCCGAACTGGCGGGAGATCGTCTTTCCCTTGTCATCGACCCACTCCAGCGGCGGCGCCTGGCGTGCGTTGATCGCTTTGGCCAGCTCCTGCGCTTCCTGGAACGTCAGCTTGCCGGTCAGCAGCGTCACGACCTGCTTCGCGGCGCCTTCGCTGCGGCTGAGATATCGATTGATGCATGTTGCGGCGGATGCGGGCAGCGACACGGCCAGCGCGAGAAGGGCGGAAACGGCGAGACGGCGAGCGATCATTTTGTTTTCCCGGGGACGAAGTGGACCTACTGAGGCTCATTAAAACCCGAATCGTGACATCTGTCATCCCGAAGTCCTGACTTCCACAACTCTCGCCACGCATCGGGCACAAGTACGATTGGTATCATGCAGTCCAACCTCATGACCGATACCGAGCCTCGCCGCGCCGATCTGAGCGCGTTGCGCATTCACCGGGACGATGACGAGCCGAGCCGCGGCAGCGCCGCGATCGGACGCATCGTCATCTGGATCATCGTCCTCGCCATCGCCGGCGCGCTTGCGTACGCCGGCTACGACCGCTTCGTCGTGCCGCGCCGCGCGCCGGCCGTCGAGACGATCATCGCCAAGCCGACCGTCAACGTCGCGAACCCGGCGCTCCTCACCGCCAGCGGCTACCTCGTGGCCAGCCGGACGGCGAAGATCACGCCGAAGATCTCCGGCAAGGTCATACGGCTCAACGTCGACACCGGCATGAACGTGAAGAAGGGCGACGTGATCGCCGTCCTCGAGAGCACGAACGTGCAGGCGCAGCTCGACGAAGCGAACGCAGCCCTCGGCGAAGCGCAGCGCGAATACGACCGCCAGGTCGCGCTCTGGAACCAGGGTGTGACGAGCCGCGCGCTGTACGACTCGGCGGACGCGCAGCTGAAAGCGGCGAAAGCGCGCGTGGCGCAGATCCGCATCAACATGGGCGACATGGTCGTCCGCGCGCCGTTCGACGGCACCGTCGCGACGAAGAGCACCGAGGTCGGCGAAGTGATCTCGTCCGTGATGATGGGACAGGTCGCCGGCACCCTGCCGACCGGCGCGATCTGCACGCTCGTCGACCTCAAGACCATCGAGGTCGAGGCCGACGTCAACGAGCAGAGCATCTCGCAGCTGCACGAAGGGCAGGCCGCCGAGGTCACGGTCGACGCGTTCCCGAACCGCAAGTGGAAAGGGCAGCTGCGGCAGATCATCCCGACCGCCGACCGCGCGAAAGCGATCGTGAAGGTGAAGGTCGCGATCATCAATCCCGACGCGCCGCTGCTCCCCGAAATGGCGGCCAACGTCTCGTTCCTGCAGGCGCCGCGCAGCGACGCCGAATTGAGCGAGCCGGCGAAGATGTGGCTCACGCCGTCGGCGGTCGTCGACGGACGCGTGGCGGTCGTCGATGCGAAGAATCACGTGACCTGGAAGCACGTCACGACCGGCGCCGTGCGCGAAGGCAGAGTCGAGATCACGAGCGGAGTCAACGAGGGCGATCGCATCATCGTGCGCGACGCCGCGGGGCTGCGCGACAACCAACTTGTCAGATTGAATGAGGGTTAACTCCATGGAACCTCTTGTCGAAATCCGCGACGTCCACAAGGTCTATCGCCGCGATCAGTTCGATGTCCCGGTGCTCAACGGCATCTCGCTCGCCGTGCCGCGCGGCGACTTTCTCGCGCTCATGGGGCCGTCGGGCTCGGGCAAGACGACGCTGCTGAACCTGATCGCCGGCATCGACCGGCCGACGCGGGGGGAGATCGTCGTCGAAGGCCGCGAGATCTCGCGCTTCAGCGAGAGCGCGCTGGCCGGCTGGCGCGCGCGGCACATCGGGTTCATTTTTCAGATGTACAACCTGATCCCGGTGCTCAACGCGTTCGAGAACGTCGAGCTGCCGCTGCTGCTGACGAAGCTCTCCAAAAAGCAGCGCCGCGAGCACGTCGAGACCGCGCTCGGCATCGTCGACCTCGCCGACCGGATGACGCACTATCCGCGGCAGCTCTCCGGCGGTCAGGAACAGCGCGTCGCGATCGCGCGCGCCATCGTCACCGATCCGACCATCCTCGTCGCCGACGAGCCGACCGGTGACCTCGACGCGAAGAACGCCGAGGAAACGCTCGAGCTGCTGCACCGCCTCAACACCGAGTTCGAGAAGACGATCGTGATGGTCACGCACGATCCGAAGGCCGCCTCGCGCGCGAAGCACGCGCTGCACCTGGAGAAAGGGCAGCTGGCCGAGGGACGCTACGGCTACGACGAACAGAAAGCGGCCGGCGCATGAAGTTCTTCAAGCTGATCCGCCGCAACGTGTTCCGCAACAAGCTACGGGCGTCGATGACGCTCGGGCTGATGGCCGTCATCTTCTTTTTCGTGTCGACGCTGATCTCCATCCTCCAGCTCTTCGACCGCTTCGAGGACCAGGGACAGGGAGCGAACCGCATCGTCGTGCAGTCGGCCATTTCGCTCGCCAATGCGCTGCCGTACGCGTACGAGCAGAAGCTGCGCGCGGTACCGGGCGTGGAAGACGTCTGCAAGCTGCAGTGGATCGGCGCGTATTACAAGGAGAAGAAAAACTTCTTCGCCAACTTCGCCGTCGATCAGGACCGCATGGGCAGCGTCTTCGAGGACTACAAGATCGATCCGGCGGAGATGAAGGCGTTCCAGGACGACCGGCAGGGATGCATCGTCGGCCCCGAGCTGATGACGCGCTACGGCTGGAAAATCGGCGACCGCATCACGCTCAAGCGGACCATCTTTCCGTACGACGCCGAGCTCACCATCCGCGGTGTCTATCACCATCCGGTGAACACCTCGTCGCTCTACTACCACATGGATTACCACAACCAGTCGCTGATCCCGCAGATGCAGGACCACGTGAACACGTTCTGGCTGCGCATCAAGGATCCGTCGAAGATGGCCGCGATCAGCCAGCAGATCGACGCGATGTTCAAGAACAGCGCAGACCCCACCGAGACGGTCACGGAGAAACAGTTCCAGGCCGGCTTCATGGCCATGATGGGGAACATCAAGCTGCTCTTCGGCAGCATCTGCACCTGCGCGGTGTTCATGGTCATCCTCCTCGCCGCGATCACCATGAGCATGTCGGCGCGCGAGCGGGTGACGGAGATCGCGGTGCTGAAAGCGATCGGCTTCGAGCGGCCGCTGGTGATGTCGCTGATGCTGACCGAGTTCGCCCTGCTCACGTTTCTCGGCGGCGCCATCGGCGTCGGCTTCGCGAAATTCGTCTACACGTTCGTCCCGATGGGCCAGATCACGCAGGGCTTCCTCGTCGGCTTCACGATCTTCCCGGCGACCGCCGCGCTCGCGCTGGTCGCCTCGCTGTTCGTCGGCCTGATCGCGGGCGGACTGCCGGCGATCAATGCCACGCGCATGAGCGTCGTCGACGGCCTGCGGCGAGTGGTCTAGGAGAAACCGATGATCAAAATCGTCTTCATGCTGATCGCCGCGTTCATCCTGATCACCACGCTTACGTTGATCGTCCTGGCGATCACGTCGCTCTTCCGCATCCCGTTCAAATACATCCTCGGCAACCTGAAGTCGCGCCGCGTCTCGACGTTCATGTCGATCCTCGGCATCGGCGTGGTCATCGCCGTGATGCTGTCGATGCAGGCGCTCGATCGCGGCGTCACGCTGGCCACGCAGTCGAACGCGTCGAAGAACGTGTTGATCGTGATGCGTGAAGGCTCCGAGGCCGAGATCTCGAGCTGGGTCACGCGCGACGCGGAGCAGATCATCCGCACGCTCCCCGGCGTCGCGAAAGCCTCGCCCGAGCTGACGCTCATCTTCAAGCTGCCGCGCGCCGGCGCGCCGAAGGGATCGAACGTCATCGTCCGCGGCGTGACACCGGCGGCGTTCGAGATCCGGCCGTACATCAAGATCATCGACGGGCGGATGTTCCGGCCATCGACGAACGAGCTGATCGTCTCGAAACGGATCAGCGAGCGCTTCAACCTGCACGTCGGCCAGACGTTCACGTTCGGGCCGAACACCTGGAACATCGTCGGTGCGTTCACCGGCAACGGCTCCGCGTACGACTCCGAGATCTGGGCCGACGCCGGGTACCTCGGCACGGCGCGCCATCGCGAGCAGTTCTCGACCGTCTATCTCGAGCCGAGCGATCCGTCGCAGATCGACGCGATCAAGACAGCCATCGCCACCGACAACCGGCTCAAGCTGCAGGTGCGCAGCGAATACCAGTACTACACCGACCAGATGAACGGCCTGATCGGCATCAAGATCCTGGTCAGCATCGTCGCGTTCTTCATGCTCTTCGGCGCAGTCCTCGGCACGATGAACACGATGTTCTCGTCGGTCGCGCCGCGGCAGCGCGAGCTGGCCACGTTGCGCGCGCTCGGCTTCAGCCGCCGCACGATCATCGGCTCGGTCGTGCTCGAAAGCGCGATCGTCGCGCTTCTCGGCGCGGTCGTCGGTTTGCTGCTGTCGCTGCCGGTCAACGGACTCTCCAGCGGCACGGTGAACTGGTCGACGTTCTCCGAGCTGGCGTTCAGCTTCCGCGTCGACAGCACCGTCGCGACGTTCGGCTTCATCGTCGCGCTGATTGCCGGCATCTGGGGCGGCGCCATTCCGGCGCTGCGCACCGCGGGCATGCCGATCACGACGGCGTTGCGGGAGATTTAGTCGGACAGCGCCCCTCCCCCTTCTCCCCGTGCGCGGGGAGAAGGTGCCGCAGGCGGATGAGGGGGTCTCTTTTGCCCCGAGGGAACCCCTCATCCGCGCTTCGCGCACCTTCTCCCCGTGCGCGGGGAGAAGGCCCAGAGGCTCACTTTCGCCGCCGGTGCGACCAGTGGATGTCGATCACCGGCTTCGGCACCTCGATCGCCTTCACCGCCCCCGCGAGCGGCTCGCGCGTCACGCGCCCGCCCGTGAGCACGAACCCGCGCGGGGGGCGGTAGCCGAAGGCGAAGAAGATCCCGGCGAACACGAGCAGCGTCAGCAGCGGCATCGCGGCGGCGGACTCGCGCATCTCGATGTTGCGCATCGTCTCGAGCGCGCGTCCGGGCTTCTTCATCAGGGTCGCCAGCAGCGTGACGATGGCCAGTCCACCGGCGGCGATCACGCCGTACGTGTAATCCATCCCATACGACGCGAACGCGATCAGCGCGAGTCCCGGCACGAACCGCAGCGCCCACATCCCCATCCGCTGCAGCGGCGATTCGAGATCGTAGTAGCCGCTGAGCAGCGTGTTCGTTCCCCATTCGCCGGCCATGCAGATCACCGCGGCGATCGCCGGCGCGGCGTAGTCCAGCGGCGCGATGAAGTCGGCCCAGCCGCGGAAGATGAAGATCGCCGCACCGAACGCCGCGAGCGACTGGCCGAACGTCACCGCCCACAACCGGCTGGAGATCGACTGCCGCGCGGGCCACAAATAGACCGCCACGAGAGCGAGCAGCAGGAGGACGCAGGTGGCGATGAGCAGCTCCGTCTGGAAGTTTCCCTCCTTCGCGATGTGCGGAAGGACGGGCCTCAGGGTCAGCCACGGCGTCGCGTAGAGCACCCAGGCGTCGGGCATGCGCGGCGTGGTGCGGAGGATGGCGACGTCCGCGAGCGAGACCAGCGCGTTGGTGATGGTCACGCCGAGGAGGAGGTGACAGAGGCTGACCAGCGCGATGCGCCAGCGGAGCGGACGCGCACGGTAGCGACCGTCGTAATTCGCGTACATCGGACGATCGTACCGAAAACCGAAAGCCGCCGCGCACGTATGCAATCATGAGCCATCATGTTGCCGACCCCGCCGCCCGTGGCCGCGCGACGCCGCGCTCCGATCCTGCTGATCATCTGGCTGATCGGAATCGTGGCGATCTTTCTTCTCGATCAGCTCGAGAATGCGCTGGTCCGTCTCCGCCTCGGCACCGGCCCCCTCGGCTTCGTCTCGTTCATCGCCTGGTTCATCGTCATCGCGCTGACGCTGTACGGCCTCGCCGTCGGCATCCGCTGGCTGCTGCGCAAGCTCTTCTGGACGGTCGGCCGGCGGCTGGCGCTCAGCTACTTCATGATCGGCCTGATGCCGTTCGTCGTCTTCGCGATTCTGCTCGGCTTCATCCTCTACATCATCGCGGGCATCGGCAGTCAGCGGAACTTCAACAACGAACGGCAGGCCAGCGTCGGCCAGCTCGAGAGCCTGAATTTCGAGTACGCGCTGCAGGGCCGCGTGCCGCGCGACGTCGAGCTCTTCGACTCCGCGAACGCCACCGGCAAGAACATCCCGGAGTGGCTGCGGACTACGAGCTACAGCGGCTTTCTCCTCCGCGACGATGAGCCGGTGATGGCGGTGGCGCGGCAGTATCCGATGAACGGCACGACGCGAACGGTGCTGCTCGCCGAGCCGCTCGATCAGAAGTGGGCGGACCAGCTGCGCGAGCGCAACGGCATGATCGTCTCGACGAACGTCGGGGAACAGAGCGATACGCTGTCGGTGAAGACGGGCGGCCGGAAGCGGCACACACAGCTCGATGTGAATGACTTCTGGCAGCAGGGTGTGTCGTTCGATCGCATCGTCTTCTACGACGTCACCGAACAGGGCGGCGTGAGCGACTGGGACACCGGCAAGCGGACCGACAAGCGGATCTTCACGATGGTGTCGACGCCGATTTCCACCCTCATGCAGTTCTACCTCGGCGGCGCGACGAACTCGAAGATCATGCTCGTGATCATGAAGATCCTCGCGACCCTGGCGATGCTGCTGATGATGACGTATCTCTTCGCATCGCTCTTCGCGGCGGTACTGATCTTCTCCATCTCGCGCGCCGTGAACCGCATCGAAAAAGGAACGAAGGCGGTCGAGCGCGGCGACTTCTCGTATCGCATCAACATGAAGCCGCACAACCAGCTCGGCGAGATGGCGCAGTCGTTCGACCGGATGACCGAATCGATCGCCTCGCTGCTCACGACGGTCGCGGAAAAAGAGCGGCTGCAGAGCGAGATCGAGATCGCGGCGTCGATCCAGCGCAACCTCCTGCCGAAGGAAGGGCCGCAGTTCCGCGGCGTCTCGTTCTCCGCGCACTTCGAGCCGACCGCGTCGATCGGCGGCGACTACTACGACGTCTTCAACCTCGACAAATCGCGGCTCGCGGTGGCCATCGGCGACGTGTCGGGTCACGGCCTCTCCACCGGCCTGGTGATGGCGATGGTGAAGGCGGCGATCACGACGCTGGTCGAGGAAGGGGCGGACGAGACGTCGCTCTTCCGCCGGCTCAACGAGCTCGTCTATCGCTCGACCGAGCGCCGCGCCTTCATGACGCTCGCGTTCACGATCTTCGATCTGGAAAAGGGAACGATCCGCCACACGAACGCGGGCCATCTCTATCCGTACGTGCTGCGCAACGGCGAGCCGCTGACGTCGCTCGACTGCCCGTCGCTCCCGCTCGGCGTGCGGAGCGAGATGATGACGCAGACGGTGGAGATGAATCTCACCGAGGGCGACGCGATCGTTTATCTGTCGGACGGCATCGTCGAGGCGCAGAACATCGACGGCGATCCGTGGGGCTTCGAGCAGCTCGAGTCGCTGCTCGCGCTGCAGAGCGAGCGCTCGCCGAGCGTGATCCGCGACGCGATCCTCGCCGCCGTCGCGCGCCACTCCGGCTCGCGTCCCGCGGACGACGACCGGACGGTGATGGTGCTGCGGTTCGACAATCTGCGGAGCGGGCGCGGGAAGCCCGAAGTGCCCGAACTGGCCGCGGTTACCGGTTAACGGTTACGGCAACCTGGTCACCGGCAACCGGCAACTGATTCGCGATCTGCTTTGAATCGATCGCCTTCCGGATGTGCTTCGCGATCCGATTGATGTAGTTCACGGTCTCGCGGAACGGCGGCACGCCGTTGTATTTCCAGATGTTCCCCTCGCCCGCGTTGTAGGCAGCGACGGCGAGGTCGGCGTTGTTGTCGAACGTCTTGAGCAGCCAGCGGAGGTACCGCACGCCGGCGTAGATGTTGGCCTCGGGATCGTAGGCGTTGGAGACGCCAAAGCGCTCCGCCGTCGCCGGCATCAGCTGCATCAGCCCGCGCGCGCCCTTGTTCGAGACCTCGCGCGGATTGAAGTCCGATTCGGCCTTGATGACGGCGGAGACGAGCGCTGCGTCGACGTCGAACTTCTTCGCCGCGTCGACGATGATCTTGTCGAACTTCGACTTGAAGATCGGGCCGCTCGTCTCGTTGTAGTGCCACGAGCGATGCGGGAAAACGCCCTCTTCGACGATCTTCTTCACCTCGGCGACGACTTCGGGGGTGGCGATCTCGTCGTCGATGATCCGGTCGATGCGGTTGATCGGCAGCGTCATCGAGCCGCCGCTCTTCATCACCAGCTGCATCGTCTCGTCGTCGACCATCTTGTACGAGTCGATCTTCATGTTGCGCCCGTCGACGAACACCGCAATGCTCGCGCTCGCCGGCAGCGACGCGGCAAGGATGAGGACGGCGAGGACGATTGGACGCATCGGAGCGAGTAACCCGGACGATCCCGCGATTATGCCGAAACGATGAACGATGAACGATGAACGATGAAGCCCACCCCATCCGTTCATCGTTCTGCGTTCATCGTTCATCGTTAGGCTCTTGGGTGGAACGTCTCGTACATCTTCTGCAGCCGGGCTCGCGACACGTGCGTGTAAATCTGCGTCGTCGAGATGTCGGAATGCCCCAGCATCATTTGGACGGATCTGAGGTCCGCACCGTTCTCCAGCAAATGCGTGGCGAACGAATGTCGCAGCACGTGCGGCGAAATGTGCGACTTCACGCCTGCCATCCGTGCGTACTTCACGATCTTCATCCAGAAGGATTGCCGGCTCATCGGACGTCCGCGGTTCGAGAGAAAAAGATGGACGTCACCATGCTTGTCGAGCTCGCGCCGGCCGCGGTCGACGTAGTCGTTGATCGCGTCGCGCGCGGTGTCGCCGAACGGGACGATGCGCTCCTTCGAGCCCTTGCCGATCGTTCGGAGGAAGCCGGCGTCCATCACCAGGTCGTCGACCTTGACGTGAATCAGCTCGCTGACGCGGAGCCCCGTCGCGTAGAGCAGCTCGAGCATCGCGCGGTCGCGCAGCCCCTCGGGCGTCTCGCGGTCGGGCGCGCCGAGGAGCGCCTCGACCTCGAACGGCTGCAGCGACTTCGGCAGGTTCGTCCAGATCTTCGGATTCTCCAGGTTCTCCGTCGGATCGTGCTTCAGATGCCGCTCGGCGACGAGGAAGCGGAACATGCCGCGGATCGCGGCCAGCGCGCGCGCCACCGAGCGCGCGGAGATGCCGGCCGATCGCAATGATTGGAAGTAGCGGACGATGTTGATCCGCTCGACGCGCTCGAGCTCGAGCTTCTGATCGGCGAGGTAGCGGCCGAAGTTGCGGAGGTCGGTGCTGTACGCGGAGAGCGAGTTCTTCGCGAGCCCTTTTTCGACGGTGAGGAAGTCGAGAAAGATGGGGAGGTAGGTGACGAAGTAAGGACCGCTGTCAGGCTCTCTTGCTTTCATGGGCGACCAGGTCTGCCATGTACGAGCTTCGCACGAACGGCCCCGAGAAGACCGCCGCGAAGCCGAGCTCCTCGCCGATCACACGGTACTCCTCGAACACCGCCGGATGGATGTACTCGACCACGTCGAGCTTCTCCCGTTTCGGCTGGAGGTACTGGCCGATGGTCAGGATCTCGCAGCCGGCGTCGTGCAATCGCGTCATCACGTCGACGACCTCGTCGCGACGTTCGCCGAGGCCGAGCATCAGTCCCGATTTCGTGACGATCGCCGGATCGATCCGTTTCACCTCGGCCAGGAACGCGACGCTGCGCTCGAAGCGCGAGCCGGGGCGGACGTAGTCGTAGAGCCGCGGCACGGTCTCGACGTTGTGATTGAAGTAGTCCGGCTTCGCGTCGGCGACGATGCGGATGGCCTCGCGATTGCCGCGGAAGTCGGGCGTCAGCACTTCGATCGCGGCCTGCGGCAGCGCGCTGCGCAGCTCGTGGATCGTGTCGGCGAACTGCTCGGCGCCGCCGTTCGCGAGGTCATCGCGCGTGACTGAAGTGATGACGATGTGGCGGAGTCCGAGACGCTTCGCCGCGTCGGCGACCGATCGCGGCTCGAGCGGCGACGGCGGCGCGTACGGCCGGCCGGTGGTCACGTTGCAGAAGCCGCACGAGCGCGTGCAGACATCGCCGAGGATCATGAACGTCGCGGTGCCGCGGGAGAAGCATTCGGTGCGGTTGGGACACGCCAGCGATTCGCACACCGAATGCAGCGAGCGCTCGCGGAGCATCGATTTCACTTCGTGCAGCTCGCGAAGGTTGATCCGTTTTTCGCGGATCCAGGTGGGAAGGCGCTTCATGGGGTCCATTAAAACAAAAGTGCCGCTCGTTTCCGAGCGGCACTGGTGTGAGGGACGCGTTGCGGTCGAATCAGTGTCCGAGTCCGAGAGACTTGTCGAGCGACTTCTCGATCAGCCTCTCGGCTTCCATCTCGGGAATCCCCTTCACGATCGCGACTTCGGAGACGATCAGGTATTTGGCCCGGTCGTACATCTTCTTCTCGCGGAACGAAAGGCTCTTCTTCTTCGACACTTCATTGAGGTTCTTGAGGACCTCGGCAACGTCTTCGAGGCGACCGGTCTTCATCTTCTCCAGATTCTCCCGGTAACGCCCTTTCCAGTCGGTGTGGCTCTTCGGACCCTTCTCTTCCAGAAGGCCGATCAGTCCTTTGATCTCCTTCGGCTGATACAGGCGACGGAGCCCGACGCGATCCGTGTTCCGGATCGGCACCATCAGGCGCGAGTTATTCGCCAGCAGACGAAGGTGGTAGTAAGACTCGTCCGAACCCATGATGATCGACGCGCCGATCTGCTCGACGATGGTCACCCCGTGATTCGGATAAACGAGCTTGTCCCCGACTTTGAAACCAAGCTTCATTGACGACAAGTGTGGCTCCTTTCGGAAGAGTTGCAGAACAACCCAGAGGGAGAAGCATTCTACGTCACCCACCCCGTTGCGTCAATCCGACCGGACACCGAATGTGAGTCCGGGCAACTCAAAGTAGGGCGTAAATCGTGCGCTACGACACGATTATCGCGCGGTCGGCCATGCGGAACGCGTGCCGGGGATCACCTCAACCGGTGATCACTTTGTCCGCAGCCGCCGCAGCAGCTGATGCAGCTTGTCGAGCCCCGAGCGACGTTCCGCATCATTGCCGGTGAGCAGGTCCTCGATCGATTGCAGCTCGGCGTAAACGTCCGGTTGCACGTTCGGGGCATTCACCTCGATGCTCGTCCCCGCGGGCGTCGCCGCCACGGCAGCAACCGGCGGCACCATGCCCGGCGGCCGCAGATCGCTCTCCAGCCGCGACGCCATCGCGCGCACCGACGGCACATCCGAGTGATCGAGCGCCTTGACGATCGCCTTCGCGCTGTTGACGGCATCGGCGTACGGGCTGTCGGCGTTGTCGAAGACCTTCGCCTGGATCAGCGTGAGCACGATGTTGCTGTAACCGGCATCTTTTGCCGCGCGGACGTAGACGCGCGCCGTCGCCTGGCGTCCGATGTCCGGCAGATCGACGTTGCGCGTCTCGCCCGGCTCCATCGTCACCTTGATCGGGATGTTCGCGGTCTTCGTCTGCGACGAGCCCTGCGGGATGTACTCGAGCTCGACGTTCTCGATCCAGAGCGGCCGGTTCTTCGTCACCATCATCCGGCGCTGCGGCAGTCCGATCACCAACCGATACGAGAACTCGCCGCGGATGTCGACCTTGGTCAGCCGGTCGTCACTCGAAGGCTGGATCGAATACGACTCCGACACGCGCGACGCTTCCATCCGCTCGTAGTTCGCATACGCGTACGTGCCGTCGTTGCGATGACCGCGCAGGAGCTCGATGTCTTCATTCACGATCCGCCGCAGCAAGTCGTTCGGCAAATCGCCCTTGCTCGCCTCGGCGACGCGGTCGATGACCTTCGCGTCGTCCGCGATGCGCGCCGTCGGCACCTGCGGTTGCTGCGCGAGCGCGGTGGTGGCGATGAGCGCTGCGGCGGCGATCCATTTCATTTCTTCACTCCCAGCTGGCCGAGCGCGCTCGTCCCAGGCATGTCGTCGTGACGAAGACCGAGGTATTCGCAGATCGTGGCGCCGAGGTCGGCGAACGTCGTGCGGGTGCCGAGCGGCGTCTGCTCCGTGATCGCGGGACCGGCGACGAGCATCGGCACGTACTCGCGCGTGTGGTCGGTCGAGACGTCGGTCGGATCGCAACCGTGATCGGCGGTGATGAACAGCAGATCGTCGCGCCGCATCGCCTGCAGCAGTCCGCCGAGCTCCTGGTCGAACGTCTCCAGCGCTTTCGCGTAGCCGTGCGCGTCGTTGCGATGGCCGTACTTCGAATCGAAGTCGACGAGGTTGGTGAAGATGAAGTCGGCGTTCGATTCGCGCACGAGGTCGATCGTCTTGCGCATGCCGTCGGAGTTCGACTCGGTGCGGATCTCCTCGTCGATGCCGACGCGATCGAAGATGTCGGCGATCTTGCCGAGTCCGACCACGCGTTTGCCGTTCTTCGACGCGCGCTCGACGACCGTCTCGCCGGTCGGCTTGACCGAAAAGTCCTTGCGGTTCGCGGTCCGCTTGAACGCTCCTTTGCCCGGACCGACGAACGGCCGCGCGATGATGCGGCCGATGTTGTGCTCCCCGCGCATCAGCTCGCGCGCCACGGCGCAGATGCGCCACAGCTCTTCGATGGGGATGACGTCCTCGTGCGCCGCGACCTGGAAGACCGAGTCGGCCGAGGTGTAGACGATCGGCGCGCCGCTGCGCATGTGCTCTTCCCCGAGCTCGTCGAGGATCACCGTACCGCTCGCCGGCTTGTTGCCGAGCGTCTTCCGGCCGATGCGTTTCTCGTACTCGCGGATGACGTCATCGGGAAACCCGTTCGGATACGTCCGGAACGGATCGGTGACGACGAGCCCCATCATTTCCCAATGTCCGGTGGTCGTGTCCTTGCCCGCGCTGACCTCGGCCATCCGCCCGAACGCCGACATCGGCGTCTCGCTCGTGGCCGGTTCGGGAAGGGTGTGCAGCAACCCGAGCTTCGCCAGCGTGGGAAGACTCGGATGTTCGGCACTGAGGACGTGGCCGAGGGTGTTGGAACCCTCGTCGCCGAAGTCTTTAGCGTCGGGCAATTCGCCGACGCCCAATGAATCGCAAACGATGGTGATTACGCGGCTCATCCGCGCTCCTTCCGGGCCGGCGCGGTCAGTCGTACGAGCGTGCGCAACGCTTCGTTCACCGACTCGGAATCAGGAAACACGTCGAGAAGATCCGGCGCCAACACGCGAAGATTTCGCGACTTGTAATAGTCGCGCGCAAAAGGGTTGGGACGTGCGTTGCTGAAGTCGATCTCTCGATCGAGTGGGTCATCGGTGCTTGCGGGCGATCTTTTCTTCATACGTTTGTCTTTCGTGCGGCTGCGCGCGCCGGCTGCTGATGATGCGAACAGTATCTGCGCGGCGAATCGTGTATGCGGTGAGCAGCACACGTTCGCGCCATGACACTCCTGTGATGATAAAGCGGTCTTCGTCCTCCGAGTGGTCGAGGTCGTCCTCAATCAGCGCATCCTCGTCGCCGAAGACAGTCGCCGCCTCCTCGAACCTCACGCCATGTTTGCGGAAGTTTTCGAGCGCCTTTGCTTCGTCCCACTCGAAATTCGGTATCACCGCAAGTGCTCGTGTACCAACGGCCGCGCCGCCGGCTCCTCCCCAAACTCGACGAACGCCAGGAACTTCGCCCGCAGCTCCTCCGCGTCCCTTCCCTTCTTGCCGAGCTGAATCCGTGCGATCACGTCACCAGCCTTCACCTCGTCACCCGTGCGGCGGTCGAACATCACGCCGGCGGCGTAGTCGATCTGGTCGTCCGCTTTCTTGCGGCCGGCGCCGAGGTCGACGGTGAACATGCCGGCCTGGTAGGTGTCGATGGCGGAGATGACGCCGGATTGCGGCGCCTTGACCTCAATCGTCTCGCGCGGCTGCGCGAGCAGCGAGTAGTCGTCGACGACCGACGCGTCGCCGCCCTGCGCGGCGATCCACTTCCGCGCCTGCTCCAGCGCGCGGCCTGATTTCAGCGCCTCATCGAGCGCGGTGCGGGCGGACGCTTCGTCGTAGCGGCCGGACATCACGAGGATGCGGATGCCCTGATCGCGCGTCACGTCTTCCACGTCTGCGGGGCCGTTCCCCTTCAGCACCTCGATCGTCTCGATGATCTCGTTCGCGTTGCCGGCGGCGATGCCGAGCGGGCGGTCCATGTCGGTGATCAGCGCCTCGACCTTCGTCCCCGACCCGGCCGCCGCGGCGATGAGCGACTCCGCCAGCGCCTTCGAGTCCTGGTACTTGCGCATGAACGCGCCGCTGCCGGTCTTCACGTCGAGGATCAGCGCGGAGGCGCCCATGGCCAGCTTCTTCGACATGATCGACGCCGTGATGAGCGGCAGCGATTCGACGGTGCCGGTGACGTCGCGCAGCGCGTAGATTTTCTTGTCCGCCGGCGCGATACCCTCGGTCGACGTCGAGATCACGCAGAAGACGTCGTTGACGCAGCGCTCGAACTCCTCGCGCGACAGCCGCGCGTTGAAGCCGGGAATCGCTTCGAGCTTGTCGAGAGTGCCGCCGGTGTGCCCGAGGCCGCGGCCGGAGAGCATGCCGATCTTGATGCCGCACGCGGCGACCCACGGCGAGAGCACGAGCGACACCTTGTCGCCGACGCCGCCGGTGGAGTGCTTGTCGGCGATGAAGTCGTACGAATCGCGGAGGTGCCACTGCTCGCCCGAGCGGAGCATGGCCTGCGTCAGCGTCGCCATCTCGGTGCCGGTCATGCCGTTGATCGCGATGGCCATCAGCAGCGCGGACATCTGGTAGTCGGGGATGGTGCCGCGGGTGTAGCCGTCGATGAAGAACTCGATCTCACGCGGCTCGAGAGGCGCGCCGCGCCGCTTGCGGTTGAGAAGCTCGTAAACGCTGTAGTCGCTCATGGTGGCCGCATTCTAGCGGCCCACCGCATGAACGCGCGCGGGCTCGGCGAGCGTGAGCACAGGCATCGCGCCCTCGAACGACAGCGTGAACAGCGCGTCGGGCGTGACCACGATCGAACGCGGGATCATGTTCGGATCGACGAGCGGCGGACGTTGATCGTCGTCGAGGATGTGCCCGTCCGCGTCGAGCCGTTTCGCGAACGGCGTGAAGAACACGACGAAGCTCGAGCCGTTCCAGCGGACGTAAACCGGCGCGCGCGGATAGGTCCAGAGGTACTCGACACCGCGCGGCATGTTGCCGTCGTCATCGACGAAAACGTAGCGGATGTCCCACGGTCCCGTGCCGCTGACGACGAATCCGTGCGGGCCTGCGGCCACGTCATGCCAGTCGTTGATCGGCACCTGCAGCGGACCGCTGACCCGATTGCCGTCGCGGTCGACGACGAGCATCCGCATCTCGGAGGCGAGCAGCGGCGAATGGACGACCGACCCGAAGAACTGGCGATAAAGAATGAGGTAGCGGTGGCCGTCGTAAGCGAGACGCCACGGGCGCAGCTCGAACGTGTTGCCGGCGAGCGGCAGGCCGAGCGCGACCGTGCCGTCGCGCAGCACGACGCCGCCACGGATCGCGTAGCCCGGCTCTTCCCAGACGAGCGCGATGCCGTTCTCGATCGCGGTGATGGCGGGCGAGGTCGCGTTTTGCGCCACGCGGATCGGCGGCCCGGCGAGGTCGCCGTCGCGAGAGAGGCGCTGCACTTCGAGCCCGTTCGCGTCGACCCACGCGACGAAGTACATCGAGCCGTCGAATGCGATCTGCGGGATGCCGTGGCCGAGGACGATGCCGGAGCTGATTTTCTGCGAGCGCGGCTCGGCGAGCGCGAAGCGCGCGTTGCCGTTTGCATCGTCCCAGGTGATGCCGATGTGAGTGCCGTCGAAGACGCCGAGGAGGGCGATGAGGAGGATGGGGAAGGTCATTCGGTCGTGATACGTTCGCGGCGGCGTGAGCGTCACGAAAGCCGTCATTCTCCTCAGCGGCGGACTCGATTCCGCCACCGTCCTCGCCATCGCGCGGAGCGAAGGCCGCGTCTGCCACGCGCTGTCGATCGTCTACGGCCAGCGGCACGAAGTCGAGATGCAGGCGGCGAAACGGATCGCGACGACGTACGGCGTCGAAGAGCACGTCATCGAGAAGCTCGACCTGCGGATCTTCGGCGCGAGCGCGCTCACCGCCGACATCGACGTCCCGAAAGACGCGGTCGATGCGCCCGGCATCCCGGTGACCTACGTCCCGGCGCGCAACACGATCTTCCTCGCGCTGGCCCTCGGGTTCGCCGAGGCGCGCGGCGCGCAGGAGATCTGGCTCGGCGTGAATGCAGTCGACTTTTCCGGATATCCCGACTGCCGTCCGGAGTTCCTCGACGCCTTTCAGCAGGTCATTCTCCGCGGCACGCGCAGCGGGATCGAGCAGGGCGAGCCGCGACTCGTCGCGCCGCTGATCTCGATGTCGAAGGCCGACATCATCCGCAAAGGCCTCTCCCTCGGCGTCGACTATTCGCTGACGCATTCGTGCTACGACCCGAGCCCCGACGGCCTCGCCTGCGGACACTGCGACTCGTGCCTCCTGCGCAGCCGCGGATTCAGAGAAGCGGGCGTGCCCGATCCGACGCACTATGCGCGTCCGTCGTAGCGTCATCATCGCCGCCGCGGCGACGATCATCGCGGCGCTGCTGCGCCTTCCGCACCTCGATCGCGCCAGCTTCTGGCTCGACGAGATCATCGATTTCGATGCGGCGACGAAGATCATCCGCGCTCCGTGGTGGAGCTGGATCACCGGCTTCGGACGGGAGCACGGGCCGCTCTTCTTCGCCACGCAGCTCTGCGGCCGGATTTTCTCGTCTCCCGAGGTTGCGGCCCGCATCGCGCCGGCGCTCCTCGGCGCGCTGACGATTCCGATGCTGTGGCTCGCCGCGCGCGCGGCACGCACGGACGCGATCACCGCCGCGGGAGCCGCGCTGCTCCTCGCCATCTCGCCGCTGCACGTCTACTACAGCCGCGAGGCGCGTCCGTACGGATTGCTGATGCTACTCGCGACGCTCGCGTTGATCGCGCTGTTGCGCGGGAACATCGCGCTGTTCGGCGTGGCGATCGTCGCGGCCGCGTACACGACCGGCGTCTCCGGTCCGCTGATCGTGACGTGCGGCATCGCCGCCGGCGCGGCCGCGGTGCTCACGCGCGATCGTGCGCTGCGTCTGCGCTACGCAATCGCCGCGGTCTGCTGCATCGCCGCAACGGGCCTCGTCACGTTGATCTATCGCGAGAAGCCGGGCGCCGCGACGGCCGGCTTTCCGCCGCTCGATGCGCGATTCTTCAATGAGCTCGTGCAGTCGTTCGCGTTGCAGGTGCTGCCGCCGTTCGACACGCGGCGCGCGGCGTACGTGCTGCTGCTGCTCGCGATCATCGGCGCGATCTACCTCGTGAGACGCGATCGCGTCCTCGGCACCATCGTGACCGCGTTCGCAGTCGGGCCAGTCATTGTCGGCCTCTCCGCGCTGGCCTGGCTGCGGCACTGGTACAACGTCCGCTACATCTGCTGTGCGCTGCCGGCGTACGTCCTGCTCGCGGCGGCGGGCATCGCTGCGATCGCGTCGTGGGCAAAACGCGAGACGTTCGCCGTCGCGATCGCGGCCGCGGCGCTGCTGGCCTTGGGCAGCCAGATGCTGCCCGCGGCGCGCGAGGAGTCGTATCGCAAATTCGACTGGCGCAGCGCCGCGTCGACGATCTGGCATCACGCCGCGCCGGGCGACGCGGTGCTGACCGAGAACGGCTGGACGACCGTCTGCCTCGAGTTCTATCTGCGGCAGCTGCCGCCGCGCGTGGAGCTCGCGAACGCCGCCGAATCGATGGCCATCGCCGGCCACTGGTACCGGACGCACACGCCGCTCTGGATCGTCCGCGCCGGTTACGAGCCCGATTCATCCGTCTCGGCGTGGAGCTGCGGCTTCCCCGTGCTCCTCGCCGACCGCCGCGAGGATTTCCGCGTGCACTACGCGCCGTCGCTCGGGCACTTTCTGCAGAACCGCGCGCTCGAACCGGAGCTGCGCACGTTGAGCGAGCAGTTCGACGGCGACGGCTGCTCGATCCTGTTCGGTCCGGACGACGACGTCTTCGCGATGAGCGGCTGGGCCGGCATCGAAGGAGATCCCGGCGACTATCGGCGCTGGGCCATGAATCGCGAGGCGGCGATCCTCCTGCCGGTGCATGGCGCGAGCGATCGCACGATCCGCTTCCGCACGCTGCCCGCGGGCAACGATCAACGCGTCCGACTTTCGCTCGACGGCCACGACCTCGGCGAGCTCGCGATGAAGCCGGGGTGGAACGACTACGAAGTCGCCGCGCCGAAAACCGCGTGGAGCGGCGTGCGCCACACGTTGACGATGCACTTCGAGCAGGCCGTCGTGCCGCCGAACGATCCGCGGGCATTGAGCGCGATGTTCGAGAGCATTTCGGTCGCGCCGCTGAATGCCGCGCCGCCGCCACCGCTGCCGCTGCATCCGATCCGCCTGCAGGAATTCGACAAACAACCCGAGACGCAGCCATCGCGCTACACGTTCGCCGGCACCGATCCGCGCGCGTTGCGCCGCGTCATTGCGCGACTCGGATTCGATCCCGAGCTTGCATCGAAACGGATGACGGTCGAGCAGCTGACCGCCGCGTTCCTCGATCAATCGGTCTGCACCGACGACGCGACGTTTGCGCGGCACGCGTACTGGGCGCTGGTCGGCCGCGACATCGGCGAGCCGTACGCGCGCTGGCTCGCCGAGCACCGGAAGGACCGCCGCGAGCGGGGCCGCCTGATCCACGGCCTGATCGAGACTCCGGAATTTCCGGTCCGGCGGGCGAAGTAAGATCGACGCAGATGCGCATCACGGAGATCTTCCATTCGATCCAGGGCGAGTCGTCGCACGCCGGGCGGCCGTGTGCGTTCGTCCGCCTGACCGGCTGCAACCTCCGCTGCACGTGGTGCGATTCGGAGTACACCTTCACCGGCGGCGAGCGGATGTCGATCGACGAGATCGTCGACCGCGTGAAGAGCTACGGCTGCAACCTCGTCGAGGTCACGGGCGGCGAGCCGCTGGCGCAGGCCGAATCGTTCGACCTGATTCGGCGGCTCTGTGATGAAGGCTTCGAGGTGCTGATCGAGACCTCGGGGTCGATCGACGTCGCGCCGGTCGACCCGCGCGCGAAGCTGATCCTCGACATCAAATGTCCCGGCTCGGGCGAGGTCGAGAAGAACCGCTGGTCGAACCTCGACATCCTCCGTCCGCACGACGAGATCAAGTTCGTGATTGCCGACCGCACCGATTACGAGTGGGCGCGTGACCTCGTCGCCGAACGGAAGCTCGATCGCTGGATCGTCCTCTTCTCGCCGGTGTGGGGAGCGATGGACATGAAATCGCTCGCCGAGTGGATGCTGGCCGACCGCGTGCCGGCGCGCTTCCAGACGCAACTGCACAAGCACATCTGGGGAGCTGATGTAAAAGGAGTGTGATGACGAAGCTCGATCACATCGGAATCGCCGTTCGCTCGCTCGAGGCGGCGAAGATTTACCAGGCGCTCGGACTCGAGGTCGGGCACACCGAGGTCGTCGAGTCGCAGGGTGTGCGGACGGCATTTCTCTCGGTCGGCGACTCGAACCTCGAGCTGCTGGAGCCGACCGGGCCGGAATCGACGATCGCGAAATTCATCGAGAAGCGCGGCGAAGGGATTCATCACATCTGCCTCCGCGTAGACGACCTCGAGTCGCATCTCGTACGTTTGAAAGCCGAGGGGTATCGGCTGATCAACGAGCACCCGGTGCCGGGGGCGCATGGATGCCGCGTCGCGTTTCTGCATCCATCCGCGGGGAACGGCGTGTTGATCGAATTGAGTGAGAAGAACGAGCCATGATCGAAGGCTTCCACGAATCGTCGCTGGTGATCGTGAACCTGGTGAATCCGAAGGAGAAATTCTTCGGCGTCCTCGGCTCGCTCTCCGCGGCCGGCGTCACGATGCGCGCGATCAACCTCGATTCGTTCGAGGACTGGATCCGCCAGATCGCGCACGCCGAGGACGAACAGCCGGACATCGCCATGATCACGATGTTCATCCCGCTGTTCCGCGTCGAACGGATCTTTCTCGACGAGCCGGCCGGGACGATCAAGTCGTACGGCGAGCGGTTCGAGGACGTCGTCGGGATGACGGTCAGGAAGTACCTGGGTCTGTAGTTGGTAGTTGGTAGTTGGCGGTAGCTACGGCAAACGGCCAACTGCCCCCTGTCAACTACGGAGCGTGATATGGTCCCCCGTCGCGAAAATCACTGCGGAGGCAGTCCACACATGCGGACATTCTCTCGGTCGCTGGCCATCACCCTGATCGCCGTCGCGGCCCTCATCGGATGCAATAAAGAAAAGTCGGAATCGGAACAGCAGACGTTCGCCTTCGTCGTCTACCCGGGCGCGAAGTACCTCCCGCAGATCACCGACCTCTTCAAGCAGGCCAGCAAGATCGTCAAGCCGAACGAAGAGCCGGCGCAGTACGCCGTCTACGACACCGACGCGCCGATCGAGGACGTCGCCACCTGGTACGCGAACAACTACGGCTACGGCAAAGTCGCCGCCGACTCGACGAACAACCTCAGCGCCGCGAAGCCCGCCGCCTATTTCCGCACGGGCGACCTCGCCGCCGACGCGAAGGCGACGCAGGACATCATCAAAAAGCTGAACGCGAATGCCGACGTGTCCAAGGCAATCGGCTCGTACAAGGCGGCGGAGATCGAGGCGAAGCCGAACCGGCCGCACGTCACGATCGAGCGTCCGTACTTCGACCCGACGAAGTCCGAGGTCGTGAATCGAACGCTCATTCTGATGTTGAGGCAATGAGCCCGCGCCGCGCGCTCATCGTCGGCCTCGGCGCGATCGGCAACTCGATCGCGCTGGCCCTCCGCGACAGCTGGGAATTCACCTTCATCGACAAGCCCGACGTCACCGACTTCCTCGGCGTGACGAAAGGCCGCGGCCATTTCGACGACGACGTCGACATCACCATCCTTGCCACGCCGGAAGATGCGGCGCTCGAGCTGCTGCCGCAGACGCGCGGCGTCGTGACCTCGGTCTGCAGCCTCATGGGACCGCTGCGCCGCGCGGCGACGGGCGAATTCGTGGCCGGACATCCGATGGCCGGCACGGAGAAGAGCGGTGTCGCGGGAGCGAACGCGCGGATGTTCGTCGACACGATCTGGTATCTCGACCGCGAGCATCCGATGGCGCGGCAACTGGCCGAGGATTGCGGCGCGACCGTCGAGATCATCGACACCGAGGAGCACGATCGCCGCGTCGCCCTCGGCAGTCACCTGCCGCAGGTCCTGTCGACCGCGCTCGCCGCGTACCTGCACGGCAAAGATCCGATCTCGGGGCCCGGACTGAAGACGTTTCTGCGACTGGCGGGATCGGGCATCGAGATGTGGAAGCCGCTGATCGCCGACAATCGCGACAACATCGCGCCGCACGCCGAGGGCGTCGCGCGCGTCGTGCGCGAGATGCTGGAAGGCGATCCGGCCGAGGCGTTTCGCAAGGCCAATGAGCTCTACGAAACACTGAAATGAATCCGACCTGGCTCTACGTGGGAGTGGTCTACGCCCTGGCGATCTGGCTCGCCCGGCGCGGCGGCGTCGTCATCCCGGTGCGCGTCGCCACCTTCTTCTATGCGCTGGTCCTGATCTTCATGTGGAAGCCGCTGACCGGCGGCTGGGTCAACATCCCGATCGACATCGTGCACACGCTGCCGCCGTGGTTGCGCGTCGCGCACACGAAGGGCTCGCTCAACGGGCAGATGAACGACATCGTGCTGCAGATCGTGCCGTGGGCGCATCAGTCGCGCGAGGCGTTGAAGTCGTTCACGCTGCCGCTGTGGAACTCGATGACCGGCTCCGGGTATCCGCTGCTGGCGAACGGGCAGAGCGCGCCGTTCTCGATCGTGCGGCTGCTCGCGCTGCCGCTGCCGCTGGCGTGGTCGGTGACGGCGGAAGCGGCGTTCAAGATCCTCGTCGCGCTGACGTTCACGTACCTGCTCGCGCGGCGCCGCACGTACGGCGAGCTCCCGAGCGCGATCGGCGCGGTCTGCTTCGGTTTCTGCACGTTCGTGCACGTCTGGCTGCACTTCCCGCTCGGCACCGCCGCGGCATTCATCCCCGCCGCGGTCTACTCCGTCGACCTGATGGCGGAGCGCGTGACGTACCGCCGCTTCGTCTTCACCGCCGTGCTGTGGGGCTCGATGCTCTACAACGGGCATCCGGAGACCGTGTCGCACGCGGCGTTCCTCTGCGGCATTTACATGCTGTGGATCTGGATCGTCGAACGAGGCACGACCTTCAAGAAACTCGCGCTCACCGCCGCGGCGCTCGCATGCGGCGGGATGCTGGCGATGCCGTTCATCGCCCCGTTCCTCGAGGCCGTGCCGCGCTCGAAGCGCTACCAGCAGCTGCTCGTGCAGCCGCACACGATCGGCATCTTCTCCGACTGGCCGTCGAAGGTGCTGCTGATCGAGCCGACGTTCTTCGGCCACGTTCCGGTGGAGAAAGCGTGGGTCGGCGCCGCGTCCGCGGAAGGACTCGAAGGCGCCTGCGGCATCCTCGCGCTCGCCGCGCTGGTCGCGCTCGCGTTGCGCGCCATCGCACTGCGCCGCTTCCGCGACCGCGAAGTCTTCTTCGTCCTCGCCACGATCTTCTTCATCGGCGTCGTCCTGGGCTGGCCGGGCATCAGCAACATCTTCACCGCGATCTTCAAGCTCGCGGCGAACGCGCGCTTGCGTTCGATGCTCTGCTTCCTCGGCGCGATGATGACCGCCGGCATGCTCGACTTCGTGCGCCGCGAGCGTGCGTGGCCGTACCTCGTCGGCATCCTAGGCGCCGCGACCACGCTCTTCCTGCTCATCACGCGCGTCGATTTCCCGCCGGGCGGCTACGCCTTCTCGACCGCCGTCATCAACATCCTGCCGAGCATGATCGTCCTCGCGCTCGCGGCGCTCGTGCCGCTGGCCGGCAGCTACAAGCACGCGGTCACGATGCTCGTCGCGGTCGCGGTGATCGTCGAAGTCTTCAGCTTCAACTACGGCTGGAACCCGGACGAGCCGATCGAGTTGTTCTACTCGAAGACGCCGCTGATCGAGCAGCTGGAAAAACTGAAAGCGCAGCATCGCTCCAACGATCCGTTCCGCATCGTCGGCATCGGGCCGGTGCTCTTCCCGAACCTCAACGCGATGTTCGGCCTCGAGGACGTGCGCGTGCACGATCCGATGGCCAACGGCCGCTACCTCGGCATCCTGCGCGTGCGCGGCGATTACGACCCGACGAACTACTTCGCGAAGTGGGACAAGCTCGATTCGCGGATGCTCGATTACCTCAACGTCCGCTACCTCATCGCCGACGACTACGAAGAGGTGAAGGACTACCAGCGCTATCAGCAGATCTACAAAGGGAAAGACGGCCGCATCTTCGAGAACCGCGACGTCATGCCGCGCTTCTTCCCGGTGCCGAACGTGATCCTCGAGTTCAAGCGCGATCACTTCGCGCGGCTGCTGATGGACCAGAAAGAGTTCCGCGACACCTGCATCACGAACAAGCTGCCGGTGGACAACGATCAGGAGCGCAGCGACCTCCTCGCGCCGCGGCCGGCGGGCTCACCGCAGGCGAAGGTGGTGATCGGGGAATCCACCCCGACGGACTTCCGGATGCACGTCAGCGCGCCGCGCTACACGATGATCGTCAGCAGCCAGCCTTCGTGGCCGGGTTGGCGCGTCGAGTCCAACGGCCGCAAGCTGCGCGCGCTCGAGGTCAACGGCGCCTTCATCGGCTTCGTCGTGCCGCCGGGCGAGAACGAGGTGCGCGTCTGGTACGCGCCGTGGTCGTTCCGCATCGGCGTGATCTGCATGTTCCTCACGCTCGCGGGACTTATCGCGTTCCCGCTAGCCCGACGCGCTGCTCCAGCTCGATGAAGCGCGGATCGCCGCGCAACGGCGCGAAGCTCGGCGCGACCTTGATGAAGACGAGCAGCTCCGCCCGCTCCGCGTACGCCTTCCGCAACCACTCGAGCGCCTGCTCGCGGTCCCCCAGCCCTGCGTAGCCGACCGCGACGTAAAACGGCGAGACGCCGTTGCGTGCGCGCAATTCGTCGAACAGCTTCTGCGCCTGATCGCGATGACCGCAGCGCGCGTTCGCCTGGATCAGCTGCCCGCGGACGTCGTCGTTGTCGTCGATGGCCCGCGCCTTCGCATACTCCGCGAGCGAGCGCTCGCAATCGCCGTCCTCGAGCAGCGACCAGGCGAGGAACGAACGCGTCAACCAGAGATCGCCGTTCGCCGCGACCGACTTGCCGAGCACCCCGGCCGCGTCGTGCGGGCGTCCGCCGAACAGCAGCGCGAGGCCGAGCTCCCAGTCGGCCTCCGGCGACAGCGGATCGATGCGCGCGAGCTCCGCTTCGCTCACCGCCTCCGGCATGCGGCCGAGGGCCGTCAGCAATTCGCTGTACCACTGGTGCGCGAAGACGTCGTTCGGATTGAGGGCGATGGCGCGGCGGAACTCGCGCTCCGCGCCGGCGAAATCCCAGTCGTAGCGGAAGCGGATCGCGGCGAGCGACGTGTGCGCCTCGGCCAGCGAGTCGTCGAGCTGCAACGCCGCGAGCGCCGCCGCCTTCGCCTTCGGCGCCGCCTCCTGCAGCGGCAGATGGACGGTCGACTGGCGGTAGTACGCGTCGGCCAGCCCGGCGTAGGCGAGCGCGTAGGTCGGATCGATGGCCAGCGCCTGATGGAATTCGTCGACCGCCTTGTCGAAGCCCGCCGCGGTCCAGCTGCGCGAGTGATAGACGCCGCTGAGGTAGAGCCGGTGCGCCTCGATGTTGTCGGTGTAGCGGCGCGTCAGCTGCGCGCGCTCGGCGGGGGTGAGCCGCAGCGCGAGCGCGGTGGCCAGCCGCTCGGCGATCGAATCCTCCACCGCGAAGATGCTGCTGAATTTCTCGTCGAGCGTCTGGCCCCACACCGCGGTGCCGCCGGCGACGTCGTACAGCCGCACCGTCACGCGCACCTGCTCGCCGGCGCGCTGGATCGAACCGTCGAGCACCGAGTCGACGCGCAGCTGGCGGCCGGCGGCGACCGGCTCGACGTCGGCGCGATCGAAGCGGCGGATCGCGCGCGTCGGCCGGACGACGAGTCCGTGTACGTTGCTCAGCCGCGTGATCAGGACGTCGGTCATCCCGATGCCGAGGTATTCGTCGCTCGACCCGAGGGATTTGAACGGAAGGATGGCGATCGAGCGGTGCGGGCGCGGGGCCGGTTTGGGCAGGAGGAACGCGGCGAGGGCGAGGACCGGAATCGCGGCGAGCAGCCAGGCCGCCTTCTTCTTCGCGGGCCGTGGGAGTTTCTCGACCTGCACTTCGCCGACGAACCGGTAGCCCCGCCCCGGCACGGTCCGGATGTACCGCCCTTCGTCCGGCCGCTCCCCCAGCACTTTGCGCAGCGCGGAGATCTGCTGCGTCAGGTTGTTCTCGTCGACGACCGAATCGGGCCAGAGGAGCTCCATCAGCTCGCGCTTCTCGACCACGCGCGCCCGCTCGCGCACGAGGACGATCAACGTATCGAGCGTCTTCGGCGTGAGCGTCAGCGGCTCGCCGTCGCGCAGCAGCAGGCGGCGCTCCGGATCGAGCAAAAACGGCCCGAACTCCACTGAATTCACGAGATTCATGATTTTCAGGGGTGGTTTCTAACGACTTTCAGCGGTCCCCACCCCCAAGTTACGGCCAAACCGAACGAAAGGATCGCAATCATGAATCGCTGGATCACTCTCATCATCATTCTTCTCGCCGCCACCACGACCTTCGGACAGGCCCTCACCGGCACCTGGGTCACCACCGTCACGCCTCCGATCGAGGCGGGTGTGCCGCCGTTCCAGCTCGTCTTCACGTTCAACGCGGACGGCACGCTGCTCGCCACCGGCACCGGCGGCGAGCTGCCGGCCCTCGGCAATCCGTGTCACGGCGTCTGGACCGCGAATCGCGTCACGTACGTCTGCTTCGATTTCGACTCGTCGCTGCAGAACGTCGGCATGGACAAGATCCGCGGCGTCTTCGACGTCACCGCGCGGACGCTGACCGGACGCCTCGACCTCACGAACTTCGATCCGAACGGCAACGAGGTCTTCAGCGCCTGTTGCGCCACGATCGCAGGCACGCGCCTCGAGGTCGAGCGGCTGCCCGAGCCGGACGCGATGCGGGAGAAGGACGGGGAACGGTTTCGGAGGCAGTGACGAGGTTGCCGGGGCCGCAAACGATGAGGCGTGCGTTAACGTATCAATTGAAATGAAACCGCTCGTCGCGTTTGCGGTCCTGCTCCTCGCGCCCGTAGTCCTCGCGCAAGGTGGGCCCGTGCGCCGCCGCGCCATCACACCGTCCCCGGCGAAGCATCGCGTCATCACTCTGGCAGCGTCGAAAGACAGCACCCTTTACGAGATGCTCGACGGATCGGTGTCGAACGGTGGCGGGAGCCATCTCTTCGTCGGCACGACCGGCAACGGAGGGGTGCGCCGCGCCCTGCTGGCGTTCAACATCGCATCGCAGATTCCGGCCGGCAGTCATGTGACGCGCGCGGTGCTCACGCTTTCGGCGGCGGGAGGGCCCGGCACCGCGCCGATGTCGCTGCATCGCATCACCGTGAACTGGGGCGAGGGCGCATCGGTCGCGCCGGGGGGATTCACCTGGGGAAACAGCGACGGGCGGGGAACGTCGGCGCAGCCCGGCGACGCGACGTGGCTTCATACGTTCTTTCCCAATCAGCGATGGACGAAGCCGGGAGGCGACTTCGAGGCCACTCCGGACGCGACCGCGCCGGGCGGTTCGGTGAAACTCACCTGGGAATCGCCCGCGATGATCACGCGCGTGCAGCAATGGCTCGATCAGCCGGCGACGAATTTCGGCTGGATGATCAAGAGCGACGAGTCGGTGCCACGGACGGCGAAGAAACTCGACAGCCGCCAGACGTCGTTCGGGACGGCGCCGGTGCTGACGATCGAGTTCGACGTCGCGCCGTGACGATCGCTAGCGGAACTTCTTGTTCAGCCGTTCGCGGGCGATGCCGTCGACGCGCGCCAGCGCCGGCGTCAGCACCTCGCGCTGCTTGGCCACGAGCTGCGCGATCCCGCCCTTCGCCAGCGCCAGCATCGCCTGCATCTCTTCCTCGCTGAAGCTCTGCACCTCGGCGGTTCCCTGCAGCTCGACGAAGCGCCCTTTCTCGGTGGCCACGACGTTCATGTCGACGTGCGCCTTCGAGTCCTCGGCGTAGTTGAGATCGAGCGACGGCGTCGGCCCGATCATCCCGACCGAGACCGCGGCCACCCACTCGTTCACGGGCCAGCTCTGCATGTGTCCGTCGATGTACACGCGCGACAGCGCCAGCACCAGCGCGACATAGGCGCCGGTGATCGACGCGGTGCGCGTGCCGCCGTCGGCCTGGATCACGTCGCAATCGATCCAGATCGTCCGCTCGCCGAGGAGCTCGGGGTTGACCGCGGCGCGAAGGGAGCGGCCGATGAGACGCTGGATCTCCATCGTGCGGCCGCCCTGCTTCCCTTTGGCCGCCTCGCGCTCGGTGCGCTCGGTCGTCGCGCGCGGCAGCATGCCGTACTCCGCGGTGACCCATCCCTTGCCGCTGCGGTAGAGGAACGGCGGGACTTTTTCCTGGATCGACGCGGTGCAGATCACGCGCGTGTCGCCGACCTCGATCAGCGCCGAGCCTTCCGCGTGCTTGTTGAAATGAGGGGTAATGCGGACGGGACGCAGCTCGTCTGATGCGCGGCCGTCGCCGCGAGGTTTCGTTGTGCTTGTCGTAGTGGTCATGACGCGGCGCCCGCAGGTGTGGCGACCTTCTCCTCGATCACCGCCCCTTTCGGGACGACGACGATCCCCGACTCGGTCACCGTGAAGCGCTGCCGGTCGGATTCGAGATCGTATCCGATCGTCGTCCCCGGCGGAATCTTCACGCCCTTGTCGATGATCGTGCGGCGGATCTTCGAATGCCGCCCGATCTCCACGCCGTCCATCAGGATCGACTCGTCGACGTCGGAGTAGGAGTGGATGCGCACGCGCGGGTGCAGCACGCAGCGGTTGATCGTGCCGCCGGAGATGATCACGCCGTCGCTGACCATCGAATCGGTGGCGATGCCGATGCGCTGCGACTGCGCGTCGGCGAAGACGAACTTCGCGGGCGGCAGGTTCAGCGGCGCAGAGATCAGCGGCCAGCTCGGGTTGTAGAGATTGAACAGCGGCGTCACGGAGACGAGGTCCATCGACGCCTCGAAGTACGCGTCGACCGTGCCGACGTCGCGCCAGTAGCCGCGGTTGATCTCCGCCTCGCCGGGGATGAAGTTCTTCGCGAAGTCGTACGCGTAGACCTTCATCCGCTTGTACATGCTGGGGATGATCTCCTTGCCGAAGTCGTGGGCGGAGTCGCGCAACGCGTTGCGCTGCAGGACGTCGATCATCACGTTCGACTTGAAGATGTAGTTGCCCATCGACGCCAGCACCATGTCGGGCCGGCCGGGGATCGTCTTCGCCCCTTCCTTCGGCTTTTCGACGAAGCCGGTGACTTTCCACTCGTCATCGACTTCGACGATGCCGAAGTGATGCGCCTCGGTCAGCGGCACCGGAATGGTGGCGATGGTCAGGTCGGCGTCGATGGCGATGTGCTCCTGCAGCATCTGATTGACGTCCATCTTGTAGATGTGATCGCCGCCGAAGACGCAGACGAAGTCGGGACGCTCGTCGAAGATCAGCTCGAGGTTCTGGAAGACCGCATCGGCCGTGCCGCGGAACCAGAACGGCCCCTTGCGCATCTGCGCCGGCACGACGTCGACGTACTGCCCGATCTCCGGCACGAGGCGCCAGGTGCGCGTGATGTGCTCGATCAGCGAGTTCGATTTGAACTGCGTGAGGATTTTGATTTTGGTGAAGCCGGAGTTGACGAAGTTGTTGATGACGAAGTCGATGATGCGGTAGCGCCCGCCGAATGGAACGGCCGGTTTCGCGCGATCGCGCGTGAGCGGGTAGAGGCGTTCGCCCATCCCACCCGCCAGAATCATCGTCAGCACATTGCGCCGCGAGAGTAAGGAGTACATCGATACCTGCCGCAGATCGATTGTTGTACGACAGGAGGAGGCAAAGCAAATCAGCTGCCTTCCCGACGGAGGGAGTGCGGCGGCTTGCCGCCGCCCTGGAGTGCGGCAGCTTGCTGCCGCTACGTGGAGTAGAAAATTTGCATTCGCCAAAACTCCGAGGGAACCTCGGCCGTCATGAGCTGGTCACACGCTCCCCTGCACACGCCCTCCTCCACCGGCATCTTCATCGCCACCTGCGGCACCTACCTGAAACGCCCCCTCTACCACCGCCCCGCCGATCTCGACCTCTTCCAGCAACAGCTCTTCGCCGTAGCAAAGGAGCACCAGTTCCTGGTTCACGCCTGGTGTCTCCTCCGCAATCACTACCACCTGATCATCGACGCCGGCCGGGAGACGCTCGAGGTGTTCTTCCGCCACCTGCATTCGATCGCGGCCGTGTCAGCTGCCTTCCCACTCACCCGCGCGGGCTCACGATCGCTGCGGTTGCGCGGTTGCGCGGATGCGCGGATGCGGCGTGCGGGGGCCGCCGCGGAACCGCGTAACCGCGCGACTGCGCAACCACTGAAGCGGGCAGCAAGCTGCCGCACTCCGGGGCGGCGGCAAGCCGCCGCACTCCACGTATACTTCCGGGCGACCCATGGCGGACAAGGACTATTACGACATCCTCGGCGTGAAGAAGACGGCGAGCGACGACGAGATCAAGAAGGCGTACCGCACACTTGCCAAGAAGTTCCATCCGGACAAGAACAAGGGCGACAAGACCGCGGAGACGAAGTTCAAGGAAATCTCCGAGGCGTACGCGGTGCTGAGCGACAAGGAGAAGCGCGACCAGTACGACCGTCTCGGCAAAGAGGCGTTCGGCGGCGGGAATCCGTTCGGGCCGGGCGGGCCGTTCGCCGGCTTCGACTTCTCGCAGTTCACCAATCGCGGCGGACGTTCCCGCGGCGGGACGCGCACGCGCACCACGTCGAGCGGCAACTTCACCGACATCTTTTCCGATCTCTTCGGCGGCGGTGGCGGCGCGCCGTCCGACAGCGGTTACGACTCCGGCATGCGCGGCCCCGACACCGAGGCCGAGCTGACCATCGACTTCCGCGACGCGGTGCTCGGATCGACCATGGAGCTCAACGTCAACGGCTCGTACGTGAAAGTGAAGATCCCCGAGGGCATCGGCGACGGGCAGAAAGTGCGCCTCCGCGGCAAGGGGGGCGTCGCCTTCGCCGGCGGACCGGCGGGCGATCTCAACGTGCTGATTCACGTCCGTCCGCACCCGTTCTACGAGCGGAAGGGCGACAACATCCATATCGATCTGCCGATCACGGTCAGCGAAGCCTTACGCGGCGCGGAGGTCGACGTCCCGACCATTCACGGCCCGGTCCGTGCACGCATCCCCGCGGGCACCCAGGGAGGGCAGACGTTCCGGCTCACCGGCAAGGGCGTGAAGAAAAAGGGCGATCACTACTACCGCGTGATGATCGTGCTGCCGAAAGATCCTCCCGCCGATGCCGTGGACAAATTCGAATCGGCGTACCAGGAGAATCCGCGCGCCAACCTCAGAACGGCGCTTTGATGGGATGAATATCGAGCTGTTGCGCGCCGACATCTCGTCGATCAAGGTCGACGCTCTGGTTTACCCGTCGCAATCGCAGCACATCGACGGCGTCGGCGAAGTGCCGTCCGGCAGCGCCGTCGTGACCAGCGCCGGGAACCTGCTCTGCAAGTTCGTGATCCACGCCGTCGGTCCGCGCGGCGACGATGCCGACCGCGAAAAGATCCTGCGCGACGCCACGCGCGCCGCGCTCGAGCGCGCCGAGGAACTGGCCATCGCGTCGGTTGCGTTCATGTCGTCGAAGAGCGGAATGTTCGGCTTCCCGATCACTTTCTGTGCGCCCGTGATGCTGAAAACGACGGTCGCCTTCCGCAACCGCGCGCGCTCGCTGCAGCGGGTGGTCTACTGCCTCTTCGGCACCGAGGCCTACGACCAGTTCCGCAACGTGCTGGACGAGATCGAACCGTGAACGGCCGCGTCTTCGTCATCGGCGACTCGCACATCGGGCTCGGCGAAGGCGCCGAGAAAGACGTCATCGCCTGGATCGACCGGCTCGAAAAACTGCAGCCGAAAGCGCTCTACCTCAACGGCGATCTGTTCCACTACCTCATCGCGCATCGCAAGTTCTTCACGCCGGCCGTCGGCAAGGTGTTCGATCGCTTCCGCCGATTGCGCGACGCCGGCGTGCCGGTGCACTACGTCGAAGGCAACCGCGATTTCTTTCTGCACGGCTCGTTCGCCGAGGATGCGGTGAGCGACGTCGCGCTCGAATACACGATCGCGGCGGGCGCGAAGAAGTACCTCGTCGTGCACGGCGACATGATCAACGATCGCGACTGGCAGTACCGCTTCTGGCGCCGCGCGTCGAAGAACGCGCTGTCGAAATTCATGCTGAATTTCATTCCCGGCAAGCGCGCGCGGAAGATCGTCGACGACATGGAGAAGCGCCTCGCGAAGTCGAACTTCAAGCACAAGTCTGTGCTGCCGCTCGACCTGATGGAGCGCTACGGCCGCACGCGCGCCGCCGAGGGCTACACGGACGTGATCCTCGGGCACTTTCACGAAAAGAAATCGATCCCCGCGGGCGACGCGACGGTGACGATCCTCCCGCCGTGGTACGAGACCGGCGAAGCGATGGCTATCGATCCCGCGACCGGCGCCTACGAGTTCGTCACCGTATGAACGTCACCTTTCTCGGCACCGGCACGTCCACCGGCGTTCCCGTCGTCGGCTGCCATTGCCGCGTCTGCACCTCGGACGATCCGCGCAACACGCGGCTGCGGCAGTCGGTGAAGATCGAGGCGCAGGGAAAGCACTTCCTGATCGACACCACGCCGGACCTCCGCCTGCAATTGCTGCGCGATCCGATCCCGCGCCTCGACTTCATCCTCTACACGCACTCGCACGCCGACCACGTGATGGGCCTCGACGACATCCGCCCGTTCAATTTCCGTCAGCGCGAATCGATCCGCGCGTACGCCAACGAGAACACGGCGAAAGCGATCCGCCGCGCGTTCGGCTACATCTGGGATGCGAGCTCGCAGATCGGCGGCGGCAAGCCGCAGCTCGAGCTGTGCGAGATCAGCGGGCCGTTCACGCACGAAGGCATCGACATCGTGCCGCTGCCGGTGACGCACGGCGACTGGACGATCTTCGGCTGGCGCATCGGTCCGTTCGCCTACATCACCGACACGAACGGCATCCCCGACGAAACCGCGCGCCTGCTCGAAGGGGTCGAAGAGCTGGCGCTCGACGGCCTGCGCCTCGCGCCGCATCATCCGACGCATTTCACGATCGGCGAGTCGGTGGAGGCGGCGCGGCGCATCGGTGCGAAGCGGACCTGGATCATTCACCTCGCGCACGAGGTCGATCACGCCGAGGTCGAAGCGACGCTGCCGGATGATGTGCGGCTCGCGTACGACGGTCTGCGGCTGGACTTCGCATGAAAGTGATTCCGAAAATCGATCGCTTCGATGCGACCGTCACCGTGCCGCCGAGCAAGTCGTACTCCGTCCGCGCGCTGCTGCTCGCGGCGATGGCGGAGGGGACGACGACCGTCACGAACTGCCTCGACTCCGACGACACGCGCTACGCGTTCGAAGCGCTGCGCGCGATCGGATTCGAGGTCGGCGGCTCGTTCGCGAAAGGGCTCACCATCGGGCCGCGCGTCAGCATGTCGGCGAACGAGGTCACGCTCTTCATCGGCAACGCCGGCACGGCGATGCGCTTCCTCACCGGCTGGCTCGCATTCACGCCGGGACGCTTCCTGATCGACGGCGAAGAGCGGATGCGCAACCGTCCGATCGGCGACCTGGTCGAGGTGCTGCTGCAGCTCGGCGCCGAGGTCGAGTACGTCGAGCGCGAGGGCTATCCGCCGCTGCGCATCCGCGGCAAGAAGATGCGTGGCGGCTTCGAAGTCGCGATCTCCGCCGACACGTCCAGCCAGTTCGCATCGGCGCTGCTGATGGGCGGCGCGACGCTGCCGGGCGGCATCACCGTCGTGCTGCAGAAGCTCGCCTCGGCGCCGTACATCGACATCACCGCCGACATCCTGATCTCGTTCGGCGCGCGCGTGGAGCGTGACGGCAATCGCGTGACCGTCTCCGCACGGACGCTGCGGCGCGACGAGTATCGCGTCGAAGGCGACTACTCGTCCGCGTCGTACTGGTTCGCCGCCGCGGCCGCGACCAGCGGCATCGCGCGCGTGCGCGGGCTCGCCTCGCCGACCGCGCAGGGCGACGCAGGCTTCGTCGACATCCTCGCGGCGATGGGTTGCAAGGTGACGGTCGCGGACGACGAGATCACGATCGAAGGTCCGCCGAAACTGAAAGGCGGCACGTTCGATTGCGTGAACACGCCCGACATCGTGCCGAGCCTCGCCGCGATCGCGCCGCTGGCCGAGTCGCCGGTGGAGATCGTGAACGTGGCGAACCTCCGCGTGAAGGAATCGGACCGCATCGCCACCGTCACCTCGGAGCTTCGCCGCCTCGGCGCAACGGTGGAAGAACGTCCCGACGGCATGCTGATCCAGCCCGGCTGGTCGAACGAGCCGGCGGTGATCGAGACGCACAACGATCACCGCATCGCCATGGCCTTCGCCGTGGCCGGCCTGGCGCGCGGCGGCGTCACGATCGGCGACGAGCGGGTCGTCTCGAAGTCGTATCCGCGCTTCTGGCGTACATTGGATGAAGTAACCGCGTGATGCCCGGCTGGTATCTTTTCCTCGCGTTTCTGTTCATCGTGGCGAACGGGTTCTTCGTCGCCGCGGAGTTCGCCATCATCCGCGTCCGCCCGACGCAGCTCGCGGAGATCCAGGCGGAAGGAAGCAGCCGCGCGAAGATGGCGCGGCGCATCACGCGGCGGCTGGACAGCTATCTCTCCGCGACGCAGCTCGGCGTCACGCTGGCGTCGCTCGCGCTCGGATGGGTGGGCGAGCCGGCATTCGAAGCAATCATCCGGCCGCACCTGCTGAAGCTCGGCGTGTTCGGCCCCGCGGTGTCGCACTCGATCGCGGCGACGATCGCCTTCATCCTCATCACCGCGCTGCACATCATCATCGGCGAGCTCGGGCCGAAGTACATCGCCATCGACAAGACGCTTCCGGTTTCGCTCGCCGTGGCGCATCCGCTGCGCGGCTTCTACCTGTTGATGTTCCCCGCGATCTTCGTGCTGAACCGGCTGTCGAACTTCCTCCTCAGCGCGGTCGGCATCAAGCCGGCGTCGGAGGGCGAGATGGCGCACTCGCAGGAAGAGCTGCGCATCATTCTGGCGAGCTCGGAGAAAGCGGGCGTCCTATCGGAAGAGAACCGCGAGATCATCGAAGGGGTCTTCCAGTTTTCGAAGCGGACCGCGCGGCAGATCATGGTGCCGCGCACCGACGTCGTGATCCTCTCGACGACGAAATCGATCCAGGAAAACCTCGACATCATTCACCGCACGCGGCACACGCGCTATCCGCTGTGCGAAGGGACGCTCGATCAGACGATCGGCCTCATTCACACGAAGGACCTCTTCCACGCGCAGCTCAAGGGACCGGGCAAACCGCTGATCGAGCTGCGGCGCGAGATGCTGTTCGTGCCGGAGAACTCGACGGTCGAGGCGCTGCTCTCGCAGTTCATCGAGCACAAGACGCACATGGCGGTGGTGCTCGACGAATATGGCGGCGCATCGGGGATCGTGTCGCTGGAGAACATCACCGAAGAGCTGTTCGGGCAGATCCAGGACGAGTTCGATCGCGAGCGGCCGGAGATCGAGCCGCTCGGCAACGGACGCTATCGCGTGCGCGGCGATTACCTCATCGAGGACCTCGCGGACCGGCTCAAAGTCGATGTCGGCGAGCCGGCGGAGGAGACGATCGGCGGCTACGTGGCCGCGCGCCTCGGGCGCGAAGTGGCGCCCGGCGACGCGTGCGAGCTCGGCGAGCTGCGGATCTCGGTGCTGGAGGCGGAACGCTTCCGCGTCCGCTGGGTGCTGGTGCAGATGACCGCGCCGCAGATCGAAGCGGTGGACGAAGAGGAAGAAGAGGGCGAAGCGCTGCAATAGCGCTCCGCCCCGCTCGTCATTACCGTTTGAACAGCTTCGGGAGGTGCGTGACGCGATGCCACAAGCGGCTGAGAACGCCTTCCTCCTGCTCGTGACTGGCGTGACGCGAAACTCGTGATTCCTTCAGAATTCTGTCGGTCTCCTGGATTCGCATGCGACCTCCTTTCAATGACTTAGCTATTGCGAAGGAGATGCCGATCGCGCCCCATGCTGCAGCGCCCGATCGTGATATTCGACCACGATGTCGCGCACCCTTTGCGGGTCGTCCGTGATGTGAATGCTCTCCACGTCCTCGCGCAGAATGTTGTTCTCGGCGAGCACAATGTTCTTCAGCCAGTCGATGAGGCCGCCCCAGTAATCGCTGCCGAAGAGGATCACCGGAAAGTCGGAAATCTTCTTCGTCTGGATCAGCGTGAGCACGCCGAAGATCTCGTCCAGCGTGCCGAAGCCTCCCGGGAACGTGATGAAGGCCTCGGAGTACTTCACGAACATCGTCTTGCGGACGAAGAAGTATCGGAAGGTCATCGACTTGTCGATGAACGGGTTGAGCGTCTGCTCGAACGGCAGCTCGATGTTGCAGCCGATCGACAGCGCCCCCGCCTTGCGCGCCCCTTTGTTCGCCGCTTCCATGATGCCGGGGCCGCCGCCGGTGATGATGGCGAAGCCCGCTTTGCCGATCAGCTCCGCCGTGTGCACCGCGAGGTCGTAGTAGCGGTTCGACAGCTGCGTGCGCGCCGAGCCGAAGATCGACACGGCGGGATAGACCTCCGCCAGGTGATCGAAGCCGGCGACGAACTCGCTGGTGATCCGCAGCACGCGCCACGACTCGCTCTGCAGCGTCTCCTGGCGCGACGGACGATCGAGCAGCTTGCGATCCTCCAGCGATTCGCGCGGTTTCGGCGGGATGTGTACCTCGGTCTTCGGTTCAGTCTCCATGGCCATACATTACACTCGACCGATGCGGCGGTTCGCGCTTCTCCTCCTCGCCGCGCTGGTGGCGCACGGACATCGTCTCGCGCCGCGCATCGACAGCGTCACGCCGTCGAAGCTCACCGCCGGCTCGACCCAGTCCATCGAGGTGGAAGGAAAGAACCTCGGCATCGACGTCACGCTGTCGTTCGGCAAGGACGTCACCATCATCGGCGCGCCGCTGTTCACGTCGCCGACGCACGCGACGATGAAAGTGACGGTCGCCGCCGCCGCGAAACAGGGCGGCGTCGCGGTCGTCGCGACGAACGCCTACGGCTCGAACAGCGGCCCCGGCACGATCTACATCACCGCGAGCGGCAACGCGATCCATCTGACGCGCAGCGGCACGAAGTTCGACTGGAGCGAAGACGTCCCCGGCACCGCGACGTTCTTCCTCTTCGAGCTGCTCGACGAATCGAAACATGTCTCATTCAGCGTTCAGACAAAGCGGACGACGGTCGTGATCGACAGCGAGAAACTGGCCGGCTCGCTCTACGCACGCGTCAGCGGTTACGCCGGCCGGCGCGTGGTAGAGACGAGCGGCCTCGTGCCTCTCGCGCGTTGAGGCGCTACATCCGCATCTTGATCACCGCGGTCTCGACGAGCTTGTCGCCCGGCAGATCGCGCTGCCACGCGGTGGCCTCCACGCTGCCGGTCTCGTGCATGGTCCCGAACGCGGTGCGCACGTGGAAGCGGAGCGTCGAGTGCTCGCCTGCCTGGATGTTACCGAACGTGAAGTGATAGATGTTCGACCCCGGATCGTGCGAGGCGACGACGCCGCGGTCCTGCGTGGCGTCGAGCACAACCAGCTGCGGCGGCAGCTCGACGTCGACGAGCACGTCCTTGATGCTGTTGACTCCGGTGTTCGACACCTGGATGTCGAGGTTATCCTCTCCCGCCTCGGGGAGGTCCTTCGGATGGACGATGTTGAGCTTCAGCAGCTGCCCGCGCGAGGTCAGCGCCATGCCGCTGGTCTTGCAGCCAACGACGAAGACGAGCATGGCCATCGCCAGGATGGCAAGTATCGTGTTTCTTCTCATCTGTTCGTTACCTCCAGCGGGAGAGTGAGTGCAAGGAAATGACCTACTTTCTGGGAGTTGACGGCGGCGCTTCGAAGACCGCCGCGATCGTCACGGACGAGAACGGCATCGTGCGCGGACGCGGCCTGGCCGGCGGCTCGAACCACCTCCGCGTCGGCATCGAAGAGGCCACGCATAACGTCGAGCGCGCGGTGAATCACGCCCTCGTCCAGACCGGCATCGCCATCAAAGAGATCGAGTACGCCTACTGCGGCATCGCCGGATCCGACCATCCGCTGCACCACGAAAAAGTGGTCGAAGCGCTGCGCGCCTTCTTTCCGCGCGGCAACTTCGTCGTCGATACCGACGGCCGCGTCGCGCTCACCGGCGCGATCGGCTTCGGCGCCGGCATCGTGATCATCGCCGGCACCGGCTCCGTCGCGTTCGGCCGCAATGACGAGGGCCGCGAGGCGCGCGCGGGCGGCTGGGGGCCGACGCTCGGCGACGAGGGGAGCGGTTATGCCATCGCGCGCGAAGGGCTCGCCGCGATCGTGCGCGCGTATGACGGCCGCGGCGACGAGACGCTGATGACGCAGCTGCTTTGCAACGAATACGACATGTGCGATCCGAACGATCTGCCGAAGTTCGTCTACGCCGCGACGACGCACGCCGACGACATCGCGCGCTACGGCAGGCTGGTGATCGAGGCGGCGCAGAGCGGCGACGAGATCGCGCTGCAGATCGTCGACAACGCGGGCCGCGAGCTCGCCGCCTGCGTGCTCGCCGTGGCGGAGAAGCTCGAGCTCACGTCGAAGCCGTTCCCGGTCGCGTACGTCGGCGGCGCATTCAACGCCGGCGAAGTGCTGATCGCCCCGATGCGGGAGATGATCACCGCCAGCGCGCGCGAGGCGGTCATCGCGCCGCCGCGCAACACGCCGGTCGAGGGGGCGGCGATGATGGCCATCCGGGCGGCGGGCGGTCCGCGGCGCGAGCGCAGTTGATGCGCAAGCACGCGCTCACCATCGGCACCGGCCTCGTCGCCATCGCCTTCCTCCTCACCGGCCGCGTCACGCTCGCGGCGGCGAAGAAGGCGGTCGACGTCGACCTGCTGCTCGTGCTGTTCGCGCTGCTCGTGGCGGTGGAGATCCTGCGCGAAGCGGGCTGGCTCGATCTGACCGTCGCACTGACGATCTCCCGCTTTCACACCACGCGCGGCTTCGCGCTCGCGCTGATCGCGATCAGCGGCCTGCTCGCGGCGCTGGTGACGAACGACGTCACGCTGTTCGTCGTGATTCCGTTCACCGTCGTGGCCAGCCGCTTCTCCGACTTCGATCTCGAAGACGCCGTGATCCTCGAGATCATCGCCGCGAACCTTCTCGGCAGCCTCACGCCGCTCGGCAATCCGCAGAACCTCTTCGTCTTTCACCGCTCCGGCTGGAGCGCCGCGCACTTTGTCGCCGTGATGCTGCCGTTCGTCGCCGCCGGCGCCGCCGGCCTCCTCGCCGCGGTCTTCCTCCTCGGCCCATCGCGGCCGCTGGTGAAAGCGGATGTGAACCTGCCGCCGCGCAACGTGATCGGCGGCCTCGCCGGCGCGCTCTGCTTCGCGCTCGTGCTGCTGGAGATCGCGCGGCTGATCAACGGCTGGCCGGCGGCGATCGTCGCGCTGATCGCCGGCATCTGGCTGCTGCCGCGACGCCTCTTCGAGCTCGACCTCTCGATCGTGCCGCTCTTCCTCTTCGCGTTCGTCATTGTGGAAGGACTGCCGCGCGTCCAGCTGGGAGGACGGATCTACGTCAGTGCGCTCGCGCTGTCGCAGGTGATCTCCAACGTCCCGGCGACGATCCTCCTCGCGCCGCTCGCGGGCCACGACTGGAAGCCGCTGCTGTACGGCGCGAACGCGGGCGGCTGCGGCACCATCATCGCCTCGCTGGCCAACCTCCTCGGCTGGCGCATCTACGCCAAAGAATCGGGCCGTGACCCGCGGTTTTTCCGCAGGCTCACGGCCCTGAACTTCGCGTTTCTCGCGTGGATCGGGGTGGCGGCGTGGCTACTGCTTTAGGCTCGCATCGCGAATCGCGCGGAACTCATCTCCCGGCACCCAGTTCGGCATGTCGGTGGCGTTCGCCGCCTCCCATCCCAGCCAGAAACCGAGCTGCCCCATCTCCACCGCTTCGGACCAATCCCATTTCGGATCGAACTCGTCGCTCGGCTGGTGATAGCGATGCTCGCGATAGTCGGACGACTGCTCCTTGCCCCAGCCGGCCGGCTTGCCGATGACGTCCTGGCCCGGATCGACCGAGAACGCCGGGACGCCGACCTTGCCGAGGCTGAAGTGATCGGAGCGGTAGTAATGGCCCTGCTCCGGTTCCGGATCGGGCACGATCGTGATGCCCATCCCCTTCGCCACTTTCTGCGCGGTGGGGAAGAACGTTGTCCGCTCGATGCCGTTCATGTAGACGTCGCGCACGCGCCCGAGCTCCGGGATCGCGTCGAAGTTGATGTTCAGCGCGATGCGGCCGGCCGGTACGGACGGATGCTTGCCGTAATACTCGGAGCCGATCAGCCCCTGCTCTTCGGCGGCGACGGAGTTGAAGATGATCGAGCGCTTCGGCTTCGGCGTGGTGTTGGCCCATATGCGTGCCATCTCGATGAGCAGCGCGCAGCCCGACGCGTTGTCGATCGCGCCGTTGTAGATCTGGTCGCCCGTCTTCCCCGGATCGATGCCGAGGTGATCGTGGTGCGCGCTGTAGAGGATCGCCTCGCGGCTCAGCACCGGATCGGAACCGTCGAGCTTCGCCACGACGTTCGCGGTATCGAACGAACGCGACTTGCTGCCGACCGTCCCGGTAAGGTGGTAACCGCCGAGGACGACCGGCTTGAAGTCGCGTGAGGAGGCGGCTTTCGTCAATGCATCGAGGTCCTGGCCCGCGGCCTTGAACAGCTGCCGCGCGACGTCCTGCGTGATCCAGCCGGCGAACTTCAGCGCCGGATCGCCGGGATTGCGGCGGAGGTACGAGTGCTCGCCGCCCCACGAATTCGCGACGACGCTCCACGGATATCCGGCCGCATCGTTCGTGTGGATCAGCAGCACGGCGTCGGCATTCTTCGCGCCGCCGATCTCGTACTTGTACGTCCAGCGGCCGTAGTACGTGCGCGCCTTGCCTTTGAACAGGTCGGGCTCCGCGGCGCTGGCCGGCGGATCATCGACCAGCATCACGAGCGTCTTCCCCTTCGTGTCGAGGTTCTTGTAATCGTTCCACTTGTACTCAGGGGCGACGACGCCGTGGCCGACGAAGACGAGCTCGGAGTCGAGCGTGCTCGGACCTTTGTTATCGCGCGCCTGCGTCTCGTCGTCGCCGACGAACTGCTCGAGGTGCTTGAGCGGACCGATGGCCGGCGCGCCGTCCTTCGTCAGCGAGACCGTGGTGGTCGCCGGATCCATGGCCACGCCGATGAGGCTGACCTTCTGGTAGTACGTGCCGTTGTCGCCGTCGGGCTTGAGGCCGAGCGCTTCGAACTGCGCGGCGATGTACTCCATGGCGAGCTGATCGCCGCGCGTGCCGGGGCCACGGCCTTCGAGCAGGTCGCTGGCCAGGAACTTGTCGTGCGCGGCGATGGCGTCGGCGCTGAACATCCGCACCGCGCGCGAGACGGCGGCGGGCGGCGTGACGTCGGCGGCGACGATTGGGAACGCGACCATCGCGGCCGCGAGGGGGAGCAGGAACCGCATTCGACTCATGGGATTTCTCCTTCGGGGGAACGTTGTGGCGCCGCGGGCGCGGCGCGGCGTAGCATATCGCCAGCCTGGGGAAAGGGAGATGTCATGAAACGTCGAAATCTTCTGTCCACCCTCGTCCTGTTCCTCACCCTTGCAGTGGGCTTCATCGCCGGCCACGCGTCGGCGGACCAGCCCCGTATGCACGCGGCGCTCGAGCACCTGCGTGCAGCGAAGACCGAGCTCGAGCATGCCGATGCGGACAAAGGCGGCCATCGCGCCGCTGCCATCCGCCTGGTGAACGACGCCATTGCCCAGGTCCAGGCGGGCATGGGGTACGACCGGCGGCACTGACGCGGTTTTTTCCAGCCTCCGGGGTAGGGACTTCGGGAGTTAAGTCACTCCTAGTACAGAGTGAGCATCAAACACGCCGATGTAACCCCCCTCGGGGGCTGGCCCCACCTGCCGTTGTCAGAGCGAGTCATCGACAAGCTCTGCGACATCCTCTACGCGACGGACGAGATCCGCGACCTGATCCGCGTCGAGCACCACGGCGACGACCGGATGACGCAGGTCGATGAGACGGTGCGCCGGGTGTACGACGAGGTGAATGAGTTGATGAAGAGGATCGTGGACTGAGCCTGGCGAGTCTCTTGTAAGCCTCTTTCCCGTGTGGTTCGTCGCACTCGCCGCGGCCGTCGTGGTCTGGTTTTTCGCGACGCTGGTTCGCGCGAAGCCGCCGATCGTGGCGACGGCGATCCTCATCATCCTCGGCGCGGCGTCGATCATCGCCGACGTGCGCGAGATGAGCGAGTGGCACGCGGCGACGCGGTCGAACATCTCGATCCGCGCGATCGATCGCGGCACCTGGTGGGAGCTGCACTACGACGACGGCGCGACGCGCTTCACCACCGCGAACGAGCTGCACGTGCCGGCCGGCGCGATCGTCCGCTTCAATGATCGCGAGCTGCTGCCGCGCGCGACGACGCTCCGCTTCGTCAGCCTCTGGCCGCCGAAGTGGCGCACGCTGCCGGTCATCGTCGATCCGCAGTTCGTCCGCTGGTTCCACCGCGAGGCCTCGCCCGCGCGCGCGGGAACGCCGCTCTTCACCAATGCCGGCTGCGCGTACTGCCATGTCATCCGCGGAGTGGCCGAACGTCCCTGGACGATCGCTCCGGACCTGACGCACGTCGCGTCCCGCGCGACGATCTCGTGCACCGGCATCCCGATGCGCCGCGCCGATCTCGCCGGCTGGATCGTCGATTCGCGTGGCCTGAAGAAATCGAGCCGGATGCCGGTCAATCGGCTTGATCCGAAAGACCTCCTGGCGATCGTCGACTACGTGGAGTCGCTGCGATGATGCGCGCCGGCTGCGTCGTCGTCGTCCTCTTCACCGCCGCGATCGCGGTCTCCGGAATTCTGCTGGCGATGCAGAACAGCGAGCCGCCGCGCTACGCCGATCCGCAACGCGGCGAGATGCTGATCCGCTCGTACGGCTGTATGTCGTGTCACGCGCACGGCCAGGTCGGCCCGGAGCTGACGCACATGGCAAGCCGCGCGTACATCGCCGGAAAGATCCCGAACATTCAGATCTGGATGATCGCCTGGATCGAGCACCCGCAGCGGCTCAAGCGCGGCACCGCGATGCCGGAGCTCGGCGTCGGCGAGCGCGACGCGCGGGACATCGCGGCGTACCTGGGGACGCTGCGCTGACTGTGAGCATTTCCTTCTCCCCGCCGCGCGGGGAGAAGGTGCCGCAGGCGGATGAGGGGCCGCGCATCGCACGAAACACATCCCCTCACCCGGCGCTGCGGCGCCACCCTCTCCCCGCGTTCGCGGGGCGAGGGAAGAAACACCTCTTGACTTTCCGAACGCACGAACATAACTTAACAACGTTAAGTAACGGAGGCGCGTTTTGGGACCTAGCGAACGTCGGCAACGGGAACGAGAACAAATCCGCACACGCATCCTCGATGCGGCGCGGGAGCTGTTCATCAGCGAAGGCTATGACGCCGTGACCATGCGCCGCATCGCCGAGCGCATCGAGTACTCCCCCACCGCCATCTACTTCCACTTCAAAGACAAGGAAGCATTGATGGGCGAGCTCTGCGCGGTCGACTTCTACACGCTGGCCATGCAGTTCACGAAGATCGCGAAGGTCGCCGATCCGGTCGAGCGCCTGCGCCGCATCGGCCACGCTTACGCCGAATTCGCCGCTGAATATCCGAATCACTACCGCCTGATGTTCATGACGCCGCATCCGCCGGGCGACATTCCGGACGAAGTCATGCAGCGGCGTGACAATCCGGAGGAAGACGCCTACGCGTTTCTCCGGAGCACCGTCGAGCAGGCGATCAACGAGAAGCGTCTCCGTCCCGAGCACTCCGACGTCGAGCTGGTGTCGCAGACGATGTGGGCCGGCGTACACGGCGTCGTCTCGCTGAGCATCGCCAAGGAATGCGATCCGTGGGTGGAGTGGCGTCCCATCCGGAAGCGCGTCACCACGATGATCGACATCCTCATCGATGGTTTAGCGACGGGCCTGGCCCGGCCGAAGCGGAGCAAGTGATGGTCGACCTGGCAACGAAATCCCTGCTCCACGACAAGCTGCGGTTCCTCATCACCGTCAGCGGCGTCGCCTTCGCCGTCACGCTCGTCTTCGTGCAGGTCGGCCTCTTCCTCGGCCTGATGGACAACGCCTCGCTGACCATCGAGCACCTCAACGCCGACCTCTGGGTCACCTCGCACGACACGAAGAACATCGACTTCGCGCACACGTTCCCGGAGACGCACGTGAAGCGCGTCCGGGCGATTCCGGGCGTCGCGCGCGCCGACAACCTCATCGTCTGGTTCATGAACATCAGCCTGCCGAGCGGCTCGGTGGAAGGGACGGAGGTGTATGCGCTGGAGGACTTCGCGGCGTGGAACTTTCCGTGGAACGTCGTCGCCGGCAACCTGCAGGACCTCCGCCGCGGCAACTACATGTTCCTCGACGCCTCGGCGGAGAAGCGCTACGGCGGACCGTTCCAGATCGGCGAGTACCGCGAAGTCATCGGCCGCCGCCTGAAGATCATCGGACGCTCGGAAGAAGCGAAGTCGTTCACCACGACGCCGCTGACGTTCCTCGACTACACGCTGGCGCAGAGCCTCGTGCCGAGCGAACTGCGTGGCAACACGACGTACATCCTGGTGAAGCTCGCGCCGGGCGCGAACGTCGAGCAGGTGCGCGGCGAGATCAAGCGCCGCCTGCCGTACAACGACGTCTTCACCGGCAAGGAGTGGGCGCAGCGCTCGCGCAGCTACTGGGTCGATTCGACCGGCCTCGGGCTGAACATGTACCTCACCGTTTTCCTCGGCTGTCTCGTCGGCATCGTCGTCGTGGCGCAGACGCTCTACACCTCGACGATGGAGCACATCAAGGAATTCGGGACGGTGAAGGCGATCGGCGGCGGCAATGCCGACATCTACGCGATCCTCGGCAAGCAGGCGGCCATCGCCGCGGTGCTCGGCTTCGCGCTCGGCGCCGTGATGGCCTACGCGCTCCGCCCGCTCATCTACAAAATCGATCTCAAGCTCGTCATCCCGCCGCAGCTCTTCGCGATCGTCTTCGCCGGATCGATCGTGCTCTGTCTCGCGGCGGCCATGATCTCGTTCCGCAAAGTCGCATCCATCGATCCGGCACTGGTGTTCAGAACATGATTCTCGAAGCGCGCAACATCCAAAAAACCTTCACCGAAGGCCGCGAAACGATCCCCGTCCTGCGCGGCATCGACTTCGCGGTCGACCGCGGCGAGATCGTCTCGCTGGAAGGACCGTCGGGGTCGGGCAAGACGACGTTCCTCTCGATCCTCGGCTGCATCCTCACGCCGTCGAAGGGCGATGTGATCATCGACGGCGAGCGGGTCGACGCGAAGCGGCTGAACGACGTCCGCAAGCGCTCGCTCGGCTTCGTCTTTCAGCAGTTCAATCTCTTCCCCTCGCTCACCGCGGTCGAGAACATCGAGTACGCGCTGAACGTGAAGGGGATGCGCGGCCGCGAGGCGCGCACCGAAGCGAAGCGCGTCATTGAGGCGGTCGGCCTCGGCGACCGGCAGGCCTTCCTGCCGCGCGACCTGAGCGGTGGGCAGAAGCAGCGTGTGGCCATCGCCCGCGCGTTGGCCGGCGATGCACCGATCCTTCTCGCCGACGAGCCGACGGCGAACCTCGATTCGGTCGTCGGCACGCAGGTGCTCGAAATGTTCCGTGCGCTGGCCAAGAAGGAAAACCGCGCGCTCGTCATCGTCACTCATGATCCGAAGGTCCGCGCGGTCGCCGATCGCGTGGTGAAGATCCACGACGGGAGATTGTCATGAAGCGTTTCATCGCCCCGGCCATCGGCCTGCTCCTCCTCATCGTCACCGTGCGGCAGACACTGATGTCTGCGCCGACACAGACGAAAGTGTCTGTTCCAGTCAAAACCGAAAATCATGTCGTCGCCGAGGGCCGTGTCGCGGCCTATCCCGGCGCGGAAGTGACCGTCGGCAGCGACGTCGCGGGGACGATCGAAAAGCTCGACGTCGCCGAGCAGGATGTCGTGCACAAAGGCGACGTCATCGCGACCCTGCGTTCGGACGATCAGCGCGCCGCGCTCGGCGAGGCTCGCGCGCGCGTCGGCGAAGCGGAGGCGGACATCCGGCTGTTCGAGCTCGAGACCGAGCGCGCGCAGCGGCTCTTCCGCGAAGACGTCGGCTCGAAGCAGGCGTGGGAAAAGAGCGAGCGTGATCTCGATGCGGCGCGGGCGCGCCGCGCGTCGTCGCTGGCGGAAGCACGGCGACTCGAGGCGGTCGTGGCGAAGACCGTCATCACCGCGCCGATCGACGGCGTGGTCATCACGCGGATGCATCAGCGCGGCGAGACGATCAGCGCGGGCGACGCGCTGCTCACGATCGCCGACCTGAAGCGGACGCGTGTCGAGGCGGAAGTCGACGAGTTCGACGCGTCGCGCATCCGCAACGGCGCGGAGGCGACGATCGCGGCCGAGGGGTACGACGGGACGTGGCGCGGCGTGATCGAGGAAGTGCCGGGAAATGTCGTCAGCCGGCGGCTCAAGCCGCAGGATCCGGCCAAGCCGATCGACACCCGCGTGCTACTGGTGAAGATCGCGATGGCCGAGCCGACACCGCTGAAACTGGGGCAGCGCGTCGAGGTGGAATTCCGGCCGAAATAGCCTTATCCTCGGCGCATGCCCCCACTCGCGCTCGTCGTGGAAAACGACGAGGGTACCCAGAAGTTGCTGCAGGTGCTTCTGCAGCGGCGCGGCTTCGACGTCGATGCCGTACGCAGCGGCAATGACGCGTTGTTGCTCGCGCGCCGCCTGCGCTACGCGATCGTGGTGCTCGACCTGGTGCTGCCGGGGCTCGACGGCATGTCGCTGCTGAACGTGTTCCGCGAGGAGACGCCGCACCTGCTGCCGCGGACGATCGTCGTTTCATCCGCATCGCCGCAACGGCTCGAGCAGATTGCCGTCGAGTTCCCCGAGGTGCCGCGGATCCGGAAACCGTTCGACATCGAGGCGCTGATTGCGATGATCGACCAGCACGCGGTGCGCGACGATGATGCGGCGCTGGCCTTCGACGATCATTTCTGCCGCGCCTCGGTGCGTTGCCGCGCCAAAAGCGGATTGGTGACGAAGCTGGTCGGCCGGACGCTGCACGTCACTGCATCGTTCGGTTATGACGGCAGGATGCTCGAGACGTTTTTCCCGCTCAGCGTCGATGCGCAGTTCCCGATCTGTGCCGCCGCGCGCGGACGCCAGGTCTGGTACGCGTCGCTCACGCACCTCGGCAGCGACTACCCGCTGCTCGTGCCGGTGTGGAAGGAACAGCACAGTCACGCGGTGGCCGCGCTGCCGGTGGAGCGCGACGGCGAAGTGATCGGTGCCGTCGGCTGGAGCTTCAGCGAGCCGCAGGTGTTCCGCGGCGGCGAACGCGAGTGCCTCGAGGCGATGGCCGCGATGGCGGCGGAGCACCTGCGGGAAGACGAGTCGCACACGGCGTGACGCTCCCCCTCGCCCCGCTTGCGGGGAGAGGGTGCCCCTGAGCGAGCGTAGCGAGTCGAAGGGGCGGGTGAGGAGACGTGCATCGTGCGAAGGAGCGCCCCCTCATCCGCCTGCGGCACCTTCTCCCCCGCGCGGCGGGGGAGAAGGGAAAAGCTACACGCCCGGCGGCGTCCTGAGATGCCACTGCGTCCGCGACTGGAACAGGTTCGCGGCGGCGAGCACCGCATCTTCGTCGCCGAACTTGCCGACGAACTGAATGCCGGCGGGCAGTCCCTTCGACGTAAATCCTGACGGCACGCTGATCGCCGGCAGTCCGCAGAAGTTGCCGATGCCGCCGAGGGGATCGGAGAACGCGAGATCGGTTTCGAGGTTCGTCTCCATCGTCGTGGCGACGACCGGCAGCGAGGCGGCGGCGAGCACGTCGACGTGCGTGAAGAGCTCGTCGACTTTCTTCCGCAGGATCGTCCGGATGCGCTGCGCGCGGACGTAGTCGGCGCCGGAGATCGTTGCGTTGACGTAGCCGCCGATCTTCCCGAGCGGATCGGTGAGCTCGGCGACGCGTCCCGATTCGATCAGCGAGTCGAACGCCGAAGCGCCTTCGACCGAGATCGTCGTCCCCGCGGCGACTTCCCACGGCCCTTCGGGCAGCGCGATGTCCTCGACCTTCGCGTTCGCGCGCAGCACGGCGAGCGCGTCGGCGGTGAGCTTCTGGATGTCAGGCTGGACGTCCTTCCATGCATTCATCACCCAACCGATGCGCAGCGCGCGCGTCGGGCGCGGATACTTGAACGACGAGATCTGCGACAGCACGATCCCGCAGTCATCCGCGGTCCGCGCCATCGGTCCGATCTTGTCCATCGAGTACGACAGCGCCATCGCCCCTTCGCGGCTGACGCGGTCGAACGTCGGGCGCAGTCCGCTGATGCCGCAGTAGGCCGACGGGCAGATGATCGAGCCCCACGTCTCGGTGCCGATGGCGAACGGCGCGAGCATCGCGGAGACGATCGCGCCGGAGCCGCTCGACGAGCCGCACGTCCAACAGGTCTCGTTCCACGGATTCTTCGCCCCGCCCTGCAGCGACGCCGTGCCGTAGCGATAGCCCATGCCGCCGGCGAGCTCGATCATCGCCGCCTTGCCGAGGAGCACCGCGCCCGCGTCGTGCAGTCGCCGGATCACCGCGGCGTCGAAATCGAAGCGCTGATTCGCGTACGGCCGCGCGCCCCACGTCGTCGGATAGCCTTTCGCCGCGAGGAGGTCTTTCGCCGCGTACGGGATGCCGTGCAGCGGACCGCGATACTTCCCCGCCGCGATCTCCTTCTCCGCCTCGCGCGCCTCGGTCAGCGCGCGCTCGCGCGTGAGCGTGGCGTACGCGTTGAGCTTCGCGCCGATGCGCTCGCCGCGATCGAGAAACGTCTCGGCGACTTCGACCGGTGAGACTTCGCGCTTGCGAATGTGCTCGCCCAGCTCACGGACACTCATGCCGACGACGTTCATCGCGCAGGCTCCACGTCATTCGTCAGCGCATAGGCGCGCATCGACGCAAGACCTTTCTCGTTGTCGTTCAGCAGGCGGCGGATCTCCGACTTCTGTTCGTCGGTGAAGCGCGTGCCCCATTTGCCCATGATCCAGTCGTAGCGGGCGCTCGCTTCCGGCGCCGGCTGCAGCGCTTCCTGCGCCGCGGGCAACGCCTGCGCCACGCCGGCGACCGCGGTGGTGACGAAGAAATCGCGTCGAGTGACCTTCATCGCGTACCTCCCTTGCGGACGATCTCCACTCCCTCATGTCCGCGCCGGCCCGCGCCGCCGCGCCGCGCTTTCTCCAGCGTCATCAGGAATCCGAACGCCGGGTCCTTGAACTGGAGATGGCGCAGCAGGCTCCAGTGCTTCGTCACGTAGTTGTGCAGGTAATCGAGCACGTGGCCGAGGGAGATGATGCGGCACGGCGGCACCGCGGCGCCCGGCGGGAAAGAGGCGAAGACGATGAGCCGCACGCTGTAGCCCGACGGCAACCGCGTGTTGCCGGTCTCGAGCAGCTCCTCGACGCCGCGATCCTCATCCTCGGGTGTCTCGCCGAAGCGGCGGATCAGCGCGCGAAGGACGCCGGGATCGCGCACCGCGCTGTTGATCCCCACGCGCCCTTCCTTCACCTCGCCGATGATCATGTCGACGTTCTTCCGCGGGATGCCGAGGCCCGAATCGGTCTCCGTGACGTCGAGTCCTTTCGGATGCTTCCGCGCGATCGTCGCGCCGAGCGTGGGGAAGCGGAAGGCGAGGATGTCGATGTCGGTGATCGTGCGCGTGCGCCGCCCCGCGCCGGCGATGATCGGATATTCAGCGGAAGTAAAGTAGCCGTTCAACTGCAGGTACGCTTGTACGAGTGCGACGGCGTGGTCCATTCGAGGACGATAGCAGATAGCAGATAACAGATAGCAGATAGCAGGAGGACGGCGCGGCCTGCTATCTGCTATCTGCTCCCTGCTATCTTCGTCTAAACTGCCTCAACCGCATGGACAACGCGAAACCACCCGCCCCGCGACCGCTCTACGACTGTTCAAAGTGCCCCGCGTACTGCTGCAGTTACGACCGGATCATCGTCAACAAGCGCGACCTGGCGCGGTTGGCGAAGCACTTCGGTCTCGACATCGAGACGGCGCGGGCGAAGTTCACGAAGGTGGTGGAAAAGGAAACCGTCCTGCGGCATCAGAAGGACGAGATCTACGGTTCGGTCTGCATGTTCCTCGATAAGAAGGCGCGCCGCTGCACGATCTACGAGGCGCGGCCCGGCGTCTGCCACGAGTATCCCGACTGGTCGCGATGCGGCTATTACGACTTTCTGAAATGGGAGCGGCGGCAGCAGGAAGATGAAGACTTCATTCCGCTCAAACGCGGCTGAGCTTGCTGAAATCGCCGCCTTCGCTGTAAGTGTTATTTGCAGCATGTTGCGCCGCACCACAGCCGTCCTTCTCGTCGTCCTCGCCGCCCCTCTGCTCTTCGCTCAGGAGCAGCCGCAGCACGTCGAGGAGAGTGTTTCGGTCGGCTACGTGATGGTGCCGTTCACGGTCCTCGGGCCGCACAGCGCGCCGATCACCGACCTCGGCTCCGGCGAGGTCTCGCTCCTCGTCGACGGTATCCCGGTCCAGAGCGACATGTTCGAGAAGTCCATGGACGCCCCGGTGTCGTTCACGCTGCTCGTCGACGGCTCGGGCTCGATGGCGCTGGCCGGCAAGATGGAAGCGGCGCGCGCGGCGGTCGAGGCGTTGATCGCGCGGCGCAAGCAGGGCGACGATTTTTCGCTCTTCGTCTTCGATGACAAGGAGGCGCATGAGCTGGTGCCGTTCACGGATGATCCACAGTCCATCCTGACGGCGATGTCCAACATCAAACCGTGGGGCAAGACCGCGTTTTTCGATGCGGTCTCGACCATGCCGGAGCGAAGCCGTCTCGGCCGTAACGCGACGCGCGCCATCATTCTCCTCAGCGACGGCATCGACAATGCTTCGAAACTGACGCGTGAGCAACTGTCGAAGAACCTCGAGGGCCTCGGCATTCCGATCTACTCGCTCGGACTGCGCGAGGCCGCCGAGGCGAAGCTGTTGAAGGGACAGACGATGGAAGCGTCATCGGATATCGCCTTGCTCGACGATGTGGCGACGCAGACAGGCGGACGCCTCTTCCTCGGCAACCGGCCCGAACAGATCGCGAAAGCGATCGCCAGGATCGAAAACGACCTCCGGGCGCAGTATCTGATCGGCTTTACTCCCACTGGTAAAGGTGCTGTAAAGTACCGCCGCATTTCGCTGAAGACCGCGGGGCGAGTGCAGGCAGTGCGGGTGCGCGCGGGGTATCGCGGCACCGAGCCCCCGGTTCTTACTAAAGCGAACGAAAGGAAAAGAAGTTGATGAAGATCGCAGCCAGGGTAACCCGTGTTCTAACGGTGTCCGTCGTGGCCGGCGCGCTCGCAGCCGCATGCGCCACGAACAAGGACGTCGATCGCAAGATCGCAGAGGCCACCAGCCAGACGATGGCGACGACGAATCAGAAGATCGAGTCGGTCGCCTCGCAGGTCGAAACCGTCCAGCAGCATCAGAAGGAGCAGGACGCTCAGATCGCCACGCTCAGCCAGGAGGCGAAGGACGCCCTCAAGCGCGCCGAGGATGCAGGCATCCTGGCCAAGGGCGCCGGCAAGGTCGTTTTCCAGCAGACGTTCTCGGATGACAAGGTGAAGTTCAAGAGCGGCAAGTACGAGCTGAGCAAGGATGCGAAGGCCGCGCTCGACGACCTCGGCAACAAGCTCAAAGGGATGACCGAGCACCAGTACTTCGTCGAGATCCAGGGCCACACCGATGACACCGGCGGCACGCGCTACAACGACGAGCTCGGCCAGCGCCGCGCCGACGAAGTCCGCCGCTACCTCTCCCGCCAGTACGGCATCGCGCTGAACCGCATGTCGACGATCTCCTACGGCGACACCCTTCCGGTCGCGCCGAACAAGACCCGCGCCGGCCGCGCCCAGAACCGCCGCGTCGTGGTCGTCGTTCTCGAGTAGTTTTTTCCTCCGATCGAAATGCGGGGCGGGCTCTCCAGCCCGCCCTTTTCATTTGCACGCGAGCGCCGAGTGGTAGGGATCACGCATCTCCCTTTCCGAAAGGGAAAACAATGTCCCCACAACCGGTGATGCCCCAGGTGAAGACGATCGTCTTCCTCATGCTCGAAAACCGCTCGCTCGACAACCTTCTCGGCTGGCTCTACAGCCAAATCAAGCCCGGCTACATCTATCCGAGCGGCAGCTCGCCGAACTACGACGGCATTCCGTTCGGCGCGTCGCAGCCGCTGCAGGGGCTGGACTATCCGATCGTTACGCGGCCCGACAACCTCGGCTCGTACGCCGGCTACGTCCCGTACTGGGACCCGACCGAGGCGATGTACTCGGACGTCGACTGGCGCGGCGTGCTCAATCAGATGTTCGGCGCTTCGAGGGAGATCGGCGGCATGCCCGCGACCGGCACGCCGGCCGGCATGCGCGGCTTCTTCCAGGATTACTACGAGCAGGACATCCCGCAGGGCTACGGCTGGAAGGACATCCTCTGGACGTTCACGCCGCAGCAGTTGCCGGTCATCAACCGGCTCGCGCAGCTCTACGGCATCAGCGACGCGTGGCATTGCTCCGTGCCGACGCAGACGAATCCGAACCGCGCCTACTCGCTGATCGGCACCTCGCAGGGACGCAACAACAACTCGTGGAATGCGGAGGAGACCTATCCGGGCAAGACGTTCATGAACGTGCTGGCCGAGCAGGGCAACAAAAGCTGGGGCCTCTACTACTTCGACATCTGGAAGGACAGCATGTGCTTCACGGAGTACACCTTTCCAGCGCTGCAGAATGCGGGAGGCGACATCGGCACGATGGAGCGCTTTTACGCGCTGGCGAGATCGAACCAGCTGCCGAACTTCGTCTACCTCGAGCCGCAGTGGGGATACAGCGTCGGGGGGAACATCACGCAAGGCAACGACTACCATCCGCCGACGAACGTTTATCCCGGCGAGCAGTTCCTGCGCGACGTCATCAACCGCCTCTACGACTGCCCGCAGTGGGACGAGATGCTGTTCATCGTCACGTTCGATGAGCACGGCGGCACGTACGATCATCGCCCGCCGACGTGGAACGCCATCAATCCCGATAACAAGAACGGCGACTACGGCTTCGGCTTCAATCTCTTCGGCGCGCGCGTGCCGACGCTGCTGATCTCGCCGTTCATCAAGCCGGGGACGGTGTTCCGCGCGCCGGCCGGCAGCAACTATCCGTTCTACGACCACACGTCGTTCATCAACACGTTCCTCCGTTGGGCCGGCATCGACGTCAACTCGACCGCGTTCAATCTCGGCAAGCGGATGCCGAAGGCGCCGCACTTCGACGACGTGCTCTTCCCGACGCACGTGAACGACGCGAAGCTCGACGCCGAGGTGCCGGAGTACGACACGAGCCGCGACCTGCGCCCGATCTTCGAAGGCGTCGGCTTCGCCTCGGTGCGCCGCATCATGGACGACTACAAGACGGTGGAGGAGATGAAGGCGGCGGCCGATGAGTACCGCGCGAACCCGGCGGCATTCGAGGCGAAGTTGGGGCAACCGCGATAAAAAAAGGGGCGGGCTGGAGAGCCCGCCCCACATTCATCACAAAACTTCTCTTACGGCGCGGTGACGATGGCGTCGTCGATGAAGATGTTGTTGCCGTAGGCGCTGATGCCAAGGAAGCCGAGCTGGATCGTGGAGCCTTTGTAGGCGCTCAGGTCGATCGTGTGCTGCTTCCAGCCGGTCGATCCGTCATAGCGGTTGACGGCCGTTCCGACGCTGGTCCACGTCGAACCGGTCGAAACCTGCACCTGCACCTTGTCCGCGGACGTCGAGTAGCCGGTGTCGTGGTACATCCAGAACTTCAGCGTCGCCGACGCCGCGGTGCTCGGGATGGCGAAGCCGGTCGTCTGGTAGACGCGCGTCTGGTTGCCGCTCGTCGCGTCATACGAATTGAACTTCGCCATGCCGGTGCCGCCGTGCGGGCTCGTCGTCGGCAGCGTGCCGGAGGTGACGAACGTCCACGCGCCGCCCGTGCCGGAGACCTGCGCGGTCGCCCAGCCGGTGCTGCTGTCGAAGCCGTTGGAGAAGAGCGTCGTCGCGACGCTGCAGCTGGCCGTGAAGTTCGTCCCCGTCACATTCGCGCCGGAGATCGTCACCGACGCGCTGGCCGGTGAGAACGTGCAGCCGCTCTTGCTCGGCGTCACGGTGTACGTGCCGTTCGCCAGGCCGGTGATCGTGTAGTTGTTCGACGCGTCGCTGGTCGCGCCCTGCGAGCCGGCGGAGACCGTCGCGCCCGAGGTGCCGGCGCTGCCGGAGATCGAGTACGTCGCGGTCGGCATCGTCACCGTGCCGGTGATCGTGAAGCTGCCGGCGGCGTAGCCGTTGACGCCGACCCACCACGTGCCCGAGGCGGGATTCGTGGCCGAACAGGTCTCATTGCCGGACGAGGTGTACGGACGGCATATGTACGAGCTCGACGTCGGTTTCGCGTTGACCTGCGTGTAGATGTCGACGTCGCCGGTGGCGGCCGTCGTGGCGAACGTCAGGTTCGTCGCGCCCGCCGGGACGGTGATGTAGTAGTACTTCCAGGCGCCCTGCGCCACGCTCTGGCCGGTGACGGCGACGCCGCTGGTGAGCTGCGTATCGCCGCTGCCGCACGTCGCGGTGAAGTTCGCGGTGACGTTGGCCGAGGTGATGGTGACGGAGGCCGAGGCGGGCGAGAACGTGCAGCCCGACTTGCTCGGCGTCACGGTGTAGGTGCCGGCCGCGAAGCCCGACATCGAGTAGTTGTTCGACGCGTCGCTCGTCGCCGACGAGGAGCCGGCGGTGACGGTCGCGCCCGAGGTGCCGGCGCTGCCGCTAATGGTGAAGGTCGGCGCCGTGCAGGTCGCGGTGAAGTTGACGCCGGTGACGTTGGCCGAGGTGATCGTGACCGAGCTCGAAGCGGGCGAGAAGGTGCAGCCCGACTTGCTCGGCGTCACGGTGTAGCTGCCGGCCGCCAGTCCGGAGATCGTGTAGTTGTTCGACGAATCGCTCGTCGCGGAGCCGCCGCTGGTGGAGAGCGTGGCGCCCGGCGCGCCGGCGCTGCCGGAGATGGAGTAGGTCGCGGCGGTCGACGCCGTCACCTTCGCCGTCCAGATCTCTTCCTTCGCGTTGTTGCGGCGATCGGTCCACGAGGGGAAGAATGAGTTGCCATAACCGGAGAGGCTGTTGTAGTCGCCGAACTGGTTGCCCGAATCGGCGCCGCTGATCGTCTCGTCGGTCATCGCGCTGGTGACCTTCACGGCCGTCTGCCACGTCGCGCCGCCGTCCGTCGACATCTGATAGAAGACGTCGACCTTTTTGCGGTTCGGATCGTTGACGGTGTCGTAGTAGATCGCGCCGATCGTGCCGTTCGTCTCGTCGACGGCGAGGAACGGGTTGAACTGATCATTGAGGCCGCTCTGGTTGTTGATCTTCACGCGGGCGCCCCACGTCGCGCCGCCGTCGGTGGAACGCGCGAACCAGATGCGCGTCTTGCACGTGGAGCTGGCGTTGGTGCCCGGCTCGCTGGAGGCCGCGGTGCAGCCGCTGTCGCCCGAGAGATCGGTCCACAGCGCGTAGACGTTGTTCGTCGTGCCGTTGCGGTACGCGCCGCCGGAAACGTAGATGAGCGCGCGCCGGCTGGAGAAGGCCGGGACGCCGATGTCGTACGAGTCGTACGTGGTGACGAGCTTCACCGGCGCCGCGTAGCTCGCGCCGCCGTTCGTCGACTTCACGACGTAGATGCCGCGCGAGCCGTTGTCGGGATAGAAGCCGAAGACGTCGCCCGCGGAGTTGGTCTTGACGTCGGCGCCGATGCACGTGCCGGTGGCCTGCGAGTCGCTGACCTGGATCGGCGTGCCCCAGCCGCTCGACGTCCGGCGGTTCATGAACGCCGGGTTGCCGTTGTGCCAGATGACGTAGATGTTGTTGGCGTAGGGCGACGACGCGCTGTGGTCGACCCACTCCATCTGCTTGTCGGTGTTGGTCTGCGTGCCGGAGATCGTTCCATCGAACGTCCAGGTCGCGCCGCCGTTGGTCGACTTGTACGACTGCACCTTCAGCGTGTTGCCGTTGATGCCCATCGTGCTGGACCACGCGGTGCCGTCGGACGTCCAGTCGACGGTCGGATCGGAGTGATACGAATCGCCGCTGGCGAGCGGGAGGTTCGTCTGGCCCCACGTCACGCCGCCGTCGGTCGAGTAGTAGACGCCCTGCAGACCGGAACTGGCGATGTTGTTGGACGCCGCGATGATCTTGCTGGGGTTCCAGTAGTTGATGCGGATGTCGGACTCACTCCGGGACGAGGTCTGCGATCCCGAGGTGCGGACGTTCGTTCCGGCGGTGGCGGCGAGGGCGCCGGCGTGCAGTCCAGGACGGACGAACGCGGGCCCGTCGTCATCGCGGTCGCCGAACTCGACTCCGGGCGACATCGAGGCGTCGGCCGGACCGGACTTGAGGTCCTGGTGGTTGACCATCCACTCGAGGACTTCTTTCAGGACGAGCGGATAGCCGCCCGACGGGTCGACCGGATTGTCGTAATTGGCCTCGGGGTGACCCTTGCGCCAGTAGACCTTCAGCCAGGGCGGCACGATGTCGTCGCTCGCGTCGCGCTGTTTGAGGTTGGAGAAATCCTGGTTGTCGCGAATCAGCTTCTCGAGCGCGGTCCCTTTTCTGACGTGCGCTTTCTTGAGCTGCTCGTCGAGGGTGGGGAACTTCGCGTTCGCCTGGGGAGGGGGCGTGGCCATCACTGTCGTGGCCGCGATGAACAGGGACACCAGAAGCAGAGAGATCTTCTTCACGTACTTTCCCTTCCTGAATACTTTCTGTGAGAGTCCGGGGAACGGGCCACATAGATCAAAATTGATGCCGTCAAAAAAAGGCCCTTTTGACGACTTTTTGGCAGCTTTATTGACCCGTGGAAGCGAAATTCGGGGTCATGGTTTGAGCAGCGACTCAGGGGGTGACCCATCTCCCGCTACAATCTCGCGCCATGCGCGCACGCATCACACTCGCCCTGCTTTTTCTCGCCACATCTGCCTTCGCTCAGTCGGCGGCGGACTTCGACAAGCGTCACCAAGCGCTCTCCGATCTGATCAACGACGTCTGGGAGTGGCGGCTCGAGCACAACCCGGAGCTGGCGTCGTTCGTCGGCGACAACCGGCACAATGACCGGTGGTCGGATGAGTCGCCGGCCGCGCTCGCGGCGGAGATGAAACAGGATCGCGCGTTCCTCGCGCGGGCGAAGGCCATCGCGACAGACGGCTTCCCAGAACAGGAGACGCTGAACAAAACGATCCTCGTCCGGCAGCTGGAGAACGCGCTGGAGTCGTACCGGCTGAAGGAGTACGAGATGCCGGTGAACCAGCTGCAGGGAGCGTATCTGCAGGTGCCGCAGATGATCACGTCGCTGCAGTTCAAGTCGGAGAAGGACTACGCCGACTGGATCGCGCGCCTCCACGCGGTCCCTCGCCTCTTCGACCAGATCACGGAACGGATGCGCCTCGGCATGCGCGATCACCTCATGCCGCCGCGCTTCCTGTTGGAAAAAACCGCCGACCAGATCGACGCGATCGCGAAGCAGAAACCGGAAGAGACGCCGTTCGTCAAGCCGCTGAAGAACGTCCCGGAGCAGCTCCGGAACGACCTCCTTGCGGCAGTCCGCGATGACGTCCTTCCGGCCTACGCGAAGTTCGGGAAGTTCGTGCGCGAGGAGTACGCGCCGCACGGACGCGAGGCCGACGGCATCTGGGCGCTGCCGAACGGCAAGCAGCGCTACGAGGTCGCGCTGCGCCGCACGACGACGACGAACCTCACCGCGGACGAGATCCATCAGCTCGGCCTGCGCGAAGTCGCGCGCGACGAGGAGGAGATGACGGCGATCGCCAAACGCCTCGGCTTCGACTCGCTCGCCGCACTGCGCGATTCGATCGAGAGGAATCCCGAGCTCCACGCGAAGTCGCGCGAGCAGATCCTCGACCTCTATCGCCACTACATCGACCAGATGTACACGAAGCTGCCGATGCTCTTCGGCAACCTGCCGAAGCAGAAGGTGGAGGTGCGCTCGGTCGAGGCGTTCCGCGAAAAGAGCGCGCCGGGCGGCCAGTACATGCGCGGCACGAAGGACGGCTCGCGTCCCGGCGCGGTGGTGATCAACACCTCGGAGCCGGAGAAGCGGACGCTCGTGATGATCGAGGCGGTGGCGTATCACGAAGGAGTGCCGGGACATCACCTGCAGAACGCCGTGGCGCAGCAACTCCCCGAGCTCGCGCCGTTCCGCCAGCAGGGCGGCGGCTTCACGGCGTTCGGCGAAGGTTGGGCGCTGTACGCCGAGCGCTTAGGGAAGGAAGTCGGCTTCTACAGCGATCCGTACTCCGACTACGGCCGCCTGCAAAGCGACATCCTCCGCGCCATCCGCCTCGTCGTCGACACCGGCATCCATTCGAAGAAGTGGACGCGCCAGCAGGTCGTCGACTACTTCCACGCGCATTCGTCCGCCGACGAGCCGACCGTGCAGATCGAGACCGACCGCTACATCGCCTGGCCGTCGCAGGCCGTGGCCTACAAAGTCGGCCAGCTCGAGATCCTGCGCCTCCGCGCGAAAGCGGAGAAGGAGCTCGGCCCGAAGTTCGACATCCGCGAGTTCCACGACGTCGTGATCGGCGCGGGATCGATTCCGCTCGATGTGTTGGCGGAGAGAGTGGATAACTGGATCAGGTCGAAAACGTAGCGACGACCGGCGCATGATCACTCGTCCCCACCTCGCGATATGACGGGCACTCCGTCGCGCGCGAGGCGAGTGACTGCGAGGCGAGGACGTAGTCGAGGCGCCAGCCGATGTTGCGCTGGCGCATGTTGCGCCAGGGGGCCCACCAGGTGAAGTAGTCGTCGGCGTCGGGGTAGAGCATCCGGCCGACGTCGACTAGGCCCTGCGCGAGCAGCTTCTCGAGCAGGTCGCGCTCCTCGGGGCGCTGGCCGATGATGTTCGGTTTGCGCTCCTTCGGGTGGACGTCCATGTCCGTGCGCGCGATGTTCATGTCGCCGCAGATCACGAGCTTCGTCCCGTCCTTCTGCACGTCGCCCGCGTAGTCGATGAGCGCGTGGAGAAACGAGATCTTCGCGGCGTAGTCCTTGCCGCCGTTCGGGACGTAAACCGAGGCGTAGATCGTGTCGCCGACGCGCGCCTGCACGATGCGCGTCTCGTTGTCGAAGTGCGGATGCGAGAACTCCGGCTCGGTCGCGGCAGTTGAGCGGCGGATGTGCAGGCCGACGCCCGAATAGGCCGCGGCGCCGTGCCAGTAGCAGCTGTAGCCCTCGAGATCGCAGATCGTCGCCGGCACCTGCGCGCGCGTCGCCTTCAACTCCTGCAGGCAGATGACGTCCGGCTGTTTGTCCTGCACGAAAGCGGCGAATTGTTCGTGCCGCGCGCGGATGCCGTTGACGTTCCAGGTGGCAATTTTCATGTTGCGCGGATTGTAACGGCGGCCTTTGCGGACAGGACTTCGATTTGCAGACACAGGAGACCCTATGCGCAGACTCGCCTTCCTTTCCTTCCTTCTTCTCTTCGCCACGACGTCGCTTTTCGCGCAGGACTGGCGCCGCCACCGGCCGGACCGTTATCCCGATCGCTACGGCTACCGAGACAATTTCTTCGAGCTGACTCCGCTCATCGGCTATCGCTACGGCGGCACGATCTACTCGGACGACGCGCGCATCTTCAATCGCGATCTCGACGTCGAGAGCGACCTCAACTACGGCCTCAACCTCGGCATCCCGATCAACGACTCCGGCATGAAGCTCGAGCTGCTCATCGACCGGCAGGACACGCACCTCACCACCGGCAGCAATGATCTGTTCGGGCCCGACAACCGCGTCGCCAGGTTCCACGCGACGTACTACCAGGCCGGCGTCGTCTTCCCCTTCTCGCGTTCGCGCAACCTGACGCCGTATTTCGCGGTCGACGCGGGCGTCGCGAACCTCGACACCGACGTCTCGCACACCTCGTCCGCGAACCGCTTCGCCGCATCGGCCGCAATCGGATTGAAGTTCCCGATCGCGAACAACATGGCGGTGAAGATCGAGGAGCGCGGCTTCTTCGCGAACACCGGCAGCTACAACCACAACGACGGCTGCGGCGCGTTCACGTGCGGCGGCGACACGAACCTCTATCAGGGCGAGACGAGTCTCGGCGTCAGCTTTCGCTTCTAGCCCTCGCCCCGCTTGCGGGGAGAGGGTGGCGCGCAGCGCCGGGTGAGGGGACGCGCCACGTGCGAGGGACGAGCTCCCTCATCCGCCTGCGGCACCTTCTCCCCCGCGCGGCGGGGGAGAAGGGAATCACTGCCACTTGAAGACGCGCAGGGCGAGCGCGAAGCAGACCACGCCCCACGCAACCAGCACACCGACCGGCGCCGCGATGGTCATCCATCCGGCGCCGTCGTTCATCACGGCGCGCAGCGAATCATTGAGCGCGGTCAGCGGCAGCGCGCGGATGAATGGCTTCGCCGCGTCGGGGAAACGTTCGTACGAAAAGAAGACGCCGGAGCCGATCCACATCGGCACCATCACGAGATTCATCATCCCGCTCACCGCTTCGATCGTCGACGCGCGCGATGCGACGAGCAGGCCGATGCCGGAGAAGGCGAAGCCGCCGATGAGACACAACACCGCGAACGTGACCAGCGATCCGTGCACGCGGACGTTGAAGACGAGCCAGGCGAAGATAATGAGGAACGCCACCTCGCCGGTGAGGAAAATCAATCGCGAGAAGAACTGCGCGAGGAGGTAATCCGACTTGCGCATCGGCGTCGCGATGAGCCGCTTGAGCAGCTTCTTCATCCGCGCGTTCACGATGCTGAAGCCGACGCCCCACATGCCGGTGCCCATCAGGTTCATGCCGAGGAGGCCGGGGACGAGGAAGTCGATGTAGCGCGAGCCCTGCTCGCTGACATGCTCCTCGCGCGCGGTCATCACGTCGCGGCGGCCGAGCGCGCGCTGCAACGCATCATCCGCCTCGACGCGCGCGGTGCGCGAATCGGGACGCGTCGGATCGAAGCGATACACCGGCTGCGAATCACCTTCAACCAGCAGCGAGATCTTGCCGGTGCGCAGTTGATCGCGCGCCTGTTCCGGAGCGAGGAGCCGCGTCAGCAGCACGGGCGATTTCGACAGCGCCGCCATCCACTCCTGCGCATGCGGCCCCTGCACGACCGCGATCGGGATCTTGTCGGGCGGCTTGGAGCGGAACGCGAACCCGAGGGCCAGCGTCAGCAGCAGCGGAAAGGCGAAGACCCAGAACACCGCCTCCGGCTCGCGGATGAACTCGCGGACGCGCGACCGCGTCAGCTCGACGATCGCCGCATCAGGCATCGCGCAGCTCCCTTCCGGTCAACGCGACGAAGAGGTCTTCGAGCGTTGCCGCGTGCGTGCTCAGCGTGACCAGCTTCGCGCCGCTGCTCTCCACCACCGCGAGCAAGCGCGGCACGGCCTCGGCCAGCGACTCGACGCGCAGCTGCCAGAAGTCGCCGCGTTTCGCGCAGCCGTGATAGCCGGCGCAGAGGTTCGCGAAATCGTCGGACGTCATCGGCGGATCGCTGGTGAACTCGACGATGTTCGGCGCGTCGAGCTTGGCGATCAGTTCCGCCGGCGTGCCGAGCGCGATGACCTTGCCGTGATCGACGATGGCGACGCGGTCGCACAACCGCTCTGCCTCGTCCATGTAGTGCGTCGTCAGCAGCACCGTGCCGCCGCCGGAGCGGAACTTCGTCACCACTTCCCACAGCTGCAAGCGCGACTGCGGATCGAGTCCCGTCGTCGGCTCGTCGAGGAACAGGATGTCCGGTTTGCCGACGAGCGCGCACGCGACCGCGAGCCGCTGCTTCTGGCCGCCGGACAACTTGCCGACGCGCGAGTTGCGCTTCTCCTCGAGCGAGAGGCTGCGCATCAGCTCATCGGGATCGTGCCCTTCGCGGTAGAACGAGCGGAAGAGCGTGAGCGTCTCGATGACCGTGAGCTTGTCGGTGAACTGCGTCTCCTGCAGCGAGATGCCGATCCGTTCGCGCAGGTCGCGCGAGTAGCCGTTCCAGCGCATGCCGAGGACTTCGACGTCACCGCTGTCGGCGGGGATGAGGCCCTCGAGGATCTCGATCGTCGTCGTCTTGCCGGCGCCGTTCGGACCGAGGAGGCCGAAGCATTCGCCGCGGGCGATGTAGAGGTCGAGGCCGTCGACCGCCTTCACGTCGGGGTAATGTTTCCGCAGGTCGCGGCAATGAATCGCGGCATCAGACATGGCGTTGCACGACGATAGCATTACGGATCACGGAGGTTAAATGCGCGCCGTCGTTCTCGATCATTTCGGCGAAGAGGATCTCCTGCACATCGGCGAAGTCGACGCGCCGCCGCTCGGGCCGCACGACCTGCGCATCGCGGTGCGCGCGTGCGGCGTGAACCGCGCCGACCTGCTGCAGCGGCAGGGACACTATCCGCCGCCGGCCGGCGCGTCGGACATCATCGGACTCGAAGTCGCCGGCATCGTGCGCGAGTGCGGCGCGGAGGTCGTCGGCTGGACGCGCGGCGATCGGGCGATGGCGCTGCTCGCGGGCGGCGGCTACGCGGAGGAGGTGGTCGTCGACGCCGGCTCCGCGATGCACGTTCCCGAAGCGTTGACCGACGAAGAGGCGGCGGCGATTCCGGAAGTGTTCCTCACCGTCTTCCTCACGATTTTTCAGCTGGCCAAAGCGCAGCGCGGCGAATCGGTGCTGATCCACGGCGGCGGCAGCGGCATCGGCACCGCGGCGACGACGCTCTGCAAGCTCGCCGGCATGCGCGTGCTCGTCACCGCCGGCTCGGACGAAAAGTGCGCGCGCTGCCTCGAGCACGGCGCGGACGTGGCGATCAACTACAAAACTGAGGACTTCGCGGAGAAGGCGAAAGGGGTCGACGTCATCCTCGACCACATCGGCGCGCCGTACCTGCCGCGCGACCTGCAGGCGCTGGCGATGGGCGGCCGCGTGGTGCTGATCGGATCGATGGGCGGCTCACGCACCGCGGAGATCGACGTCACTTCGCTCCTCGGCAAACGCCAGCAGATCATCGGCTCGACGCTGCGCGCGCGGCCCGTGCACGAGAAAGCGGCGCTAGTCGCCGCGTTTATCGAGCGCTTCGGCGACGACCTCCGCGCCGGACGTATCAAGCCGGTGATCTCCGACGTGATGCCGATCGAGCGCGTCGCCGATGCGCATCGCAAGATGAACGCGAGCGAGCACTTCGGAAAGATCGTGTTGCGGATTACGTGACGAAGTACAAGCCGCCCCACACTTTCAAATCGATCAGCACGTCGCCGCGCGAGGCGAGCCAGTCGCGGATGCCGTCGAGCGGGACGACGTGCACGGTGATCTCCTTCTCGTGGTCGCCGCGCTTCGTCACGGATTGCGCGCGGTAGAAGCTGACGATCTCCGATGTGATGCCGGGCGACGTCGGTCCCTTCGCCAGGAGCTCGACGCTCGCACAGGTGTAGCCGGTCTCCTGTTCCAGCTCTTTGCGCGCGGTCTTTGCCGGATCGTTCTCGCCGTCGTCGCCGACAAGGCCGGCCGGCCAGTCGATGACGCGCGCGTCGACGGGGCGGCGATACTGCTCGACGAAGATCGCCTTGCGGTCGTCCGTGATCGCGATGATGGCGACCGCTTCCTTCCCTTTTTTCCGCTCGACGTACTCCCAGCCGTCGCGCTCGAGCACGACGACGTGCTTGCCGACGATCGGATAGACGTGGAACTCGAACGGCTTGTCGCCGCCGCCGCTCAGCACGACTGTCAGATCGCCCTGATCGAGCGGGATCTCGACCGGCGCCATGTCCGCGGGGCGGAAGAGCGTTCCTTCTTCGACATTCGGCGCGATGGCGATGTAGAGCACCGGCTCGAGCCGGAAGATCGCCCGCTGCTCGGGGGCCAGGCCGCTCTTCGCGGCGACGATCTTCCCGTCCTTGAACAGCGACGCGTTGATCGCGCCGATCGTCAACTTGTTGACCACCTCGATGTCGCGCGCGGCGGCGGGGCTCGAATCGCGCTGCAGCGCCACCGGCTTCACGACGTTCCAGCGCTCGCCCCCCTTCGCCTCCTGCCGCGCCGTCGCGTTGCCGAATGAGTCGCCCGCCTGCACCTCGTACTCGAGCGGCACGTTCACGGTCGTTGTCGACGGTGACCGCCCGAGGTTGAGGACGCGCCAGGCGATGGCGAAGCCGCTGCCGCCCGCCTCGTTCGACATGAAGAGGACGACCGTCCGGGGATCGGGCGTCGAGTTGCTCAGGCGAATGGTGGTCATCGCATCTCCGTTTCAATCGAACAGCGAGCCCTGCGCGGTGCGGCGGCGGAACGACGACGCGGACAGCTCGACGTCGACCTCGTTCAAGCCGGCGCGCCTGCAGCCGATGTCGAACATCGCCTGCATCTGCTCGGCGAAGATGCCTTTGCCGCGCTGGCGCACGCGCCATTCCGAATCGTACAGCTTCCCCTCGCGCAGCTCGCGGATGCGGTTCATCACCTTCGTCTTGCGGTCGGGGAAATGCTCGCCCACCCACTGCTCGAAAAGCGGCGCGACGGCCCACGGCAGCCGCAGCACGACGAAGCCCGCTTCGGTTGCTCCCGCGTTTTTCGCCGCCGCGAGGATCTTCGGCATCTCGTGCTCCGTGATCGCGGGCACGACCGGTGCCACCATCACCCCGACCGGAACGCCGGCCTTCGCCAGTTGCGAGATCGCGTCGAGCCGCAGCTCCGGCGTCGACGCGCGCGGCTCCATCACCCGCGCGACCTCGGGGTCGAGCGTCGTCACCGACAGGCAGACTTTCGCGGCGCTGTAGCGCGCCAGCTCCGCGAGGTAATCAATGTCGCGCGTGACGAGGTGGCTCTTCGTGATGATCGCGACCGGGTTGCGGAACTCCGCCAGCACCGCGAGGATGCGGCGCGTCAGCTCGAGCTTCCGTTCGATCGGCTGGTAGGGATCGGTGACACCGCTGATGGCGATCACCTGCGGCTTCCACTTCGGCGAGTTCAGCTCCTCGCGCAGCAGCTCCGGCGCGTCTTCCTTCACCAGGATGCGCGTCTCGAAATCGAGGCCGGCGGACATGCCGAGGTATTCGTGCGTCGGGCGCGCGAAGCAGTAGATGCAGCCGTGCTCGCAGCCGCGATACGGATTCACGCTCGCTTCGAAGCCGACGTCGGGACTGTCGTTCGTGGCGATGATGGTGCGCGTCGGATCGCGAAGGTAGATCGTGCGCGGCGCGTCGTCGTCGCCGACATATTCGTAGTCGCGGATGTATTCGAGCGGCTCGAAGCGGTTCTGCGGATTCCAGCTCGCGCCGCGGCCCTTGATCGGCTTGGCGTCGGCGCTCGGCTTGGCGTCGGCGCTCATGCCAGCACCGCCGTCCCGACCAACTCTCCCGATCGTAGAGCGGCCAACGCGTCATTCGCGCGCTCCAGCGGGTAGCGCGTCCGCTCGGTCTCGATGCGCAGCGTCTTCAGCCGTTCGAACAGCGCGAGGCCGTCGGCGCGCGTGAGGTTCGCGACGGAGCGGAGGACGCGCTCGCCCCACAGGAGCGCGTACGGGAACGATGGAATGTCGCTCATGTGGATGCCCGCACAGACAACGCTTCCGCCCTTCCCGACATGCCGCAGTGCGGCAGGGACGAGCTCGCCTGCCGCGGCAAAGACGATCGCGGCGTCTAACGGCTCCGGCGGCGCTTCGCCCGAGCCGCCGGCCCAGATCGCGCCCTTGCGCCGGGCGAACTCCTGCGCCGCGACGTCGCCGTCGCGCGTGAAGGCAAAGACCTCGCGGCCGTCCGCTTTCGCGATCTGCGCGAGGATCTGCGCGGACGAGCCGAAGCCGCAGAAACCGATGCGCCGCGCGTCGCCGGCCATGCGATACGCGCGATAGCCGATCAGCCCCGCGCACAGCAGCGGCGCGGCTTCCTCGGCCGTGTACGACTCCGGGATCTCGAAGCAGAAGCGCTCGTCCGCGATCGCGTACTCCGCGTAGCCGCCGTCGAGCGTGTAGCCGGTGAAGCGCGCGCGATCGCAGAGATTCTCGCGGCCGGACGTGCAGTAGCCGCAGACGCCGCACGTCCAGCCGAGCCACGGGATGCCGAGGCGGCGGCCGTGATCGTCCGTGCCGACGATCTGGTGGCCGATGATCAGCGGCAGCGTCGGATCGGGCAGCTCGCCGTCGACGACATGCAGGTCGGTGCGGCAGACCGCGCAGCACTCGACCTTCACGCGGACTTCGCCCGGTCCCGGTTCGCGCAGCTCGACCTCGGTCAGTTCGAGAGGCTGCCGAGGCCGGCGGAGAAGCATGGCTCGCACGAATCGAGCGTAACGCGGGCGTCAAGAAAATCTACGAGGGGTAGCTGTTGGGCTGTTCAGCGATTGAGCTTTTGAGCTGCTCCGCTCAACCGCTCAATCGCTCAACAACTTCAATCGCCGCAACTTCGGGAACGTCATCCCAATCGCCACCACCACGATCAACGTCATCGTCCCGCCGAAGATCACGGACGGGACGATGCCGAGGATGCGGGCGGCGACGCCGGACTCGAAGGCACCGATCTCGTTCGAGGCGCCGATGAAGATCTGGTTGACCGACGACACGCGGCCGAGCATCTCGGTCGGGGTGCGGGTCTGCAGCAGCGTGCCGCGGATGATCACGCTGACGTTGTCGGCCATCCCGCTGGCGATGAGGATCGCGAACGACAGCCAGAAGTTGCGCGAGAGCGCGAACGAGATCATCAGCAGGCCGAAGATCGCGACGACGACGAACAGCGTCGCGCCGGCGCGCTTCATCGGCGGGCGATGCGCGATCCACAAGCCGATGAGGATCGAGCCGATGGCCGGTGCGGCGCGGAGCACGCCGAGGCCTTGCGGGCCGGCGTTCAGCATCTTCGCGAACGCGGGCAGCAGCGCGACAGCGCCGCCGAAGAGCACCGCGAAGAGGTCGAGCGTCATGGCGCCGAGCATCACCGGATCGGCGGCGATGAACCGGATGCCCGCGACGAGGCTCTCGCTCATCGGCGCGGCGTTGTCGAACTGCGGCACGACGCGATGCGTGACCATCCAGATGAAGAAGAGCGACAAGAGCAGCAACACCGACACGCCGGCATACGCTCCCGCCGGTCCGACGAGGCCGTACGCCAGTCCGCCAAGCGCGGGCCCGAGGATCGCGGCGAATTGCCACGTGGAGCTGCGCCACGTCACCGCGTTCGGATAAATCTCGCGATCGACCACCTCGGCCGACAACGCGGTCACCGCCGGCCGCGTGAAACTTCGCGCGATGCCGCTGAGGAAGATCACGACGTAGATCGGCCACACCTGCGTGAACCCGCCGAGCGTGAAGAGCAGCAGCGCGACCGCAGACAGAAAAATCCCGAACGTGCCGGCCACCGCGATGGTGCGCCGCGTGACGCGATCGGCGAGATGCCCGGCATACAGCGCCACGCCGATGAACGGCAGCGCCTCGGCCAATCCGATGAGCCCGAGCGTCAGCGGATCGCCGGTCTGCGCGTACACCTGCCAGCCGACCACGACGATCTGCGCCTCCCGCGCGACCGTCGCCGCCGCGTAGCTGAAGAGGATGCGGCGAAAGTCCGGACTGCGGAGGGAGGCGTAGGCGTCGTGCACGCGGGGATTATGGCGGACAGCCCCCTGGCGCATACTGATGTCCTTCATGCAGGAACAATGGATTCCGCAAAGCCGTGCCGAGCGGCTGATTGCAACGGGACGATCCGTGCTTGCGATCGCGTCGCTCGGGGCGATGTACCTCGAGCCGGCCGCGCTGCCGCGGCTCACCTGGTGGCTCCTCGGCGCGTACACGCTGTACGCGGTCGGCTTCCTCGTCTGGACGCTGTTCGGTCCCGCCGGGCTCGCGACGCGGTTCAGCATCGGCAGCCATGTGCTCGACCTCGTGGTCTTCGGTGCGATCAACTACCTCGCGGCGGGCGACTCGAGCCCGTTCTTCGTCTACTTCGTCTTCAGCATCGTCTGCGCGATCCTCCGCTTCGGCCGGCGCGGCACCGTGATCACCGCGGTCACCGCGCTGATCGTCTTCGTCGTCACGGCGCACTTCGAGCTCAATCGCTTCGTCATCCGCGCGGCATATCTGATCGTCGTCGCGTCGCTGCTGGTCTATCTCGCCGACTACCTGCAACGCGTGCAGGCGGACCTCGCGAGCATTGCGCGCTGGCCGCGGTCGCTGACGCAGGACCACGAGCGGCTGATCACCGAGGTGCTGCGCGAGCCGGCGCTGATCTTCGACGCCGAGCGCGTGCTGCTCGCGTACGAGCACCTGGCGAAGCGTTACGCCTTCCTCGGCACGCGCGACGGCAACGACATCCACGTGAAGCCGGCGGACCGCCACGTCGCCGACCTCCTTCTCGACAGCAGCAGCGCGACGTTCGTCCGCAGCGGCTCGTTCGCCGCGGTGACGCCGACGGAGCTCACCGGCACGCTGACGCCGGCACGGCCGTCGCGCTCGATCCCACTGCAGGTCGTCGCCGCGTTCAACATCGAGGACGTCGTCGCGACGTCGTTCGTCGGCGACTTCGTGCGCGGACGCCTGCTGTTGCTCGACGGACGTCCGCCGCTGCTCGAGGAAGTGAACCTCGCGCGCATCGCCGGCGCCGTCATCGCCAGCCGGCTCGATCACTACCACGCCGCGCAGCAGCTGCAGCGCGGTGCCGTCGCGGAGGAGCGGGTGCGCGTCGCGCGCGACCTGCACGATTCGGTGCTGCAGGCATTGACCGGCATCGCGTTGCAGCTGCGCACGATCCCGCGCGTGATGGTGCGCGACCGGCAGGAAGCGGAGGTCCGCCTCGGCGAGATCGAGCAGGTCATCGTCACGGCGCAGAAGGAGCTCCGCTCGTTCATCGAGCACCTCCACCCGGAGCGGCGGCGCGAGGACAGCGAAGCGGTGGAGATCGCGGAGCGGATCGCGTCGATGTCGGAACGCTTCGAGCAGCAGTGGGGGCTGAAGGTCGAGGACGAAGTCGCGCCGATCATCCACCTGCTGCCGGTGTCGATGCGGCACGAGGTCTACACGCTGGTGAGCGAAGCGGTGGCGAACGCGGCGAAGCATGCGTCGGCGAAGTCGGTGCACGTCGCGGCAAGCGTCGACGCGAGTGAAGTGCGGATCGACGTGGCAGATGATGGCAAAGGATTTCCGTTTCGCGGGCGTTACGGCGTGACGGAACTGACGAAGATGAAGCAGGGGCCGGCGACGCTGAAGGAGCGGGTAACCTCGCTCGGCGGATCGCTGATCGTCGACTCGACCGCGCAAGGATCGCGCATCGAGATCCGGCTGCCGCTTCCGGAGGGAACATGATCGACATTGTCCTGGCTGATGACCATCCCGTCGTCCGCCGCGGTCTCACGCAGTTCTTCGAAGAGGTCGACGACCTGCGCGTGGTCGCGGAGTGCGAGGACGGCGAGAGCGCGCTGGCCGAGGTGCGCAAACACAATCCGCAGGTGCTGATCGTCGACCTGCGCATGCCGCGCGCGAGCGGGCTCGAGGTGCTGCGGCGCCTGCGCAGCGAAACGAACCAGCCGGCGACGATCGTCCTCGCGGGCAACATCAGCGATGACGAAGTGGTCGAGGCGATGCGCCTCGGCGCGAAGGGCGTGGTGCTGAAGGAGATGGCGCCGATGCTCCTCGTGCAGTGCATCCGCAAGGTGGCGGCGGGCGGCGTCTGGCTGGAGAAGGAAGCGATCGGCCGCGCCCTCGGGAAGATCCTGCAGGGCGACGCGGCGCGCGCGAAGAACATCCTGACGCCGCGCGAAGTCGAGATCGTGAAGATGGTGGCCGAGGGTCACGGAAATCGCGAGGTCGCCGAGCGGCTGTTCATCAGCGAGGGAACCGTGAAGACGCACCTGCACACGATTTACGAGAAGCTGGGGCTGAAGGGACGGGTGCAGCTGGTGGCGTATGTCAGGGAGAATGGATTGATGTAGGGGGCAGGGGGCAGGTGACAGGGGGCAGGAGACCGGCCGGCCCCCTGCCCCCTGCCCTCCTGTCAACTCAATTGCAATGTCCCGGTCCGATCAGCCCATTGTTGTACTGATCGAACGTCGACTGCCAGCTGTTGACCTGCGTCTTGGCGCTCTTGCTGAGCGAATTCCAGTCGGACGAGCTGTTCGTGGCGAGGAACGAATCGGCGGCGCCGAGGATGGAGTTGACGGCGGCGGGTGAGGCGCCGCGGGAGATGTTCAGTTTCGCGGCGAGCAGCTGCGAATAGAGCTTGTTCACGCCGTTGGACGCGTCGCCGCTGTTCGAGAGCAGCGAGACCGCATCGCCTGCCGAGGTCACCTTCACCGTCTTGAGGCCGCCGATGTTGCCGAGCCATTGCGGGAGCATCGCGCTGACGCGATCCGCGTTGCGTCCGGTGAAGCCGGCGTGCGTCTTCCAGTAGCCGATCGTCAGCGTGCAATTGAGGCCGCAGGCGCCGGCGTAGAGCTGCGCCGAGGCGGTGGCGGAGAGCGTGTGATCGCCGTCGGAAAGGCGCGCGGTGTTGCTCACCGTCGCGTAAGTGTCGCAATCGGCGGAGACGTTGTGGGCCATCGCATCGGCCGGGAACGAGCCGCCGTTCGGCGCGGCGTACATCGCGGTGATCGACGAGCTGGCCAGCGACCAGCCGGGCATATCGACGCTCGCGCCGCCGTCGGTGATCGTCGCGAGCAGGTGCAGCACGGTCGTCGGAGCGCCGAAGGTGTACGCGGCCGAGCCGTCGAAGGTCGTGCTGCCGCCGTTGTTGTTCGCCAGCGTCGCGGTGGCGGTGTTGGAGCCGTTGCTCGCGTCGCCGCGGCCGATCGTATAGCTGCAAACGAGATCGGCGCCGCCCGCGATGGTGAACGGAGCGGAGCTGCCGCACTGCAGCGCGACCGGAGTGGAATCGGAGAGGACGTCGCTCAGCGCGGATAGCGTGGCCGCGATCGGCGCGGGATTGTGCACCGTCACCGAACCGCTCACCGCCCACGCGCTGTCGAGCGCCGTCGCGGAGGCCTGGACGATGAAGCTGACGTTCGCGAACGAGCCGTGCTCGATGGTGATCGTGCCGGTCGGCCTGGCGGTCTTGGTCAGCGACCACTGCCAGTCGCGCGTGTACGAGGTCGTCGCGGTCTTGGCCACGGAGAGCGCCCAGACGTTGGTCGCGCAGCTCGAAGTGTCGTTCGCGGTGTAGGCGAAGAAATCGTCGTTGCCCGAAGCGGTGGTGGTCGAAGCGAACGGACCGGCGGTGGAGCTCGAGGCTGGCACGGTCCAGCTGTACGACGCGCCGACGGCCAGCGTGTCGAGATATTCGTCGGGCAGCGACAGCGTGCCGCCGACGGAGTCGGTCACGACGACGCCGGTCAGCGGGCAGCTGCCGGTGTTGGTCACGGTGATCGTCGAGGTGAACGTGTCATTGACGAACGCGTCGGGCGTGCAGCTCCGCGTGAGCGCGATGTGCGGATCGTCGACGTGGAAGTTGTCGGTCTTGCTCTCCGACGGGTTGAAGTCCGCGGTCGTGCTGACCCACACCTTGTACTCGGCGATCGGCGAGATGTCGTAGCCGCTCTGGCTCGGATTGCTCGCGCGCTGCAGGATGCTGCTCAGTTGATAGCAGGAGACGAAGCGGCCGTCGCTGCCGACCGTCACGGCCGCGCTGTTGCTGCGGCCGAGGAGCGTGCCGTCCGGCATCGTGACCTGGACGTAGTAATTGCCCGGGGTGAAGCCGGCGTCGTGGCCGTTGCTCGGGCCACCATTGAGATAGACGTCGCCCTGCCAGAGATAACGGTTGGCGTCGACGGCGGAACAACTCGCGGTGGTCGTGTAGATCGCGCCGCTCAGTGCAAACGCCTGGACCGCGCACGTTGCGGAGATCAGGCAGGCGAACAACAGTCTGATGAATCGCATGTGAAGCCTCTCTTTCAGTGGATGCCGTCAAGGTAAGTGCGGCGAGGAGGCGTCACCATCCGTGAGAGGGTGGATATTTCTATACAGCAAGGTCTATATCGCTACGGGATTTGCGCAAAAAACGTCCATACGCACAAAAAGACGTAAGGCCGCCATTACGGCGGCCTCACGTGCCCCCTGACCCTGCCTTCACAACCTGCGGTGGAGAGCGTTGGACCCGTCCGTTCTTTTCCGCGAAGAGGATGTTGTGAATCGCTTCGTAAGATACGAGCGAATCGCGGCCGGGGCCATCCGTACGAAGGTAGGTTTTGCCTCTATCGAACGATATACATCTCGATTGGCCGTTGTATGCTTGCCGCGGTTGTCCAAGGGGTTCCCAATGCTCAAAGAGGATCGGTCCGAGCGCTGCCGCCGGGTGGTGCTCGACGCCGCGTTGCGGCTCTTCGCGCAACACGGTTACGGCGCCACCAGCGTGCGCCAGATCGCGGAAGAAGCCGGAGTCTCGGTCGGCGCCGTCTATCACCACTTCCCCGACAAGGAGTCGATGTTCCGCGCGCTGATCGAAGAGTACAAGGCCATCACGAACGAGCCGCGCTTTCCGTTTTATCGGGCCATCCGCACGGGGCTTTTTCCGAATAACCTCGAGCAGCTCGGCTATGCGGCGCGCGACAGCGTGCGCCAATACCGCGATTACCAGGCGCTCTTCTTCGTCGACGTGATCGAATTTCAGGGCGATCACGTGCGCGAGTTCTACGCCGGCATGGCCGAGCGCTTCGCCGGCTTCGTCGAGGAGCAGCGCGAGAAGGGCGACGACATGTCGGCCCGCATGCGCGAAGGCGTCTCCGCCCGCTCCGCGCTGCTGCTCGTCTCGCGACTCTTCTTCAGCTACTTCCAGATGGAGATCCTCTTCGGCGTCGCCGAGCCGTTCGGCAAGAGCTCGGCGGAAATGGTGCAGGAGGTCGCTGATATCCTTCGCCATGGGATTGGAGCTTGAGCTGTTGAGCAGTTGAGCGATTCAGCTGTTGAGCACTCGAGAGCTGAACAGCTCAATCGCTTTCATCATGTGGAATCCTGATCAGTACGAACGATTCAAGACCGAGCGCGCGCAGCCGTTCCACGATCTCGTCGCCTTGATCGAGCACCGGCCGCGGATGCACGTCGCGGACTTCGGCTGCGGCACGGGCGAGCTCACGCGCATGCTGCACGATCACCTCGGCGCCGAGGAGACGATCGGCATCGACAACTCGGAGACGATGCTGCTCAAGTCGAGCGCGTTCGGCGCGGAGATGGTGCACTTCGCGAAAGGCGACATCGAGGCATTCGTCGCCGACCGGCCGTTCGATCTCGTCTTCTCCAACGCGGCGCTGCACTGGGTCGCGAACCACGAGTCGCTCTTCACGAAACTGGCGAGCTTCCTCACGCCGCATGGCCAGCTCGCCATCCAGATGCCGGCCAACGAGGACCACGCGTCGCACGCGGTCGCGCGCGAGGTCGCGGAATCACTCGGACACGCGCCGCGCATCTCGTCGGTGCTGCCGGTCGAGCGCTATGCCGCGCTGCTGCACCGCCTCGGGTTCGCGCGCCAGAACGTGCGGATGCAGATCTACGGACACGTGCTCGACGATCCGCGCGACGTGATCGAATGGGTGCGCGGCTCGCTGCTGACCGACTACCAGCAGCGGATGTCGGACGCCGAGTTCACGCGCTTTCTCGAGGTGTACGAAGAACGGCTGCTGCCGATCCTCGGCGATGCGCGGCCGTTCTTCTACACGTACAAGCGGATCCTGCTCTGGGGCAGCTACTAGGCCTTTACCCCTCGCCCCGCTTGCGGGGAGAGGGTGCCCTGAGCGAGCGAAGCGAGTCGAAGGGTGGGTGAGGGGCCGTGTTCAGGCGACGGAGACCCCCTCATCCGCCTGCGGCACCTTCTCCCCCGCGCGGCGGGGGAGAAGGGCGAAGGGTGCTAGGCCTCACTCCTCCGCGAGGATCGTGTGCAGCGCGACGGCGATGGTCAGCGATGCGAGGACGATCAGCGCCGTCACGAAGGCGAACGAAATCGAAGCCGAGGCCGCCGCATCGGCGGAGACGCCGAGCACGATCCGGCCGGGCGTGAGGCGGTGCATCCAGAGGTTGATCACCGGCCATTTCCACGTGAGCACCGCGGCCCAGCACGCGGCGACGACGAGATACGACGCCAGCTGAATGGAGTTCATCGGGCGGATGGCGCGGTCGGCGATCGCCCGGTCGCGCAGCAGCTGCGCCTTGAGCCAGACCACCGACGGATCGGGCAGCAGGTGCTCGCGATCCGGCAGCGCCGCAAAGCGCGACATCCACGTCGATACGGCCGCCTCGGCCGCGCGTTCGACGTGCGTCACGACGCCACTCCTTTCTTCTTCAGCAACTCGGCCAGGCGCTTGCGGGCGCGGAACAGCAGCACCTTCACGCTCTTCGGCTTGATGCCGATCGCCTCGGCGATCTCCTCGTGGTCCGAGCCTTCGACGTGCGCCAGCCAGAGCAGCGCGCGCTCGCGCGGCTTCAGCTCGGCGAACGTGCGCATCATGTCGTGACGCAGATCGGCCGACTCGTGCGCGCCTTCATCGACGACCACGATCTCGCGGCCGCGCTCCCGCTTCGTTTCGCGGAAGTGATCGAACGCCAGGTTCGTCGCGGTGCGGAAGAGATAGCGGCGCAGATGATCCTCGCTCGCGGCCTGCGGATTCGCGCGCAGAAAGCGGAAGAACGTTTTCTGCAGCAGGTCGTCGGCGGTGGCGGGGTTGCCGGTCATGCGATAGATGTACGACCAGAGTTTGCTGGCGTGGGCGCGATACAGCGCCTCGAAGCGGGCCTCATCCATGGGACGCGGCGCGCGCTTCGGGGGCGCGGTCCGTTCCAGAGGCAAGGTCACCGGCAACATCATCACGTCCGCAATCATCGTTCAATCACGCGCTGGCGTGCGGCTGCTCTCCGTCCATCAGGCCCCAGTTGCGCGAGAGCTTGAGCGAGAGGAGAGCCGAAAGGAGGAAGCCGATGCCGAGGAAAAGGAGGAGGAAGCCGACGACGACGCAGAAGTCGTTGTTGGTCATCGGCAGGAATCCGATGGTCAGGAAGCCGATGCCGAGCAGCGAGGTGACGAGCGCCTTGCCCATGCCGCGGATGATGCGATCGCGCGCGCTGATCTTCGGCCCCGACTCGATGTGGCCGAGAAAGCGGCGGCCTTCTTCGCTGTTCAGAAAGGCGAGGAATTCGGGCGCCGACGAGAATTTGTCGATGAGCTTCGTCTGCATCTCGGTCTGAAGCTCGGTCCGCCGCGTCTTCGTTCGCGCGATCACCATCACGATGAGCACGATCATTCCCATCGACACAGGGCCGAGGATGAGAGGAATCAGGACGAGAAAGTCGTCGCCATGCATAAAAAAGCCTCCAGAAATTTGTTTCCGGAGGCTTATACGGGGAAGTGGGGTGTTCGGTTAACAGCTACTTCGCCCGCGGCGGGATCTTTGCCTTCTCCGCGTTGGCCCAGTCGCAGAGCAGATTGCGATCGGCGTCCGACAGCTTCGCGTCGGGATGCAGCCAGAGGTACGACGGCAGAGGCATCTCCTTCTTGTTCACCTGCTCGCAGATCTGCTCCAATCTCCGGCGCCTTTTCTTCGCGCTGTACGTGGCCCACTCCGACATGTTCATTTCGCCGCGGCCGTCCTCGATGTGCGAGGCGAGGAACCACGAGACCGGCGCGATGTTGCTGTACCACGGGTAAACCGTCTTGCTCGAATGGCAGTCGTTGCAGGCGCGGCTGAGCGTCGTCTGCACGTTCGCCGGGATCTGCATCGTCTTCTCCATCGTCTTCGTCTGATCGACTGGCGGGTTGTCGCGCGACGGCCGGTAGAGCTGCATCAGAACGAAGATGACGACGAGTGCAAGAACGATCCTCTTGAAGATTCTCATGCCGTACTAACGATTGACGTAGACCGTTCCATCCTTCATCACGAAGCGGACCTTCTCCATCACGCTGATGTCATCGAGCGGATTGCCCGGTACGGCGACGACGTCGGCGAACTTCCCCGCCTCGAGCGAGCCGAGGTTGTCTTCCTGACCGAGGAGCTGCGCGGCGACGGTCGTCGCGGAACGGATGGCCTGCATCGGCGTCATGCCGAACTTCGTCTCGTACGTGAACTCGCGCGCCTCGTTGAGGTCCCACGGAAAGCCGCCGACGTCGGTGCCGAACGCGATCTTCACGCCCTTCTTCAGCGCGCGCTGGAACGAGTCGTGATGAAACGCAGGCATCTTGCCCCAGATCACGCCGCCCGCCGCGGTGCGGCCGGGAGCGACGTACTCCGTCACCGTCAGCGTCGGCACGAGGTACGTGCCGTTCTTCACCATCACGTCGAGCAGTTCGTCGGGAATGGCGATGCCGTGCTCGATCGAATCGACGCCCGCGGTGATCGCGTTGGTCAATCCCGGCCGCGCCATCGCATGCGCCGCGACCTTGTGCCGCAACCGGTGCGCCTCGTCGACGATGGCCTTCATTTCATCGAGCGTGAACGTCGGGGTCGAGGAGAGCGTGCCGTCTTTGGCGATGAAGTACGAACGGTCGGCGTAGACCTTGATCCAGTCGGCGCCGTGGCCGATCTGCTCGCGCACCGCCTTCCGCGCGTTCTCCACGCCGTCGACGATCTGCACGCCCATCGGATACGTGACCTCGGGTGAATAGCCGCTCGGGCCGTAGCCGCCGGTCACCGACATCGCGCGCGTCGACACGAACATGCGCGGTCCCGGGATGACGCCGTTGTTGATCGCCTTCTTGACGTCGACGTCGGTGTACATCGCCCCTTCCGTCTCGACGTCGCGCATCGTGGTGAAGCCGTTCTCCAGGCCGATCTTCGCCGCGCGGCTCGCGCGCAGCGCCCGATACGCCAGCGATTCCTTGAACAGCTGCACGTCGTAATCCTCGGCCGTGATGTCGCCCTGCAGCAGGATGTGCGTGTGCGCGTCGATGAGCCCCGGCAGCAGCGTGGCGTCGCCGAGGTCGATGACTTTCGCGCCGGCGGGCGCGGTGCCGCCGATCGATTCGATGCGGTTGCCGCGGACCACGATCATGGCGGGAGCGATCACCGCGTCCGACTTCCCGTCGATCATCCGCGCGGCGCGGATCACGGTGACGTCATCGGCGGCGAAGAGCGAGGCGGCGAGGAGAAGCGTGAGGATCGCTGCGAGCGTCTGTTTCATGCGCGGTATTGTAGTGAACGGTTGCCGGTTACCAATCGGTTGCCGGTTACCGGTTGCCGGTTGCCGCTTCGATGGCAACTGGCAACCGGTAACCGGGAACTGATTTATGCGCTACTCGATCTCCGAATACGTACGCTGGGAAGACATCGATGCCGCCGGCATCATCAACTATCAGGCGTATCTCCGCTTCTTCGGACTGGCCGAAGTGGAGCTCTTCCGGCACTGCAATCTCTCGTACAAAGTGCTGTTCGAGGAGCTCGGGATCTGGCTGCCGCGCGTGCACGTGGAGTGCGATTTTCACCAGCCGGTGCGGCTCGATGATCTGCTCGCCGTCGACGCCTGGTTCGGCCGCATCGGCACGAGCTCGATCCATCTGAACTTCGCCGCGCGGCAGGGCGACGTCGTGGTCGCGACCGGGAAATACATCCTGGTCGCGGTGCAGCAGGGGACGTTCGCGCCGGTGCCGGTGCCGGACGTGTTGCGCGAGCGCGTCGCGCGATACATGGAGTGACTACTTCTTCTCGAACACCTTCACGATCGTCGAAAGATCGACGCTCCGCTCGAGGTACTCCCACACCGCGAGCACGTCCTCGCGGTAGTGGATCGCGTCGATCTTGTCATCGGCCAGCGCGTACTTCGCGCGGTTGTACCACTTGAGCGCTTCATCGGGATGGAGGCGCAGACGCTCGCGCGCGTGCTGGATCAGCAGCGCCTGATCGGGCGGCACTTCGATCGAGCCCAGCACCTTCATCACCGGCTTGCCCCACTTCTCCTGCTCCTTCGCGGCCATCAGCTTGCGCTTGCGCTCGAGCGCGCCGACGTCGCGATGGATCACGCCGCCGCGGACGAGCTTGCGCAGCGCATCGCCGAAGTCCTCGATGTCTTCCTCGATGCGCAGCCCCGAGCGATACAGCAGCTTGCCGTCGACGTTCGGGCGCTTCGAGAGATGGCTCCAGACGACGAGCGCCTGCGCGCTGACCGCGATGTCGGCCCCTTTGAAATGGAAGCGCCCCTTCGCGCCGAGGCGGAGCGGCTGCGTGTGTTCGATCTGCGCGCCCTGATCGCCGAGGTCGACGATCGTGATGCTGGCGGAACCGAAGTTGCCGCTGAGGCGCTCGTCAGCAACGAAGCGGTCCGCGCTGCGGAGGTCCTTGGGATCCATGGTTATCGAGTGGCGCGAGTGTACCCGACAAACGTCGGCTCGGGATGGATGTCCACGCCGAACGCGTCGCGCACTCGCTCCTGGATCAGCCGCACCAGCTCGACGACTTCCGCCGCCGTGCCGCCGCCGCGATTGATCACCGCGAGCGTGTGCTTCGACGACAGCCCGACGTTGCCGCGCACGAAGCCCTTGTGAAAGCCGGCGTGCTCGATCAGCCACGCAGCGGACAACTTCACCGTCCCGTCGTTCGCCGGAAAGTGCGGAGCCTCGGGCGCGATCTTCGCGAACGCCTCGTACTCCGCCGCGCTGACGATCGGGTTCATGAAGAACGAGCCGTCGCTGCGCGTGTCGGGATCGGCGGGATCGAGCACCATCCCCTTCCGCTTGCGGATCGCGATCACCGCGTCGCGCACTTCCTGCAGGCTCGTATGCTCGTCGACGGCCTTCCGCAACTCCGGATAGCGCAGCGAGGACGGACCTCCGGCCTTCAGGCGGAACGTCACGGACAGAACGACGTAACGGTCCTTCTCGATGTTCTTGAAGAGGCTCGCGCGATAGCCGAAGCAGCACTGCTCGTTGGTGAATTCGACGATCGCGCCGGTCGTGCGATCGAGCGCCTCGACCCGATCGATCGTCTCGCTGACGTCCTGCCCGTACGCGCCGACGTTCTGGATCGGCGTCGCACCGGTGAGGCCGGGGATGCCGGAGAGACACTCGATGCCGGCGAGGTTGCGCTCCACGGCGAGCGCCACGAAGGCGTCCCACGGCTCGCCCGCCGCGACCTTCGCGACGTCGCCGCGGAACTCGACGCCGCGCAGCTCCATCCGGATCACGAGGCCGTCGAAGCCTTCATCGGCGATCAGCAGGTTGCTGCCGCCGCCGAGGATGAAGAGCGGCTGCTGCTCGCGCGCGGCCCACGCCAGCGCGTCGCGCAGCTCGTCGACCGACGCGACGTGCGCGAAGAAACGCGCCGGGCCGCCGATGCCGAGCGTGGTGAAGGGTGCAAGCGGGATGTCGCGCTCGATGCGAAGAGTCATGCGATGGCCGGCACGGTCGCAAAACGCCTGCCGGGTGCGAGTGCCGTCGCGCACGCGTAGGCCGCCATCGCCGTCAGGAGCAGCATGACGAAGAGCCCGCGGCCGGCGAACCAGGCGTGAAAATCGAGCGTGACCGGGATGCCGTCGAGCAGGTGGTAGCAGATCCAGCTCGTGCACGCCGCGAGCATGCCGCCGGCGCGCAGGATCACGAGCAGGCCGATCGAGCAAAGGAGGCCGCATGCGACGTCGGCAATCCGGTTGCCGGTGGCCGGCGAAACCGCGAGACCGATCGCGAGCACGAACAGCGGCGCGTAAATCGCGGGATGCCGGATGAAGACGCGGCCGCAGACGAGAAAGAGCAGCGCCCAGAGCGCGTAGAGCATCGCCTCGGGCGTCACGTGTGCGATCCACGCCGCGGTGTCGGTGAGCGATGACATGGTCGCCATACGCGCGGAGCTCATGCGCGGCGTGCTCGCCCCGATGGCGACGGTGACGGCGCGGACGATCAGCGCGGTGGTGATGCCGCTGAGCATGCCGATGCCGGCGTCGCGGCCGACGAGCGGATCGCGCCAGCGCAAGTCGACGAGACGCTGCCACGAGATCAGCAACGCGGGCCAGTGCCGCCGCACGTACGGCTCGACCGCCATGTACGCGAGGCAGAACATCGCGGCCTCATAAACCGCGCCGCCGGCGACGACGATCATCGCGTCGAAAAACGTCGTGCCGAAATGCGCGGAGAAATAGTGCTGCGCGAACGCACACGCGCCGAGCACGAGCGCGGCCCGCCGTGCGCCGCGCGCATCGCCGCTGCCGCGCCGCACGTTCCGCACGGCGAGCGCGACGGCGACGAACAGCAGCGCCGCGTAGACGAAGTTCCATGCGAAGCCGCCGATGCCGAGGAAGTCCGACTTCGCGCGGACCGGCGGATGCGGATTGATGGCGAACCAGACCGGCGCGCCGCGGAACGTCGCCGCTTCGATGTGCACGGCTCCATCCCACGCCAGGCGCGCATCCGATCCGACTGGCGGCGGAATGCGCGGCGCGACTTCCTCGAATTGCGCGCGATCGAGTCCCGCCGCGCGGAACAGTTCGTCGATCGCATGCGGCGCCGGCACGGCGTCGATGCGCGGCACGGCGACGAACGACAGCAGGCGCCCGTCGCCCGCCAGCTCGACGTTCGCCATCCCCGGAGAATCGAGCGGCGGGTAGTGTGCAGTGACGAGCAGGTCGAGATCGCGCGTGGCGAGCGCTCCGGGCGAGCGGCGATAGAGGAACGCGACGCGATCGCGGTCCGCGGCGTCGGGCACCTCCCGGCGCAAATCGAAGAACGTGCCGCTTCGATCGCCGGGATCGCCCGCGATGCCGCACGCGTGCACGAGCTCCTCGGCGCGATCGGCGAGCACGTCGGGCGTTTTGCGAAATCGTGCTGATGAAAAGAGCGATGTGCGTGGATTGAGAATCGCGACGCCGATCAACATCACGATGAACGCCGCGAGCGCGCCGAACGCGATCGGCGCGGCGACGACACCGCTCTTCGCCGCCGCGGCCACGAGCTCCGGCGACGGCGTCTCGCCCGCCGCCACGGCCGCCGCGAGCGGGTCGCCGCCCGGCATCATCGCCAGCACCTCGCGCGCCGATCGCGGCCTGCGCGAAGGCTCTTCGTCGAGGCATTGCATCAGCAGCGCGTCGATCTTCGGCGGCAGATCGCGGACGCTCGACGTCAGGTGCGGCTTCGGCGTGTTGTGCGCCTCGGCGATCTGCGTGAGCGATCCGGGATCGAACAGCCGCTTGCCGGTCAGCATCTCCCAGAGGATCAGGCCGAACGCGTAGACATCGCTCGCCGTCGTCACTTCGTCCGCCGACAGTTGCTCAGGAGCCATGTAGACCGGCGTGCCGGCGAGGCCGCGGCGTTGCGGATCGCCGCTGACGATGGCCAGGCCGAAGTCGGTGACGTGCGCGCGTCCGCGGCCGTCGATCATCACGTTGGCCGGCTTGAGGTCGCGATGGATGACGCCGCGCTCGTGGGCGGCGGCGAGTCCGGCCACGAGATCGCGCGCGATGTCGATGGCCTTCTCCACCGGCAGCCGGCCGATGCGCCGCAACAACGACGCGAGATCCTCGCCGTCGACGAACTGCATGGCGATGAAGTGATCGCCGTCGTATTCGGCGATGTCGTACAGGCGGCAGACGTTCGGATGCGAGACTTCGCGTCCGATCCGCACCTCGGCGAGCAGCATGCGCAGCGCGCCCGGATCGGCGAGCAGCTCGCGCGGGATGAATTTCAGCGCCACCTGCTGGCCGAGCTTGAGGTCGTCGGCGCGGTAGACCTCTCCCATGCCGCCGCGCCCCAATAGATTAATGATGCGATAGCGGCCGAGGATCAATGTGCCGGGGGTGAAACGGTTCTCGCGCGGCGCTTCGTCCGCGGCCACGTGCAGCGTCGGCATCTCCTCCGGAGTTTGCCGCTGCGTTGCATCATCGATTGGCATCGGAGCGTTCATCATAGACAATGCCCGCCATGACTGCTGACACTACGGCCTACGAGAAACAGTGGTTGGGTCACCCCCGCGGATTGGCCACGCTGTTCTTCACCGAGATGTGGGAGCGCTTCAGCTATTACGGCATGCGCGCCCTGCTGTTCAGTTTCATGGTCGGAGCGACGCAGTTGCCGGGCCTCGGCTTCGACGAGAAGCACGCAGGCGCGATCTATGGCTGGTACGTCTTCTCCGTTTATGCCACCGCGCTGTTCGGCGGAATCATCGCCGACAAATGGCTGGGCCACTACCGGACCGTGTTCATCGGCGGAGTGATCATCGCCCTCGGCCACTTCAGCATGGTCTTTCACTCGATGTCGTTCTTCTACGGCGGTCTCGTGATGATCGCCCTCGGCACCGGCCTGCTGAAGCCGAATGCCAGCACGCTCGTCGGCACGCTCTACAAAAAGGACGATCCCCGGCGCGACTCCGGCTTCTCACTTTTCTACAGCGGCATCAACATCGGCGCGTTCTTCGGCCCCATCATCACCGGCTGGCTCGTCTTCAAGTACGCCAACTGGCACTACGGGTTCGCATGCGCCGGCGTGGGGATGGTGCTCGGACTCGTCCAGTATTCGATGGGCAAGAAGTACCTCGTGCCTGCCGAGCCCGAAGCGCGCGAGGTCGAAGAACATCCGAAGGCGCCGGCTCCGCCGCTCACGCGGACGGACTGGATGAAGATCTCGGTGATCGGGATTCTGTTCGTTTTCTGCGTCATCTTCTGGGCCGGATACGAACAGGCCGGGACGACGCTCAACCTGTTCGCCGACCGGGCAACCCGAACCACGATCTTCGGCTGGGCGTATCCCTTCACGTGGCTGCAGTCGGTGGCGCCGTTCTGCGTCTGGGCGTTCGCGCCGATGTTCGCGTGGCTCTGGCTGAAGCTGGGCAAGTACGAGCCGTCGAGCCCCACCAAGTTCATGCTCGGCCTCGTGTTCCTCAGCCTTTCGTATCTGATGATCCTGCAGGCGGCGCACTTCTTCGAGAGCAGTCACCAGCGAGTCAGTCCGTGGTGGCTGATCTTCCTCTACCTGCTGCAGACGTTCGGCGAAATCTGCCTATATCCGACGGGCATGAGCATGGTGACGAAGCTCTCGCCGCCGCATCTGGTCAGCATCCTCATGGGCGTCTTCTTCCTCGCGCTCGCGGTCGGAAACAAGCTCGCGGGCTACATCGCCGGCTTCCTGAAGGACATGCCGTTCTCGCACGTGTTCTGGATCGCGTTCATCAGCTCGGGAGTCGCTGCGATCGTGCTGCTCCTGTTGATTCCGCTGATCCGCAAGCTGATGGGTGACGTCCACTAGAACGTCCGGAACGTCAGCTCTTCCACCGCGTCGGCGACGTACATCCGGCTCATGCCGGCGTCGCAGAACGCCCAGTCGTGGCTGATGCCGTTGATCATCAGCGAGTCGTCGGGGCAGAGCTCCGACAGCGCGGCGCCGAGCGTCTGCACGTCGGTCCGGTCGTCGGACTGGATCACGAACGTAGAGTCGAACGGCAGCGGCACGAACACGCCGAGGCGGTCGAGCGCTTCGTGCAGCTCGCTGTAGTCGGCGCCGGGGGTGAGGCTGTGACGGACGAGCAGGAAGTCGCGCGCGGTGGTGAACTGCGCGCAGGCGACGAGCAGCCGCGCGTCGTCGCCGAGCTTCGAGCGCAGGTAGCGGACGAGCGGTGCGGCATGACGTCCTTCCGGAAGCCACACCTGCCAGCTCTGGTCGAAATTGGGTTCGGCGCCGAGACGCCGCATGATCTGCGATACCTCGACGGTCAGATCGCCCTCGTAGCAGATCTGGAACAGCTTGATCTCCCCCATCACGCCCTCCCGCTCAATCAAGTTGCTGCACGTTCCTGGTGGGTATGCTGATTGTAGCAAACCATGTTCATGTCCCGCGTGCTCTTCCCGGCGACAGGCTTCACCACGGCCGATGCCGCGAAGTTCTACCGCGCCGTCGCGAAGTACCTCCTGCCGCACCTGCGCGACGTGCCGGTGTCGTTCAAGCGCTACCCCGACACCATCGACGGCGAATCGTTCTGGGAAAAAGATGCGCCGTCGTTCACGCCGAAGTTCGTGAAGACGTGCGCGGTGCCGCGACGCGGCGGCGGAGCCGACATCCGCTACATCGTGATCAACGGCATCCGCACGCTTACCTGGCTCGCCGAGATCGGCGGGATCGAGATCCATCCGTTCCTCCATCGCACGACGCACATCGAGCGGGCGCGGAGCGTCGTCTTCGATCTCGATCCGGGCGAAGGAGCGTCGATCGTCGAGTGCTGCGAGGTCGCGCTGCTGCTGCGCGATGCACTGGAGGGGATCGGCTTCACGTCGCTGGCGAAGGTGTCGGGCTCGAAGGGGCTGCAGGTCTACGTGCCGCTCAACGGCGACGCGACGCACGACGTCACGGAGCCGTTCGCGCGGCTCGTGGCGGAGGAGCTGGCGAAGAAATATCCGAAGCTCGCGGTGGCGAAGATGTCGAAGGAGCTGCGCCGAGGACGCGTGTTCATCGACTGGAGCCAGAACGCCGATTTCAAGACGACGGTGTCGGTCTACTCGCTGCGGGCGAAGAGGGAGCGGCCGTATGTGTCGATGCCGGTGACGTGGGCGGAGGTGGAATCACGGCGATCGTTGGATTTCGAACCGGGTGAGGCGGTGGCGCGGTTGCGCAGGAGAGGGGATCTGTTCCGGCGCGTGTTGACGTTGAGGCAGGAGCTGCCGCGCCTCCACCCGCCCAGGTCCCTCGACTACGCTCGGGATGACGAAGAAGTGGTCGTACACGGGATCCGCCTGCCGAAGCCGAAATCACAAAGTGGGCGGCGGCTCTTCGCCATGCCGAAAGCCGACGAGCTCTGGCTCGAGATGGGGGGCGAGTTTCATCGCTGGTTGCTGCGTCCCGGACCGATCGCGGTACATGCCGGGAAGTTCCGCATCGAAAAGTCGTGGTATCGCGGCGAGGAGAAAGCGCTCGACATCGGCGCGTACGAGATCATCGAAGGAAGCTTCGCGCGGCGCCGCTTCGATCTCTACTTCACGGGGAAAACGCTGCAGGGCGCGTGGGTGCTGGAGAAGATCAGCGAGGACCCGAAGCACCGGTCGTGGTCGTTCCGGCCTGCGTCGTGAAGCCGTAGAACGTCTGCGTGTTGCCGCACTCGCGACACCAGAAGTGCAGCGAATCGCGGCGGCTCCAGGGGTTCGGCGCGTCGCACACGGTGCATTGCGTCTCGGCCGGCAGGAAGGGGCGCTCGCAGTGATCGCAGGCCAGCGGAAGCCCCTCGGCCTTCGCGTCGTCTTCGCAGCTCACTTCACCGCACCGCGGACAGCGCCAGCAGACAGCCATGATTTCGAAAACGATAATAGCAGACGAAATTCGTAATTCTTAATTCGAAATTCTTAATTCCGCTACACTGCGCGCCGTGCCGCCGCTCTGGCTCTTCATCCTCGCCGGTTTCTGCGCCCAGATGATCGACGGCGTCCTCGGGATGGCCTACGGCGTCAGCGCCACGACCTTCCTGCTGACGCTTGGCGTGCCGCCCGCCATCGCCAGCGCCAGCACCCACGCCGCGGAGTGCGTGACCACCGGCCTCTCCGCGCTTTCGCATTTCGGTTTCGGCAACGTCGACAAACGCCTCGTGCGCGCGCTGCTGATCCCCGGCGTGATCGGCGGCGTCGCCGGCGCGTACATCCTGGTGAGCATTCCGGGCGACCGGATGAAGCCGTACATCGCCGCATACCTGCTGATCATGGGCATCGTGATCCTGTCGAAGGCGTGGAAGCACCGCACGCACCGCGAGGTGACGACGCACCTCGTGCCGCTCGGACTGGCCGGCGGCTTCTTCGACGCGATCGGAGGCGGCGGCTGGGGCCCCATCGTCACCGGCACGCTGCTCGCGCGCGGGAACGAGCCGCGCTCCGCGATCGGCTCGGTGAACTTCGCCGAATTCTTCGTCACGGTGGCGACCTCGGTCACCTTCTTCGTGACGATCGGCTTCACCTTCTGGCGCGCCATCGCCGGACTGGCCATCGGCGGCGCGATCGCCGCGCCGCTCGCCGCCTGGGCCACGAAGCGGATCTCGCCGCGGCCGTTGCTCGCGATCGTCGGACTGCTCGTGATCGCGCTGTCGATCAGGACGATTTTTCTCGCGGTGCGCTAGCCCCGTGTCCCGAGCGAAGTCGAGGGACCAATGACGGCGCCGCGCTGCATTCGGCACCGGCGCGGAACGAGCCAGCTTCCTCGCGGCGCCGTCCCTGATGCCTCGACTTCGCTCGGCATTAAGAAACGCGGCCGACCTTCGCCCACGTATCCTTCAACGTCGCCGTCCGGTCGAACACCAGCTTCCCATCCGTGCTGTCCCGATCGACACAAAAGTACCCGAGCCGCTCGAACTGATAGCGCGCTCCTGCCGCCGCTCCGCCCACCGACGGCTCGAGCTTCGCGTTGCCGATCACCTGCAGCGAATGCGGATTCAGATTCGCCAGGAAATCGCCCGCCCCTTCCGGATCCTCGGCGCTGAACAGGCGGTCGTAGAGCCGCACTTCGCAATCGATCGCGTGCTCCGCCGAGACCCAGTGCAGCGTCCCCTTCGGCTTGCGGCCGTCGGGCGAATCGCCGCCGCGCGTGGCCGGATCGTACGTCGCGCGCAGCTCGACGATGTTCCCGCTCTCGTCCTTCACCACGCTCGTGCAGGTGATGAAGTACGCGCTGCGCAGGCGCACCTCGCGTCCCGGCGCGAGACGGAAGAATTTCTTCGGCGGCTCTTCCATGAAGTCGTCGCGCTCGATGTAGAGCACGCGCGAGAACGGCACGTTGCGCGTCCCCGCCGACTCGTCCTCCGGATTGTTCGGCGTCGCGAACTCCTCCGACTCCCCCTCCGGATAGTTGTCGATCACGACACGCAGCGGATCGAGCACGCCCATCACGCGGTTCGCCGTCTTGTTCAGGTCGTCGCGCACGCAGTACTCGAGCAGTGCGACGTCGATGACGTTCTCCCGCTTGGCCACGCCGACGCGCTCGCAGAAGTCGCGGATCGACGCCGGCGTGTAGCCGCGGCGGCGAAGTCCGGCGAGGGTCGGCATGCGCGGATCGTCCCAGCCGTGGACGTGGTTCTCTTCCACGAGCCGGAGCAGCTTCCGCTTCGACATCACGGTGTAATTGAGGTTGAGCCGCGCGAACTCGATCTGCCGCGGCCGCGACGGCACCGGCAGGTTGTCGATCACCCAGTCGTACAACGGCCGGTGCGCCTCGTACTCCAGCGTGCAGAGCGAGTGCGTGATGTGCTCGATCGCATCGGACGGCGGATGCGCGTAGTCGTACATCGGATAGATGCACCACGCGTCGCCGGTGCGGTGATGCGACTCGTGCCGGATGCGATACAGCACCGGATCGCGCATGTTGATGTTCGGCGAGGCCATGTCGATCTTTGCCCGCAGCACGTGCGCGCCGTCCGGAAACTCTCCCGCGCGCATGCGGCGAAAGAGATCGAGATTCTCCTCGGTCGAGCGATTGCGATACGGCGAGTCTTTCCCCGGCTCCGTCAGCGTGCCGCGATATTCGCGCATCTCATCGGCGCTGAGACTGTCGACGTACGCCTTGCCGTGCGTCACCAGGTGCTCGGCCCACTCGTAGAGCTGCTCGAAGTAGTCGGAGGCGTGGCGGTGCTCCTTCCACTCGAAGCCGAGCCAGCGGACGTCCTCCTCGATCGCGTCGACATACTCGACGTCTTCCTTCGTCGGATTCGTGTCGTCGTAGCGGAGATTGCAGTAGCCGCGGAACTCGTTCGCCACGCCGAAGTTGAGGACGATCGACTTCGCGTGACCGATGTGCAGGTAGCCGTTCGGCTCGGGCGGGAAGCGGGTGATGACGGTCTGCTGCCGTCCGGCGCGGAGGTCGTCCTCGACGATTTCGCGGATGAAGTCGCGTGGTTTTTCGGGGATCTCGACAGTCATTCGCGGAGGTTATACACGATCAAACGCGTCCACTCCGAATACATCTTTCCCGAGGGATGCAGCCCGTCGCCCGCGACGAGCGACGGGTCCGTCGCGGCTCCGCGCGAGAACGGTGTGATGTCGACGTAGCGCGCGCCGGCGCGGAGCGTCTCCTCGCGATTGATCGCGTTGAACTGATCGATCTCGCGTCCGATCTTCGCCCGGTCGCGGTCCTTCGCGAACGGAGTCACGCCCCAGTCGGGGATCGAGATCACGACGACGTTGCGCGTCTTGCCGCCGGCGAAGCCGATGGCGCGCTGCAGCAGCGCGGTGAACTGCGTCCGGTACTCATCGGCGCTGCGGCCGCGATATTGATTGTTGACGCCGATCAGCAACGTGACGAGGTCGTACGGGCCGTGCGGATTCGTTTTGTCGATCGCCACGTTCAGCTCATCGGTCGTCCAGCCGGTCTTCGCGATGATCTCCGGCTCGCCCAGCTTCAGCTCGCGCGCGAGCTGCACCGGATAGCGATCCGCCACCGCGACGCTCTCGCCGATCGTGTAGGAATCGCCGAGGGCGAGATAGCGGGAGTGATGCTCCGGAGCGGACGCACAGCCGAGGGTCAGGAGGATCACTGCGCAGAGATATCGCATGCGCGCAGAATATCGCCATGCGTTCTTTCACCGGAGTCTTCATCGCGGTCGTGATCGCCGCGGCGATCGTCGTGGCGGCCTTCATCCTCAACAGCCGGAGGCCGCGCGTCGAAGTCGAGCAGCCGTCGCCGGCGAACATCCGCGCCAGCGGCAAATGCGCGGAGTGCCATTCGCGCGAGACGCCGGCGATCGTGCACGAGTACGAGCTTTCGAAGCACGCCGCCGCGGGCGTGACCTGCCTCGACTGCCACGGCGCCGCGGACAACCAGCAGAAGTTCGATCATCGCGGCTTCGTGATGGCGAAGAGCCTCACCGCCGCGAACTGCGCGCGCTGTCACGCCACGCAATACCGGCAGTTCCTCCGCAGCCGCCACGCCGCGCCGTCGTGGGCCGCGGTCAGCGGTCCGCGCGATTTCACGCCGGAGCAGATCGCGATGGGCGAGCAATACCATCCCGGCAGCATCAAGCGCGCGGCCAATCCGATCGCCACGCTGGAAGGGCCGACCGCCATCACCGGCGGCTGCTCGAAGTGCCACAACGTCGGCAAGCCGAACGCCGACGGCTCGATCGGCAGCTGCACGAACTGCCACGCGCGGCACACCGCGTCGGTCGCGCTCGCGCGCCTGCCCGAGACGTGCGGGCAATGCCACATGGGGCCCGATCACTCGCAGATCGAGATCTACCACGAGTCGAAACACGGCGTTCTCTTCAACGCGCAGCGCTCCGCGATGAACCTCGGCGCGCCCGCGCGCAAGCTCACCGCGGCCGACATGCCGGTGCCCACCTGCGCGACCTGCCACATGTCGGGACTGGAAGGGCAGAACGTCACGCACGACACGAGCGAACGTTTGTCGTGGTACCTCTTCGCCGAGATCTCGGCCAAGCGTCCGAACTACGCAATGGCGCAGGCGAACATGAAAGAGGTCTGCCTCAAGTGCCACACGAAGCCGCGCATCGACCTCTATTACACGCAGGCCGAGCAGCAGATCGCGTCGACGAACGCGGTGGTGCAGCAGGCGAAGACGCTCATCGACCAGATGCACGCGTCGGGCAGGCTGACGCCGCAGCCGTTCGACGAGCCGCTCGAGTACACCTACTTCAACATGTGGCACTACGATGGCCGGACGTCGAAGCACGGCGCGTTCATGGGGGGCGCCGACTTCGTGCAATGGCACGGCAATTACGAGCTGACGTCGAAGCTGACGGAGATTCAGCACGCAGCGAATGCGCATCCCTGACCCACTGCGGAAACCGCGCACGATCGTCGAGATCTTCATCATCGGGAACCTGGCGTTCCTCGCGGTGGACGTCTATGTCGCGCACCTGACGAACGCGTTCGAGCGGCGGCCGGAATGGCTGCCGGTGATGTTCTCGATCGCCGCGCCGCTGCTGTTGATTGTGGCCAACCGCCTGGCCGGAATGCTCGTCGGGTGGCTGTCGCTGCTCGTCGGCATCGGCGGGATGCTCTATCACCTGCAGTCGCATTTCTTCGCTGAGCAGACGATCCGCAATCTCGTCTACACCGCGCCGTTCGTCGCGCCGCTGGCGTACGCGGGGCTCGGCATGCTGCTCATCCTCGATCGCATGGTCGACCCCGAATCGACCGAGTGGGCGCAATGGGTCCTCTTCCTCGCCCTCGGCGGCTTCGGCGGCAACCTCGTGCTCAGCCTCGCGGACCACGCGCAGAACGGTTTCTACAATCGCGAGGAGTGGGTGCCGGTGTTCGCCGCCGCGATCGGCTGCGCGTTCCTGCTGATGCTCGTCATGCGTCCGCGCGATCGCGTGCTGTGGCGCTGGACTGTCTCGATCATGGCCGCGCAGTTGCTGATCGGCGCGATCGGCTTCGGCCTCCACCTGCGCGCGAACCTCGCCCGTCCCGCCGCGAACGTGCTCGATCGCTTTCTGTACGGCGCCCCGATCTTTGCGCCGCTGCTCTTCGCAAATCTCGCCATACTTGCAGGGATCGGGCTGTGGGCGATGCGCCGTGCTGAGAGCTGGGTGCTGAGTGCTGAGTAGAAACGCGGCACAATACCCAGCACGCAGAACTACTCAGCACCCAGCACTCAGCACCCAGCACTCAGTCATGTGGCTTCTCTACGGCGCAAACGGATACACCGGTGAGCTGATCGCGCGCGAGGCGGTGCGGCGCGGCGAGCGGCCGATCCTCGCGGGGCGGACGGCGGAGAAGATCGAGCCGCTGGCGCGCGAGCTCGGCTGCGAATGGCGCGCGTTCGGTCTCGAGCGCATCGACCTCTCCGGCGTGCAGGCGGTGCTGCATTGCGCCGGTCCGTTCAGCAAAACGAGCAAGCCGATGATCGATGCGTGCCTCGCCGCCGGCGTGCACTACCTCGACATCACCGGCGAGATCTCGGTCTTCGAAGCGATCATGGCGCGCAACGAAGAGGCGGTGCGGCGCGGCGTCATGCTGCTGCCGGGCGTCGGCTTCGACGTCGTCCCGACCGACTGCCTCGCCGCGACGCTGAAAGCGAAGATGCCCGAGGCCGACGAGCTGTGGCTGGCGTTTTATGCGCCGAAGGGTGAGGTCAGCCGCGGCACGCTCAAGACGATGATCGAAGGCATCGGCGACGGCGGCGCGATCCGCCGCGACGGGAAGATCGTCCGCGTCCCGATGGCGTACGACGTGCGCGAGATCCCGTTCCTCGCCGGCACGCGCACCGCGATGACGATCCCGTGGGGCGACGTCTCGACGGCGTATTACACGACCGGCATCCCGAACATCCGCGTCTACAACGCCGCCTCTCCGCGCGCGATCAAGCGCATCCGGCTCGTGCGCCCGTTCCTCCCGATCCTCGCATTGCGTCCCATCCGCACGCTGCTGCAGAAGTTCGCCGACCGCCGCACCGGCCCGAACGAGGAAAAGCGCAACAACGGACGGATGTACTTGTGGGGACGCGTCGCGCGTGGTAATCGCGAAATCACAATGACGATGTCGACACCCGAGGGTTATCTCTTCACCGTGCGATCGTCGCTCGATGCAATGGAGCGTGTGCTGCAAAATCCGAGGCCCGGCAGCTTCACGCCGGCACGCGCATTGGGCGCGGATTTCGTAAATACGATTTCCGGGGTTGACGTTCCATAGAAAAGGCCCTACATTATGCGCCTCATGTTCATACAGAAACTCGATTCACTGCGGCGACCTGATTTCGCCGGAGGTATGCGCACAAGGACGTAGATTTCCCACAATCTGCTCCTTTGCGAGCCCCTTCGGCAATCAGTGACCGAAGGGGCTTTTTGTTTCTGTACCCGATTTCAGGCAACAAGAACGTCCAGGCCGGCGGCGCGCGTCGAGCGTGTTCCGTGTACGGGTTCTGACGATGGAGGTCTCGGTTGCACACACATACGACGTGTAGCTCACTGGGTAGAGCATAGGACTGAAACTCCTAAGGCAGCGGGTTCGACTCCCGCCACAAACCATGAACGACTGACCGCCGTAAGTGGTCACCGGCCGCCGGACCGTAACAACGGCGGACCCGCCTCACACAGGCAGCGCAGGACGATGCCCTGCGGTATGCGCGCAGCGCGCCGACGCTCAATGGACGTGTGCGATCCGTCATTGTGCAGATGCGTGGCGGCGTAATACCCCGCGTCGAATTGCGTGGCCGTCATTGAGTGCGGTTCGGGGCCGGTCTTATTGGTTGCGAGGTTTCGCGGTTTCGCGGTTTCGCGGTGGTTTGTCCGCGCAACCGCGCCACCCCGCAACCGCGCAACCCACAACAAAGGAGGCCACAATGATCCGTTACATCCACATCCGTAATCACGAACGCGGTCTCCTGTTCCGCGACGGTGATCTGAAGGACGTACTGCGTCCGGGCCGGTACTGGTATTTCGATCCGCTGTTCAAGCTTCGGCTCGAGCGCATGTCGCCGCGGAATCCGTGGCTCGTGCATCCGGACCTCGACCTGATCGTGAAGTCGGGCAAGCTCGCCGGCGAGGCAATCGTCGTCGATCTCAAGGACTACGAGCGGGCACTGGTCTGGATCGACGGCCGCTTCGCGTCGCTGCTCGACTCCGGCCTGTACGCATTCTGGACGAGCGAGCACGAGGTGCGGGTGGAGATCGCCGACGCGCGGACGATGCAGTTCGTGCACGCCGACCTGCCGGCCATCCTCCGCTCGCGCGAGGCCGCGTCGCTGCTCGAGGTACTGAACGTCGGGCCGGCGCATGCCGGTGTCTGGTTCCGCGACGGCGCGTACCAGGCGACGCTCGGTCCGGGCACGTACGCGTTCTGGAAGGGAGCGGGCAAGCTGGCGCTGCACGACGTCGATCTGAAGGAACAGGTGCTGGACATCAGCGGTCAGGACATCATGACCGCCGACAAGGTCACGCTGCGTCTCAATGCGCTCGTCGCGTACCGCATCACCGATCCGCTGCGTTCGGTGACGGAAGTCGACGGGCCGGCGCAGGCGCTGTACCGGGCCGCGCAGCTCGCGCTGCGTGAGGCCGTCGGCGCGAAGGATCTCGACACGCTGCTGGCGGAGAAGGAGTCGCTCACGCGCGAGCTGTCCGAGGCACTCGGCGCGCGCGCGGCGGAGCTGGGTATGACGATCGTGTCGAGCGGTGTGCGCGACGTCATCCTGCCGGGCGACATGAAGGAGCTGATGAACAAGGTCACCGAGGCGAAGAAGGCGGCGGAGGCAGCTCTCATCACGCGGCGCGAAGAGACCGCGGCGATGCGGATGCAGGCCAACACGGCGAAGATCCTGGAATCGAGTCCGACGCTGATGAAGCTGAAGGAGCTCGAAGTCCTGGAGAAGGTCGCCGGCAAGGCCAACCTCACCGTCCTCCTCGGCGAAGACGGCCTGGCCAACCGGGTCGTGAAGATGCTGTAGGGAGCTTATGAAAGGAAACAAGATCAAAGACATGGTGCGCAGCATCCTGCCGTCGAAAAGCCGGCGGACCGCTCGCGAGCTGAAGGCGATATCGAGCCGGCGCGTCAGACGCGCCGTGCGCGGCGAGCTCCACGTCGAAGATCCCGAAACCACGAAGGCCGACTGGACCCGCGCGGCGGACCAGTCGGCCATCGTCTGGCAACGGCGCGGCGCGGACAAGCTCAATCACTTCATGCGCTGGGGCGATGCGCTGACGAATGGGATGGCCACGGACGACGCGCTCTCGTTCGTGCGCGGACTTCTGCCGAAGAATCTGATCGGCCAGCATGCGTACGGACATTGGCAAGCGCACAAAGCGCGCAAGCGATATCACTACACGCCGTACGAGCGGCGCCTGCAGAGCTGGATCGACAGCACGCGCTTTCACCTGAAACGCGCGCTGGCCGAAGACCCGGCGCTGCACGGCCGGCTCAACGCGGAGATCAAGTCGCGCCGCATGTTCGACGAGGAGCGCCGCCTCCTCGCCGGCATCCACGACGCCGACGAGTTCGTCCGCGACATCGCAAAGGAGCCGTACGCGGCCGAACGGGCGGCAACGAAGAAACTGATCGAAGAACACGAGAAGGGCGGCCGCAAAGCCGCCCTTCGCATTTTGGGATGGAGGTACGCTGGGCGCGATGAGCGACGAGTGCGATACCGCACGTGCATCCGCGAAGACGCTGAGCGACACGGAGGTCGCCGAACGCTACTGGGCTCGGAGTGGCGACGGCCAGCACATCTGGCAGCACCTGATGAGCGATGACCCGGAACGGGCGTGGTCGATTTTTCTCGAGGCATTCACGCATGCGGACGACGACGAGAAGCTGATCTCTGTCGGATACGAGCTCCGCCTGATGTTGCACCGGCACTGGGATCTTCTTCACACCCGGGCGGAAGCGTTCGCGGATCAACACCCGCGTTTCAAACGCATTCTCGGCGAGCGCTTTTTCGATGAGGATCGGTATCGCGAGAAGACGTTCACGACCGAGGAGTTGATCGACGCCTACCGGACGATGTTGCACTACGCGTCAAACGCGCATCGGCTGAACAGGCTGATGAAAACCGATCCGCGGCGCGCGCTGCTCATCGCCATCGAGATCATGCATCGGGCGAAGCGCGAAAACATTCCGGACAGCGACGCGGATGACCCGTTTCAGGAGCTGCTGCGACAGCACGCCGATGCGGTGATCGATGCCGCCGAACGCGTCGCGCGTGAGTCGTACATCGTGCGGCGCGCGATCTGGCGCATGCGCAGACGGCGCGACAATTTCGATGCTGCAATCGCGCAACGGCTCCTCGCCGCGCGTGGCGAGACGACCGACTTCAGCGATGACCATTCGCCCGACCCCGAGCCGCGCACATTGTCCAAGCTGGACGAAGAGATCATTCACGCCTGGTTCGAACACGAGCGTCATTTCTGGGCCTTCGATGAAGTGGATGAGCTCACGAAGAGCCAGCCGGAAAATGCGTGGTCCGTCATTCTGCAGTTGCTCGCACGCGCGGAAGACGAATCGATGATCTTCGCCATCGCCGCCGGTCCGCTCGAGGACCTGCTCCACGAGCACAGGACCGCGTTTTTCGATCGCGCACACAAGGAAGCCGAGACCAACGAACGCCTTCGCACCGCGCTCAGCGGAGTCCGCCTGAGCGACGTTTGATGTCATCGTTCTGTTGCCACGCCGCGTTCGCGGCGCATGCTACCGTTCGGCCCCATGCGTGCTTTCAAAACTGCCCTCGCTGTGTGCCTGATCACGGGTGCGGCGTATGCCGCCTCCTTCGACAAGACCGACCTCGACACCACCGTCTCCGCGTGCACGGATTTCAATCAGTACGCGAACGGCGGCTGGTACAAGAAGAACCCGATTCCGCCGGCGTATTCGTCCTGGGGAGTCGGCAACGTGCTCGCCGAGCACAATCGCGAAATGCTGCGCGACGTCCTCGACGCCGCGGCGAAGAGCGACGCGAAGCCCGGCTCGAACGATCGCAAGATCGGCGACTACTACACGAGCTGCATGAACGAGACGCAGGCCGAGGAGCAGGGGCTCAAGCCGCTGCAGCCGGAGCTCGAGCGGATCGCGGCGATCAAAGACGTCGCCGGCCTGCAGAGCGAGCTCGCGCACCTGCGCGCCGCCGGCTTCAACCCGCTGTTCGGCTTCGGCTCGCAGCAGGACAAGAAGAACAGCGAGGAAGTGATCGCCGGCGTCTTCCAGGGCGGCCTCGGCATGCCCGACCGCGACTACTACCTCAAGCAGGATCCGAAATCGAAAGAGATCCGCGACAAGTACACTGAGTACGTCCGCAAGATCTTCGAGCTCGCCGGCGACACGCCGGAAGCGGCCACCGCCGAAACGGCGAGCGTGCTCGCACTGGAGACGAAGCTGGCCGGCGCATCGCTCACGCGCGTGCAGCGCCGCGATCCCGACCTCACCTATCACCGCATGACCCTCGACGAGGCGAGCAAGCTGACGCCGACATTCGACTGGAAGCAGGTCTACTCCTCGATCGGCGTGCCGGCCAATGCGCCGATCAACGTCGCGTCGGTCGATTTCTTCAAGGAAGTGGACAAAGACCTCACCGCGGTTCCGCTGTCCGACTGGCAGAGCTACCTCCGCTTCAGCACGATCAACGGCGTCGCCGGCGCGCTGTCGAAGAACTTCGTCGACGCGAATTTCGGCTTCTACAGCACGACGCTGCGCGGCGTGAAAGAGCAGCTCCCGCGCTGGAAGCGCTGCGTCGCGGCGACCGATCGCGCGCTCGGCGAAGCGCTCGGCCAGGCGTACGTGAAGCAGGCCTTCCCGCCCGAGGCGAAGACGCGCACGCTGGAGATGGTCAACAACCTCGCGGCCGCGCTCGGATCGGACATCAAAGGTCTCGAGTGGATGAATCCCGAGACGAAGAAGGCGGCCATCGCGAAGCTCAACGCGTTCACGCGCAAGATCGGCTATCCCGACAAATGGCGCGATTATTCGGCGCTGAGCGTCGACCGCGGCCCGTACGTGCAGAACCTGCTGCGCGCGCGGAAGTTCGACCTGCATCACGAGGTCGAGCAGATCGGCAAGCCGGTCGACCGCGGCGAGTGGGGCATGTCGCCTCCGACCGTCAACGCGTATTACAACCCGTCGATGAACGAGATCGTCTTCCCCGCCGGCATCCTGCAGCCGCCGTACTACGATCCGAAGCAGGACGACGCGTACAACTACGGCGCGGCCGGCGCGGTCATCGGACACGAGATGACGCACGGCTTCGATGACGAAGGCTCGAAGTACGACGCGAAGGGCAACCTGGTCAACTGGTGGACGCCGGCCGACCGCGCGGCGTTCGACAAGCAGGCCGAGTGCATCCAGAAGCAGTTCGATGAATTCGTCGTCGGCGACGTGCACACGAACGGCAAGCTCGTGTCGGGTGAGAGCATCGCCGACCTCGCCGGCTTGAAGATCGCGTACGCCGCGTATCTGAAATCGCAGGAAGGAAAAGAGCGGAAGGTGATCGACGGCTTCACGCCCGAGCAGCGCTTCTTCCTCGGCTACGCGCGCTCGTGGGCGGGCCAGGGACGTCCCGAGGCGGAGCGCCTGCAGGCGACGACCGATCCGCATCCGCTCGATCGCTTCCGCGCGAATGCGCCGCTGACGAACCTGCCGGAGTTTGCGACGGCGTTCGGCTGCAAGGCGGATGATCCGATGGTGCGTCCGGCGGACAAGCGCTGCGTGGTTTGGTAGGAAAAAAAACGGGGCGGGTTGGAGAACCCGCCCCACATTTTTTTCATCTCATCGCAGCGCGGTGCGGGTTTCGTTGACGTGGACGGCTTTGATCCGCAAACCCGTGGCGACCGCTTCGCTGTAGGCGGCGGTCCCGATTCCGACCTGCAGGCGGGCGCCGTCGATCGCGTTCCGCACCTCGTTCCAGTGCGAGGCCTTCACGATCACCGGCGACGATTCGGCCCAGGTGACCGGTGAGAGGCCGGCGAGCACGCGCGCGGCGTTGGCGGCGGTCCGCAGCTGCGTCAGATGCACGAGCTTCACCTTCAATCCGACGGTGATCGGCTCGTCGGTGAACGTGTACGAGCTGGCCAGGTCGGGCGTGCTGAACGCCGACGGAACGTTCGTCGGCGAGATCGCGCGCACCTCGTACAGCAGGGCCGATGACGCGGGCGGCGTGTTGTCGGTGAACGCCGCCGCGACGCTCGTGCCGACCGACACGTAGCCCGCGCCGCTGTTGCGCCAGATCTCGTAGTGATCGGTGCCGGACGTCGCGATCCACGACAGCGACACCGCACCGCCGGTGCCGAACGCGGTCACGCCGGGCGGCGGACCGAACGGCGGCGGATTGATGGTCTGCGTCAGCGACTTCGACGACGGGATGAAGCGCGCGTCGCCGCTGTAATCGATCGTGTAGGTGTAGCTGCCGACCGGCAGCGTGCTCGTGTTGTTGAGCGACGTGCCGACATTCAGTGATTGCGTCGCCAGCGGCGTGGCGTTGCGCGACAGCGTCAGCGTGCCGGTGGCGGCCGCGGCAGGCGGCGAAGTCAGCGTGCCGGTGACAGTCACCGCGGTCCCGTAATTCGCCGGGTTGGCGGACGAGCCGATGGCGAGCGTGACGCGTCCGCACGTCGCGAGAGACACCGTCGCCTTGCCGGGGGTGAATCGCGTTCCGATGATGTCGGGCGCGCCGTCGCGATCCATGTCGCCGATGGCGATTCCGATCGCATCGCTGGCGGGCAACGTCAGCGCCGACTGCATCGTGCCGTTGCCGTTACCGAGGAAAATCGAGGTGGCATAGGCGCCGCCGATGACCACGTCGAGCTTGCCGTCGCCGTTCATGTCGACGACCGAGATATCGTGCGGGAAGGCGATGTTGCCGTACGTCACCGGCGCACCGAATGAGCGTCCCGCACCGTTGCTGAGCATCATCGCGATCGGCGGAATGTCCTGGCTGCCGTATGGATCGTTCCACGCGACGGTGATGTCGGCGTAGCCGTCGCCGTTGAAATCGCCCGCGCCGAGGCGGGCCACGTAGTTGCCGGTGAACGTCGGCGTCATCGTGATCGGAGTGCCTTTCACGAACGTGCCGTCGCCCACGCCCCAGAACGGGATGATGCGGTTGTAGATCTGCTCGGACACGACGACGTCGAGCTTGCCGTCGTGATCGAAATCGCCCGCCGCGACATCGGTCGCCAGGCCTCCGCCCTCGCCCGGGCTGGTCACGGAATACTCAGCCTTCTGCGCGAAGAACGAGCCGACGCTGATCATCGACGAGATCGCGCCGTACTTCGTTACCACCGCGTCGAGCTTGCCGTCGCCGGTGAAGTCAGCCGGTGCGATGCGGTCCGGGTTCTGAAAGATGAGCTGCTGCTCGGGGGTGAACGCGATTTTCGTGAACGTCCCGTCGCCGGCGCCCAGCATCACCTGCAGATGCCCGCGGGTGCCGCTGCCGCACGCCACCGCGAGATCGGTCTTGCCGTCGCCGTTGATGTCGCCCGCGATGATGTCGTTCTGCGAGGAGTCGTCCATCGTGATGTTCGTGCCGGGCGTGAATCCGCCGCCGGCCGTGCCGAGGAGGATGGTGATGGTCGTCGAGGTGCGATTCTGGATCGCGGCGTCGAGGTACGCGTCGTTGTTGAAGTAGCCGACCGCGATGTCGCCGGGCAATGCACCGGCCGTGTAGTCGGTGCCGGGGAGGAAGCCGAACGAGCAGCTGCCGGTGGCGTAAACGGTGGACGACGAAAGAATGGCGACGGAAATCGCCATCGCAAAACGCTGTGCGAATCGCATGAGAAGTCTCTTTTCCGGGCTGAGCTGTGATGTAGAAGCAGGGACCGCCCTTGCACCCTAGCACGACAATCCGCGCGGCGAAAGTGACGGACGATCCTTATCGCCACAACAGACGCGTAAACGATTTGTCACAGCCGTTGTACGCTCGACCCGCCCGCGAAAAACAAACAACGGAGGTCGTATGCGCATTACGTTGCGAGCCCTCGGTGTTGTCTTTCTCCTCCTCACTCCCGAGCTCTTCGCGCAACAACTCGAAATCCATTACATCGACGTCGGCTGGGGCGGCTCGGTCTTCATCAAAGGCCCCGACGGCACGACCGTGTTGCTGGAAGCCGGCAACACAGGACTCGGCACGCAGTACGTCGTTCCGTATCTCAAATCGATCGGCGTGCAACCGGCCAACGGCATCGATTACGTGATCGGCGGACATCAGCATTGCGATCACATCGGCGGACTCGATGAAGTGATCCAGGCCGGCTACAACGTGCACTTCAAGCAGTACTGCAACGGCTCGACCTACGCGTCGTCATGCGTCGACGGCTGGAACGCGGCGTCGGCTTCGACGACCGCGGGCGCGCCGGTGATCATGCCGGTCGGTACGGTGATTCCGCTCGGCAACGGCGCGAAGATCACCTGCGTCGCGCGCAACGGCTCGATCATCGGCGGCGGCTCGGTGGCGGTGTCGGACGAGAACGATCGTTCCATCGCGCTCCTCATTCAATACGGCGGCTTCGATTACCTCTGGGCCAGCGACCTCGGTGGCGGATCGGATTCGTGCACCGGCCGCTCGACGACGCAGCTCGACGTCGAGAGCTCGGTGATCACCGCGATCTCGCCCGGCGGCGCGTGGCCGCTCATCAGCGCGGGCGGCATCGACCTGCTGCACGTCAATCATCACGGCAGCGAGAGCAGCACGAACCCGACGTACTTCAACCTGGCCGATCCGGCCGTGGCGATCATCGGCGTCGGCGACGGCGAATCGAGCGGCTGGGACCTGCCGCGCATCGATGTCGTGGAGCACGTGCTGCTCGCGCAATCGTCGGCCTGCGTCACCGCGCCTCCGGCGTATGTGCTGCAGACGGAGGAGGGTGCGCCGGCGGGCAGCCTCATGAGCCACGCCGGCTACTGCGTCGGCAACATCAAGGTGACGACCGACGGCATGAACACGTTCACCGTGTCGGCCGACGGCGCGGTGCATCAGGGACCGAACGAGCTCGTTGCGTCGGGACTGCCGCTCAGCTTCACGATCGACGACGCACCGGCGGCGCCCGACACGACGCCGCCGTCGACGTCGATCACGAATCCGGCGAACGGCGCGACGGTGTCCGGCACGGTCAGCGTGACGGCGAGCGCGTCGGACAACGTCGGCGTGACGAAGGTCGAGTTCTATCTCGACGGCGCACTGCAGTCGACCGACACGGCGTCGCCGTACGCGTGGTCATGGAACACGACGACGGCGAGCAACGCGTCGCACACGCTGACGTCGAAGGCGTACGACGCGGCGGGCAACAGCAGCAGCTCGTCCGCGGTCAGCGTGACGGTCAACAACGTCGCCGACACGACGCCGCCGAGCGCGCCGGCGAATCTCACGGCGAGCGCGGGGCGGAAGAAGATCTCGCTCGCGTGGAGCGCGTCGAGCGATAACGTCGGCGTGACCGGCTACCAGGTGCTTCGCTCGAGCAGCGCCGGCGGACCGTTCACGCAGATCGCCACGACCACGACGACGAGCTTCAGCGACAACGTGGCCTCGCGGTCGACGTGGTACTACGAGGTGAAGGCGAGCGATGCGGCGGGGAATGTGTCGGCCGCGTCGAATGTCGCGAGCGCGACGGCGAAGTAGATGAAGTGAAGAGAGGTTGGAGTGCGGCGGCTGGCCCGCCGCACTCCGGTCAAAAGCCTACCGGTGATGATGACCGCCGCCACCATGGCCGCGGTATCCGCCACGGTAGCCGTGGTATCCACCGTAGTAGCGTCCGAATCCGAACGACAACGACAACCGGGGCTGATACCAGAACGGGTCGTAGTAGTAGAACGGATCCCAGAACCACGGTGAGCCGACGTAGACGGCCGGCTCGACGACGGTCCGCACTTCGCGGACCTCACGGCGGCGATCGCCGTCGCCATTGCGGACGTCGGCCTCGCCCACGACCGCGTGAATCACGGCCTTCGAGACCTTGGCGTCGGTCATGGCGATGATGTCGTCGGCCGAGACGTCGTACCGGTCGTGCGTCTTGTGGACGTACGCCACGATGTCCTCGTCGGCCACTCCAGCCTGCGACATCCGGATCACTTCATCGACGATGTTGGCCGTCGCCCGGCGCGCATGTGGATCGGAATCGAGCGCAAAGACCGGCGCGGCCGCGGCGATGAACAGCAGGACGGCAACTGCAGAAATCAGTCGCTTCACGGTGCACCTCCTGAGGGCGCTCGGATGCGATTGATGAGCCAGTCGCGCGCTCTCTGCGGGTCGTGAATTCCCGGCCGGAGCTCTCCTCTGGCGAGGACACTCGCGTCCCCGAAAGGCTACGTATACTGTCGCGATGATCACCAGCTTTCTGCTCGCGTTCACACTCCTCGCCGCCACGCCTCCGCACACGCCGTTCAACGTGGTCGAGGCGACGATCCCGGAGATGCAGAAGGCCCTGCGCGACGGCAAAACGACGTCGCACGAGCTGGTGCAGCAGTACCTCATCCGCATCGCGACCTACGAGGACAAGCTGCACGCGGCGATCACCGTCAATCCGAATGCGCTCAAGGAAGCGGACGAGCGCGACCGCGAGCGCGCCGCCGGCAAGATCCGCGGTCCGCTGCACGGTATCCCGGTCGCGATCAAGGACAACATCCAGACGACCGACATGCCGACGACCGGCGGCGCGCTGGCGTTCGCCGGCTACGTCCCGCCGTACGACGCGACGGTGACGCAGAAGCTGCGCGACGCCGGCGCGATCATCATCGCCAAGACGCAGATGACGGAGCTGGCCAACTGGGTGGCGGCGAATCCGTCGATGCCGAACAATTACAACTCGCTCAACGGCTACGGCTTCAACCCGTACGATCCGCGGCGCGATCCACGCGAGGCGACGTTCGACGGCCGCCCCGCACTCAACACCGGCGGCTCGAGCTCCGGCGCCGGCACGACCGCGAGCTTCTGGGCGGCGAACGTCGGCAGCGAAACCTCCGGCTCGATCCTCAGTCCTTCGAACCAGAACATGCTCGCCGCGGTGAAGCCGACGGTCGGCCGCATCAGCCGCTACGGCATCATCCCGATCACGGCAGATCAGGACACCGCCGGGCCGATGGCGCGCACCGTCACCGACGCCGCGATCCTCCTCGGCGTGCTCGAAGGTCCGGACAAAAACGATCCGGCGACGACGCGCTGCAAGCCGTTCGGCGATTACACGCAAACGCTCAAAGCGGATGGCCTCAAGGGCGCGCGCATCGGCATTCCGCGCGCCGCGTATTACGACAAGACGACGCCTCCCGGCGACGACAAGCCGCGCTACGGCCTCAATGACGATCAGCGCAAAGCGATGAACGATGCGATCGCGGTGCTCAAGGCGCAAGGCGCCGTCATCGTCGATCCGGCCGACATCCCGAGCGTCGTCGACAAGGACGCGAACAACAACGTGCTCCTGTGGGGCGTCTGCACCGACATGGACGAGTTGAAGGAGCGCAAGTGCTCGATCGACCTCGCCTACGGCATGGAGCGCGACTTCAACGCGTGGCTCAAATCGCTCGGCAGTTCCGCACCGGTCAAGACGCTCGCCGATTTACGCGAGTGGAATCGCAAGCACGAGAAAGCGGGCACGATCAAGTACGGCCAGTCGCTGCTCGATCTGTCGGATGCGATGGACCTCGAGACGTTCAAGAACCGCTACGAGTCCGATCGCGCGCGCGACATCCAGCTGACGGCGAGGCACGGCATCGACGAGGTGATGAAAACGCAGAACCTCGACGCGCTGCTCTTCCCCGGATCGAACGGCGCGAACATCGCGGCGCGGCCCGGCTATCCGAGCGTGATCGTGCCGTTCGCCACCGTCCCGAATGCGCCGACGCCGGCGTTCCCCGAGGGCTTCAACGCGAAGCCGTCGCCGTTCGGCGTGACGTTCACCGGCATGGCGTGCAGCGAGCCGACGCTGCTGCGGCTCGCATACGCGTTCGAACAGGCGACGAAGAAACGGGTGCCGCCGCCGCTCTAGGAACAGGCCGGCGCCGGCGTGACCCACGGCGGATATTGCAGCGATCCGAGCGTCGACGCGTATTGATTGACCATCAGGCTCCAATAGCCGCACGGCGGAAAATGCTGGTATTCGAGCTCCGCGCCCCACGGATCTTTGGAGCTTCCGGTCGAGCCGCAGATGCCGGTCAGGGCGCGCACCGCGCTCCCCTGCTCGTGCCTGTACGTCAGGTTGCCGACGTCGGTCTTGAACAGGTCGACGAATACGGTCGCCCAGGAGGGAATGTCGATTCCGCACGAGTACGGCGACACGCTCCAGAGATCGGGCATCGTGGTCAGTGAATCGAACGCCATCGGCACGATGTCGAAGGTGTTGTACCAGCGGCGCGCGTTCGGCATGAGGTGGAGATATTCGTCGACGAAGCCGCCGTTGCCGGCGGTCGGCGCGGCGAAGGAATTCGGAACAATGGTCACGCCGCTCGCGTATTTCGCCGCCGCCCAGTACGCGTAAAACGCGATCGGCGAGGTCTGGCAGCCGCCGAGACTGTGGCCCGTGACGACCATCGGCAGCGGCGCGCCGTCGTTCGCATACTGCTGATACCAGCCGTCGAGAAACTCGCCGAGCATCTGCGTCTGCTGCGTCGATTGATTCAATCCCTGCAGACCGATGAGGTCCTTGAACCCGGTGTGCGTGCCGCGCGAGACGTACGGCGTGATCGACGCCGATTCGGTCTCGTTCGCGCACAGCCCCTTCGCCGTCGGCCAGATGAGCTGGCAGCCCGGCTCGAGGTCTTCGTGGATCTGTTTGAGCACGCCGAGGAAGCCGGCGCTGATGTCGGTGCCGCGGATGACGACGGCGGAGAAGATCGGCAGGTTGCTCGCCGGATCGCGATACGACGCGGCGAACATCAGGTTCGCTTTCCACGACAGGATGCTCGTCGTGATGGCCGGACCCCAGTCGAGTGTCCAGGTGCCGGGGACGTCGCCGATCTGGCCGATCGTCGGGACGTTCGCCGCGATGGCGGCCTTGATCTTGTCGGCGGACTCGCCGGCGTCGGAGTACGACGCGATGCAGAGCGCGAGATAGCCGAGAGCGTAGTAGTCGGAGCCGATCACCTGCTGCCGGGCGGCAGCCACGTTCGCCGGTACGTCAGTCATTCCTTCATGATAGCCGCCTGATCACGAACGGCGCCACGCAGAGCAGCGCGCCGATGAGGAATGTCACGGCGGCACTGTCGACAAAGTACGGGAAGAGGATCAGCGCGAATCCGACGATGGCGAACAGGCCGTCGTACTGTTTCTTCGCCCACAGCAGATAGCCGCTGCCGACCGAGCCGAAGAGGAGGCCGAAGAAGAGCGTCATCGACAGCCGTATTGCGCGGCGATCAATTGCGGCGGCGCGCCGGGCCGGAGCGTCACGATGTAGAGCCGCGAGAATTCATCGTCCGCGATGGGCGGCACTTTGACGCCCGTCAGCTCTTCGATGATGCCCGGCACGATGTTGCTGTGACTGACCACGAGCACGGTCTTGCCGCTCTCCTTCCCGCGGAGCTCCTTCGCGATCAGCTTCGGATACTCCTCCGCTTTCGCCACCGGCAGCGTGACGACCGGCATGCCGGCATGCTTCGCGACAAACGCCGCCGCCGTCTCCTTCGTCCGCTGAAACTGCGTGACGTAGACGACTCCGACGTTCGCATGCTCCGCCACGTTCGCCAGCGCCTCCGCCCGCGCCACACCCGCCTCGCTGAGGTGCGGATCATCGCCCGCGATCACCTGCTTCTCGGCGTGGCGGACGATGAGGATCGTGGTGGTGTCGCTCTTCTTCGCGGCGGAGAGGAAGAAGAATGCGAGTAGGACAATCGAGATGACACGGCGCGGCGACATCTACGCTTGCCTTTCGGATGTGTGTCGATGTCTCTTGAACAGAATTGGTGCAAGCGCAATGCTGTCGTTAAGTTGATCGGCGAGTGTCAGGTGAAAAGAGCGCAGATATTGGATATGCCCGCGAACAACGGCAAGCTCTCCACCGTGGTTCTTGACGTTGTGGACGATCGCCCTGATCAGACTGCGTCGCTGCCTGGACAATGTCGGCTTGTGGTTAACAACACTACCTAGAATTTCCTGTCTAGTTCCGGCAGACATGACGCGTCGCTTGGTTCGACCCCGGTGAAGACTCAGCCCAACGGCTTTCAGATGCCTCGCGACAATTTCATACACCACTGAGGGCTCAAGACTCCCAGAGAAAATCATGTCATCTACCCACCTGCTATAGCGGATATCCGGGAAGGCGCGTGTAAGCTCCGCAAACATTTTGATGTCTACCGGTGCCAACAGTAAATTCGCCAATGCTAGAGAAGTTGGAGCGCCCTGCGGGAGATGGTGGTTGCGCGTTGCCAGGCGAGTCAACAGTCCCGACACCTTCTCACCGTGCCCCAGCCTTCGCCACAGTGAAAATACAGCATCATCCGTGACCGACGGGTAGAAGTTCTTGACATCGGCTGTCACGACGACCGGTTGCTGAACATGTCTCCGGACAGCGCTCATGAGCGATCGAGACGGCACACCGGCGCGCACGAAGGCTGGAAAAGGATACTCCCGGAGCAGCGCGCGATAAATGCGCCGCTGAGTCTTTCGCAACGTCTTTCGAGGACGGTCGATGATTCTTGATTTGGCGCCGCGACGAACAACGAACGGGTCGTACAGATCATCCGCATTCGCGGCGATTTCGCGAAGCCACTCGATCGGCATGCCGACCGCGTTAGCAAGTTCATTACAGGAATTCACCACCTCACTTCAGCTTTCGACGCCGAGGCTGCGGCGGTGAGATTAACGTTAATAGCTGCTCAGCTAACAAGGACAATACGTCAGCGCTGTCCTCATGCAGCTCTGAATATTCGATTGCCGACAGAAAAAGGAGGTCCTCCGAAATATCTAAGCCATCGGCAAGCGCGCGGATCATAGCGAGACTGGGCTCCTTTCGCCCAGACTCCAGCAACGATAAATACGATTGTGAGATGCCGACCGTCCTCGCCAGGTCCTGCTGCGACACGCCCCGAGCGAGACGAGTAAGTCGAATCGAGCGTGCAATATTCATAAGGTTGTGGTTAACGAATCGGTGTCCCGTGTACGCGTTTACAACACCTTTTGGAGAACTTCGAGAACAGTCGCAACAAGCATTGCCCACTGTAGCGCCTTTGCGCCGAGAGAACCGTCGTCCGGATCGTCTCTTATGTGTCGCAGTTGCCGTCGAATGTCTGTCAGTTTCCTCCGCGTGGACTGTTGCAGGTCTCTGCGAGACAGGAGCCATTCGACTTGTCGAAGACCCCTGTCCGCCCTTTTCTTGACTCTTATACTCATAGAGTCGTCTCCTTTCTCGTCGGACGTAATCGTCCTGCCCGCAACAATTCGACCGATAAGAAGAGACCTGCAACACGATTCGTTTCACAACTTTAAGCTGCCCTGTGATGAGCTACTCTCAGGCAATTGGCCCGCTCGACTAAGCGTTTGTCGCTATTCATCGTCGATCGCCGTCGGCCAACTCACCGCAGGCGTGTCGGCCCGTCGTCGTCATGGACGACGACTCCGACGTCCCGTTAAAACTGCGGCTTGCGCCGCGACCTTTCGGTCGTCAATTACGAGCGTCATGGGAACGCTCCTCGGTTTTTTGTTGCGCGAGAAAGGTTTTCAAAGAGCTAGCCTGAGCGCATCGCTCAGTCATCGAACACAGTATAGGACCGTTTTATCCTGCAGTCAATAGAATATTACCGCTAACTTACCCACGATCTGCACGGCGTGACCAAAAGGGCGGCCCAACGGCCGCCCTTCGAGAGTTTGCTGTCGTTGCGGTTTACGAGCATCCACTCGTACTACCGCAGTTGAGGCATTTGTAGCAAGCGCCGTTGCGGACCATGATCGAGCCGCAGTCGCTGCACGACGGGGCGTCCTGCTGGTAGCGGAACGTGCCGCCGCCCTTCGTATTGGGACCGTCCGCGTCTTTCGGCGTTGCGATGAAACCGATCGGCGACTGGGCGTTCACGGCCACCGCGACCTTCTCGATGAACGAGACGTCCGACGCGGCGGGGGTGGTGACGTTCGCGGCCGGCTTCGGGGTGGGCGGGGCGGGCGAAGTCGGGGCGTCGTCGCGCAGGATCACGCCGGCGTGGGCCTGGCTCTCGCGGTCGAGGAACTTCGTCGCCAGCCACTTGAAGATGTAATCCATGATCGACTTCGCCATCGGGATCTCGGGGTTCTTGGTGAAGCCCGACGGCTCGAAGCGGGTGTGCGTGAACTTGTCGACGAGCAGCTGCAGCGGCACGCCGTGCTGCAGTGCGAGCGACGTCATCGTGGCGAACGAATCCATCAGGCCCGAGATCGTCGAGCCCTCCTTCGCCATCGTGATGAAGATCTCGCCCGGCGCTCCATCCTCGTACTTGCCGACCGTGATGTAGCCCTCGTGGCCGCCGATGGAGAACTTGTGCGTGATCGACTCGCGCTCGTCCGGCAGCTTGCGGCGCACCGCGGTCGCGGCGACGCCGAGCGCTTCGAGGCCCGTCTTGTCCTTCGCCGTCGACAGCGGCTGCGAGCGCTTGCAGCCGTCGCGATAGACCGCCACGGCCTTCAGTCCGAGCTTCCACGCCTCGTAATACGCCTGTTCGATCTCCTCGATCGTGGCGTTCGTCGGCATGTTGATCGTCTTGGAGATCGCGCCGCTGATGTACGGCTGCACGGCGCCCATCATCTTGAGGTGGCCCATGTAGTGGATCGAGCGCGTGCCGTTGGCCGGCTTGAACGCGCAATCGAACACCGGCAGGTGCTGCTCGAGGAGGTGCGGCGCGCCTTCGATCGTGTCGTTCTCGTCGATGTACTGGACGATCTCGACGACCTGCTTCGCGTCGTAGCCGAGGCGCTTCAACGCGGTCGGAACCGTGTTGTTGACGATCTTCAGCATGCCGCCGCCGACGAGCTTCTTGTACTTCACGAGCGCGATGTCGGGCTCGACGCCGGTGGTGTCGCAATCCATCATGAAGGCGATGGTGCCGGTCGGCGCGAGGACGGAGATCTGCGCGTTGCGGTAGCCGTGCTGCTGGCCGAGGGCGTACGCCTCGTCCCACACCTTCGTCGCGGCGTCGGCGAGATCGGCCGGCAGCGGACGGGTGTTGATGCGGTACGCGGCGCGGCGATGCTTGTCGATGACGCGGAGGAACGGCTCCTGGTTCTCGGCGTAGCCGGCGAACGGACCGATCTTCTCGGCGATGCGCGCCGACTGCGCGTACGACTCGCCGGAAAGGATCGACGTGACGGCCGCGGCGAAATCGCGTCCCTCTTCGCTGTCGTACGGCAGGCCGCGCGCCATCAGCAGCGCGCCGAGGTTCGCGTAGCCGATGCCGAGCGGGCGGAAGGCGTGCGAGTTCTTCTCGATGGCCGGAGTCGGATACGACGCGTAGTCGACGACGATCTCCTGCGCGGTGATGACGATGCGCAGCGCAGCGCGGTACGCCTCGACGTCGAACCCGGTGTTCTCGTTGTAGAAGCGCATCAGGTTCAGCGAGGCGAGGTTGCAGGCGGAGTCGTCGAGGAACATGTACTCCGAGCAGGGATTCGACGCGTTGATGCGCGCGGTGTTCGGGCAGGGATGCCAGTCATTGACGGTGGTGTCGAACTGCATGCCGGGATCGCCGCAGATCCACGCCGACTCGGCCATGCGCCGCATCAGGTCGCGGGCCTTGTAGGTGTCCATGACGCGGTTCGTGTCGGTGACGGCGCGCGTCTGCCAGTCGGCGTCCTTCTCGTAGGCGCGCATGAAGTCGTCGGTCACGCGGACGGAATGGTTCGCGTTCTGGAACTGCACCGAGTCGTACGCGCCGCCGGGCGCATTGAACGCCCCTTCGTAGCCGGCGTCGATCAGGGCCCACGCCTTCTTCTCTTCTTTTTCCTTCGACTCGATGAAGTCGACGATGTCGGGATGGTCGGCGTTGAGGATGACCATCTTCGCGGCGCGGCGGGTCTTGCCGCCCGACTTGATCACGCCGGCGAACGAGTCGTAGCCGCGCATGAACGACACCGGACCGGAAGCGGTGCCGCCGCCCGCCAGGAGCTCTTTCGAGGAGCGGATGTTCGAAAGGTTCGACCCCGTCCCCGAGCCGTACTTGAACAGCATCCCCTCGGTCCTGGCCAGGCCGAGGATCGAGTCCATGGTGTCCTGCACCGAGTTGATGAAGCAGGCGGAGCACTGCGGGCGCGGCTCGATCCCGACGTTGAACCAGACCGGCGAATTGAAGGAGGCGATCTGGTAGAGCAGGATGTGGGTCAGCTCGTCGCGGAAGGTGTCGCCGTCCGCTTCGCTGTTGAAGTAGCCGCCTTCGCGTCCCCACTGGGTGATGGTGCGGACGACGCGGCCGATGAGCTGGCGGGCGCTGGTCTCGCGGTCGGCCGTGCCGAGGTGGCCGCGGAAATACTTGGAGACGACGACGTTCGTGGCCATTTGCGACCAGAACTTCGGCATCTCGACGTCCTTCTGTTCGAAGACGACGTCGCCGCGCTCATTGGTGATGACCGCGGAGCGCATTTCCCACTCGCAGGTGTCGTAGACGTCGACGCCGGGTCGGGTGAAGAAACGGTCGACGGTGATGCCGCCGAGCTTCGTCTCCTTCCGTCCTTTTGCTGAGCGAGAGCTGGTTCGTGCGCGAAGATTTGGGGTGGTCATATCGATGGAGGTCATGCCCTGCTCTCCTTCTCCTCCGGAGAAAAAAATAGAGGAAGGAAGCTCGGTATTCTCCGAAGGATATCGAGTTCGCCGAATCGCGGAAATTCGAGTCCGCGGCCCATCCCGATGTCCCTCACACCCGACCTTCCGTCCCCCACCTCCCCCGTCACTGGCATCGCCGGTTGGTTCCGGCGGATGCCGTCAAAAAGAAACGTGAAAACAGACTTAGCGAAGCGTCCAGCGGACGAGTGGTGATTTGATCTGCGGAACCGGCGAATTGACCTTCACGGTGACCTGGTAATCCCGAATCTGGAGAGAGACTGATCGGTTGGGTCCACGCGTAGTATCGAGACGCGACGATTGCTTCAAATCCTTCATTGTCCTCCCTCACATCGCCGAATTGTCTGTAATGCGCTACAACGTACGCTTCGACCTTAATGATGTCAAGGGCAGACCACAAGATGTTGTGGTCCTCGCGAAGAAGAACACAAAATCGTGTGTAACTACTCCCGTTTCAATGACTTGCGTCATCCGCCCAGTTGAGCCTGTTTCGTCGTATTTCCGCGAGTTATCCGCTCGTTCCCCGCAGGTTATCCACAGGGTTTTGCACACGGCATTCCGCGGCGATTCCTCAGACTTTCCGCCGATTTTCCGCACGTTTTGCACACCTTTTTCATCAACGATTGGCGTGCACATTGCGTGGATGATTTCCGCAGCCTTTTCGCAACGATTCCGGCGTCAAAAAGGGCGAAAAGCGGGCGGTGATCCAAAATCTGTGGAAACTGCGGAAAAGCGTTTCCGCAAGGCGGGCTGGACTGGAATCAGGGTGGGGCTACAGGAAAATTGCACAGAAAATGTGGCACGTGGAACATTGCGTAATCAGTAGTCGCTCGTGGCACCCGCTCCGCCGAAGGAACCGGCCCCTCCCGACGTCCCGCTGAGCCCCGTATCGGCCGCGGCCGCATTTTCGTGCGTCGCCGACCCCGCGACCATCGTCGCGCCGAGCTTCACGACCTCATCGAACCGCGTCAGACGCGCCGGCGTCGCCACCAGCCCCTCGGTGCGCCCGCGCAGCGCACGCGCGACGACCCCCGCCAGCGCGAGCAGCGCCAGCCCGCCGGCGATCAGCTTCCACTCCAGCGGCGTCGTGAAAAGATCGTGCGCCTCGTATGCCGTGACCGCGAACGAGACGCCGGACGCGATCAGCAGCGCGTGCTCGCCGAGGTGCAGGCCGGCGACTAGCGCGATCGTGCCGGCGATGGCGAAGACGACCGCTCGCTCGAGATAGCCGCGCGAGTCGTACGACGCGACGTTCCCGGCGATCTCCGCGACGAGCGGCATCACGATCGCCACCATCGACCAGAGCGAATCGAGCCACGGCCGGCGATACGTCCACCACTTCGCCACGACGGCGATCAGCGCGATGCCGAGCGGCAGCAGCGCCGCGCGCCAGTAGTCGTGCGAGTGATCGGCGACGGCCGGATAGACGGCCGCGAAGACGATGCCAATCGTGCCGAAGAGCGCGTTCTGCATCCGCCAGGCGGCGATCCCGAACGCGGCGGCGACGATCAGCACCCACTCCGGCGCGCCGCTGCTCGGCAGGCCGAAGATGAACGCGAGCAGTCCGCAGATCCAGAGCGCCGACTCGATGCCGCTGCCGTACATCCGCCGCTTGAGGATCAGGTACTCGGCGAAGCCGATGGCGATGATCCCCGCCGCGAACTCGGTCGCGCCGATCGACTTGCAGAGCGCGATCAGCGCAAACATGCCGAAGACGGTGAGCCCGAAGAACGACAACGCGACGAACGTCCCGTTGCGGCGCCACGGCGTGGCCAGCTTCGCCTCGAGCGCGCGACGCTCGTCCGCCGTCAGCTCCCAGTCCTCGAGCTGCTCGGCCATCGCATGCGCCCGCTCCTCGGCGACCGTCGGTCTCATGCCCTGCGGCTCCTGAAGCGGCGATGCGCGGCCATCAATACGGCGGCGGCGCCGATCGCGGTTGCGAGCGTGATCAGTGGCCGCAGCGTGTCGCCGCTGAAGGTGTTCCACACCCACACATCAATGGCCAGTGTCCCGAACAGCACGCCGTAAAGCAGGAACGGTTCGACGTTCGTCCGGAAGGCGAAGAGCGTCGACGCCGCGGCGATGACGAGCGTCAGCAGGAGGCCGAGGGTGGTCGTGTCGCGCTTCGTGGTGAGGATCAGCGCGCCGATGAAACCGAGCGTGATCGCGGTGTGATCGAAGACCGGCGTGAACGTCGTCTTCTTTCGCGTGCGCCGGTCGACCTCCCGCCACAGCGTGATGATCGCGGCGCAGGCGAACATCCGCAGCGCGAGATCGACGTCGCTGGAGAAGAGCTGCTCGATGTGGCGCTCGATGCCGAGCCAGCCGGCGAGCGCGCCGACTGCCAGCGAAAGCAGCGCGCGCGATTCGTAGCGATACGCGCCAACTGCATGAAATATGGCGAGAAATAACAACGCCCTTGCGCCAAAAAGGTGCCACTGGCTCTCCATCCAGCCGGCGTCGGCGGAGACGAGCATCGCGCCGAGGAGGAGGATCGAGTCGTCGACGAGCGAGACACGCTCGCGGCGCAGCCACGCCCACGCGTAGCAGCCGGCCGCCGCAACCGCGAGGACGATGGCGATGGTCAGCGGACCGATTTCCTTGAGGTGGTGCGACAGCAGCACGCCGACGCCGCCGGCCACGAGCATCGCCCCGATCCACGCCAGCGTCCGGACTTCGGCGAAGAGCGAGAAGAGTTCGCGCCGCTGCATCGCGAGGAGGCGCGCGGCGGTGCCGGGCGGGAGGTCGGCGGCGGCGATTTCGGGCTCGTACGTGATCACGTCAGAGCAAGTATGCGACCGCGAACCCGATCTGCGCCGCCATCATCATCAAATACATGTGCCGCCACGACGGATGGTTCTCCGTCGCGGTGAGCTCGTCGGGGTTCCGCACGATCAGCCACACGGTGTACGCGCCCCACACGCTGAGTGCGCAGCCGAGGATGTCGAGGGCGGTGCGGTTGCCGGTGAGGATGCCGAGGTGCGCGCCGAGCGGCATCAGCAGCCACGGGATGACGAACGACGGCGCGATGAGGTACGCGGCGTTGCGCACGCCGTACGCGATGGGAAGCGTGCGGCAGCCGCCGGCGCGGTCGCCTTCGATGTCGCTGAAGTCCTTCGTCGACGCGGCGCCGAGGAGGAAGAGCATGAAGATCGAGCCGATGTACCACGGCTCGGCGACGTTCGCGTGCGCGACCATCGTCCAGCCCGCGACCTTCAGCAGGCAGCCGCGCGGGATGGCGATCGTCACGTTCGCGCCGACCGGCAGCCGTTTCGTGCGGCCGAGCGCCGGCGCCGAATAGATGAACGTCGCCAGCATGCCCAGAATGTAGATGTAGAAGCATTCATGGTGACTTGGCGGCGCAAAGAACTTTGCGGACCAGGTGAAGTACGGATAGACGACCACCCACCACGTCGGGATGATGGCCAGCGCGTAGAGCACCCAGGTGAAGATCCATGCCTGGCGGATCGACAGCTCGCCGGTGACCAGCGGGCGCGACGGCTTGTTGATGCGGTCGATCTCGAGGTCGTAGATCTGGTTGATGGCGTTCGAGGCGGCGTTGAGGAACGACGCGCAGAGCGAGCCGAGCGCGACCGTGAGGATGACCGACGCCGTCACCGCGCGCGACGGATCGGGGTTGTGCGCCGAGCCCCACGCACAGACCGCGCCCGAGATGATGCCGAACAGCGGAGGGAGCAACGTGAAGGGGCGGGCGAGTTTTACGTATGACTTCACTCGGGGGCCGATAGTACACTGCGGGCGCACTCAGGCACGGACACGCTCGTCCGTACGAAATCAATTCGAATGGCACGCAAGCCAGTCTTCGACAACGAGACGGAAGATGACGGTCAGTCGTCGCCGTCGGCGAACAATATGAACGTTGAGAGAAAAATCGCGCTGTTCATCGATTTCGAGAACATCGCGATCGGCGTCATCGACGCCAAGTACAAGAAATTCGAAATCGCCCTCCTGCTCGAGCGCCTGCTGGAAAAAGGGAAGATCGTGGCCAAGCGCGCGTATTGCGACTGGGACAAGTTCCCCGACTACAAACGCGAGCTGCACGAGTCGGCCATCGAGCTGATCGAGATCCCGGGCCGCGTCTACTCCGGCAAGAACTCCGCCGACATCCGCATGGCCGTCGACGCGATGGACATGTGCTGGTCGAAGGAGCACATCGACCTCTTCGTCATCGCCTCGGGTGACTCCGACTTTTCCCCGCTCGTCTCGAAGCTGAAGGAGAACGACAAGTTCGTCATCGGCGTCGGCGTGAAGAACTCGTCGAGCGACCTGCTGATCGACAACTGCGACGAGTTCATCTTCTACGAGGACCTCGTGCGCGGCGTGCAGAAGGCGCCGAGCGTCGCGTTCAAGGACAAGAAGCAGGGCGAGGTCTTCAAGCTGCTGATCGATTCGATCAAGGCGCTGATGCGCGAGAACAAAGAGATCCTCTGGGGCTCGATGGTCAAGCAGACGATGCAGCGCAAGAAGCCGACGTTCAACGAGGAGTACTACGGCTACAACACGTTCAGCGATCTCCTCGAGGACGCGCAGGCGAACAACATCATCAAGATCAAGAAGGACATCAAGAGCGGCTCCTACGTGATCACCGGCTTCGCGCAGCCGGCGGCCTGACACGCAGCCCGTTGCCGTCCTAATCCCGGGACGGCGAACCGGAGTGACGCGCGGCGCACTCAGCCTGGAGGCGTCATGCGTTTCGTTCGTGCCTCGATTGCAGTCGTTCTTTTCTCGCTCGCCCTGTCGGCCACCGCCGACGTCTTCTACGACGTGCCGATCGTGACGCAGGTGCAGGGGGCGACGTTCTATCGCACATCGCTGGCGATCTCGAACGTCGGCCCGGCGTCGTTGCTGGCCATCACGTTCGTCTATCGCTCGCCGGTCGACAATACGATGCAATATCCCGTGAACGGGCATCCGCTGGCGTCGGGGGCGGTCTTCGAGAGCGATGACATCGTGGACTTCATGAAATTCAACTCCGGCATGCGCAACGTGGACAGAAATCAGGCGCTCTTCGGAACGCTGTTCATCGAATTGCCGTCGGTGACGGATGCGGCGGACGTCTCCATCGTCGCCCGCACCTACAGCCCCGGTCCGAATGGCACGGGCACGATGGGCATCGCCTACCTCGGACGTCCAATCAATGCTGTGAACCGCGCGTTCTCGCGGCTGACGACGACGGTGCGCAACGGCACCTTCGGACACGACGGGAGCTCGCGGGCCAATATCGGCATGGTCAACTACTCGAACAATCCGATCGATCTGAAGGTCGAATACAAAGACGCGACGACCGGCGTGACGTTGAAGTCGTTCAACCTCAGCTCCGTGACCGGACGTCTCCTGGAAACGCGGGAGGTCGTGCAGCTCAACAACATCTTCGCCGATCCGCTGGTGGCCGGCGCGAGTCGCGTGCTGGTAACCATCACGATGATCCAACCTGCGCAAAGCTTCAGCGGTTACGCGGTGCAGCTCGACAACACGACGAACGACGGTTCGTTTTTTCTCTTCACCGAAAAGTAGAATGACCGCCGCGTGGCGAAACTGACGCATCGCGAGCATTACCCCGTCCTCGTGATCGGCACCGGCATCGCCGGGCTGACCACCGCGTTCCGCCTCGCCGCCGCCGGCGTGCGCGTGCTGCTGGTCACGAAGGCGGCCGATCCGAAGGACTGCAACACGTTCTGGGCGCAGGGCGGGATCATCTACGAAGGCGAAAACGATTCGCCCGCGAAACTGATCGAAGACATCATCCACGCCGGCGCCGGACTCTCGAACGAAGAGGCGGTGCACTTCCTCGCGACCGAGGGACCGCGCGTCGTGCGCGAGCTGCTGCTGGAAGAGATTCATGTCCCCTTCTCGACGACCGACGAAGGCGAGCTGGATCTGACGCAGGAAGGGGCGCACTCGGTCTCGCGCATCATCCACGCGGGCGATGCGACCGGACGCGCGATCGAGAACTCGCTGCTGAACCGCGTCCGCAACGAGCCGAACATCACGCTGCTGACGGAGATGACGGCGATCGACCTGCTGACGACGCATCATCATCCGACCGACATCCAGGTCCGCTACCGCCTCACGAACGAGTGCGCCGGCGCGTACCTGCTCGACAACAAAACGAACGAGGTCTTCACCGTTTTCGCCGATTACACGGTCCTCGCCACCGGCGGCATCGGCCAGATCTACCTCCACACCACGAACACGCGCACGTCCCTCGGCGACGGCGTGGTGATGGCGCAGCGCGCCGGCGCGCGGATCATGAACGCGGAGTACGTGCAGTTCCATCCGACGGCGCTGGCGGACAAGAAGGCGAACCACTACCTGATCTCCGAGGCGCTGCGCGGCGAGGGGGCGCGGCTGAAGAACCAGAAGGGCGAGTACTTCATGGAGAAATACTCGCCGGCGCTGAAGGACCTCGCACCGCGCGACATCGTGGCGCGCGCGATCGTCGAGGAGATGACGACGAGCAAGGACGAATTCGTCTTCCTCGACCTGGCCAATTTCTACAAAGGCCATCAGCCGATCCACGAGCGCTTCCCGAACATCGCGAAGGCGTGCGCCGACATCGGCGTCGACATCGCGCGCGATCCGATCCCGGTCGTCCCGGCGGCGCATTACTTCTGCGGCGGCGTGCTGGCGAACACCGCGGGCGAATCGACGCTGGCGCGGCTCTACGCGATCGGCGAGACGTCGTGCACGGGACTGCACGGCGGCAACCGCCTCGCCTCGACGTCACTGCTCGAGGGGTTGACGTGGGGCTACTACGCGGCGGCGTCGATCCAGGCGAAGCTCGAGTCGGCAACGACGCCCGTCGAGTCGGTGACGAGCAGCGTGCGCCGCGCGGCGCGGGCGAGCGATGCGCCGTCAGTGCGCCGCGCCTCGACCTCGCGTCGCGCGGGAGTGGGCCACATCGACGACGCGCTGCTCGAATCGATCCCCGACTGGAAGCCGCCCGGCAACGAGAACATGGAAGACCCGGCGCTGATCCTCCAGGACTGGACGACGATCCAACACACGATGTGGAACTACGTGGGGATCGTCCGATCGTACGAGCGGCTCAAGCGCTCGGTCGCCGACATGCGCGAGCTCGGCAACCGCTTGACGAAGTACTACCACGAGTCGACGATCAGCAAATCGATCGTCGAGCTGTTCCACGGCCAGCAGATGGCTGCGATCGTGGCCAACGCGGCGCTGAGGAATCCGGTGTCGCGCGGCGCCCATTTCAGGAGAGATTGATTGACCAGACTCCACCTCGGCTGCGGCCCCGTGATCCACAAGGGCTGGGTCAACATCGACAATCAGAAGTATCCGGGCGTCGACAAGGTACTCGACGTGACGAAGAAGCTGCCGTACGACGACGTCGAGTTCATCTTCGCGGAGCATTTCATCGAGCATCTGTCGTACGCCGATGCGCTGAAGCTACTGCGCGAGTGCCGGCGGGCGCTGCGCGATGACGGCGTGCTCCGCCTCTCGACGCCGAACCTCGACTGGGTCTGGGTCACGCACTACAAACTCGAAGCAACCGAACAGGAGGCGGTCAGCGCCTGCTTCTATCTCAATCGCGCGTTCCGCGGCTGGGGACATCAGTTCCTCTACAACGAGACGACGCTGAAGGCGACGCTGGCCGAGGCGGGGTTCTCACACTTCGAGCGCGTCGAGTACAGCGAGAGCCGGCACGAGGCGCTGCGCGGACTGGAGCGGCACGAGAAGTCGCCGGACTACGGCTCGTTGTCGCACATCCTGATCCTCGAGGCGAGCGGGCGCGGCGGGCGGGCGGCGGATTACGTCGAGCAGCCGCGGGCGGATTTTCTGCGCGACCTCGGCGTGAAGTAGCGCTAGAACAGGTCGCTCTGCCGCCGCACCGCGCCGACTTTGTAGCCGAGATGTTCGTACGCGGCGGCGCTGACGACGCGGCCGCGCGGTGTGCGCTGCAGGAAGCCGATCTGGATCAGGTACGGCTCGTACAGATCCTCGATCGTCCCACGGTCCTCGGCGATCGACGACGCCAGCGCGTTGACGCCGACAGGGCCGCCGTGGAAGCGCTCGATCACCGTCGTCAGGATCTTGCGGTCGATCTCGTCGAGACCGTATTCGTCGACCTCCAGCATCTGCAGCGCGAGGCGGGCGATCGCGACATCCACCTTTCCCTCGTGCCGCACCTCCGCAAAGTCGCGGATGCGGCGCAGCAGCCGGTTGGCGATGCGCGGCGTGCCGCGCGAGCGGCGCGCGATCTCCTCCGCGCCGCCGCGATCGATCGGGATACCGAGGATCTCCGCGCTGCGGCGGACGATGATGGCCAGCGATTCGAAGTCGTAGAAGTCGAGGCGATGGACGATGCCGAAGCGCGCGCGCAGCGGCGCGGTGAGCAGGCCGGCGCGCGTCGTGGCGCCGACGAGCGTGAAGCGCGGCAGGTCGACTTTCATCGTCCGCGCCGCGGGCCCCTGGCCGATCACGATGTCGACGTGAAAGTCCTCCATCGCCGAATAGAGCACCTCCTCGACCTGCGCGGGAAGGCGATGGATCTCGTCGATGAAGAGCGCCTCGCCTTCCTCGAGATTGGTCACGATGGCGACGAGGTCGCCGGTGCGCTCCAGCGCGGGGCCGGAGGTCGTGCGGATACGCGCGTCCATCTCGTTGGCGATGATGTTGGCCAGCGTCGTCTTGCCGAGGCCTGGAGGGCCGAAGAGCAGGACGTGATCGAGCACCTCGCCGCGTTTGCGAGCGGCGGTGATGGAGATCTCGAGGTTCGCTTTGACTTTCTGCTGGCCGATGTACTCGCGCAGCATGCGCGGACGGAGGGAGAGCTCGCTTTGAAGATCGTCTTCAACCGGTTGCGCGGAGAGGATTCGGTCGTCGGGCATCCGCGGTCATTGTAGCGGGCAGCGAGACGGTGATGCTCGTGCCGACGCCTTCTTTCGAATCGACGTCGATGCGGCCGCCGTGGTCCTGCACGATGCGATACGAGATCGCCATGCCGAGGCCGGTGCCGGAGGGGAAGTTCGTCCGGAACGGCGTGAAGAGGCGGCGCAGATCGGCCTCCGACATCCCGTGGCCGCTGTCGGTGAAGATGATGTTGTACGCGCCGTCTTCGACTTCCGTGCGCACCTGCAGCGTGCCGCCGTGCGGCATCGCCTGCATCGCGTTGCGCGCGAGGTTCCAGAAGACCTGGCGGATCTGGTCGGCGTCGCCGTTGATGACGAACGACGACGGGACGATGCGCGGCACGATGGTGTGATCGGCGCGCAGCTCGCTGGAGTTGGCGAGGAGGTCGAGCGTTTCGGCCAGCGTCTGCGCGATGTCGAACTCGCTCGGCACGCGCTCCTGCGGGCGGACGAAGCGGAGGAACTCGGCGATCGATTTATTGAGCCGCTCCGATTCCTTCAGCACGATCGACATCAGCCGCTGTTCCTGCGGCGACAGCGCGGACGACCCTTTGAGCATCTGCACGGAGCCGGCGATCGCGGCGAGCGGATTGCGGATCTCGTGCGCGATGCCGGCGGAGAGCTCGCCGACGGCGGCCATGCGGTCCTTGAGCCGCAGCTCGGCCTCGAGCTTCTTCATCTCCGTGAGGTCCTGGAAGATGAGCGTGTAGCCGTACGAGCCGCCTTCGAGCGTGCGCAGCGGCGTGAGGGCGTAGCCGATCGCGCGCGTGCCGCCGCCGACCGGAAAGTCGACTTTCTCGCGGCGGACGACGCTGCCGTCTTTCAGCTCCTCGCGCACGCGGCCCCATTCGCTCGGATCGAAGAACGGGAGCTCCGTGGCGTGCCGCCCGAGGACGGAGATCGGCACGACCTGCATGATCTGGCAGCCGGCCGGATTGATGAACGAGACGGTGCCGTATTGCGTGAGCGTGATCAGCCCCGACGGGATCGACTCGACGACGTTCTGGTTGACTGCCCGCAGCTCCGCGAGGTTCTGCCGGTTGACGTCGAGCTCCTCAGAGGTCTTCTGCAGTTTCTCCGCGATGTACGACGTCAGCAGCGCCGTGGCGTAGAACCCTGCGAAGTTCGTGGCCATGTTGAGGTAGAGCCGCGACGAGGTCCACGGCGTCGGCACGAACCACGATTGCTCGGGGAGCGGGAGGAGCGAGTAGTACATCAGGTCGCCGAGCGCGCCGTAGAAGATGACCGCGCCCGACGCGGCGAGGATGCCGCCGCGCCGCTGCAACATCATCGACGCGGTGATGATGGAGACGAGGTAGAGAAACGAGAACGGCGAGTCGAGGCCGCCGGTGAAGTAGACGAGGAAGCTCTCGACGATCAGATCGCCGCCGATCTGGATCATGAGGTTCGCGCGCCGCGACTGGATGACCTGCGCGATGCCGATGTAGATCAGCGTGAACGCGTACGTCAGCCCCGCCGTGAGGTAGACGTAGTTGATCGGCAGGAACTGCGCGACCGTGTATTGAATGATGAGCGCACCGATCAGCAGCGTCGTGACGATGACGACGCGAACCGCGATCAGGTTGCGGGCATCGGGGTGCATTGGAACGAGCCGTTGAGCGATTGAGCTGTTGAGCTCAACGGCTTAAGCGCTCAACAGCCCAATAGCTTTCCTACTGAACCTGTCCGATCAGCGCGAACATCGGCATGTACATCGCGATGACGATGCCGCCGATGGCGACGCCGAGGAATGCGATGAGGATCGGCTCGAGGAGCTTCATCAGGCCGGCGACGGCGGTGTCGACCTCGTCCTCGTAAAAGTCGGCGATCTTCGAAAGCATCGTATCGAGCGCGCCGGTCTGCTCGCCGACGGCGATCATCTGCACGACCATCGTCGGGAAGACGTCCGTGTCGCCGAGCGGCTCGCTGATCGTCTTGCCTTCTTCGACCGACTTGCGCGTGGCCATGATGGCGTCTTCGACGATCGAGTTGCCGGCGGTCTTGGCCGTGATGTTGAGACCGTCGAGGATGGGAACGCCGGACGACGTCAGCGTGGAGAGCGTGCGGCAGAAGCGGGCCACGGCGATCTTGCGCAGCAGGAGGCCGAGCACCGGCATCTTGAGCAGCAGGCCGTCGAGGACGCGCTTCCCTTTTTCGGTCTCGTGATAGCGGCGGAGGGCGTAGATCGTGGTGAAGATGACGATGCCCATCAACCACCAGAAGTCGCCGATGAAGTGCGAGAGGTGGATGACGATGACGGTCGGCATCGGCAGCTCGGCACCGAGGCCGGCGAAGAGGGAGGCGAAGACCGGGATGACCTTCCAGAGAATGACCGCGACGACGATGACGGCGATGGAGATGACGGCGACCGGATAGATCATCGCCGACTTCACCTGCGAGTTCAGCTTGACCGCCTTTTCGATGTAGCCGGCCAGACGCTGAAGGATGGTGTCGAGGATACCGCCCGCTTCACCGGCGGCGACCATGTTGGTGAAGAGGTCGCTGAAGATCTTCGGATGCTTGCGCATCGCGTCGGCGAGGTTGGAGCCCGATTCGACGTCCTGCCGGATCTGGATCAGCGCGCGCTTGAAGGCCTTGTTCTCCTGCTGCGCGCCGAGGATCTCGAGGCACTGCACGAGCGGCAGGCCGGCGTCGATCATGACGGAGAACTGCCGGGTGAAGATGGCGATGAGCTGCGGCGGGACCTTGCCGCCGAACTTCGGGATGGCCAGCTCCTTCCCCTTCTCCTTCACCGCCGTGACCACGATCTGCTGACGGCGCATCATGTTGATGACGCTGTCCTTCGAATCGGCCACGAGCACACCCGTCTGGACCTGTCCGTTCCGTGCGGTGCCCTTCCATTCAAACGTCGGCATGGTTTTCCTCCGTGATCAACGACGACTTCACGCGGGGCGCGGACGCGCGCCGGCCGCCGCGGGCGGACCCTGCGGCATGATCGCCCCGGCGCCGCGGGAGATCATCTCCTGCAATTCATCGGGATTCGACGACCGCGACAGCGCGACCTGCAGCGTGATCAGTTTCTTGAAGTAAAGCGTGGCCAGCGACTGATTGAACGTCTGCATCCCGTACTTCGCCTGGCCGGTCTGCATCATCGAGTAGATCTGGTGGACCTTGTCCTCGCGGATGAGATTGCGGATGGCGGCGTTCGGCACGAGGATCTCCATCGCCATGACGCGCCCCTTGCCGTTGGCTTTCGGCAGGAGCGACTGGCAGAGGATGCCCTCGAGGACGAACGACAGCTGCGCGCGGATCTGCGGCTGCTGGTGCGACGGGAAGACGTCGACGATACGGTTGATCGTCTGCGCCGCGGAGTTCGTATGCAGCGTGCCGAAGGTCAAGTGGCCGGTCTCGGCGATGCGCAGCGCGGACTCGATGGTCTCGAGGTCGCGCATCTCGCCGATGAGCACGACGTCGGGATCCTGGCGCAGCGCGCTCTTGAGCGACGCGGCGAAGGAGTGCGTGTCGGCGTGCAGCTCGCGCTGGTTGACGATGCAGCTCTTGTGTTGATGGAGGAACTCGACCGGGTCCTCGATGGTGATGATGTGCTCGTGGCGCTCGCGGTTGATCTTGTCGATCATCGCGGCGAGCGTGGTCGACTTGCCCGAGCCGGTTGGACCGGTGACGAGCACGAGTCCGCGCGGCTTGTTGCAGATCTCTTCGACGACCTGCGGCAGCCCGAGCTCCTTGAAGCCGAGGATCTCGTACGGGATCTGCCGGTAGACGGCGGCGGTCGCGCCGCGCTGGTTGAAGATGTTCGCGCGGAAGCGGGCCAGCCCCTTGATGCCGAACGAGAGGTCGAGCTCGAGCTCTTCCTCGAAGCGGTGCTTCTGCGCGTCGGTGAGGACCGAGTACGCGAGCTGTTTCGTCTCCGGCGCCGCCAGCGGCGGCATGTCGAGCGGCACCAGCTTGCCGTCGATGCGAATCTGCGGAGGGGAGTTGGTGGTGACGTGGAGGTCGGAACCGCCGCGCTCGACCATGGTCTTGAGAAGCTGATGCAGGGTGACGGGCATTTGTTGTCTCCGCTACAGCACGGTCTCGCGAACGACTTCCTCGATCGTCGTGACTCCGTCCTTGATTTTAATCAAACCGCTCCGGCGCAGACTGATCATCCCGATCTCCGCCGCCTTCTTCTTGATGTCGATGGCCGTGCCGCCGGAGAGGATCAGCTCGCGGATGTCGTCGTCGATGGCCATCACTTCGATCAGGCCTACGCGCCCTTTGTAGCCGGTGTTGTTGCACTTTTCACAGCCGCGGCCTTTGTAGACCGTGAACGTCCCGATCTCTTCTTTCTTGAAACCGACGTTCAGCAGCGCCTGCGGCTGAACGTCGACCGCTTCCTTGCACTGCGAGCAGATGCGGCGCGCCAGTCGCTGCGCGGCGATGAGCTGCACCGAGGTTGCGACGAGGAACGGCTCGATGCCCATGTTCATGAGGCGGTTGATCGTCGACGGCGCGTCGTTCGTGTGCAGCGTGGAGAGCACGAGATGTCCGGTCAGCGCGGCCTTGATCGCGATCTCGGCGGTCTCGAAGTCGCGGATCTCGCCGACCAGGATGATGTTCGGGTCCTGCCGGAGGAACGAGCGCAGCGTCGCCGCGAAGTTCAGTCCGATCGACTCCTTCATCTGCACCTGGTTGATGCCCGGCAGGTTGAACTCGACCGGATCCTCGGCGGTCATGATGTTCACTTCCGGCGAGTTGACCTTCGCCAGCGCGGAGTAGAGCGTGTTCGTCTTTCCCGAGCCGGTCGGACCGGTGACCAGCACCATCCCCCACGGCTTGAAGATCGCCTCTTCGAACTTGGCCAGCGACTCCGGCTCGAAGCCGAGCTTGGTCATGTCGAGGCGGAGGTTGTCCTTGTCGAGCAGGCGCAGGACGATCTTTTCGCCGAAGAGCGTCGGCAGGACGGAGACGCGGAAGTCGAGCTCCTTGTTCTTGTCCTCGAGCTTGATCTTCAGCTTGATGCGGCCGTCCTGCGGGAGACGCTTTTCCGAGATGTCGAGCTTCGCCAGAATCTTCATGCGCGAGGTGATTGCGTCCTTCAGCTTGAAGGGCGGATTCATGATCTCGTACAGGATTCCGTCGACGCGGAACCGGACGCGATACTCCTTCTCGTACGGCTCGATGTGGATGTCGGACGCGCCGCGCTTGATGGCGTCGGTGAGGATGAGGTTGCACAGCTTGACGACCGGCGCTTCTTCCGAGGCGTCGGCCAGCTGGTTGACGTCCATCTCCTCGTCGTCCTCGAGGACCTCGAGGTCGGCGCTCTCCTGCGTCTGAAGGTCTTCCATGACCTTCTTCAGCTCGAGCGAGGAGGTGGTGCCGTAGTAGTTGTCGATCGCCGCCTTGATCCCGAGCTCGGAGGCCACGACCGGCTCGACGTTGTAGCCGGTCATGAACTTGATGTCGTCCATGGCGAAGACGTTCGTCGGATCGGCCATGGCGATGGTGATCGTGGCGCCGGTCTTGTTGACCGGGAGGATGTTGTATTTGCGGGCGACGTCGCCGGAGATCAGCTTGATGACGGCCGCGTCGATCTCGAAATGCATGAGGTTGATCGACGGCACGCCGAACTGCTGCGAGAGGCACTCCGTGATGTCTTCCTCGGACACAAATCCGAGCTTGATGAGGGTCTCCCCGAGCTTCCCGCCGGTCTCTTTCTGAACGCGCAGCGACTCCTTCAGCTGATCCTGCGTGATCAGGTTTGCCTTGGTCAGCAATTCACCGAGACGAACGCTCATAGACGGGTTGGAGACCTCCGGAAGTGACTGAACATCAAGATGTTACCGATCGGGCGAGTTTACTCCCCGCGTGAAACAACCGTCAAACCAGATTTATTTTGATTTTATCCGCCACTGCGTCGACGCTGATTTCGTTCATCGACGGGGCGACGACGCAGTGTTCGAGCTGTCCGAATGGGCCGTTTCGTCGCACGCTGGTCGGTCCGTAAAGTCCCACGACGCGTGTGCCGAGCGCGGCTGCAAGGTGCAGCGGGCCGGTGTCGCCGCCGACCACGAGCGCGGCGTCTTTCAGCATCGCCGCGAGCTCGCGCAGATCAGTCGGCGGCGCGAGCTCGAGTCCGGTCCGCTCCGCCAGCTCGCGCTCGTTCGGCCCCCACACCGCGACCGCCGGCACGCCGAGCCGGCGAACGACTTCGCCGAAACGCTCGGGCGGCCACTGTTTGTTCGGTTTCCCGGCGCCCGGCAGCACGACGATCTTCTTTCCGCAACCTGGACCTTTCGCAAACGGCGTGAAGTCGACCTGCGGCACCGCGAGCTCGGACCGAACTACCGCAGAGGCCAGCTGCAGGTTCCATTCGACGACGTGCCGCGTCCGGTCGACCGGCGCATGGCGATTGATGAACGACGCCGCCAGCTTCTCGCGGATGGCGTCGCGATCGAACCCGTACCGCGCTTCGGCGCCCGAAAAACGCGCCACCAGCGCCGACTTGATCAGACCCTGAAAATCGATCGCGATGTCGGTGCCGCGGATCCGGCTGACGAAGATGCGGATGTCGTTGCGCAGCGCGAATGGCGCATGTCCCCACTTCCGGATCGACGCACGGACGGCCTTGATGCCGGTCACGATTTCCACCAGTTCGGCATACGGACGCTCGACGGCCCAGCTGATGTCGACGCCGGGCAGCGCGTCGCGCAACGCCACCGCCGCCGGGATCGTGTGGATCACGTCGCCGAGGGCGGACAACCGGACGATGAGGATGCGCGTCACTTGTCGCGCATTCTCTCCAGAATCGCGCTCGTGGAGTGGTCTTTCGGATCACCGACGATGATGACGCGCCCGCCGTACGACTGCACGACCTCGGCTTCAGGCACGGAGTCGGCCGTGTAGTCGGTCCCCTTCGCCTGGAAGTCGGGCTTGAGCACGCCGAGGAGGCGGGCCGGCGAGCGCTCGTCGAAGATCGTGACGTAGTCGACGCCTTTGATCGCCGCGATGAGCTCCGCGCGCTCACGCGCCGGCATCACGGGACGTCCCTCGCCTTTCAGCTCGCGCACCGAGTCGTCGCCGTTGACGCCGACGACGAGGATGTCGGCCGCCTCTTTCGCGCCTTGCAGATAGCGGATGTGGCCAACGTGCAGGACGTCGAAGCAGCCATTGGCGAAGGCGATTTTTTTGTCGCGCTGCGCGGCGAGCGTGTCGAGCAGTTCGCGCTCTGTGAGGATCGGGGCGTTACTCATTGAGATCTTCATCGCGCTCGATCGCGTGCCTCAACTCCTCGTTCGACACCGTCGCGGTGCCCATCTTCATCACGACGATGCCGCCGCCGTAGTTCGCCAGCTTCGCCGCTTCGACGTACGACGCGCCGGCCGCGAGGGCGAGCGTGAAGGTGGCGATGACCGTATCGCCTGCGCCGGTGACGTCGGCGACCTGGTCGGTGCCGTAGACCGGGATGAACAGCGGCTCGCGCGTGGTGCGCTCGAACAGCGCCATGCCGCGGCTGCCGCGCGTGATGAGCAGCGCCTCGCAGTCGAGCGACTGCTGCAGCGTGTCGCCGACGAATTTGATGTTGTCGCCGTTGCTGTCCCCACCAATTTCAACGCCCAGCGAGACGCCGGCGGCGTTCGCGGCCTCTTCCTCGTTCGGCGTCGCGGCGGTGACGTCGGGATAACGGAGGATGTCGTAGCGCGAATCGAGCGTGACCGGTTTGCCCTGCGCGAAGCCGGTGAGGTTCGCCGCGAGCGCCGGCGTGACGATGCCGTAGCCGTAGTCGCTGATGAGCGCCGCGTGCGCGATGGCGATCTGATCGCGCAGCAGCCAGGCGAAGCGCTCCGCTTCCTGCTCCTCGATCACCAGCTGGTCCTCGATGTCATAGCGGACGATCTGCTGCCGCGCGGCGTGCGGGAAGCCGCCGAGGATGCGGACTTTCGTCGGCGTCTTGTAGCGCGCGGTGCGGAGGATGCCGCTGCAATCGATCCCCTGCGCGGTCAGCGTCTCGACGAGCTTCGCTCCTTCGCTGTCGTCGCCGAGGACGGAGATCGGCATCGGCACGCCGCCGAGCGAGAGGATGTTGTTGATCGCGTTGCCGGCACCGCCGAGGAGAATGTCGTCGCGGTACTGGCGGAGGATGAGCACCGGCGCTTCGCGCGAGATGCGCTTGGGAGTGCCGTAGACGAAGCGGTCCGCCACGATGTCGCCGTAAACGACGATCAGCTTCTGCTTCATCTGTTCGGTAAGCTGGAGAAGGCGGCTGCGTGAAAACACGTGGCGGAAAGAATACGACACGATGCCCGGCAAACTGATCGAGGGAGTCGATTTCTACTTCGAAGGCCCCTACATGGTCTTCACGGAGAAGTTCCTCCGGGAGCGCGGCTACTGCTGCGAATCAGGATGCCGCCACTGCCCCTACGGCTTCCGCCGCGATCAGCGTTTGGACGTGCCGGCGGTTTCGGCGGACGAAGACGACAAGTCCGCCTGCTGAAGGTCGCGCTTCTCCCCGGGCGTGAGGATGTTCTCGAGATCGATCAGCAGATAAATCTCGTCCTCCTGCTTGATCACCGCGATCAGCAGCTCGCCGCGAATCCCACGCACGAGCGGCGGCGGCGGCAGCAGCCCCTCCGCCGCGACATTCACGATGCGCCGCACTTCATCGACCTTCAGTCCGATCATCCCCGCGCTCGTGTGCGTGATGAGCACGAGCGGCTGCTCGGCCCGCTCGGTGAGGTGCGGATAGAGCCGGTCGCGCAGATCGATGATCGGGATCACCTCGTTGCGCAGCACGATGATCCCTTCGACGAAGTCGGGCGCCGTCGGCACCGACGTCGAGCCGGTGTACGTGATGATCTGGCGCACGGCCATGATGTCGAGGACGAACGTCTCGGGTCCGACGCGGAACGTGATGAGCCGGAGGTCTTTCATGACCGGACTCGGAACTTCTTCACCTCGTCATCCAGGCTCCGGATCGCGTCGCTGAGCAGGCTCAGTGACTCCGACATCTCGGCTGCCGTGGCGCGGTTGCCGTCGGCGATGAGGCGGACCTGCTGCATCGTCGCGACGATCTTTTCCGATTCCTGCGACTGGTTCGCCGCGACCTGGAAGATCTCGTGGATCATGTCGATCATCCGCTCGGCGGCAGTCGAGATCATCGACGAGCCGGACTTCTGCTCGACCATCGCCTGGCGCACGTACTTCGTCACCTCGCGCATCGATTCGACGGCGCGCATGATGTGCTCCGAGCCCTGCGCCTGCTGCGTGGTCGCGGAGTTGATCTGCTTGGTCATCTCCTGCAGCCGCTCGACGGAGTGCGTGACGGTCTCGCTCCCCTTGGCCTGCTCGCGCGTCGCGTTGGCGATCTCTTTCCCCATCCCCGAGGCCTTCGACGACGATTCGAGAATGTTGTTGAGCGCCTTGCCCGCTTCGTGCGAGAGCGACACGCCGTCCTCGACGAGCTTCGAGCCGTTGGCCATCGTCTTGAGCGCGTTGGCCACTTCTTCCTGCACCGAGCGAATGAGGTTGGCGATGTCGCGCGTCGACGACGCGGTCCGCTCGGACAGCTCGCGAATCTCCGCGGCGACGACCGAGAAGCCCTTGCCGTACTCGCCCGCCTGCGCCGCGAGGATCGCCGCGTTGAGCGCGAGGAGGTTCGTCTGCTCGGCGACGTCCTCGATGACGTTGAGGATCTTGCCGATGGCGACGGAGCGCTCGCCGAGGCGCGAGACGACGGCGTTCGACTCGTGGACGGATTTGCGGATCTGCTCCATTCCTTCGATCGTCTCGCGCACCGCCTTCATGCCCGATTCGGCGGCGTCGGCGACGACCACCGCGAGATCGTACGAGCGCGCCGCGTTGGTCTCGACCTGCGCGATCGACGCGGACATCTCGACCATCGACGACGACGTGTCGGTGACGAAGTTCGTGAGGTAGACGACGTTCTGATCGACCTCGTTGATCGACGAGACCATCTGGTGCGTGGCCGACGCCGTCTCCTCGACCGAGCCCCACAACGTGTCGGTGTGGCGGCTGACCTCTTCCATCGACGCGACCATCTCCAGCATCGACGACGACGTCTCTTCCGATGACGCGGAGAGCGCCTCGACGTTGTCGGTGATCTTGCGGACGCCGCCGTTGAGCTGATCGATGGAGTGATACGTCGCGTCGATGATCGAGCGCTGCTCGTCGACGCGGTCGATGACCGTGCGCGAGCGGGTGCCGACGGTCTCGACGACCGATTTCAGTTTCGTCTGCGATTGCACGAGGCTCTTCACGGTCCGCTCGAGGTTCGCGGCCATCGAGTTGAAAGCCTCGAACAGGCTTCCCAACTCGTCATCGCGGTCGACGACCGTGCGCTGCGTGAGATCGCCCTGCGCGACGCGGCTCGCCGTGTCGACGAGCGCGAGGATCGGCCGGATGATGAAGCGCGAGCCGAAGTACGCGGCGAGGATCGCCAGCATCAGCGCGAGGATCGTCACGCCGATGTTCCACCATTTCAATGATGCGATCGCCGACTGCGCCTGCGACTCGTTCACCACGAGGCGGAAGTAGCCCTTCGCCTTCGCCGCCGGATCGCTGCGGTTCTCCGTGAACGGCACGATGAAGAGGTGCAGTCCGCCGCCGACGTCGACGCGCAGCTCCTTCGCCAGCGTGCGCTTGGCCAGGAACGGCGGCGGCTCCGGCTTGCTCGCGGCGAGCGTCTTGCCGTCGGCGGAGACGAAGTCGGCGTATTCGACGGAGTGGTTCTTCGCCAGGTCGCTGATGATCGATTTGAGGTCGTCGGTCAGGCCGAAGAGGACGTAGTAACCGGCGGTCGATTCGATGGTGTCGGCGATGGCCGATCCCTGTTGGATGGTTTGCTCGGTCATCGCCTTTTTCACCGCGTACCGCTCGATGAGCAGGATCACGCCCGCGATGACGAGCGTCTGGATCGCGAAGATGGCGATGAATTTTTCGCGCAGACCGAAGCGCGATTGGGTCTTCGACTGGTTGTCGGCAACGAGCATACGGACCGGGCCAAAGTGTATCATCCGCCCATGCCGCTGATCCGCTGTCCGAAGTGCGGCCAGGCATACGACATCCCCGGCGTCATCGCGGTCCGGCTTCCCAACTCGATTGCCACGTGTCACTGCGGTGAATGGCTCGCCGGCAGCAAGGCGGCCGTCCTCGCGCGGATGCTCAACCCGCAGGAGATCAAGGAAGTCGATCTGCAGCCGTACCGGGTGGAGATGCCGGCCGCGGTCCCGCGCGAGCACGCCGCGGTGATCGGCGCCACCGACGCGCCGTTCGAGCCGCGCTCCGTGCGCGTGATCACGAGCGGCGTGAAATCGCCTCTCAACACGATCTTCACGATCTACGAGTTTCCGCTGCTGATCGGCCGCAAAGGCTGTCACGTCGAGATCGAAGGGGCCGAGCTGTCGATCCGCCACTGCGCGATCTCGGTCAAGGGCTCACAGCTCTTCGTCCGCGACTACGACTCGCACATGGGCACCTTCCTCGATGGTCAACAGATTGACGAAGCGGCGCTCGAGGAGGGCGTGCACATCATCCGCGCCGGCTCGGCCATGATCACCGTCGAGCCGGTGAACGAGCTCGGACGCACCGTCGAGCCGATCCATCTCGATTCATCGGAGCTGACCGACGAGTCGCTGCTCGCGCGGACGGTGCAGCAGCGCCGCGAGAATGGCAATACGGCCGGGGGTCGCATCGTCTTGATCTGTGTGGAAGGTCCACTCAGCGGTCAGGAGTTCGAGGTGCCGCCGGCGGGGCTCGTGGTCGGACGCGAGGGTCACGTGCGCGTGCCGGACGAGTTCCTCTCGCGCCGCCACTTCGAGGTCGTCCCCGACGCCGAAGGAGTCATCCGCGTCCGCGACCTCGGCTCGCGCAACGGCACGTTCCTCAACACGCTGCCGGCAACCAACACGAAGGTGCAGGCGGGCGACGAGATCCGCGCCGGCGTGAACCGCTTCAGGATCGAACATCGCACATGAACTGGCTCCTCATCGCCGCACTTCTCGCTCAGATCATCATTCCGAAGCACAGCGAAACCGTCGACGTGGTCGTCGCAAACGTCGACATCACGGTCGTCGATAAGGATGGCTCGCACGTCAGCGGACTGCTGCCGGACGACTTCGAGATCCTCGACAACGGCGCGCCGCTGAAGATCACGAACTTCTCCGAGATCCAGGAGAGCCGTTCGCTCACGCCAGCCGGGTTTCCGGAGGCGAAGGCGCCGCTGGAAACGCCGGCGCAACCGCGGCGCATCGTCTTCCTCGTCGACAACCTCTCGCTGCATCCCGACGCGCGCAAACGGATCTTCGACGCGGCGCGGCGCTTCCTCCGCACGTCGCTCGGCCCGAACGACGAGGCGATGATCGTGACGTGCGCGAACGGTATGAAGCTGCGGCTCGGCTTCACCAACGATCGCGACGACATCGAAGCCGCCTTCGCCGAAATGGAGAACGACGTCGCCCTCGGCGGACTGCGCGTGAAAGAGATCGACGAGTTGCGCGACGAGCTGCTGTCGATGGACAGCGCGCCGCTCGCCACCGGCGTCGCACGTCAATACGCGACGCGCGCCCGCGGCGAGGTGCAGCACACCGCGGACGTGATGAAGTCGGTGCTGGCGTGGCTCGGCGGCGTGCCGGGAAAAAAAGCGCTCGTGCTGATGACCGAGTCGCTGCCGGCCGAGCCGGGCATCGAGGCCTTCCGCTTCATCGCCACGAAGACGAACGGCATGGCGTACACGAACGCTTCACAGGAGTTCTACGCGCACGACATCATCGATTCGATCACCGCGGCGGCGAACGCCTCGGGGACGACGATTTATCCGATCTACGCGCGCGGCCTCTCCAGCATCGGCAACGCGCTCAACTCGCGCAATCCGAATCCGATCTACGGCGGCTATCGCGGCGACGCGGACGGAAAGCCGGGCCGGCTGCTCCATCAAGGCGTGATGCCGACGCTCGCCGACGCGATGATGATCGACAAGGACGCATTCGAGACGACGAAGGGCTCGCTCGACGAGCTGGCCATCGCCACCGGCGGCTTCGCCTCGACCGGCGGCGAGAACTTCGACCGCATCTTCACCGACATCGCCTCCGACCTCGGCAGCTACTACTCGATCGGCTACCACCCGTCGGCGTCGCCGAAGCACGTGCTGACGGTGCGGATGAAGAACCCGCAGTGGACGGCACGCGCGCGGCAGGAAGTGATCAACAAGACTGATCGCGAGCGCGCCGTCGATCTCGTCACCGGCGCGCTGTTCGAAAAAACCACGCGCAACGACCTCGGCGTCACGCTGCATTTCGGCGCGAAGACGCTCGACGGCAAAAAGAAAGCGCGCATGCCGCTCTCGATCCGCATCCCGATCGAAAAGCTGACCCTGCTGCAGAACAAGGCGAAGTTCGACATCCACCTCCGCGTCGCCGACCAGACCGGCGGCCTCTCGCAGACCGCGGACGCGACGCGCGAGCTGACCGTGCCCGAAGCGGACCTCGCCACGATGCACGGCAAGTTCTACACGTTCCAGGTCGAGCTCGTTGCCGAGCAACGGAAGCTGCGCGTAGCGGCGGCGGTGACGGACGTGCAGGGAGCGGTGACGTCGATCGCGGTGCAGGACGTCGACCTTTCTGTCAGCAAATAGCGCACTTCCAATATTGCACGTAGCGGGTGGTGCCTCCGCGTCGCTATACTCACGCGAATTTTTTCGAGGGCAGCGATGAGCATCGTTGAATACGCGGCGGCCCGGATCCTTTCACCTCTTTCGGCGCTGTTGCAGAGACCACTGTCACTGGTCGACTCGCAGTCGCCCGAAGCGCGCCAGGCGTTTTCGGTGCGCAGCCCGATTCCTCGCGTCTCGATCGTCTCGAATGACGGCAAGCCGTTCACCGACGAACAGCGCGTGTTGCTGCACGAGATCTTCGACGTCATCCGCACCGCGGAAGAAAACGATGCGCGGTTCCGCGAGCTCGAGTCGCGGATGATGCATCTCCAGCGCGAGAACCTCGACCTCACGGTGCGCAACCGCGTGCTCTCCGAGGTCACGACGCGCGACACGCTGACCGGTCTGTACAACCGCTGGTACGTCATGGAGAAAATCGAGAGCGAGATCAATCGCTCCGTCCGTCACGGCTCGCCCGTTTCGCTGCTGATGATCGACATCGATCACTTCAAGCAGGTCAACGATTCGTACGGCCATGCGGTCGGCGACCAGGTCCTGCAATCGGTCGGAAAAACGCTGCGCGACAGCTGCCGCGTGTACGACGTCCCGGGCCGCTACGGCGGCGAAGAGTTCTGCGTCGTGCTGCCGGAGACGCGCATCGGCTACACGCCGGTCGTCGCCGAGCGCATCCGCGCGAAGCTCGCGGAGACTCCGACGGTGGTCGGCGACGAGTCGATCGTCGTCACCGCGTCGATCGGCGCGGCCGGCCTGGACTCGCCGCCCGAAGATGGAATCCTCAGTCCCTCAGCACTCATCGATCGCGCCGATCGCGCGCTGTACTCGGCCAAAAGCCGTGGCCGGAACCGAGTCGAGATGTGGGACAACCAGTTGCTCGAACTCCCACCCGACACGGTGAATCATTGACCACGACGAACACACTGCATCCACACTTCGAACAGCTCCTCACCACGATCACGACGCTCACCGGACACGAGGTCGCACTCGAGTCGGGTGCCGCGTCCGTTGCCGATGACGCGCACCGCTGGGACGTGATCGGCGCCGCCGGCGAGCGCTACGGCGTCCTCTCCGTCCGCGGGCATCAGCTCACCGATCCGCATCGCGCGCTGTACGCGAACCTCTCGCGCATGATCGCGCACGAGGCGGAGCTGCGGCGCGAAAAGCGCGCGCTGGAAGACCGCTTCCGCCGCCTCGATCAACACGCCGCGGAGCTGGCGACGCACCAGCATTCGTTGTCGTCCGCCGCGTATCGCGATTCGCTCACCGGCGTCTATCGGCCGTGGTACCTGAACGAACAGATCCGCCTCGAGCTGGCGCGCGCCACGCGCTACAAGCGGGCGCTGTCGGTCGTGATCTTCGATGCAGGCACGCACGATGACGATCACCTGCTTCGCGCGTTCGCGGGCCGGCTGACCGCGACCTGCCGCAACTCCGACATCGTGGCCCGCCTCGGCGCGCACGAGTTCTGCGCCGTCCTGCCGGACACGAACGCGGAAGGGGCGGAGCAGTTGCTGGAGCGGTTGCGGCGCGGCATCGAAGTCGCGTTCACCAGCGGCAGCGCGACGTTCACCGGCGGCGTCGATCATCCGCTGACGTCGGAGCAGTTGCTGGAGACGGCGAAGCGGCGCCTGCATCGCGCGCTCAACTCGTTGCGAAGCCCCGCGACCGCGGAGCAGTAGGCTCATCAGCCTTCGAAGCCGATCCGGCTGTCCGCCCCCTCCTCGAGGCGGCGGATCACGTCGACGTTCGCTTTCTCGATCGGCGACAGCGCTGCTTCGCTGAACTTCGGATCGGGCTTGTACCAGGGGAACGACGTGAAGTATTCGCGCAGGTCGTTGTCCTTGAACGGCCGTCCGTGCCGCGCGTACACCTCGTTGCGCAAGCGCCGCAGGTCCTCGGTGAACAGCCCGTCGAGCATCGCCGGATCGATCTTCTTCGTCGCCAGCGCATCGTGCAGCTCGCGCTCGCGCGCAGCGATCACCGCGACGTTGTCGAGCTGCAGCTTCGTCATCTCCGGCTGCTTGTCGGCGGGCGTGTACCAGTCGTAGCCGGCGAACGCGTTCGCCAGCCAGACCTGTTTGAACGTCCAGCCGCGGCGCGCGTAGATCTCGTTGCGCAGCAGCACCAGCTCGTGCAGGCCGAGGCCGTCGAGCATGTCGGGAGTGATCCGCTTGTCGAGATACGGCGCCATGTCGCCCGGCAGCAGCACGACCTTGCGCTCGCGCTTCATCGCCGACTCGATCACCGCCATGTTGTGGCGCTCGGTCGCGCTCAGCACGCTCGGGTTGTACTTCTTCGCCTCGTACCAGTAGCGGTCGCTGAAGTAGCGCTGCAGCGTCGGCGTCTCCTCGAACGTCTTGCCGTGGATCGCTTCGATCTCCGCGAGCATCACGCGCAGTTCGAGGCCGCTGTGCTGCCCGAGCTGCGCTTCGGTCAGCTCGCGCGACTGCCACCAGCGCAGGTCGCCCGGCTCCACGTGCTCGTGCTTCTTCGCCTCCGCCTCGCGGATCAGATCGAGATTCGCGCGATCGTCGGCGGTCAGGTCGTCGTTCGTGAAGTCGTGCAGCGGCTTGTACCAGCTCTGCGCGCGCAGCCATCGATCGATGTCGCGATCCGCGCCGAAGATGCGGCCGTGGCGGCCGAAGACTTCGCCGCGCATCAGGCGGAGCTCGGCGAGCGATTTGTTCGACAGATCGGCCGGAGTCAGCAGCGCGAGCAACAACAGCAGAAAACTCATGCGAACAGAGTAGCGCGTATGATCGCGGCATGTTGTATCGCTGCCGGATTCCGAAGCCTCCGCTGGCGGAATTCGTCGATCAGATCTGGCTGTACTCGGGCTACAGCGTGCCGCACAAGCAGGAGCGGCTGATGCCGACCGGCACGATGGAGCTGGTGCTCGATCTGAAGCGCGGCGACGCGGTGCTGGCCGGCGTTCACTCGCGGCCGACGATGATCGACACCGAGGACTCGATGCAGATCCTCGGCGTCCACTTCCGGCCCGGCGGCGCGTTCCCGTTCCTCGGCGTCCCGGCGTCGGAGCTGCACAACGAGACCGTGCCGCTCGAGGCGATCTGGGGCAGCGAGGCGGCGCTCGTGCGCGAACAGATCCTCGCCGCGCCGGACGACGAGACGCGTTTCGACATCCTCGAGCGAACGCTCTTCCGCCGCGCCACGCGACTGCAGCGCCACCGCGCCGTCGCGCACGGACTCTTTCGCCTCAGGCGTCCGGTCGTCGTGTCCGACGTCGTCGAAGAGACCGGCCTGAGTCAGCGCCGCTTCATCGACCTGTTCGACCGCGAAGTCGGATTGACGCCGAAGCTCTACGCGCGCGTGGCCCGCTTCCAGCGCGTGCTCAAGCGCGTGCATCCGTCGACGGACATCGACTGGACCGACGTCGCGCTTGCGTGCGGCTACTTCGATCAATCGCATCTCATCCACGACTTCCGCGCGTTCGCCGGCATCAGCCCGACCGAGTACGCGACGTACAAGACCGAGCACCTCAACCACGTGCCGGTCGTGTGACTTCAGTTTTTTCCAATACGCGCGCCGCGCGACCTGCGAAATTGCTTGGAGGAGGATTTGATGGACTACGTCATTCCGTATCTGATCGTGAAGGGCGCCGCGAAGGCGATCGAGTTCTACACAGCCGCGTTCGGCGCGAAGGAAACGTTTCGCATGGAGGACGGCGGCCGCATCGGCCACGCCGAGATCGCCATCGGCAGCTCGAAGATCATGCTCGCCGACGAACATCCCGAGATGGGCTACCTCGGGCCGCAGGGCCGCTCGCCGGTCACGCTGGTGATCAACACCGATGACTGCGATGCGATGTTCGCGCGCGCCGTGGCCGCGGGAGCAGAGGTCGAACGCGAGCCGAAGACGCAGTTCTACGGCGACCGCAACGCCGGCGTGATCTGCCCGTTCGGACACACCTGGTACATCTCGACGCACGTGGAGGATGTGTCGGAGGAGGAGATGCAGCGGCGGATGGCGGCCGCCCAATAGCCTTCTCCCCCGCGCGGCGGGGGAGAAGGAAAATGCGCAGGCTACGGCGTTAGCGCTTCGCTGCCCGGCATCAAGAGCACTTCGTCCCCATTCATCGTGAAGTCGATGCGTTCGGGGACGTTGTCCTTGTGCCGGATCATGAACTCCGACAGCTCGTCCTCGATGTGCCGCTGAATCGCGCGGCGCAGGGGGCGGGCTCCGGAGTTCGATTCTTCTTCGGCCCGTTTCAGCAGCCAGTCGACCACCGAATCGTCGATCGCGATCTGCACGTTCTTGTGGATGAGCGCCTGATTGACGTCGTCGACGAGCAGGCGGCAGATCTGCCGCAGCTCGCTCTGCGTGAGCGGGTTAAAGATGATGATGTCGTCGATGCGGTTGATGAACTCCGGAGAGAATTCCTTCTTCAGCTCCTGATGGATCAGCTGCTCGGCCGACTTCTGGTCGCCTTCGGCCGTCTTCTCCCGGAAGCCCATGTGGCCCTTGGTGGTGAGGAACCGCGTGCCGAGGTTGCTGGTCATGATGATCAGCGTGTTGCGGAAGTCGACCGTGTTGCCGAGGGAATCGGTGAGGATGCCGTCCTCGAGGATCTGCAGCAGGATGTTGGCGATGTCGGGATGCGCCTTCTCGATCTCGTCGAGCAGCACGACGCTGTACGGATTGCGCCGCACGCGCTCGGTGAGCTGGCCGCCTTCTTCGTGGCCGACGTAGCCCGGAGGCGAGCCGATGAGCTTCGACACCGCGTGCTTCTCCATGTACTCCGACATGTCGAAGCGGATGAGGTGCTTCTGCGATCCGAAGAGGAACTCGGCGAGACGCCGCGCCACTTCGGTTTTTCCGACGCCGCTGGAGCCGAGGAAGATGAACGATCCCATCGGCCGGTTGGGCGACGCGACGCCGAGGCGTGAACGGCGGATGGCGCGGGAGATCGCCTTGATCGCCTTGTCCTGACCGACGATGCGCCGCATTAGGATCTCTTCCATGTTGATCAGCTTCGCCGCTTCGTCGGCTTCGATCGACGTCACCGGGATGTCGGTCCAGGAGCTGATGATCTCCTCGACGTCCTTCTTCGTGACCTCCATCATCTCTTCGCCGACCGACTCGCGCTCGGCCTTGAAACGCTCGATCTCTTCCTTCAGCTCGATCTCGCGCTCGCGCAGGAAGACGGCCTTCTCGAAGTCTTTGTCCGAGATCGCCTTCTTCATCTCCTTCACGATCGAGCGGATCTCGGCCTCGAGCCGCCGCAGGTTCTGCGTGTCGGCGACGCGGCGCAGCTTCACCTTCGCGCCGGCTTCATCGAGGATGTCGATGGCCTTGTCGGGGAAGAAGCGGTCGGTGATGTAGCGGTTCGATTGATAGACCGCCGCGCGGATCGCGGTGTCGCTGTACTTGACCTTGTGGAAGCCCTCGTAGCGCTCCTTCACGCCTTCGAGGATCTGCAGCGTCTCGTCCTCGTTCGGAGGCGCGACGTTGATGGCCTGGAAGCGGCGGAGGAGCGAGCGGTCCTTCTCGATGTAGCGGCGGTACTCGCGGATGGTCGTCGCGCCGATGCACGAGATCTCGCCGCGCGAGAGCGCCGGCTTGAGGATGTTGGCCGCATCGAGCGAGCCCTCGGCCGAACCGGCGCCGATCAACGAATGGATCTCGTCGATGAAGATGATGATGTCGGGGTTTTCCTTCAGCTCCTTGATGATGCCCTTGAGCCGCTCTTCGAACTGGCCGCGGTACTTCGTGCCGGCGACGATGAGCGAAAGGTCGAGTGAGAGGATGCGCTTGTTGGCGATGAACAGCGGGACGTTGCCGTCGACGATGCGCTGGGCCAGGCCTTCGACGATCGCCGTCTTGCCGACGCCCGGCTCGCCGAGGAGGATCGGATTGTTCTTCGTGCGGCGGGAGAGGATCTGGATGATCCGCTCCACTTCCTTTTCGCGTCCGATCAGTGGATCGAACTGCTGCGAGTGCGCCATCTGTGTGAGATCGCGCGCGTACTCGGCTAGAAACGGAAGTTCTTTTTTCTGCTTGTCCGCTTCTCTTTCCTTCAGGATCGAGATCGTTTCCTCACGTACGGAATAGACATTGAGCCCTTTGGCCGTGAGGATGCGCGCCGCGGTGGACGACTCGACGCGCAGGATGCCGATCAGCAGATGCTCGGTGCCGACGTACTGGTGGAGCATCGACTCCGCCTCGTGCGCGGCATAGGCGAGGATTTTCTTCGACTCCTCGGACAGCGGGAGCTCGGCCGAGGAGGAGATGCGGTCGACGAAGAGGCGGTCGCCTTCGACCTCGCGCCGGATCTGCTCCGGCTTGACGTTGAAGCGCGAAAAGATCTCTTTGATGATCTCTTCACCTTCACGCAGGACACCGAGGAGGATGTGCTCGGACTCGATGACGCGGGAGCCGAGCTTCGAGGCTTCATAGCGGGCGAAGAAGAGTGCGCGGCGTGCTTTCTCGTTGTATTTTTCGAACATTTTAGTTTTGCTGCTTCATCTCGAGGACTCTGTCGCAGCGTGCCGCCAATTCTGGATTATGAGTCACTATAACCGAGGTCAGTCCACGCTTCCTGTGGCATTCCCGCATCAGATCGAAGACTCGTCCGCTCGTCTCGAGATCGAGATTGCCGGTCGGCTCATCGGCGAGAAAGAGCAGCGGATCGGTGAGAAGCGCGCGTGCGATCGCGACCCGTTGTTGTTCCCCGCCCGACAGTTGATTCGGAAAATGTCTCGACCGAGCTTTCAAGCCTAGCTCCGACAGCAGTGAAGCCGCCTTGTTCAACGCTTCGTTTCTGGGCGTTCTTCCGATCCAGCCCGGCATCGCGACGTTCTCCTCCGCGGTGAACTCGGGCAACAAATGGTGAAATTGAAAGACGAAGCCGACATTGTGATTGCGGAAGCGCGCGAGCTCGTCGTTCGTCATCGACGAGAGCTCGGCGTCGCCGACGCGGATGCGCCCCGAGTCGGGACGATCGAGTCCGCCGAGGAGATGGAGCAGCGTCGACTTGCCGATGCCGCTCGGACCGACGATGGCCAGCATCTCGCCCCGCTCCACCTCGATGTGGACCGAGTCGAATACCGGCACCGGAACTTCGGCGTTGCGGTAAGTCTTCGAAAGCGCACGCGCTTCGAGAAACGCCATCGCGATCGATTATAAGCACGCGCCGTGCTCAGGCTTTCAGTGACGGCGATAACGCAACGTGGTGAAGCACGTCATCTTCGAGCATGCCGACGAGGATCGGATTGCTGAAACGTTTCGGTCCAGCACTCGCCGGATTGAAGAACGTGACGCCGCTGATGACCTCGTTGTGCGGCAGGTGACTGTGCCCGAACACGACGAGGTCCGCCGGCTGCTTTTTCATCGACGCGAGCACTCCCGCGCGCGGCTTCTCCGGCTTCGGCAGGATGTGCGTCAGCAGAATGCGCCGGCCGCCGAGCGTGACGCGGACGATGTCGAGCCCGTCCAATCCGTCGTCGTTGTTGCCGCCGACGTACGTGACGGGCGCGAGCTTGCGCAGCTCGCGTAGAACATGCTCGCCGCCGACGTCGCCGGCGTGGAGGATGTGATCTACGTTCGCGAAGACGCGCACGACCTCCGGGCGGAGGAGGCCGTGCGTGTCACTGATGATGCCGATGCGCGTTATGCCGCCCAGATCGACGCCTTCTTCGCCCACGACGAGTCGCTGTAGCGATCGCGGAACGCGTCCGCCGTTGCTTTCAGCGCGCCGGCGTCACCGCTCCCGCGATAGCGCGACACGCCGGTCCAGTACTGCGCCTCGGGTGCCTCATCGCTGTCCGGCAACGTGTCGACGATCTCGCGGAAGTGCTTCTCGGCTTCGTCGTAACGCTTGTTCGCGAACGCGATGTGGCCGAGGCCGAGATGCAACTGCGCGAGAAAATCGTCGGCCGGCAGAAAGCCTTCGATGCGATGCCGTTCCGTGCCGTTGCTGTCGAGGAGGATCACGGTCGGCGTCCAGTTCGCGCCGAAGCGATCCATCGCCTCGGGGTGTGACTTCACATGCAGGCGCACCGGATTGAACTGCTCGTTCACCAGTTTTGCGACGCGAGGCCCGGGATAAATCTCGGCTTCCAGCCGAGCACACCCGTTTCACATCGGTGCGGCGGTGAAGTCGAGCAGCAACGGCTTGCCGCTCGACTTCGATTCCGCCAGCGCGGCGTCAACGTCTTCTTTCCATTCCGTGGCCATCAGCGGCCCTCCTGCCGCTGGTTTGAATTTGCGTTGATCGCAACGTGCGGCAGTTCGATGCGTTGCAAACCGTAGTCCTTCGAGATCTCGTCATAGACGCCGATCGCGACACGGTTGGCCTTGTAGTCGGTGACCAGGTCGAAGCGATAACCGAAGCGGCCGTTCTTCGCCTGCTGCACGTCGGCGATGGTGAACGGCTGCGTACGCTCCGTCACTTCGCTGACCGCGCCGAGAATGTCGCCCCAGGCGATGTAGACGGAGAACGCGCCGCGTTGCCCTTTCGCGTCGGGCAGCGCGACGAGCGACTGCGCGGGGATCTCCACGATCACCGGCAGCGTGTACTGCCCGTTGCCGCGCGGCTTCGGCGCGCCGAGGTGCACGCGCAGCGGGATCTTGACATCGTTCACGTCGGGGTTGGTGAAGAGCGTCGTGATGACGCGATTCTTCATCTTCGTCGCATCCGACTGCTCCACGAACTGATGCCGCGAGCGCACGGTGTACGCGCGGTTCTTCGTCTTCACGACGATCTTCCGCGCGCGGTCCTGGCGATGCGTCGTCGCGCGATAGGCCAGCGAGTAATACGAAGAGAAGTCCTCCTCGATGCGCGGCAGCAGCTTGATCACGTCCGCCTGGCCCCACGCGGCCATGCCGCCGGTCTGCTCGGCGACGTACGTCAGCGCCTGCACCTCGTTGTCGAGCGTCATGTAGGCGTGCGCGGCCGTCGGCGCGTCGGTCGTTCCCGGCATGCGGCGGTTGCTCGGGTTCTGCACCCAGTCGGCGTCGTCGAGCCCCGGCGGGTAGAGCATGTACATCGTGACGCCGTGCGCGTTCGCGGTCTTCGCCACCGACTCGACGTCTTTCCGCATGTCCAGCATCTGCTGATAAATGCCGGGAGGTCCGCCCATCGTGTGCCGGTCGGCGAGGTACTCCTTGCCGGCCAGCATCGAAAAGCGGCGGCTGACGAAGATCATCGACTTCTGCCCGTCCATGCCGGAGATGGAGTCGATCACGGCATTGAGCGCCTTGATCTTCCCCTTCATGTCATTGAACTCGCTCGTCGAGGCGTCGAGCTGCTCGAGCGTCGGCATCGCCGGAGCCGGCGCGCCGCCCGACCCACTGCCGAAAAATTGCTCCGCCTGCTGCTCGAACTCCTGCTCTTCCTCGATCTGCTGGAAGTTGCCGCCGAGCGAGTAGTGCCGCTCCTTCGCGATCTTGTCGAGCGTGGCGTCGATGGCCATGAGGTTGTCGGTGAACGGCAGGCGCGTGAAGAGGCGGTGCACCCACGACACGATGGTCACGGAATCGCCCGGCCGCACCGCCTTGTGCAGCAGCGCCTTCAGCTGATCGAAGACCTCATCCGCTTTCTGCGCCGGCGTCTGGAAGCGGTCGATGAAGACGACGAGCGTGCGGTGCTGGCGCGGAGCCTCGACGGGAGCACGCGCCGGTGCCGCCGCGGCCGTCGTTCCCTCCACGGTCATCTCTTCGTTGGCGACATCCGACTCGTACTCGGTGAAGTTCGTGACCGGCTGCAGCTTGCCGTCCTCGTAGATCTCGAAGTCGTCCTTTGTCAGCCCGCGCACGTGCTTCCCGCTGCGGTCGGTTACGAACACGTCGACGTTGACGATCGACACTTCGATCGACTCCGAGGTCTTCGGAATGTCCGGCGCCGGCGTCTGCGGCGTCGCCGCGATCAGCGACGCGCAGAGCAGCGCAACCAGCAGCTGTTTCATCTCAGTCCAGCGACTTTCCCGGAGCTCGAGAGCTCGATGCGGCGCAGGCCGTAATCCTTCGACACCTCGTCGAAGACGCCGATCGAAAGCCGGTTCGTCGACTCGTCGGCCAGCACGTCGAAGGTGTAGGTGAACGTCTCCGGCATGTCCGTCGACAGCTTGAATTTCTGCGACTGCTTCGTCACCTGTCCGAGCTCGCCGCCGACGCCGCTCCAGCCGATGTAAACGGAGAACTGGCCGCGTCCGCCGTCGGTCATCAGCGCCGCCACCGGAATGTGCACCGTGACCGGGATCGAGTACCGCCCCTTGCTGACGTAGCGCGACTTGCCGACTTCGGCCGTGATGTTGATCGACGACGCCGGCGCCTGATCGACCAGCGCTGCGAGCACGCGCTCGCGCATCCGCGTCTGGTCGGATTTCTCGACGTATTCACGCCGCGAGCGGATCTTGTAGTCGGGGTTCTTCGGCTTGACGATGATGGAGCGCGCGCGGTCGATGTTGCGCGTCGACGCGCGGTAGCCGAGGGAGTAGTACGCATCGAGGTCGGCGGCCGCCTTCGGCAGATCCTTCTCGATGTCCTGCCCCCACGCCAGCCTTCCACCCGTCTGTCTTGCCACCTCGTCGAGATACGGCAGCTGCGAGTTGAGCACCTCGTTGTCGAACAGCGCGTCGATGCCGAAGCCCTCGGTGCCGAGCCCCTCGGGCAGCAGCGGATAGACGGTGATGCCGTTCGCGTTCGCCGTCTTCGAGACGTAGTCGATGATCGCGTCGCGGCGGTTGCTCGACGCCCAGCCGTAACTCGGCGTCAGGTTGTCGAGACCGATGTTGGCTTCGATGCCGGAGGGCGAGAAGCGCCGCACCGCCATCACGAACACTTTCTTCGTGTCGGAGCCGGCGATGGAGTTCATGAGCGAGGTGATGGCCATGACCTTGTCGCGCATCCGCATGAAGCGGAAGGTCTGCTCCGCGTTGACCGGACCGGTGGTCTGGTAGCGGATCTCGTCCCGCAGACTGGGGTGGAAGTTGCCGTTTTCGTCCCTCCACCCTCCCCGTTGCCGCAACGCTCCGCTCCTGCTCGCGTTGATGCTGCTGGTGAACGCCTCGCCGAGCAGGTGGTCCTCGAACGTGATGGGGTCGACGCCGGGGCCGCTTTCCGACGCGATCTCGTCGAGCGTCTTGTCGATCGAGGCGAGGTTGTCGGTGAAGTTGAGCCGCGTCTCCATCGTTCGCGCGAAGGAGACGATCTTCACCGAATCGCCGGGGCGCACGGCGCGATGGAGGAAGTCGCGCACGCCGGCGAAGAACGGATCACGCCGGAACTCGGGGGCGCGGAAGTGCTCGATGAAGACGACGATCGTGCGGGGCTGGGTGTGTGCAGCCACCTCGCCGTTCGGCGTCGATGTCCTTCCTTCGAACTCCGAGAAATTCGTGATCGCCTGAGGCTTCCCGTTCTCGAGGATCTGGAAGTCGTCCTTCGTCAATCCTCGGACGGGATTGCCCTGCCTGTCGGTGACGACGGCATCGACGTTGACGATCGACACGTCGATCGTCTCGCCGAGGCGAGGACCTTCCGTCGCTGTGAGTGGAACCGCGGCTGAAGCTACGAAAACGACTGCAAGTACGACTTTTGTCCAAGGATGCATGGGCCTTTCGCTCCTTGGTACCGGCAGTTTCATTTTATGCTGATTTCATGAAGAGAGTAGTGGCCGTAACCGTTTTGATTCTGAGCTTCACGACGCTGCGCGCGGATGAGCCGGGCGACGTCGCCGCGGCGCGCAGGCTGTTCCAGCAGAACATCGACGCGATCCATCATCGCGACCGCGACGCCTACCTCGCGTTGTATCTGCACTCGCCGAAGCTCGTGCGCACCGGCGCGGACGGCCTCTCCCTCGGCTTCGACGACTTCGCGAAAGGCGCCGGCTCGCGCTGGCCCGACGCGCTCGACGCGGACGACATCCGCCTCACGCCGATCCAGCCGGGGATGGTCTACGGCACCTATCGCTACCGCGTCCGCTATGGCAGCGAAGAGCACAGCGGCGTCTCCGAACGGCTCTTCGTGAAAACGGCGGACGGCTGGAAGATCGCGCTCACCGGCGCGATCGACGCGCCCGCGGGGACGCCTCCGCCACCGCGCGCGATCGCCCACGCGACGCTGATCGACGGCCTCGGCGGCGCGCCGGTGCCGAACGCGAATATCGTCATCCGCGACGGCAAGATCGATTGCGCCGGTAGCAACTGCGCGATCCCGGAGAACGTCGACGTCGTCGACGCGAAGGGACTCTTCGTGACGCCCGGACTGATCGACGCGCATGTGCACTTCTCGCAGACCGGATGGGGGGATGGACGTCCGGACGCCCTCGACGTCCGCGCGACGCATCCGTATGAACAGGTGATCGCCGAGAACAAGGCGAACCCGCAGCGCTACGCGCGGTCGTACGTCTGCTCCGGCGTGACGTCGGTCTTCGACGTCGGCGGCTATCCATGGACGCTGCAGCTGGCCGACCGCTTCGCGAACGACACGCTCGCGCCGCACATCGCCGCCGCCGGTCCGCTGCTCTCGACGCTCGATCACTGGCTGAACCTCCCGGCGGAACGGCAGTTCATTCATTTAAAGGATGAGGAATCGGGCCGCACGGGCGTGCGCTACCTGAAAGCGCAGGGGGCGAAGGCGGTGAAGGTCTGGTACATCGTCGATCCGGCGAACCTGCCGGTCGACAAATCGGCGCCGTGGGTTGCGGCCGCGGGCGACGAGGCGAAGAAGAACGGATTGCCGCTGATCGTCCACGCCACCGGCCTGGCGGAAGCGAAGGCCGCGCTGCGCGCCGGCGCGAAGGTGCTGGTGCACAGCGTCGAGGACCAGCCGGTGGACGAGGAGTTCCTCACGCTCGCGAAGCAGAACAACACGATCCTCATCCCGACGCTCACGGTCCTCGGCGGCTACCTCCGGATGTTTCAATCGGTCGCGGATCGGAAGCCGCCGGTGGTCGACGATCCGAACCATTGCGTCGACGAAGCGACGATGGCGAAGGTGAACGAGAGCGCAACCGTCGAGACGAAGATCGACATGGCGGCGCGTGTCGCGCGGGCCCGCACGCGGGCGGAAAAGTCCGAACAGTTCTCGCGCGCGAATCTGAAGACACTCGTCGCCGCCGGCATCCCGATCGCCACCGGCACCGACGCCGGCAACCCGCTGACGCTGCACGGCCCGGCGATCTACGCGGAGATGGACGCGATGCAGTCGGCCGGCATGACGCCGATGCAGGTGATCGTTTCGTCGACGCAGATCGCGGCGAAGGCGATGGGGATGGACGCGATCACCGGCACGCTGGAGAAAGGAAAGGAGGCGGATCTCGTGATCCTCGACGCCGATCCGAACGCGAACGTGGCGAACTTCCGCAAAGTCCGTTACGTGATGCGCGGCGGAGCGTTGCGCCCGATCAGCGAGCTGAGCGCACTGGCGCGAAATCCGCACGAAACCAAACCGTGACCGCCGAAGACTCCCGCGCGAATTTCGCCTACTTCAGCGCCGAGTATGCGCAGGCACTGCAGGCGCTCACAGCGATCGAGAACCAGTCGTCGACGCTGCTGCTCCTCGGCAACACGGACGACCTCCGTACGTTCATCGATCAGTTCATCTCCATGGCCACGCGGGTCAAGGCGGAGGCCGAGGATCGAAACGAGCCGAACTTCGCGGAGTGGTTCGCCGAGCTGGTGACGCGGGCCGAGGCGTTGCGGGTCGAGATCGCGCAGAGATAGAGATAATGTCGCGATGCTCGCGACGATCCTCTTCGCCATGACCCTCGACCAGCACATCGATGAAGCCGCCGCCAACGTCGAATCGAAAGTGATCGACTGCCGGCGCGATATCCATCAGCATCCCGAGCTCGGCAATCGCGAGACGCGCACGTCGAAGCTCGTCGCCGACAAGCTCCGCTCGCTCGGCATCGAGGTGCGGACGCCGATCGCGCACACCGGCGTCGTCGGGATATTGAAAGGCGGCAAGCCGGGACGGGTGGTCGGCCTGCGCGCCGACATGGATGCGCTGCCGGTCACCGAACAGGTCGACGTGCCGTTCAGGTCGACGGTCCGCACGACCTACAACGGCCAGGAAGTTGGCGTCATGCACGCCTGCGGGCATGACGCACATGTGGCGATCCTGCTCGGCGTGGCCGAGGTGCTGGCGGGGATGCGCCAGGAGCTGCCCGGAACGGTCGTGTTCCTCTTCCAGCCAGCGGAAGAAGGCGCGCCCGAAGGCGAAGAAGGCGGCGCGGGGCTGATGGTGAAAGAAGGAGCGCTCGATAATCCGAAAGTCGAGGCCGTGTTCGGGCTGCACGTCACGTCGCGCTATCCGGTCGGCGAGATCGCGTACCGGCCCGGCTCGATGATGGCGGCGGTCGATTCGTTCAGGATCAAGGTGCACGGCAAGCAGACGCACGGCGCCTATCCGTGGCTCGGCGTCGATCCGATCGTCATCGCATCGCAGATCGTCCTCGGGCTGCAGACGATCCCCAGCCGGCAGGTCGATTCGTCGCTCGCGCCGTCGATCGTCACCGTCGGCGCGATCCACGGCGGCGTGCGGAACAACATCATCCCGGACGACGTGGAGATGCTCGGCACGATCCGCTCGCTCGATGCGAAGATGCGCGAGGAGATCCACGCGCGCATCAAGCGGACCGCGGAGGACATCGCGGCGAGCGGCGGCGGCAAAGCCGACGTCGAGATCACGACCGGCTATCCGATCACGTACAACGATCCGGCGCTGACCGAGACGATGGCGCCGACGCTGACGCGCGTCTCGAGCGGAAACGCGCAGGTCGTGAATGCGGTCCTCGGCGCCGAGGACTTTTCGTTCTATCAGCAGAAAGTGCCGGGGCTGTTCTTCTGGGTCGGCACACGCCCGAAGAATGTGAGCGCGGAAGAGGCGGCATCGAACCACTCGCCGAAGTTCTTCATCGACGAGTCGGGCCTGCTGCTCGGCGTGCGCGCGTTGGCGCACGTGGCGGTCGACTACCTCAGCGCGGCGCCATCTGCTGCACACGCCCCCAGTAGTCAGCGCCGCTGAGCCACTGGCCGCCGTCGATCACGAAGTTCTCGCCGGTCACGTACGCGGCGTAGTCCGACAGCAGGTAGCTGGCAGCATTGGCCACCTCTTCCAGCTGCGCGAAACGGCGGAGCGGAATGGTGCGGCGGATCCCTTCCTCGATGGCCGGATCGGGAAAGAGCCGCTTCGACGCCCCCTCGGTGTGCACCGGCCCCGGCGCAATGGCGTTGACGCGGATCCTGTGGCGCGCCCATTCGACGGCGAGCGTGCGCGTCATCGCCAGCACTCCCGCCTTCGCGCTCGCGGAGTGCACCACGCCGGGCGCGCCGGTCCACGCGTAGTTCGCGATGACATTGAGGATCGCGCCGCCACCTTTCGCGATCATCCGCTTGCCGACGGAGCTCGTGCAGTAGAACGTGCCATTGAGGACGATGCCGATGACGGAGTTCCACCCGTTCACCGACAGCTGGTCCGCCTGCACGATGAAGTTGCCCGCGGCGTTGTTCACCAGGAAGTCGATGCGCCCATGCTCGGCCTCGACTTTCGCCGCCATCTCCTCGACCGCCGCCGCATCGCGCACGTCGAGCACGTGATACGACGCGCGCTCGCCGAGCTCCTCCACCGCTTTCTGCAGGTTCTCTTCCTTGCGGCTGGCGATGACAACATGCGCGCCGAGCCGGACGAGCTCCCTGGCGATGCCGAACCCGATGCCGGTCGCGCCGCCGGTGATGATGCCGGTGCGGCCTTCAAACGTTTTTTCAGGAAGCATTCAGACCTCGAATAGTTTCAGACCGGCTTGGACGAAGCGCGTGAAGTCGCGATCATATGTGAGGAGCGGCAGGTCGCTATCGATGCAGGACTGTGCGATGAGACAGTCGGCGATCGGTGCGCTGCGCGCTTCCCGGATAAGGCGTCGGCGCAGATCGCCCGCGCGACGCCAGTACCCGTCGTACATACGAACCAACGGAATCTCCAACGTTTTGTCGAGGTCATTCGCGGTGAGCTGCGGATCGCTCAACGCTTCTGTCAGCACGATCGGCGGAAGGGAGGCTTCATCTGCGTTGATCGCCTCCGCGACCATCGCCGTGTAACTGTCGATCCTTCCGCGCAGGTAGTGCCGCAGCACATTCGTGTCGACAGCGATCATTTTTTTCTACGCACCTTGCCGTCGCGCAACATCGCCTCCATCGCTCGTTCCCGCACAGCCTGCTCGTGCGCTTCGCGCAATCGCCTGTACACGCCGGCGGCAGCGGCGCGCTCGCAATCTTTCTTCAACTGCGCGCGTAGCTCCGCCTTCTGTTCCGGCGTCAACTGGGTCGAGCGGTAGTACGCCTCCTCTTCTTCCGCCGTGCGCACACGGTGGGGCTCGCCGTCGCGCACCATCGACGGATTCATTCGTTCGCGCACCGCCTGTTCGTGCGCTTCGCGCAGGCGGTCGTACACACCGGCGGCAGCGGCGCGTCTGCAGTCCTCTTCCAGCTGCGCACGCCCGGCAGCCCTCTGTTCCGGCGTGATCTCGCGTTGACTCAGTATCTCGGCCATGTATTCATTGAACGCGGCGTCTTCCTGTTGTTTCTTGTTCGTTTTCGTCAGCCTCCGCGATCGATTCTCCCTCGGTCCAATCACATCCGCAAATCCGCTACCGCATGTAGAGCGTAGCTAGTTCATCAAACGGCACGGAGCGTCTCCGGCGCCGTAATTCAAGCGAATCTGCTCGCGCCGGCCGCCCACGGACAGCGGGTTCTGCTCCAGAACTTCGGAGGAGAAGATATGTCCAGGAAATCTCTGTCTCTACGCGGCGCCATTCTCATCGTCGGCCTCATCGCCTTCTCGGTTCCGCAGGCCTTCGCCTCGAGCCATCGCGAGGCGCTGGCAGTCCTCAACGAGCCGTGCGCGGACAACACCGACACCTTCGCCTGGGTGTCGAACGCCACGCACGACAAGCTCTACCTCATCATGGATTTCAACCCGCTCCACGAGCCGGGGCAGGGCAACCAGGGGCTCCGCGCGTGCGACGGCTACCGCTACGAGTTCCACATCGGCAAAGGCACCAGCCTGAAAGATGAAGCGGTCTATCGCGTCGAGTTCAGGAAGACGCTTCCCACCGCCTCGGCGCCGAAGCCGACCGACGCCGTCGGCGGACCGAACGAGCTCCTCTGGCAGCTCACCGGCGGCACCGAGACGATGACGGTCACGCGCGTCGTCGCCCCGGGCCAACCGAATCCGACGGTGCTCGGCGAGAACCTCAAGGTCCTGCCGAACAACCACGGCCCGCAGACCGACCGCCTCGTCTACGGCCTCGGACCGTTCAAAGGCTACGATTCCGGAGATCCGGCCAGCCGTCAGAACGGACTTTACGACCAGACGTTCATCGATACGTTCATCCAGTCGCTGTCGAACGGCGGCCGCATCATCGCCGGCCAGTTCGATGATCCCTACCAGCTCGACGAGAAAGGCATCTTCGACCTGGTGAACCTCGGCAAGGGCGACCTGGGCGGCATCCAGGGAGCGCGCAGCACGCCGAGCGAGGACGTCTTCACTGGCTTCAACATCTTCTCGATCGCGCTGGAAGTCCCGACCTCCGAGCTCTTCCCGAACGGCATCCCGCACAACGGCACGCTGCAGGCGCAGTCGACCGACGCGCTGCTTCGCGTGTGGGCCAGCATCAGCCGCCAGGCGACGCAGACGGTCGACACGACCAACAACATCACCGGCCTGCGCGGCTCGGGCAACTACGTGCAGGTCGGCCGCAACGCGCTGCCGCTGTTCAACGCGGGCCTCGTCGGCACCGCGCGCCAGACGCTGTACCTGCACACCGATCCGTCGAAGGACGTCTCGCACTTCGGCGCCGACATCCTCTATCCGGTGCTCGTCCGCGATCTCGAAACGCTCGGCGTCTACAAAGCGCTCGGCGTGCCCGACTCCGCGGTCGCCACGCTGAAGGGACCGCGCCTCGACATCGTCAACGCCATCAATCTCGGACGTCCGATCCCGGTGGCCGACGGCTCGACCGGCGACGTCATCACCATTGACGCCTCGATCGACTCGTCATTCCCGAACGGACGCCGGCTCGGCGGCGGCGACAAGCCGAACAAGCACCAGGTCAACGTCAACACCGTGCTGCTCAGCCTCATCGCGGCGGGCGATCCGAGCGCCGGCCTGGCGAAGGGCGTCGAGACCAACGACGAAGACTTCCTCCCGCGCTTCCCGTTCCTCGCCCCCGCGCATCAGGGACTGCTGCAGGGCCACGGCGGAACGAACGCGGTGGTCGACGTCGTGCCGCCAGACCCGAACAAACCGCAGCCGTGCCAGTGATCCGACGCTAGAGGAGAACAGACCATGAAAAAACTGATCATCACAGCCCTCGCGCTCATCGCGCTGCCGCTCTTCGCCCAGTCGCGTCATGCCGGCAGCCAGAATTTCGCATCCGATTTCCAGACGCTGCCGGTCGTGGCGAACGTCCCCGGCGTCGGCAGCACGTTCCAGAGCTACGTCTCGATCTTCAATCCGACCTCGGCAGCATTCCCCGTGACGGTCACGTACTACGACTCCAACGGCGCGACGAAGACCGCGCAGATCAACCTCGCGGCGGGTGAAGTGAAGACGTATGAGAACTTTCTCCAGGACGTCTTCCAGACGGCGGGCGGCGGTGCGCTGACGCTCTCCGCGCCGAAGCACGACAACCGGTTCATCGTTGATTCCGAGGTGTGGACGAGCGGCACGCGGTTCGGGACGTCGATCCCGCCGCTCGAATTCGCCGGCTCCAGCTCACGCTCGTTCGCGGCCGGTGTCAGCGTCGACACGAACCACCGCACGAACGTCGGCTGCTTCAACGAAGGCGACACCGCGAACAACGTGAAAGTGACGGTGCTCGACGGCAGCGGCCACAACACCGTCGGCACGACCGCCATCAACCTCGCGCCGCACGGCTGGGGCCAGGTGCCGGTGCTGTCCGTCGTCACCGGCGGCACGATCCAGTTCGACCCGACCGACTCCGCGGTCTGCTACGCGGTGACGGTCTACAACGCCACCAACGACGGCCGCTTCATCAACGCCTCCGAATACCAGCCGTAATCGACTCGGAGGGCCGCGCTACAATCGCAGCAATGCGGCGTAGCGCGGCCCTCTTCCTCGTCATCATCCTCGTGCTCGCGGCGTGCGGCAGGCACGACAAGCCGCTGAGCGTGCCCGGCGAGAAGCTCTACACCGTCGAAGGCCGTATCGTCGGCCGCGATGTCGCCGGCAATCTGCTGCGCGTCGATCACAAAGCGATCCCGGGGTTCATGGAAGCAATGACCATGGACTACCCGGTGCGCGGCGCGCGCGTACAATCGTTGCCGTCCGACGCCAGCCGCGTCACCGCTCGCCTGCACGTGACTGATACGGCGTACTGGCTTACCGACGTGAAACAGGTGCCGTGATGGACGCGCACGACGAACGGCGCGCCTACCAGCGGCTGAATCTCATGCGGCCACTCGACGGTTGGTTCGGCGATTACGCTGTCCGACTCCTCGACGTCAGCGCAAGCGGGGCGCTGGTCGATCTGGAGGAGCCGCTGGAGGAGCATTCCCGCGCACTGCTCCGCTTCTTCTGGAACGGCGAAGAGGTCGAGGTCACAGCCGAGATCGCCCGCGCCGACGACAAGCGCCTCGGACTGAAATTCATCGACGAAAGCGAACAGCTCCGCCGCCTCATCGCCGCGTCGGTGACCGAGATCCTCAACGCACAGCAGGCAAATGCCGACGGGCGCCGCGAAGCGAACGTGATCGGCGACGCGACGCTGACTTCCGCGTCGGAGCTCCTCGGCGGCGCACGCACGTTCACGACCTGGCTCTATCGCGACGGCAGCTGGAAAGCGCGCCCGTCGCTGCTCCCCGATCAGCCGTCCGACGGCTTCACGATCGCCGCGAACGAATCGGAGGAACAGGTCGCGCTGCTCTGCCGGACGTACGAGAACGGCGACGACGAAGCGCGCCGCCTGACGCGATTGCTCGCGGAACTCAGCGTCACGAAGTCGTAGGCGGCGCGATCAACAAAACCGGCACGAGCGCGTCGGCCGCGACCTCGGCAACGCCCGCTTCGATCACCGCAAACCCATTCGCCCCCGTCATCGACGTCGACACGCCCGAGCCCTGCGCGCGCATCGGTTCCGCGACGAGCTCGCCGCCGCGCGCGAGCACCCGCACGCGGACGTACGTGCGCCGTTCGCTGCCGCGCAGAGGCGAGATGGTCCGCATGTTGACCATCGGCGGCAATAACTCGCCGAGGCCCATCGCCTTCCGCAACGCCGGCGCGACGAAGAGCGTGAACGCGACCATGCACGACACCGGATTGCCCGGCAGTCCGAAATAGAGCCGGTCGCGCAGTCGCGAGAGCATCACCGGCTTGCCCGGCTTCATCGCCACGCGCCAGAACTTCGTCTCCGCGCCGAGCGCTTCGAGCGCGTCTTTGACGAAATCGTAGGCGCCGACGGAGACGCCGCCGGACGAGATCACGAAGTCGCTGTCGAGCGCCTGTTCGATCGCGGCGATCGTCGCCTCGCGCGTGTCGCGCACGATCCGCTGCGGTTTCGCGATCGCACCGGTCTCGCGCACCAGCGCCGCGAGCGAGTAGAGGTTCGAGTTCACGACGCGTCCCGCGCCGACGCTTTCGCCGACGTCCACCAGCTCGTCGCCCGTCGACAGCACCGCGACGGTCGGCTTCCGCGCGACGAGCACGCGCGGATGCTGCGCCGTCGCCAGCACGCCGATCTCGCCCGCGCGCAGCAGCGTGCCGGATCGCAGCACGCCGTCGCCCGCATGCATGTCCTCGCCGCGCTTGCGGATGTTCATCCCGCGCTTCACTGGCTCGAGCACGTTCATCATTTCGAGTCCACGATCGGTGATCTCGAGCTGCGCCACGGCATCCGCGCCCTCGGGAATCGGCGCGCCGGTCATGATCCGCATCGCGGTACCGGGCTCCACGCGCATCGACGCAACTGATCCCGCGCGCACTTCGCCGATCACGCGCAGCGGACTCGCATCGCCGGCGCGCAACGCATAGCCGTCCATCGCCGAGTTGTCCGCGAGCGGCACGTCCGCGACCGCCGCGACGTCCTCGCGCAGCACGCGCAGGTGCGCCTCCGCGAGCGCGAGCTCCTCGGTGCCGATCAACGACACTTCATCGAGCACGCGCTGCTGCGCTTCATCGACCGAGAGCATCTTTGACCACGGCGGCGACGTCGCGCTTCCTGCCGTCGACTTCGAAATTGAGCCGCCGCATCGCCGCATCGTCGAACCGGCCGCGCAGCGATTCGAGCGCCTTCGACGCACCGCGGCACTTTTTGTCGATGTCGTTGCGATAGACGATCGCGGCGTCGTAGCGCGGGAAGTAGTGGCGGTCGTCGTTCAACGCGATGAGGCCGAGCGATTCGATCAGGCCATCGGTCGAATTGCCGGCGATCAGGTCGACCTCGTTCGATGCGAGCGCCTTGTACGTCAGCCCGAGGTCCATCGTCTTCGGCGGCTTGGCGAACGCGACGCCGTACGCGTGCAGGAGGCCGTTCCAGCCGTCGGGACGTTCGACGAACTCGTAGCCGAAGCCCGGCTGGAACGTCGCCGCGACCTTCGCGAGGTCGCTGATCGAGTGCAGCGCGAGGCGGTTCGCATCGTCGCGCCGGACGATCATCGCGAACGTGTTGTTGAAACCGAGCGGCGGTCCCCAGTGCAGTCCGCGCTTCGCGTACTCCTTCGCCACGTCGGCCTTCGGCTGCTTGAGGATCGCCTCGAGCGCGGTGCCGGAGTATTCGGCGTAAGTGTCGAGCGCGCCCGAGGTCATCGCCGAATCGCAGACGAACGTGCCGCCCATGTTCAATTTGCGATCGACGGTACAGCCGGCGCTCTCCAGTTTCTGCGCGACCATCTCGCCGAGGATCACCGACTCGGTGAAATTCTTCGAGCCGACGACGATCGGCTGCTTCTGCGAACAGGCGGCAAGCAAAACGGCAGCGACGACAAAGCGTTTCATCCTTTGATTACTCTACGCTCGACCGCGCTCAACACGACATCAGCAATCAACGCCAGCGCCGCCGCCGGCAGCGCGCCGGCGAGGATCAGGCGCGTGTCGACCATCGCCACGCCGCGGAAGATGAACGTGCCGAGGCCTCCGCCGCCCACCGCCGCGGCAATCGTGGCGACGCCGATGCCGATCACCGTCGCGATACGGATCCCGGCCACGATCGACGGCATCGCCAGCGGCAGCTCGACGTCGAACAGCAGCTGGCGCGAGGTCAACCCGAGGGCGACGCCGGCGTCGCGCACGACGGGATCGACGCCGCGGATGCCGACGAACGTGTTCCGCACGATCGGCAATAGCGAATAAAGGATGAGGGCGACGATCGCGGTGCGCATGCCGATCCCGCCGATGAACGGCACCGGGATCAGGAACCCGAACAGCGCCAGCGACGGGATCGTCTGGATGGCGTCGATGATCCGCAGCGCGACGCGGCCGGCGCGCGGATTTCGCGTGCAGTAGATGCCGAGCGGGATGCCGGCGATGATGGCCACGCCGACCGCGATGGCGACGATGAGCATGTGCTCGCCGGTGACGCGGATGATGTCGGTGATCATGTGCGCTCTCCCTTCTCCCCCGCGCCCGGGGGAGAAGGTGCCGCAGGCGGATGAGGGGGCTCACCCTCGGCGTAGGCACGCGGCCCCTCACCCGCCTGCGGCACCCTCTCCCCGCTGGCGCGGGGCGAGGGAGGAGCGGCCGGCAGACTCGCCGCAGCGACGAACTGGCGGACCAGCGGCAACTGCTGCTTCGGAAAATCGGCCGACGGCGTATCGCTCACGATCTGTCCATCATCGAACAACACCACCCGCTCCGCCACGCGCATGGCCTCGGGGAGATCGTGCGTGACGAAGACGATCGTCGCGTCGCTGCGCAGCGCGCGAAAGGCCTCCTGCAGCTCGCGGCGGACGATCGGATCGAGCGCGCCGAACGGCTCGTCGCACAAGAGCATCGACGGATTCGCGACCATCGCGCGCGCGATGCCGACGCGCTGCTGTTCGCCGCCGGAGAGCGATCGCGGATAGCGCTCGCCGAATCGTTCGAGCGGCATGCCGATGCGCGACATCACCTCGGCCGCGGCGGTTTTGATGCGCGCTTCGTCCCAGCCGAGGAGGCGCGGCACGGTCGCGACGTTGTCGTAAACCGAGCGGTGCGGAAAGAGGCCCGAGCCTTGAATGATGTAACCACTGCGGCGGCGCAGCGCGACGAGGTCAGTGCGCGCGAGCGGCACGCCGTCGATCAACACCTCACCGCGCGTCGGCGTGACGAGGCCGTTGATCAGGCGAAGCGACGTGGTCTTGCCCGCGCCGCTGCGGCCGACGAACGCGACCGATTCGCCGGCGTCGATCCGCAGCGAGATGCCGCGCAGAATCGCGCCCACTTCGACGCCACGCAGCTCGATCGAGGACGGCATAGAATCAATTTTGCAATGACTGCCACACTTTCTGTCGAAACTCCTGCTGCCGCGCCCCGCGCGGAGCGCATCCCGGTCGCCGTTCTCGGCGCCACCGGCTCCGTCGGCCAACGCTTCGTGCAACTGCTGGAGAACCATCCGTGGTTCCGCCTCCACGAGCTCGTAGCCTCGGAGCGCAGCGCCGAAAAAACGTACGCCGACGCCGCCGACTGGCGCCTCGAAACGCAGCTTCCCGAAGAATCGGCCGGCATGACGGTCCGAAAACTCGGCTGCGATCTCGAATCGGTCATCCTCTTTTCGGGACTCGATTCATCCGTCGCCGGCGACGCGGAAGAGGATTATGCGAACCGCGGCGCGATCGTCGTTTCGAACGCGCGCAATCACCGCATGGATCCCGACGTCCCGCTGCTGATTCCGGAGCTGAACGACGATCACTGCGCGGCGATCGAGCATCAGCGCAAGCGCCGCGGCGGCAAGGGCTACATCGTCACGAACCCGAACTGCTCGACGATCGGACTGGCCATGGCCCTCGCGCCGATCCAGCAGCAGTACGGCATCGATTACCTGCACGTCACGACGATGCAGGCGATCTCCGGCGCCGGCTACGCGGGCGTCGCGTCGTACGCGATCCTCGACAACGTCATCCCGTACATCGGCGGCGGCGAGGAAGAGAAGATCGAGAGCGAGCCGCGCAAGATCCTCGGGCGGTGGGATGGCGGGAAGTTCGTCGATGCGTCGTTCCGGATCTCCGCCCAGGTGAACCGCGTGGCGACGATCGACGGCCATCTGATGACCATCGCGCTCGCGCTCTGCGACCGCGAAGAGCTGCGCAAGGCGGCGCCGATCGAGACGATCATCGACGGCCTGAAGCTGACGATCGAGTCGTTCATCGGCGAGCCGCAGCGCCTCGGACTCCCGAGCGCGCCGCGCAATCCGCTGCACTACATCGACGCGATCGATCGCCCGCAACCGCGCCTCGACCGCGACCGCGAGCGCGGCATGAGCGTCTCGATCGGCCGCCTCCGTCCCGATCCGATCCTCGACCTGCGCATGGTCGCGCTGGTGCACAACACCATCCGCGGCGCGGCCGGCGCGGCGATCCTGAACGCGGAGCTGCTCGAGGCGAAGGGACTGTTGTGATCGTCATCAAGTTCGGCGGCACGTCGGTCGGCGATGCGGCCAAAGTCGCCGCCGCGATCGACATCGTCGCCGAGCGGCGCGAGCAGCAGCCGATCGTCGTCGTCTCCGCGCTCTCCGGCGTCACGAACGATCTCGTCGCCGCGAGCGAAGCGGCGCGCGATCAGAAGCCGGAGCTGGTGAAAGAAATCATCGCGCGCGTGCGGCAGCGTCACGAGGACGTGGCGATGCAGCTCGTGCAGCAGAAGTTCGATTTCTTCGAATCGTTCCTCAAGCAGCTGACGAAACAGATCGAGCAGATCCAGACGATCCTCAGCGGCATCGCGCTCCTCGGCGAGATCACGCCGCGCGCCCGCGACAAAGTGATGTCGATCGGCGAGAAGCTGTCGTCGGTCCTCTTCGCTTATTCGATGATGATGCGCGCGCTCCCCGGCGAGCATGTCGAGTCGGAAGAAGTGATCTGGACGAACGACAACTTCGGCGGCGCGTCCCCGCTGATGGATCGCACGCGCGAAGCGGCCGCGCAGACGCTGCTGCCGCTGATCGAGCGCAATCGCATTCCCGTGATGGGCGGCTTCATCGGCCGCACCGAAAACGGCGCGACCACGACCCTCGGCCGCAACGGTTCCGACTACAGCGCCGCGATCGTCGCGGCCGCGGTCGGTGCGGAGGAAGTGCAGATCTGGACCGACGTCGACGGCCTGCTCACGTGCGATCCGCGTTTCGTCAGCGGCGCGCGCGTGATCGAGCTGTTGTCGCATGAAGAGGCGGCGGAGCTCGCGTCGTTCGGCGCGAAGCTTCATCCGCGCACGCTGGAGCCGGCGATCGCGGCGGGCATTCCGGTGCGCGTGCTGAACACCGAAAAGCCGTCGTCGTCCGGCACGCTGATCACGCGCGAAGGGGCGCCGTCGAGCGCCGGCCCGCGCTCGATCGCGCGCAAGCGGCACGTGACCGTGGTGCACATGACGTCGAACAAGATGCTCGGCACGCACGGATTTCTGTCGCGCATCTTCGACGCGTTCGAGCGCGAGGAGATCTCGGTCGATCTCATCACGACGTCGGAAGTCTCGGTGTCGGTGACGATCGACGAGCGGCAGAACATCGACGCGCTGGAGCGCCGCCTGCGCGAGTTCGCGGAGACCGAAACGATCGACGAGCAGGCCATCGTCGCCATCGTCGGCCGCAACCTGCTCGCCGATTCGCTCGTCGCCGCACGCGTGTTCGAAGCGCTGCGCGGCATCCCGACGAAGATGATCTCCCTCGGCCGCTCGGGGTTGAACCTCAGCATCGTGATCGACGATCGCGATTCGGATCGCGCGATTCAGAGGATTCACGCGGCGCTGTTCGAGCAGCCGGTGGAGGTGTCGTAGTGAAGCTCGCCATCCACGGCTACGGCAAGATGGGGCACACCATCGAATCGGTCGCCAAGTCGCGCGGGCATGACGTCGTCGCGGTCTTCGACGTCGATCGCGAATCGGAGATGAACGGCGCCGAGGTGCTGATCGACTTCTCGCATGCGAGCGCGCTGGAGCATGCGCTCGGGCTCGCGTGCGACAACGGCTGCGGCATCGTGATCGGCACGACCGGCTGGAACGACAGGCTCGACCACGTCCGCGCGCGCATCGACAAAGCCGGCATCGGCGCGGTTTACGCGTCGAACTTCTCGCCCGGCGCGAATGTCACGTTCGCGCTGGCGCGGCGCGCCGGGGAGCTCCTCGCACGCTTTCCGCAATACGCGGCGGGCATGGAAGAGCGGCACCATTCGCAGAAGAAAGACGCGCCCAGCGGCACGGCGATCCGCATCGCCACCGAAGTGCGCGAAGGGAGCGGCGGCAAGCTCGATCCGCCGGTCGCCGCGTCGCGCGTCGGCAGCGAGTTCGGGCTGCACACGCTCTTCTTCGACTCGCCCGATGACCTGATCGAGATCTCGCATCGCGCGCGCGGCCGCGAAGGATTCGCACAGGGCGCCGTCCTTGCGGCGGAGCTGATCCGCGGACGCAAAGGACTCTTCCGATTCGACGAACTGGTGATGCAATGACGTTCAAAGGTGCCGGGACCGCACTCGTAACCCCGTTCAAATCCGACGGCTCGCTCGACGAAGACGCGTTCGCGCGCTTCGTCGACTGGCAGATCACCGAGGGGATCAACTTCCTCGTCCCGTGCGGCACGACGGGCGAGAATCCGGCGCTCACGCCCGACGAACATCGACGCGTCGTCGAGCTCACGGTGAAGACGGCGAACGGCCGCGTGCCGGTGCTCGCGGGCGCCGGCGGCAACAACACCACGCGCGCCGTCGAGCTGGCGGAGCTCGCCGTCGACCTCGGCGCCGACGGCATCCTCACCATCACGCCGTACTACAACAAGCCGACGCCCGACGGTCTCCGCCGCCACTTCGGCGCGCAGGCCGAGGCGCTGGAAAAGAAGAAGTCCGGCTTCCCGATGATCATGTACAACGTCCCCGGCCGCACCGGCTTGAACATGACCGCGGACACGACGCTGCGGATGGCGCGCGAGATCCCGAACATCGTCGGTGTGAAGGAAGCGTCGGCGAACATGGAGCAGATCCTCACGATCCTGCGCGACCGGCCGCAAGGCTTCCTCGTCCTCAGCGGCGACGACGCCTGGACGCTGCCGCTCCTCGGCTGCGGCGCCGACGGCCTCGTGTCGGTCGCGAGCAACGAAGTGCCGAAGCTTATCGCGCAGATGGTGGCCACGAAGTCGCGCGAGATCCACGAGCGGCTGCTGCCGCTGCTGCTCGGCAACTTCATCGAGTCCAACCCCGGACCGGTGAAGGCAGCGATGAAAATGATGGGCATCCTGCAGAGCGATACACTGCGGCCGCCGCTCGCGCCGATCACGGAGGCGAGCCGCAAGAAGCTCGAATCGATCCTGCGGGAGTGCAAGCTGCTGTGACCATCGAAGAACGCGTCGCCGCCCTCAAAAACACAACCGATCGCATGGAGGCCGTGAAGACGGTCGGCCTCTTCCTCGCCGAGCTGGAAAAAGGCGCGGTCCGCGCCGCGTCGCGCGACGAAGACGGCATCTGGAAGCCGAACGCGTGGGTGAAAGAAGGAATCCTCGCCGCGTTCAAGTGGGGCGTGCTGGCGGAGTTCGCCTCCGGCTCGCTCTCGTTCATCGACAAAGACACGATCCCCGCGCGGCGCTTCAAAGTCGCGGACAGCGTGCGCATCGTGCCGGGCGGCTCGTCGATCCGGCGCGGCGCGTACATCGCGAAAGGGGTCGTGATGATGCCGCCGGCGTTCGTGAACATCGGCGCGTATGTCGATGAAGAGACGATGATCGATTCGCACGCGCTGGTCGGCTCGTGCGCGCAGATCGGCAAGCGCGTCCACCTCTCCGCGGCCGCGCAGATCGGCGGCGTGCTCGAGCCGATCGGCAACGTGCCGGTGGTGATCGAGGACGACGTGGTCGTCGGTGGCAACTGCGGCATTTACGAAGGGACGATCGTCCGCTCGCGCGCTGTCATCGGCGCCGGCGTCGTGCTCACCGGTTCGACTCCCGTTTACGACATCGTGCGCGGCCAGATCTATCGCCGCACCGCCGAGCGCCCGCTGGAGATCCCGTACGGCGCCGTCGTGATCCCCGGCTCGCGTCCGATGAAAGGCGCGTTCGCCGAGCAGCACCAGCTGTCGGTGATGACGCCGATGATCGTGAAGTACCGCGACGAGAAGACGGATTCGTCGACGGCGCTCGAAGAGGCCTTGCGGTGACTGCCTCGCGTCTGGCCAACATCGAGCTCTCGCTCATCCGCCAGATCAACGCCCTCGCCACCCCACTCTCCACCAACCTCGGCATCGGCGAGCCGAACGTCGAGCCGGACGAGACGCTGCGCGAGTTCGCGCGGCGCGCGGCGGCGACGTCGTGGCACTACTCCGCGAATGCCGGCCACGTCTCGCTGCGCAAAAAGCTCGGCGATCCGAACGAGGTCTGCATCACCGCGGGCACGCAGGAAGCCCTCTACGCGATCTTCCAGGCGTACGTCGATCCGGGCGACGAAGTGCTCGTCCCCGATCCCGGCTTCGTCTCGTATGCGACGCTGGCGAAGATCTGCGGCGCGGAGCCGGTGCCGTATCCGCTCGAAGCTCCGGCGTGGAAACTCGATGCGCGCGCCCTCACCTCGCGCATCACGCCGAAGACGAAGCTGATCATCGTCAACTCGCCGTCGAATCCGCTCGGCGCGATTGCGGATGCCGAGGCGATGCGCGAGATCGCGAACGCCGGACCGCTCGTGGTCAGCGACGAGATCTACCGCCAGCTGTGGTACGACACCGAGCCGCCGTCGATGCGCGGCATGTCGGATCGCGTGCTCGTCGTCGACGGCATGTCGAAGTCGCACGCCATGACCGGCCTGCGCATCGCCTGGACCATCGCGCATCCCGACGTGCTGAAGCCGGTGATCACCGCGCATCAGTACATCGCCACCTGCGCTTCCGTCTTCTCGCAGGCGCTCGCGGAGCTGGTGCTCGACGCGCCGGAGTGGAACGCGTCGTGGCTCGCCCGCGTGCGGTCGCAGTTCCGCGATCAGCGCGAAGTCGCATTGAGTGCGATCGCGCGCGAGCTCGACGTCGACCTCGCGCCGCCGGCCGGCGCCTTCTACGCGTTCGTGCCGGTGCCGTCGTGCGACACGCTCACGTTCGCGAAGACGCTGGCCACCGACGCGGCGGTGCTCGTCATCCCCGGCGCGGCGTTCGGCATCAATGGCGAAGGCTTCGTCCGCATCTCGTACGCCGCATCGCACGACGCCATCGGCACGGGAATCGAGCGCATCGGCAGGTGGTTGCGCGCGGCAGGAAAATGAAACGCGCAATCCTCGCTGCATTTCTCCTTCTCCTCCCGCTCGCCGCTTCCGCACAGACGGAGCCCGATTACTCCGCCTGGACGCACGTTCTGAAGTCCTACTACGACCCGGCGCACGGCATGGACTACGCCGCGCTGAAGGCGCACGACCTTGCGACGGTGCAGAACATCCGCATGCAGCTCGCGCGCGTGAAGCCGGCGACGCTCAACAAAAAGCAGCAGCTCGCCTACTGGATCAACGTCTACAACGTGAACACGATCGCCACGATCCTGGAGAACTATCCGGTCGCGTCGATCCGCGACATCTCCACCGATCCGATCATCCGCCTCAACGTCTTCAAGAAGGAGCGCGTGCCGGCGGACGGCACGATCCTCTCGCTCGACGCGATCGAGAACCAGAAGATCCGCGAAGCTTTTCACGATCCGCGGATTCACTTCGCCATCAACTGCGCGGCGAAGAGCTGTCCGCCGATCCGCACCGAGGCGTACGACGGCGCGCACGTCGATGCGCAGCTCGACGATCAGGTGCGGCGCTTCGTCAACGCGAACGTGCGCGTCACGCATGACGGCGACAAGAGCGTCGTGCACACGACGAAGATCATGGACTGGTTCAGCAAGGATTTCGACGAGTGGGCGGGCGGGAAGCTGGCCTTCCTGCGGCGCTACATGAAGATCGACGGCAACCCCGATTTCGAGTACGACGATTATGATTGGGCACTGAACGACTGGCGTCGTTAGTGCAACGCCTGAGCACGATGGCCGCGAAGACCGAACAACGGATTCCGGTTGCCCCTCCCCGAGACTCGGTTGCCGCGTCCGAGGTCTCGCTCTATCGCAACGTCCTGAAGATCAGGCAGGAGCATTCGCTCGAGCAGCTCGGCATTTCGTTCTACGACGCCGAGACGACGATCCAGTGGTCGTACAACGCCGATCACTACTTCCACGCCGCGTCGACGATGAAGCTCGCCGTCCTCCTCGGAGTCTTTCGCGAAGTGGAGCGCGGGCAGCTCACGCTCGACGCGCCGGTGCACGTGCGCAACCGCTTCACCAGCATCGTCAACCAGGAGCCGTTCATGCTCGACCTCGGCCGCGATGCCGATCCGAACGTCTACGGCCACCTCGGCAAGACACTCACCGTGCGCGAGCTCGCGTACTGGATGATCACGCTGTCGAGCAACCTCGCGACAAATCTGCTGATCGACGTCATCGGCGTCCCGACGATCCAGAAAGCGCTCGACGAGCTGGAGATCGACGGCATCCGCGTGCTGCGCGGCGTCGAGGACCAGGCGGCATTCGAGGCGGGACTCAACAACGAGGTGACGGCGAACGGACTGCTCAAGCTCCTCCGCGTCATCGCCGACGGCAAGGCGTATTCGAAGGACGCCAGCGACGAGATGATGAACATCATGCTCGATCAGCAGTACCGCAGCGGCATCCCGGCGGGCCTGCCGAAAGCGGCGCGCGTCGCGCACAAGACCGGCAACATTTCGAACATCCATCACGATGCCGGAATCGTCTATCTCGAAGACCGTAAACCATACGTGCTGGTGATCCTCACGCAGTTCACGGCCGAGATGGGCCGCGGCACGGCAGTAGCCGAGGTCTCGCGCGACATCTACAATGCGCTGGCCGGAACGACGTATGAATGATTTGAAGGTCGTCGACGCATTCGATCTCAACGACGAACTGCGCACAATCCTGAAGCCGGGCGAAATGATCCGCGACGCGCAAGGGCGGCGGCACCGCCTCCCGCGCTATTTCTACGAAGTGCCGGACCACGACTTCGCCAGCAATTACCACATCACGCCGCACTTCGGCCTCAACGAGTTCATCCTCACGGACCTCCGCGAAGCGCCGCGGCTGCAGAATTTCCCGACGTACATCCCGTGCGCGGTGCGGGTCCTGGCCTTCTACCTCGAGCAGTTCCGCATCGCGGCCGGCGCCTCGGTGCACATCGCTGTCAACGGCGGCTACCGCTCGCCCAGCCACAAGATGTCGATGAACGCCTCGCCGCACATGTGGGGCACGGCCGCCGACATCTACCGCATCGGCGGGACGATCCTGAAGACGAAGGAAGCGATCGAGAAGTTCAACGAGGTGGCCGAGGAGCTGAGCGAAGACGTTTCGGTGCTCCCGTACGGCCACATCACCGGCATCAATGCCGACGATCACGTGCACATCGACCTCGGCTACATCACCTTGATCCCGCGGGAAATCAGCGAGGACCGGATGGAGCAGCCGCAGGAAAGCCGCCCGCGATTCGCCTTCGAGGATCGACGCCGCAAAGAGCGGCGTACGCCGGTCGAATCGTCGTCGTAGCCGAGCCGAACCCGGCCCGCGGTTTGCTAAGGCCTGCTCTGCCGTTCTTCCGTTTTGCATGCCTTATCAGGACCGAAAAGCTGAGTCTGGATTCGACAGGCTTCTCCGCTCGACGAAGCTGGAGATGCCGGCCATCGGCATGGAGTCGGAGTTCAACGTCTGGCTCGATGAGGTGGAGATCAATCCGGAGCCGTACTTTGAGCATCCCAGCACCTTCATCGAGGGACCGTTGCTCAAACGCGAGAAGAGCTCCGTCCAGTTGCCGACCGGCGGCGCGGTCTACTTCGACCGCGGCGTGATCGAGGTCGTGACGCCGGTGATCGAGCTGGCGCCGCACTGCACAGCCCGCATGGTGCGCAACCTGTGGGAACAGATCGGTTTCGTCCGCGACGAGCTGACGAAATGGGGCCACAAAACCGGCCATACCGTCCGCCTTAAGGCCTACAGCAGCCACTACAACATCTCGCACGAGCGAATCAAAAACGAGAAGGAGCTCGCGCTCCTGCTCGCGTACCTGCTGCCCGTGCCGGTGATGGTGACGGGAGGCAACCGGCGCTCGACCGGTGTCGGCGTTCGCCCACGCGGCGGACGGATCGAGGTGACGGTCGACTTCACGCCCGATCCCGGCCTGATGGTGGCGACGGCGACGCTGATCGTCGGCATCGTCCGCGCCGTGATGGAGTGGCCGTCGTACGACCTCTCCATGCTGCAGAAGATGGGGATCCCGGTCATCGCGGGCGTCGTCCCGGGCAAGCACACGACGCGCAAGGGATGGCTGACCAAGGACTTTCACTACCCGCGCAGCCCGTACACGTGCGACATCGACGCGCCGGCCTGGAACGACCAGTTCGGCCGGACGATGTCGCTCCGGCAGATGGCGCGCGAGGTGGCGTGGCACTTCCGGAAATCGATCCGCGAGTTCTCCGATCCGTTCAGCTTCCGCCTGCTGTTCGCCGTGCTGGAAGGACGCGCGCCGTCGCTGCTCGACCTGATCGACCGGCCGAAGGCGTACGAGGACGTCGGCAATCTCGCGCGCTGGGGGATGGTCATCGACGAGCTGCGCCAGTACGACGCCGGGCGTCCGATGCCGCAGCCCGAGGTGCAGACGATCGACGAGTACGTGCTCGAGCGCTCACACGCGCGCCAGGAGCACGAGCGCGAGGCTGCGAAGCATCCCCGCGCGAAGGGCGGCAACGGCAAGCTCCCGCATCCCGCCGCAATGCCGCTCATCGCGCCACCCCCGCCCCCGCCCGCCCCCGTACGTGTCACGCGCCGGCTGGTGACGCGCTACCTCGACCGCCGCAGCATCTCGCTCCTCGATGACCGCAAGCGGGAACGCCGCAGGGCCGCCGATCGGCGAAGACGGCAGTACGCCATTCCGTTCCCCGACCGCCGCCTGACCCGCTCCGCGTACGAGCAGGTCTTCCTCAAACTCGTCTCCGGCGGCAAACTCCGCGTCGGCCAGGAGCTCTACACCCCCGTCGGCATGAAGGGCTGGTACCACGCCGTCTTCCGCCGCGAATCCGACGGCAGCGAGACGCTGCTCACGATCGATGAGCTGCTGCGGCGGATGGGGGATTGGACGTAGGGATCGGCCGCTAAGCTGCGCGGCCAAGGCCTGCCGGCCCGGTTCCCACGTGTGTCGGCCCGGTTCCCGCCGTGTCGGCCCGGTTCCCGCGTGTGCCCGGTTCGCACGTGCGGCGGCCGGGTTCGCGCGTGCGCCCGGTTCGCACGTGCGGTGGCCCGGTTCGCACGTGCGGCGGCCGGGTTCGCGCGTGCGGCGGCCGGGTTCCCCGAGAGGCCGATCGCACTTGCGCTGAAAAAGGGGCTACTCGTTCTGCCGCCGCTCCAGATCCTCGCGCAGCGCTCGCCCGGGCGAGCGGTCCTGCAGCCGCGGTCGTTCGAGGATCGAGGCGAGGAGGTCGCTCACGCCCCAGGCGAGGAAGGCCGACACCGCGACCGTAAAAAACTGCGACGCGGTGTGCAGGCCGAGGAGGAAGAAAAGCGTGAGCGGGAGAGCGAATCCCATCGCAATGAGGCCGATGATGAGCCGTTTTCCCGACACGCGCGGTATTGAATCACATCACTGCTGCAAGTCGGCAACCTGCGTGAGATCGGCCGCGTGGCTGTCGATCCGGTCTCCGAGATCGTCCTGGAAACTGCGCACTCGGTTGACGTAGTTGCGCGTCTCGCGGAAGGGCGGGACGCCGTTGAAGCGGCGCACGTTCCCCTCGCCGGCGTTGTACGCGGCGATGATCTTCTGCTGATCGCCGCCGAAGCGGTCGCTCAGGTAGCGGAGGTACTTCGTCCCGGCCATGATGTTCTGGGCCGGATCGGCCAGGTTCTTCGCCCCCATCCAGCGTCCCGTACGCGGCACGAGCTGCATCAATCCCACCGCGCCACGCTGCGAGCGCGCGGTCGGCTTGAACTTCGACTCGGTGTTGACCACTGCTGCGACGAGCTCCGGCGGAAGGTCATTTTTCTTCGCCTCGGTGTAGATGATCGAGCCGAACGGAACCTCGGTGCGGAAGAAGTGCTCCTTCACCGTGTCCGCCGCGTTCGCGATTTTCTGCGGGGCCTGTTTGACGGTCTGCAGTGGATGAGTTGCCGCCTGTTCGACTCCGCTCGCCACGCTCTGCACGCCACCGGCGACTTGTGTCGCGATGTTCTGGGCCGCCCTCAGGTCGCTCGCAATGCCCTGATCGGCGTCCGCGGCCGGCGCTGCTTCCGGAGTGGGGGATTCACCGGGGGCGCGGTTCTGATCGGCCGCGCCGCGTGTCGCCGCATCGCCGGGATGTGCATCGTGGATCATCTTCATCGGGGCTCCGATCCCGCCCAGAGCCAGGGAAGCGCCGAGGGCCCACGTCGCGTACTTCTTGCGCAGCCCTTTGAAACGCTTCGGCTTGATCGACTGGACCTCCTGGCGGAGCTCCGATCGGTCGAACCCGTTCAGGAACCTCTCTTTGAACGGCCTGCTGGTCTTGATCTCTGGCATCGGGTTTTCCCTTCTCGGCCGGAGCCGTCGCCAAAGTTATTTTGCAAGCGGTAGACCACTACTAAATGGTTGAGCCGCTTTTATTTACGATCGAAATGTGGCACCGATTCTCACGCCGGTTTTGGCAGGGTCTTTGATTCCTCTAGAATCCGGTGTCAATGTCGAAGGAACGTGGATTTTTCGTAGCAATAACTTTCACGCTCGCACTGGCGGCCGCGCCGGCGTCGCACGCGCAAAGCTATCTGTGCGAGGGCCATGTCGACCTCGATGACGCGACGATGGCCTGCTACAAGTACGGCCCCGAAGTCCCGCCGCCGGTTGTTGCGCCGGCGCCGAAGCCTGACCCGTTGCACCTGCGCCTGCTTCGCTACGCTCAGGTCGCCGTCCGGCATCGGATGTCCGGCCTGGCCAGCTACTACTCGACTTCACTCGATGGCACCCTGACCTCGACCGGCGAGATCTTCCGCAACCGCAAGCTGACCGCGGCGCACCTCACGCTTCCGCTCGGCACCTGGGTGGAGTTGAAGGCGCGGGCGACCGGACGCGTCATCCGCGTCCGTATCAATGACCGCGGTCCGTTCGTGAAGAAGTTCGCGATCGATCTGTCGCAGGCCGCCGCGCACGCGCTCGGCGTCGACATCGCCGAGGACCGTCACGTCGAGATGCGGATCATCGCGCTGCCCGGCGAAGATCCGCTGCCGGATTTCGTCCCGCAGCTGCCGACGGAAGAGCTGGCCGCGACGCTTCGCTAGCCGGGCAGCGTCATGCAGAACGTGCTGCCGGCGCCCATCGTGGAGTCGACCGTCAGCTCGCCGCCATTCGATTCGACCAGGCGCTTGGCCAGATAGAGGCCGTAGCCCGGTCCGCCGCCGCGCGGTTTTTCCAGCTTGCTCGCGCCGCCGAGCTCGAAAATCTGCGACACGTACCGCGGATCGATGCCGATGCCGTTGTCGCGGACGCAGATGCGATGGCAGTTATCGTCGTGGTCGCAGTCGATGTTGATCTCGCGCTCGCCCTTCGGCTGGTCGTTGAAAAAGAGCGCGTTGGAGATGATCGCGCCGAGGGCTTCGCGGGTCTTGTCGGGATCGACGTCGATGGTCGGCAGGTCGGAGGAGACGTTCACCTTCACGCCGCCGTCCTCGATCGCGTAGCTGTGCTTCTGGATCGCTTCCTCGATCAGCTCGCGGAGCGGCGTCGGCTTCTTCGCCGTCGGCCGAGCGAGCAGCTTCACCATGTGCGACATATCGTCGAGCACGCGCTTCATGTACTGCGCGCTGGAGCGGATGCGGCGCAGGAAGTCCTGTCCTTCTTCGTCGAGCTTGTCGAGGTAATCGCCGAGCAGGAGCTCGCTGAAACCGTCGATGGCGAAGATCGGCGATTTCAGGTCATGCGAAAGGATGCTGAAGAAACGCAGCATCTCCTCCTGCGTGACTCCGGGTTCCGTCGTGCTCGTTTCCACGGGCGAGCACTGCTGCAAGTGACAAGCCTACGATTTCCGGAAGGCGGCGATGTTTCCGTCGCCGATGACTGTCGCGCTGCCGTCGTTGCCGATCGACAGTGCGGTCTTCGGCGGGATGCCGATGCCGAGGCGCGTCCCTTCGATCGACATCAGGCGGCGCAGCATCGTGTCGTCGGAGGCGTCGAAGCCGGTGTCGATGACGGTCGCATCGAGCCAGCCAAACGCCGGGAGTGCGGAGCCGTTGCCGTGCATGTCGCGCGCGTGCGTGCCGAAGCACGACGCGGCCGCGCCGATCGCGGCGACCGTGGTGCCGTCCGCCGCGGCGTCGCGCATCGCCATCTCCGCGCCCGACTCTTTCATCGTGGCGAGGAGGTTGTTGGTGACGCCGCCGCCGAGGTAGATCAGTCCCGCGAAGCGGATCAGGTCGAGGTTCTTGCGCCGGCGGCCGTCGCGCGGACGGTACACCGGCACATTGATCGTCTCCACCGCCGGATCGATCTGCTTGAAGTAGTTGCCGAGGTGCGTCGCGTACTCCGCCGAGCCGGACGCGGTGGGGAGAAACGCGATGCGCTTGTTGTCCGCCGGCAGCCGCGCGATCAACTGCTCGTCGATCTCGCGCGTCTCTCCGAACGAAAACTCCCCTCCGCCGATCAGCACGAGCCGGGTCAGCGGGAGAGTGAGATCGATGTGGAGAGGCTTCACCCCTTCCACACCTCGCGCACCTTCGAGCCCATCTCGCTCGGCGCCTTCACGACGTGAATGCCGGCCGCCTCGAGCGCGGCCATCTTCTCCGCCGCGGTGCCTTTGCCGCCGCTGATGATCGCGCCGGCGTGGCCCATGCGGCGGCCCGGAGGCGCGGTCTGGCCGGCGATGAACGCGACCACCGGCTTCGTCACGTTCGCCTTCACGAACGCGGCCGCTTCTTCCTCGGCCGAGCCGCCGATCTCGCCGATCATGATGATCGCTTCGGTGGCGTCGTCGGCTTGGAACGCCGTGAGGCAATCGATGAAGTTCGTGCCCGGCAGCGGATCGCCGCCGATGCCGACCGCGGTCGACTGGCCGAAGTCGCGCGTCTGGCCGACCGCCTCGTACGTCAGCGTTCCGGAGCGCGAGACGATGCCGATCGGACCGGGACGGTGAATGTGTCCCGGCATGATGCCGATCTTCGCCTGGCCCGGCGTGATGATGCCGGGGCAGTTCGGACCGATGAGGCGCGACGGCGTTTTCCCGTCCGCGACGCGGCGCGTGTTCGACTTCTTCAGAAAGTCGTGCGCCTTGACCATGTCGTTGACCGGGATGCCCTCGGTGATGCAGATGATCAGCTCCATCCCCGCTTCGGCCGCTTCCATCACGGCGTCGGCGGCGAACGGTGGCGGGACGAAGATGAGCGAGCAGTTCGCGCCCGCCTGTTCGCGCGCCTCGCGGACGCTGTTGAAGACCGCGAAGCCTTCGTGGGTCGTGCCGCCCTTGCCGGGGGTCACGCCGCCGACGACCTGCGTTCCGTAGTCGCGGCACTGGATGGCGTGAAAGGTTCCTTCACGGCCGGTGATGCCCTGAACGATGACTCGTGTGTTTTTGTCTGCCCAGATCGCCATTACGACTGTCCCTTTGCCGCGGCCACGACTTTCTGCGCCGCATCCCACATTCCGTCGGCGGTGATGAGCGGGAGGCCGGAGTCCTTGAGGATCTGCTTGCCGAGGTCGACGTTCGTCCCCTCGAGCCGCACGACCACCGGCACCGGCAGTCCGACTTCGCGCGAGGCGCTGACGACGCCCTCGGCGATGCGGTCGCCGCGCATGATGCCGCCGAAAATGTTGATCAAAATAGCTTTCACATTTTTGTCGCTCAAAATGATGCGGAACGCGTTCTTGACCTGCTCCGCGCTCGCGCCGCCGCCGACGTCGAGGAAGTTCGCCGGCTCGCCGCCGGCCAGCTTCACGATGTCCATCGTGGCCATCGCCAGGCCCGCGCCGTTGACCATGCAGCCGACGTTGCCATCGAGCTTGATGTAGTTGAGGTTGAAGCTCGAGGCCTCGACTTCCAGCGGGTCTTCCTCGTGGAGGTCGCGCATCTCGACGACGTCCTTGTGCCGGAAGAGCGCGTTGTCGTCGAAGTTCATCTTGCAGTCGAGCGCCAGGACGTCGCCTTCCTTCGTCACGAGCAGCGGGTTGATCTCCGCGAGCGACGCATCCATCTCGATGTAGCAGCGCATCAGCTTCTGCACGAAGTCGATGCACTTCTTGTAAGCGTCGCCGGTGAGGCCGAACGCATTCGCGACCGCGCGCGCCTGGAACGGCTGCGCGCCGAGGACGGCGTCGACCGGCTCGCGGTAGATCGCGTTCGGGTCGCGCTCGGCGACTTCCTCGATCTCCATGCCGCCCTGCTTCGACGCCATGATGACCGGCATGCCGATGCGGCGGTCGAGCGTGATGCCGAGGTAGAGCTCCTTGTCGATGTTGAGCGCTTCCTCGATCAGCACCTTGCGCACGAGGCGGCCTTCGGGGCCCGTCTGGTGCGTGACGAGGGTCATGCCGAGGATGCTTTTCGCCAGGTCGGCCGCTTCGTCGGCGGACTTCGCCAGCTTGACGCCGCCGCCCTTGCCGCGGCCGCCCGCGTGGATCTGCGCCTTCACGACGACGCGGCCGCCGAGCTCTTTCGCCGCCTGCCGCGCTTCCTCGGGATTGTCGACGACGATGCCGCGCGGGGTCGGCACGCCGTACCGCCGGAGAATCTCTTTTGCCTGATACTCGTGGACCTTCATAGGGGGCGGGTTTTATCACACTGAGGGCGATACGATCAGTGAATGCAGATCGGTGATGAGCTGACGGTCGAGCCCTCCGAGCTCGTGGCGGGCGGAGCGGCGCTGGCGAAGATCGACGGCTATCCGATCTTCGCCTTCAACATTTATCCGGGCGACGTCGCGCGCGTCCGGATCATCGAAGCAAAAAAGGGTTACGCCCGCGCGGAGCTCATCGCGCTCGAGACGCCGTCGCCGCTGCGCCGCGTGGCGCCGTGTCCGATCGCCGAAGACTGCGGCGGCTGCGACTGGACGGCGCTGCGGCTCGATGCGCAGCTCGCGGCGAAGAAGCGGATCCTCACCGAATCGCTGCGACGCATCGGGAAGATCGATCCGGCGACGCTGCCGCCGATCAACGTCCATCCCTCGCCGCTGAACTATCGCCTCCGTTCGCGCCTGCACGCCGACGGCGACGCGGTCGGCTTTTACGCGATGGAATCGCATCGCGTGGTGCCGCTGGCGCGCGAGTGCGAGGTCGTCGGGCTGCTGACGCGCGAGCATCCGCTGCCGATCGAAATGTGGGAGGTCGACGGGCGGATCATCACGGAAGGCGAGCTGACGATCGAGGGTTACGTCGTGCCGACCGAGGCGTTTTTCCAGGTCAACCGGCATCTTTTGCAGACGATGCTGCGGCTCGTGCAGAACCTCGCGACCGGCAGGACCGCGCTCGACCTCTACGCCGGCGTCGGCTTCTTCAGCGTGCCGATCGCGCGCGTCTGCGAGACCGTGACGGCGGTCGAAGGCTCGCGCGTCGCGCACGAGTACGCGAAGCGGAACGTGCCGCCGAACGTGAAGCTGATGCACGCGCCGGTGGAGTGGTGGATCGGGCGGATGCCGCGCGCCGACTTCGTTTTCCTCGATCCGCCGCGCTCCGGCGCGAAGCGCGAAGTGATCGATGCGATTGCATCGAAAACGAACAAGCGCATTTGCTTCCTCGCATGCGATCCGGTAACGTTCGCCCGCGACGCGAACCGGCTTCTCGCGTCGGGTTGGCGCCTCTCCACGCTCGACCTCCTCGACCTCTTCCCGAACACGCACCACGTGGAAACGCTCTCTTCGTTCGAGCGTGCCGGATGACACTCCTGCCGCATTTCCACTCGTCGCGCTGATCGCCGGACTCTCCTGCGGCGCGATGCTCGTCAACGCCCCGATCGCGGTGGCGGCGCTCGTCGTCTGCGCGCTCCTCTCGCGCAAATCGGCCTTCGCCTTCGCGGCCCTCGGCATCACGCTCGCCGTGCACCAGGCGAACGTGCGGAGGCGCGAGAACGACGCATTGGCGCGGCTCGATCTGACGCGATTCGTGACCATCGACGCGCCGCTCGATCGCGGCTGGACATCGCATCCGCCGGTGAACATGCTGCGCGTCCGCCGCTTCGAAGCGGACGGCATCGAAGTCGATCGTTCGCTGCTGCTCTACGCGCATTTCGATCCGCAGCCGATCGGGATGCGGACGACGGTCCACGCCGAGGGGCTGCTGCACGAGAACGATCGCGGCGAGCTGGTCGTGACGATCAAGTCCCCGCGCTTGATGCGCTACTCCGGCACGTTGTCGCGCTTCGATCCGGAGCGTTGGAACCGCGCGGCGGCGATGCGGCTGGAGACGCTGCCGTATCCGGAGGAGGTCGCGCTGGCGGAAGCGCTGGCGCTCGGCCGCGGCGAGCGGCTCGACGTCGAGCAGCGCGATGCGTTCCGGCGCGGCGGGACGTATCACCTGCTCGTCTTCTCGGGGATGCAGATCGCGCTGGCAGCGGCGCTGCTTTCGTCGTGGCGGCGGCGATCATCCGATTGGCTGCTGCTGATTTTTTCGATCGTGGCGCCGCTCTTCATCGGGCCGACCGCTTCGGTGTCGCGCGCGGCCATCGGCATCGGCCTCTACGCGCTTTCGCGATTGCTGAAACGTCCGACGTCGCTGCGGAACCTCTGGTGCGTCGCCGCGCTGCTGCGGCTGATCATCGCGCCGCTGGACCTCACCGACGCAGCGTTCCAGCTGACGTACGCGGGCGCCGGCGCCCTGATCTTCGTCGCGCAACCATTCCGCCGCCGCTGGATCGCATACGCCGCCGCGGCGGAGATCACGCTCACGCCGCTCACGCTCTTTCACTTCCACCAGTTCGCCCTCGGCGGCTCGATCGCGACGATGCTCCTCACGCCGCTCATCTCCGCGATGCTCGTCGTCTCGATCGGGGCCTGCATCGTCCCGAGCGCGACGCTGATGCTCGCGATCGGCGCGCTGAACAAGGCGTGCGGCGTCATCAACGATCTCAGTGCCGCAGGCTCCGGCATCTTCACCGCGCCGCCACTCGCATCATTGATCATCGGCTTCGCCGCGGCGCTGGTCGCACTCGCCTGCACGCGTGGACGCGTGCGAGCCGTGCTGATGGCGATCGCCGTCTCGATCCCGACGATCGCCATCAGCGCGCGCCATTACCCGGCCACGCCGCAGATGATCGCGTTCGACATCGGCCAGGGCGACGCGATTGCGATCCGCGACGGCGAGCACACGATCCTGATCGACGGCGGCCCGTCCGATTCGCTCCTCCTCCCGCAACTCGCCAACCACGGCATCCGGCACCTCGACGCGGTGGTCCTCACGCACGCGCATCCCGACCATTGCGGCGGCCTGCCGACGCTGCTCGACCGCGTGTCGGTCGGCCAGCTCTGGCTCTCGCCGCGGCGCTTCCGTGGCGACTGCGCGCAGCGACTGCTCCCGGCGACCGTGCCGATCCACCTCGTGCGCGACCGCGACTCCGCGAACTTCGGCGCGATCCGCATCGAAGCGCACGCCGTCCCGCACACGTTCCGCCGCTCATCGGAGAACAACGCCTCGGTCGTCCTGCGCGTGCAGCTCGAGCGGACGCGCATCCTCCTCACCGGCGACGTCGAGCGCGAGGCCGAGTCGCAACTCGCCGACCGGCACCTCGGGGCGGACATCCTGAAAGTCGCACATCACGGCAGCCGGAGCTCCTCCACTCCCGCCTTCCTCGACTCCGTCTGTCCCCGCCTCGCGGTCATCTCATGCGGGCGGCACAACCTCTTCGGGCATCCCCACGCGGAGGTGCTGGAGGCGCTCGCGGAGCGGCGCGTGCGCGTGCTCCGAACCGACCGCGACCGGACGATCGAAGTCGATCTCCGTGCTAGAGTTAGCGATACTCATCATGTCCTCCACAGTCCTCCGTCTCGGCCTCTGGACAGTGATCATCGTCCTGGCGGCGTACGTGCTCCACGAGAGCTTCGAGGATCAGCCGCTCGGCGAGATGATCCCGGTGGCGATGCTCGGAAAAGCGCTGGTGGTGGGGGGCATCCTGATCGTCGCCGGCGTCGTCCTGCGGATCTTCGAGAAGGGATCGAAGGTCGTGGTGAAGAACCGCTGCGCCGTCTGCCGCACGCCGATTCCACACGGCGCGATCTACTGCCGCGAGCACCTCCGCACCGTCCTCACGGCGGAGGATGAGCGGACGCACATGACGAAAATTCGTAAAAGGTGACGACCGCGAAACCTGTCATCGTCATCGCCGGCCCGACGGGCGCAGGCAAGTCCGATTTCGCGCTTCGCCTCGCGCAGAGCGCCGGCGGCGAGATCGTCAACTACGACTCGGTGCAGATCTACCGCGGCTTCGACATCGGCAGCGCGAAGCCGTCGCCCGAGACGCGCGCGCTCGTGCCGCATCACCTCTTCGACATCGTCGACGCGGACGAAGAGTTCAACGCCGCCGACTTCGGCCGGATCGCGCGCGAGGTTTGCAACGACATCGAACGGCGCGGCCGCGTGCCGATTCTCGTGGGCGGGACCTTCTTCTATCTGCGTGCACTTCTCTCCGGACTTCCGGAAATGCCGGGCCGCGACATCGCGGTGCGCGAGCGCCTGCGCCGCATCGCCGCGGCGACGCGCGGAGCGGCGCGGCTGCATCGCTGGCTGTCGCGCGTCGATCCGGAAAGTGGTAGAAGGATCGCCCCTGCCGACCGGCAGCGGGTCGAACGGGCCTTGGAAGTGTGGATCACGAGCGGCAAACCGATCTCCAGCTGGCGCGCTCCGGCGGCCGGCGCCGAGGAGATTTCTTCGATCAAGATCGCTCTATACCTGGAGAGGAATGCGCTGGTGAAGGCGATCGACGAACGCGTCGTTGCGATGTATCGCGCCGGTCTCGTCGACGAGACGCGGCAGCTGCTCGCGCGCCATTCCGCGGACGCCCGGCCGTTCGGCACAATCGGATACAAGGAAGCGGCGGCGGTCGTCGCCGGAACGATGACGGAAACGGCGGCCATCGCCGAAACACAGCGCCGGACGCGCGCGTATGCAAAACGACAGATGACCTGGCTCCGCGCCGAACCGGGCGTGCAATGGCTCGAGGCGAGCGATCCACGGACGTTCGCCGCCGCGCGGGAGCTGATCGGGGAACGACGTTGAAATCGACAACCATCCTTTTGATTGCAGTGCTCGCGGCGATCGTCGCCGCATGTGCCACGGCGCCGGCGCCGCCTCCGCTCGTCGAGCCGCCGCAGGGCGACGCGCGCTACCTGATCGACCCGCGCACCGGCTTCGACAAACCGGCCAACCCGAACTTCGAGACGGCGTGGCGCTACTACCTTGCGGGCAATGACGCCGAGGCGCAGAAGCGGATCGCAATGATGCCGGGATATGCGCCGGCATCGCTGCTCCAGGCCGCGATCGACATCCGCGCCGGACGGCTCGACGAGGCGAGCGCGATCATCGCGAAGCTGCCGTCGTGGACCGCGTCGAACGTCTACGCCGCCGAGATCGCGCTGGCGCGCAATGACCTGCGGACGGCGTACCGGCTGTATCAGCAGGTGACGAATCCGCCGGAGATCGTTGCCACGCGGCTCGCCGACATCCGCAAGCGCTTGTTCGATCAGCTCGTGGCGAGCGATTCGATCGCGTCGCTGCGCGAGGCGCTGCAGCTCGAGCCGGCGGCCACCGCGGCGCGCATGCGGCTCGTGCAGCAGCTGCTCGCGAACAAGAGCTACGACGAAGCGCGGAGCGCGCTCGATCCGATCCTCAACACTGCGGACGTCGATCGTCCCGACGTGCAGGAATCGCTCGCCGAGATCGACATCGGCCGCGGGCGCTATCAGGAAGCGATCGTCCGCTACGACCGGCTCGCGCACCGCACGAACGATCCGCGCTACCTGCAGCGCCTGAACGAGATCAAGGACCAGTTCGCGGCCGCGAACATGCCGACGCAGTATCAGCGCGCGCTGGAAAGCGACGCGATCACGCGCGCCGACTTTGCCGTGCTGCTGTACTGGAAAGTGCCCTCCATCCGCTTCGCGCAGAATGTCGGCGCGCCGCCGATCGCCGTCGATCTCGACTCCGACGTCATCGGCCGCGAGGAGATGATCCGCGCGATTGCGCTCGGCATCTTCCCGGTCGACCCGGTCACGCGCCGCGCATCGCCGAACTCGATCCTCTCGTCCGCCGCCGCGGCCCGCGCCGCCGCCCGCACGCTCGCCGTCCGCGGCGCGTCGTGCGCGCGCGAGGGAGGCAGCGATGCGCAGAAAGTGCTCGCCGTCTGCGGGATCAACGATCCGACCGTCGGCACGACCGCGGACGCGCCGGTGACGGGACGGTTTGCGTCGTCGATGGCCGAGCAGATCGACAAGGCACTGCACTAACCAAAGAGCGACAACCGCGGCAACGAATACTTTTCGCGCACGATCCGCAGGAGAATCGCCTCCTCGGTTCGTGCGCGCGTTTTCTCATCGAGCTTCGTCCCCGCCAGCGCTTCCGCGACTTCGGCGCGCATCGCGTCGAGGTCGGGGATCTGTTCGAGCAACCGCCGTTCGAGCTCGATCAGCCGGTCCTCGATCGCACGCGCGCTCTGCTCTTTTGCCAGACCGCGGATTTCTTCGGCGATCGATTCCGACACCGGCGCCACCGCGGCGGCGAGCCGCTGGAGCGTGTCCGCCGATCCCTCTTCCGGCACCGTCGCGCTCGCGCCGATCTGCAGCTCCTTCCGCTCTTTCCACAGCTTCCGGACAGCGTGGCGGCAGTAGCTGAGACCGCTCACGTACGTCTCGCGCTCTTTCGCCTTGTCGAAAACTTCGTCCAGCGCTTCGATGACCACCGGCAACGGAATTCCTTCCTCCGCCCACTCCGAAACGAGAAAGCGCTCCTTGCCGGTGAAGCGTTTGTACGTGCCGCGACGCAGGTAGAAATGATGCTCGATCGCGTCGAAGTACTCCTCGGAAAGCGCCATCGCGCGAGACGGTAGCATGCCGCGCATCGGTTACAATCTGCCGATTCTCTGGAGCCCGTCGGAACCATGGACGCCAACCCGCCACGCGCGGAAGTGACGATCTACTCGCCCCTGTTTTCGCCCTTCCGCCACCCGCTGACGGAAAGTACGATTTCAATCGGGCGCGCTTCCGACTGCACGATTCCGATCAAGGACCGCTACCTCTCGCGCCGCCACGCCGAGATCATCTCCAACAACGGCAACTGGGTCCTCAAGGACCTCGGCAGCGCCAACGGCACGTACCTCAACGGCAACCGCGTGGAGCGCGATTCGCCGCTGCGTCCGGGCGACCGCATCCGCCTCGGCGACACCGAGATCGTCTTCGAGACGAGCGAGCATCAGACCGACAAGCTGCTCGCCGTCGCCGACTCGAAAGTCAGCGCGACGATCGCGATTCCCATCCACGACATCGACGAATCGCCGCAGGCCGTCGACATCGAGAAGCTGACGACGCTGAATCTCCTCGCACGCGAGCTGATCGAAGACCGGCCGATGGAAGAGCTGTTCGGCTTCATCGTCGAGCGGGTCATGCAGCACCTCCGCCCCTCGCGCGCGGCGCTCGGACTGCTCGGCCCCGACGGCCGCTCGTTCTCCAACGTCGAAGTGCGGCGGCAGGACGCCAGCGATTCGTCGGAGCTGACGATCAGCCACACGCTGCTCGCGCAGGTGGTCGAGGAGAAAAAAGCGCTCGCCTACATGGACGTCACGGTCGACGAGAAGCTGAGCCGCGCGCAGTCGATCATCATGCAGGGCATCCACTCGATCCTCTGCGCGCCGGTAATCATCGGCAACGCGGTCGTCGGCGTCCTCTACGTCGACTACCTGTTCAATCAGCGGCAGATCTCCGAGGAAGACGTGAAGCTCGTCGCGCAGATCGGGCGCTTCGCCGCGATCAAGCTGGAGACGACGCGGCTGCGCGACGAGGCGATCGAGAAGCGGCTGATGGACGAGGAGCTGAAGACGGCGTCGACGATCCAGCGCCGCCTGCTGCCCGAGCCGCCGAAAGGCATCCCCGGCTACACGTTCGTCGGCGCGAATCGTCCCTGCCGCACGGTCAGCGGCGACTACTACGATTTCGTGGTCCGTCCCGATGGCAGGGTGTACTTCGTGATCGCGGACGTGAGCGGCAAGGGCGTCACTGCGGGTCTCATGATGGCCGGACTTCAGGCAGCGTTCCGCATCTACGCGAAGAGCGATCCGGCGCCGGGCGACCTGGTGTCGATGCTCAACGTGACGCTGAAGGAAAACCTCCCGCAGTCGAAGTTCGTCACGCTCTTCCTCGGCCGTCTCGACACGAAAACGGGCGTGATCGAATACGCGAACGCCGGCCACACGCCGCCGCTCTGGATCGCCCGCGACGGCGTGACCGAGCTCGGCGAGACCGACCTCCTCCTCGGCATCGTCACGAAGGCCGACTACACGCAGCGGACCCTGCAGCTCGACCGCGGCGACTCGCTGATCCTCTTCACCGACGGCGTGACCGAGGCCGAGGACGGCGACGGCAACGAGTTCGGGTCGTCGATCGTGATGGAGCGGCTGAAGAGCTACCACGGCTCGCCTGCCGCGGTGATCGCGGAGCTCGTCGACGAGGCCGTCATCGCGCACGTCGGCGAAGCCGAGGCGCTCGGCGATGATGTGACGATCGTCGTGGTCAGCCGCGAGGGGTGAGCCACGCGTTGATCGCTGCCGTCGCGCGATCGTTCTTGAACACGTACCACGCCCGCTCGAGCTTGCGATCCTCGGACAACACGCGCCGGAACTCCGCCGGATCTTTCGCGGCGCGCAATGCATCGCGCAACGGCCCCGCGTCGAGCGTGGCGACGAACTCGCGGCGGTCCGCCGCATCCGACGCCGCACTCCGCCGCGGCACGCGCCGGTAACGCGGCTCGGCGAACGTCTCGCCATCGCGCGCCTCGACCACCTCGCCGTTCTCCGTATCGAAGTAGTAAACGATGCGGCCGGAATCATCGAGGAAGGCGACCTGCAGGCCTTCGAGGTCGATGCCGGTTGCCGGATGCCGGTTTTCGGTTGCCGGCAACTGGGCACTGGCAACCCCACCCCAGCTCGCGTTCTTCGCGACGAACTCCCGCTCCTTCTCCTCGCGCCTTCGCGCCCACCCGCGCCACGCGAGGCGCAGCTTCTGCATCAATCCGATGGCCACGATGCGGATGATATCGTTCGAACCATGAGTCAGGATCGCCTCGACTCGAGCCTCGACCTCGATCAGCGATCGTCGATCGAGATCGTCCGGCTCATCCAGGAGCAGGACCGGCTCGTCGCCGACGCGGTTGCCGCCGAGGCCGACAGGATCGCGCATGCGATCGACCAGATCACCGATCGCCTGTCGCACGGCGGCCGGCTTTTCTACGCCGGAGCCGGCACCAGTGGGCGGATCGCCATGCTCGACGCCTCCGAGTTGCCGCCGACGTTCGGCATCGACGCGAGCCTCGTCCGCGTCCTGATGGCCGGCGGCGAGCGCGCCTACTTCGCCGCGGCGGAAGGGGCGGAGGACGACGAAGATGCGGCGATCGAGGCGGTGAACGCCGAGGTGAAGAGTGACGACGCGATCGTCGGAATCGCCGCCTCGGGGACGACGCCGTACACCGTCGCCGCGGTGCGGCGCGCGAACATGCTCGGCGCGCTGACCGTCGGCATCACGTCGGTGGCCGGCTCGCCGCTCGCACGCGAAGTCGATATCGCCATCGTGCCGAAGACCGGCCCAGAGGTCATCATGGGCTCGACGCGGATGAAGAGCGGCACCGCGCAGAAGATGGTGCTCAACACGATCTCGACCGGCGTGATGGTCCGCCTCGGGCGCGTCTACTCGAACCTCATGATCGACATGCCGGCCACGAACGAAAAGCTGCGCGGCCGCGCCGTGCGGATGATCGAGCTCGCCGCGGGCGTCACGCGCCCGATGGCCGTGCAGGCGATGCGCGATGCGGGCGGCAGCGTGCGGCTCGCGGCGGTGATGGCGAAAAAGCGGGTGAACGCCGACCAGGCGCGGCAACTGCTCGCCGAGCAATCCTTGCGGGAGGTGCTGCAGTCGTGAACCCTGTCGAGCGGCTCCTCGCCGTCTCGAAAAAAGACGCGCGCCGCATCATCGGATTGATGTCCGGCACCTCGCTCGACGCGATCGACGCGGCGATGGTCCTCATCAAAGGCAACGGTGCCGAGGCCGACGTCGCGCTCGAGCACTTCCGCGCGTTCCCCTTCCCGCCGAAGATCCGCGGCGCGGTGCGCGACCTCTTCCGCCCCGAGCGCGCGCGCGTCGACCAGATCTGCCGCTACGACTTCATCCTCGGCGAGCTCTTCGCCGCCGCCGTGCTGCGGCTCTGCGAGGAGACGAACACGAATCCCGCCGACGTCGATCTCGTCGCCGCCGCGGGGCAGACGATCTGGCACGATCCGGAGCCGGTGATCGTGCAGCCGGACGTCGACTGGATCGATCACCCGATCGAGACCAGGTCGACGTTCGCCATCGGCCAGTCGGCCGTCATCGCCGAGCGCACCGGCATCATCACCATCGGCGACCTCCGCGTGCGCGACGTCGCGGCCGGCGGCCAGGGCGCGCCGCTCGTGCCGTACTTCGACTGGGTCTTGCTGCGGCACAAGCGGCGCGGGCGCTGCATCCAGAACATCGGCGGCATCGGCAACGTCACATACATCCCGCCCAACGCATCGTGGGAAGACGTGATCGCGTTCGATACCGGACCGGGAAACATGATCATCGACGAGCTCGCGTACATGATGACGAACGGCCGGCAGACGTACGACGTCGACGGCCAGCTCGCCGCGACCGGCACGGTGCACGAAGAGCTGCTCGCGACGTGGATGTCCGATCCGTACTTTGCGAAGTCGCCGCCGAAGACGACCGGCCGCGAGCTCTTCGGCGCGCAGTTCGCGCGGCGCATCCACAGCGAATCGAACGGCATGCCGATGCAGGACCTCATCGCCACCGCGACCGCGCTGACGGCCGAGAGCATCGCGCGCTCGTACCGCGACTTCGTCGCCGATCGCGGTCCGATCGACGAAGTGCTCCTCGCCGGCGGCGGCGCGAACAACCCGACGCTGGTGCAGATGCTGCGCGAGCGGATGCCGAAGGCCGACATCAAGAAATACACGGCGAGCGAGGCGAAGGAAGCGATGGCCATGGCGATGATCGCGAATGATTCGGTGGCCGGACTGCACACGAACGTCGCCGGCGCGACGGGCGGGCGGCCAACGATATTGGGGAAGATCTGCCTGTGATGCGACTCTTCGGGCGCGCCTTCGTCGCCGGTGCCATCCAGGACGACACGCTGATCGAGATCAGCGACGGCGTGATCTCCGCGATCGATCAGCGCGCGGTGGCGCCGGCCGATGCGCAGAAAGTGCGCGGCATCGTCACGCCCGGTTTCATCGACGTCCACGTGCACGGCGGCGACGGCGCCGACTTCATGGACGCGAGCCACGACGGCAACGCGCGCATCCTCGCCTTCCACGCGCGGCACGGCACGACGGCGCTGATGGCGACGACGCTCTCCGCATCGCGGCACGACCTGCAGGCGGCGGTCGAAGCGATCGCCGCAAGCCAGCACGACGAAGGGGCCGCGATCGCCGGCATCCACCTCGAGGGGCCGTACATCAACGAGTCGCGCGCCGGGGCGCAGAACCGCGCGTCGATCCGGCCGCCGGACATCCATGAGCTGTCGGCGTTGATCTCCGAGGCGCCGCGGATGCGGTGGATGATCACCATCGCGCCGGAGATCGAAGGGGCGCATACGCTCATCGCGCACTTCCGCGAGCGAGTCCTTTTTTCGATCGGACACACCAACGCGACGCATGCCGAAGCGGCTGCCGCGCTCGAATGGGGAGCGGCGCACTTCACGCATCTCTTCAACGCCATGACACCGTTCGGACATCGCGAGCCGGGAGTGGTCGGCGCGGCGCTGGCGTCGGGTGACGCGACGGCGGAGCTGATCGCCGACGGTATTCACGTCCATCCGGCGGCGCTCTGGATCGCGGCGCGCATGATGCCGTACCGCATCGCGCTCGTCACCGACGCCATCCGCGCGTGCGGCATGGCGGACGGCACGTACAAGCTGTACGAGCACGACGTCACGGTCGGCGACGGCGCGGCGCGGCTCGCCGACGGCACGCTGGCGGGAAGTGTGCTCACCATGGATCGCGCGGTGAAGAACATGGTCGAATTGGCCGGACTGCCGATCGAGTACGTGCTGCCGCTGGCGACGAGCGTCCCGGCGAAGATCGCCGGCGTTTCCGATCGCAAGGGGAAGATCGAGATCGACTACGACGCCGATCTGGTGGTGCTCGACGAGCGGCTGGAGGTCGAACGCGTGGTGGTGCGCGGCGATGCAGTGGGAAACGTTCACTAGCTACGAGGCCCTGTCGGCGCGCGCCGCGGAGCTCTTTCTCGCCGCGATTCACGACGATCCGCGCGTCGTCTTCGGCCTCCCCACCGGCCGCACGCCGGTCGGCATGTACGACCGCGTCGTCTCCATCTGCTCGCGCGAGTACCACTGCTTCACCGAGGTGACGACGTTCAATCTCGATGAGTACGTGGGGATCGCGTGCGAGCATCCGGGGAGCTACTGCACGTACATGCAGCATCACCTCTTCGATCACGTCGATCTCGATCCGAAGCGGGCGCACATCCCGAACGGAAAAGCACCCGATCTCGCGGCCGAATGTGCGCGATACGAGCGCGCGATCCGCCACGCCGGCGGGCTCGGAATCACCTTCCTCGGCCTCGGGCGCAACGGCCACATCGGCTTCAACGAGCCGGGAACGCCGTTCGAGTCGCGCACGCGCGTGGTGTCGCTGACGCAGTCGACGCGCAGCGCGAACGCCGGCTACTTCGCGGACGGCGAAGTGCCGGGCGAGGCGATCACGATGGGCATCAGTACGATCCTCGAATCGAGGTCGATCGTGCTGCTCGTGAGCGGGACGGGAAAAGAGGACGCGGTGGCCCGTTTGCGCGGCGGCGAGATCGACGAACAGTTTCCGGCAAGCGCACTGCATCTGCACGGCAACGTGCAGGTACTCGTTTCATGAAGTTGCGCATTTTCGCGATCGGCGTTCTCGTCCTCCTCCTCATCTTCACCTACCGCTTTTTCACGGTCTACACGGTCCGTTCCGGCGAATGCAGCCCGCACGCGGGAGGGCCGTACCTGCCGTTTCCGCCGCGCGCCACGCATCGCACGAAGCCGATCGTCGTCGTGACGTACAACATCGCCGGCCACGACGAGCTGCTCGACGGCGCGCACGTGCAGAAACTCGCCGACGCGATCAATCAGATCCATCCCGACGTCGTCGGACTGCAGGAAGTGCATCGCGGCACGTGGCAGGCGCGCTTCCACGATCAGCTGGCGGAGCTCTCGCGGCGCACCGGGATGCACGGCTTCTTCGCGCCGAGCTACGTGCAGTACGGCGGCGCGTTCGGCAACGCGATCCTCACGCGCGGCGAGCTGCTGGCGGAGATCGCCCATCCGCTGCCGAGCGTCGGCGAGCCGCGCACGCTGATCGAAGCGCTGATCCGCATCGACGGCCAGCCGATCAACGTCTACGTCACCCACCTCACGACGTGGGGCTCGCTCAACGCGCGCAACCGCGGCGAGCAGCTGGACTGCCTGGCGCGGCATGTCCGGACCAGCGCCTATCCATACATCCTGCTCGGCGACTTCAACAACATCCTCGATTCGCCGGAGATCGCGCGGTTCCGGCACGAGAACGGCTCACAGCTCTGCGGCGTGGAGATCGGAAACACGTTTCACTCGTTCCTGGGACATCGCCGCATCGACTACGTCTTCGCCGACCACGGCTGGACGTGCGGCAGCGTGCGCGTGCCGCACATCGGGCCGAGTGACCACTGGCCGGTGGTCGTCGACATGTGGTGGAACCAGGAGGACGCCGTTGGAAGAGCACGTTAAACCGAGCATCTGGCACAAACGCGGGACGCACGTGATCCGGATGCCGACCATCGCGGTCGTGGCGATGATCGTGACGATCGTCGGCCTCACGCTGCTGCTCTGGTCGGCGGAGCGCGGACGCGACATCCATCTCGCCGTGAAGCAGCCCGGGGAGCTCGGCGCGCTCGTCCCGTCGATCGTCGGGCTCACGCAGTCGTCGCTCGAGCGCGGCAACAAGGTCGAGCTGCTGCAGAACGGCGACGAGCTCTTTCCGCCGATGCTGCGCGACATCGCCGGCGCGCGCCAGAGCGTGCACGTCGAGTCGTACATCTGGTGGGAAGGGAACATCTGCAACGAGCTGGCGAAGCTGCTCGCGCTGAAGGCCCGGCAAGGCGTCGAAGTGCGGCTGCTGCTCGACGCCTCGGGCGGCCGCAAGCTCGACGACACGCTGGAGACGATCATGCGCGACGCCGGCGTCCAGGTGCGCAAGTTCCATCCGCTCCGCATCAGCAACCTCGGGCGGATGAACAATCGCGACCACCGCAAGATGGTCGTCGTCGACGGCCGCATCGGCTACCTCGGCGGCTTCGGCTTCGCCAAAGAGTGGACCGGCCACGCGCAGGACAAGGACCACTGGCGCGACATCGGCGTCCGCATCACAGGGCCCGTGGTGAACCGGATGCAGGGGGCGTTCTGCGAGAACTGGGTCGAGGAGACGGGCGAGATTCCGGCGGGACAGAAGTACTTCCCGGTCCTTCCGCCCGCCGGGACGACCGCCGCGCATCTCGCGTACACGTCGCCCACCGGCAGCGTCTCATCGGTGCAGGTGTTGTACTACCTCGCCATCGCCGCGGCGCGGCGCGAAGTGCTGATCCAGAATCCGTACATGCTGCCGGACGACGACGCGATCAAGGCGATGGCGGCGGCGGTCAAGCGCGGCGTCGACGTCCGCATCATGGTGCCGGCCACCACCTCCACCGACAGCCCGATCGTGCAGCACGCCAGCCATCACATGTTCGGCACGCTGATGAAGAACGGCGTCAAGGTGTTCGAGTATCAGAAGACGCTGCTGCATCAGAAGGTGATGGTCGTCGATGGCGTCTGGTCGTGCGTCGGCTCGACGAATTTCGACGACCGCTCGTTCCAGCACAACGACGAGATCAGCATGGGACTGCTCGATCCGCAGATCGCGCAGCAGCTGCGCGCGACGTGGAACGACGACATGAAGTTCGCGAAGCAGCGGAGCTTCGAGGAGTGGCGATCGCGGCCGTTTTGGCACAAGGCGATCGATGGCTTAGCATACCTGGGTCATGGGCAGCTTTAACCGCTTGGAACATGGCCACACTGCCCGCTGAGGGCCGCTGGTCCATCCGGACCCTTCCCGAAGACGGCATCGAATCCGCCCTGGAGTTTCTCCGCCGCGACCCGCTGGTCAACGTCTACCTGATCGCGCGGCTGATCGAAGAGCGGACGCTCGCCGCCAGCCAGATGGTGGAAGTGCGCTTCAACCGCGACATCGTCCTCATCGCCTCGCTGGCCACGAACATCGTCCTCGGCACCGCGCCGGCGACACCGCGCGAGGTGATGGAGTCGGCGGTGGCCGTCGTCGCCGACCGCATCGTCACGCGCATGCTTCCGGTGCGCGCGATCATCTCGCCGGCGAACCTCGTCGACCAGCTCTGGACGCACCTGCGCAGCCGCATCGATCCGCCGACGGTCGTCCGGATGACGCAGCCGATCTACGCCATCCGCCGCCGGCTCGATTTTCCCGACCTCCACGACTCGCGCTATTCGACGTATCGCGATCTCGACGCGCTCGTCCCCGCCTGCGCCGCGATGCACAAGGAGGAGGTGGGAATCGATCCGCTGGAGCGCGATGCGACCGGGTATCGCGAGCGGGTGCGCGAGCTGATCGAGCGGAAGCGGTCGATCATCCGCGTGATCGACGGCGTGATCGCGGCGAAGTGCGAGTTCTCAGCGGTGACGGATGAGGCCGCCCAGCTGATGGGCGTCTGGACGCACCCGCGGTACCGCCGGCGGGGGCTGATGCGGGAGTCGCTGCGCGAGGTCTGCGGCCATCTGTTCCGCAAGGGAAAAACGGTGACGCTGTTCGTGAACGATTTCAACAAGCCGGCGATTGGACTGTACGAATCGCTTGGTTTTCAACGAATTGGGATCAATCGCGCGCTCATCTGGTGAGATCGGCGGCCCGAACATTGCACTATTCCGTCTCTGCCCGGATGGATTCCGACGGCCGGCGCGGCGGTCTCATTGGCCCGCCGCTGCCGTCAACGGGGAGGTAGAGAATGGCCGAGATAGGCGTGGTCAAGTGGTTCAACAACGACAAAGGTTACGGCTTCATCAAGCGAGAGACTGGTGAAGACGTATTCGTTCATCACACCGCGATTCAGGCTTCGGGTTACCGGACTCTGAACGAGGGAGAACGGGTGGAGTTCGACGTCAAGCAGGGGCCGAAAGGTCTTCAGGCCGAGAACGTCCACCGAGTCGATTCGCAGCAGCAGGCGTCGTAGAGCAGTCGCGGCGCCTGCCGCACACGCTACTCTTCGGTCGCCCCGACACGCATTGCGAACACTCCCAGTGTGGCGCCGATCGCCAGTGCCGGCACAGCCTGCGCCTGCCCTTTGAGCATGAGCAGCACGGCCGAGATTGCACCGGCGACGATGATGAGAGCGCGGAGAGCGAGATCCTGAAAGTTCATGATGAAGACGCCGTTGGACGCGGCTGTCTCCATTTTACATCCGTTCGGGCACCGGGATTCCCAACAGTTCCAATCCGCCGACCATCGTCCGGCGGAAAACTTCCGCGCAGACCGCACGCCGCTGACGCTCCGCGTCGTCCTTCTCATTGAGGATCGGATACTTGTGGTAGAAGCTGTTGAACGTCTGCGCGAGCTCGAGCAGGTCGTGCGTCACGATCGACAGCTCCAGCCCATCCACCGCGCGGCGGATCGCTGACGGCAGCTCGGCACTCATCCGCACCAGCTCCCACATGTCGTCGTTGATCCCCTCATGCAGCGTGAGCCGGTCGAGCGCGTCGTCGCCGATCATCGGATCGACGCCCCGCTCCGCCATCTTGCGGAAGATGTTCTTCACGCGGACCGTCGAGTACTGCAGGTACGGCCCCGAGTCGCCTTCGAACGTCAGCGCCTCGTTGAAATCGAACGCGATGACCTTGTTGCGGCCGTACTTGAGCATGAAGTAACGGAGCGCCGCGATGGCCACCGTGCGGCCGAGCGTCGCCGTCTCTTCGTCGCTCAACCCCTCTGCCTTGATCCCTTCGCGCACCGCCTCGGTGGCCTTCGCTTCGAGCGCATCGATGAGGTCATCCGCTTTCACGCCGAGGCCTTTGCGGCCCGACATCTCGACATAGGCGCGCGTCGAATCTTCGTCCGAGATCTCCATGCCGAGCGTCTTCGCCGTCGTCGGCGTCAGCGCCACCATCTCGTACGAGAAGTGGATCGACTGCTCCGCCTCTTTTTTGTGGCCGAGCTGCCAGAGTCCCTGCTTCACCACTTTCTGCAGATACGCCTGGCGGACGTCGATGACGTTCACCACCATCTCTGCGCCGCCGAACTTCGGCGCGCTCGAATCGCTCTCCGGATCATGCGTCGTTTCCCACAGCAGATACGGCGCGGGGAACTTGCGATAGCTGAACGTGCGGTCGAGCAGCCCGAACTTCCACAGCTGATACGCGATGTCCTTGCCGGTGTACGTGACGGTGCCGTTGGAGCGGACGAGGATCTTGTCCGGCTCGTCCATGCCGGCGAACTCGTCGCTCCCTTCGAGCTTCATCACCCAGCAGCCTTTGTGCTTCCCCTCGTGCTCGTAGATCACCGCGCCCGATTGCTTCAGCAGCTCGAACGCGCGGTCCCAGAAGTGCAGCGCGATGATGTCGCTCTCCTTCGGCAGGAGGTCGTACGTGATGCCGAGACGGAGCATCGTCTCGATGTGGCGCTTCACGATCGCGCGCGCGATCAGCGCGGCCATCCGGGCGGTGTCGCCTTCGCCGTGCTCCATCTTGTGCAGCGTGTCGCGGCGCCACTCCTGCGACTCCGGATGCTCGGCGTAGTACGTCGCCATCTTCGAATAGACGTCCCAGCAGTGGTAGTCGAACTTCGGCTGCTTGGTCAGCGCCTCGATTTCCTCGATCGATTTCTTTTCAAGCTGCTGAAACGCGACGACGACGTCCGCGACCTGCACACCGGTGTCATCGATATAGTTCTGCGTCTCGACGCGATAGCCGAGCCACTTCATGCAGCGGACGAACGTGTCGCCCATGACCGCGTTGCGGATGTGGCCGATGTGCGCGGCCTTGTTCGGATTGATGTTCGTGTGCTCGACGATCACGCGCGGACCGTCCGCCTTCGCCGCCTGCATGACCATGCGGACGTGCGCCGCCGTGAACGCGCCGCGATCGAAGCGGAAGTTGAGATAGCCCGCTCCTTCGACCGTCACCGCGGAGACGAACATCGGTAATTCGAGCCCGTTCGCCAGCGCCTCCGCGATCTCCCGCGGCTTGCGCTTGAGCACCTTCGCCAGCTCGAGTGCCAGCGGCGACGCGAGGTCGCCCATGTTCAGCTTCGGCGGCGCCTGCAGCACGACGCGCTCGATGGGATGTCCGAAGAGCGCGAGCACGCGGCTCTTCAACGTGTCGGTGAGTTGTTCAACGATCTGTTCGAGGATCATGGCGTTCTCCGTGGTGTCATTCCGAGCCCCGCAGAGGGCGAGGAATCCCCTGCCGACGGAGCGCGACTCGTGCTTCGGCAGGGGATTCCTCGACCGTCCTGCGCCGCTGCGGCGGCTTCGGCGGCTCGGAATGACACGTCAGCAGTGGCTCGTATCGTTCCATAACTTCAAAATCGCCCGTCCGCCGCGATGTTCGAAAATGTTGATTGCCGCATTCTGCTGCGCGAAATGGCGCGAGGCCATCACCGGCAGCTCCATCAGCAACGTTGCCGCGATGCGGATCGCGGTGCCGTGCGCGACGACGATCGGACGCGTCGCCTCGATCTGCGCGAAAGCCTCGGCCATTCGCCGCCTCACATCATTGTGCGACTCACCCTCGGGGCACGGACAATCGCCATCCTCGATCCACCGTTCGTAGATCTCGCGATCGGCTTTCCGGACATCGAGAAACGACTGCCCTTCCCATCGTCCGTAGCCCATTTCGCGCAGTCCGTCGAGCATCCTGATCTCCAGTCCCGTGGCCTCGGCGATGATCTGAGCGCTCGACATCGCGCGGCCGAGCGGCGAGCTGTAAAGCGCGTTCGCGCCGAACGACGCGAGCCGCCGCGCGGCCGCCCGCACCTGCTCCCGGCCGCGCTCCGACAACGCGCTGTCGTTCCATCCCTGCGCAATGCCGGCGGCGTTGTTCACCGTCTCGCCGTGGCGAACCAGAATGAGTTGTTCGATCACGCGAGCAATGACTGGGCAGTCATCTCCGCCGGTTTCTCGAGCCCGAGGATCGTGAGGATCGTCGGCGCGACGTTCTCCAGCGCGCCGTCGCCGCGCAGCGCGCCGCAATGCTTCTTCGGATCGAAGAGGATCAGCGGCACGGGATTCGTCGTGTGCGCGGTGTGCGGCTGGTTCGTCTTCGGATCGAACATCAATTCGCAGTTGCCGTGATCCGCCGTAATCAGGGCGATTCCGTCAACCTTTTCTACCGCGGTGAGAATCCGATCGATGGCGACGTCGGTGTCGTGCACCGCCTCGACCGCCGCCTTCATCACGCCGGTGTGGCCGACCATGTCGGGGTTCGCGATGTTCATGATCACGACGTCGACCTCGCGCCGCTCGATGACCGGCAGGACTTTCTCGACGATCTCGAACACCGACATCTCCGGCTTGAGGTCGTACGTCGCGACCTTCGGCGACGGCACGAGGATGCGCCGCTCGCCTTCGAACTGCGTGTCGGAGCCGCCGTTGAAGAAGAAGGTGACGTGCGCGTACTTTTCCGTTTCGGCGATGCGCAACTGCGTCAGGCCGTTCTTCGACAGCACCTCGCCGAGGTTGTTCCGGATCTCGGCCGGCGGAAAGATCACCGGGAGGCCGAAGTCCTCGCGGTACTGATTCATGGTGATGATCTCGATGCGAGGCGTGGCCGCGCGCGTGAAGCCGGCAAAGTCGGCGTCCTTGAACGACGTCACGATCTGGCGCATGCGATCCGCGCGGAAGTTGAAGAAGATCAGCACGTCGCCGTCTTCGACGCGGCCCTCGTGCGCGCCGGCGGGCGTGAGGACGGAGATCGGCTCCATGAACTCGTCGGTCACCCCCTGCTCGTAAAAGCGGCGGACGGTCTCGAGCGGGTCTTTCGTCTCGGTGCCGACGCCGAGCGTCATCAGGTCGTAGCCGCGCTGCACGCGCTCCCACCGCTTGTCGCGATCCATCGTGAAGTAGCGGCCGATGATCGTGGCGAGGTGCGCGTTTTTTTTCTGCGCGAGGAACGCGACCATCTCGTCGAGATACTTCTCGGCGGACTTCGGCGGCGTGTCGCGGCCGTCGAGGATCGCGTGGACGTAGACGTTGCTCGCGCCGCTTTCGAGCGCGACGTCGATCAATCCGTGCAGGTGCGATTGCAGCGAATGGACGCCGCCGTCGGAGAGCAGTCCGGCGAGGTGCACATTCTTGCCGCGGACATTCGGCAGTTGCACTTCATGCCGCTCGAAGGCTTTGGAGATGCGGACGATGTCCTGATCGACGATCCGGCCCGCGCCGATGTTCAGGTGCCCGACCTCGGAGTTGCCCATCTGTCCCGCCGGTAGTCCGACGGCGAGTCCCGAAGCTTCGAGCGTGGTCCACGACGAGTTGCGCCAGAGGTCGTGGAAGCGCGGCGTGTCGGCCTCGGCGATGGCGTTCCACTCGGCGTCTTTGCGACAGCCGAATCCATCGAGGACGATCAATATGAGGAAGGGGCGCTCCGCCATGGCGGCGGGCAAAATACCAGATTACGCGGAGGGCTGCTTTTCGCGCTTGAACACCATGCCGATGTGATCGGTCGCGCCGGTCTTGAAGTTGATGGAGGTGATGCTGACGAGCTCCCAACCATCTTCGCCGAGGCGGTTGAGCTCTTCGGCGCGGCGCGGATCCATCGAATAGTTCTCCGACCGGACGTTGATGATCTTGTACTCCCAAACCTTCATGGGTCCGCCCCCCTCCCGCGTTGCTGATTAGCCGGTGGTCGCGCGGAAGTGTAGCAGACTCAGTGCAGTGAGCGGCGCCACTCCACCGCCTCCGCCGGAAAGTCGGTGATCACTCCATCGCATCCGACTTCGCGCAGCCGTTCCCAGTCGCGCGGGCGGTTCGCGGTCCACGGCATGATGCGGATGCCGCGCGCGTGGACGGCGTCGACCATCTCCGCATCGACGAAGCGGTACTGCGGATAGACCCACGTCGCGCCGAGGCGCTCCGCGTAGTCGGCGAGTCCGACCGGGTAGCCGAAAAACGTCAGTCCAAGCGGAACTGCGGCATTCCGGCGATGCAGCTCGGCGATGAGCGTGTGGTCGAACGACGCGATCACGATGTCGGGCCACTGCGCGACGTGCTCGAGCAGCACCTCTTCCCACTTGCCGCGCTTGACCTCGAGGCACATTTTCGCGCGGCCGGCGAAGCGCTCGAGCTCGCGCACCTTCTCGACTTTTTTCAGCTGATCGAAGCGGTAGGACTCGCAGTCGAGCTCGTCAATTTCGTCGTCGTGATAGAGAACCGGAATGCCATCCGAAAGCAATCGGAGGTCGGTCTCGAAGCCGTCCGCGCCAACGCGCAAAGCCTCTTCGAACGACTCGATCGTGTTCTCCCGAAAGCGGGTCGGACTCCCTCGATGACCGAGGATCAAAAACTGATCAGACATCGTCGTAATCTCTTGTCCCGTCGCAGCTAACGTGCTAGGTTGCTTCGACAACGGAGAGACATTCCATGCCGAAAAAAATCCTCCTCGCGGATGACAGCATCACCATCCAGAAGGTCGTCGAACTGACGTTTTCGGACGGCGACTACGAGGTCGTGGCAGTCAACAACGGCGCCAAGGCGATCCAGAAACTCTCGGAGATGCGCCCCGACATCATCCTCTCCGACATCATCATGCCGGAAAAGAACGGCTACGAGGTATGCGAGTACGTGAAATCGCATCCCGAACTGCGCAACCTGCCGGTCGTTCTGCTGACCGGAACGTTCGAACCGTTCGACCCCGACCGCGCCGAAAAGGCGGGGTGCGATGCGGTCGTCACCAAGCCGTTCGAGTCGCAAAGCCTCATCCATAAAGTCGAGGAACTGATCGAAGCCAGCAAGGCCTCGGCAGCAGCCTCCGCCGCCGCACCGGCTCCTGCAGAGACGATTCCGATGTCGACCACGGAGTCGCCGTGGGAAGAGCCCGCCGCGGCCGCGCCGCACGAGGAGCCGTTCGCCGCGCCCGAGCCGTTCGCGCACGGCGGCGACATCTTCGGCGCTCCCGCCGCCCCAGTGACGGCGACGACGGAGATGCCGTTCGAGACGCCGCCCGAGACGTCGTTCGGCGGTGAGACGCGCGCCTTCCCGCAGTTGAACTTCGACGAGCTGCAGCGGATGCAGCAGGAAACCCCGGCACCCGCACCACCCGCGGAGTCTTCACCCTGGGATGAGGCGCCGGCCTTCGGCGGCGAGACGCGCGCGTTCCCGCGCATGTCGTTCGACGAGCTGCAGCAGCAGATGCAGCAGCCGAGCGCCGCCCCCGCTCCTCCGCCTCCACCCGCCGCGCCCGAGGCTTCGCCCTGGGATGAAGGTCCGGCCTTCGGTGGCGAGACGCGCGCCTTTCCGCGCATGTCGTTCGACGAGTTGCAGAAGCAGATGGAGCAGCCGGCGCCCGCGCCTCCTCCGCCACCGGCGGCACCGGAACCTTCGCCCTGGGACGAAAGTCCCGCATTTGCATCTGAGGCTCCCGCGTTCGGTGGCGAGACGCGCGCCTTCCCGCGCATGAGCTTCGACGATCTGCAGAAGATGCCGGAACCGGAGCCCGAGCCGATGCCCGAGCCGGCGGTCGAAGCGTCGCCGTGGGACGAGCCGGCCGTCGCCGAAACGCCCGCCGCCCCCGAGCCGCCGTCGATCTGGGACGAGCCGACGGCCGTTCCCGATCCCGAAGCACCCGCCTTCGCCGAGTCGCCGTTCGCGACCTCGGAGCCGGAATCGGAGCCCGAATCCGAGCCGACGCTGGTGCACGAACCGGAACCGGAGCCCGAGCCGCTCATGGCCGCGCCGGAGCCCGAGCCGGAGCCGGAGCCGGAAATGGAGCCGGCGGTCGGCTTCGCCGAGGTCGTGAATCCGCAGATCACCGACGAAGTGGTCAATCCGCAGATCACCGACGACGTCGCGCCGGCAGCCGCCGCGAGCGGCGCGTTCGACCTCAGCGACGAGCAGATCGATCGCATCGCCCGGCGCGTCGTGCAGATGATGTCGGAGCAGGTCGTCCGCAACATCGCGTGGGAAGTGATCCCCGACATGGCCGAGATGGTCGTGAAGGAGCGGATCCGGCAGCTCGAAGCCGAGTGACGCGTTGAAGATCTACACCCGCACCGGCGATCGCGGCGAGACGTCGCTCTTCGGCGGTACGCGCGTGGCGAAGAACGATCCGCGCATCGAGGCCTACGGCACGATCGACGAGCTCAACTCGTTCATCGGCGTCGCCCGCGCGAGCTGGCCCGCGTCCCCGTGCGATGACGAGCTGGCCCGCGCGCAATCCGACCTCTTCGACGCCGGCGCCCACCTCGCCTCCCCCGGCACCAGCCGCTTCACCGGCATCGACGCGAGCCGCATCGAGTCGCTCGAACACGGCATCGACGCGATGGAAGCGGAGCTCGCGCCGCTGAAGAACTTCATCCTCCCCGGCGGCTCCCTCGCCGCCGCGCAACTGCACGTCGCGCGATCGGTGTGCCGTCGCGCCGAACGGCTGGTGGTCGCGCTGCACGACGAATCGGCGCCGACACAATCGACGATCGCGTACCTCAACCGGCTATCCGACTACCTGTTCGTTGCGGCGCGATTCGCGAACCTGCGACACGGCGTCGACGACGTGCCGTGGCGAGCACGGTAGCGCCGGAGGCGCCCCGGTCGGTCCTCAGTCCGTGCTCGCGGCCCCGCGCTTCGCCGGCTTCGCCGAGTTTACCCACGCGCTCCACCAGAAATCGCGCAGCAGCGATGCTCCCGCCGCGAGGCGATCCGTCGTGAAGTCCTTCGCCTCGGCCGACACCGGCTTGCGGAAGAGGTCGAAGTCGCCGGCCTTATCCAGCTGGTAGACGCGCTCGACGAGCGAGTTCGATGTCTTCACGAAATCGATTGCCGTCTTGAAGTAGTCGGTGCGCAACACCGGCTCCGCGAGCTTCGGCGTGACGTCGGACGTGTCGATGTTCTGCGTCACGAAATAGAGCTCGAAGCGGTCGTGCGTGCCGCAGTCGATCGCGTAGCCGTTCGGATTCGGATCGGCCCAGCCGTTGAAGTTCGTCGTCGTGTGATGCGGGTTCGACGAGTCGGCGACGAAGTGCCCGAGCACGCCGGCGATGGCGACGATCTCGTGCTCCACGTACTTCTGCTCGATCGAGTTCTTCGGCGTTGCGCGCCAGATGCGGAACTCCGTCGTCAGCTGGTCCGCCAGCTCCGCGATGCGCCACGGCAGGAAGCCGGCGGTCGAGTTGGAGATGCCGTGACGTCGCAGCGTCCCCGATTTGTAGAGCAGATCGATGAAGCGGAAGCGGTCGGGCGGCAGCTTCAGGCCGGCGACGTATTCGTAATCGAGGAAGTGATCGGGCGGATTCATCGCATCGAGCGACTCGCCCGTCGCGCGCCAGCGGTCCGGCTCGGGCCCGAGGTACGTGAGCTCGCCCGCCGCGTTGAGAAAGAACGGCGGCATGTCGCGCGGCAGGCCGATGGCCGCGGCTTCGCTCGACATCAGGTGGCCTTTTTGGCCCCAGGCGAACAGGGAGGGAGCAACGAGGAACGAGAGGATGAGGACGAGGGCGCGCTTCATGGTCAGCGCGCGATTCTACTCGTCCTTCTTGATCTGCTCCGCCAGGTAATTCTGGATGCCGACCTGCTCGATGAGCGAGAGCTGCGCCTCGATCCAGTCGATGTGCTCTTCCTCTTCGTGGAGGATCTCCTCGAGCAGATGGCGCGAGTTGTTGTCGCCGGCATCGTTGCAAACGCCGACGCCTTTGTTCAGGCGCTCGACCGCTTCCAGCTCGAGGCCGAGGTCGAGGCGAAGCTGCTCCGCGACGCTCTCGCCGATGTTCACCTTGCCGAGGCGCTGCATGTTCGGGATGCCTTCGAGGAAGAGGATCCGCTCGATCACTTTTTCGGCGTGCTTCATCTCGCCGATGGAGTGGTGGCGGATGACGTGATGCAGGCGCTCGAAGCCCCAGTTCTCGCACATCTCGCCATGGACGAAGTATTGATTGATGGCGGTGAGCTCGGCGGTGAGGACGTCGTTCAGGACCTCGATGATTTTCTTGTCGCCCTTCATGGCGCCGAGGTTATCACGCGGTGGCGCGGCCGCGATTGGCGCAGCAGGCGATGCACGGATCGACGCGGCCGGCGTGTACGGCAGCGTCGATCATCTGTTCGAGCATGTCCTCGCAGCCGCCGCACTGGCCGCCGATGCCGCGCTGCTCGAGCTGGCCGAGGCAGGAGGCGCCGTTGTCGATGGCACCGCGGATGTCGCGGTCGGATTTTCCGTTGCAGAGGCAGACGATCATGGCTCGGTTCCTGTTCGAATGTTAATTGAGACTGAGTCTCATTAGCAACAGGATCGGACACGGAACGATTTCACGGTATGACGGATGTCACACGTGAGGGTGATGTGGTGGATTGCGAGGGGGAGATGGTCGGGGCAAGAGGATTTGAACCTCCGACCTCACGGTCCCGAACCGTGCGCTCTAACCAGGCTGAGCTATGCCCCGAGATACGGCGAGAAGGACGCGGATTCTAGGTGAATCGCGCCGCCCGGTCAAACGGGGCTCCTCTGCCGTTCATTCCTCAGAAGCGATACGCCACCCCGAAGCCGGCGATCAGCGGCTTGACCTGCAGCCGCACCGCAGCGTTCGTTCCGGTGAAGCGCGTGCTGCCGCGCGTCTCCACCGGCACGTAGCGGACGTCGCCGAATGCGTCCCATTTGTTCGAGATGTGGAGGCGCAGGCCGGCGTCGAGCAGCAGTCCCGTCGGATCGCTGAACTCGATTCCGGTCACCGGCGTGCTGCCGAGCTTTTCGTTCACGTTCTTGAGGATGATGTGCGCCGCGCCGGCGCCGAGGTACGGCCGCAGCATGCCGTGCTCCACCGGATGCCACTGCAGCACGGCCATGATCGGATAAATCTGCGCATGGCCGAGGTCGGCCTGGGAGACGAAATCGGAGCCGCGCGTCGTCACGCGGAGGCGTGAGCGGAAGCCCGACGCCTTGGCCTCGAGCGACAGCCGGTCCGACAGCCAGACGTTCAGGCCGGCGCCGGCCCCCCAGCCGTTCGAGAAGTCAGGTGTGAATTCCTGGCCGACCGTGAGCGACTTCGTCGTTCCGGTGCGCCGGACGCCTTCCGCGTCGAGCAGCAGATCGACTCCATGTTGCGCCAGCGCACACGGGGCCGTGACGGTGATCGCGAGCAGCAGACAGAACGTCTTCATGCGGACGGTTGCAACGCAAGAAACAGTCCCGTGAACCCGGAACAGCGGCCCCACGCGTAGCGTTGCGGATTGCGAAGGAGCACTCATGTCTCGCATCGCAGCAATCCTCACCCTGCTGCTGGCGGCGATTCCTCTCACCGCGCAGCAAGCCCCGCACACGCAATTCGGAGAAAAGGTCGACGTGAACGTCGTCCTCGTCGACGCGATCGTCACCGACTCCACCGGCCACCAGATCCTCGGCCTCGACAAGGACGATTTCGTCGTCACCGAGAACGGCCAGCCGCAGAAGATCGAGTCGATCGATTACTTCACCAACCGCAAGCTCCTCAACGCCACCGAACAGAACGCCGCGTTCAAAGTCGAGCGCGTGCGCGAGGAGCGCTACTTCGTCTTCTTCTTCGACAAGCCGGAGCAGGGGCAACTCTTCGATCGCCTCCGCCTCGCGCGCGACGCGGCGAAGAAATTCGTCGACACCGAGATGCTGCCGGCCGACCGCGTGGCCATCGTCGCGCACGACGTCCGCCTGAAGGTGTTCAGCGATTTCACGAACGACAAGCAGCAGCTGCACAAGGCGCTCGACGACGTGATGACTTTCGGCCTCGGCCTGAAGAAGTCCGGCGACACGCCGCAGCCGTCGATCCTCGGCGCGGTCGACGCGCACGCGATGATGAGCAAGTCGGGCACCGTCTACGAGGCCCTCGAAGTGCTGGCCGAATCGCTTCGCCCGATCAAGGCGCGCAAGAACATGATCCTCTTCTCGCCGGGCATCGTGGAGCCGGGCGAAGAGGTGCGCGACGGCGTGATCCTCAGCCGCAGCCGCTACTACGACCCGATGATCCACGCGCTCAACGCCGCGAACGTGACGGTCTACTCGATGAACCTGCAGCAGGACACGCCGGAAGCGCCGCTGTTCCATCAGACGCTGCAGTCGATCGCCACTGACACGAACGGCGAGTATTTCCGCCACAACGTCAGCTTCACGTCGCCGGTCAAGCACGTCGAGCAGACGAACAACGGCTACTACCTCATCAGCTACACCACGCAGCGGCCGAAGGGGACGAAGGGCTACCAGAAGGTGGACGTGGCGCTGAAGAACCCGGAGTTCAAGGTGAAGGCGCGCGAAGGCTACGTTTACGGCGAATAGAACCGGACCCGCTCGCCCGGCATGAGCTGGGCGAGCTTCCAGATCTCGGACGACAGCACGGTCATCGGCTGCAGATACCCGCCGGTGACCGGATGGTCCGGCCCCATCACCACCAGCGATCCATCCGGATGGAGCTGCACCGTTCCGCACTGCATGCCGCATGACGGCAGGTCCTTCGGTGCGTCGATGCCGAGGTCGCGAAGAGGACGCAGGCGGATGCCGACGCGGTCGAGCTGCGGCGTGACTTCGCATTCGACTTCGCGGATCGAGGGCTCGTGGGGGCCGGGCGCAATGGCAATCTGATTCCCCTCTCCCCGCGGCCGGGGAGAGGGGCCAGGGGTGAGGGGCCGCCCCACGGCTCGCGTCAGTATCATCCCTCGCGTCACCCGCACCGCCTCCTCCGCGTACTTCGGCACCTCCAGCCCTCCCTCGATCGCGACATACGCTCGCAACGTGCGCAACCGCCCGAGATCGATTTCGTCAACAACTTGACTACTGCCGTCCGATAGCCCGATCCGCGTCGGCCGCACGAAACGCAGCTTCGGCCCGACGAGCACGCATTCGAGCAGTCCCGCGCCGTCCGCGTTCCCCGCCGCGCGATTCGCGATCGCCGCCGCGATCTCATCGAACGGACCACCCTCGGCCAACCCGTGCACGAGCCGCGACCAGTCCTTCGCGCCGACGATCCGCGTGACCTGTCCCGGCGACAGCACCTCCGCGATCACCTCACCATGCATGCGCGGCGGCGCGATCGGCGGCATCGGCGGCAAGGCCTCGGCCGGAAAAACGTGCACGACGTCACCCGCCGCGATGAGATTCGGCGGCTCGCGATTCGGATCCCACAGCACGGCGTTCGTGCGCCCGAGGATGTTCCAGCCGCCGGGAGTGTCGATCGGATAGAAGCCGGCCATCCTGCCGGCGACGGCGAACGAGCCGCGCGCGACGGGACGCGACGTCGGAAGGCGCGGCAGCGGATCGGGCCAGCCATCGAGATACGCGAAGCCTGCGCGAAAGCCGAGGAAGCGCGCGGTGAGCGTGACTTCGCGCGGGTCGCGGTCGAATGCGACGGGGATGGCGTGAGTAGTTGGTCTGGGGTCTGTGGTCTGTAAGGCAGGGATGTCCGGGAAGTGCAACAAAGACTGATGACCAACGACCACCAGACCCGAATACGCGCGCGCCGCCGCATGCAATTCCGCGGCACTCACGTCGCCCAACTCCACGAGAAATGCGCGATCGCCGGCGGGCCGGACTTGCATCGGCGCGAGACTAGCATCTACCGTGCTCGACGATGAATCGCGATCACGACTGCCATCTCCGCGACCTTGCACACGAAGCGATGATCGAGCGCGGCCTCGAGCCCGACTTCTCCGCCGAAGTCGAGAAACAGCTCGCCGGCATCAACGCTCCCGCGCACGACAACGATCCCTCGATCAAGGACCTGCGCAAGCTGCTCTGGTGCTCGATCGACAACGACGACTCGCGCGACCTCGACCAGCTCACGGTCGCCGAAGACCTCGGCGGCGGCAACATCCGGGCGATGGTCGCGGTGGCCGACGTCGACGCGCTGGTAAAAAAAGGGACGCCGATCGACGATCACGCGCGGCTGAACACGACGTCGGTCTACACCGCGTCGCAGATCTTCCCGATGCTGCCGGAGAAGTTGTCGACGAACCTCACCTCGCTCAACGACGACCAGGAGCGGATCGCGCTCGTCATCGACATGACCGTCACCTCCGACGGCTCGGTGAAACAGAGCGACGTCTATCGCGCGCTCGTGCACAACAAGGCGCAGCTCGCATACAACGCGGTCGCCGCGTGGCTCGATGGCGGCGAAACGCCGGAGAAGATCCGCGCCGTGAACGGGCTCGCCGAGAATCTGAGGCTGCAGGACAAGATCGCCGACAGGATGCGCGAGCTGCGGCACGAGAACGGCGCGCTCGACCTCGAGACCATCGAAGCGCGGCCGGTGATGAAGAACGGTCAGGTGGTCGACCTGCTGCAGGACAAGCGGAACAACGCGAAGATGCTGATCGAGGACTTCATGATCGCCGCGAACGGCGCGACCGCGCGCTTCCTCGAGGCGCGCAAAATGCCGAGCCTCCGCCGCGTCGTCCGCTCGCCGGAGCGGTGGGACCGCATCGAAGCGATCGCCGCGGAAGTGGGCGACTCGCTGCCGCCCGATCCCGATCCGGTCGCGCTGTCGGAGTTCCTCGTGCGCCGCCGCAAGGCCGACCCGATGCGCTTCCCCGACCTCTCGCTGGCCATCGTAAAGGCGATGGGCGCCGGCGAGTACGTCGTCGAGATGCCGGGCGAGACGCCGATTGGGCACTTCGGACTCGCGGTGCGCGACTACTCGCACTCCACCGCGCCGAACCGCCGCTTCCCCGACCTCATCACGCATCGCTTGGTGAAGGCCGCATTGCAGAAGGCGACGCCGGCGTACACGCGGGACGAGCTGGCGGAGCTGGCCGAGCACTGCACGAAGCAGGAAGACGCGGCGAACAAGGTCGAGCGGAAAGTGCGCAAATCAGCCGCGGCCTGCCTGCTCCAGAGCCGCATCGGCGAGCGCTTCGACGGCATCGTCACCGGCGCCGGCGCGAAGGGGACGTGGGCCCGCGTGTTTCATCCGCCGGTGGAAGGGAAGATCGTGCACGGCTTCGACGGCCTCGACATCGGCGAGCGCGTGCACCTGAAGCTCGTCGATGTGAACGTCGACGCCGGCTTCATCGACTTCGTCCGGACACACTGACCTCGGGCAACAGCGTCGAGCGTCCGCCCCGGCTGATGATCTCGACCTCGAGATCGGTGTCCTTGCGCACGACTCCGCGGAAGGTCACGGCGTCCATCTGGAAGTGTCGCGTGACCGATGGATCGGGCGCGAGCGCCGCCGGGATGGCGATGCTGTGGTTGTCGATCCAGAGCGTCACGCGCGCGACGCCGTCGGGAGCGCTGGCCCACCCGCGCACCTCGGGTGTGACGGTGTCGAGGTAGCCGAACGGGATCTCGTTCCGCTCGCGCAACACGCCCGGCTTCGCATCGGGCTCGTTCCGGCGGACGGCGTAGACGAAGTCGCCGAGGATGCCGTTGTCGAAGCGGCGGAGGAAGACGAGCCGGCCCCGCGCGACCTGGCGCGCGACGAACTCGCGTTCGCCGATGGCGCGATCGGCGTGCAGGATCAGCAGGCTGCACTTCGATGCTTCGAGGCGATCCATCAGCGCGTCGGGCATCGGGTTCATCTGCGCGAGCTTCGCGATCGCCTCCGTGCTCGGCGGATTGAAGCCCCAGCCGTTCAGCATCGGCCGGTGATGCGCCGTCTCGTGCAGCATGTAGAGGTACTCGTCGCTTTCGTTGCCGAACGGCAGGTGCGCGACGCCGCCGCGCATCGGCGCCGTGCGCAGCCACGTGTACACGGCCGGCGTGTCGCGCGGCGCGAGGTACCAGCGGATCGGCGCGGCGCGCAATTCGAAGAGGAGTGCGATCGCAAGTAGCACAGACACTCTTGTCTGTGCCCTCGCCCCCAAAGCCGCAAGGATGGCGATCCCGACATACGCAATCACCGCCCACCTCGCCGGGACGCGGATGCCGCGAAACGCGCCGAGGGCGTTGAAGAGCGCGGAGTGGAACCAGCCGTTGAGACCGAGCGAGCCGAGAAATCCGATCAACGTCCAGAGGATGCCGATCGTGCGCGGCGTGCCGCGTCCCCACGCGATTCCGCCGATCGCCAGCAGCACCGCGAGGTATCCGGGAAAGAGGCGGCGCTCCGATTCGGCCGGACCGTCATTCGTCTGCAGCGGCGCGTAGAAACGATTGAGCTCCGTGACGTACAGCCAGTCGCCCGGCATCGCGGAGTAATGCCGCGTCTCCGCGACGTCGCCGCGCATGTGGTACTGCTCCATCGCCGCGCGATACGGCAGGAGGAACGGCAGCAGCAGCACGATTGCGACGATCGTGACCGCCGCGATCTTCACGTACGCGCGGTCGTCGCGCCGCAGCACGATGAGCGTCGTCAATGCGATCGCCAGCGATCCGAAGACGAAGTAGTGCAGGTTCGTCCAGCCGTTGAAGAAAAAGATCGCGCCGAACAGTGCGGCGTTGCGCCACGTCCGCTCGCGGCCGAAGTGCAGCAGTGCCGCGATCATCAGCGGCAGCCAGCCGCCCCACGCGGTCTGCAGGTGCGGCAGTTGCGCGAAGCGCCACGGCACGAACGCGGCGAAGATGCCGGCCACGATTCCCGCGCCGACGCTGCCGGTGATCATGCGGCCGAGGACGTACGTGCCGAAGCCGGTGAAAGCGAAACCGAGGATCCAGAGCAGGTTCGCGGCGGTGATCGGACCGGCGCCGAGCCAGCGCATCGGCGCAGCGAAGAACGCCAGTCCGCAGAGATGCTCGGAGAACGCCAGCGTGTCGTGGTTCGGATAGAACACCGGCGCATCGAAGAGGCGCGTGCCGAGGTGCGTGGCCGCGTAGACGTCCCAGTCGAGATAGCAGGCGTTGAGGTACGGGTCGCCCCAGTCCGACACGGCGCGCGAGAGGTTGCGCGCGAGCGGCCAGGTCATGGCGATGCTGAGGACGACGAAGAGCGCGGCGACCGCGAGGTCAGTACTGCGTCGTCGCATCGGCGATGGTGATGACGTTGTTGTTCGCGTCGAGCGTCACGATCTTGGCGCGATGATCGAGCGTCTGCCCCGCGTGCAGCTGCGCGAAAGCGATGATGCTGATGATGTCGCCGGGCCGCGCGGCCTCGAACACGCGCACCTCGCCCGCGGCGCCCGGCTGCACGTACGTGCGGCTGCGTGCGCCGGTCGAGATGTTGACGATCTCCACTTCCTCCAGCGGCAGCAGCTCCGCGGCGCGCATCACGATCGGATCGAGGCGAAGCGCGACCGGCCAGTCGTTCGACACCTGCGTGACCGTCGCGTTGTGGATGACGGAACGAACGAGGTTGCTCATCGAAAGCGAATGTTATCGATGAGCCGCGTTTTTCCAATGCGTACCGCGCCGGCGAGGAGCAACGGACGATGAAAATCAGCGGGCCGCTCGAACGTCTCCGGATCGACGAGCACGAGGTAGTCGACCTCGACGCCGGGCGTTTCCGCGGCGATGTTCCGCATCAGCTGCTCGACCGCATCGACGTCGTGAATGTTCCGCCGCACCGCCTCATCCCCCGCCCGCAGCGCGCGGTGCAGCACCGGCGCGAGCTCCCGCTCCTCGGCCGACAGGTAGCTGTTGCGTGACGACATCGCCAACCCGTCGTGCTCCCGCACCGTCTCGCCGAACAGCAGGCGCACCGGCACGTCGAGATCGCGCACCATCCGCTCGATGACCGCGCACTGCTGCGCGTCTTTGCGTCCGAATGCCGCGACGTCCGGCTGCACGATGTCGAAGAGCTTCAGCACGACCGTGGCGACGCCGTCGAAATGTCCCGGCCGCCGCTCCCCCTCCAGCGGTTTCGACACGCCGCCGACATGCACAGACGTCTGCGAGCCGGACGGATACATGACCTCGACCGGCGGCAGGAACAGAAGGTCAACATCTTTACCTTCGAGCAGCGCCTTGTCGCCCGCCTCGTTGCGTGGATAGCGGGAGAGATCCTCATTCGGCCCGAACTGCGTCGGATTGACGAAGATCGAGACGACGATGAAACCGGCACCCGCCTCGCGCGCGACGTCGATCAGCGAGAGATGGCCCTCGTGCAGGAAACCCATCGTCGGCACGAAGCCGATGTTCTTGCCGTGCGCGCGTGCGGCGGCGACGGCCTCGCGCACGTCCTCGATCGTCGTCGCGACACGCATCACTTCACTTTGGTCATCTCGATCACGACGCCGCCGCCGTACAGCTCGCGCAGCTCCTCATCGAGCGTCACGTGAAAGGCCTCGGTCTCCTCGTTCGGGAACCGCCCTTCGCGCACGTCCGCGAGATAGCGCTCGATGGCCGACTGGATGTCCTTCCCGATCTCCGCGTACCGGCGCACGAACTTCGGTTTGTGGCCGTCGTAGAGGCCGAGGAGGTCGTGGTAGACGAGGACCTGGCCGTCGCAGTGGATGCCGGCGCCGATGCCGATCGTTGGGATCGAGATCCGTTCGGTGATCAGCGACGCGAGCTCCGACGGCACGCACTCCAGCACGAGCGCGAAACAGCCGGCCTGCTCCAATGCGAGTGCTTCGTCGAGGAGGCGCCGCGCATCATCCGCCGCTTTGCCCTGCACCTTGAAGCCGCCGAACGCGTTCACCGACTGCGGCGTGAGGCCGATGTGTCCCATCACCGGAATCTCGGCGTCGAGCACCGCCTCGATCACGCGGATGCGCGACGGCTTGCCGCCTTCGATCTTCACCGCGTGCGCGCCGGCCTGGATGAAACGGCCGGCATTGCGGACCGACTCCTCCACCGAGATGTGGTACGAGAGGTACGGCATGTCGCCGATGAGCAGCGCGCGCGACGTGCCGCGGGCGGCGGCGCGCGTGTGGTGCAGCATGTCGTCGACCGTGACGCTCAGCGTGTCCGGATAGCCGAGGATCACCATGCCGAGAGAATCGCCGACGAGGATGATGTCGGCTCCGGCGGCGTCGGCGAGTTTTGCGCTGGGGAAGTCGTAGGCGGTGATCATGCCGATTCGCTGCGCCGACTTCATCGCGCGAACCGCGGGGACGGTAACCCTCGAGCTCTTCATTTTTCCCTCCGTCTCGGTCCGTCGACTCAGGATCCAAGCGGTACGTAGTACTGCGTTCCCTTCTGCGCATTTCGGACCTGCTCGACGAGCTGGTCGAAATGCTCCGGCTTGTTGACGAAATCGATCTCGTTCGTATTCACCACCAGCAACGGCGTCTCGTCGTACCGGTAAAAGTAGTGTGAGTACGCCTCGCTGATCTCTTGCAAATACTGGGACGAAATCGATTTCTCGTACGCCCGGCCGCGCTTCTTGATGCGCTTGAGAAGTGTATCAAGGTTGCCCTGCAGGTAAATCACGAGGTCCGGCTTCGGCACCGATTCGTTCAGGAGGTCGTAGAGCCGGTTGTAGATCATCAGCTCCGAATCCTCGAGCGTGAGGTAGGCGAAGATCTTGTCCTTGGGGAACGAATAGTCGGCGAGGATCAGCTCGGTGAAGAGATCGCGCTGCGCGATCGCTTTCTGCTGGTCGAACCGCGACAGCAGAAAGAACAGCTGCGTCCGGAACGCGGCCCCGCGCTTGTCCTTGTAGAAATCGTCGAGGAACGGATTGTCGACGTCCTCGAGCACCTTCGTCCCGCGGAACCGTTTCGCCAGCAACGTCACGAGCGACGTCTTGCCGACGCCGATCGGCCCTTCGACAGCGATGTGGCGGAATGGAAGGGGCTTGGACATCGACGGGGAAGGATAGCAGTTGGCCGTTGTGATACAACTCGCCGCCCTATGCTCAACCTCGAGCAGTACGAGCTCGGCAACGGTTTACGCGTCGTCCTCAACGAAGATCACTCCGCCCCTCTCGTCGCCGTCAACCTCTGGTATCACGTCGGATCGAAGAACGAGCGCCCCGGCCGCACCGGCTTCGCGCATCTGTTCGAGCACATGCTCTTCTCCGGCTCGGAGCACGTCGGCAACAACGAGCATTTTCGCCACATCCAGTCAGTCGGCGGCATGCTGAACGGCACGACGTCCTTCGATCGCACGAACTACTTCGAGACGCTCCCCTCGAATTACCTCGCGCTCGGGCTCTGGCTCGAGTCCGACCGGATGGGCTTCTTCATCCCCGCGCTAACGCAGGAGAAGCTCGACATCCAGCGCGAGGTGGTGAAGGAAGAGCGCCGCCAGCATTACGACAACGTTCCCTACGGCACGTCGTTCGAGCGGCTGCTGAACCTCTCCTACGATCCCGACTTCTCCTACCACTGGCCGACGATCGGCTCGATGGAAGACCTCGGCGCCGCCTCGCTCGACGACGTCCGCAACTTCTTCACGACCTGGTATCGCCCCGACAACTGCACGCTCACGCTCGTCGGCGACTTCAATCCCGGCGAGGCGAAGCGCCTGATCGAGGACTACTTCGGCCCCATCGCCCCCGGCGGCACGTTCCCGCCGTTCGACCTCGAGCGCAAGCCGCAGGGCGCCGAGCGCCGCGAGGTCTTCGAGTCGCCGGTGCAGCTGCCGCGTCTCTACCGGCTCTACCACCTGCCGAAGATGGGCGCGGCCGACTGGATCTACGGCGACCTGCTGTCGACCGTGCTCGCATCCGACAAAGCCAGCCGCCTCGATCGCGTGCTCGTACACGAGAAGCAGATCGCGCAGGACGTCGCCGCGTACATTCTGCCGACCGAGGCCAGCGGCATGCTGATGATGCACGCGACGGCGCGCGAAGGGGTGTCGATCGAGACCATCGAACAGGCGATCGACGAAGAGATCGCGAAGCTCGCCAGCGGCGGCATCAGCGAAGACGAGCTGACGCGCGCCCGCAACCGCGCCGAGATCGAGCACGCTCATCACCTCGAGAACTACGACGAGCGCGCCGACATCATCGGCATGTTCACGACATTCTTCGGCGACCCGGAAGTCGTGAACACCTGGCTCGAGCCGTACCAGAACGCCACCGTCGACGACATCGCCCGCACCGCCGCGAAATACCTCGTGCCGGAGAATCGCGCCACCAGCCTGTTCGTACCGCAATCATGATCGACCGCACACAAGCTCCCACCCCCGGCGCGCCCCGCCCGTACCACTTCCCGCACGTCACGCGCACGACGCTGGCCAACGGTCTGCGCGTGCTCGTGGCGCAGAACCACAATGCGCCGCTCGTGTCGCTGCGCGCGCTCGTCCGCTCCGGCGCCGATCACGACGCACCGGAGCTCGCGGGGCTCGCCTCGCTGACCGCCGACCTGCTCGACGAAGGCGCCGGCAAACGCGACGGCATCCGACTCGCGGAAGACATCGGCCTCCTCGGCGGCACGCTCGGCACCGGCGCCGACTGGGACGCGTCGTACATCTCGCTCGAGGTGCTGGCGCGCTACGGCCACGAGGCGATCGACATGTTCTCCGACATCGCTTCGCGCGCGACGCTGCCCCCCGACGCGCTCGAGCGCGTCCGCGTCGAGCGTCTCAACGAGCTCCTGCAGCAGCGCGACGAGCCGAACGCCATCGCGGCGAAGCGCTTCTCCGGACTCCTGTTCGGCAAGGGACCGTACGGCGTGCCGATGGTCGGGACGCCGGAGTCGGTGGCCAACATCGGCATCGACCACGTCCGCCGTTATTACGGAGAGCACTACATCCCGAACAACACCTCTGTGGTGGTCAGCGGTGACGTCGATCCGGAACAGGCGGTGAAGCTGGTCGAGGAGTCGCTCGGCAACTGGCAGCGCGGCGCCGAGCCGCCGCGGCCGAGCGTCGCGGCGAAACCGGTCGAGTCGAATCGCATCTACCTCGTCGATCGTCCGACCGCCGTGCAGTCGGAGATCCGCATCGGCCACGCCGGCGTCTCCCGCTCATCCGCCGACTACTTCGCGCTCTCCGTCATGAACGCGCTCCTCGGCGGCATCTTCAATTCGCGCATCAACCTCAACCTGCGCGAGCGCCACGGTTACACGTACGGCGCGCGCTCCGTCTTCGCGTTCCGCCGCAGCGCCGGACCGTTCGTCGTCGCCGCGCCGGTGCGCAATGAGGTGACGACCGAGTCGGTGCAGGAAGTGCTCGCCGAGCTGCGGCGCATCCGCACCGGCGACGTCGAAGACCGCGAGCTGAACGACACGAAGAACTACATGATGGGCGTCTTCCCCGCGACCGTGCAGACCGCGAGCGACATCGCCGGACGCCTCCTCGACATCGAGCTGTACGGGCTCCCCGACGATTACTTCGACCGCTATCGCGAGAACATCGGCGGCGTGTCGAAGGACGACGTGGAGCGGGTGGCGAAAAAGTACATCGATCCCGACCGCGCGCTCATCGTGATCGTCGGCAACGCGAAGCAGGTGCGCGAGCCGCTCGGCGCGCTGGGCTATCCGATCGAGGAGCTCGACATCGACGGCAACGCGATCGCGTGACCGGACAGCAGCGAGCAGACAGCGGACAGCAGAATCAACCCGCTGTCTGCTGTCCGCTGTCCGCTGTCTCTTTCTCGATGGCGCCGACCGCCGCCCCCGCTGCAATCACCTGCGCGAGGAGCAGCGACATCGAGATGCCGTGCAGCAGCATGAGGCCGCGGCGGTCGCCGGTCATGCGCATGGCGTGAATGCGGATGTCGAGCAGCGCTTCGAATGCTGCGAAGACGATCGCGGCGAACATGATCGCAATCACCAGCGTGCGCAGGCGGCGCCATTCGAGCGCGATCAGCAGCAGCGGCGCGGCGAGCGCGATGTAGTGCCACCGCGTCAGCATCGCGCCGACGAAATCGGGCGCGCTGACCGGGTTCACCCGGAACGCGGCCGTCGATGCGAGCATCAGGAAGACACCACCGCCGAACCAGATCGCGGCGATCAATCGCGCAAGGTATTTGATATCGACTCCTGAAACGGCGGCCGCAGCACGCCGCGATCGGTGATGATCGCCGTGATCAGTCTTGCCGGCGTGACGTCGAACGCCGGATGGCGCACATGTACGCCCTCGGGCGCGATCTGCGTCGTCCCGATCGACGTCACTTCCGCCGCGCTCCGCTCCTCGATCGGGATCGCCGCGCCGTTCGGGCAGTGGATGTCGATCGTCGAGATCGGCGCCGCGATGTAGAACGGCACGCCGTGCGCGTTGGCCAGCACGGCGACCGTATACGTGCCGATCTTGTTCGCCGTGTCGCCGTTCGCGGCGATGCGGTCGGCGCCGACGATCACGGCGTCGAACATCTTTTGCTGGAAAAAGTGGCCGGACATGTTGTCGGTGATCAGCGTGACGTCGATCCCTTCCTGCTGGAGCTCCCATGCAGTGAGACGCGCGCCCTGCAGGTAAGGTCGCGTTTCGTCGGCGAAGACCGCGATCCGCTTGCCGCCTTCGACCGCCGCGCGGATCACGCCGAGGGCCGTGCCGTAGCCGGCGGTGGCGAGCGCGCCGGCGTTGCAGTGCGTGAGGATCGTGGCCTGGCTGCCGAGGAGCTCCGCGCCGAAATGGCCGATCCGTTTGTTCGCCGCCACGTCTTCGTCGAACATCGCCTCCGCCTCGGCCACGAGATCGGCGCCGCGGGCGTGCGCCCGCAGCATCCGGTCGATGGCCCAGCCGAGGTTCACGGCGGTGGGGCGGGCGGCGCGCAGCTCCTTTGCCGCGGCGTCGATGTCATCCGCCATCGCCATGCCGAACGCGGCGGCGACGCCGATCGCAGGCGCGCCGCGGACGATCATGTCGCGGATCGCGACAGCCACCGAATGCGCATCGCGGCACTCCACCCAAACGACGTCGCGGGGGAGTTGTCTCTGGTCCAGAAGGTGCAGCGTATTCGCAGTCCAGCGGATCGGCTCGACGGTCATTGGTCGGTCGTTATACTACGCGACGTTGTGGGAGGACTCATTCCATGGTCAAGGTAGGAGTAAACGGATTCGGCCGCATCGGGCGGAACGTCGTTCGCGCGGCGCTGGCTTCGCATCACGACATCGAATTCGTGGCAGTCAACGATCTCACCGACGCCGCGACGCTGGCGTATCTGCTGAAGTACGACTCGGTTCACGGCACGATTCACAACGACATCAAAGCGACAGCGAACGGCATCACCATCGACGGCAAGGAGATGCGCGTCTTCGCTCATCCCGATCCGAACGACATCCCCTGGTCCGACCTCGGCGTCGAGATCGTCGTCGAATCCTCCGGCCGCTTCACGTCGAAGGACAAGGCCTCGCGCCATCTGAAAAAGAGCGTCGAGACCGTCATCATCTCCGCGCCGTCGAAGGACGCCGACGCCACGTTCTGCATGGGCGTCAACGACAAGGATTACGACGCCTCGAAACACAAGATCATCTCCAACGCGTCGTGCACGACGAACTGTCTAGCGCCGGTGGCGAAGGTGCTGCACGCGCAGTTCGGCATCACGATGGGCATCATGACGACCGTTCATTCGTACACGAACGATCAGGAGATCCTCGACCTGCCGCACAAGGACATCCGCCGCGGCCGCGCCGCCGCGCTGTCGATGATCCCGACGACGACCGGCGCCGCGAAAGCGGTCGGCCTCGTGCTGCCGGAGCTGAAGGGGAAGTTCGACGGCATCTCCGTCCGCGTCCCGACACCGAACGTCTCTCTCGTCGACCTCACGTTCCACAGCGAGAAGGAGACGAGCGCGGAGGCGATCAACCAGGCCATCCGCGACGCGTCGAACGGCGAGCTGAAAGGCATCCTCGACTACTCCGACGAGCAGCTCGTCTCGATCGATTTCAACAACAACCCGCATTCGTCGATCGTCGACACGACGTTCACCCGCTCGGTCGATCCGCACATGCACAAAATCCTGGCGTGGTACGACAACGAGTGGGGCTATTCGAATCGTATCCTCGATTTGATTGCGCACGTGGCGAAGGTGAAGAAAGAGACGTTGCAGCACGCATGATCGAGATCCGCACGATCGACCAGCTTCCGCTCGGCGGCGCGAAGGTTTTCTACCGCGTCGATTACAACGTGCCGCTGGACGGCACGCGCATCACCGACGCGACGCGCATCGAGGAGACGCTGCCGACGCTGCGCCGCCTGCTCGACGCGAATGCCGCCGTCGTCATCGCCTCGCACCTCGGACGTCCGAAGGGCGAGCGCAAGTCGAAGTACTCGCTTGCGCCGGTCCGCGAAAAACTCGCGGAGCTCCTCGGCCGCGAGGTGAAGTGGGCCGATGACTGCGTCGGCCCCGAGGCGGAACAACCGCTGAAACCGGGCGAAATCCTGTTGCTCGAAAACCTCCGCTTCCATGCGGAAGAGGAAAAGAACGACCGCGCGTTTGCCGAACAGCTGCGCAAGCTCGCCGACGTCTACGTCAACGATGCGTTCGGCGCCTGCCATCGCGCGCACGCGTCGATCGACGCGTTGCCGCGGCTCTTCCCGACCGATCACACCGCCGGCGGCCTGCTGCTCGCGCGCGAGCTCGAGTTCCTGCAGAAGGTCACGCACGTCACCGAGCGGCCGTTCGTCGCGCTCCTCGGCGGCGCGAAGATCGCCGGCAAGATCGAGCCGCTCGAAGCGCTGGTCAAACTCGCCGACACAGTCCTGATCGGCGGCGGCATGGCCAACACGTTCCTCGCGGCAAAAGGCATCCCGATGGGCGGCTCGCTCGTCGACAAGGACTCGATGGAAGTGGCGACGCGCATGCTGCAGAACTCGAAGATCGTCCTGCCGGTCGACCTCATCGTCGCCGACGACCTCGACAACCCGACGAAGATCGAGACGGTCACCGGCGACCTGCGCGCCGAGCAGAAAGCATTCGACATCGGCCCGCGCACGATCGAGCTCTACGCCGAAAAACTGCGCAACGCGAAAGTCGTCTTCTGGAACGGCCCGATGGGGGTGTTCGAGAAGGAGGCCTTCGCGAAGGGGACGATGGCGATGGCGCACGCCGTCGCCGACGCCGACGCGATCACAGTGGTGGGCGGCGGCGAGTCGGTCGAGGCGGTGAAGGCCTCGGGGTTCGCATCGAAGATCAGCCACATCTCGACCGGCGGCGGCGCGTCGCTGGAGTTCATCAGCGGAGCGGCCTTGCCGGGAGTGGAAGTGCTCAGAAAATAACGTGGCCATCGAGATCGAAATCAAGTTCCCACTCCGCGATCGCGGGGAGCTCGTGCGCAAGCTCACGGACCTCGGCGCGACGCGCCTCTATCCCGAAACATTCGAAGACAACATCGTGCTCGACCGCCGCGGCGAGCTGCGCACGCGCGGCGCGCTGCTGCGCGTCCGCAAGTTCGGCCGCTACGCCATCGCCACGTTCAAAGGCCCGACCTCGTTCGAGAGCGGCGTGAAGGCGCGCGAGGAAGTGCAGACCGGCGTCGAGTCGTTCGAGCTGGCCATCCAGCTCTTCGATTCGCTCGGCTTCAAGCCGACGTTCCGCTACCAGAAATATCGCGAGGTCTGGCGCATTCGCGACGTGGAGGTCGTCCTCGACCGCACGCCGATCGGTGATTACTTCGAGATCGAAGGACCGATGGAGATCATCCGTTCCGTCGCCACGGAGCTCGGGATGAACGCCGATCAGGGGATCCGTCAGACGTACGCAGATCTTTACCGGCAGGCCCGCCGCACCCGCGCCGACCTGCCGGAGAACATGGTGTTTTCACCGGACGCACTGTGAGATCAATGATCCTCGCCGCCGGCCTCGGCACGCGGCTCCGTCCCGTCACCAACACGCTCCCGAAGCCGATGGTCCCGGTGTGCAACCGGCCGCTGATCGCGTACGCGGTCGAGGCGTTTCTCGCCGCCGGCATCGACGACATCGTCGTCAACCTGCATCACCTTCCCGACGCGATCGTCGAGTTCCTCACCTCGACCTACGACTGCCGCTTCGAGTTCTCGCTCGAGCGCGAGATCCTCGGGACGGGCGGCGGCATCCGTCGCGTGCGGCACTTCCTCGAGCCGAGCGACGAGTTCTTCCTCGTCAACGCCGACACGATCCAGTTCCCGCGCTACGACGAGCTGCGCCGCGCGCGCGCCGCGCACGACTCGCTCGCCGCGCTGACGCTGCGGCATCCACCCGAGGCGGACCGGTTCACGGCGGTCTATTTTGATCATGGCCTCGTGACCGGCTTCGGCAGCGGACGCGGCGAGCCGCTGATGTTCTCCGGTTCGCACCTCATCAGCTCGCGCGTCTTCCGCCACCTGCCGGAGCGCGACTTCTTCGGCATCGTCGACGCGGTCTACCAGCCGCTCCTCGGCCAGGAGACGATCGCGGGGGTGGTCGACGACGGACTCTGGTTCGACATCGGTACTCCGCAGCGGCTCATCGCCGCCGGCGCGGCGATCCGCGAGCTGATGATCGCGGGCGACGTTCCGCTGACGACCAGCTCGCGCATCGACGGCGACTCGATCGTCGACGAGCGCGCCACGATCCGCGGCACCGTCGCGCGGTCGTCGATCGGCGCGTCGGTCATCGATGGACGCGTGACCGACAGCGCGGTGTGGGACGACTGCCGCATCGGCGAAGGCGTGGTGCTGGAGCGCTGCATCGTGGCGCACGGAGTCGAGCTCGCGACCGGCGAGTATCGCGACGTTCTGCTCACCGCCGGCAACGCCCCCGTTCCAATCGCTATCTCGTAACGGGTGTACGATTTCGGGCACACCCATGCCATCAGCTACGTCCACGGAGTCGGCCCGGCGACGGCGCGTCATCAGCATTTTTCTCGTGCAGGGGGCGGCCGGGCTCGCGGCCATGCTCTACGTCGCGTTCGTCCGCCGCGCGCAGACCGCGGAGATCATCCGCGCCCTCGGTTCGGACGGCGTCATTCTCATCGGCATCTTCGTCGCGTTCTCCATCACCGTCGCGCTGTTGAAGTTCGAGCTGACGGAGCAGATCTACGTCTCGCTCCTCACCACCGCCTGCATTGCGTTCTTTCCGCTGCTCGGGCCGGTGCTGACGTCGTGGCTCGCCGTCGGCGTCGCCATCGCCGCGCGGATCATGGCCGTGCAGCAGCTTGGTCCGATCAAGACCGACACGCGCGATCCGTTCACCGAGTACGTGAAAGCGCTGGCCGGACAGTTCCCGACCTACGGCCTGCCGGTCCTCGCCGCGGCCGCGCTGTACGAGCGGCTCGGCGGCGAGACGCCGGTGGTGCACTCCGGTCCCGCGGCGGCACTGAAGGTGGCGATCGGCGGCGTCGCGCTGATCCTCACGAACAACATCATGATGTTCATGCCGGCGCGCGCGTACGGCTACTCGGTGAAGGAAGTGCTGCGGCTCGACCTCATCGACTGCTCCATCTACCTCGTCGCGCTGCCGTACTCCGTCGCGCTGGCGCTCGTCTACGGGCCGATCGGCTGGGGCACCGTCGCGGCGCTCGCGTTCACCGGCGCGGTGGCCAACCTCGTGGCGCGCAACCTGGCCAAGACGCGCAGCAAGAGCGTGCAACTGCTGCAGCGGCTGGCGTCGCTGACCAACATCGGCAAGACGATCTCGCTCCGCTTCACCACCGATCAGCTGCTGATGGCCATCTACACCGAGTGCAAGAAGATCGTCGACTGCACGCTCTTCACCATCGCGCTGCTCGACGAATCGACGAACGAGCTGTCGTTCGAGCTCGACGTGCGCGAAGAAACGGTCCTGCCGAAGGACCGCATCCCGGTGGGTGAAGGGCTCAACTCGTGGGTCGTGCGGCACCATCAGCCGCTGCTCGTCGGCAGCGTGGCGGAAGAAGCGCGCTTCGGCGTGAAGGCGGTCGTCGACACGAAGCCGACCGAGTCGTGGCTCGGCGTCCCGATGATCGTGCGCGACCGCGTGATCGGCGTCATCTCGATCGAGTCGTACAAGAAAAACGCGTTCACGCAGGACGACGTCATCCTCCTGACCGCGATCGCGAACCAGGCCGCGGTGGCCATCGAGAACGCGCATCTGTACAAAGACCTCGAGGGGCTCACCTACGCGCTCGAGCAGCGCGTGATGGAGCGGACGAACGAGCTGCGCGAGACGAACCTCCGCCTCATGGCCGCCGACCGCTCGAAGAATCAGTTCCTGGCCAACATGTCGCACGAGCTGCGCACGCCGCTCAATTCGATCATCGGCTTCTCCAGCGTGCTGCTCGACTCGACGCGCGAGGTGATCTCGACGCGGCTCTACAAGTTCCTCGAGAACATCCACTCCGCCGGCAATCACCTGCTCGAACTGATCAACGACATCCTCGACCTCTCGAAGATCGAGGCCGGCAAGATGGAGCTGCGCACCGACGTCTTCGACGTGCGCGACACGATCGCCGCCGTCGAGCGCGTGATGAAAGGCTTCGCCTCGGAAGCGAACGTCCGCATCCTGTCGGCGATCGATCCGACGGTGCCGATGGTCCGGCTCGACGAAGGACGCCTGAAGCAGATCCTCTTCAACCTCTTGTCGAACGCAGTGAAGTTCTCGCCGAAGGGCGGCCCGGTGCGCATCGACGTGCACGACATCGCCAAAGAAAACTCGCCGCTCGGCGTCCACGCGCTGCGCATCGATGTCGCCGATCAGGGCATCGGCATCTCGTCCGACGAGCTTGAACGGATCTTCGATGAGTTCTACCAGACCGAGCAGGGACGCCGCGCCCGCCGCGGTGGCACAGGCCTCGGTCTCTCCCTCACCCGTAACTTCGTCGAGCTGCACCACGGCACGATCGAGGTGCAATCGAAGCCCGGCGAAGGATCGTGTTTCACCCTCTTCCTGCCGGTCGATTTCGACGAGGTGGCCAGCGCGCTGCCGGTGCCGATGCTCGCCACCGGTTCGCAGTTGGGGCGTTAACAGTCCCCTGTTATCATCCGCCCCCTATGTCGAACCGCACATTCACGATCGTCAAGCCGGACTCGGTCCGGAAGGGTAATTTCGGAAAGATCATCAGCCGCCTCGAAGCCGAGGGCTTCAAGATCCTCGGGCTCAAGAAAGTGGGCCTCTCGCGCGCGCAGGCGGAGGGCTTTTACGCCGTCCACAAGGAGCGCCCGTTCTACAACTCGCTCGTCGAGTACATGACCTCGGGGCCGGTGTTCGTCGCCGCGCTCGAGCGCGAGGGCGCCGTCGCGCATTTGCGCAAGGTCATGGGGGCGACCGATCCGGCGAAAGCCGACGCCGGCACGATCCGCAAGGATTTCGGCGAATCGATCGAGCAGAACGCGATCCACGGCAGCGACTCCGATGAGAACGCGGCGATCGAGATCGCGTTCTTCTTCGCGTCGAGCGAACTGCTTTAGTTCGCGACGATAATCGCGCTCATCCCGCCTGTTTCCAGCCGTTCGCGCGTCTTGATGGCCTGTTCCCTCGACGGGAACGGGCCGATGCGGACGAGGAAGAGCTTGCCCTTGTCGATGTGCGCCTGCTCGCCGAGGCGGGTGAGGCGCTCGAGCAGCTCCTTCGCGTTCGCTTCGATCGCGAACGCGCCGACCTGCACGGAGAACCCGTGCGCCGTCGTCGCGGGCGCGGCAGGCGGCGGCGCGTGGACTGTCTCCACCTTGATGTTCTCCACCACGATCGGCTTCTCTGGCTCCGGAGTCGGCGTCGGGGCGGGCGGCGGCGGGGGAGGCGGTGCGATCTCGACGGGCGGCGGCGCGAGGTCGGTCATCGCTGCACCTTTGGTCGTCTCCGGCACCGTGACGACATACGGCGCGGGCGGCTCCCGCTCGCCGCGCCCGAGCTGCACGACGTAGAGATCGACGTCGCCGCTCCCCGGCTCGACGAGCCCGATCTGCTGCGCGGCGGCGTACGAAAGATCGATCACGCGGTTGCCGACGAACGGTCCGCGATCATTGACCCGCACGCGCACGGCCTTGCCGGTTTTCGAGTTCTTGACGTCGAGGATCGTGCCGAACGGCAGCGTGCGATGCGCCGCCGTGAGCAGCAGCGGATCGAAGATCTCGCCGTTCGCCGTCGTCCGTCCGGCGAACTCCTGCCCGTACCAGCTCGCGACGCCGTGCATGATCTCCGGCGTCTGCGCGGGAGGAGGGGCGGTGGTCACGCACGCGTACGCGAGGAACAGCAACGCGCCGAGCGCGATGCGCTTCAAACGCGCACCTCGCCGACTTCCGCGTGAATCTCTTCGCGATGTTTCTCCAGGATCGGATCGACGTCTTCGATGAGAAACCGCTCCGTCTGCTGCCGTGAGAGTCCCGTGTAGTCCTCCGGTTTCGCGATCCGCTCGATCGTCTCGCGATCGATGCCGAACAGCGGGTCGTCCGCGATGCGGTCGAAGAGATCGTTGCGGTTCGCGCCGGCCTTCAGCACGTCGGCCGCCGACTGCGAGTGCACGCGCACCCGCTCGTGCAGCACCTGCCGGTCGCCGCCGCGGCGGACGCCTTCCATCATCAGGTTCTCGGTCATCATGAACGGCAGCTCGCGCCGCACGTTCGCGGCGATGACCTCTGCGTGCACGACGATGCCGCCGACGATGTTGTCGTAGATCAGCGCCAGCGCATCGGCCGCGAGGAACGCCTCAGGGATGGCGATACGACGATTCGCGGAGTCGTCGAGCGTCCGCTCGAACCATTGCGTCGCCGCGGTGAGCGCGGGATTGAGCGAATTCACGATGAGGTGGCGCGAGAGCGCATCGAGCCGCTCGGCCCGCATCGGATTGCGCTTGTACGCCATCGCCGAGGAGCCGACCTGCTCTTCCTCGAACGGCTCCTCGATCTCGCGCAGGTGCTGCAGCAGCCGCATGTCGTAGCCGAACTTCGACGCGCTCTGCCCGAAGCCGGCCAGCGCCGCGACGACCTGCGCGTCGACCTTGCGCGAGTACGTCTGGCCCGACACCGGGTAGCTGCGCGGCATCCCGACCTTCTCCGCGACGAGCTGCTCGAGGCGGTTCACTTTCGCTTCGTCGCCGCCGAACAGGTTGAGAAACGCGGCCTGCGTGCCGGTCGCCCCTTTGACGCCGAGGAGCGCGAGCTGGGAGAGACGGAAGTCGAGCTCGCGGTAGTCGAGCAGGAGGTCGTGCAGCCAGAGTGTGGCGCGCTTGCCGACCGTGGTGAGCTGCGCCGGCTGGAAGTGCGTGAACGCGAGCGCCGGCGTGGCGCGCCATTGCCAGGCGAAGTCGCGCAGCTTGGCCATCAGGTTGACCAGGCGGCGGATCACGATCCGCAGCGCTTCGCCCATCTGCAGGATGTCGGTGTTGTCGGTGACGAACGCGGAGGTCGCGCCGAGGTGGATGATGCCTTTTGCGGAGGGTGCCTGCAGTCCGTACGCGTAGATGTGCGACATGACGTCATGCCGCACTTCCCGCTCCCGGCGCTCGGCGTCGTCGTAGTTGATGTCGTCCGCGTGCGCCCGCAGGTCGGCGATCTGCCCGTCGCTGATCTCGAGCCCCAGCTCCTTCTCCGCCTCCGCCAGCGCGATCCATAACCGCCTCCACGTGCGGAACTTGAAGTCGGCGGAGAAGAGGTACGACATCTCCTTCGAGGCGTACCGTTCGGTGAGGGGATTGGAGGCGGAATTGCGCTTCACGAACGGATTATAACGGCCTACACTACGAGCCATGCCGCCGTCCGTCTCCACTCACGATTCACGACGCGTCACGCAGACGGCGATGCGTGTCGTGATCCTGATTTCGGGGGCGCTGGTGCTGCTGTTCTGCATCTTCCTCTTCAGCGACCGCGGCGGGATCGGGGAGCTGCAGCAGGCCAGGCAGCGGGTTGACGCGCTGCATGCCGACATCCGCCGCCTCGAGGCCGACAACGCGCGCCTGCGCGCCGAAGTGCAGAGCGCAAAGAAGTCGACGTTCGCCGTCGAGCGCATCGCCCGCGAAGACCTCGGGATGTCGAAAAAGGGCGAGGTCGTCTACATGCTGCCGAAGTCGCGCTGATTACTCCCCTTTTCCGCGCGCGATTTCCGCGGCGCGGTCGACCTCCGCGGCGTAATCCTCCAGCACCTTCGCCACGATGCCGATCTGTGTGTTGGCCTCGCTCCACTTGCGCTGCTCGATCGCCTCGCGCACGCCGGGGATCGTCTTCACGCCGTAGCCGGTGTAGAAACCGGGGGCGTAGATCTGATGTCGATACCAGGGACGGCGGGGCAGACCTTCCTGCCGCGTGAGCGCCTGCTCGGCGTGCATCAGCGCGCGGTCGAGCGCCGCGGCGCCCGTACCGGAGTTGAGCGCCGACGCATACGCCTTCGCGAATTCGTCCGCACTCTTGCGCAAACGCGCGACCGCGTTCTGCAGCGGCGCGAAGTTCAGGAACGGCACCGGCGGCTCGAGCGGCGGCGCGACGAACGGCTTCGTCGGATCGGCGGCGAGCTCCAGCAGGTGCTCGTTCACCAGGCGATTGCGCTCGTCCGTCGACTTCCGCATCGAGTCGGCGAGCTGCGTCAACTCGTCGGCATAACGGCCGATCGTCGCGGCGAACGTCGCGAACTCGAACGGCAGCAGGTCGGCGTTCGCGAAGCGAAGCGTGACGCGGCCGGTCGTCTGCGCCTGCGTCACGCCGAACTGAAACGTCGGATCGCCGAAGCGGGTGTAGTGATCGAACGAGTCGTAGATCGAGTGATACGAGCCGCCGCCCCCTTCGCCGTTGTAGCCGATCGACAGCGCCGCGATGCCGGCATGCTGGAGAAACGGCGTGAAGTCCGAGCCCGATCCGAGCGCGTCGAGGCGGATCATCTCCCGCTCCAGCGCTTCCTTCCGCTCCTCGACGTTCTTGGCGATCGTGAGGTCGTGCGCGCGCAGGCGCTCGAAGACCGAGACGTTGCGCTCCGGATCGTTCACGTCGCGCGCGATCTGCGTGATGAGCCGCTCGAGCGAGTGCGAGCCGCCGGCCTCGAGGAAGCCGCGCGAATTGGAGTCTGAGTTCATGTAGACGGCGAGGTGCTGCTGCAATTCGGCCTGATGCGTCTCGACCCATTCGGTCGATCCGAGGAGACCCTCCTCCTCGCCGTCCCAGGCGGCGAAGATGATGGTGCGGCGCGGACGCCAGCCGCTCTTCGCCAGCTCGCCGATGGCGCGCGCTTCCTCCAGCTCCGCCACGAGGCCGCTGATCGGATCGCTCGCGCCGTTGACCCACGCGTCGTAGTGATTGCCGTGCATCACCCACTCGTCGGCGCGATCGCTGCCCGGCAGCTTCGCGATGACGTCGCGCGCCGGCACGAGCTTCCAGTCGAACTCGAGGTTCATGTGCACTTTCGCCGGACCGGGCCCGAGGTGATAGGTGATCGGGAGCGCACCGCGCCAGTCGACCGGGGCGACCGGACCGGCCAGCGCGCGCAGCAGCGGCAGCGCATCCGAATACGAGATCGGCAGCACCGGAATCTTCGTGATGGTCGGCGCCTCCTTGCGGTCGAGGCGTTTCGCATTGGCCGTTGCACCGATACCCGGCGTGAGTGGATCGCCGGAGTAGAGCGGCATGTCGGCGACCGAGCCGCGTTGCGCGCCGAACTCGTTGCGGTACGCGCCCTTCGGATAGACGTCGCCAACGAAGTAGCCGTCGTCGTGCGGATCGGAGTAGATGATGCAGCCGACCGCGCCATGCTCCGCCGCGACCTTCGGCTTGATGCCGCGCCACGAGCCGCCGTAGCGCGCGATGACGATCTTCCCCTTCACGTCGATGCCGTTCTTCGCCAGCTCGTCGTAATCGGCGGGGATGCCGTAGTTGACGTAGACGAGGTCGCCGGTGACGTCGCCGTCGGTGGAGTAGGCGTTGTACGTCGGCAGCTGTTCGCTCGTCTGTCCCGAGGTCTTGTCCTCCGGCAGCGGCGTCTCCGCGAGCTTGAGCGTGTAGTGCTCCGGCGCGATCAGCTCGACGACGCGCGTCTTCGGTGTCGGGAAGAGGACGTCGAACGTTTCGATCGTCGTGTCGTAGCCCCACGACTTGAACAGCGAGGCGATGAATTCGGCGTTGTCTTTGTCGTATTGCGAGCCGAGGTGGTGCGGATGCGCGCTGAGGCGCCGCATCCACTCGCGCAGGTTGTCGCGATTCAGCTTCGCGTCGAGCTGCTGCTCGAGCGCGTGCTCCTTCGCCGCGGAAGCCGCGGTGAAGCCGACGATCGGTTTGTCCTGGGCGAGTGCGGTGAGTGTGAAGAGCGGGAAGAGGAGCGCGAACAAGCGACGCATGGCCGCTGATTCTACCCGCGTGCGAACACGAGGAAGTCGGTGCGCGGCGGCGTGACCCCGACCTGCCGGATCATCGTGGTGAGCTGGCCGCGGTGGTAGGTCGAGTGGTTCACGATGTGCTGCAGGATGTCGGCGAGCTTCTGCGTGAACGGATTTCCCGCCATGTCGCGATAGTCGATCGCCATCTCGAGGTCTTCGACCGACGCGAGAAATTGCTGCCGCTCATCGGCAACCTCTTTCAGCTTCGCGCGCAGCGACGGAGCGCTGGCGTCGCGCATCCACCACGGGATTTCCGTCGGATTCTCGCCGTGCAGGCGGCGATTCCAGATCCACTCCACACCGACGATGTGCGCCAGCGTCTCGCGGATGTTCGGAAAGCTGGAGTTGAGCGGGCGAATGTACTGCTCTTCGCTGAGCAGCTCGATGCAGTCGAAGATCAGCGCGTTGGCCCAGGCGTCGTACGCGAAGAGGTGGTGGATGTCGGTGAGGTTCATGCGTTAATTAGATAGCAGGTGGCAGACAGCAGATAGCAGGCCCCCGTCGTTCTCCTGCTATCTGCTATCTGTTCTCTGCTATCTATTCAAACGAATGTGCGGCATCAACGGGATCTTCGCCTACGCGGACGACGCGCCGCCGGTCGACCGCGATGAACTGGTCGCGTCGCGCGAGTGCATGCGTTTTCGTGGCCCCGACGCCGCCGACGCATGGCTCTCGCCCGACGGCAAGGTCGGCCTCGGGCATCGCCGGCTGGCCATCATCGATCTCTCGCCGGGTGGGGCGCAGCCGATGCAGCGCGGCGCGCTCACCATCATCTTCAACGGCGAGATCTACAACTACCAGGAGCTGCGCGAGCAGCTGATCGCGCGCGGGCAGACGTTCACGTCGCACTCCGACACCGAGGTGCTGCTCGCGCTGTACGACGAAAAACGCGAGGCGATGCTGAACGATCTGCGCGGCATGTTTTCCATCGCGCTGTGGGACGGGCGCGAGCGTCGCATACTGCTGGCGCGCGATCCGTACGGCATCAAGCCGCTGTACTACGCCGACGACGGCCGGACGATCCGCATCGCCTCGCAGGTGAAGGCGCTGATCGCGGGCGGTCGTGTCGACAAACAGTTCGATCCCGCGGCGGCCGCCGGCTTCTTTCTGCGCGGCACGGTGCCGGAGCCGTTCACGATGTATCGCGCCATCCGCGCGCTGCCGGCCGGCACGTTCGCGTACGTCGACGCGCGCGGGATGCGCGAGCCGGTGCGCTACTTTTCGATCGCCGCGACGTTGCGCGACGCGGTCGAATCGAACCGGCACTTCAGCGAGGGCGAGCGGCGCGACGCGGTGCACGACGCGGTGCTCGAATCGGTGCGCTATCACCTCGTGGCCGACGTGCCGGTCGGCGCGTTCCTCTCCGCCGGCATCGACTCCACCGCGGTCGTCGCGCTCGCGCGCGAAGCCGGCGCAACGGACCTGCAGACGCTGACGCTCCGCTTCTCCGAATACCGCGGACGCGACAACGACGAAGCGCCGCTGGCGGAGCTGGTGGCGAAGCAGTACGGCGTTCGCCACGCCATCCGCGAGCTGACGCTCGACGAGTTCCGCGACGAACTGCCGCGCGTCTTCGCCGCGATGGACCAGCCGAGCGTCGATGGCCTCAACAGCTATTTCATCAGCAAGTCGGCGCACGATTTCGGACTGAAGGTCGCGATGTCGGGGACCGGCGGCGACGAGCTGTTCGGCGGCTACACGTCGTTCCGCGACATCCCGCGCTGGATGCCGCTCACCCGACCGCTGGCCCGCGTCCCCGGCCTCGGCAACGCGATCTACAGCCTCAACTCCGCGCTGGCGAAACGCAGCCGCCACATCAGCCCGAAGATGGGGGAGATCCTTCGCTACGGGTCGTCGTACGCCGGCGCATATCTCGTGAAGCGCGGACGCTTTCTCGCCGCCGAGCTGCCGTCAGTCCTCGGCGACGACATCGCGGCCGAAGGCCTCACGCGCCTCGATCTGCTGCCGCTGATCGAGCAGACCGTGACGCCCGACCCGGGCAATCCGTTCGCGCGCGTCGCGGCGCTCGAGTCGTCGCTCTACCTGCGCAATCAACTGCTTCGCGACATGGACTGGGCGTCGATGGCGCACTCGCTCGAGGTGCGCGTGCCGCTCGTCGACGCGCACCTGCTGCGCAAGCTCGCGCCGCTGCTGGTAACGCGCAGGGAGCGCGGCAAGCAGCTCCTCGCCGCGGCGCCGCATCCGCCGCTGCCGCCGGAAGTGCGGAACCGCCGAAAGACCGGCTTCACGCTTCCCATCAGGGAGTGGCTCCGGCAGGAAGGCAAAGTGGAGTTCGGGAAGCGCAGCTGGGCGCGCAAGGTGTACGAGGTGATGTTCTCGGCGGAGATGGGCTACTGGTGAGACTCCTCACCGCACCGTGATCGTCCGCTTCATCCCCTTGCCCTTGTGCTCGTCGACCGGGCAGTAGACCTGGTACGTGCCGGGCGGCAGATCAACATCGAGCGTCGCGGTGTCGCCGCGCGTGAGGTTGCTCGGGAGGCTCTGATGCACGGAGCCGCCCTCGATCGCGAAGCTGTGCTGCTGCTCGCCGTGATTGGTGATCTGCAGCTGCTGTTTGCCCGGCCTCAGCGTGTCGGCCATGTTGATCGAAGTACTCGGTGAGGTCGACCTGCACCTGGACCGGCGCGCCGGTGACGCGGTTGCCGCCGCTGTCCTGCGATGACTCGGTCACGGGATTCATCCGTGTCGAGTTCTCCGGGATGGCCTGCGGATTCTGCGTCGTGGTGGAGGTCTGCTGGCCGCCGGCCTTCGATTCCTCGCCGCCGTGCGGCGGACAGGCGAGCAAGAGCATTGCGAGTGCGACGACGAGACTGCGCATCACGGCTTCTTCGTCTTGACCGTGGCGGTCGTCTGACTCGGCGTCGAAACGGCGACCGTGGACGTGCCGTCGGGTCCGGAGAGCGTCGACGTCGTTTCGGTCTTCGCCGCGTGCACGTCCTCGGTTCCGGTCACAGCGACCGCAGTCGATGCGGCGCTCGGCGCAACCGTACCAAGCTGTTGTGCGGCGGCGGCGGAACCGGTCGCGGGCGATACAGGCTCGCCTGTGCCCGACGTGCCGTTCGTGGAGCGATCGGTGGCGTTCCCGATCGAGTTCGTCTCCGCGGGCTGCGGCGCTTTCTTACAACCGGACGCGACTATGAGTGTGATTGCGACGAGGACGGCGACTGCAATGCGTTGCATGACAACTCCTTCTCCCCGATGAGAGGCAAAAGGCGTGCGCAGCCGCTACAATGGCCCGCAGTCCACAGGTCCGGAGGCCTCCCGTGAAATCCATTTCCCGCCTCACCGCATTGCTCGGTGTGCTGCTCCTTTCGTCTTTTGCAGCCGCCGATGAAACCGCGCCGCAGCTCGTCGCGCGCTACGACAGCCTGACGCTCGGCGCTCCCGTCGCCGTGAGCAACATGACGATTTCGTCCGGCTCGATGAAGCTGACGCTCAACAATGGCAATGCCGCGCCGGTCAAGGCGGGCGAGGAAGTGATCGGCTTCTTCTTCAAGGGCGACGGCGTATTCGATTACAGCGCAAACGACGCGGTCGAGCTGCCGATCATGCAGACGAACCTGCGCAATACGAAGTCGGCCGCGGCCGTCGCGAACGGCGTATTGCACGGCACGTTCAGCGAGGCGTTGATCGCCGCGCAGAACGTGAAACTGCCGGCGCTCGAAGGGGCCGCCGGCCAGGCGCTCGACGACCCGTTCGCGAAGAACCGCGCGGTGTTCGTCAATCAGAAATACCTGAAGCTGTCGACCGAATTCGCCGCTCACGTGCTGACCGCGCCGAGCCAGCGCCATTTCCGCGCCGAGCTCCGCGGCGACGAAGAGTGGGTCTACGACGCCGATCACGAAGACGAGATCCTCACCAGGCTCTACACCATCAACTTCGACGACCGGGCGCGGCGCCTGGAGCGCTACCCCGCCACGATCTCGCGGCGTCCGATCGGCCGCACGCGCACGGACATCCCGCCGTTCGACGTCGTCCTCTCGGCGGTCGACTACGACCTTTCGACCGACGACAATCGCAACGTCAAACTGACGGTCACCGAAACATTGATGCCGCGGACGAATGGCGCGCGCGGTCTGGTGCTCGGGCTGCCCGACACGCTCTATCTCGACGACGACGGCAAGCCGCCGCGCCACTACGCGATCAAGAGCCTGACCACGGAAGACGGCAAAGCGCTGCCGTACTCGCACAACAACGGAGCGCTGCTGATCTCGCTGCCGCAACCGACGATGGCGGCCTCGCCGATCACGCTGAAATTCGAGCTCGCCGGCGACATCCTCAAACAGGTCGGCGGCGACAACCAGTGGGTGTTGCGCGAAGAATGGCTGCCCAGTCCGAGGCTCGCAGGCATGGCGGCGACCGCGCACGGCGTGATCAAGGTGAAGGCGCCGTTCGTTCCGTTCGCCGCCGGCAAGACGATCTCCCGCAGGACGGAAGGCGACTACAACATCGTCGAGACGCGGCTCGACCGCCCGTCGTCCTTCCTCGCCGTCGCCGCCGGCAAGTGGTTCTTCGACGAGGAGAAGCGCGGCGAGCTCACAGTGCGGACCGCCTCTTACGGCCAGAAGGATGCGCGCGCGATCAAGCGGATCAACGCACTCGCATTCGACATGATCGCCTATTACGAATACTTCCTCGGTCCGTATCCCGGCACCGAATTGAACATCCTGCAGATGAATGGTCTCGGCTGGGGCCAATCTCCCGACGACATCGTCTTCATCACGACAGAGGCGTTTCAGCCTCTGGCCGAAGTCGACAACCAGCTCTACTCCGAGGGGATCAACGAGCGCATCGCGCACGAGATCGCGCACCAATACTGGGGCGGCGCTGTGCGTACGCCGAGCGGCGAGGAGGAGTGGCTGAGCGAATCGTTCGCCGAATATTCGGCCGCGCTGCTGCTGAAGAAGTTCCAGGGGGATGCGCCGTACAAGCGGCTGCTGGCGCATTGGAAGGCAGGAGCGAACGAGTCGCACAACCTCGCGCCGGTTCCGCTCGCCAATCGCATCAGGACGCCGAACAATGAAGACTGGAATCGCGTCAAGCTGCTCTACGACAAAGGCCCGTATCTCCTCGCGGCGCTCAATAAGCAGGTCGGCGATGAAGCGTTCATGATCTTCATGAAGTCGTATCAGAAAAGCTTTCACAACAAACTCGGTACGACGAAGGACGTCATTGGCCTGCTCGGCTTCGTGACCAAGCAGGATTTCAAGCCGTTCTTCGACAAATACTATTGGGGGACCGAGGTTCCGGAAGTGAAGTAGTGCGCACGACCTTCGTTAGTGTCACGTTGTGTCCTGCAGCGGACACATCGGCGCGCTCTTGAATGCATTTCCTCTCTTGCAGAGGCTGGCAGCCCGCTTGCGCTAGGGCTGCGCCGAAGTCATTGCAAGGAGGAAGGTCTTGAAGAACATTCAACGCATCGCTGCAGCAATCGTGTTCGTCGTCGTTTCGCCGCTTTCGCTGTTCGCGCAATCGCGCACGTCATCGGACGTCGGCATCTTCGCCGTCGGCTCCAATCTCACGAACTCGACGGTCGTCGATCTGGGCGACCAGATTCGTTTCGATTTCGATGAGAAGACGGACCTCGGCGTTTCGTTCAATCACTACTGGAACGAACAGTTTTCAACCGAGGTCGCGCTGCAGAGGATCAAAGCGGACCTGAACCTCAGCTCCAACGCGTCGCCCGTCACGTTCAATGTGGGCAAGCTGGAGGCGACGAGCATCACCGGAATGGGCCAGTGGCATTTCCTGCGCGCGTCGCGCTTCTCGCCTTACGTCGGCGCCGGCATCGCGCACATCTCGGGCGATTTCAAATTCAATGACGCGGTCCTCGAACCGGGCGATCCGAGTAAGACCGATCTCGAATCGAAGACCACGTGGGCCGCATCCGCCGGCGCAAACATCCGCCTGACGGACCGTGTCGCCATCGGCACGGAACTGAAGTACATCCCGTGGAGTGCGAACGAGAAGGGTGGCGCGATCGAGGATGCGATTGATATCGATCCGCTGACGTTTGCGGTGGGGGTGAGATTCAGTTTTTAGGTTGTTAGGTTGTTGGGTTGTTGGTGCTCCACTCAACAACCCAACAACCCTCAACAACCCAACAACCCCGTAATCAATGCACGCTCATCGGCTCCGGCTCGAGCGCCAACTCCACCTTCCCGTTCGGCGCCGCGTTCACGAACACCGTGTCGCCCTGCTTGAACGTTCCTTCGAGCAGCCTTATGGCCAGCGGGTCGATGATCTCGCGCTGCAGGGCGCGCTTGAGCGGACGGGCGCCGAACGCGGGATCGAATCCTTCGCGGGCCAGCACTTCCTTCGCTGCCTCGCTCACCTCGAGCGTCAGGCCGCGATCGGAGATCATCTTCGCCAGGTTGCGCAGCTGCACCTCGATGATCCGCTTGATGTGCGAGAGGTTCAGCGCGTGGAAGATGATCACGTCATCGATGCGGTTGAGGAACTCCGGACGGAAGTGCCGATGGAGCTCCTCATCCACTTTCTTCCGCATCTCCTCTTCCTCGCCCGGTGACTGCATCGACTTCTGGAACTCGAAGATGTACTGCGCGCCGACGTTCGACGTCATGATGATGACCGTGTTCTTGAAGTCGACCACGCGTCCCTTCGAATCGGTCAGCCGCCCGTCGTCGAGGATCTGCAGCATCACGTTGAACACCTCGGGATGCGCCTTCTCGATCTCGTCGAAGAGGATGACCGCATACGGCCGGCGGCGAACCGCTTCCGTCAACTGGCCGCCTTCCTCGTAGCCGACGTATCCCGGCGGCGCGCCGATCAAACGCGCGACGGCGTGACGCTCCATGTACTCCGACATGTCGATGCGCACCATCGCGTTCTCGTCGTCGAAGAGGAACTCCGCCAGCGCGCGCGCCAGCTCCGTCTTGCCGACGCCGGTCGGTCCCATGAAGATGAACGAGCCGACGGGACGGTTCGGGTCCTTCAGCCCGGCGCGCGAACGGCGCACCGCATTCGACACCGCAGTCACCGCCTCTTCCTGGCCGATCACGCGCTGCTTGAGGCGGTCTTCCATCCGCACCAGCTTCTGGATCTCAGACTCGAGCATCTTCGTCACCGGGATGCCGGTCCACTTCGACACGATCTCGGCGATGTCTTCGTCCGTCACTTCCTCGCGCAGCAGCGCGCCGCCCTTCTGCATCTCGGCGAGCTTCGCCGACTCGGAGTCGACCTCGCGCTGCAGCTGCGGCAACTGTCCGTAGCGCAGCTCCGCGGCGCGATTGAGGTCGCCCTCGCGCTCGGCGCGGTTGGCCGCCTCGCGCGCATCCTCGAGCTTTTTCTTCAGGTCGCTGATCTGCGTGATCACGCCCTTCTCGCTCTCCCACTGCGCTTTCAGCGCGGCGATCTTCGTCTGCAACTCCGCGATCTCCGCTTCGATCGCGCGCAGCCGCTCCTTCGCCACGGTGCTCTCGTCCTTCGACAGCGCCTGCCGCTCGATCTGCAACTGCATCATGCGGCGCGTCAGCTCGTCGATCTCCTGCGGCATCGACGTCAGCTCGATGCGCAGCCGCGAGGCCGCTTCATCGACGAGATCGATCGCCTTGTCGGGCAAAAATCGATCGGTGATGTAGCGATGCGACAGCGTGGCCGCGGCGACGAGCGCCGAGTCCTGGATCTTCACGCCGTGATGGACCTCGTACCGCTCCTTCAGTCCGCGAAGGATCGCGATCGTGTCCTCCAGCGTCGGCTCGGGGACAAACACCGGCTGAAAGCGGCGCTCCAGCGCGGCGTCCTTCTCGATGTGCTTCTGGTATTCGTTGAGCGTCGTCGCGCCGATGGCCCGCAGCTCGCCGCGCGCGAGCGCCGGCTTGAGCATGTTCGACGCGTCCATCGCGCCTTCCGCGGCGCCCGCGCCGACGAGCGTGTGCAGCTCGTCGATGAAGAGGATCACTTCGCCTTCCGATTCCTCGACTTCCTTGATCACCGCCTTGAGCCGGTCTTCGAACTCGCCCCGATACTTGGCGCCGGCGATCATCGATCCGAGGTCGAGGGCGATGACGCGCTTGTTCTTGAGACCGTCCGGGACGTCGCCTTCGATCACGCGGCGCGCCAGGCCTTCGACGATCGCGGTCTTGCCGACGCCCGGCTCGCCGATCAGCACAGGGTTGTTCTTCGTTCGGCGCGACAGCACCTGGATCACGCGGCGGATCTCTTCGTCGCGGCCGATGACCGGATCGAGCTTGCCGCGCCGCGCGAGTTGCGTGAGGTCGCGCGCGTAGCGCTCGAGCGCCTGGTACTTGGCCTCGGGGTTCTGATCGGTGACGCGCTGCGTGCCGCGCACCGACTGCAGCGCCTTGAGCAGCGCATCGCGCACGACGCCGTGCCGCTTGAGGATCTGCGCCGCGGTCGATTGCTTCTCCTCGGCGATGGCGATCAAAAGGTGCTCGGTCGAGACGTATTCATCCTTGAAGTCGTCGGCCGACTTGAACGCCGCGTCGAAGACATGACGCAGCGAGTTGCCGATCATCGGCTCGGCCGACGCCCCGCCGACTTTCGAGAACTTCCCGACTTCCGCCGTCACCTCCGCCTCGATCGTGCCGGGGTTCAGCCCGAGCTTGTTGAGGATCGGCGCGACGATGCCGCCGTCCTGCCGAAGCAGCGCGAGCAGCAGGTGCTCCGGCGTGACTTCCGGGTTTCCCGCGCTGCGCGCGAGCGTCTGCGCCTCAGCGACCGCTTCTTGGGCCTTGACTGTAAGTTTGTTGAAATTCATGGCTTTGCCTCACATTGAGTCCGGTAGACTCAAGCTACTAAACCGGCAATATTTGCCGGGCATTCCTCAGTGCCGCGCGGTGCGCCGCCGCTGCTGAGGCTGTCCCGGACAAACCGTGCGGAGCAGCAGTCCATCGACACCGACGAAGTCATTGCCAATGGCGGTCCACTGGCCGACCACGGGCCAGGCGGGTGCGGGGGCGAAGAGGAAGTTGCCGCGGTTGAGGATGACGTTCGGGCCGGCGACGATGTCGCGCAGGCCGTCGCCGTTCACGTCGATCACCGAGTACGGGCCGGATTGCGCGCCGAGGTAGATCGGCGGGGCGAAGGTGCCGTCGCCGAAGCCGGGGCGGAGGACGAGCTGGTGGTAGTCGTCGTAGAGCAGGTCGGCGCGGCCGTCGCCGGTGATGTCGGTGACGGCGATGACGCCCGCGATCTGCTGCTCGCCGACGAAGTGCGGCAGCAGCGTGAAGCCGCCCTGGCCGTTGAGCGCGATCGCCACGCCGAACACGCCGCCGGCGATGAGGTCGGGGCGGCCGTCGCCGTCGATGTCGGCGACGAAGCCGCGATCGCTCGGATCGATCTTCTGCAGCAGCGATTGCGTGCTGACGTAATTGCCGTCGACGTCGCCGAACGCGATGGTGAACGCGGTCGTGTCGCCGGCGTTGTAGAAAATGAGGTCATTGACGTCCGCCGCCGTGATCGACACCGGGTCGACGGGCAGCGGAAACGTCTTCGGCGCGCGGAACGTGCCGTCGCCGTTGCCGTAGAAGCGCATGACGCCGCCCGGAATCGCGAGCAGGAGATCGAGCATGCCGTCGCCGTTCACGTCCGCCACCGCGACCATCTCCGGCTGATCGATCGGCGCGATCGGGTTCCGCGGATCGGGCGCCGCGACGACCTTGAACGTACCGTCGGTCTGCGCGAGCGCGACGTACGTCGTGGCGCCGTCCGAGCCGAGGAGATCGGGACGGCCGTCGTGGTTGAAGTCGGCGACTTTCAGCACCGTGTACATCGGCGCGTAATGCGAGCCGCGCGCGAGGCTCACGCCGCCCGCGTTGAGCGCGACGACATCCGGAACGCCGTCGTTGTTGAAGGCCGCAACGGCGAGCACGCCCTGCTGCGCGACGATGCGGTCGGAGGGGCGCTCCGCGTCGAACGTCCCGTCGCCGCGTCCGCGATAGAGCGAGGCGAACTGCGGCCCGTCCGCGATCAGGTCGGGCTTGCCGTCGCCGGTCAGGTCGGCGAGATGAAACGCGCCGCGCTCGTAATGCGTCGACAACGGCCCATCGAGCTTGAATCCGCCATGACCGCGATAGACCTCCAGCAGCGGGATCGTGCTGCTGCGGATGCCGACGTCGTTGTGGCCGTCGCCGTCGAAATCGGCTACGACGATCGTGCCGGGATCGGGCGTCGAGATCTGCGCGCTGCCGGCGTTGACGAAGCCCGCGCCGTCAAAGCGGAGGAACGTCAGCGTCGAGCCGTTGAGCACGACGAGATCGTCGTTGCCGTCGCCATCGACATCACCCACCGCGCGGACGTTCTCGCTGACGAAGAGCACGCGATCGCCGTTGAAGCGTCCGTGCACCATGTGTCCCGAGCCGGTGATCGTCGTCCCTTTCGAGAGGTTCGTCACCGTCGACGAATCGAAGGCGTAGAGATCGTGGCCAAGGGTGAAGAGCTCGGTGACCGGAGCCGTGCTCAACGTGCGGCGCGACGAGAATCCGCCGCGGCCGTCGCCGCGCCACAGCACCACGCCGCCCGGCCCGCCGACGGCGAGATCGAGCAGACCGTCGCCATCGAAATCGAGGGCCGCCGCGGTCTTGGGCTGCGAGCCCGCATCGTAGGTCGTGGGGAAATCGAACGTGGCGTTCTCGCAGCGTGCGGTGGCAACGGCGAGCGAGAACAGCGCCTCGGCGATCATGACGGAGACTCGATTTCGGCGCTGCGCGCCTTCCACTCCTTCAGGACTTTGCGGCGCTCGCGCAGCAGACGGACCAGCATCAAGAGCAATACGGCGAAACCAACCAGCATGCCTATGCTGGTGTAGATGACGATCCGTTTTTCCGCCGGCGTCCCGTGCGGCAGCGACTCGAGCAGCGCCACGGCGAAGTAGGAGACGCCGACGAAGATCACCAGCGTCATCCGCCGGATCGTGTGCTTCGTCTCGTAGATCTCCCACTCGTTCAGCTCGAGGCGCTCGCGCTGCTTGTACGCGTGCCGGTAGAGCAGCGCGAACACGGTGAAGATCGCGACGTAGCCGAGCGCGAAGATCATGAAGATCCACTTCTTGTGCTCGGGCAGGACCGCCGGCACGAGGCCGTGCGCCGTCTCCACCATCGCATGCGTGTGCTGCAGCTCCATGATCATCACGCCGAAGACGAATTTCAGCGGATAGACGAAAAACAGCACGGTGAAGAGCAGGACCAGGTTGAGCGTGACGGTGAAGCGGTCCTCGAGTCCGTAGCGACGGAAGAAGGTGAACTGCGCGCGCCAGATGCCGACGAGCATGACGAACGTCGCGACGAACGCGCCGAAACCGCGCATCGTCTCCAGCAGCTCGGTCGAGGTGCGCGGCACTTCCAGCGACACGATCAGCAGCGTGACGGCGAAGCCGAACACCGCGTCGCTGAAGCCCTCCACGCGCGTGATCTCATGACTGCGCCAGCGGAAGTCGTCGACGGGGTCGTGGTGCATCAGTTTTTCGCGGAGCATGAGATCAGGTGATCGAAGAGCTGTGATCATAGCGCTTGCGACGTAATGGATTACATCGTATAGAGGCAGCCGTTGGAGACCCCGTATGACCGCCATTGCACCTCTTCGTGATGTCACCGCTCAGACCGCTCTCTTCGATTCGATCCTCGAGCTGATCCGCCGCACGTCGACGATCCTGCCGGACGACGTCGTCCGCGCCGTCACCGCCGCGCGCGAGCAGGAAGCGCCCGGCTCGAACGCCGACGTCGCGCTGAACGTCATCGGCTGCAACATCGGCCTGGCGAAAGACAGCTCGCTGCCGCTCTGTCAGGACACCGGCACGATCCTCTTCTTCGTCCACACGCCGGTCGGCTATGACCAGCTGGAGTTCGAGGAGACGGCCACCGAGGCCGTGCGCGAGGCGACGCGCAAAGGGTATCTGCGGCAGAACAGCGTCGACTCCATTACCGGCAAGAACACCGGCGACAACACCGGTCCCGGCTCGCCGGTCTTCCACTTCCATCAGTGGCGCGAGCCGTACGTCGAAGTGAAGCTGATGCTGAAGGGCGGCGGCTGCGAGAACATGAACGCGCAGTATTCGCTGCCCGATCCGAAGCTCGGCGGCCGCGACCTGAAAGGCGTCGAGAACGCGATCCTCGACTGCATCCTCAACGCCCAAGGCCAGGGCTGCGGTCCCGGCATCCTCGGCGTATGCATCGGCGGCGACCGCGGCACCGGCTATGCCTTCGCGAAGGAACAGCTGCTGCGCGAGCTCGATGACACGAACGAAGACGCGGTGCTCGCCGAGCTCGAACAGCGGGTCGTGGAGAAGGCGAACCAGTCCGGCATCGGACCGATGGGCTTCGGCGGCAAGACGACGCTGCTCGCCTGCAAGATCGGCAAGCAGAACCGCCTGCCGGCGTCGTTCTTCGTCTCGATCGCCTACATGTGCTGGGCCTATCGCCGCCGCGGCGCGAAGCTCGACGCCACGGGAGCGGTGAGCGAGTGGCTGTACTGACGCGCCGCGCCGCGCTGGCGGCGCTGCTGTTCCTCGCCGCGGCGTGCGCATCGAACGGCCTCGTCGTCGACCGGCTCTTCTTCGGCACGAGCATCCCGAGCGGCGGGCAGGTGTCGGAGGACGAGTGGAAGGCGTTCATGAAGGACGTCGTGACGCCTCGCTTCAAGGATGGATTGACGGTGCTCGAAGGCGACGGCCAGTGGCTCGATCCGCGCGGAGACCTGGTGCGCGAGCACGTGCACATCGTCGAGGTGGCGCATCACCGCGACGCCGCGACGGACGACGCGATCCGCGCGATCGCCGACGAGTACAAGAAACGCTTCAAACAGGATGCGGTACTGCGCATCACCGAACCGGTAACGCTGAAGTTGTACTAGGAACCGATCATGGCACTCGTGAAACTCACCACCCCCATCGACGAAGCCACCATCCGCTCGCTGCGCGTCGGCGACACGGTCTCGATCACCGGCCGCCTCTACACCGGCCGCGACGCGGTGCATCACCGCATCCACACCGGCACGAAGCCGCCGGTCGATCTCGCGGGCCAGATCATCTATCACTGCGGTCCAGTAATGGTGAAAGAGGGCGACCAGTGGGTGTGCAAGGCGGCCGGCCCGACCACGTCGTCGCGCGAGGAGCCGTACCAGCACGAGGTGATCCGCGACTACCACATCCGCGGCGTGATCGGAAAAGGAGGCATGGGCGAGAAGACGCTCGCCGCGTGCAAGGAATATGGAGCGGTCTACCTCCACGCCATCGGCGGCGCCGCGCAGGTCTGCGCCAACTCGATCAAGCGCGTCGACGGCGTCGACTGGATGGACCTCGGCTCCCCCGAGGCGATCTGGCACCTGTGGGTCGAAGACTTCATGGCCATCGTGACGATGGACGCGCACGGCCAGTCGCTGCACAAGCAGGTGTTCGAGGAGTCGAAGGCGAGGCTTGAGGCGTTGAAGGCGTAGTTGCTGCACGTCGAGGTGTTGTCATGCGAATCGAACACGACACTCTCGGCGAAGTGCAGGTCCCGGACGACGCGCTGTACGGGGCGCAGACGCAGCGGGCCGTAGACAACTACCCCATCAGCGGACTGCGCGAGCATCCGACGTTCATCCGCACCTTCATCATGCTCAAGCGGGCGGCGGCGCTGGCGAATGCGGAGCTCGGCGCGATGCCGCGCGAGAAGAGCGACGCGATCGTCCGGGCGTGCGACGAGCTGCTGAACGACTTCGACAAATATCGCCCGCAGTTCGTCGTCGACGTCTTCCAGGCGGGCGCGGGCACCTCGTTCAACATGAACTGCAACGAGGTCATCGCGCACCTCGCCCGCGTGCACGCGAACGACGACGTGAACATGTCGCAGTCGACGAACGACGTCGTGCCGACCGCGATCCGCATCTGCACGCTGCTGATGCTGAACGAGCTCGTGCCGCTGCTTGACGAGCTGGCCATCGCGTTCGATGCGAAGGGCGACGAGTTCGCGGACGTCATCAAGTCGGGCCGCACGCACCTGCAGGACGCGGTGCCGGTGACGCTAGGCCAGGAGTTCCGCGCGTACGGCACGACGGTGCATCGCGCCACGCACCTCCTCCGCGACGCAGCGCGCGAGCTGCGCATCCTCGGCATCGGCGGCACCGCGACCGGCACCGGCATCAACACGCCGCCCGGCTACCGCTTCGCCGTGGTGAAGCATCTGCGCGACATGACCGGACTCGAGCTCGAGCCGGCGGAAGACCTGCGCGAAGCGATGCAGTCGCTGCTGGCGGTGGCCGCCGTGTCGTCGGCGTTGCGCAACCTCGCGCTCGACCTCACCCGCATCACCAACGACCTCCGCCTCCTCGCCTCGGGGCCGCTCACCGGCCTCGCGGAGATCATCCTCCCGGCCGTGCAGCCCGGCTCGTCGATCATGCCGGGCAAGGTGAACCCGTCGATGCTCGAGTGCATGAACCAGGTGCTGTTCCACATCATCGGCGCGGCGACGGCGATCGATTACGCGTCGCAGGCCGGCCAGCTCGAGCTGAACGTGATGATGCCGCTGGTGGCCTTCGAGATGAATTTCTCGATCGACATCCTGAAGAACTTCCTGCCGGTCTTCATCGCGAAATGCATCCGCGGCATCGCCGCCGACCGCGCGCGCTGCGAGGCGTATTACGTGACGTCGCCCTCGCTCGCGACCGCGCTCAATCCGCTGATCGGTTACGAAAAAGCGGCGGAGATCGCCAAGGAATCGGCAAAAACGAGAACGCCGATCCCCGACCTGCTGCGGGCGAAGAAACTGCTGAGCGAAGAAGAGATCGCGCGGATTTTTACGCCGGAGTTCTTAGCCGGGCAGGCGGATCAGCGTTAGCATTACCGCTCACGTCCATGCGCCTCTTCATCGCGATGTCGTTCCCCGAAGCGGTGCTCCGTCCAGTCAACGACCGCCTGGCGCGCGTCAAGTCGAAACTGCCGCCGGCCGCATGGGTGCGCCCCGAGGCGCAGCACCTGACGTTCGCGTTCCTCGGCGAGCAGCAGGAAACGATCATCGACACGCTCGCGCCGCTGGTCGAAAAGAAAGTCGGCAGCGTGCCGCGCTTCGAAGGGACGCTCAACGGCTGCGGCTTCTTTCCGAACCCGCGGCATGCGCGCGTCGGGTGGATCGGCGTGCGGCCGGAGGAGTCGTTCAACGCCGTGGCGAAGGCGGTGCGCGACGCGGTGGAGACGGCGGGCGTGACGCTCGACCGCGCGGAGTTCCGCGCTCACCTCACGCTGATGCGCATCCGCAATCCGTGGCCGCCCGCCTGCATCGAGACCTTCAACGCGTCGCTGCGCGACTTCACGTCAGCGCCGTTCGCGGTGGAGCGGGTCACGCTCTTCTCGAGCCTGTTGAACCCGAACGGCGCGGTTCACACGCCGCTGCGGAGCTTCGCTCTTTCCGCGTAGCTGCCCGCACGCCGCGGCGATCTCGCGTCCCTTCGAGCGCCGCACGGTGACGCGCACGCCGTTGCGCACGAGCGTGTCGACGAAGAGATCGATCGCCTTGTCGCTCGGGCGCTTCATCCATGACGGCAGGTTCGCGTCCTCGTTGAACGGGATCGCGTTCACCTTCGCCTTCACGCCGCGCAGCAGCTTCGCCAGCGCGATCGCATCCTTCGGCGAATCGTTGTAACCGGCGAGCAGCACGTACTCCGCGGTGACGTCGCGGTCGATCCGCTTGAGCGTCGCGATCAGTTCATCGAGCGGATACTTCGAGGTGATCGGCATGATCTCCTCGCGCCGCTTGCGGTCGGGCGCGTTGATCGAGACCGCGAGGTGCGGCGGATGCGGCAGCCGCGCGAGCGCCTCGATGCCGGGGATGATGCCGGAGGTCGAGACCGTCATCCGCTTCGGCGCGACGCTGCGCGCAAGGATGTCGAGCGCGATGACGAGGTTGTCGAAGTTCAGCAGCGGCTCGCCCATCCCCATGAAGACGACGTTCATCATCTCCGGCGCGACGTGATGCTCGCGGCGAATCGTGAAGAACTGCCCGACCATCTCCGCCGGCGTGAGGTTGCGTCCCGCGCCGAAGAAGCCGGTGACGCAGAACGTGCAGCCGACCGCGCAGCCGGCCTGCGATGAAAGACAGACGCTCGTCCGATCGCCCATCGGCATGTAAACCGACTCGATCCGATTGCCGTCCTCTAGTTTGAAGAGGTACTTGCTGCTGCCGTCGGCCGCGGGCGGCGTCCGCTCGAGCGGCTCGGGGAACGCGACGGAGAAACGCTCGGCCAGCGATGCGCGGAGATCCTTCGGGAGGTTCGACATCGACTCGAACGAGTCGACGCCGTGCACGTACAGCCACTCCTCGATCTGGCGGATGCGGAACGCCGGCGACACGAATTCGCGGAGCGCGGATTCGAGCGCGGCGGGAGAAAAATCGTAGAGGTTATTCGTCGGCACTGGGCTGCGCGAGAGGCTCTACACGGCGCGCGGTGCGCACCTTGCGCGTCGGATCGATGCCGAGGCCACGGAGGAGCGCGAGATCGTTGACGTTGATCCGGAACTGCACTTCACGCGTCTCCTGCGGCACCACTTCGGCCGGAGCGTCGTCGCCCTCCTGTTTGTTGAGTCCGATCGTCGCATCGAGGACGACGTAGAGGTCGTAGCCTTCGTCGCGGATGCGCTGGATGTGGCGGCTGACGTCGTCGGAACCGGAAATCGATTCGTTGATGGCCGACCCGAGATCGCGGAGGAGCTGTTTGATTTTGTCGTCCACGCGTACATTCCTGCCTACACGTAAACTATTGTAAAACAAGCAACTTAGTTAGCGTGCAGCGAGATCATTGTGACAAACGGCACGCAAATAATCAATATTCCGGCGGCAGGCGGACCGGAGTACACTACTTGTCCCTCCGCTAACGCGAATTCCACAACTCGGACCAGTACGCCAGGTACTTCCAGCGCCCCCATTTCGCATACCGCCGGACGAGCGTCTCGTCGCTGACTTTGCGCCCGTTGTAATACGTCTCGCGGACGAAGCGGCGGAACTCGGTGTCGACCGCGATGAAGTCGTGACGGCCGTCCATCGCGAGTAGATGCGCGGCGCCGTACGGGCCGATGCCGGGGAGTTTTTTGTAATCCAGTAGTTCGCAGGGAGTCGTTGGTAGCTGGTAGTCGGCGAGGGCGCGGATGGACTTTGCGCGGTAGCCGAGCCGGCAGTCCTGCTGGAGCTCGTCGGCGGTGAAGCGGGCGATGTCGGACGGCTCGGGGAACGCGCCGCCACGGCCGCACTTGGCGACGAGCAGCTCGGCCATGCGCACGGTCTGCCGCCACATCGTGTTCGTCGTCAGGATGATCTTCACCGCGTCCTCGAACAGCGTCGAGCCGCAGAGCAATCGTCCGAATCGTTCCTTCGCTACCCACGCGTGCGGCGGCGACGACTTCGCTTTCTCGTGAAAGTCGCCGAGGTCGATTCCGAGCTGAAACATGCGGTGCAGCTTCGTGCGGAGCTCATCCGAGTCTTTGGCGCCGCGCACCTGCAGCGCGCCCTTTGCGAACGTGATCTCGAGCGCGCGCGGCTTGCCGCCGAGGAGCTCGACGCGATGGAGCACCGGCTTCTCCCAGCGGAACGGCCGGAGGTGGTACCAGCCGTGTGACTCGACGGTCGCGAAGAAGTTGAAATCGGGAGGGACAGGGATGGAGGCGACGGCCGGAATCGAACCGGCGGATAAAGGTTTTGCAGACCTCTGCCTTACCACTTGGCTACGTCGCCCTGTCAAGCATCGAACGGCTCCCTGGCGGGACAGCGAGTGTAGTGAACCGCTCCGGGAGCGTCAATATTCGTTATTGTGCAGCGATGCAGACGCTGATCATCACCGGCGGCACGGGCGGCCTCGGCGAAGTCGTGGTGGAGCACCTGGCCCGCGACTATCGCTGCGTGCTGCTGCGTCATCAGGACACCGACCTCGAGGATGCGGCCAGCGTGCGCGAGGCAGTCGCGCGCGTCGACGAACCGTACGGACTCGTGCACCTGGCCGGCGGTTACGCGGGCGGCAAAGTCTCGGAGACCGACGACGCGACGTGGCAGAAGATGATCGCGCTCAATCTCACCAGCTCGTTCAACGTGATCCGCGAGACGCTCGCGCGGATGCGCCGCGATCAGCCGGGACGCATCGTCGCGATCAGCTCCGAGGCGACGCGGACGAAGTTCGCCGGGGCGGCGGCGTACACGATCTCGAAGAGCGGACTGAACGTCCTGATCGAGCTGACCGCCGCGGAGCTCGCGGGGAGCGGCATCACCGCGAACGCGCTCCTCCCCGGATCGCTGGCCACACCCGCGATGCGCAAGGCGATGCCGGACGCGAAGCTCGTTCCGCTCGAGCGCGTCGCGGAGACGATCGCGTTCCTGCTCTCCGATGCCGCCGCCAGCATCAACGGCGCGCTGATTCCTCTCCAGCCATGAGCCGCGGATTCATTGCCGCACTGTTCGGCCTCGCCATCACCTTCTTCGCCTGGTGGTCGCCGTGGGCGTGGCCGGCGTGGCCGTCGATCCTCGCCTTCGACACGTTCGACAAAGGGGCGTTTTCGGAGCTGTCGCACACCGGGCAGGCGATCGTGACGGTGCTGCTGATCGCGCTCAACGTCGCGGTCTGGGCGCTGATCGCCCGCGCATTGCTGTGGGCCGGATCGCGTTTTGTCGGGAAACGCTGATCCCACATTCCAAAATCGCAACCTACATTTCAAAATACGTGAGGCGCGTCACAGCAGCCGCCCTTCCACCGACGAATCATTAAGCACTTCCCGAAGTACGTGGGTCGAGAGACTGTTCCCGGCAACCCTTTAAAACGGAGCCAACATGCGTAAGCTCTTGCTCATCATCGCGGTCGCGCTGTTCCCGCTCGCCGCCCTCGCCGATGTCCCGACCGGCAACATCACATCGGTCTCACCGACGAGTTTCACCCTCGGCTCGTTCGAGGAGTTCCTCACCATCAACGGCAGCGGCTTCCTCGGCTCGGGGCCGACGGTCGTCCGCTTCAACGGCGCCGGGATGCAGATCGACGTCGAGGCCGGCTTCGTCAGCGACACGAAGGTCATCGTCGCCGTGCCGTTCCAGCTCCTGCTGCGGCTGGGGCGTGTGAACGTACACGTATTGGTGTACGACGACGAGGGACACTTCAAGAACGTCGGCCTGGGCACGTTCGACGTCGTGCTCGCGCCGCCGCCGCCGCCCGCGCCGCCCTCGATCACCGCGCCGGAGTCCGTTGTCGCCGAGGCGACGGGACCGGATGGGGCGATCGTCGAGTACAACGTGACGGTGACGAGCGAGGTCGACCCGAACATCACCGTGCAGTGCACGCCGGCGTCGGGCTCGCTCTTCCCCCTCGGCGCGACCGCCGTGCATTGCACCGCGACCGACGCGAACGGCACCTCGACGGCCGACTTCGAAGTCGACGTGACCGATACGACGGCGCCCGCGCTGACGGTGCCGAGCGACATCACGACGACGAACCGCGTCGTGACGTTCACGGCCACCGCCACCGACATCGTCGACGGCGCGATCACGCCGGTCTGCACGCCGGAGTCGGGATCGACGTTCGACGTCGGTACGACCGAGGTGGTGTGCGTGGCGACCGACTCGAGCCTGAACGAGACGACGGCGACGTTCAACGTGACGGTCGTCCCCGACACGACGCCGCCGGTCGTCGCGAGCATCACCGCGACGCCGGGCACACTCTCGCCGCCGAATCACGAGATGGTGGCGGTCACGGTCACCGTCGTGGCGACGGATGACCTCGACCCGAACCCGACTTCGCAGATCCTCTCCGTGACGTCGAACCAGGATGTCGACGGCACCGGCGACGGCGACCAGGCACCCGACTGGGAGATCACCGGCGCGCTGACCGTCAACCTCCGCGCCGAACGCGCCTCGGGCGAAGACCGCGTCTACACGATCCTCGTGACGACGACCGACGCCTCGGGCAACACGACGACGTCGACCGTCACGGTGACGGCGACGAATTCGAACGTGTCGTTCAGCGCGGCACGGCAGTAGTTAGCGTTTGCACAGCGGGCGCTCTCGAAATGGGGGCGCCCGCGTTTTGTGCGGCGTCAGGAAAATTTGGCTGTGGCGGCTGGACTCGAACCAGCGACCACCTGATTAACAACTCCGCGTTTGTCTCGAGACATACGCGGATATCTCCTTTCCTCAGCATTTTACCTTGGTCTCGATCCGTCCGCAGTTGTGCGAAAACGGGCGAATTAGACGCGCGTTAGACGCACCATCACCGTTCCCCGACCCGCGGCCATGATGGCGCCGCGTTTGAGGGGCATGCCTTAGTCGGGCAGACTCGGACATCTGTAACTGGGTGAATCTCCCACAGCGATCCACGGAAGCGTGCTTCCATTCCCGTGAGCGTGTGCAAGCTGTCGTAGAGGAGTTGGCCGTAAACAACCACGGGCTTCTGCGCATCGGCAACCCTGCGAATCGACGGCTCTTCGAATGCGTCGGTCCGACCCTGTGGAATGATCTCGATGCGGATTCCATCGCCTTGTGTGGACATCGGCGATGGTACGAGCGATGCGATAAGGTCGTTGTTCGCGGGGCCTGTCAGTTTGCAGTTCACCGACTCTCCGCTCAATACGTTGGAGGAGTGCGGCTGAATGATGTAGCCGATGACCCCTACGAGATCGCCCTCACTCACAACGCGACCACCAACAGGGAGGTTGTGGAGCTTCGCGCGACCCGCCGCATCGAGGTTTCGGGCGTTCGGGCCGACGCGCGCTTCGGCAAGTTGCTGCAGTGTCTTCAGATCTTCAACTCTGAGCACGACAGGTGTCGCGCCTCCAGCCGGGCTTCTGCGTTTGAGCATGTTGAGGAGGGCGAGCGGAGTTCCCTCTTGCGCGCAGCCGACGGCGGGGCATTCGGCCAACGTTTCGGCACATGGCCCGGCGCGCGATGCGAGTTCGGTGACCTGTGCTTGCACCTCGTCCACTTGGCCCGAGAGCTGGCCGTACTGCGCAGCATCAGCATTCAGCTTCTCGAACCGCTTCTTGAGTGCCGCGGCGTCCGCTTCCACTAACGCCATACGACTGTCGGCCGTCTTGAGGCGCTGCCCTGCCGCCTGGACCCGCTGTTCGGCAGCCTTAACGGTCGGCTCCACGCGCTTCGCGGCGGCGTCCGTGATGTCGCTGATCTTGGAGTACCCGAGCCAGCCGAGCACGAGGACGACTACGCCCGCGAGACCGCCAATGACCGCGATTGCAAATTTGCCCCACTCGATGAGTTTCTTCGCGACGTTCTCGAAGATGATGACCTCTGCGACCTCACGATCGCGAAGTTTTTCCTTCAGCGCCTCCTGTACCCGCGAATCGATATACGCCGCTGCAGACAGTTCCCCGAGTCGGCCACCGCATTCGCTGCAGTACTTGCTCTTCACGGCGTTTGCACCACCGCAAAGCGGACAGGTGATCGTCGTCTCGTCCATAAATTGTGTGGTTCTAACGGTATCACGCTCATCGACGCGTGTTGATTGCGCGGCCGGCGCGTTTGTGACATGCAGCGATTGTAGGAAGTAGCTCGAATCCTCTGCTTTCGTCGTTTGGAACCGTTTCGCAGGTGGGGCGAAATCGGTTCGCTGCGTGCTCCTGTCGAAAGTCGCTGCGGACAGCAGCTACTGAACGATAGGAGCGAAGAATGAACGACAACAGCAGTGTAGATCTCGAATCGTCAGCCGCCGACGACAGCGGTGCCGGGATCGATGTCCTCCGCCTGAACTGCATCGCCCAGATCATCAGCGCTCGGCCTATCACCGTGCGATTGGTCGCCGCCTTACTCGCCCAGGGCTCGCAGCCCGAAGCGCAAGAAACGCAGGAGTCGAGTTGCCGAGGGGAAGGGAGGCGGCGCGTGAAGCCGAGTCGCGTTGCCGCCACGGTTCTCGTCGCCATCTTCGTCGGAACGCTTGCTGGTTGTGATTGGAGCAAGCGCACCGTGGTTGACTTGGGGCTCGTCGATGCGCCAGCGCCACCGCCGCTCGCGGTCGAAGTGCTTTGCGACGGCAGCCGGGGCTCGACGTGCTCGGTATCAACACTTGCGCTCGTGTTGAACCCTACACTTACGGCCGCAGCATCGCGGCCGGGCAGCATCGTCCGTCTCTGGATGCAGGGTTCTACCGTCGACAGAACGCGGATCGTGTGGGCGGCGACGAGCTTGAAGCCGCAGCGATCTGGACGCCGCGCCGTTCAGGATGAGGAATCACGATGGGTCGCGAAGAGCTTGCGCGACGCGCTCTTGGCTGCCCGTCCGAGTCTCGGCTGCCGCGGGGTACGCTCGCCGATCGCGGAAACCGTGACCCGCGTGTCTCTGGCGACCGCACCGCAGGACGCCGAACGCTGGATCGTGGTCCTGAGCGACGGCCTGGAGGTCTCGGACTTCGCGAACTTCGAGTGCGCGAACTTGCCGCGCGCATCGACGTTCGTGCAGTCGCTCGGGCGCAAGCGCGTGCTCGGACCGGATTCTCTCGCCGGCATCCACGTCCGGATGTGCTTCCTCGACCTTGGGCCGGTAGACGGCGATCGTTGCCCGATGACCGTGGCGCGAGCCCTTGGTGTCCGTGCGCTCTGGGCGGCGGCGCTCGCGGCCGCGGGTTCGCGCGATGTGCAAGTCACGGACGGCGCCCCCACCCTCTCAAATGCAGTTCCGCAAAACCGAAAGGGGAACAACCCATGATTGTACGAAGAGCAGTCGTCGGCCGCGCGCGCGGAGACGCAGCGCGTGGCATCTACCAACCCGATTCCTACATCGTCGCGAGCCAGGGGCCGGAGCCGTCGTTCGATCCGGTCCAGAACCTCGCGCACGCGAGCGTCGGCAGCCGTCTCCAAGACCCGACCATCGCCGAACTCGAGGAGGACATCCGACGCGATGAAGACGAGCTGGCGCACCATCCCTCGCCGCAGCTGCTTGTCACTTTTCTCATAGTTCTTCTTCTCCTCGAAGCGGTCGGCGCGATCTACGTCATGAAGACGATCGGGCTCCCGAACCCCGAGCGGATCATCTTCGGCTCGGCACTCGCGGTCTGCGTCTTCTTCACGGCGTGGCTTGCCTCCCGAACCACGAATCGCCTGCTGTCGATAGGGGCCATCGCCGCGCTCGGGGTGTTGGTCGCCGCGCTCTCGGTGATCCGGGTCGACGACAATGCCGCCGAAGGAAGCTCGAAGGCTGTCGGTCTCGCGACCGCAGTCATCATGACCGCCGTCACTGTGGGGCCGGCGCTCATGGCCGAGCACATCCTGCGGCTCCTCGCGCCTGCGTTGCCGCTCATGCGGCGCGTGCGTCGGCTCAGGCGCCGCATCAAGCGAGCGACATCCTCCCGATCCAGCGCGACGCACTTCGTGACGCGCCTCGCCAAACGCCGCGCCGACTGGCAGCAAGAAGCAGCAAGGCGTCGCGCGATCTATGACGTCGCATACCGTGCCGCCCGCGCGCAGCTCGGCGGCGAGGAGCCGCTCGGTGAAACCGCTCTTCAACTCGTACCCCGCTTTCCCCCTCAACCCTCCGATCAACCTGACCACCACTAGGAGAAAAACCATGCCCACGAATGCACACGTCCGCAGTTCTTCAAAGGAAACGCAGCCCGAACGGGCGCATGTCGAAGTGCTCACCGCGGGAGCTAATCGCGGCGCGCGGCTCATGCAGCCGGCGTTCGCAGAGTTCAACCGCACTTCAATCCGCTTCACGCTCGCGCCGATCTACGCCGATCCGGTGCCGGCGCGCGCAGCATCGCTCGTGCTCGAGGCGGAACGTCGCGGCATACCGGCGCGCGGCATCGAGGCGCGGATCGAGGAGATCCTGCCTTCGCGCGAATTCAAGCACCTGCCACTCATCCTGAGCGTCGACAACCCGGAGGCGATCGCGATCGCGCTCGAAACCGCGGTCCTCGCCGAACGACCGGTCCTCATCTACTTCCTGATCCGCCTGCCGAACGAGGAGCTCGTCGGCTTTCGCGCGGTCCTTCAGCGCGGCGACGAGGAGCACCAGAGGGTTGGCGCACTATTCTTCCGCCGGCTCGCGCAAGTGACGGCGCGCTCCGGCGCCGCTGCTGTCTTGGGCGCCGAGGGACGGCCCGAACATCTCGCCGTTGAGATGGCGTACCGCCGCTGGTTCGCGGACCACATGAACGCGAACCTCACGAAGATCGTCGCGAAGATCCGGCCCGAGAGTGATCCCTTCGAGATCACGACCGACGGCCAGACGACCATGTCGCTCCTCATGCGCGAGAGCCCGGACGGCTGGACTGATCCCTCGGCTATTGCGCGGGACGTCGTCGAGCAACCGACCGATCCGATCATCCGCGGCCGTGATTTCGCGGTCGCGGAGATCGGCCCGGACGGCATCCGTTTCCATATCGCGCGGATGCGCGCGTTGGACGGCAAGCCCGCCGTCCGTGCCGCTGCCGTGGTCGATCCCGACGCCTACGAGGCGGCAGACGTCGCGCGACAGGAGCGGGCGAGGCGGGAAACGCAGGAAGCCTTGCAGCGGGCGGAACGCCACAGCGTGTCCCGCACGCAGCCGGTCTTCACGACGGACTGAGACTCGAATGCTGAACCTTCTCATTTCTTACGCGCTCGCCGGAGCCTGCGTCCTCTTCTTAGTGTCCTTGCCGCTCGGCAAGATGGAGGCGGCGGGCAGGCTCCGGCGGATAAGTGGCGCGCTCTTGCTCTCCGCTTTCGCGCCGTACGTGTTCATCGATCTCGTTCGCGCCCTGGCGCACGACGTACCGCATGTTGCAGCGCCAGCTGGTTCGATGGCGGGCGGCGGGCTACTTCTGGTGGTGGGCGCGCTCGCATTTCTCGCACCCATCGCATACCTGATCTTGCTCGTCCGAAAACGGCTTACGACGAGCGCGAAAGGCAGGGACAGCGAGTGGAAGCATGTGCGTTCCTCCGGGAAGCGGCCGGTCGAGCACGACCGGCACGGCGACCATGCGCCCTCGCTCTTCGACGACGACGAGGAATCGTGAGCCATGGTCGGCATCCTCAAGTCCCTCGTCGCCTCCGCTGCGGTTGCCGTTGGCCGGCCCGACGTAGCGCTGAGATTAGGGAAAAGCACCTCGTATGCGCGTGCGCTGGCCAATGAGCATGCCGGAATGATTGGCGAGCCGCCGACGCCGGCGGCGATCTACGCCGCGGCAGCGCGGCGAATGGACGGACCCCAGCCGATGACGTTCGGCACGCTGCCCTCGGGCGAGCCGGTGAGAGTGCGTAGAGACCTAGGACTCATGAGCGCGCTCATCCTCGGCGCCACCGGCGCGGGCAAGTCGCGGCTCTTGATCGCCCTCCTCCTAGAGCCCCTCCGGCAGGTCATCGATGATCTCCGCCTCGACGCCCACCGGCACGCCGACGTCGGCGTCGAGTTGGAGCTTATCGATCCCAAGTTCGAAACGTACGACTTGTTCCGCAAGTACGTGGCGGCCATGTGGCTCAGGGCGAACGACGCCGGTCGGGAACTCCTCGAACGTTCGGTGCGCGTCATCGACTGGTCGCACGAACGGGTCACGCCGCTCACGCCGTTCGACAACCACTTTACCGAGATCTCGAACGCCTATCTCGCGCACCTGCGCGCAGACGTGACCGCGCGCACAAGCCCCCAGAGCTACACCGACGCCATGCGCCAGCTCCTCTACATGTTCGACTGGCTTCTGATCGAGTTGCGGTATCCCTTGAGCTACCGCTTCGCCGTGCGGTTCATGCACGACACGGACTTCCGCAAGGGCGTCCTCGCGCGCGTTCCCGAGCCCGAGGTCCGGTACTACTTCGAGAACTTCGATCTCACGGTGCCGCGCCAGACCCGCGACGGGTTCCTGAGGCGCGTGCAGTACGGCACGAGCTTCCCGGAACTCCGCGCCTCCTACATCCCGCCGGAGGCGATGGACGAGCTCGGCCTCATGAAAGAAGCGCCAATCACACTGGTGAACACAGCGTGCACGACAACCTTGCCCCAGGCCCTCGGCTACGAGCGCGCCGCTTGGCGTGCGACGGACGTGCTCTGCGCCGCGCCTCGGCGCAACCCGCGCCGCCCCAAATCCTTCGTCCTCGAAGAGGCGGTCAGGTTCTTGGAGGATGCGAACGCGGACCACGTGGAGACGCTCTTGACCGCCTTGCGGACCCTCAGGAGCGTGAACATGGGCATCGTCCTCACGGCGCAGGATTTCTCGAACGCGGTGCCTGCGAACGCCGCTCGCACGGTGCTTCTGAATACCACCTGGATCGGCGGGTTTCGGGCGCGCGAGGACGCGCAGATCTTCTGGCCGCACGTCGCAGCCATTCCAGACGACCGTCGTACCGAAAGCGCGAAACGGGATGCTTACCTCAGGGAGATGGCAGGGCTTGCACGGCAGCGCTATCTCCTCCTCGTCAAGGGTAATCCGGCGCTGCCGCTGCGCGCGCCCGACGTCCCGAGACCGGGCGAGGCACTCGGCGTGTCCGAGGACGAGTTGCTCGAGGTCTTCAACCGGGAGATCGCCGCGAAGTCGATGCTCCCCACCGCGACCGCCATGAGGCTCACAGCGGAGTGGGAAGCCAAGGTCGTAGAGCAAGGGGAACTGAGACCTTCCGAAGCGAAGAGTGTCCGCCGCAAGCCACCTATCACGAACCTGGCAGACCTGAAGCGCTTCTTCACGACTTCGGAGGAGGAATGAAGAAGCTGACCCTAGCGTGGCACCTCACGCTCGCGCTCCTCTATGTATTCGCCCTGCCGATTTACGCCGCGAAATGGCTAACGCGAGCGATGGAATCCTTCTTCATTGTGTCGGAGATCCGGAAGGGATTCATCGACTGTCCGCATTGCGGCTTTCGCAACCCTCTCGACCTCCTTGCCCTCTGCCGCCGCTGCGGAATGGCTGAATTCGGATCGCGGCTCTACTGCACGACCTGCAAGCAGGTTACGAAGGCGTTCCCGTGCGACCGCTGCACGGCAACGATTAGGGTGCTGTGATGTCCGCGATTCTTCAGCCCAGTTCTGAAGGCTCGGTAGTCCGTTTGGCCAACGCCTTGGGTACGTTTTCGGCGCGCCCGGCTAGACGCCCGCGCATTCTTCAACCCGAATATCGTCTTGAGCGAAAAGGAGGCTGTGCCGCATTTCTTACCGTTGTCCGCGAAGCAAGCTGTTGCGCATCACTCATCAACACTATCCACTCACATGAACACAAACATCACCATCCCCGCAGAAACTGAAGACGGTGAGCTGCTCGATATCCCCCGTTCGGCGTGGGCCGACGTTGAAAAGGTCGCCAACGAGGAGTTCGGCGCCCTCGTCAACATCCACTTCCACAAAGAACCCGGCGCATACCACGGCGGATCGCTCATTCCGTTTCCGCACTTCTTGATCGAAACGACGCTTGACATCGGTCAGGTGAGCGGTTTCATCGAGAGAATCAAACCCATCATCAACGACGTAATCGCATCTCATCTGTAAATCTTTGCACTCACGCTCAACGCAGTAACGAAATGCTGGCACACCTTCAACGCTCAAGCTGCACGCGGTCCCGCCGGGGATGCCCGGCGCGCGAACGTTCGTTGCCGCCTCGCTCTTCGCTCCTCGTCGAGCGGCCAGGCACGAGTAAACGGAACCGCACCCGCCGAGCCGGCGGGATCGTGTTGCAGTCTGGGCCCCTGACGAGCGAGCGTGAACGATTGTCTTGGTGTCGTCGTGGCTAATGTTGGCCCCGATCCGCGCAATGGCGCATTGAGTTCCCGTGACCTAGCGGCGCTCCGGTTCATCGGCCAAGCCGGCGAGCTGGCGCAGTACCAGTTGCACGAGCAAGTCTTCCGTGATGTGAGCGAGGTGGTGGTGTCGCGGTTTGTTCGGCGCGCCTCGACTCGCGGCCTCATCGCAACCGCACGGTGGCGCGGTATCGGGATCAATCGTTTGAGGCTCACGGCTCACGGCCGCAAGTATCTTGTGGAACACGGCGCGGCTGCCGACGACCTTTTCGTCCTTCGCAGCCCAATCGCAGAAGGCCACATTGAGCACCAGCTCTGGATCGTCGATACGCTGGTCGTTCTCGGACGAGCTATACGGAAGCCAGACGTGCTACAGCCGGCCTGGGCGCTGCAGCGGCGGTTCACACCGCGACCCGCGGCAATTCCGGACGTTCTAGCGTCATTTGTCTCGCCGCCCGAGCGACCTGCGCTCTTGCTCGGCGTCGAGATCGACCGTGGTTCCGAGAATCTCGCTTCCATCTTCCTGCCGAAGCTAGAAAAACTGTGCGAAGTGCTTTCGACTTGGGCGGGCGGCGCTGACTGCATGATCGTGGTGCTCACGACTAACCTACGCCGGCGTGACGCGTTGCGGACCCGAACAGAGCCTTTGTCGCTGCCGATGATCGTCGAGTTGCTTCCGCACGCGCCAGGTCGTCTTGGCCTGGCCGAGTTGGCGAGGACCTTCTCCTTCATGCAATAGGTGCCTGCACGAAAGCGCTTCAGCGGCGGCAAGTCAGCCGTTCGAGCCACGCGCGAAAGCAACGCGCGAGTAAGCGCGATCGCGGACGACCTCAGCGGGAGAGTAGATGCAGCTCATTCCCGTGTATTCGACCGTACGAACATCTTCACGGCTTGATTACCGTAAGTTCTTTAACTGCAATGCCTAGCGCGTCTCGTGAGGTGGCGCTTCTGAGCAAGGAGGCCATTGTGACCGCGTCTGGCGCGAAAGGGCCGCGCGCGCGCGAGCTCTGATGCTCGCCGATCGACAAGCGTCCGAGGTGTAGAAAAGTCGAGTTGTGGCCCTCCTATAGATAGGATCGAGGGGAAATCGGCGCGGCGGAAGGGCCTTCGGTTCCAGGAGTGATGGTTTTCATAATCGGAAGAGGGACGTCCAATTTATGCAATGCGGGCTGGAAGAACAGTCTGCTATTTGCTACGATGAAAGCCCGTCAGGAAAAACGAGTGGCTTTGCGCCCGATCGGTGTTCAAAGACCGAAGTATCAACATGCGCCGCAGCGTCGAGCGCTCGGTAACGCTTTGTACACAAACGCGTTACGGCCGCTAGCGGTCCCGCGTGGACATGCGTATACATCATGTGGTGAGTTTCATTCGACTCAAAGCTCGGTGTTCTACGACACGAGCTGCTGTGCGTTGCAGCACCACGAGCCAACACAGACAGCCTACGCTGCCGTGGCACGCCTTGTTATTCTGTCGGCTTGGGTTTTGCTTTAGCGTGAAGGGATGAGTTATGATGGATCTAGAGCGTAAGTCATTGACAATAAACAACTTGCGCAAGGAGGTTCACATGGCAGGTTCTTCAGCAAGCCAAGCCGTTGCCGAGGCGTCTACATCGGCTGTGGAGGACGATCCGCCGCTCGATATGTCCTTGGCCGCCGATGAATTTGAGAAGTTCTATCGTCAGCACCCCCGAGTAGCTCCGGATCTGTTCTACATTCTTGAAGTGTACAAAAATTGCGATCGGATCGAGCTACACACGGCACGCCCAGCGTTTGAAGAAGCCTACACCCATGTATTCGGATCTTCGACGCAACCGGCGTGCGAACGCTGCAATCCAGCGTTTTACCGAGAAAAGCGAATCCTCGGAGCGCCCTTCCCGCGCTGACGGCGCGGCACCTGCTCGACGAAAACGGCATCACGAATCCCCGGCTCAAACGTCGGGGGTTTTGTTTGCACCCCTCTTCCGATGCAAGCATTTACCCGCCCCGCGCCGGCTCGGTCACGGACGCCGATCTCCAAGCGATCACTTGGCCGGTATCAGCATCGCTGCTGAAAGACTCGGCTGATCGCGAGGATGCCGATGTTACTGCGGCGCTTGAGGAGCGTCCTAGGCATACCGGAGGCGTCCAGCTGATCCGCCTTTTTTACTCTCGTGTCTCCGGGCTTTTCGACCGTCGGCTTCTCTTCGGGACGTTCGTACTTTTAGTGGCAACGGGCCCGGTTACGCTCCGCATTCGCAACTGTTCGACCTCCGCAAGGACATCCTGATGAGGAGGCGCGCGATGAAGAACCTCTGACAATGTCGTAACTCGAAATCCTCCCGTACGGCTGTCGTCTTCTAACGGCGGCCTTTCGGGGGTGTACGTCGCTGGCAGGAGACGTTCCGAATATTGAGTCTTGCCATCCTCGGAGGAGCTCGTCAAGCTGTTCAACCCGATGGTGTCCCATCGAGCGACCCATACGAATTCCTGTAGCTCGCGAACAGCGACATTCTTGTCGGAAGAAAACCGGGGCTCCATCTCCGGCTCGAGCCTTCTCATCGACCGTCCATTCACCAAATAATCGAAGACGTCCTCTCGCTGGCGCACTTCGTTCGGGGCAATAAACCAGCCTTTCGTTGCGAGCGTGTTCATCGGTGCGAGTCGCAGGCTAAGCACCGCGCGTTCGAATCGTTCCTTCAGCTGCGGTGCGCGCGTGGACACCGTGTCGCTTCGGTTTGGACTGAAGTAATAGTCGCTGACGGCCGCCGCCAGACGGCCAGCGCGGGAAAGTATATCGGGAGGATATATGCCCACTTTGCGATCAAAGCGGCCGCCTCGAATGGCGGCATCATCAAGTTTGCCGATAAGATTGGTGTTCAGCACGTATGCGACCGATCGCCGCTTCGCAGCCTCATGCAGGGCCTTGAGCTTCGGCAGCATTCCAGGCGTAAGGAATGAGAACGCCGTTGCTTCTTGCTGGTCGTCCTGTCGCTGGAGGAGGACCGGATCGAACTCGTCGAATACGATGACCACACGTGTCAGCAACGACAGCGCCCGAAACACCGCGCGGGTCGTTCCCTCGATCGCGTCGACGCCGCCGGCGATGAGATCGCTCGGCGTCACTTCAACCAGTACGGCTCTACAGCTTTTGGCAAGCGACTCTACGAGCGTGCTCTTACCCGTTCCGGTCGGCCCGTGCAAGACTAGCGAGAACAGTCGTTCGGGATAATCTGGAAGTTGCACTCCACGCACATGCGCACGCATTCTTTCGAGTGTCACTGCGACGGACTCTGAACGCCTGATTTCTTCGGGGCAGAGCTCGGAGCATAGGCCGTAGTCGGGATAAAAGAGCTCGTTCAACTCCGGTACATCAAGACCCTCGGTTTCCCGGCTTGAGAAATGCTTCAACACTTCGTGGTTGATGCGGACGTCGAGCATTCGGTTCAACGCGTCCAACGCGAGGACCGTGCTCGCGGTTGCAGACCGCCACGGAACACCATCCCGCAGTTCCTCACTCGGCACCCATGTATCCGGCGTTCCAGTTGCCATGGTATCGTCGATGAAGTGCATTAGGCGCTTAATACACGTCGGTTCAAGCGATACCGATTTTGCGTGATGGAGAAGTTCCGCAAACGCGCGGATGATGTCGACGTTCAGAACGTGGAGGTTATATCCGCGTCCAGAAAAATGAATCGGATGACCAACGGGGAAACGGCCTCGCTCGCTGACCACACGTGCACTGTACTCCGCCGCGAGCTTCAACCGTTCCTCATCCCATCGACCACTAATGTAGCCATGCGAGATCGCGGCGAAAAGCAGCTCGCCCGCGTCCCACACGGCGGCGCCGCTCGCCGCCGCTGTCAACTCTCGATCTAGCGCACGTGAGACGTATGCGGCAGACGGCTCGAGGGCGCGCCGCACGTCACCTGCCACGCGTCGCAGAAACGCTGCGGCAGAGTTGATTGCCGCACCGCGCACGGCGTCATCTCGGCTTGGATCGCCAGCCGCCGCCATTTCCTTGAGTGGTGCGCGGTCAGCCGCCGCCTGAAGAATCGACATCGCGAGATCATGACCCGCTTTCGCGCGAATCTGTCGTGTCGTGCCCTCAGGGTCACGCTGCCGCATTTCGTTGTCTGTCTTTGTGAAGTAGCGCTGGATCTCGCGTATTGCGAAGTGCAAATTGTCAACGCACTCTTCGATCTGGCCTCGGATCGTCGGCGTAACATCTTGCAGAAATGCGGCAATACCGCCGCCTTCGATCGGGGGGAGTTTTAACGCGATGTTTTCTTTTCTGAGCTCCGACGTTATCTGGAAATCAAGCGTTGCGCGACGATCGTCGAGATCGCTCCAAATCTTTCGTTCCGAAAAAATGTCGAGCGATTCAGGCCGCCGGCGCCTGTCCAGCATGCCGGCGATGCCCTCGATGTACTCGGCCGTGTGTTGGAGTGCTTGTTCGAGGCTCAGCAAGGCATGAATGCACTCATTCGTGACGAACGCGCATGATGGCAGCCCTTCGCCGCCGCGTGCCCCGCCGATCAGCCAATCGGGTGCGTCACCGGTATGGAGTTCCCGCGTGATGACATAAAAGCAATAGATTGCGGTCGCGGAGAGCGCGGAGTCCGGCGCCGCTGACAATGCGGTGAGGATTCGCGCAGCACGGAGGATCGGCAGATTGTCATCCTCGGATCCAGCGATGTCGTCAATGCCTACCGTCTCGAGCGATTGCACAAGCTCCGCTACTGCTTGGTTCGATTTGCTCCGGTCAGACCGCCTGTGACAGAGCAGGGCTCGCAACATCGTGGCGTCTAGCAGTGTTTTTGAGCCGCTTTGCGATCCGAGACTCGCCTGCTGAGAGGCGTGCCTCTGCGCCAGAAGCTCCTCGTGCCACTTCCGCGGCGGTTGCCGCAAGCTCAATTTGCCTTTGTCGCGTAACGCTGCCGCACGAACTCGCCATAGGTCGAGCTCGTTCAGCCCATCGATTCGCGATTCGAGTGATTCCTTCACGGATAGTGACCTCCGTCGGTTACTGCGACCCTGGTACGGCCTCCATTTCCCGTCGACCGGCACCGCTTGCTGACCGCAAGGGTTATCGGCGAATGCGCATCTAATTCCGCTATCCATCGATTTAGGTCGCGACTGTTCGTACGCCGAAGCCGATGGAACATTTTCTTCGCGTGCGGGGTAGGGAAATTGACCAACGTGTCACTCCCTACAGTAGCAAACGGTCGACCTGCGCACAGCCAAAAACTTATTTGATGAAGCCGGCTTCTCGCCGGCCTTAGGAGGATTGTTGCTTTATGAAGATTCGTCATGCTGTCGTACTGACCGCCCTGCTCGCGCTTTCCAGTAACGTACTCGCAGCCCGACCAAGCGATCGCGATCCCGCACCCCCGTTCTTCCAGCGAATCATTCGCATTGTGAGATTCATCATTCAGTCCCACAATGACGGTATCGTCCCGCCACATCCATAAGAAACCACTTTCCGATGTAACCGCTGGAGAGGCGGGCTGCCCCCTCCTCTCCAGCCCACTACTACTGCGGGCTGACGAACGCCAACGTGGGACTGACAATAAGTAATTGAAGAAACACGCGGACGTGAGCAAACGCAGCGCGAAAACCGTCGCGCGATGTGGCGCTCGCCGTTTCACCGCGGAGATAATCAACGGCGTCACGGACGTTCCCGATGACGTCATATTCACCCATCGTTTGCGCCGCGCGTCGGCACATGTCGCGAGCGTAGGCAGGATCTTCCGTCATCTCAACGATTATGTCTCCAAGCTCTACGAGTACCTGGGCCGCTGAGCGAATCATGCCGCGATGCACAAATTCCGCATACACGCCATAGAACGCTCGTAGGGCGTCGTCGAGGTGCTTCTTCTCACGCGCGGCGCGCGCAAGGTTCCAGACGGTTTGCTGCAGCGCCCCATGCATATTCTCCCTTTCAAAGCCAAGCAAAGCCCGCGTTAGGTAGTGAGTTGCATCCTCGTGGGCGCCGAGGTAGACCGCACAAAGGCCGCGATTGTTCTCCAACCGAATCATTGCCTTCGTGTCGTTGAGGCGTTCAGCGACGTCGTACGCCGTCGCGTATACCTCCTGCGCGACGACGAACTCCTCTTGGTCGACCAGGATGAATGCGCACATCTCCAGCGCTTGCATGTAGCGAACCGGTCGCGCGTGAATATTGAAGACAGCCGCAGCTTCCTTTACCGCCTCCAGCGCCGCAGCGGTCTTGCCGCGTTGATGCTCGATGTGGGCGTAAACGAGAAGCGTAACAGCATGATCCACAACAAGCGCCGGCTCGAATTCAAGAACAGCAAGAGCTTCCTGTGCTTCTACGACGGCTTCGTCGGATCGCCCGAGCTTATTCAGCGCAGCCGCCAGTTCTTTGCGCGCCATGCCGAGGAGAAGCGGCCGTAGGATCTCGGCGCCACTCGCGACCTCTAACCGTTCCGCGTACGGAAGCACGAACGATACGATCGCGAGAGACCGCTTCGGCTCGTTGTAAAGTTCTGCGTTTGCCAGGCTGAGGAGCGCGTCAAAAGTTCCGAATCGGCACCACTCTGGATGGCGAACCATGACGCTCGGCCAGGTGTCGATCTGTGCCACGGGTAAAGCCCGTAGGGCAGCGGCAGCAACATCGGCTTCGTCGTTCAGCGTCGCGAGGAACTGCTCAAGAATGAGCGTCTGTGGTTGCATTGGTCACGCCTTGTCAGAAGATGACGAGTTCTATCTCGCTGTCGTCTACGTCCTTCATGACGAGGCGTTGCCCTTTTTTCTGCGCTGCCTGCAGAAACTGCTCGACCCGCAGCGCGCGACGGACAACGTCGGCATACGTGGTTTGGCGGTCAGCGGCGAGTTGACGGAGCGTGTCTGCAGCGTCCGCCGGCAAATTCAACGTTGTTTTCACGGGCGGACGCGATTCGGCTGGACGAGCCGTGTTTTTCGTTGGCATGTTCGATCACCTCAAGATGTTCGCGGCCACGACCGGTTGGACGCCCGGCATTTGGCACCGCGTAGGTACCTATCATAGGTCCTAATCGCCATATGTCAAGGTGTTTTCATACGGCTAGCGTATGGCTCAGGACTGGTGATATCCTCCGCGGACTGAGACGAGGATGAGGCAGTTCGATGGGCAGCATCGCCGCTAACATCACGAAACGTGAATTTGCACGTTCCGACTTCGAGCCGCTGAAGGGCTGCGGGGAGGGGGTGCCGCGATGCTAACGCCGTGGCGCTTCGATAAGAATCACCCCTACGAGGATAGCTTCGAGCAGGCCCTCATGACTCAGGCCGACTCGCAGCCGTTCCTTGAGATGGTCAAGCGGATCTGCGTGGAGATTCAGCGCGATCCAAGAGCTCACCACAGAGGCACGGTACTCGGCAAGTTCGTCTATATCGTGAAAAGTGCTGCGGTCACCTGTCCCGGAGGGCATGTCGACCCACTGCTGGTGGTCTACACGCTCTCGGAGAAGGACCACCTTATCCAACGCGTGTTCATCTGCCGAGCAGCGGAATATGTCGACGACCTCCAGCGCGCCACCATGGACACCATCGAACGCGCGCTACGCCCGGCCATCGAACGCGCCATCAGAAACGCCGGCGAATCGCACTAATCAATCGCGCAAGAACTCTGAGGCGACTGCATCCAGCCGCCGCCAGTCCGCCGACGTGATGCCCGACGGAAGCGGTAGTCGCACATTCTCCGTCAGCACGATCTGACAATTCGTCGGCTCGACCGGGACGGTCGAGCGAGAGCCTTCTTTGTCTTGTTGCTTCATACGCCTCGCGTTCTCCACTCTATGGAGTGACGTAAACGCCTTTTTCCCTACCGGGGGGCGACGCGAAATTTTCATGACGACCCTCGCTACGCCTGAACGAGGAGACACTTCTGCCGACGTTACGCCGGCCCGGAGTGGCTCATCTCTTTTCGAATAAAGAAATCTTACCATAAAAAATTCTCGATTGCGGCGAGCACCCGGCCGAGCCTTTCGTACGCTGCTCAAACCTTTGCTCCTACGCGCTCCGACGGTTTCGGCTTACGCCGAGGTAGGGAAAACTGTGGTCGAGTCCCTCCTATTACCAGGAGGCCCATCCATGAAGAGACTGGTGTTCGTGATCGCTACCTTGACGGTTATGCCCCTCTTCGCCCAGCAAGGGCAGGAATTCGCCCCGGGGTGCGAGCTGCCATTCGACCAGATCGCCGTCCATCAGGATTTCGACGACGTTTGCGGCATCGCCGGCGCGGGCACTCAGGCGCCGCTCCTCCTCCAGAATCGGGTGAAGAATAACTTCTGCGCGACGGGCGATCCCGTGCTCCTCACCTTCACGAGCTTCAAGAAGCTGCAGACGCTTGTCGAGAAGCCGGAGAACCTCGGGCCGAAGTATCGCGAGCCAGACACGCGGGACAAGTTACAGAACATCAATTACACCACGACGGAGGGCGAGACCGCCGGGGAAGGAACGCTCGTCACGTTCGCCGCATTCATTGAGGAAGCGCATTTTGCCGACACCGACAAAGGCGAGGGGGTGAACTGCAAGATGGGCGGCGCCGAGAACAACGATGTGCATATCGCGCTCGCCTCGCGCGCGAACGAGACCGACGAGTGCAAGAGCGTTACGGCCGAGATGAGCCCGCACTTCCGGCCGCCGCTATGGGCAGAACGGCCGCTGAACTCCATCGGTCGGCCGGTTCGTATCACCGGGCAACTCTTCTTCGATGCAAGCCACCACCCCTGCTCCGGCAACAAACGCCCGAATCCGAAGCGCGTTTCGAGCTGGGAGATCCACCCGGTCTACAACATCGAAGTCTGCAAGAAGACGACACTCGCGAGCTGCAAAGCGGATGACGACGGCGTGTGGGAGTCGTTCGACGAGTTCATGAACCCGGCGAAGACGATCCGCAAAGAGGATGAGACGGAAGGGTGAATTCTACGACTGTGCCATTGGATTTACTCCAGTAGAGATTCATCGGAATCGTCGGAGCGAGTATCTGCGGCTGAGGGATCGGCGGTTGCCACGCCGTTGGTGAATGGATGAGGAATCGTGAAGCGCCGTCCGTCCAAAGGGACAGGAGGTTCACGACGTGTGGCGACGGATTGCGGTTCTCATCGGCTCAGCGCTCATTACGTCCTCGCTCTCGGCGCAGGATACCAAGTTCGAACCACCTAAATGTGGATGGCCCTTTAACGAGACACCCGTTCGGCAAAAGTTCGATGACCAGTGCAATCAGGGAAAGACAAACGATTCCAGCACCATCGTCCAGAATGCGGCGAAGAACAACTTCTGCGCCACGGGCACACCCATCATCATCGATGTCCCGACGCTGAAGAACCTCCAGACCGAGGTCGAGTCGCCGAACGTGCTCGGACCGCAGTACAAGCCGCCGACTGACCGCGCTAAGCTCAGAAATCTCACAACGAAGGCGCCGGACGGCTCCGCACTCGGCGAGGGCCTGCTCGTCCAGATGGTCACATTCATCTTTGAGGCGCACTACTCTGACGTGGAGAGCGGCGAGAGTGTGAATTGCAAGCTCGCGGGCAGTGAGAATAACGACATCCATGTGGCGCTTGTCGCGAGCTCCAAAGAGACCGACGAGTGCCAAAGCGTCACGACGGAGATCACACCGCATTTCCGACCGGTGGTCTGGACTGACACCGCGCTCAACAACCTGAAAGGCAAGCCCGTTCGCATCACAGGGCAGCTCTTCTTCGATGCAAGCCACCACCCGGGACCAGGTGATACCTGTCAGCCGCCGAAGCGGCAATCGAGCTGGGAGATCCATCCTCTCTACAAGCTGGAGGTGTGCATAAAAGACACTCTCGAGCAGTGCAAAGCGAACGACAACACGCCCGGGCTTTGGCTCTCGCTGAGCGAATACACCAAGACGAAGCCGGATGCGGCGAAGAAGAAAGAAGAAGAATCGAAAGCCGCGGCAACGCCGCCCGGCCAAAGCCAGTGGGAATCGACGCTGGCCTACCCGTACGCGAAAGGCGATGGCGCGCTGAAGGTCCGGTACAAAGGCGAACTCGTCACGTTGAAAGTCGATGAAAAAACGCTCGGCCCGGAGACGGTGGAAGATCTCACGAACTTCTCGCAAGGAGACACAGTTTGGCTGCGCGTGAGCGCCGACCGCACGAGCCTCGCGAAAGTAGACTGCGTGCCGGTTCCAGGCGGCGAGCGGCTCCTCGCGCTTGCCATCCCTGCGGCCACGCTGATCCTCTTTACCCTTCTTCTGAGTTGGGGCGGAGCGCTCCATTTCCTGATGGGGGTGGACGGGCATTACAGCAAATCTAAATTCCAACTCGCGGTGTGGTTCGGCGCGTTGGTATCGATTTATTTGGCGACCTATTGCTTGCGCTGGCGATATGGGGCGGGGTTCGGCGGCATCAGTATTCCCGCGCATCTCGCGCTCATAAGCGGGATCAGCGCCTTTACCTTCGCGGCCGCGAAAAGCATCGCGGTAACGAAGAAGGGGGCGGACGGCGCTGCTGCCGGCGTTGCGTCGGCAAAGACGCCGCAGGGCGACGTAGTGCCTCCCGTGCCGCCACAACCGGTCGCGCCCCCGAAAGGTGCCGCACAGCAGTGGAAATTTATACGCGACCTCCTGACCGACAGTAGCGGCAACGCGGAACTCGGCGACTACCAGATGCTCGTAATTCTCCTCATCGCCGTAGGAACGTACCTGTTCCAGGCGTATCACTTCCTCGGCACGATCACCTTCGCCGAAGTGAAGCTACCCGATGTCGATTCGACGATTTTGGCCGCGTTCGGCCTGGGCCAAGGGGCGTATCTCGGAAACAAGGTCGCGTCGGACGGGATACCCGCCGCTGGCAAGCCACCGGAGAAAACGTAAGTGAACGGAGGTGGAAATGGCGAAGGGACTTGATGTCGCCGAGGACAGTACGGATCACATCGAATGCCTCACAAACCGAGGATTCGAGTTCATCGGTCGCTACTACAACACGAATACGCCTTCAAAGAACCTGACCGTCGCAGAGGCGCAGGCACTCTCGGCCGCGAGCCTGACCATCGTAGCGATTTGGGAAAACGGCTTCCCCACTACGGCGGGCTATTTTTCGAAGGCGAAGGGCGTTTCGGACGCGAGGGCAGCGTTCAAGATGGCTTCGCAGGTGATCGGACAGCCGGAAGGCAGCGCGATCTACTTCGCCGTCGATTACGACGCGACGGCGAAAGACGTGAGCGGTCCGATCACGCAGTACTTTCAAGGCGTCGCAAGCGTGCTTGATGCCGCCGAACAACGCTACGAAATCGGAGTTTACGGTTCCGGCGCGACATGCCAGTCTCTTCTCGACGTGGGACTCGTAAGGTTCACATGGTTGTCGCAGTCCACGAGCTTCCGCGGCACCAAAACATTTAAGGCCTTCAATATCAAGCAGGGTCCGGAAAACAAACATCTCTGCGGCATGGATGCCGACAAGGATGAAGCGCCGGATGTCGTGAGTTGCGGTGGTTTCACAGTTTAATGTCGTTCTTGCCAGAAAAAAGATGGAGGTCTGCAATGTCCAAACGAATAGCCAGGACTCTCAGCCTGTTCGGAATTACACTGACGTTGGCGCTCGCTGCCGGAGCCGACAGCCATCACACGACGCTGACCCCTTTACCTTCAACGAAAGGGCATGCTGGGTCGCTTCCGTCGAACCTCGGCGTCAAGCGCGTGCTCCTCGTCATTCTCGAGAACGGCGATCCAAAGGACGCGGAAGACAAGAAGACGAAGTCCTTTCTGCCGTTCTTGGCGGACAACGGCGCAGTGATCAGTCGGTACTTTGCGGTCGCCCACCCGAGCCAGCCGAACTACATCGCGCTCACCTCCGGAAGCATTGCCGACGTGCCGAACGGAGACGATCTGGTTACCGTCGACCGCGATCACCTCGGGAGGGCGCTCGGCGAACGCTGGAGAGCCTATGTCGAAAACTATCCGACGCCTCCGAAGCAGGCCGGAAAAACGAGGTGCAACCTAATCGAGAGGGTGGGCGGACCGGGTAAATACGCCAAACGCCACGTTCCGTTTCTGAATTTCAAAGACGTGCAGGACGGAGACTGCCATCAGATCATGCCTGAGGACGAACACCTTACCAAATTCGCCGCTGATCTGAAGAGCGGCTCGCTTGCGGATTTCTCCCTTCTCATCCCGAACCTCAAGCACGACGGGCATGCTCCCTCGAATATGATCGTTGCCGACGATTGGCTTCAAAGAAACCTCAAACCACTACTAACCACGGATCCGAAACTCGTAAAAGACCTCGTGGTTATCGTCACGTTCGACGAGGACGATCACACCGACGCTTCGCACGAGAACAAGGTATTCACGGTTTTTTGGGGTGATCACGTCCTGCATGGCCGAGTGGATGATGTCGCTTACGATCACTACGACCTTCTGGCGACCATTGAGGCGCTTCTCCATGTGCAGCGGCCGGCATTGCCGGCTGGCGCGCGACCGATCGGTGGCATATGGAAATAGTACGATGCGCTTCTTGCCAGTGAGGTGCCGCTGACGGCGAGGATATTCGGGATGAGGACACCCGATACACGATAGGCGTATTCTCGCCGATGCCGCGAGGAGACCGCACGCCTAGGTTTGATTGACCCTCGCTCCTACCAATAGAGCTTATGCGGCCCTCCGGTCGTGCAGAAACGGACGTCAGGGACTTCGGTGACATTGCGCCACGCAGAAGACCCGCTTGGGGCGGGTCTTCTATCCGTGTCTCCAGCTCAATCAGCAGGCTTCTGGGCTTCTGTGTCCCGTAAGGTGCTTTGGAAGGTATCTAGAAGTCCTGCGGGAAACGAAGCGGCAAACTCCAGAATTTCCGGGGCAGACAGCGTTCGACTCTCATCGAAGTTAGAGGCATTTTCCAATAAGGTCGGGCTCAACACTATTTAAGCCGTAACCGCGGGGGCGCCGAACGTTTCTTCTCGCCGAGTACCCGTACGAGCAATGGAGAGCGCATCGAAATGGACCACGCGATGCGATTGTCGAACTCGCAGTTCGCGGTGCTGTAAAGAACATCGACCGCTTCGTTATACGCGTAACAGAAGAGGGCGGCGGACAGCCGACAGTGACGTTGTTTTCGATCTAGCGGCCTTGCAGAAAACAAGACTTTCGAGAGACCGGACCGCGATCTTCTTGCAACCCCAACCTCGTACGCTTCCTCCCCGCGAAGGCAGCGATGGTCTCCCGCTGGTTTATCAGGGAAACATGCCTTGCCGCAACGTGGAAACTCGCACATAGGCAAGGTAGCGACCTTTGGGTGAATGATGAGAATGATGAATGTTGGTCATCAGCCTAATAAATGGAATGCTCAGGTTTCCGTAATGGCTTTACGGACATTGGGGACATTGGGGACGTTGGGGAGGCCGTCCTTGCCAGTCGATGCCATGGCAGCAGCGGCTGCAGGATGAGCATGCAGCCATGTCCAAAGCCGGTGCACGATCGACTCAAAAGTTTGATGTACGTCCTGATCAAGTGCACACCGGAGTAAATTTTTCTCGTCGGCGAGCTCTCGAAAGGGTTCGACCAGCGTCACTTCTACGTTCTTGCCGCTCACGACCCGGTTCAAGGTCAGCTGATCGAGGAGTTCCCGCCGCTCCGCCGGACTCTCGCGCGCGTCGAACTGCTCGAGCGCATTAGTGGCGCGGGTAATGGCGATTTCCAACGCGTTATCGAGCGCCTTCGGCGCGTTACGGAGGAATTCAATGTTTTCGTCAAGACGCGAACGTTCCATCACGAGCGCGGACTGCCGCTCATCGAAGAGCGCTTTCGGCAGGCTACCCTCGACAAATGCGTCGACCAATCTGTTGAGGCGCGCCGTCACCTCTCCCTTCGCCGCGTGAAGGCGCATCACCTCCTGCTCGTGGTCGTCCTCACGGGTGGCGATGAGTCGCGCTGCATGGGCACGTAGGCTCTCGACCTCGTCTGGTGTGAAGGCGATGCGGCGAAGCTCTCTCCGCACTGCCTGATCGATCGCTTCCTCGCGGACGGACGTCGGCGGACAGGCGCGTGTCGCGCATCGGTAGTAGACATGGCCCTTTACCTTGGAGGCGATCAGGCTCCGGCCGCACGTTTTGCAGCCAAAACGCCTGCGGTAGAGATGGTCGTGGCGATGTACGCGGACGTTTGTGAGCCCCCGCAACACGCCCGACACCTTGCCGAAGAGCGCATGCGAGACGAGCGGCTGATGCAGGCCCTGGTACGTCGCGCCTCCGACACGTAAGATGCCGATGTAGAATGGATTATTCAGGATCGTGGATACCCCCGTGATGGAGAGTTTGCCGCCTCGCACATTGCGGAGACCCAGACGGTGCAGTTCATTGCGCAGCGAGTGGAGCGTGTAATTACCGGTCGCATAGAGTTCGAACGCCCGCCTCACGAGCGGCCCGTTGAGCGGATCAATCTCCTTGAGTCGCCCGCCTCGCCCACCGTTCAGATATCCGATCGGCGCGCCGAACGGATAGATGCCTTGTTTCAGCCTTCCCTGAATGCCTTTTTTAATTTCTGTTCTAAGGTTGCGACTGTAATCGGCGGCGATCACCGCCAACATGTCGGCCGACAGCCGGCCACCGCGGGAATTCAGGTCCACGGACTCCGCCGCGAAATGCACTTGAATCTGGGAATCAATCATCTCGCCGATCAACGCCCAGTCCCCGAGATTCCGCGCGCTGCGGTCGATCTTGTGGATCACGACCCCGCCGACTTCACGACGCTTGAGGCGACGAAGCATGTCCGTGAAGACAGCGCGGCCTCGCGTGGCTGCGGATTGTTTTTCTTCGAACCAGCGAACGATTTCGAGGTCGTGTACCGCCGCGTAACGGATGATGGCATCCCGCTGCTCCTGAAGCGAGACGCCGACGAGTCCCTGTTTCAGCGTGGATACGCGGATATAGGCAAAAACTTTTTTCAGGGGAGTGGATTGTTTGGTTGATGAATAGGTCCGACTGACCCATCAGGAATCGTAGGTCGGACGTTCGAAGCAGTCAAATTGAGCCGTCCGGCGCGTGCGTCTTCGAAGACAAACCGGATCGTGAGAAGGAGATACGACTCCATACGATCCTCGATCAATCCATAGTCGTGCTCGGAGAGGTCGCAAAATGTCGCCCGGAACGCCGGCATCCGATAAGGTGAATCGGTTCTCGTCTGGGCTTCCATCACCCCTCATCGTAGCGCGCAGACTAAGGTCGTCGAGGCAAGCGGCATCCGCGCAGGCCGTACTTCGCTTGCCTCGACCATGCGTCCCGCGACGACTACCGTGAGCCGCATGTTCACATTCATTCACTCACCGCGCATACGCGCGGAGCGGTATCACAGCGTGCTGCCGGATGACATCCGGAGCTACCTCAAAAGTCGCGGCATCCCAGCAACCCTCATCGAGCAGAAGCTCCTCGGGTGGGATAGCAAACGGATCACGATCCCGATCTTCGGCAGTAAGCCGGGCGAGGTGCTCGGCTTCCGCTACGCAATAGTTCCGGAAGACCTCAGCGGAAGCCCGATCATGACGTCAGACGGAAAGGGAACGCCCCAGCTCTACGGCCTCGAGACGCTCGCCAAGAGTCCGCGCCGTGTGGTGATCTGCGACAACGAATTCGATCGGCTCGTGCTCGAAGCGAACGGCTTTCCTGCCGTCACATCGACCGGCGGCGCGACTTCCTTCCTCGAAGAATGGGCGTCGCTCTTTGCCGGCGTGAGGCACGTCTATGTCTGCTTCCGGCGCCACTCAGCGCGTGCCGCGGCACATGTGCAGTCCATCCTTCCGTACGCGCGCATCGCCACCCTGCCCTCTGACGCAACCGACATCACGGACTTCTTCGTCCGTCTTTGTCGCACCAGGATCGATTTTGAGATCGTGCTCGCGGCGGCTGCGGCCTCCGAACCGGACGACGATGATGAGCCGCCCGTTCCGATCCGGGAGTTTTGGCCGGGCGACAACGCGCTTCGCCGCCGCGCGGCATGGGCGAAAAAGACCGTGCGCCTCCATGAGGTCGTGAGCCAGTTCACGCTCCTCCAGGCGGAAGGCGCACGGCTCGTCGGACACTGCCCCTTCCACGATGACGCGATGCCGTCCTTTGTCGTCTATCCGAGACGGGAGACCTACTACTGCTTCGGCTGCGGAGCCGCGGGTGACGTGATCAAGTTTCTGACCGACAAAGAGTCGATGACCTTCCGCCAGGCGCTTGAAGCCCTGGAGCGCTTCGAGTTCACCGGCGAAATCTATGGCACCGGCTGAAGCGAGGGCCGACGCCGAGAAGAAAGCGCTTTCCACCCCGGCCGCATCCGCGGTGCTTCCGGACGGCCAGCTCGTCGAGATGGTGTACGACCCTGAAGAGCGGAAAACGCAGTTCGTCTGCGGCGCGGGCGGCGCCTGGGAGTGTGTGGATTCCGTCCTCCTTTCGCCGACCGAGCGGCTCGTGCCGTACTCGTCGACGAACAACCTCGTAAAGCACAACGTCGTGCTCTTTGCCTCGGAGCCTCAAGAGTACGGCGACGAAGCGGCGCTCGTCGCTCGTGTCGGGGACTTCGTGAGGAAGTATGTGGAAGTCTCGGAAGAATTCGAGACGGTCGCGATCTACTACATTCTCTTTACGTGGATCTATGACGCCTTCCACGAAGTCCCCTATGTCCGGATTCGCGGCGGCTACGGCACCGGGAAGACACGGTTCCTTCTCACGGTGGGGTCACTCTGCCGCTTCCCGATCTTCGCGTCGGCCGCGAGCACGGTCTCGCCGCTTTTCCGACTCGTCGACGCCTTCCGCGGGACGCTCATCCTCGACGAGGCGGATTTCCGCGCCTCGGACGAGCGGAACGAGGTGGTGAAGCTCATGAACCACGGAAACGCCAGAGGCTTCCCGCTCCTCAGGACGGAGGTCTCCCCGAAGAAGGAGTTCGACCCGCGGGCCTACCACGTCTTCGGCCCGAAGATCATCGCGACTCGGGGCTTCTTCCAGGACCGGGCGCTCGAGAGCCGCTGCGTCACGGAGGACATGCGCGGCGGCGCGATCCGGAGCGAGATTCCGCTGAACCTCGACGAGCGCTTCCACGGGGAGGCCCGGTCGATCAGAAACCAGCTCTTGCTCTACCGGCTGCGCACCTTCAAGAACGCGCGGGCGGAAACCCGCGCGGGCGCTCGCGATCTCGAGCCGAGGCTCCAACAAATATTCGGGCCGCTCGTCTCGGTGATCGGCGATGCGTCTGCGCGCGAGAGAGTCATTGCCGTACTGCGGAAGCAGAACGACGAGCTGGTCGAAGACCGCTCGGAGAGCGCCGAGGCGCAGGTGCTCGAAGTCATCCGCGACCGCATGGCCCGCGACGCGGAGGCGCGGCTTTCGGTACGGGACATCACGGACGAATTCCTCGCACGTTACGGAGCCGAGTACGAACGGCGGATCACACCGCGCTGGATCGGTTCGGTCATGAGGCGCCGGCTCGGCCTCAAGCCCTCGCGGTCGACCGGCATCTTCACGCTGCGGCCTGAAGACATCGCGCGCCTGAAGTCCCTCTACGTCCGCTATGGGATCGAAGAACCGGCCTCCGTCGAAGCGCCGCCGCAAGAAGCCGCTGCCTAATGGCGGATGGCCTCATCTTCGTCGGCCGCACGAACTGGCGCGACCGCACGAAGCCGTTCGGCCTCCGTCCCGCCGACCGCCGCGCGCACATGTACGTGGTCGGGAAGACCGGCACCGGGAAGTCCTCCCTCCTCGAAGGCATGATTCGCCAGGACATCCTTGCGGGAAACGGCCTCGCGCTCTTCGACCCGCACGGCGACCTCGTGGAGCGGCTCTATGGCTGGATGCCGGAGTCACGCCGCAAAGACGTGATCTACCTCAACGTCCCCGATCCGGAGCAGCCCTTCGGGTTCAATCCGCTCGAAGGCGTGCCTCCCCTTCGCCGCTCGCTTGCCGCGAACGGCATCGTCGAGGCCCTGAAGAAGCTTTTCGGAGATTCATGGGGCGACCGTCTGGAATACATCCTTCGGAGCGCGCTCCTCCTTCTCCTCGAACAGCCTCAAGCCACCCTCGCGGATGTCGTGAGGCTCTTCCACGAAAAGGAGTTCCGCACAGAGGCGGCGGAACGGGTCACGAACGAACAGGTCAAGCGCTTCTGGACGACCGAATTCGAGAAGTTCGGACGGCAGCGCTCCGAAGCCGTCACCCCGATCGAGAACAAGCTCGGGAGCCTCCTCGTCGATCCCTTCGTTTCCCGCATCCTTACGATTCCGAAAAGCACCTTTCAGCCGCGGGAAGCGATGGACAGCGGCAAGGTGCTGCTCGTGAACCTTGCGAAAGGCAAGATCGGCGAGGCGCCGGCGATGCTCTTCGGCGGACTCCTTGTCACGATGCTCGGCCTCGCGGGCCTTGCTCGCGCCGATACGCCGGAACGTGAGCGGCGCGACTTCTTTGTCTATCTCGACGAATTCCAGACCTTCACGACACTCGCATTGGTCAACATGTTGTCCGAATTGCGCAAGTATTCCCAAGGGTTCGTACTGTCGAACCAGTATCTCGACCAGATAGACCCTGAAGTACGGAGTGCCATTCTTGGCAATGTCGGCACCCTCATCGTCTTTCGTGTTGGTGCGACGGATGCGATAAGACTCGCCAAGGAGCTGCGCCCGGACTTGCCGCCGTACGACCTCACGCTTCTTCCTAGCCGGACATTCTGGATACGCATGCTCGTCGCAGGAGAGCCCGCCGAGGCATTTACCGGGAAGACGATCTCACTGAGGCGCGAGGAAGACCGTGAGCGCGCAATAAGCCACTAAGCAGCACCGGCGCATGGCGATATCCGAGCGTCGGCACGTCTTGACAATTTCTTTATCTCCTCGTGGCATACTGTACAATCCCTCGCTATTGACTGGAATGGTGGATAGTGTTTGCGTCAATACGCCTCAATTGACCGTAATCTGCAGTGTTCACATCTGAAGCACGAATGTACGGTGTCGCCGTACTTTGCTTGCCTCGTCAGAGCACCCAGTCGCCGTTACCCTGCGATCCCATGCCCCAACAGGCTGTCCATCGCTTACGAAAAGAACGCCGGCGCCACGCCTATTCACAGGCCGATATTTGTGCGCTCCTCGATACCGCCTGGAAGTCGAAGATTTCAAACTATGAACAGCGGCACGCCTTGCCGCCGCTCGAGGTGGCACTCGCGTTCGAGGTGATCTATGGGAAGCCGGTTGTGGAGCTCTTCCACGGGACGTATGCGCGCGTCCGCGAGAACGTACGAAGAAATGCACGAAAGCTCCTTGGGCGAGACACCGAGGTTCCGCCGATACGCCGGCTGCGGCGGACAAGATCCCTCCAGAATCTTGCCGCATGAAGGTGCTTCGTGACCAGCGCCCAATTCTTGGAATCGACCCTACGCACGATGGTGTGGTGTTCGCTTTTTTCGAAGACGGAACGCTTGTGGACTTCGGCACGACGCGGAGTGCTGTGCGTCGGGCGCTCGACCGCCTTGTAAACGACTATGGCCCCGAGGTCGTCGTGATCGAAGACGGACACGCGCCGAAGTGCGAGCGCCGACCGCGGATGCGAAAACTGCTAGGCGAACTTATGGCGCACGCGCAGAGACGCGGCATTGCTGTGCTCAAGGTGTCACGCAGTGAGGCGCGAACCGCTTGGGAAAAGCACGGCATCACGCGCAAGCAAGCGGTTGCCGTCGAACTCGTGAAGCTCTTCCCCGATCTCGCTCCGGTTCTGCCACCGCCACGAAAAGCGTACCGACGCGAAGTGCCGCGGGAACGCATCTTCGGGACGGTCGCTTTGGTGGTTCACGGCGTGGGCACCACTCCAGAGGTACTACGAGACCGTACTTTGCTTGCCTCGCCAGGCGGGTAGCGCAGGCATAGCCTTTTTCCCAGCAGCTTCCCAAACCACCCATAACGAAAGGAAAAAAGGTATGCCTAGCGACAGCTCTGTCCAATCACAGCCCCTCGCCCGAATGATCCCCATCGCCCATCTCGCCGAATCACCGACAAATCCCCGCAAGCACTTCGACCGCAAAAGGCTCGACGAGCTCGCGGCGAGCATCAAGGAGAACGGCGTCCTGGAACCGCTTCTCGTCCGCGAAGTAGCTGGCCCCGAGCACATCGAGATCGTCTGCGGCGCACGCCGCTACCGCGCGTCGAAGATCGCCGGGCTTACGGAGGTGCCGTGCGTCGTACGCGAGGTAAGTGACAGGGATGTCCGGCTCCTCCAGCTCGCGGAGAATGCGACGCGTGAGGATCTGAGCCCCATCGAAGAGGCGGAGACCTACGCCGCGCTCTTCGAGGAGGGACTGACGACCGATGCCATCGCGAAGCGCCTCGGCAAGGAAAAGCGCCACCTCGCCCGGCGCCTGCCGCTCGCCAAGCTCCCGAAGAAGGTCAAAGAAGCTCTCGCCGCCGGCTATCTGCCGGTCGCTCACGCGGAGCTCATCGGCGTGATCCCCGACTCGAAGATGCAGGAGATGGCGCTCGGCCGCATCCTCTACACCGCGTATTCGGGCGAGAGAACAACAATCGCCGCGCAGCCCTATGCGGTAGCGAAGCGGATCGTCGAGGAGGAGTTCATGACCGCGCTCTCCCTCGCCATCTTCAATCCGGAAGACGCGACGCTCTCGCCCCTCGGCGCATGCTCCATGTGCCCGCACCTCACGGGCAATAATCCCGACCTCTTCGGCGAGGTGGCCGGCAAGAGTGTCTGCACGAATCCGAAGGACTTCCAGCTGAAGACCGAGAACCATCTGAAGCGACTGCGCGACGACGGGTACACCGTCCTCCTCTCGCCGAACCAGCTGAAGCGCGCTTTCCCCTTCGCCGGCAACTCCGACGAGCTGGGGAAGGAATTCGTGGATCTGGAGCGCGTCTGCAATGACGACCCGAAGCGACGCACGTACGAGGCGCTCCTCGGCAAGGCGGAGAAGCTGAAAACCGTCTTCGCCCTCAAAAACGGCCGCGTACGGAAGCTCTATCCCGCGAAGGAACTCCGCCCGGCGCTCGTCGCCTCCGGACACGCCTTCGCGAAGGAAAAGCCGAAGAAGAACGGCAACGGCAAAGCCGCCACGTCGCGGTCGCAAGCGCAGCTCGAGCGGATCGGCGACGAAGCCGTTTCCCGGGAGCTCGCGAAGAAGCTCCGCACCGTGAAGCTCACGCCCTCCGGCTGGATCGATCTCATCCTCCGCATCGTCCTCATCGCGGAGGATTGGCGGATCAAAACGGTCATCGGCCGGCATGGCTACGACGGCTCTGACAAGGACTTCGCGCTCAATCGCGAAAAGATCCTCAAGGAGCGGGTCGAGGCCATGACCGACGCCGAGAAACGCGCCTTCCTCATTGATCTTCTGATCGGCGACTGGTTCCACTCCGCCGACAAAGCCGAAGCGGAACTCTACAAGCATCTCTTGAAGCTCGCCGGCGTCGACTACGTGAAGGTCGCGAACGCCGCGATCGACGCTGCCAAGAAAGCCGCGGCCGACGCGAAGCAAACGCCGAAGCCGCCGATCGCCGCGAAGATCGTACGCGCACCGAAATCTCGCGCCTGACGCCCATACGACATTCACCGGAAAGGAGGTGAGCAAATCACATGGATGCCGTTCTCAAACTGCGCGAACTCCGGAGGCTCTCCGGCCTTTCGCAAGAGGATGCCGCCAAGCTCGCAGGAATCGGCGTGAAGACGCTGAGCTCCTTCGAGACAGGAGCGCGCATTTCCTCGATGAAGATGGTGCAGCTCTTCTCGCTCCTCAAGGTGTACCAAGTGACGCCCGCGGAGTTCTTCGGCGGCAAAGTCGAAGAAACGCTCTTCGGCGAGCTCGAACACCTGGATGCGAATGAGTTCACCCTCGTTCGCGAACTTCGTCTGCTCGACCGCACCACCCGCGCCCGTCTTGAAGAGAAGTTCCTCACGATGATCGAGTCGGCGCGGACGGTCACGCGTCCCGCGCCACTCCGCGCCGTCCTCTAGTCAGCAACCCACAGCAAAACGAGATCCGACCATGGAAGCACCGGCTTCCACAACTCGACGTGTGCGCATTCGCACTGCGTCAACGCCCACTGGAGGTGATCTATGAAAGAAGTCCGCTTCACGAGCGGCAGAACCCGCGATGAACGGCGCGAAGGACGCAGCGGCGCTCTTCAGAAGAGGGCGCAACGGCTTCACGCCGATTCCGATGCGGCACAAAGCCAATACAAGCGCCACCTGCCTGATCCGCCAGACCAACCGATTCTCGTTGGCCACCACTCCGAGAAACGCCACCGCAATGCGTTGAAGAATGCCGACGCGGCGATGCGCAGAGCGATCGATCTCTGGAAAGAAGCCAAGGAGACGGAACGGCTCGCCCGATCAGCGGCAACGAATCCCGCAATTCGCGTGACCGATGCCGACGCCGTCGAGCTTCTCACCCTGAGGAAGGCCGAACTGGAACGGGAGCGCGAATGGCGAAAAGCCGTGAACGAAGCGTGGCGCGCGAATGGCCGGCCGAAACCCGACGACGTCGAGGCATGGACCGCGGTCGCTGCCACGCTCGAAGAACCGCTCGAGACCTTCGCCGCGATGCGCAAGGACATGTTGCTCCGGTACTCGCCGGGCACCGCGCCCTTCCCATCGTGGTCCTTCCAAAACGTCGGCGCGAATATCCGTCGCGTCGCGCAGCGGATCGAAGAGGTCGAGCGCATCCAGACGACGGCAGCGCGTGCCGAGCGCCGCATCGGCAACGTGAGAGTCCGCGACAACCCCGAGTACGATTCAGTGGAACTGCACTTCCGGGGCAGGCCTGCCCCGGAAGTACTGACCCTCCTCCGGTCGCACGGGTTTCGCTGGATTCACACGGCCAGTTGCTGGTCGCGCCGCGGCCGCAACGCGACGACGGAATGGAAGCTCGACCTCATCGCGAAGGCGCTCGGCAGTCCGATTGAGCCAGGCGCAGGTGCGTGATGGACGAGGAGGACGCACTCCGCAAGGAGCTCCGGCAGTTCATCGGCACCCTCGCATACCACCCGCATCCGAGCGGCCACCTCGTCTACACCGATGGCGTGGCATTCCTCGCCGAACGCGCCCGCCTCGCGTGGCTCATCCACCTCATTGCCTTCTGGCAGCCCCACGCACTGAAGGACGCGTGGCTCCGCGAGATCCAGTTCTGGGAGCTTCGCATCGAAGACAGCAAGGGCACGCTCACGTGCCTTCGCGACGCAGACGACATTGCGTTCCGGCAGCGGCTTCCGAAGTGCGACTCCGCGCTCGATTACGTGCGCGTCTATGTCCAAAACGGCGTGCTCATGCTGCCGTCCGAACACTAAACAGACAGAAAGGAGACCGCGATGACCGTCATCGCACCCGAAGTACCTCAAATCATCGAGCCTCAAGCAACCCTCTGCCACGCCCGCTCGCAGCTCGTCGGCCGCCAGGAGCTCCTCGGCCTCCCGATCCCCGAAGCGACGAGCACCCATGTCCCGATCCCGCACGCCGATATCGTGACCGCGCTCGTCCAAAGCCTCGGCTACCGGAACATCGAAGTCGTGAAGGACGAATACGCGCTTACCCCGGATTACATGCGCATGTTCGGAGTCATGACGGTGAACGTCGAGCACTCCGGCGTCCGCCTCGCCCTAGGCATCAGAAACTCGCATGACAAGACCTTCAGCCTTGCGATCACCGTGGGGTTCCGGGTCTTCGTCTGCGACAACCTGATGTTCAACGGCGACTTTCAGGCCGTTCTCGCGCGGAAGCACACGAAGCACTTCGACCTCGCCGACGCGATCGCGCTCGGCGTGGAACGGATGCAGCGCGGCTTCGCCCCGATGGGCCGGCAGATCGACGCCTGGCGCGGACACAGTCTCACGGACTCCCTCGCCCGGAACGTGATCTACGCTGCCTTCATCGAAGACGGCATGCCGATCCCGAAGCATCTCGCGAAGGTGGTGCACCAGCACTACTTCGCGCCGGAGCACGACGAGTTCAAGGCACGCACGATGTGGTCTCTCCAGAACGCCTTCACCTCTGCCTTCAAGGAGCTCGACCCGATTCCGCAGCTCAAGGCCACCGCGAAGCTCGCAGGATTCCTCGGCCGCTTCGAGAACTGAGGCCGCCGCCGATGGAATTCGAGATCGAGCGGTACGGCCGCCGTCACTGGGCGGTCTACGAAGACGGCCTGCTTCTCTGCGTCACGGTCTACAAGAAAGGCGCCCGCGCGGTCATCGCCCGCATCATCGAGGGTGCCAGAAAGGAGAATTCGACCGCAGAAGTCCCCACAAGGCCGGAGCCGCATGGCTCCTCGAGAAGTGAACCTTTAACATAGGAGGATGGTGCCGAAGACATAGAGAGAAAAACCGAAAAGCAGGTGTGGAAAAACCAAACATGCAGTACCCCCGTCGCCACAAGCGGCGGGTTTTTACTACGCAGAAACTGCCCTGACGTTGGTGCAGTCAAACATATCTGCACATACAGGTTGTGCAATCGGTTTGACGCTTATCCGAAACGGTCTGAGGATCGCGCTTCGTGGAGCTGACAAAACTCGAACGCTACCTCAAGTCACGCGGCATCAAGCCCGCGCACCGCGCGCGGGAATCCGGTTACTCGCGGCAGCACCTCCTGCGCGTTCGGATAAGACGCATGGGGCGACCCGAAAATGCATCGCAGCATCGTCGCCGCATTGCGTCGACTGACGCAGGAGCGGGTCGAAGCCCGCAATGTATTCGATCTCGGCGATTGAGGGGAGCCGCTGAGCACGGATTCGGCTACGTTTAACGTTATGCGCTCGCAAAGGCTATTACTCGCCGTCACGACAGACGCATACGCATCGCGGCCGAGCTAAACACGATCGCAGGCGTTTGCCGGGCGAGCAAGCCTACCGCGTCCGTATGCTGATCGGCTCCATGCTTTAGGCCCAATCTGAATCAGACCGATGACAGATTCGACCGGCGGCATAGGGTTCACTTATGACGTCCAGGTTCTGACCCGCGAGCTGGACTGCGACCTACGCTGGCTCTTATCTCAATGCACCACGCAACTGAGTAATATCCTCGAGATGAATCAGGGACTGCGGTAGATCGGAATACGTGAAGCTCCATGCCGGCAGCTGCAACACGCCTCGAGCACCATTTAAAGCCGGTCGAAGTCCCGTCGCCGTGCTTAGAAAGTGATCTGAAAGAATCACACCAGTCAACGGCTGATACGACGTCCAAACCCGGGCTAGACCAAGCGCCTGGCGCAGAGAATCGATTGCGAATCGCAGCTCGCTTACGTGGACACCTTTGATACGCGTCACATAGCGCGAGATCACCGGGTCGGTGAAATTATAGGTGCAGGCGTAATCTATGTTGCTGAGGCTCGACGACGAATTATTGGCGAGCGTGCGCACGGCATAGAGATACGTCTGGCCGAGCGAGCCAGATTGAGCAAGGCCGACTCCGACCTGAGCGTCACTGTAATTTGTAACGTTAGCCGAGAGTGTAACGAGCGGCATTGACGACGGCGCGCTTAGTGATGCAAAACGGTAGAGCGCGTATCCTGTTGCGCCAGACACGGGATTCCACGAAACCTCAACCGTAGACCCACTGAATATTGCCAGCAGGTTCGTAGGCGCGGGCAACGGGTCCACAGCGATTGATGCGGATCCGGCCGCCGTACCTCCGACTTCAGAGGAGGTGACGGTTTGCGTGCCAGTACTGCGCAGGATGACCGTGAAGGTGTGGACGCCTGAGTCGCTGGGGACAAACGTGTAGGTAGCAGGAAGGGTCGCCAGCGAGTCGCTGCTCGCGAAACTCACGCTGCCGTCGTAATCCGTGATGACGCCACTGTTGCCGTCCAATGCGGTAACGGTGATATTCATCGCCACACCCGCCTTGGAGGCACCCGGGGACGCTTCAGAAAGGCTTCGGGCGGTGCGCCGGCGCACGCCCTCCTGAGTAACGGTGAAGGTGAGACCAGCAGCCGTAATCGTGCCGATGCGGGTGCCACCCGTATTTGCCGCCAAACTGTAGCTGACCTGACCGGCACCCGAGCCCGAACTGCCGCTCGTAATCGTGATGAACGACGCGTTTGACGTCGCGGTCCACGAACATCCTGCGGGGTTGAGCTGGTCAGGGTTGACATTGAACGCTCCGGCACCACCGGAGGATGCGATCGTGGCCGACGTCGAGTCGAGTGAGAACACGCACGCACGATCTTGGAACAGAGGGTATTCGAGTCCGGCGATCACTAAATGCCCGCCCCGGACCGCCGTGTCAGAGTTTGCGTCGACGGCATACGTCACGATACCGGAGCCGGTTCCGGACCCGCCCGAACCAATTGAAATCCACGCGGCATCCGAACTCGCACGCCAATGGCATCCAGCGGTAGCCGTCACGCTGATCGTGCCCGTTCGTCCGGTATTGATTACGTGCTGATCTGGTGGCGAAGCGACGGACACGGTGCAGGGAGTGGCGGCATAGGAGGCGGCATTAGCCCAGCTACCAACCATCACGAGCATGCCGTAGGTTCTTGCTTGGAGAGCGTTGAATTGCAACGACGAGGTATGGAGAGCCGTACGGCTCGAACTCGTGCTGATGACTCGTTGCACCGATACGGTTCCGTCGGCCGGCCAGTATGTTGCCGGCGCTGTCGAAAGCGCCAAGCCCGTCGTAAGCGCCGAGGTCGAGTAAGCACCGGCCGTGACCGAGGACGTGCTCGCCGCCGCACATGGCGTAGCATCGGTACAATTCGAGGGACTTTGCGCGGCAACCGAGAACTGAGGCTGAAGCGTCGAAATCAAATCGAAGGCGAAGGAAACCGGCGCGTTGCTCAGGTTCGTTATCGTTTGATCGATACGGAGATAGTACGCGGGGCTTCCGGCAGGATTCGGAACGAAATACGCGTATGTCGTGAGCGTGAGATGACTAACGAATGATGAGAAGACGAGCTGCGAACCCTGCACCACGAACGCTGGTGAGCGGCCGGACGCATTATGGCCGCCGTCGACAAGGCCGGTGGTGAGCCAAAGGATACCCGGCGCGCACTGCACTCCGAGGACGGGCGAGCCCACATCATCATCGCCCGCTTGGCGTGGCGCGAACGCGCCTGACGTCAGTGACGGTTGTACGAAGTCTGATCCCGTTTGGGAAAACAGGTATTGTGTTCCGCCATATGTTAAGGAGGCTAATGCTCCGCCGGAGGTGAGGTCGAAGAGCGCGGTCTGCTCGCCGGCCGGATCGGCAAGAATCGCGGCCTGATGCCATACGCCGGCGGCCGGAGAATACGTGATCGTGTTGGTGCATCCAGCTCCCGCAAGCGCCAAGTTCGGACAACTCTGGCCGAAAACACGCGGCGGTGCGATAACCATTGCGAGAAGAAGAACAAGAAATGATCTGAGCACGGAATTCCTGAGATCTCGCATCAGTGCGTGCTCACGAAGTTGACAGCGGTGGACCAATCGCCGGCCATTACGTACCACACGAAATGCCGCGTCACGCCCGGCGGCAGAGTGAACCCGCCATTTTCCAGATGAACATTGTAGTTTTGCGAAATCTGGTCAACGCCGAGTGTTACGCTGACGCCGCTGCCTGACCAGTAGACGGAGGGTGCGACGCCAAATGCGACACCGCCGGTCAAGCTCGAGGTGGGATAAAGGCCGCCAAGGAGCGCGCGCGTGCCTGCCACGCTGCACGTCAAGTTCACGCAGTTATCTGGATAACGAACTTGGGTGGGAAACGAATACGAGCCGTACCCGGCAAGCTCCAGGAAGAAGTCGACGTTTTCCTGCGTATCGACGTTCGTTATGAATTGATCGAGCTGCAGATAGTAGTGAGGCGTCGAGGCGGCTGTATTGGGAACGAACGTGGCATACGTCGTAATGAAATATGGCGCTGCCCACGTAGCCGTCGAAACTTGCCCTGAGTAGACTACATTGCCTCGCGCGAGCCCGCCGATATTGGGGTTGTAATCAGTATTTCCTGAGATCGTGGTGACTTGCGTGTCCGTGCATGCCGCCGCGTACAACGCTGACGGCAGTGTGGAGTTCGCTAGCGAGCCAGCGGGCGTCGGGTTATATTCGAAACAGGGCGATCCGTGGTGGAGCGCAGGCTGTACCATGCCTCCCGGCGCGTGGCCCCACACGAGTTCTGTGCCGTCGCCGGGAACGGAAGGGTCCGGCTTGTACTTGAGCGAAGCCAGTATGCCTCCCCAAGTCATCGAAAAAAGTGCGGTTTGCTCGCCGGCCGGATCGGTCAGCGCGAGCGCTTGCTGATCAAACGGCGGATACAGCGGATGAAACGTCGTCACGGCGCAGGACGCCGAGGCGCGGCCGAGGGGTGCCGCAAAGACAAGAAGATACAGCAGGAAACGGCGCATACGGCCTCCGGTGGCGGGCGAATGTTTTTGATGCAACGGACCGATGTTGCGGGTGCTAGCATACCGCCGCCATGCGAGAGAGGGCAAGGACGCTGTACCGTCAGATCGTGCCAAGCAGTGCCAGGAAACGGCTTCGCGAGGCGATCCGCGAAGCGCCGATTCGAGCGCGAGATATCTCGGCCGATATTGGAGACTATCTTCGGCAGCCGGCAGAGCGATTGCCGCCGGCTGCGCTTCGAGAGAGAGTAGGCATTGACAGCGGACGCAAGCACTTCGTCACCATTGGACAAACTGCGTTTATGGATATCGCCACGGCAGTCGAGCCTTTGACGAAGAACGCCTCCTTCCCGCGGTGGCTTGACTTCGGGTGCGGCGCGGGACGCGTCGCACGTCACGCGGTGGCAATGCAATCGATTGATCTCGCGGGCGTGGACGTCGATGAGGAAGCGATAAGGTGGTGTCAGCGACACTTACGCGGATCGTACATGACGATTAATCCCGAGCCGCCCACCGCGTTTGCCGACTGTACGTTTGACATAGTGTATGCGGTCTCTGTCTTCACACACTTTGACGAAGAGCCTCAGCTCGCATGGCTGGAAGAATTGCGACGTTTATTGCGTCCCGGCGGTCTGTTGGTAGCGACGACGCATGGTCCTCACCTTACGTACAATCGACCCGATATCACTCCCGAAAAGCACACCGAGCTACGGGAAACAGGGTTTCTTTTCATGAAGGGCGTCGGCGATTTCAACGAGGATTCCGCGTTTCATGCACGAGACTATCTCGAGCGCCGCTGGGGTGAGTTTTTCAGGTTGGTATCGTTTAAGCCGAGCGGACTTGTAGGGTATTTGGATCTGGCCGTGTGGCAACGATAGATCGAGAGTGAAGTGATGCGGCCCCGAGCCTTTGCCGTACCGGTATTGTCGCGAGCCCTAGGCGAACGATTTCGCGAGTTAAACATCAGTCGAGTTCATGCCTTTGAGGAAAAGCGCCAACTCGCGCCGCTCCCTAGGTGCTCCCAGCTCGACCCGCGTCACGGCAGCAATATGACTTCGCCTCTGTCGGCGCCGTCACGGCGCAGGAAGTTCAGGTCGGTTCTTACGTCGCGCCTGCTCATTACGTAGGCCGACGATTGCTTCAAGATTCTCGACTAACTCTCTGCCATCTTCTGACTCACGCGCGATGTCGCCAATCAGGGCCCGCCTATTGGGATCCACAGCGAACATCGCAGTGGGCGTATCGTCAAGCGGTCCCTCTTCCTTGGAAAATAGCGCGACAAGACAAGCAATTAGATACGGAGCTCCTGAGTCACCTATGCGCCGATAATATACGTAGTCCAGTACTTTCATAGCCCAACCGAGCTCGCTCGCGGCGCGCGCGATATCTTTGGGCCAGCCCGCGAAGAATAAATCCTCAGGATCCTTCGCTGCCCACGCCTCTGCTTCCGTAATGTCTCGCGTCTCTTCGATGTAGCTCTTGTACGACAGCGATGTTCGACAATTATCACGGATAAGCTCCGTAAGACGGCTCTTTGCCGCCGCCGGAAAGTCAGTGTCGTACCGGCACGTAACCGCGAGCACGAAATTGTTGACAGCTGTCGAATCTTCCTCCGTGGCAACGCGCCTCTGCCAGTCCAAAAATTTCGCAACCGTCTTATTCACACGCATCATTCCAGGCGGTTGGGGATAGTAGTACTCACAAAAATCAAGATTGATACAATCATAAGGAAAGGAGGCCTTAGCGTTCATGGACGTACGCTTCATTTGCAAACGGTCAAGTTTCTCCACGTCATCTTGAAGACTTTCGTCCTCCAACTTGACTTCGATACTCTCTAGCGTCGGGAACTGGGCAGTAAAGTCGTCGTCCTCGAATAAAACCACATCCTCCAGCCTTCCAAAAAAACCGGCGTCCTCTCTGGCAATCATCTCCCGAATTTCATCGAACTGTTCCTGATCGCATTCGCAAAACTGAACACGCTTAATGGCGTTACTCTCGGGCTCGACTTCCAACAAGCCCTCGCGCACCAGCATAAAAACGTCGATCATTGCACGTGCACAGAGCGTAAAATAGCGTAGTGGCCGCCCGCCGCGACCATTCTCTGCCAGCTCCCTCCAATGCGGCAACCAATGCCGTACCCGCTTGCAATGCTTAGGCAGGTCATTCCACCATTTGTCAAACGTTGTCATCACGGTTATTACAGATCGGCAAAAATCTCAATCAACAGCTTATAGAATAATTCACGACGCTTAGTTGCGCCCGACTCCTGACCGGCTCGTTCAAATGCCACCAGAATCTTCTCCACCAGCGGCGCGTACTTGCGCTTACGAAACAGCGCCTGCACAAGAGGGTGCGTTCTGTCTATCTTTATCTCGCCCCGACGTGGCTCAAACTCCACGGGCGACTGCTTAGTAGTGTGTGGCAACTTCTGGGAACGCCTCTCGATGCGGTGAATCGAGCTGATGTGTTCACCTGTTGTTTCGGCATATTTGCTAACAAAGCTAACCTCGCGTTTCTCGGCGGCGCGAGTACGCCTCGCCTTGTTTCTCTTTTTTTCCTCACCCCAGGTACCCGGAAACACGAGACTTTGCAGCAGGCCATGCACGTATGCTTGCACTCGCATGTAGTGTGGGTGCAACTCGTTGAAACTATCTCGGTCGATGTTTAGCGCGTCTTCAAAGCCGCTATGCACGAAGAGCTCACTCGACACCATGCTGTAACGTGGCCCCTCGGCATAGGGGTAAGTCAGCATGCTGTTGTCATACTTGCCAATCGCGACATCATCAATGCGTATCAGGACCCCCTGAATGTCACGCGGATACAAGCGTCCTGTCTGTTGGAACAAATACCCGCTAAACGCTAATGCACTTCCGGCGACATCTTTGCTGGAGTATTGAAGTTCATACAGAGAATAGTGAAGATCCGAATTCTTGACGCTTACGTCGTGCCAAACGACAGGGCATCGCTCTTTAACCGCACCATCAACAAGATTGAAGGATTGTTCATGCGAGCCGGTGAGATTGCACATCGAAACCGTGTGCCCTTCCCTATCCGATGGGAGACAGACGGGATTCGCAAGGGATATATTGTCCACCTGCACCTCGAATTCAAACGCGTGTATCCTCCGCTGACGCGAACTTATCATCGGCAGGGTGATCGCCAGATTTCGATTTTGCATGAACGGCAGTGGCGGTGCGAGAGCAAGCCCGAAGAGGAGTTGATCATAATCTGCCAAGAGATTAAGTGACGCGGTGGGGCTCGACACGTTATAAATGGCGGCAATGAACTGCTCAAAGTTTCCGTATGGATCAGCAGTATGAGTACGCCGTTGGTTCGCGAGGCGCGTAAGTGTGGAGCGCATCCTCTTGCGAAACGATTCGCGGAGATATTTCGTAAAAATGCGCACACCGCTCTTATCAGGATCGAACGTCTCGTCATGCAGCGTATACTGGCCGCCATGCACCGCCATGTCATCGCCTGACTGGCGCAATTTCGTAGCGAGCCTATCCATCTCTTGACGGGTGTAGGCAGGGAACTGAATCGTTGCGCGAAACGCTGTCTTCGACTCTCGGTGATGCGACGCAATATCGAACCGCGTGCAAACCTGCGCAAGTGCGAGGATACCGAGTCCTAATCTTCCGACCAAAGGGCGATGAAGTGTCGCACTGATAGCTTCGGTGGCGACGCGTTTATAGCTGCTACCAATTCCACGATTCATCAGCCGTTCGAATTCGGCACGCGACATCCCTGTCCCGTTATCCTGACAGGAGAACGTCTCGAAACGAGGAAAGCCGGTATGAAGCCGTACGAGTGTCGAATCGGCATCGTACGCGTTAGAGATTAGTTCCTTGATAGCGCCCGCTGGAGTCCTATATAAACCCTGTGAGAGGTGGCCGAAGACTTTGGCGGAAAGAACTATCGGTCTCCATGTCTCAGTCATGACGACTCCTGCGCCGACGTGACGAGCGCTTCCTGAGGAACAAAATGTTTTCGTGGACCATGCGTGAAGTGGTCGTTGACCACCGGCTGCGCCAGTGTCGAATCTCCATCGTCTCAAATCCTACATCGCTCGCCAACTGCGATAAGATGGTGGCGGTAGGAATATGCACGCTCGCGTAAGAGGACTGATCGCCTACGACGTATGCACACTGTGCATCGTCAGCAAGGAACGTCGACAGAGCCTTGAAGTGGCGTTTCATACCGCCGAAATATTCAGTGATCACCTTGGGATAAAAACGTGCAAACCCATGCGATTTGGTGCGCACTTTGCGACGCAGCGAAGAAGCAATCTGCGCGATTAGCAAGTTTTCACTCACCAGTGCCGCATCGGCATCGCCTGTATAAATCCCTTTCGTGTGAGAGCGGACCATCGTTTTCTTGATAGTTCGTAGACTCTCGATATCGCACACATGTTCTAGGAAAGCCAATTCCAAGCGTGAATTCCGCGTGTAGTCGTGTTCAGTCGGATATGGTGGCGAGCATATGACGTAACGGATACTGTTGGGCTCGCACAGGCGCTTGAAGGTGGCCTCATCACGTGAGTCGCCCCGTTTCACGATCGCTCTGCCATAGTCGACTTCAGAAACGGCGCGCAGATCATCCGCCATGGCCTCTACGCGGGAAAGAAAACCTTCGAGCACTTCAGCGTCGTGCTTCACGCGGCTGCAGTAAAGTTCTGGGCCAAACTTCACGTTGGAAGCGCCGTCAATTATTTCAGCAAGCAGTGCTAGCATTAGTGCATTGCGATAGGCCGATGTCGTCTTCAGATTCGAGATCGCATGTTTCACACCGAGTGCTTTCCGCAACGGTTTGGGACTGATCCACTTGCGCTCGAGCATTCCGCTGCTGGCCAGATAGCGATAGGTAGGGTCTGAAAGGTGTGTATTCTTTGTTAGTAAGTAACGTATGAGGTGAGGTTCTATCTCATACGCCAATTCCAGCAGCCGATCGGGATTTAGACTCCAATTAGTTTTTACCTTTGCTGAGAAACAACTGGACGGATTGGCATCGACACCAACCGCATCGATTCCGTACTTCATGCACTCGACGAGAGTGGTGCCCGCTCCGCAGAAGGGGTCAAGTACCAAGTCACCTCTGGAAGCTCCGAAGGTCGTCAAGAGTTCAGTGACAAGATGGTCCGGAAAGCCGAGGATGATTCGATACCACTCATGGACTTCGCCGTTTAGATTCTTTTGAAGGGAGGGGCGTGCATTCGACGCGGTAATCGTCTCCATCAGCACCACGGATGATTTTAGTTCCTTATCCCCTTGAATGTACATGAGAAAGCGTCGCGAGGTAAAACCCTTGGCCGGCATCGTGATTCCGACAATGTTTTTTGCCGGAATGAGTGGCGACGCGTTTTCGAGAGTTTTGGGCGGCCTACTACCGCTGAACGCTCTTCCGCGACGACCGAGGCCAGCCCTCATGAACCCTGAGTTGACGTTTTTGGGTAAAAGCATCAACTCGTGTTATTTGCAGCAATTGCCGAAGAGAGAAGCATTTCTTCATATTTGGCCTCCCGCCGTTTGTTCGTGACCTTCGCGTAGACCTGTGTCGACGCGATCTCCGCGTGACCGAGCCAATCTTGGACGTCAGCGATATCCCACCCCACGTTCAGGAGATGGGTCGCTATCGAGTGGCGCAGGACGTGAGGATGTTGGCGCTCCCGGGGAATGAGCGTGGCGTCTGCGTACCGTCGGAAGAGTGCGTAGATGGTTGAGGCGGATATTGTTCCACCTCCGCTCTGACGCGTTACGAAGAGATAAGGACTAGCGGACGCACGCGTCGGCAGATACCGCCAGAGGAGCGCTCGCGTCACGGGATGCACGGGGTATTCGCCTGAGACACTACCTTTCAGGCGAGTAATCCAGATGCGGTCTCCCGCGACATCGCTGACCCGGATAAGTGTCGCTTCGCGCCGCCGCAAGCCGTAGCGATAAATCGCGTCAAACAACAACCGGTCGCGGACGTTCTCGCTCGGAATCACGGCAAAGAACCGTTCTACCTCTTCCTTCGACAGGTAGACGATTCGGTGCGCAAAGGCCATGTCGCCTAACTGCATTTCAGGCGTTCTCCCTTTGCGGCCAGCCATCTTGACGCTTTTACCCATTTCCATGAACTGAGTGTGGCGCACGTCAGGTCACGAATGATGAAGACGTTCCGGAAACCCGCCGCCGCGGTGTTCGTGCTCGCGGTAACGCTCATGGCCTGTGCGAAGCCGAAGATTCATGGGCGCGTGGTGGACGTGTTCTCGAAGCCGATAGCTGGAGCGGAGGTTTCAATCCCCAAGACCACCTTTAAGGCAGTCTCTGGCGCAGACGGGCGGTACACGATCGAGTACGTCCCCGGTCAGTTCGAGCTCTCGGTAAGGAAGCCGACGTACGCATCAGCGACGATCTCTCTGAACGTAACTCAAGCCTCAGAACTGCCAGCGGCCGATGCAGTGCTTTTCCCGATTCCGCCTGGGCCAGGCGTCTACTACATAGGAGCGGACCGGTTGATAGCACTGCCCGAACGCAAAGTCCAGAGGAATCTCAAGACGTTTCTGCATGAGTACGCGTTCCCATTCTCTAGTGACCCTACACCGTCAATTGCCTTCGGCACGGAAGCTCGCTTCCTCGATACGCTTCCTGCGGCGGCGACGCTCTATCGCGGGAACCCAGAGTTTTACCAAGTCGAGTATCTCACCGGGCTCTACGAAACTCCCATGAGTCCAAGGCTAAACAACGAAGTGAACACAAATACCACCGAATTAGGTGACGAGAAACTGCGATTGCGAACCGTGAAGCTCGATCAGAGCGCCGTCTACTACGGCTGGCTATCCGGTCCAGTCGAGCAAACAAGAAACGCTTATGTCTTCTCGGTGCCTTCGCCAACGCCCGCGGACTGAATCGGCGTTCTGCGGGGTGTGCCAGCACTCATCGCGCGTGCTTGGTGAGTTCGCGGCAGGCTTCATGTGCGCGTCCGGCGGCAATGTAGGAGTCCTGCTTCGCGAGCTCGGACGTCCTTTCGTCGACGGCGCGCGTCGGAGTCAGCGGATCGAATGCGATGATACTGCTCGTCGAGACGCTCTCCGAGTCGCCTCGCCGCGTGTCCGCGCATCCGCCGGCTGCGATTGGAGCAGCGAGCCTCGCACAACGCTTCTCAGCACGAGAGATCGATGACGGTGTGTCGATCGTGGAGGAGGAGCACGCGATCGAAAGACGATTCGATTGGTGCGACGTTCACGGGCGTCTCCGTCATTGAGGAAAGCTGAAATCCGTCGATGACGATGAGCAGCCATACCGTGCTACAGGAGCTTCTGTACGCAAGGAGCCTCGCTTCCTTCGATGCGACGATACGCGCGAGCTCGTTTTCATCGGCAGCCGGCACCCACGTGGTGCCGACCGCGGTCACCGTCGCGTCATGCTTCGGGCCGAGGAGGTGGACGGTGATGTCGTCAATACTCGGCGGCAGCTGACCCCCGTTCACGACCCGTCCGCTCCCAAGCATGCAGGTATCGGCGATCGCGGCCGCGACGATCTCGACGTCGCGCTTCAGGAGTCGGACACCGTGGGCAAACAACACGACGGCCCAGAGCGGCGGCGCGCCGCGCTTGCGACAAAGCGTGGTCGCGCGATCCGTAATCAGGTGCGTCAGCGCTTCTTGTTCTTTCGGATGCGATCCCATCGGACGCTCAGGTCGGAAATACTCCGTCACCTCGATACCGATGCAGGAGGAATCTGCGCGCACGATGAAGTCCGGCGTTTCGTGTTCCTCGATCACGCCTGCGGGGAAGTTCGCATATAGACGCCGAAGATCTTCGACCGCTTGCCGCTCGCGTTCTTTGTCCATAGAAAAGCCTACGCGGATCCCGCCGCAGCGTCAGAGAGCCCCTCAGCGACGGCGAGAAGGACCGCGCGGATGCGGGCCTTTCCTCCAAGATCCTCCGCCGCACGGATGCGCGATAGCAGCGCCGCGGGGTCCGGAAACGATGCGGGCTCCGCAAGCGCACGCCGGCGCCAGTACTGCTCGAAGAACGGTACGATGTGGCGTCGGTACATCGTAGGAAAAATCGAAAGGCGCGGCTCGAGCTCGAAGACCGCGCGCGTCTGCAGTGCGAGCGACGTTTTCGTCGGCAGCTGCGGAAGTACCGTCGCGGCGAGGTCGCAGAGCATCGGAAGCGGCGATTCCGCCACTCGGGCGACGTCTGCACCGCGAATCTCGCCGATCGTCTCCATGCGGTACTCCGACGTGGCGACAGAAAGAAACGCCGCGTCCACGACGTCGGCGCAGGCCTTCCATGTAGGCTCGTCAGCGCCGAGCGCGAGAAGCGCCGTGTGAAACGCGCGCGCCTGCACTCTCTGCTCTTCCGCTTGCAACACGGCGATTGCGAGGAATGACGGAACGATGGTGAACGACATCGCGACGACGTCGGCATTCGGCGTGAGGCCGTCGGCCGCGAATCCTTCCGCCATCGCGCGGCCGAGATCGAGCGCTTCTGCGAAGTTTTTGTCAGCGATCAGCGGTGGAAGCGCGAAAAGCGTGAGCATCCGTCTCCACTCGGGGATCCGCTCCGTCGCGAAATCGAGCGCGGCGTACGTCCAGCGGCGCGTTCGGTCGTCGCGCTCCCGCCGCTCGGCGATCGCGGCGACGCCGAGGAGGACGCCGAAGCGCACCTTGTCCGAGTATGCGGGCGCTTGTCCTGCGAGGTCGATGAGGAAGGAGCCGGGTCTAGGCTCGCCATACGGCGTTCCTTCAGCGTCGACTTTCGGCGGTGTGCCGGTGCGGAACGTCCCGGCGAGATAGCCCCCCGCCCAGTGGAACCGCACCATGAGCCCGCGCCAGCGGTCGGTGTTTTCCTCGGCCGCGAGCATCGCCTCAGCGACCTCGTCCCAGAGATCGAGCGCTCGTTCCCGGTCGCCGCTGAACCACGTCGCAAGCGCGTGCTCTGCGCTGGCGACGACGAGATCGGTCGTCGCCCGGTACGGATCGTTTTGCGCGGCGTCGATCGCTTCGTGGGACCACGCCACGGCGTCAGCATGGGCATCGACGCTCGATGCCGCCTGTGCCGCCTTCAGGAGGGTGTTCGGAAGAATCGAAGAGCGCGAGGGCCGGCGCGCAAGCGCGTCCTGGAACGCCACGCGCGCTTCCATGTGCTGTCCGGCATAGAGAAATTGAGACGCCGCGATCTCGTTCAAGAGAAACATCGCATGCGCATCATTGGACACGAATCCCGGCACGTCGCTCGCGAGGCGGATCGCCCCGCGAAGGTCGTCCTCGTATTCGCCGACCACGACGATGCGCGCGCGCCGCGCCGCGGCAAAGAGGAGTGGCTGCTCACGTTCCGTGCTCCACGCTTCGAGCCGCATCAGGATCGAACGGACCACGCTCCATGCGCGGTCCCCGATCGGCCGCTTCGACTCGGCGAGCCAGAATTGGTTCGCGAGGCCGACGCAGTTCATCTCGTCGGCGAGGAACGCACGACGACCGTCTTCCGGCACCGCATCAAGAACGTTAAGCCACGCGACGAGCTGTTCCTCGGACGCGATGCCGTTCGCGAGAAGCTCGAGAATCGTTTCCCAAGTCGCATCGATGGCGGTTGGGAACGGCGCACCGCCGACGCCGACCGCGCCAGGACGGAGCTGCGCTGCCTTCAGCCCGTACCGCAACGCTCGATCCGGTTCGGTGCGCGCCATGACGCGCGCCTCCCAGAACGCGGCGGCGATTACAGCGAGACCCTCGATTGGCTCGGCGTCGTCGACGAGCCGGTCGAGTTCCCTGAGCAGCGCGCCGACGTCTCGTGAATGCTTCCGTCGCGCGGCGACCTGACTGGCGCGCTGCACGATGCGAAGGTCGCGCGGCATCGCCGCAGGCAGCGGGGCATCTGCCCAGAAGTCGATGATCGATGGCGTCTGGACGCGCTTCATCGTGCGCGCTAGCTCGACGGCGTAGAGAAAGGCCGAACCCGCTTTCCCCCAGTCATGCGCAAGAAGGAGGAGCGCGATCGCTTTCGCGGCGTCGTGCTCCTCAATGTGCGGGCGAAAGAACAGATGCTCGGCCGCGAGTACGAAAGCGTTCCGCGTTTCGGGGGCGGTCGCGTCGCGCTCGAAGTCGGCCGTCGCGGACCATCGGACCAGGTCGGGAAACGAGAGGGCGAGGATATCGGTCGGTGGCGCGGGCGGCTTTGAAGCGGGTGCTTTCTCGCGCGTGCTAAGCGCGGCGGTGTACGACGCGAGCATCGTTTCAAGCGCGTCGACGCGCGCTCGGAGCGCTTTCTCCCGTTCGCGCTCCTCCGTTTTCGCGCGGGTGCGTTCTGTTCCTTGGCCGACGGCGATCGCGGAGAGGGGCGCCTTCGCGTCGAGGCCGAGCGTTTGGTTCCGCGGAACGACGAGCTTCCAGCCCTGCGCCACCTTCTCGATATTGACCGTGGCGACCCAGTACGCCGTCCGCGTTTTCGGATCGACGAGGACGAGTATGACGGGAAGGCCGTACGCCTCCCAGTAGCGGACGTGCCGCTCGCTTGGTCGATGGATGAAGCCTTCCGGTGCCCTTTCCCGGAAGTAGGACTGTCCGGATTTCACTTGGACGCCAATGAGCCGACCGGTCTCGACGCCCTCGTCGTCCGTCACTTCGAACTGCGCGTCGACGCCGTAATCCGTCCCCGAATGGTCTTGCGGCCGGTAGATCCACTCCATATCGAGGTTCACGATCGCTGTCACGATCGCGACGCCGCCGGCGCCGGTCCGGTCCTTCTTCCGCTTCACGGAACAATTGTGCCATCGTGTTCCGTCGTTCCTGGTGTATCGAAGCTGCGGTGCAGCCGGTCACCAGTGCTTTCTACATTCGGTAGAGGTTCATTGACTCAACGCCATCGCTCACGTCCTGAAGTACGCTGCGGATCCCGCCGGCAGCGTCGATGACGACGAACCCGAAAGCCGGCGCGTTGCCCATGCGGCCGCCATAGGCAAGCTCTCCGATCATCTTCTGGTTGGCGAGATGATAGGCCGTCCGGCCATAAGTCATCGCCTGTGCTGGCGTGAAGTGGTGAGGCCACCACTTGAGAAGCGCGGCGGGTGTGTAGTTGAAGGACTCAGTCATCTCGGTTCCCTCACCCTCTCGTGGCTCAGTTGTGCCATGAGATGGACGATACGAATATCTTCCGTATTGCGGGCATTGATCTTTTCCTGAACGCGGTTTAAATTGTCAGCTCCGTCGACGCTCACGTCGCTTTAAGAGCGGCGTCGCTGTTGCCGGGAGCAGGAGGATCAATGATCAGGTTGCGTCTCGCGCTCGTCATTATCGGTCTCACAATCATCACTGCGTTACCAACGTTCGGCCAGAGTTGTACGCAGGGTGGATCGCCAGTGTGCGGCGGCTGCGATTTTTACTATGACCTCTTATACGATCACGATTTTCTGGAGACGAGCTGTAGCGCCTGGTTATTCCTGAGTTCCGCGCGCGCGTCTTCAGGCTCCATGTGCGCGAGCTCATACCCCATGAGTCCCATCTATAATTTTGGGAAGCTCACGGGTCCGATAGCCGGCGGTTCCGGATCGATTATGCAGTGGGTGACCGCAGACCACTACGGAAGTCATTTCTGGTTGCAGTACACCGTCGAGATCGTGGATCCAGAGAACAGTCCGAACACGCAGGTTAGAGCGTGGATCCGTACACCAGGAACATACGGCTACTACATCCTGGTCGACTCTCCGGCAGGTGGTTCGCGGTATTGTGACTCGAGGGGAATCGACCTGGGCAGCCATCCGGAATGGGTCAATCAGACGCTCTTGGTAGAGTTTCAAGGTGTGATTTCCAATTCCGCGACCATCGAGATCACAACACCGAGATTTTGGCAATCCACGTACTAGATTAGGAGACGCACGTCGAAGTCACTCGGCGGCCGGCCAATGGATCGCTTTCCGCGACGTCTCTCGCTGAGACACCTGCGAACTCCTCAAACCAAGCGGGGCCTGCGTCGCGGTCCTCGGCCGCAAGTCACGAGCAGCGCCCGGCCGCTCACGATCCGCCGAAAAGCCCGAGACGAAGTACGTCGCCTCCTGGCCCATATTTCAAGCGGCGGCGAGTCTCGGGGGTGTCTTAGCGATGAAGTAATATTCCGCTTTGAGGGCCGCCGGACCAGTATGCGACTTGTTTGATCGGCGCCTTCGATGATCGAGCAATCTAGAGTGGGTGTGCAATCTGAAACGCTCGGTGGAGGTCACCCGTGGAAATCGTTCGCCTTGATCAATCCCACGTTGATGACCTCATAGAGTTCATGAGTGCGGTCAACGCTAACGCCGAGGATAGCAGCAACTTCCACCCGCACGGCCTTTTCGAATCGACAGCCGAAATGGAGTTGAAGTTGAGGAACGTCGCAGTCGAAGCGTCTGGCGCGGATCCGTATTTCCTCGGCTATATCGGTCGCGAGCCGGTCGCCTACGGCTTCTTGCGTGGCTGGTCCGAGGGTTACCCAGATGCGTTCCTCGGTATTGCAGTGCGACGCGAGCGGCAAGGCCAGGGGCTTGGTCGCGAGATGACAATGCATCTGATCCGAACCGCAGCCGCAGCCGCAGATAAAGGCGCTTCACATCAGCTTAAACTCAGCGTGTATATGACCAATACGCGCGCGGTGAATCTCTATCGCTCGCTGGGATTTCGCCTTACGGCGCACCCGCGGCGCGGAGGAGAGTTTCTTGGAGTGCTGGATCTCACACCGTGGATGTCAAAGTCATCGCGATCGTAGGCGGAGCGTCCTCCGAGTCATTGACCTGCGGCTATCCGTTCGCGGATTTCGTCGGCGCCAAAGCGTGAAAAAAGGCTGAGAAGCAGCGCCACTGTCGCCAGAGGAACGAGCGGCTCAGCCTTTCCGTCATTCCAAGCAAACGTCCCGCGTCGGATCAGTGGCAAGCACACGTCAGGCGTGAAATCGACCGCCGCGAAACGGTCGTGCTCTCCTCGTACGGCACGATCTAGGACGCGCGCGGCGTTCACCTTTAGAGTCACCATCGCCAACAGCGCAGTATTCATCCATCCCCATGGTGTCGCTAGACCGAGAAATTTGATGCCGTAGCCAGCCATGTCTCGGCCTGCAAGATTTAGCTCGTCGCTTTCGGTGAGGCAACGATAAATTGCCCGGATAGGGCTCGGCACGCCAGTGTCGTCGCGATCCTTGTCCGCGTCTACGCTTTCACCGACTGACGTCATCCAATGCCGCGACAAGGAATCCACAGCCTCGCTTCGATGGGTCAAAATGAGTTTTTGATCAGCCGTGACTACAGTGACGGCGTGGAAGAGCGGCCGAGGGAATTCCTCAAGGAGAAGATGACCGGCGCGAATGTCTTCGTAGATTCGTGAACTGCACTTCCGTATGGCCTGAGTAGTCCAGTAATCAAAACGGCCGGAGGAAATGTTCTTGTCTCGCTCGCCAACATAGGCAAGCACTTTCCCTCCGTCGTCGAGGGAGAGCGGCAAGAGACGTTCTAAGTAGGTCTTGGCTCCGTTCGGCGACGGTATCGGCAGTGCGGCGCGTGCGGCGTATACGTACGACGGCAGCGCAGGCAAGTCGCTGCTCGCAGGCCTGAGAATCAGTTTCGCTGCGTCAATGCCTTCGAAGCCGCCGAACGTGCAATCAACGAGGATGTCTCGCGTCGCAAACGTTGCACCCAACTTATCGTGAACGAAGTCGAGATCCGCAAGCTCCGGTACCACTGGTACGCCCCACTCTTGAAGGAGGTGGTGCAAACGAAGATACGTCGTCTGCGCGGTCGCAGAAGCCGGCGCGCCGAGGGGTACGAATTCCACGGTGAGCTTCAACACACCGTCATCGCGCTGTTTCGGATCTCGGTGTTTCGCGGTCGGGCCGCGCACGATCACGAAGTGCAACTGACCTTCAATCGACTCGATGACGCAGCCGACGCCTGGTCGCCTGTCGTCCTCGAGGCGGTCTAGTTCTGAAACAACGCTTGGACTGACGCGCGCGGCCTCTGACCGTTGCGCCCAGCACTTCGCTAGCGTCTTGGCAACCGCGGCTGCAGCGTCGTTCACGACTCGCTGATCATTAAGGGCCAGCGCAGTCCTTGCGGCGGTTCGATCGAGTGGTGATCCTGCCGGTAGATCTTTGCCGACTGCCTCCAACAATCTTGTGAACAGCAACTTGGCAAGGCGGTACGGCGGCTTTCGGTCGCCGCGGCATTTCGCAAGTACCAGCGATTCAACGTGTCTGACGGCGTCGATGCGGGCTTGGATCGCCGCACGATTTGTCGGCATGGATGGCAGTATGTCATGCCGATATCGCCGCCCGAAGCGCTAAACCGGCAGCTAATCGTTTGTTAATCGGCAGGCCGTCGTTACCAGATTGCAGCCGCTTACGAGCGCGGCGGATGCCCGGCCAACGCGAACGATCGTGTATGCAGCGTTAGGGTTGCCACACCGAATTCCGGCTCGAACCTAGGCGAGTGACAGGAAAGCAGCCAACCCGAAACGGGATGGCTGCTCATATCGGGCCCGGCTACCAGAAATAGCCGAACCCCGCCCGAACGGTGCCGGGCGCCCATGCGCGAACAGGAGACGAACCCATGTGTTCACGCAGAGGCGGCGACATCGCCGATCAGGATGATAATAATACGAATAACCTAACAACGCAAGAGCTCGTTTCCGCGGGCCCGTCAGCCATCGAATCCTTCGGCCCCGAGCCGGGAGGGGAGATGGTGTACGTCGAAATCTCCTCCTTTGGCCACGAACGTCAAACGTTCAAGCTGCGATGCGGCCTTGGACCCGCAGGCGGTGAATCGTGAGCAGCGATTCGGGGTTCACGTTTTTACCTGCGGAGAAGCGGGCATTGGAGGCGCTCGCCGAACTCGATCGCGCGAACCGGCGCGACGGCGCGGACCTCAGACTGCAAGCGTATCGGATCACCGAAAGCCTTCCTCGGTTGCGAACTTGGCTCGTGGAGAGCGATCGGCTTGTCGAGGAGCTGCCGGGATCAAAGCGCCTCCGGCCGCGACGGCGTCGCGGCATCCTTCGCCATCTCGAGGGTTCGCTTCGCGGCATGCCGTTCTTTGATCCGCCAAGGTGTTCTACGAAGTTCTCGCCTGAGCCACGCCTTAGGTTCCTAAAAGACGAGCTTGAAAAAGTCATGGTCGGCGGGTATTTCGAGGATGGAATCTGGCGCCCGTCAAAGGACGAGATCACCTTCGATGAGCTCCGCGCCCTAGTTGATATGAAGGCAGGAACGCTGTATCGGCTGACCTGCAAAGAGCGTGTGCCGGGGCTGATCCGCCGAAATTTAGGCAACTCAGCATCTCACACCAGGGATTTGCGGTTCCTCACGACCGATGTGATGCGGTGGAGCGTCGTCGTCTGTGCGCTCCTACGGCGCTGATTGAGGCAACGAGTGGCCGTCGGTACCGACGGCCACTCGTTGCCGCTCACTACCGCTACCGCTCTCGGTTCAACGCTTCGCGGACTCGCTCAAGGACAACTTGGTCTGGCCGCGCATAGCGTTGGGTTGTAGCCGAACTCGCATGCCCCATGACCTTGCCGATGAACGGGAGCGGCACGCCAGCGGTTGCGAGATCGCTCGCATAGGAGTGCCGCAGATCATGGACTCGTAGTCTTCTGTTGAGTCCGGCAAGCCGTTTCGCGATCTTGAAGTATCGGTGCATCGTGGATTCGCCGTACGGAAGGCTGGAGTCCGTGACGAAGATAGGATCGTCGGGTCCGAGATCACGGGTGGCGGTCGCATCCTGAAGCGCCAGACGGCAGGCGTCTGAGATAGGGATGACGACCTCCCTGCCGGTCTTCTGTTGGACGAATCGAATCCAGCCTTCCGTGAAATCAACGTGCTTGCGCACGAGCGAGCGCAGGTCACCGGAGCGGATGCCGGTTTCAAGCGCGACGATGAAGAGAGGCTTCGAGGCGTGAAAGCGAAGGAAGTAGGCGTGCGCCGCATCACCGTCGGCGCGCATCCCTGCTCCGTAGGCGCGACGGGATCCGAAACGGCCAACGCTCACCCGTTCCGGCTTTGGTTGCGGCATGGTCTCCATGAGGAAGCGGCGGAAGCCCGTCTCGTCGTCGAACGCGGTAAGGAAGCGCACCCGCTCTTCGGCGGTGAGCTCCCAACATGGTTTGTTTGGCTTCGGCTTCTTTAGCTTCTTTTTGAGCGGCAGTTCCGCGATGACATCAAACTCCACGGCGTATCCCAGGAGGAGCGCGGCGAGGGTCATGTAGTTGTTCACGGTGGCGCTGGCATATCCGGCCGCCTTCAGACGCGCGCCCAGTTGGTTTAGGACACCCGACGTGACCTCGTTGATGCGCAGCGCGCCGAGTTGTGGGAGCAGGTGCCGGTCGATCGCGTAGCGGTAATCACGCGCGGTTTTCTTGGAGACGCTGGCTTCAATCGAGGCAAAGTAGTCGGCAATGAACTCGCGAAACGTTGGCGCTTCTGGAGAGGGACGGCGTAGTCCTTCGGCGGCACGGCTCCTGAACTCAGACCAGAGGCGCACGGCCTCGTCGTAGGAGTCGGCGCGCACCGTGGCGCGCCTGCGGCGCCGCCCGCCTGTACCGGGGAGATACATCGAGAAGTGAGCGATGCCCGCCGCTTCATCGTAGGTGAAGCCGACAAGCCGATTGCGCCGTTTCCGCACCTGGTTCACTTGCCACGTCGAACGGGCGCGGCGCGCCGGCGTCTCGCTCGCTTCCGTTCTTCGATCGCGCGATGGACTTCCTCCCGGTCGTAGAAGATCAAACGATCGGAGAGGCACTCCTTCGGCGCAGGGAAGAGACCGAGTCGAGTCCACTTCGCGATCGTTTGCGGAGCGACCCTGAGCAGCGCGGCGAGCTCGACGCGGGAGATGAGGTTTTTGAGGTCCATGCACCGGTACGAATGCAAGGACCTCTTCCGGCGAGTCGTCGCCTTCCAAACGGCGCGAAATGATCTCGTTGCGGCGCCGCTTAGACGCGCGATTAGACACTTCGGCTGGCAGAGGCGATTGGGCGGTCGAAGGTGGTACTGCTAACTGCTTGGTGCGGACGTTGTTAAATTTGGCTGTGGCGGCTGGACTCGAACCAGCGACCACCTGATTAACAATCAGGCGCTCTACCAACTGAGCTACACCACAGCAATGTTGGGAAGGGGGCGTAGTGTGGCGGATGGTGCGGTTATTTGTCAATCGACGCGCGGATGGCGCGGAGGCGCTCCACGGCGTGTTGCATATCGGCGTGGATGCAGATCGTGTCGAAGGGGACGGCGATGCGCGAGCCGTCGCGGGCGATGACGGCACCTTCGCGCGCGAGCATCAGGGCTTGCGCAGCAGCTTCTTCGACGGTGAGGAGCGACCCTTCGAGCTTGCGCGACATGAGCGAGCCGTCGGGCTCGTAGCGGCGGTCGGCGAAGGCTTCGCGGATCACGCGGAGGCCGCGGGCGCGGGCGGCGGCGGCCATCTGGGAGGTGTCGCTGCAGACGATGGCGAGGTCGCCGATCGCGTCGATGATGACCTCGGCGAGCGCGCGGTCTTTGTGCGCGTCGTTGTAGAGCGCGCCGTGCGGCTTGACGTGGTGGAGCGTCGCGAATCGGCGCAGCGCGTCGAGCTGCGAGACGAGCGATGCCCGCAATTCATCGGGCGGCATCGACAGCGACACGCGGCCGAAGTTGGCGCGATCGGGATACGACGGATGTGCGCCGAGTTTCACGCCGTACTCGCGTGCGCGTGCGGCCGCGTCGCGCATCGACGCGTCGTCGCCGACATGTCCGCCGCACGCGACATTCGCGCTGTCGATCAGCGGCCAGATCTCGTCCTCGCCGGGCGCGCCTTCGCCGACGTCGGCGGAGAGGTCGATCACAGCGCGGCTCCTTTCGTTTCCGGCAGGAGCCAGATCAGCGCGCCGCCGAGGCCGAAGAACATCGCGGCGATGGCGAGCGGGATGGCCAGACCGTACGTCGCCGCCGCGGCGCCGATCGTGTACGGCGCGGCCGCGGAGAGCACGCGTCCGAAGTTGTAGCAGAAGCCCTGCGCCGTGGCGCGGATGCGCGTCGGGAAGAGCTCGGCCAGCATCACGCCGAAGATCGAAAAGTAGCCGTGGCCGAAGTAGCCGACCAGCGGGCCGATCGTGAGCAGCGTCAGCGTCGAGCGCGCGCCGAACGCGAAGAGCGGCACGCAGACCGTTGCTCCGATCATGAAGGCCGTAAAGGCGGGACGCCGTCCGAAACGATCGGCGATCCAGCCGAAGCTGATGTAGCCGAGGAACGCGCCGGCCTGCAGGATGACGAGCCACTCCGCGCTTTTCGTCAGCGTCAGTCCGGTCGATGCGAGGAACGCCGGCAGCCATGACGTGAGGCCCCAGTACGCGATCAACACGCTGCTCGCGACGGCGGTCGCCAGCAACGTGCGGCGGATCAGCGCGGCGCGGAAGATGTCGGTCCACGGCGGCGCCGGCTCGGTTCGTTCGCGCCACACCTGCGGCTCCTCGACGCCGCGGCGGATGAAGAACGCGGCCACCGCCGGCAAGGCGCCGACGAGGAACAGCACGCGCCAGCCGTACGGCTCGAGCACGAACGCGGCGATGCCGGCCGCGAGCATCGCGCCGATGGCCCAGCCGGACTGCATGATGCCCATGGCCTTGCCGCGATGCTCCGCCGGCCACGTTTCGGCGACGAGCACCGAGCCGCACGACCACTCGCCGCCCATGCCGAAGCCGACGAGCGTACGCCACGCGAGCAGCTGCCAGAGCGCGTGCGACGTCGCGAGGCCCGCGGTGGCGAACGAGTAGACGAGGATGCTGATCGTCATCGCGCGGACGCGGCCGATGCGATCCGCGAACGCGCCGAAGGCGATCCCGCCGATGGCGCTGGCGATCAGCGCGACCGAGGTCAGGCCGCCCATCGTCGCGGAGCTGAGGCCGAACTCTTTCTGGATGGGCGGGATGGCGAAGGTGAAGAGGAGGAAGTCCATGGCGTCGAGCATCCAGCCGAGTTGCGCAGCCAGAAGTGCACGCCATGGTTTCGTCATGAACGCATCCTCGCCAGCAGGAAGGTCTCCAATCCGACGTCGACCGGGAGGCCGCCCGACTTGCGCTTCACCTCGAGATCGGCGATCTCCGCGAGCGCGCGGAAGAGCGTCGCCTCGTTCGCGTGACGGGCCGCTTCCCATTTCTTGTGCAGCGGAAACGGATGCGGGCGCTGGCGCACGAGGCCGTTGTTCTTGAGGTAATCGCCGAGGCGATCGGCGATCGTGTCTTTGAAGCGGTTGTACTGGATCGAGCGAGAGAGATCGAGGTTCTGCGAGCGCGCGAACGAGACGATGCCGATCATCTGGCGCAGCTCGTCGGCCAGCGGAAAGAGGAACTTGCCGTAGTGGATCTCGAGCGGCGCCTTCGCGTCTTCGCGCCGCGCCTGCGCCACGAGCTCGCGCAGTTTCGACACCGCTTCGAGGATCTTCCCCTCCGTGAAGAGCGACCCGAATTCGTACCGCGCGCCCCCTTCGACCGAGGCCACTTCGCGCTCGACGACGTCGGCGGTCACGCGTCCGCCCGCGCCGACGAGCGTGGCGAGACGTTCGACCTCGGAAAGCGGCAAACGGAGATCGGGAATGTCGCGCGAGAACTTGTCGGCGAGGACGCGATCGATGCCGAGGCGCTGGCGCAGCCGCGCGATCGCGTTCGCATCGACCTTCACGTTGGCCTCGGATGCGACATCGGCGATCGCCGCTTCGAGCGCGGAGTTGAAGCCTTCGCGCGTGAGATCGGCGACGACGACCGCGCCATGCTTGTCGATCAGGTCGACCGTCGCGGAGTCCTTCGGCACCTCGCCGGTGCGCATCAGCAGGATCGTGCCGGTGGCGCCGCCGCGCGAGATCGCCTCGATCAGCAGCGCTGCGTCGTCTTCGCCGCGTCCCGGTTTCTTGCCGGTGGCGCGGCAGAAGGCGAGCATGTCGGCGAGCGTCGGATCGAGCGCAACGCCGAGCGCGTCGGCGATGGCGCGGTCGGTCATCTCGAAGTCGGCGCCGACGAGTCCGAGGAGATGCAGCAACTTCGCCGCGGCGGTGCTGCGCTTGCGGTCGGTCTTCGCCGACTTCCACTCGGACGTCGCTTTGTCGAACAGCGACGCGAGCTCTTTCGCGGAGACGAACGCGTTGACCTCGGGGACGATCAGCAATCGCGCGGAGCCGAAGAGCGACATCGTGCGATACGAATCGAGGATCGCGGCGAGCTCGGCGCCCGGCTCGTACGGCTCGACCGCGATGCCGGGCTGATTCGCGACGATGGCGTCGCGGATGTCGCGAAAGGCTTGTTCGGAGAGGTACTCGGAAGTGCCGCCGACGAGGATCGCCCGCGGGGTTTTGCCGGCAGCGATGCCGGCGAGGACGGTGTCGAGGCGTTTGGGCATGGGTGCTGCCCGGTGTTTAACCGAGCAGCCCTTTTTCCTGCAACTCCTGGCAGTCGATGCAGTACGGCGTCCAGGGAACGGCGAGCAGGCGCTTCTCACCGATCGTGGCGCCGCAGTTGGTGCAGACGCCGTAGGCCTCGTTGCGCATGCGCGCGAAGGCTTCCTCGATCAGCATGAGGAGGTTGCGCTCGCCGTCGGACAGCGAGAAGTTGAGCTCTTTCGAATAGGCGCTGGCAGCTTTGTCGGCGAGATCCTGGATTCCGTCGTCGGGCTGAGCGTTGCCGGCTGCCTTGTCGCGCTCGTAGGAGTCGATCAACTCCTGCTGCTTGCTGCGAAGCACGTCCTCGTACTGCTGGTATGGGTTGGCTTTGACCTTTGTTCGTGCCATTGAGAGCCGGCTCTCCTTACTTGTGGTATGCGATGTTGCGCATCAACGTACACGCGCGATAGATCTGTTCCAGCAACATGACGCGGGCCAACTGGTGGGGCAGCGTCATGGGTGACAGGCTCACGATCTTGTCGGCACGTTGCCGAACGGAATCGTCGAGTCCCACGTCGCCGCCGAGCACGAAATGAATCCCGTGCGGGCTGTCGATCGTCAGCCGTTCGAGCCATCGGGCAAACTTCACAGAATCAAACAACTGGCCCCGTTCGTCGAGGACAACCGTGTACCCGCGTTCGGGGATTGCGGCCAGCAGGCGCGCAGATTGACCGCGCATCATAGTCACTTCAGTCTGGCTTTGTCTACCGCGCTCGCCGGGGGTCAACTCGACGATTTCGACCGGGAAGAAGTGCTTGATCCGCTTGACGTAACGGTCGATCGCCGCCGCGAACTCGGCGTCGGAATTCGATCCGATCCAGATCAGCCGCAGCTTCATTCGATTCCGTACTTCCGTCTCTTCTCGAGGAGGGTCTTGCGGTTGATGCCGAGGATCTCCGCCGCCTTCGAATAGTTCGATTTCGTGATGCGCAGAACGGAGCGGATGTATTGCGATTCGAGCTCGTCGAGCGTCCAGCGGTCGCGCGTCGCGGAGTCGATCAGGTCGGGCGCGTTCATCAGCGGCAGCGCCTCGACGCCGATCTCGTTGCCGTCGGACATCAGCGCCGCGCGCTCGATCACGTTGCGCAGCTCGCGGATGTTGCCGGGCCACGAGTACGCCGACAGCATCGCGAGCGCGTCGGTGGTCAGCTTGCCGCGGCGGAGGAACTGCTTCGCCAGCGCGGGGACGTCTTCGCGCCGGTCGCGCAGCGGCGGCAGCGAGATGGTGACGACGTTGATGCGATACAGCAGGTCGCGGCGCAGCGCGTCGAGGTTGCGGTTGGACGACGAGATGACGCGGGCTTCGAGCTCGATCGATTGCGAGCCGCCGAGGCGCGTGTAGCGGCGCTCCTGGATCGCGCGCAGCAGCTTGGCCTGCAGGTTCGGCGCGAGCGCGGCGATCTCGTCGAAGTAGACGGTGCCGCGGCGGGCCATCTCCAGCTTGCCGATCTTGCGCGCGTGCGCGTCGGTGAACGTGCCGCGCTCGTGGCCGTACAGCTCGGACTCGAAGAGCTCAGCGGGGATCGACGCGCATTCGATGACGACGAACGGCTCGTTGCGGCGCGGGCCGCAGGCGTGGATGGCCTGCGCGAGGTAGTCCTTGCCGCTGCCCGACTCGCCGAGGATCAGAACGCTGGCGTCGCGGTCGAGGACCTTGCCGGCGGTCTGCAGCACTTCGCGCAGCGCCGCATTGCGCGTGCGGAAGAAGTGCTCCAGCCGCGGCTCACGAAGTTTTCTGGAGGACATCCTCGGTGTATTCGGCGGTCACGTTCGGCGCATCGCCCCACAGGCGCTCGAGGCCGTAAAACCGCCGCGCGTCCTCGGTGAAGATATGGATGATGAAGTCGCCGAAGTCGATCAGGATCCAGCGCCCCGGCGTGGTCCCTTCGACGAGCAGCGGCTTGACGTGGAGGTCCTCGCGCAGCTTGTCGACCACGTTGTCGGCAATGGCCTGCGCCTGCCGCTCGTTCGTGGCGGAACAGAGGATGAAGTAGTCGGCGATCGAGGTCAGCTTCGCGACGGCGAGCACGCTGAGCTCTTCCGCTTTTTTGTCGAGTGCCGCCTTCACCGCAACGCGGACGCGGCTTTGGATCGGATCAGTCACGTGGGTCCTCTTCGTAGAGTCGGTAATGATGAATGTAGTGCGAGACGCGCGGATCGACCAGCTCGTCGATCGGCTCGCCCGCACGTACACGTCTCCGGATGTCGGTCGACGAGACCGGCACGGTCGCGTTTCGCGCGAATGCGATGGGTCGATTTTTCAGATCGTTCGGCACTTCGGCCCGGCCTCGAGTCAGCACGACGAAGCTCGCCAGCTCGAAGATGCGATCGAGGTTGCGCCACTTCTGCAGCTCGGCGAGATTGTCATCGCCGATGATCCAGTCGAGCGCCGCTTCCGGGTATTCGGCACGCAAGGCTTCGAGCGTATCGACGGTGTACGAGATGTCGCCGCGCTCGAGCTCGAGCTTCGAGACGTAGACGTCTTCATGCTCCTCGGTGGCCAGCACCGTCATCGCAAAACGATCGAGCGCGGACGCGGTGGCGCGAGCGGTCTTGAACGGCTGCACGAACGCGGGAACGTAGATGATGCGATCCCACCCGATCACGTCGCGGGCCGCGAGAACCGGATGGAGATGTCCGCGATGGAAGGGGTCGAAGGTACCGCCGCAGATTCCGATTCTCATGCGTGAGTTGCGGCGGGGGCTACGGGTCCTTCGCCCTCTTCGGGGCTCAGGATGACGCCGCTGGCTCGATGCTCGCGCACGAAGCGGGCGAGGATCCGCACCAGCTCCTTGACGCCGTCGCCGACGACCGCGGAGATCTCGTGGTAGTCGAAGCCTTCGCGCGCGGCGTAGGCGCGGAGCTTTTCGGAGTTGCCCTCGATCGCGGAGTCGAGCTTGGAGCCGCAGATGATGCGCGGCTTCTGCGCGAGCGTCTGCGAGTACGCGGCGAGCTCGCGCGCGATGACTTCGGCGTCGGCGTCGGGTTGCTCGTTCGTCGAGAGATCGACGAGGTGCACGAGCACGGAGCAGCGCTCGACGTGACGCAGGAACTGATCGCCGAGGCCGTGGCCCTGATGGGCGCCTTCGATGAGGCCCGGGATGTCGGCGACGACGAAGGTCTCGTTGTCGTCGGCGCTGACGACGCCGAGATTCGGGACGAGCGTGGTGAACGGATAGTCGGCGATCTTCGGCTTGGCGGCGCTGATGACGGAGATGAGCGTCGACTTGCCGGCGTTCGGCAATCCGACGAGACCGACGTCGGCGATGAGCTTCAGCTCGATGAAGAGCTCGCGTGTCTCGCCTTCTTCGCCCGGCTGCGCGAAGCGCGGCGCCTGACGCGTGGCGGTGGCGAAATGCTGATTGCCCCAGCCGCCGCGGCCGCCCTTCGCGATCAGCACGCGCTCGCCGTCCGTCATCAACTCGGCGATCACTTCGCCGGTCGTTTTGTCGCGGACGACCGACCCGATCGGGAGCTCGATGGTGGCATCTTCGCCGTGCACGCCGGAGCAGTTGGAGCCCATGCCGTGCTCGCCGCGGCCGCCCTTCCACTCGCGCTGGAACTGCAGGTGGTAGAGGGTGTTCAGCCGCCGCGACGCGACGACCCAGACCGAGCCGCCGTTGCCGCCGTCGCCGCCGGAGGGGCCGCCCTTGGGTACGAACTTCTCGCGGCGGAAGGCAATGCAGCCGCGTCCGCCGTCGCCGGCCTTGACTCGGATCGTGGCTTGATCGATGAAATGCATTACTTCGCCAGAAAGTGCAAACGCCGCTCCGTAGTGGAGCGGCGTTCGGCGTACGAAGGCAAAAGTTTACTCAGCGGGCTGAGCAGGCGTGACGCTGATGAAGCGGCCGCGCTCGCCTTTGTCGTGGAACTGCACGATGCCGTCGATCTTCGCGAAGAGCGTGTGGTCGCGGCCCATGCCGACGTTCACGCCGGCGTAGAAACGCGTTCCGCGCTGGCGAACGAGAATCGATCCGCCGGTGACGAACTGACCGGCGAAGCGCTTGACGCCGAGCATCTTCGGCTGCGAGTCGCGGCCGTTGCGCGACGAACCCTGTCCTTTTTTATGAGCCATGGTTTCCTCTTAGACCGTGATGCTGTCGATACGGAGCTCGACGGTGTCCTGACGGTGACCGTGGGTCCGCTTCGTGTGGTTCTTGGTTCTCTTCTTCCTGAAAACGATGATCTTCTCGCCGCGGGACTCGCGGAGAACCGTGGCGACGACAGACGCGCCGGCCACCGTCGGCGAGCCGACCTTCGGCTGATCGCCGCCGATCATGAGCACTTCGCCGAACGTGATCTTGTCCTGATTCGCCGACCCGAGCACGTCGCGCTCGACGCGCACCGTCTGACCCTCAGCGACTCGATATTGCTTCCCACCGGAACGAATGATGGCGTACACAACGACCTCCGTGAAATAGGACCCCGCGTTGTAGCACACTGCCCCTGGGCAGTCAAATGCCACGGAACCGCCAAAACCCCAGCAGGTGTGAGACTTATTCCGCTGAAGGAGGTGTTCTCCAACGTCATGAAACAGCATCCCTGGACCTATCTCGCAGTCATCGTCGCGGCGCCGGTGGCGTTCGCGGCGCAGACGCCGGCCGAGGCGATCGCCGCCGGCCGGACGGCCATCGAAATGAAGCAGTTCGACCGCGCCATCATCGTGATGCAGGACGCCATTCCCGCCGCGACGATGCTGAAGAACGAAAAAGAGAAAGCCGGCGCGCTGGCGGCGATCCACTTCTACTCCGCGCTCGCGTTCAGCGAACTCGAGCGCGACGACAAGGCGCGCGAGGAGCTTCGCGAGTTCTTCCGCTTCCGCCCCAGCGCCGCGAAGCTCGACGAGTCGAAGTATCCGGTGCCGTTCGTCCGCGCCTTCAACGAGGTGGAAGCAACGCTGCCGCACAACAGCGCGCACGCGCGCTCGAACTCGTTCGATCTCGCCTATCCCGGCTTCAACGGCTTCGCCATGACGAAGCCGCGCGAGCGGGCGATCGCGGAGTGGAACAAGTCGACGGAGTTCATGCTGCTCGCCTCCGAGGCGGAGCAGCGCGACTGGACGAAGCTCGCCGACGACGACGCGCGCCGCGATTTCGTCAGCCGCTTCTGGCAGCGCCGCGATCCGAAGTTTCGCGAGGAGTTCGAGCGCCGCGTGGCGTTTGCCGACGACACCTTCGGCAGCGAAAGCCTGCGCGGATCGCTGACCGATCGCGGCCGCGTCTTCGTGCTGGTGGGCATCCCCAACCGCGTGACCCTCTCGCCGCTCTACGGCTCGCAGGTCCTCCCCTCGCGCCTCGGCGATATCAACAACAAGCAGGGATCGATGGAGCGGTGGGTTTACGACCGCGACCGGCTGCCGGTCCCGCTGCCGCGCCAGCAGGTGGAGTTCGTCTTCATCGACGCGCCCGACTACGGCGATCACATCCTGCAGCGCGACGCCTACTCGATCAAAGAGCTCGACGCGATCCGGAAGAAGTACTCCGGAACGCCGTAAAAAAAGAAGGGCGGCCTCGCGGCCGCCCTTCGATTTGCTGCTCTTTGAAGCGGGATTAGTAGGTCAGACGCAGGCCAACCTGCACCGTGCGCGGGGCCTGGAACACCGAACCCGTCTTGAAGTACGGGCTGTGCGGTCCTCCGGCGACGAAGATCGGCTCGCCGTTGACGTCCTGGTGCGCCGGGTCGTCATAGAACGTCGCACCCGGCATGCCCTGGTAGATGTAGTTCTGGTCGACTTCCAGCGCCTTGTGGGCGTTCGTCGCGTTGAAGACGTCGACGATCGCCGAGAGCTTCGTGCTGGTGTTGCGGAAGAACGGCAGCGCGTAGTCGGCATGGAGGTCGAGGTTGTAGTAGTTCGGGGTACGACCCTCAGAGCCACGCGACTTGAGGAAGATCGTGCCGTCGCCGTAACCGTTGACGGTGTCCGGAGCGAGCATCGAGATGGGGATGCCCGACGAGTAGTAGAGGCCTTCGGACACGGTCAGGCCGAACGGGAACATGTACGAGCTGTGGATCTTGAGGTTGATCGGCTTGTCAGCGCGCAGCTTGCCTTCGGCGTTGTTCAGGAACGACGGGAGATCGTACAGAGCGGTGATGTTCGGATCGAGCTGCTCATAGCCGGAAACGAACAGACCTTCGTAGTTGCCCTTCGCCTGCGCGTAGACGTACGACGCGTAGAGCTGCCAGTTGTCGCGGAACGCGCGCTGCACGGTGAACTCGGCGGCGCGGTAGTAGCGCTTCGGTTTCGGATACGCGGAGCCGAGGTTGCCCTCGCCCGGGTTCGCGATGCCGTAGCCGGTGAGAGCCGTCGGGTCGGTCGGATCGCCGAACACGCCGAAGTCTTCGACGACGCGCTTCAGCTCGCGGTCGACGACGCGGACGCCCGCGCTCCAGACGTTGGCGAACTGGTACTCGCCACCGAGGATGAACTCATCCTGGTACTGCGCCTTGAGGTCCGACGAGATCGGGGTGATGACGTCGAGGCCCGTGAGGTTGCGGATGCGGTACTTGGTCCAGCCGTTGACCGTCGCGGCGTTGTTGCCGCCGGCGCGAACGGCATCCGGGATCGGGTTGCCGGTCGGGTTGTACCAGTACAGCGAGGTGCTGTTCAGCGGGTGCTGGTAATCATTGATGATGTAGTCCTCGCCGTTGAGGGCGCGGATGTTCATGTCGAGCGGCATGGCCTCGAAGAAGCGGCCGGCGTAGGCGAAGATCTTCGAACGGCCGTTGTCCTTCGGATCCCAAACGACACCCAGGCGCGGGGCCCAGTTGTTCTTCAGGGTGTAGCTGCCGACGTGCTTCGGATCGCTGATCGCGGCCGCGCTGTCAGCGGTGTAGACGCCGCGGGCGGACGAGATCTTCTGATCTTCGTAGCGGAGGCCGAGGTTGAACTGGAGGTTCGACTTGACCTTCCACTGGTCCTGGAGGAACGCCGCGTTGTTGTCGGTCTTGCCGGAGCCGTCGACCGAGTAAATGCGCTCCTGCATCTGATCGCAGGTGCTGCCCTTACACGCGCCGACGAGGCGCGAGGTCGAGGTCGGACCGAAGAAGCGGTACCAGGTCTCGTGCGTGTTGGCGTCGTACTTGTTGTTCTCGACGTCGACACCGTAGCGCAGCTCGTTCTTGCCAAGGTAGTTGGTGAGCTTGGCCGAGTATGCATCGCGGGACGACTTTTCCTTCTGCGTGCGCTGGAAGCCGCCCAGCTGCAGGGTGGAGTTCGTCTCGTCGATCTGGCGCGGAACCGAAGCGCCGATGGCGGAGTTCGGTCCGAGGTCGTTGTTGCGCTCGTGGCGGCCGAGGTTGAGCTCGGCGAGGAACGACTGCGTGATCACGCCGGTGTAGCGGGCGTTGAGGTTGTTCGAACCGACGTTGTTCTTGCGGTTGGCCGAGCTCTCGAGCGCGGGCGACGCATTGACGCCGCGGATGAGCCAGCCCTTTTCCTTCGTCGGGTCGCCGAAGGCGGTGAAGACGAAGTTGTGGTTCGGATTCGCCGACCAGGTCAGCTTGCCGGCGTAGAACGTGGTGTCACGCTTGTACTCGGTCGGCTGATCGCCCAGGGGCGGATTCCACTGACCGACATGGACGGTGCGGTGGCTCGGGTTGTACGCGCCGAAGAACCACAGCTTGTCCTTCATGATCGGGCCGCCGAGCGAGGCGCCCATGTCGCGGCTGTCGGCAAGGCTGGCGCCGACTTCGAGGCCGCGGCGGGAGTTCGCGATCGTGTCGCTGGCCCAGTCCTTGGCGCTGTAGTAACCGAACACATCGCCGTGGAACTCGTTGCCGCCCGACTTGGTGATGACGTTGAACACGCCACCGGTCGAACGACCGTATTCGGCCGAGTAGCCGCCGGTCATGACCTGGACTTCTTCGACGAAGTTCATGGTCAGGTTCGTGCCCGACGTGCCGTAACGGACGTCGGTGGTCGACAGACCGTCGATGATGTAGTTGTTCTCAGGAGCCGACGACGCGCCGACGTTCGGCGAGTTGCCGAGCTGCGCGTTGCGGGTGTCGGACATGTTCATCTCGACGCCCGGCGCCATCGTCGTGAGCGACTGGAACGTACGCGCCGTCGGGAGCGATTCGAACTGACGGCTGGTGACGTTCACGCCCGTGGTCGTCTTCGAAACGTCCACCAGCGGCGCTTCGGCCGTGACGGTGATCGCTTCGGAAACGGCCGCTTTCAGGGTGAACTCGATTCCTGCTTCCTGTCCGAGGTAGACGCGGGCGATCGTCTTCGTCTGCGGGGCGAAGCCCGACAGAGTGGCCGTCACCTTGTAGCCTTCACCCGGCGGAACGTTGACGAATCGGTATGAGCCCGACCCGTCAGTGACTGCCGAACGCGTTCCCTGCATCGCAGGTCCCGACAGTTCGACCGTGACACCCGGGAGCGCGCCACCCGATGCGTCCTTCACGGTTCCTGCAACGCTACCGGCGGTGTTCGACTGTGCGAACAAAACCGGAACAGCCAGCAGGAGCACGAGCGCGCTAATGATTAGCTTTTTACCCATGGTCCCTCCTATTAATTGATCGTAGGGTCCTTCGAACCCGTACAGTTGAATGCTGCTGAGCCTCGAGATGCGGCGCTTACTATAACCATTACCTTCGAATCTGCAACATTGCCGTAACACCAAACGGGGAAACTGGCATGCTTTGCGCCTTACCTCATCGGATCTGTGTCGTTGAAACAGCAGATGGCTGCAAAGTCGGGCACAGGTCGGTGACATGTGACGAGTCGTTGCTAATCGACTCGTCTGTCACGCTTTCCGCGTTTTCCGCTCTCCGAGTTGCGGATTCGTTCCTTCAAAAATCCGTATTCGGGCTCCAACCATCCGTGCCGGTCACAACGGCACGTTGCCGTGCTTCTTCGGCGGATTCGCATCCCGCTTGTTCCGCAGCATGGCGAACGCCGTGATCAGCTTCCGCCTGGTGAACCGCGGCTCGATGATCTCGTCGACGTAGCCTCGCTCCGCCGCGATGTACGGATTGGCGAACTTCTCTTTGTACTCCGCCACCTTCGCCTCGCGGTCGTCCGCGCCGCGGTAGAGGATGTTGACCGCCCCCTCCGCTCCCATCACCGCGATCTCCGCGGTGGGATACGCGAAGTTCATGTCGGCGCGGATGTGCTTCGAGTTCATGACGCAATACGCCCCGCCGTACGCCTTCCTCGTGATCACCGTGATCTTCGGCACGGTCGCCTCGGCCAGCGCATACAGCAGCTTCGCGCCGTGGATGATGATGCCGCCGTACTCCTGCTCGGTGCCCGGGAGAAAGCCCGGCACATCCTCGAGCACGAGCAGCGGGACGTTGAATGCATCGCAGAAGCGGACGAAACGCGCTCCCTTGCGCGAGGCGTTGATGTCGAGCACTCCGGCGAGGAACGCCGGCTGGTTCGCCACGACGCCGATCGATTGCCCGTTGAGCCGGATGAAGCCGACGACGAGGTTGCGCGCGTAGCTCTGATGCACCTCGAGGAAGTGCCCTTCGTCGGCGATGGTCTTGATCAGGTCGCGGATCTCGTACGGCTGGTTCGGCGACTCCGGGATGAAGCTGTCGAGCTTCGCGTCGACGCGGTTGATGTCGTCGCGCGTGGCGAGGCGCGGCGGGTCTTCCATGTTGTTCGACGGCAGGAACGAGAGGAGCTCGCGGATCGTGGCGAGGCAGTCCTCGTCGGAGTCGGCGGCAAAGTGCGCGACGCCGGAGATCTGGCTGTGCGTCTCCGCGCCGCCGAGCTTTTCCTTCGTCACCTCTTCGTGCGTGACGGTCTTGATGACGTCGGGACCGGTGACGAACATGTAGCTCGTCTTCTTCACCATCAGGATGAAGTCGGTGATGGCGGGCGAATAGACCGCGCCGCCGGCACACGGTCCCATGATCGCGGAGATCTGCGGGATGACGCCCGAGGCGAGCGTGTTGCGCAGAAAGATGTCGGCGTAGCCGCCGAGGGAGACGACCCCTTCCTGGATGCGGGCGCCGCCGGAGTCGTTGAGGCCGATGATCGGCGCGCCGTTCTTCATCGCCATGTCCATGATCTTCACGACCTTGGCGGCATGCGTCTCGGAGAGCGAGCCGCCGAAGACGGTGAAGTCCTGGGCGAAGGCGTAAGCGAGGCGGCCCTGCACGGTGCCGTAGCCGGTGACGACGCCGTCGCCGGGGATGCGCTGCTTGTCCATGCCGAAGTCGCTGTTGCGATGGACGACGAGCTGGTCGAGCTCCTGGAACGAGCCGGGATCGAACAGCATGGCGATGCGCTCGCGCGCGGTGAGCTTCCCTTCGTTGTGCTGCCGCTCGATGCGGCGCTCGCCGCCTCCCAGCTCACTCTCCCGTTTGCGGCGCTCCAGCTCTTCGAGCTTCAGTTCGAGTGTCATCAGAGAATGGTGTTGCGCTCGGCGGCGAGCCGGCGCATCTCCTCCATCAGCTCGGCCTCGGAGGGCTCGCGGTCGCCTTTGGTGAGCCGCGCGCGCGCCTCCTGCTCGAGCGTGTCGAGCATCGTGAAGTTCTCGGCCAGGACGTGCTCGACGACGCGGATGCCGGCTTCGGCGTCGCGGAACTCGACGACGCCGCGGTCTTCCAGCCGGTTGACGATGGCGCGGGCGAGAAATTCGATCTGGCCGGGGATGCTCACGAGCCGCGATTCTAGACCAACATCTCCGCGCCGAACGATCCGGCGGCGTACGGGTACCAGCGGCCCGTCGATTTGACGGCAAGCACGCGCTCGACGGCGATGGTCGTCGTGAAGGCGTCGTCGCCATCGACGCAGATGACCGCCAACACGTTGCCTGCGACCGGCGCAAGCAACGCCACGGCCTCGGGCACACTGTAATTAATGTTGTGATCCGGGCCGGCGGCGCGCAGATGCAACGGCATCCGCACCGGCCGGCTACGGTAGCTCGGCCTCCACCAGTTCGGCCACGGCGGAGCCGTCAGCCGCTGTTCGATGACCGGCAGGCCTTTGCCATCGTGCTCCGCCGCCGATTGCCAGAGCTCGACGACATCGGTACCGACGAGCGACGGCAGCAGCGCCGCCCCGACATTCGGCGCCAGCCGCACCCACTCCGGCCTCGCGCGCTCGCCCCGCGCGCGCGCGAGCGCGTCGGCGGCGCGCTGCGCGTCGGCGAGATCAAAGTCGGCGAGATCGACCAGCACGCGGAGCGCGCCGCGCCTGAACGACACGTGCACGCGTTTCGTCTCCTCCGTCCAGTGAATGCCGTCGCACTCGTGCTCGGCGATCCCTTCGCTGACGATGAGCCGCTCGACGTCTCCCATCGCGGAGATGCGGCGCACAACCTCATCCCCCTCTCCCCGCGGCACGGGGAGAGGGGCCAGGGGTGAGGGGCCGGGCGCGCAACGAAACACGTTCCCATCGTCGATTGCCTCACCCGCTTCATTCGTGCGCACCACATACCCGTGCTCCCACCGCACGACGCTTCCACGCTTCCGATAAATCACAACAGCTCCGACGTGATCATCAGCGGCGCAAAGGATCCGACGACGAGCTCCTGTCCTTCCCGCGCGCAGACGACGCCCGGGTAGCGCAACGGCTCGCCGGTCGCGCCGAGGATCGAGCGCGCGATCCGCTCGCGCGGCACGCGGATCTGGAACGGCGCGAGCGGCTCTCCGTCGATCTCCGCAACCGCGATGGAGAGCGTCACGAAGCCGGTGAGCGGTTCATACGCGCCGCCCGCGACGTAGTGCACGTCGATGCGCTCGTCGGGCAACGGCCACGGCGCATCGTGTTGCCGCGCGACGAGATTGGTCATCCGGGGAAGCGGCACGTCGCGAAACGTCGCGCGGCGCTGCGCGCGCGGGGCCTCGCGCGTGAGATCGGCCACCGCGGCCGGCGCGCCGACGTCGTCGAATTCGAAATCGGGCTCGTCGTGAATCGTCAGCCAGGAGGGCCATGCGAGCGGTTCGTGATCGTGCTCGGCGGCGTGGCCGGCGGCTTCGTGCAGGAGGACGGAGGCGGAGCCGTTGTGCCAGACGATGGGGAGCCCCTCACCCGCCTTCGGCACCCTCTCCCCGCGGCGGCGGGGAGAGGGGGGTAGTTGGCCGGGGCTGAGTACGACGGACACGCCGTTCATCGTCACGCTCATCGTCGCTTCGTCGCGCTCGTAATTGTTGATGCGACGTGCGCTGGCGACCAGGCGCACGCGCGCGTCGCGCAGCTCGCGGGCCTGCTCGCGCATCGACGCCATCCGCGCTTCGGCGCGCTCGATGAGCACCGCGTCGGGAACGTCTGACGCCTCGATCGACGTGCCGTGGCTGCGCGCCTGGCCATGCTCCGCGCGCGACTCGAGCAGCACGCCGCCGGACCAGAGCTCGTCGCGCGAGGCAATCGAGAAGAGGTGATCCACTTAGTTGATCTGGTAGTCGAACTTCTTCGAGGCCTGGTCGTAGCTGACCAGCAGCTTGTGGGTGGCGCCGGGCTGGAAGTTCTGATGGATGGTGTGGTGCTCCTGGATCTGCATCGAGGGCACCACGACCCAGATGTCGATGTCGGTGTTCGCCGGCGTGATCTCTTTCGTCACGTTCACCACGCGCGGCGTTCTGCGGCGGAAGAAGCGGCCCTTCTCCTCCCACAGGTTCTCGTGCGCCACGATCTGGCTGCCGACCTTCACCTGGATGTAGCCGTCGCTGAGCGGGCTGTTGAAGATGGTGGTGAGTTGCGCGGGGGCAGCGTTCGCCGGCACCGGACCGCCGTCGCCGCCAACCGGGCCATGCGTCCCCGTCGACGCCGCCGTCGTCGTGTTGCGGCTGGCGACCTTCGTCTGCGCGCGCCGCTCCGACTTCGCCTGCTCGGCCTTCGCCTGCTCCTGCTGCGCGAGCTTGAGGTAGTTCGCCGCCTCCTCCGAGCTCGGATTGAGGTGGAACGACTCTTCGAGCAGCGGGATCGCGGCGGCGTAGTCCTTCTTGTCGTAGGCGGCGACGCCTTCGGTCAGCTTCTGCTGCGCCTGCACGAGCTGCTGGTTGCTGATGTCGCGCTGTTGCCGGATCGCATTCAGCTTGATGACGAGGTTGTTGATCGCCGGCGACGACGGCGCGAGCTTCAGCAGCTCGGAGAATTTCGTGTAGGCATCTTCGACGCGGCCTTGCCGGATGGCGACATTTCCGGCACTCCGCAACTGCCGCTCTTTCGCCCGCTTCGCTTCCGCCACGGTGTCGACCTTCGCGACCGGCACCTGCTTGCGTTGCAGCATGACGACGACCGCCAGCAGCGCCACGACGAGCAGCGCGGTGATGGCCAGAAAGATCGGCGGCGCGATGCGCCGACCGAACGTCGGATGCGAGCGGAGGTTGGTCAGCGTGTTGCGGCGCTGCGGCTTCGGCTTCGGCGCGGCAGGCGCAGCCGGCGCGGGCAGCGGCACGGCGCGCGTGTTGCTCGCCGCCGGCGTCACTTCTTCCGCCTCGGGGAACGGCACTTCGATCGTCGGCGTGCGGTCGCCGCGATCGGTGCGCGTCACGATCGTCTCCTCGTTCAGCGCCGACTCGCTGGCCGGACGCTCGCCGCGCATCACCGCGCGCAGCGCGTTCGCCAGGTCCTTGCCGCGCTGGTAACGCCGCGCCGGATCCTTGGCCAGGCACTTCGCGACGATCTCTTCGAATCCGTCGGGGATCTGCGGATTGATCTCGTGCAGCGGCGGAAACGGCTCATGCACGATCTTGTACGAGATCGACGTCAGCGAATCGCCGCCGAACGGCTTGCGGCGCGTAAGCAGCTCGTAAAGGCAGATGCCGAGCGAGAAGAGGTCTGTGCGGCCGTCGACCGGCGTCCCTTTGATCTGCTCCGGCGCCATGTAGTTGGGCGTGCCGAGGAACTGGCCGGTGGAGGTGAGGTTCGCGCCGCCGCTGGCGATCTTGGCGATGCCGAAGTCGGTGATCTTCGCGCGCATCCCTTCGATCAGGATGATGTTCGCCGGCTTGACGTCGCGATGGATGATGCCCTTCGAATGCGCGAAGTCGAGCGCCTCGCCGACCTGCGCCACGATGTCGCCGATCTGCTCGAACGACAGCGCGCGTCCCTGCTGCAGGACCTCTTTCAGGTTCTGCCCTTCGACGTACTCCATAGCGATGAACGAGACGCCGGAGGCTTCGTCCTGCCCGATGTCGTGCACGGTGACGATGGCCGGATGGTTGAGGATGCCGGCAGCCTGGGCCTCGCGGATGAAGCGCTGCTGGAACTCTTTCGTTTCGTCGTCGTCGGAGTGGGCCGCGGGGCGGATGGTCTTCAGGGCGACGAGCCGGCCGATGAGCGGGTCTTTGGCGAGGTAAACGATGCCCATCGCTCCCTTGCCGAGCTCGCGAACGACCTCATATCGGCCAAGTTTCAAAAGCTGCTCTCCGCGGCGCGTGGATGTGCGGTTCGGGTCCGCTCCGGCGTCCCTCGGAGTCTCATGAGCGGTCAATGATATCTCCTGCGGGTTCGCCGCGCCCCATCGGACATTTTAAATTATGATCTCCCGCGCGTTTACGAAATCCTCCGAGAGGTCATCCACATGAAGGTCTACTCCGGTTCTGAGATTCGCAACGTCGCAGTGGTCGGCCACAACGACACAGGCAAAACCGTCCTCGTCTCCCAACTCCTCTTCAACACCAACGCCACGACGCGCCTGGGGCGCATCGAAGACGGCACGACCACGACGGATTTCGATCCGGACGAGATCGAGCGCAAGCACTCCATCTCCGCCGCGTTCGCTTTCGCGGAGTGGAAGAACACGAAGATCAATCTCCTCGACACGCCCGGCTTCGGCATCTTCCTGATGGAGGCGAAAGGCGCGCTGCGCGTCGCCGACTCCGCGGCGGTCGTGGTCAGCGGCGTCACCGGCGTCGAGGTCACGACCGAGAAGGTCTGGAAATTCGCGGACAGCTTTCATCTGCCGCGGCTCGTGATCGTCAACAAGATGGATCGCGAGCGCGCCTCCGCCTCCCGCACGCTCGACGCCCTGCAGAAGAAGTTCGGCAAGGAAGTGGTCCCCATCCAGCTTCCGATGGGCGAGGAGAAGGACTTCAGCGGCGTCGTCGATCTCGTGTCGATGAAGGCGCTGAAGTACCCCTCCGACGGCTCCGGCAAGTTCGAGACGGTCGACATCCCGGCCGACTACAAAGCGGCCGCCGATGAATGGCGCGAGAAGCTGATCGAGAAAGTCGCCGAGGGCGACGACACGCTGATGGAGCGCTTCTTCGAACAGGGCGGCCTGTCGCAGGAAGAGCTGCTCGACGGTCTGAAGCGCGAGGTCGCGCATCATCAGATCTTCCCGGTCCTCTTCGCCTCGGCCTCGCACAACATCGGCGGCCAGGCGATCCTCGACGCGTTCGTGAACCTGCTGCCGTCGCCGGAAGAGATCAAGACGCTCGACGGCGTCGATCGCAAAGGCGAAAAGATCACGTTCGATCGCCGCCCCGAGGCGTTCCCGGCCGCGCTGGTGTTCAAGACGTTCTCCGATCCCTTCTCCGGACGCGTCTCGCTCTTCCGTGTCTACTCCGGCACGTTCAAATGCGATACGGCGTACTGGAACTCTACGAAGGACCATGAAGAGCGGATCGGAAAACTGCAGCTTCTTCAGGGAAAACAGCAGATTCCGGTGACCGAGCTGAAGGCGGGCGACATCGGCGCGGTGGCCAAGCTGAAAGACACGCATACCGGCGACACGCTGACGGCGAAAGATCACCAGATCATCCTCGAGCACATCAGCTTCCCCGAGGCGGCGATCGCGTTCGCGGTCGAGCCGAAGGCCCGCGGCGACGAGGACAAGCTCGGCGTCGCGGTCGGCCGCATCATCGAAGAAGATCCATCCATCCGTTTTGCCCGCGATCCGCAGACGAAGGAGTTCCTTCTCTCCGGACAGGGGCAGCTGCACGTCGAGATCGTCGTCTCGAAGCTGCACAAAAAGTACGGCGTCGACGTGATCCTCCATCCGCCGAAAGTTCCGTATCGCGAGACGATCACGAAGCCGGCGGATGCACACGGCCGGCACAAGAAGCAGTCGGGCGGCCACGGCCAGTTTGCCGATTGCAAGATCACCGTCGAGCCGCTTCCGCGCGGTGCGGACTTCGAGTTCGTCGACGAGATCTTCGGCGGCTCGATCCCGCGGCAGTACATCCCGGCGGTTGAAAAAGGGATCCAGGACGCGCGGCAGAAGGGTTTCCTCGCCGGCTATCCGATGGTCGACTTCCGCGTCCGGCTGAAGGACGGCCAGTATCACGACGTCGATTCGTCCGAAATGGCCTTCAAGATCGCCGGCTCACTGGCGTACCAGGAGGCGATGACGAACGCGCGCCCGACGCTGCTCGAGCCGATCATGCACGTCGACATCAGCGCGCCGTCGGAGTACGTCGGCGACATCATGGGCGACCTCAATTCGCGGCGCGGCCGCGTGGAGGGCGTCGATGCCGAAGAGGACATGCAGACGATCCACGCGCGCGTGCCGCTGTCGGAGATGCTGACGTACGGCTCGACGCTCCGCTCCATCACGCAGGGCCGCGGCAGCTTCCACATGGAGATGTCGCACTACGAAGAAGTGCCGCGCACGCTCCAGGAGAAGATCATCACGGAGTCGAAGAAGGCGAAGGAGCAGCAGGCCGCGGCGCACTAGCGCTGCGGCTGCGTGTCGGGCAGCAATGTCGCCTGAATGCGCACCACTTCCGTGGTCGCGTTTTCGGCGACATTCACGAGGAACACCCGCTCGCGATAGCCGGCGGCATCGATGCGGATCGTGTAGCTGCCGGGGGCGGGGAAGTCGTAGACCTCGTCCGGCTTGCTGAACTGGCTGGCCTGGCCGATGAGCAGATCGTTGACGTAGACCATCGCGTCATTCGGCACGATCGTCAGCATCATCCCGCGGCGTGCCGACATCCGCAGCGTCGACTGCACGCCCGCCGCGCCGCCGCCGGTGATCTCGGCGCGCGAGCGGCCGGTGACGGGTGCATTCGCGTTCGGGGTGTTGCCCGCGTCCTCGCCGGGAAACGCGAGCGACGATCCGGGCTGCGGCTCGCCGGGCGGCGCCGCCGCGGGCGCGGGACCGGTCACGCGGCGCGGCTTCACGATGCTGGTGAAAGTGTTGCCCGACTCGTGGTAGCGCATGCCGGTGTAGACGGCGAGCGCGGCCATGGCGACCAGCACGATGCCGATCAGCACCGGAATCCAGCGCGGCAGCGGCTCGGATTCAGGCTCCAGTTCGGGTTCCGGCGAGGGCGTGGGCTCGAGGCTCATACCGGTTCGGTTTCGGTGTCGGGCTCCGGCTCCGCATTCTCGTCGATGTCCGCGGTCCCGTCGTCGGTCACCAGCGTCTCATCGTCATCGTCGAGCTTGTCGTACGCGGCGTTACGGTCTTTCAGCAATTTCAGCGCGCGCTGTTCGTCCTGCGACTGCACGTAAATCCGGATGTCGCCCATGGTGCCGAAGTTGATCGGCTCCATCGAGAACTTCACGTTTTCGATCTGCGCCGGAACGCCCTCGGCATCGAGGAATCCCTGCAGCAGCCTCGCCTCGTCGTCGGTGCCGACGCTCGTGATCTCCACCCACGTCGTGCCGTCGTCGCTCGGGACGGTCTGATACGGGAGCTCTTCGTTGGCCATTTCGTTCTCCTCAGTTGATGAGCGTCACGACCGCATCACGGTCATTTACCCTTCCGATCTTTGCATAGAACAGGCCGCTTTCCCGGAACCGAGCCTCGAGCGCCTGCTCGTTCTGCGGCGAGACGGCGATGAGCAACCCGCCGCTCGTCTGGGCATCGCACATCAACAAGAACTCGGCCTCCGGCGCCGACAATTCGACGCGCCTGCGGAACGTCGCGGCGTTGCGCTCGCTCCCGGCCGGACGGAAACCGCGGGCGAGGTATTCGCGCGCGCCGGCGAGCACCGGCACCGCCTGCGCGCTGATCTCCGCGCCGACGTGCGAGCCAGCGCACATCTCCAGCAGATGGCCGATGAGGCCGTAGCCGGTGACGTCGGTCGCCGCGCTCACGCCGACCTCGACCATCGCTTTCGCCGCGTCGCGGTTCAGCATCGTCATCCAGCGAATCGCTTCGTCGAGCTGCGGCGGTTGCGCGCGGCGGAAGAACTTCTTTCCGCTGAGCGCGCGATGAGCGCTGATCAGGATTCCGTTGCCGACCGGCTTCGTGAGGTAGAGCGAATCGCCCGCTTTCGCGGTCGAGTTCCGCACCAGCTTGTCGACGTGGATGATGCCCGTGACCGCGAGTCCGTACTTCGGCACGTCATCAATGATGGTGTGCCCTCCTGCCACCGGAAATCCCGCCTCGGCCGCCTTCTCCGCGCCGCCGCGGAGGATCTCCTGCAGCGTCTCGAGCGGGAGCTTGTCGGTGGGGAAGGCGGCGATGGCGAGGCCGAGGATCGGCGTGGCGCCCATGGCGTAAATGTCGGAGACGGAGTTGGCCGCGGCGATCGCGCCGAAGAGATACGGGTCGTCGACGATCGGCGTGAAGAAGTCGACCGTCTCGACGATCGCCTGATCGCCCGAAATGCGCAGCACGGCCGCATCGTCGTTCGTGGCGTGACCGACGAGCAGGTTCCCGACACCCTCGTGCGCCGGGACCCGGGAGAGAACGGAATGCAGGTCATCCTGACCCAGCTTGCACGCTCAACCACCGGTGGTGGCGAACGACGAGAGGGCGGGATACGAGCTACGGAGCTTGTGCCGCACGTGGTGATCGTATCAGCGGCCGGTACGACCGGCAGCGTAGATTGCTCCGCCTTGCGGCGCGTCTGGTCGTGGCATCACGCAACCGGCTTCGAGCGGCGCAACGCGCCTGACTTCTGCGGCGATGGAGCGCGGACGTCTCGTCCGCAGTCGTCGAGCGTCTCGCTCGGCGACCTCTCCGGCGACCGGGCGGGACGCCCGATCGCTGCGGGCGCGGACGCCCGCGCTCCTCTACTCCAGCACCGACGCGCGGGCCCCTTCGACGGCCAGCAGGATCTCCTGGTAGAGATTGAACGCCATCGTTGAGCTGAGCGGCGGCTTCGCGTTGCGGTTCACGATCTCGGCGATCTGCGACGCGTATTGCGACGCGGTCGGGAGCCGCTCGCCGGCATCGAGGATGTCGCGGAAGCCGTCGACGAGCTCGAACTGGAGGTTCATGCGGAACGTGCCATCGACGAGATTGTCCTCGAGGTGGTCGTAGTCGATGTTCATCATCGCGGTACTCCGTACGTCACGCGCACCTTCGCGCCGTCGACGCTGCTCTGCGGCTCGATGCCGCGGTCGCGCAGCAAGGCGACGTATGCATCGCGGAAGCCACTGGCGCGCGCGGGCGAGTCCCACGTCGTCTCGGCGATCACGCGATCGTCGCACGTGACGGTCACGCGATCATCGACCCAGCCGCGGGCCTGCTCCGCGCCGACGAGGAAGCTCCAGTGGAACTGCCCGAGGTGCTCGACCGTGAGCGTGTTCGGGGGCTCGGCGGCGTCGAAGGGACGCGCCTTGAACGTCCGCGCGAAGTACTCCTCGGGATGCAGGATCTCGCGCGTGGTGTGCGGCGGATCGGCGTCGACGCGGTTCATCTCCGCCCAGCCGCCGCGCTTGTACGCCGCGATCACGAACTTCAGGCCGTCGAGATACGGGAACTTCAGCGATTCGACGAAGTACCGCGGCGAGTCGGGATCGATCGTCTTCTCCGCGGCGGCGCTCTCCGTCATCGAGTTCACCAGCATGTCGTTCCTGATCACGCTGTCGAGCGACTGCCCCGCCTGGCCGAGCATCCAGCCGATCATCACCAGCGAGGCTTCGCCTTCGATGACCGAGTGATAGGCGAGCTGCCCGTCCCAGTCTTCGCGCAGCTTGTCGTCCTTCGCGCCGATGTCGAAGTACTGGTCCTGCAGCGCGTGCGTCAGCTCGTGGATGGCCACCGACTTTTTGAGCATCTCCGGGCTGGCCGAATCCTTCACCGCGTCGGGCAGCTCGCGGATGTCGAAGTACGTGTGCTTCGCCGGATCGTAGTAGGCGAGCACCTGCGACTCGTAGAGCGCGAGGAGCTTGTCGGTGAGGCTCTTCGACGAGCCGTCGACGAGCTGCAGCGCGCGCAGCACGGCGATGTAGTCGTCGACCGAATACGGCATCTGGCGCTGCATCTCGGCCTGGACGCGGGAGCGGATCTCGGCCCGCTCGATCATCGTCACGGCGACGTCGTGTTTGAACTTCAATCCGCGGATCTTCTCCACCGCCGCCATCTCTCCGGCGATGGGAGAATCGGCGGCCGCGGTGACGGACCAGAAAACAAGAATTGCTGCGCAGAGACGCAAATGCCGGAACATGCGCTGTATCAACACTTCACTCGCCTAAGCCGTTCCCTTAGAATGCGCGGACGGTTCTACCGATGCAGAGAGGCGACAGCGAGCGCATCGAGATCACCATCAGCAGCCGGTTCGAGAACATCGAGCTCGTGCAGGTGATCGCCGAGCATCTCTGCGAAAACGCGGGTGTCGATGAAGACGGCTCTCACTGGATCGGCATGGCCGTCCGGGAGGCCGTGGCCAACGCCATCAAACATGGGAACAAACTGGACGTGCACAAGAAAGTACACGCCCGATTCGATCTGCACGGACCGGAGCTGACCATCTCGATCTCGGATGAGGGCGAGGGCTTCGATCCGGCGCAGGTCAGCGATCCGCTCAATCCGCAGAACCTGATGAAGACGAGCGGTCGCGGGATTTTTTACATGCGGACCTTCATGGATGAGGTCCACTACACGTTCGAGCCCGGAGGCGGGACTTCGCTGGTCATGACGAAGAACCTGTCGAAGGGCAGCGGCATCGCAAGCAGCAACGGATGAAAGTCATCGCCGGTCACGACCGGCGGAAGGAGAAGGAATGAAAGCCAGCTCTCGTACAGTCGACGGAGTCGAAATCATCAGCCTGCAGGGGAAGATCACGATCGGCGCGGGTGACTCGCAGCTCCGCGAAGTGATCACCAATGCGGTGAACAGCGGCAAGAACCAGATCCTGCTCGACATGAGCCAGGTGACGACGATCGATTCGTCCGGCATCGGTGAGCTCGTCGGCTCGTACACCACGGTGACCAATCGCGGCGGGAAGCTGAAGCTCCTGCATCTTCCGGCGAAGCTCAACGAGCTGCTTCACGTCACGCAGCTCATCACCGTGTTCGAAGTCCACGAGAACGAGCAGGAAGCGCTGCGCAGCTTCTAGGCGGAACAGCGGCGGACGGACGGCGGACAGCGGACTTCCTGCTGTCTGCCATCCGCGCCTTTCAGTGTCGGCGCCCGACGACCGGGTGCGGCGGCGCCCACTCGGCACCCGGCTGTCCCATGTTTCCAGCCGCGCTCCAGTGCATCGGCAGCGTGTTCGTGAGCACGATCTCGTTCCGCTCCAGCCACTGCGGGAAGAGGTCGTTGGCGAGCTTCGGATCCTCCACCGCCTTCTCCGTGATCCCGATCAGTTTCTCGAACGGCGCCGTGTCGCCGAGGAAGTTGACCTTCACGCGAAGGGCATTCGGCGCGCGGTAGAACTCCGCATCGGTCGGATGAATGACGCCCATGTGCGCCGCGGCGGAGAACGTCTTGCGGCCGCCGGGCGGAATCACGACGAGCCGCGGCAGCAGATGCTCGCCCGGCACCTCGGAACCGATTTCCAGCGTGACGGTGCGCATCTCGGGATCGTAGGAGGAGATCGGAACGATGTCGGCGACGGCCACCGGCGTCGAGCGCTCGTTGATGATGTCGTACGTGACGGTGACGTTCGATGCTTCCTTCAGCTCGTCGCCGCGCACGCGCGCTTCGACGCGCACGCCGTTCTCCGTTCCGATGATGCTCCGCTCCTCGGCGAGATTCGGGGCGGGGGCCGGCGCGGGGGCGGCGGCCGCCGGTTTTGTGACGGGCGCCGCGGCGGGCGGAGCCGATGCGCATCCAACGACGATGATTGCGAAGACGGCACCTGCTGCGAGTCGGCAGAGCTTCACGGGAGTCCTCCCTTTGGTCAGAACTCCCTCAGATTACGCCCGTCCGGGCTTTCGCGCGTCCGCTGTTGCTAAAACGTTCCACCCGCCACGGCGACGGGCGACGCGAGGTCGGCGCCGTTCTGGTCGCCGGCCGAGCGTCCGCTCGTCCAATGCACCGGGATGCTGTTGAGGAAGATCGCGTCGTTGTTCTGCACCCACGTCTCGAACAGCGAGTCGGGGAGCGGCGGCTGCGAGGCGCCCTGCTGTTGCGCGATCAGGTCGTTGAACGGCGCGATGTCGCGCAGCACGTTCACCTTCACCTGCACGTAGCGCGGGTAGGCGATGAACGGCGAGCGGACGGACGGCAACACGACATGCACCACCGCGACCGTGGTGAACGTCCGCTTCTCGCCCGCCTTCACGATGGAAAGGCGCGGCATGATCGGCCCGTCCGGAATCTCGGCGCCGATCGAGACCGTCACGGTCTGCGACTCGGGGTCGTAGCTGCTGTCAGTGACCTTGCTGGCGATGGCCACCGGCTGGTGCGTGTTGTTCTGGACCTGGAACGTGATGTTGACCGAGGAGCCGGAACCGATCGAATCGTCGGCGAGCTGGGCGTCGACGCGGAGATCGTCGTCGGTGGCAAGAGCACGGCGAGGGTCGTTCATGTCGATGCGAGCCGCGAAAACAGTGGTCGTCGTGCAGAACGTGGTGGCCGCGAGGAGAAGGAAGAAGTTCGGTTTCATGACTCGCCTCTCGCTCAACCCGCAAGGGCGAGAAGCGTGCCAGCGTTATTTGGAGCGAGTTAATCGATTTTGAGGACGGCCAGAAACGCTTCCTGCGGGATCTCCACTTTGCCAACCCGCTTCATCCGTTTCTTCCCTTCCTTCTGCTTCTCGAGGAGCTTGCGCTTGCGGGAGATGTCGCCGCCGTAGCACTTCGCGAGGACGTCCTTGCGCAGTGCCTTCACCGTCTCGCGCGCGATGACGCGGTTGCCGATGGCCGCCTGCAGCGCGACCTCGTACATCTGCCGCGGGATGAACTCGCGCATCTTCTCGACGAGCAGCTTGCCGCGGCCGTACGCCTTCTCCTTGTGCACGATGAGCGACAGCGCGTCGAGCGGCTCGCCGTTGACCAGCACGTCCATCTTCACGAGGTCGCTTTCGCGGTAGCCGATGTACTGGTAGTCGAGCGACGCGTAGCCGCGCGAGATCGACTTGAGCTTGTCGAAGAAGTCGAGGATCACTTCGTTCAGCGGCATCTCGTAGACGATCATCACGCGCTTCGCGGCGACGTACTCCATCTTCCGCTGCACGCCGCGGCGATCGATGGCCAGGGCGAGGATCGGGCCGACGTATTCGTCCGTCGTCAGGATCGTCACCTCGAAGAACGGCTCTTCGATTTTGTCGATGCGCGCGGGGTCGGGCATCTTCTGCGGGTTCTCGATCTCCATCCATTCGCCGTCGGTGGTCAGCACGCGATAGCGGACGCCCGGTGCGGTGGTGAGCAGCTCGAGATTGAACTCGCGCTCCAGCCGCTCCTGGATGATCTCCATGTGCAGCAGGCCGAGGAAGCCGCAGCGGAAACCGAAGCCGAGGGCGGTGGAGTTCTCCGGTTCGTAGGAGAACGACGCGTCGTTCAGCTTCAGCTTCTGCACCGCGTCGCGCAGGTTCTCGTACTCCTCGGTGATGATCGGGAAGAGGCCGGCGAAGACCATCGGCTTCACTTCCTGGAAGCCGGGGAGCGCGACCGGATTGTCTTTCGCGCCGGTGACCGTGTCGCCGATCTTGGCCAGCACGATGTCCTTGATGTTCGCGGAGAAGAAGCCGACCTCGCCGACGCCGATCGAATCGACGGACGTCGGTTTCGGCGTGAAGTTCCCCATCTCCGTGATCTCGTACTCGCGGCCGGTGGACATGAACTTCACTTTCATGCCGCGCTTCATCTGGCCGTCGACGATCTTCACGAGGCAGACGACGCCGCGATACGAGTCGTACCAGGAGTCGAAGAGCAACGCGCGCAGCGGCGCGGTGGCGTCGCCTTTCGGCGGAGGGAAGTCGGTGACGATCCGCTCGAGGATCTCGGCCACGCCGATGCCGGCTTTCGCCGACGCCAGCACCGCATCGTGCGCATCGAGCCCGATGACGTTCTCGATCTGCTCGCGCACCCGCTCCGGCTCGGCCGACGGGAGGTCGACCTTGTTGATCACCGGCAGGATGTCGAGGTTGTTGTTGATCGCCAGATACGAGTTCGCCAGCGTCTGCGCCTCGACGCCCTGCGTGGCGTCGACGACGAGGATCGCGCCTTCGCACGCGGCGAGCGAGCGCGAGACCTCGTACGAAAAGTCGACGTGGCCCGGCGTGTCGATGAGGTTGAAGGTGTAGGCGTTGCCGTCGTTGGCGCGGTACTGCAGCGTGACCGCGCGCGCCTTGATCGTGATGCCCCGCTCGCGCTCGAGGTCCATGTCGTCGAGCATCTGCTCGTGCATCTCGCGCTGCTCGACGGCACCGGTCATCTGCAGCAATCGATCGGACAAGGTGGTCTTGCCGTGGTCGATGTGCGCGATGATCGAGAAATTACGGATGAATTGCGGGTCAGGCATGAGCGAGCGGGCGATGTAACACGAAACAGATGAGTTGTCATCCCGCCCGCTCTGCCCTGCCCTTCCGTCCCCTGCTACCTCGTTGTGGTGCTCCCCGTCGAACCGGTCATGCCGCTCGCGCCGGTGGCCGTCGTGTCGGTCGCCGACGTCGAGCTCGTGCTGGTCATCGGCGACGTCGAGGACGTGCCGGTCGTCGACGACGTGCCGCCGGCCGGGTTGGTCGACATCGTTTCGGTCGGCGCCGGCACCACGGTCGACGACGTGTCGGTCGACATCGCGGTCGTCGACGTCATCGCGGTCTCGGTCGAGGTGCCGCTCGTCTCGGTGGTCGTTTCGGTTTTCGTGCAGGCAACGGCAAACAGCAGCACCGCCGCGAGGGCAGGCGCGTAAATCCACTTCATGTGACCTCCTTCACTCCTCCCACGAGGTGCCGTTCATCCGGGCGATGATCCTGGCCACCTCGATGTAGTCGGCGTCATCGCCGAGCTCGTTGAGGGCTCCGGAGAAAAGATGCTGAGTCAGTGCCAGCATCGGCGTGGAGGCGTGCTGCTGATGGGCCAGCTGCGCGGCGATGCGGATGTCTTTGTCGTGGTGCAGCAGCTTGAAGACCAGCGGCCACTTGTGATCGCGGAGCCGCATCGGCAGCAGGTTCTCCGACGCGTTCGAGCGTCCGCTGCCGGCGTTCGTGACTTCGAGCGCGGTCTTGATGTCGATGCCGAAACGTTTCGCAATCAGCAGGCATTCGGACGTGATCCAGACCGTCGCTCCCATGATCGTGTTCGTCAGCACCTTGATCGCATGTCCGGCGCCGACGGGGCCGACGTGGATGATCGTCCTGCCGCAGAGCTGCAGGATCTCTTTCGCCCGCGCGAAGTCGTCGGCGTCGCCGCCGATCATGATCGTCAGCGTGGCGTTCTCCGCGCCGACGACCGCGCCGGTGACCGGCGCATCGACGAAATGAACGCCGCGTGCCTGCAGCCGCTTCGCGGTCTCGCGGCTGACGTTCGGATCGCCGCTCGTGGCGTCGATCCAGAGCGTCCCTTTCTTCACCAGCGGCAGCAACTGATCGACGATCTCGTCGACCTCTTTGCTCGTCGGCAGCATCGTGATGATGACGTCGGCGTCGGCGCATTCGGCGAGGTCGCGGGCCTGCCGCGTGCCGTGCTCGTGCGCGTGGCGCGCCGCCTTCGCGACGGTGCGATTCCAGACGACGACTTCATGCTGTTTGGAGAGGTGGCGGGCCATCGGATAGCCCATGGCGCCCAGCCCGATGAATGAGAGTTTCATGGGGGCGCATCATACGTTCATTGAGACATCGGCCGAGACCCTCCGGCCCGCGTTGCAGAGAGAGAGGTAGCTTCAGCAATTGGTCCCACGGAAGCACGCCCATTCGCCCGCTTTACCGTGGGTTTGGGTCCGAGGTGGGCGCGTAGCTGAAGGGTCTCGGTCGATGTCTCAAAGAACAATCGCGCTGAAAGAAAAAAGGGGCGTTACGCCCCCTTGTTGCCGTTAGCTGTCAGCCCGATCAATTGCTGAAAGTTAGTTTACGTCCTTGCGGAATCAATAGTAGTGAGCCAGATCACAAAACTCAAGCTTTCGCTTTGTACCAGTCGGCGTTGATCGCCGTGTACTGCGCCCATTTCTCGGGCACCAGGTCCTGCGGGAAGATCGCCTGCACTGGGCATGCCGGTTCACACGCACCGCAGTCGATGCAGACTTCCGGATCGATGTACAGCATCTCCGCCTCGGCGAAGCCCTCTTCGTCCTTGCGCGGATGAATGCAGTCGACCGGACAGACATCGACACACGCGGTGTCTTTCGTGGAGATGCACGGCTCAGCAATCACATAAGTCATGAGAAGCGGACCCTCCGGCGATGAAGTTGCGGCTCATTTTACGCTACGTGATCATTCGGTCCAGCGACGAATCGCCTCGATCTGGTAATCGTTGCCCATGAACGACACGATGTCGCCCGCCGCGTGCCCGATGAGCTTCTTCGCCACGTCGGACTGGTTCGAGTAGACGCCGTGCTCCGGCGCCGATTCCCACGGCCCGAGGATCGTCACCTCGCGCCGCACGTCGCCGTTCGACAGCTCGACCTTCGTCCCGACGCGCACGACGCTCGTGTCCACCTGCGCCGGGTTGAGCACCTGCACGCGCGCGATCTCGCCGGCCAGCTCGCCGACGCGCGCCGAAAGGTACTCGGCTCGCGCACGCGCCGCCTTGTACTCGAAGTTCTCGCGCAGGTCGCCCATCTCGCGCGCCGCCTGCAGCGCTTTCGAGTTGGCCGGGATCTCGACCGACTTGAGGTGCGTCAGCTCGGCGCGCTTCTTCTCCAGCATTTCGGAAGTGGCGTAGACCGGCTCGGCCTGCGGCTCGCGCAGGTTCGCGTACTTCATGTTCAGCGCGTTCTTGATGTTCTCGCGCCGGTACTCCTCGATCGCGCCGTAGCGGTCGAGCACCTCGGCGAGCTTGCGCGCCTGCTCTTCGTTGTCGACGCCCATCACGATCCGCAGCGCGAGACCGCCGGCGTCGAACATGTCCTTCAGGCGCGCGCGTACCGGCGAGAACTCGTCGGACGACACCGCCTCGAGGATCTGGAAGAGCAGCGGATAGGTCGCCTTGTCCGACAACGTTTCGTCGTCGTGGAGCTGCTTGACGTACCAGTAGAACGCCCGCGGATGGCGGCGCGGATAGCGCAGCGTCTCCTCGAACAGACGATCGCGGATCTCGGTCTGCCCTTCCTTCTCCAGCGTCGACGCGATGAGCGACAGCAGCCGCGGCTCGTCGTCGAGGAAGAACATCTCGCTGTAGACCTTCGGCCAGTCGGGATGTGTCTCGCGCACCGATTGGATGGCCCGCTCGCGCAGCGCCTTGTCGTTGATCGCCGCGACGGTGCGCGAGGCCATCGGGCCGGAGAGGAGCGAGGTCGGCTCGATGGTCGGCGTGTACGAGCCGGGCAGCGATTCGAGCGTGGTGAGGATCTGCCACGCGGTCGCGGCGTCGGTGCGCGCGACTCGCGCTGCGTCGGCCGCGAGGGTCGACGAGAAGTAGTCGGCGAGCTCTTTGTTGCGCGCGCTGTGCTTGCGCGCGAGGTCGAGCTTCGTCTTGATGTCGGCGCGATCGAAGTCGCGGCGGATCATCGATTCGGCGTCGCCCGCGGATGCGTTCCACGAGTACGTCGCCTTCGCGCCGGTGCCGCTCACGACGATCTGCGGGTTCTTGCGCGCGGCCGTCCACCACGAGCTCCACTTCTCTTCCGGCACGATGCCGATGACCGAGTCGCGTACTTCCGGCATCGTCATCGGGCGGCCGAAGCTCTGGAGGATCTTGGCGAAGAAGTCGGCCGGCTTGCCGGTGGCTTCCGCTTTCGTCTTCGCCGGATCGGTGAACTTGCCGCGGAGGACGTGGCCTTCGGGCAGCGGCGTGAGGTACTTCGCGGCCGCGCCGAGGGGAACGGAAACGCGCTTTTCTTTTTCGAAGTCGAGACGGCAGATCCCGAGCTCCGGATTCAATTCAGTGACGCAACCGGCACCGCGGCCGGCCATGTAGAAGCACTCGCCCTCGTCGTAGTTCAACCAGGTCTCGATTTTCTCCGCGCGCTCGACCGGATTGCTCTGCGGGTCGGCGAAGTTGGCGATCTGAAACGCGCGGGCGAAACTGCGGTGGGACCCGACACTCTTGCGCAGCGCCTCTTCGATCTGCGGGCGCATGGTGGCCGGATGTTTGGAGAGGCGGCCGACTTCCTTCAGGACCTGCAGGCGCTCGGCCCACATCCCGCGTTCTTTCAACGAGTCGGCGAGGAGACCGAGGAGCGTGTCGGACTGGGTCCGCTGCTCGGCTTTGCGGAGCGCCTTCGCGGCGGTGATGAAGGCGTCGACGTCACTCGGGTCGCGGTCGAGTTGCTCCATCCAGAGCCCCTCGACTTCGTCGAATTTTTTCCTGTCGATCAGCGCGAGTGCGTCGTCTCGAAACGGCATGGGCCGCGCATTTTACCTTGTTAGTGGCGGAGCTTGACCAGTGCCTTGAAAACGTCGAACGGAAGCTGCTCGGCGTGGACGATGTGGCGGAGGTGATGAAGCGACGTCTTGCGCTGCTGGACGTCCTCCAGGGCGATGTTGTGCTTGCGCAGAAGCTCGTGTGCTTTGTTCTCGTGCATGGTTCGCAGCGGAACGACCACGACCGCGACGCTATTCCGCGCGCAACCGCTGCAGAATCTTCTCGTGCACGCCGCCGAATGCGCCGGACGACATCACGAGGATGACGTCGCCCTCTTTCGCGTCGCGCGCCACGACACCCGCAATGGCGTCGACGTCGTCGATCTGCTCCGCCCGCGGCAGCGCGCCGACGATCGCCGGCACCGACATCATGTGCTCGAGTCCATAGCGGTTTTCGTAGCGGTCGCGATGGAAGATCGAGCCGATGATCACGCGGTCGGCGCCGCGGAACGCATCGATGTAGCCGTCCTCGAATTCCTTCCGGCTCGAGGAGATGGAGCGCGGCTCGAACAGCGCCCAGATGCGCTGGCCAGGATAGCGTTTGCGCGCGCCGTCGAGCGTCGTGGCGATCGCCGTCGGGTGATGCGCGAAGTCGTCGATGACCGTGACGCCGCGCTCGACGCCGCGCACTTCCATCCGCCGCTTGATCCCCTTGAATGACTCGAGACCTTTCTGGATCTCCTCGGCGTCGAGCCCGCAGAGCCGCGCGATCGCAGCGTCGGCGAGCGCGTTCAGCACGTTGTGCCGGCCCGAGAGCGGGGTGCGGAAACGCGCCCACTCGCGACCTTCCCACCACGCGGTGAAGGCACTGCCCTCCGGCGTGAGCTCCTCGTCCGTGGCGAACACGTCGCGCGCGCGGTCCCAGCCGAACGTCAGCCAGCGCCCGCGCGCCGATTCGCGCAGCGGCGCGACGTGCGGGTCGTCGCCGTTGGCGAGGATCGTGTCGCCCGGCGCCACCTGCTCGATCGCTTTCCGGAACGCGGCGATGATCGCCTCGAGGTTCTCGTAGATGTCGGCGTGATCGAACTCGATGTTGTTCACCAGCAGCGTGTTCGCGTGGTAGTGGAGGAACTTCGGGCCTTTGTCGAAGAACGCGGTGTTGTACTCGTCTCCTTCGATGACGAAATGCGCGCCGTCGCCGAGCTTGAAGTTGGCGTTGAAGTTCACCGGGATCCCGCCGACGACCATGCTCGGATCGCGGCCCGCCGCTTCGAGCAGCCACGCCATCAGCGACGTCGTGGTCGTCTTGCCGTGCGTGCCGGTGATGACGATGGAATGCTTGCCGCGGATGAAGAGCTCGTAGATCGCCTCCGGCATCGACGTGTACGGCAGGTCGAGATCCAGCGTCGCGGCCGCCTCGGCGTTCGTCTTCGCCGCGACATTGCCGATCACCACGAGGTCGGGGCGAAACGCCTCGAGGTGGTCGCGCGTATACCCTTCGAGCACCGCAATCCCCAACTGTTCGAGGTATGTGGACATCGGCGGGTAGACGTGCTCATCGGAACCGGCGACCTCATATCCGCGCTGCTGCAACATCCCGGCGAGGGAAGCCATGGCCGTCCCGCCGATTCCGATCAGGTAGACCTTTTTGACGTGAGAAACAGTAGTGATGTGAGGCATCGCGCGAACGGTTGAGCAAGAACCATGCGTCAGGCGATGCGGATTGTAAAATCAAAGGAGAAGCGGCGGGGAATGGCCTCAGAACGGGGTCTGTTCGAATCCGTCGCACATCCGGAACAAAACCCACGTACCAAACAGGAGGAATCAGCGAATGTCGAAGGGACTTTTTGCAGCAACGCTGGCCTTCCTGGTGACGGGCTCGCTGGCCTTCGCTCAGGCGCCAGCCAAGCCTGAAGCCAAGGATGCCAAGCCGGAGGCGAAAGCCGAGGTCAAGGCCGAGAAGGCGCCGCGCCTCACGATCGTCGAGCCGGTCAAGGATTACGGCACCGTTCCGAAGGGCGACAAGCTCGACTGGGCGTTCGTCGTCAAGAACACGGGCGATGCCGATCTTCAGATCCTCGCCGCGAAGCCGGGCTGCGGTTGCACCGTCGCCGATTTCGACAAGATCGTGAAGCCGGGCGAGACCGGCAAGGTCACGGCCCACGTCGACACCACCGCGTTCGCCGGCCCGATCGCCAAGACGGTCACGCTGGAGACGAACGATCCCTCGACCCCGACCGCGCAGCTCACGATCCACGCGGTCGTGAAGCCGTACGTCGAGGCCTATCCCGCCGGCTTCGTCCGCTTCAACCTGCTTCAGGGTGAGGCCGACTCGCAGGCCGTGACGCTCTACTCGGAAGAGGACGAGCCGTTCCAGATCACCAAGGTCGAGTCGCCGGTCGACTGGATCAAGGTCGACTACAGAAAGATCGACGATCCGACGCAGCTCGCCCAGGTCGGCAAGACCGGCCAGGCGCAGTACAAGTTCAACATCACCGTCGGCGGCCCGGATGCGAAGATCGGCCCGATCGCCGAGAAGGTCCACATCGTCACCAACTCCAAGCACCAGGCCGAGTACAACGTGAGCGTCTCGGGCGTCATCCGTCCGACGTACCGCGTCGAGCCGTCCAACGGCGTGAACTTCGGCGAAGTCGGCCCGGCCGATACCGGCGCGGTCCGCTCGGTCATGCTGCACTCGAACAACCTCAAGCAGCCGGACAGCTTCACGGTCACCAAGGCCGAGTCGTCCAGCCCGTACGTCACGACCGCCGTCAAGCAGGGCGCGAACAAGGGTGACTACGAGGTGACGCTGCAGATCGCGAAGGACGCGAAGCCGGGCGATCTCGACGGTACCGTCAAGATCTTCACCAGCGACAAGATGAATCCTGTCGTCACGGTTCCGGTCCGCGCCACGATCAAGGGCGCCGCGACCGCGAAGGCCTCGAAGTAATCTTCCTCACATCGATGAATGCGAAAGGGCGGCTTCGGCCGCCCTTTTCGTTTGTCAGCGGACGACCGAAATGCCGGTGCCGTCGCCGAGCGGAAGGATGGATGTGAGGAGACGCGGATCGGTGGCAATGCGCTTGTTGAAGTCGCGCAGCGCGTCGGTCGCGGCGTCGTGCGCCCCTTCGGCCACGCGACCCTTCCACAGCAGGTTGTCGCAGACGATGAGCGCGCCGCTGGCGAGCTTCGGCAGCAGCGCGTCGAGGTAGTCGCCGTACTCGGTTTTGACGCAGTCCACGAAGACGAAGTCGAACGGCCCTGCCAGCTTCGGGATCACGCTCAGCGCCGCCCCTTCGTGGAAGACGACCTTGCACTGAAGGTCGGCGTCGGCGACGAAGCTCTTCGCGCGGGCAAGCGTGCCGCGCTCGATCTCGATCGTCTCGAGTGTTGCATCGGCGTCGAGCTCGCGCCCCATCACGATCACGGAGTAGCCGATGTTCGTGCCGACCTCGAGCACGTGCCGCGGCTTCCTAGCCGCGATGAGCACTCGGATCAGCTGCGCGACCTCGGCGTCCGCGATCGGATGGTCGTTCTCCGCGGCGAACTCCTCCATGCGCACGAGCAGCGCGTCGCGGTCGGGAGTCAGTGTTTCGAGATATTCGGCCTGCGAGCGCTTCAGGATGGCGTCGATGCGGTCCTTCATGAACCGCGGAGTTTAGCGGCTTTCGACCGCTTCCCGCAGCTTCTCGGCCTGGAAATGGTTGATCAGCGGATCGATCACCACGTCGAGGTTGCCGTTCATGATGTCCGGCAGGTTGTGGACGGTCAGCCCGATGCGGTGATCGGTGACGCGGTCCTGCGGGAAGTTGTACGTCCGGATCTTCTCGGAGCGGTCGCCGCTGCCGATCATCCCCTTGCGCGTCGCCGAGAGCTCGGCCTCGCGCTTGAGGCGCTCGATGTCGTACAGCCGCGCCTTGAGGACGCGCAGCGCCTTCGCCCGGTTCTTGATCTGCGACTTCTCGTCCTGACACGAAACGACGACGCCGGTCGGGAGGTGCGTCATCCGCACGGCCGAGTACGTCGTGTTGACCGACTGGCCGCCGGGACCGGAGGAGCAGAAGGTGTCGATGCGCAGATCCTTTTCGTTGATCTGGATGTCGATGTCTTCCGCTTCCGGCAGCACCGCGACGGTGATGGCCGAGGTGTGGATGCGGCCCTGCGTCTCGGTCTGCGGCACGCGCTGGACGCGGTGTACGCCCGACTCGAACTTGAGCCGCGAGTAGACCTTGTCGCCTTCGATCTGGATCGTCGCGTCCTTGATGCCGTTCACAGCCGAGTAGTTCGCGTCGGTGACGTCGACCTTCCAGCGCTTCATCTCCGCGTAGCGGATGTACATGCGCATGATCTCGGCCGCGAAGAGCGAGGCCTCGTCGCCGCCGGTGCCGGCGCGGATCTCGACGAAGACGTTCTTGTCATCGTTCGGATCCTTCGGCTGCAGGAGGATCTGGATCTCGTGCTCGAGCTGCGGCTCTTTCGGCTCCAGTTCGGCGAGCTCCAGCTGCGCGAGCTCTTTCATCTCATCGTCGGAGTGGAGCATCTCGCGCGCGTCGGCGAGGCGCTTCTTGATGTCGCGCAGCTCGCGGTATTTGAAGACGACTTCCTGGATCTCGGAGATCGCCTTCATCGTGTCGCGGTAGGCGGCGACATCGGTCACGACGTCAGGCTGCGCGATGCGGTTCTGCAGCTCGTCGTAACGCTTTTCGATTTCGTCGAGTTTTTCGTACATGTGCGCGCCGCGCGCGCGGCACGCCTGTTACGCGACCGCGACTTGCGTCTCCTCGATCACGTCGTAGAGCAGCGCTTCCTTCAGCGCCACGATCGCAATCTCGAGCTGCTGGTCGTCCGGCTCCTGCGTCGTGATCTTCTGCAGCCACATGCCGGGACGCGTGAGCGCGCGGCAGATCGGGTTGGTCAGATGACGGGCGGAGAAGCGGATGATCTCGTACGCGAGGCCCGCGATCACCGGCAAAAGCACCACGCGCGCGCCGACCTTCAGCAGGAACGGAGCGCTCGACGGCACCAGTGAGAAGACCAGGATCGAGATGGCCAACACGAACATCAGGAAGCTCGTGCCGCAGCGCGGATGGAGCGTCGACTTCGTGCGGGCGTTCTCGACCGTCAGCTCTTCGCCGGCCTCGAACGTGTAGACCGTCTTGTGCTCGGCGCCGTGGTACTGGAAGACGCGGCGAATCTCATTCATGAACGAGATCGAGAGGATGTAGACGAAGAAGAAGAGCGCGCGGATCGCGCCGTCGACGATGTTGTAGGTGAGGTTGCCCATCCCCGGCAAAAGGTAGTGCCGGATCAGGTTCGTGAGGCCGAGCGGCGCGAGGATGAAGACGCCGACCGCGAGCAGCAGCGCCATGACCATGGTGCCTGCGATCGCGGCGTTCGACATCTCCGGCTCGCCCTCTTCCCCTTCGCTCACCACGCTCGCCGAGTAGTTCAGCGCGCGCATGCCGAGGATCAGCGACTGGATCAGGACGACCGAGCCGCGAAGGATCGGGAACTTGAGGAAGGGATACTTCTTCGCGATCGAGACGAGCTTGTCCTTCTTGATCGAGACGCCGCCGTCCGGCTGGCGGACGGCAACTGAATAGCCGCTGAGCGAGCGCATCATCACGCCCTCGATCACGGCCTGGCCGCCGATCAGCATGTCCACATTGCGGTCCGCGGTAGCGGCCGCGGCCGGCATGGCGGAGGTCAGGCCGTTCGTGACGGCACCGAATGTGCCCGCGATCAGCCTGTTGGCTCCGACCCACGCCTTGCGGATGGACATTTTATTTGACGGCTTTCTTGGCGTACTTCTTCTGGAAGCGATCGATGCGGCCGGCCGAGTCGACCAGCTTCTGCTTGCCGGTGAAGAACGGATGGCACTTCGAGCAGATCTCGACGCGGAGCTCTTTCTTGGTCGAGCCGGTCGTGAACACTTCGCCGCAGGCACAATGGACCGGGGCCTGCTGGTAGTTCGGATGGATCTCTGTTTTCATGAATTTAACCTCGATGCAGTCGATGCTTAGGTGTTGGAAAACGGCGAGTATAACGTAATTATTCTCTCGCCCCACGAGCCATGAAACCGACCGAAACGCTTCTGCCACGGACGCTTGCCGTGATCGTGCTGCTCATCAGCCTCTCGATGCTGGTGCCGCTCACGAAGGCGGTGCTCGCGGTGATTCACGGCGCGACGCCGATCCTCGCGATGTGGCTCGCGCCGCTCCTGATTCTCGCCACCGGCCTCGCCCTGCTGCTCGCCCTCGGGCGCCGCACGCTGATCCCGCCGCTCTACCTGATGGCGCTGGCGCTCTGGGTGATCACCGCCGGCTACTTTCTGATGCGGCTGGTGTTTTGAATTTTACTGAGCGCCGAAGAGCCGGGCCGCCCAGAACGCGCACGCGCCGATCGTCGCGGCGGCCGGAATGGTCAGCACCCACGCCCAGACGATCTGGCTGGCGATGCCCCAGCGCACCGCGGACAACCGCCGCGTCGCGCCGACGCCGACGATCGAGCCGGTGATCGCATGCGTGGTCGACACCGGGATGCCGAAATGCGTCGCGGTGAAGATCGCGATCGCCGCACCGGTCTCCGCGGCGAATCCGCCGACCGGCTGCAGCTTCGTGATCTTCGAGCCCATCGTGTGGATGATGCGCCAGCCGCCCGCGAGCGTGCCGAGCGCGATCGCCGCATGCGCCGCGAGCACGACCCACAGCGGGATCGAGAACGTCGGGATCATGTGCGCGGTGAAGAGGACGCCGGCAATGATGCCCATCGTCTTCTGCGCGTCGTTCGTGCCGTGGCTGAGACTGAACAGCGCCGCCGATCCGAGCTGCAGCCGGCGGAACCACTTGTCGACGCGCGCCGGCGAGAACTTGCGGAAGATCCAGAACGTCGCCGTCATCAGCCCGAGGCCGCCGATCATTCCGATCAGCGGCGAGATGACGATGAAGATCAGCGTCTTGGTCCAGCCGCCCGGAATGATGACGTCGAACGAGAACGCGCGCGCCACCGCTGCGCCGGCATAGCCGCCGATGAGCGCGTGCGAGGAGCTGGTCGGCAGTCCGAAGTACCAGGTGATGAGGTCCCAGACGATCGCCCCCATCAGGCCGCCGAAGATGACCCCGAACGTGACGGCCTTGATGTCGATCATGCCGGTGCCGATCGTCTTGGCCACGGCGGTTCCGAAGCCGAACGCGGCGACGAAGTTGAAGAACGCGGCCCAGACGACCGCCTGCCCCGGCGACAGCACGCGCGTCGACACGACGGTGGCGATGGAGTTCGCCGCGTCGTGAAAGCCGTTGATGAAGTCGAACGAGAGCGCGACCAGTACGAGCCCGCCGACGATGAGCAGTTGCGTCGACATCAGCCGTGCTTCACGACGACGTTCTCGAGCAGGTTGGCCACGTCTTCACAGCGATCGGTGGCGTCTTCGAGGAGGTCGAAGAACTCTTTCCACTTCATGACGTTGATCGCGTCGCGCTCTTCGTCGAACAGCTGGCCGACGGCGCGTTGATGGATGCGGTCGGCCTCGTTCTCCAGCCGGTTGACCTCGACCACGTGATCGAGCACGCCCTTGCGCCCTTCCAGCGCGGTGAGCGCGGCACGCACTTCGTCGACCGAGCGCACGATCACGCCGGCCAGCTCGCGCGCGCCGGGACGTAGACGCTCGATGTGGTACAGCGGGATCAGCGCGGCGGCGTCATCGATCGCGTCCATGATGTCGTCGAGCGAGCGCGCCAGGAGGTGAATGTCCTCGCGGTCGATCGGCGTCACGAACGTCTGGTTCAGCCGCTGGATGATGTCGTGGGTGAGGAAGTCGCACTTGTGCTCGACCTCCTTGATCTCGTGTGCGCGGTCGGCGATGGGGGGATCGACGGCGAGCATCTCGACGAGCAGGCGCGCTCCGGCCCGGATCTCGTCCGCGATGGCGACGAAATCGGAGTAGAAGCGTTCTTCACGGGGCAATAGACGGAACGCCACCTTCGGATTCCTCCCTCAACGAGCGGGCGAATTCTAATGTCGAGCCGGATGGGAAGTCACGCGGCGATTGTGTCATTCCGAGCCGCCGGAGCCGCGCAGCGGCGCAGGACGGTCGAGGAATCCCGTGCTGAAACACGAGATGCGCTCCGTCGGCAGGGGATCCTTCGCCCTCTGCGGGGCTCAGGATGACACGCCGGGGGCGCCGGTCATGCGGGGAGCGGCAAGCAGATCGTGAAGCAGGAGCCCTTTCCCTCTTCGCTGTCGACGCTGATTGCGCCGTCGTGCGCCTCGACGATCGCCTTCGCGATGTACAGCCCCAGTCCCAGTCCGCCGTAATACCGGCTCGAGACGTTGCGGGCGCGGTGGAAGCGCTCGAACAGCTGCGGGATCTCGTCGCGCGGGATGCCGATGCCGCGGTCGGTGACGGACGTCAGCATGATCCCGCCCGACACGCTCGCCTTCAGCTCGATCCACGTCCCCTCGGCCGAGTACTTCACGGCGTTCGACAGCAGGTTGTCGACCACCTGCCGCATCCGGTCGGGATCGGCGTACACCGTCGTCTCGCCGGTCCCCGCCTCGAAGCGGAACTCGCGCGTCGGGTTCTGGATGCGGAACGCGGAGGCGCGGCGCTCGAGGAACTCCAGCCAGCGGATCGGTTGCGGATGGATCTGCAGCCGGTTGGTCTCGATGCGCGACACATCGAGCAGCTCGGAGATCAGTCCCATCATCCGGTCGATCTCGCCGAGCACCGCGTTGAGGTACGTGTGGCGATCCTCGGACGAGAGATCGTCGACGGTCTGCGCCAGCAATTGCGTGTAGCCCTTGATCGTCGTGAGCGGCGTGCGCAGCTCGTGCGACGCGACGGAGAGGAACTCGTCTTTCTTGCGATCGAGCTCCTGCAGCGCGGTGATGTCGCGGATCACGAGCACCGCGCCGACGATGCCGCCGCTCTCGATCGGCGCCGCCGCGATCGACAGATCGAGGTCCTTGTTCGTGATGAGATGCCGCCCCATCGCCAGGTAGTCGGGGACGGTCTGCCCGCGCAGCGCACGCGCGTACGGGAAGTCCTCGCGCGGCACGGGACGGCCGTCCGGATAGCGCAGATTGAACACTTCGAACGATCCCTGCTCCTCGGCCTCGGTGCGCGACGCCAGACCGAACATGGTCAGCGCCGCCTGGTTGACGTCGACGACCTGGCCGCTCGCGTCGTAGACCCACAGACCGTCGGTCATCGACCCGAGGATCGAATCGAGCCGCGCGGAGCGCTCGGCCATCATCTGCGCCAGCGCTTCGATCTCGCGCTTGGCCCGCACCTGCTCGGTGACGTCCTGCACGAGGATGGTCAGGCTCTGCGTAATTCCGGAGAAGCGTCCACGCACCGCGGAGATGATGCGGTTGACGTACAGCGGCGGGCCGCCCGGAATCTCCCACGCTTCGTCGATGCGCGTCTCGCCGGTTTCGGCGACCTGCCGCAGCGTCGTTTCCCAGCCCGGCACCACTTCGTTGACGCGGAGGCCGAGGAACTTCGTGTCGGGTGAGACGCGGCCGAGACGCTCGGCCAGCTCGACGATGCGAACGTTCGCCAGCTCGAAGCGAAGCTCGTCGGCCGAGACGACGGCGACGCCGATCGGCGCAGTCTCCAGCACCGCCTCGAAGCGGACGCGCGCATCGACTTCGCGGCGGGCCAGCTCTTCCGCGGCGCGATGGCCTTCGAGCGAGATGCGCGTCAGGCGCTGGATGTGGCTCGCCGCGCCGATGCGCTCCGCCACCGCCTGCACGAACTCGAGATCCTCCGCGTCGAAGTTGCGCCGCGGATCGGATTGCGAGACGACGATCGCGCCGATGCGCTCGCCGTACGACTCGATCGGCGACGCGATCAGGCTCTGCTCGCGCATCGCCGCCTTGACCCGTTTCTCCTCGTCGTCGCGCGCGAAATCGAGCACGGCATTGCCGCGGATCTCGTAGAAAAACAACGGACGTCCGATCTGGAACACCGTGCCGGCGAGACCTTCACCGGGACGATACGGATGCTCGGCAAAGTACGGCCGGTATTGCTCCATCTCGCTCGGCTGCGAGGCGAAGCCGACGAGGTCGAGCAGCCCGGTGCCGGGATGGTAAAGAAAGATTTTGACGGTGCCGGCGACCGCGTGCGCGACGCGCGCGGCCGGATCGTTGAGGTCGTCGAACGTGTTCTGCACCATGTCGAGACCGAGGTTCGCGAGGCACTCCGCGCGGCGCCGGCGCCACGCTTCGCGCTCCGCGTTCTGGCGCTCGTCGGTGACGTCGCGCGAGAGGACGACGGAGCCGATGATGCGCGCCTGATCGTCGCGGATCGGCGCGGCTTTGAGGTTCACGACGCGGTCGTCGCCGGAGCGCTGATCGTGAATGAGGTAGTCGGACTTGACGTTCTCGCCGCGCAATGCGCGCATCGACGGCATCTCGCTCGCGCTGAGCGGACTGCCATCGACGTAACGGTGCCGGCTGCTCCGAAGCCGCGCCTCGGCGTCGGTGTGAAAGAGATGTCCCGGCTCGCGCTGCGCCGCTGCGTTCATCCGCTCGAGGTTTCCGTTCGCGTCGTAGATCGCGGCGGACTCGGGGATCTGATCGAGGATCGCGTTGACCTTGGCCATCTCGCGCACCGCGCGGTCGTGCAGCAGCGTGTTGTTCAGCGCGAGCGTGGCGTAGCGGCCGATCTCGCCGAACAGCTCGATCTCCTCGTCGCTCCAGACGCGCGCGGTGTCGCTCTGATGAAGTCCGAAAGCCCACGGCTCGTCCTCGCGCGGCCGGAGGATCTGCACGATCTGCGAGCGGACGTGGAAGCGGCTGGCGATCTCCGGATCGAGCTCGTCCTCCCCTTCGCGCACGACGACGGGACGCGTCGACTCCATTGCGCGGCGGATCAGCGGCAGCGAGCGCGCGAGCGAGATCGGGCTGCGGTCGAGCTCCTGCGGCAGGTGCGGCGCGGCGACGGAGAACGCGATCTTTGCGTACTCCGCCTGCTCGTTGACCGGATGCAGCAGCCACGCGCGGTCGGCGCCGAAATGCTCGCGCGTGATCGTCACGATGCGGCGCAGCACCTCGCGCAATTCGAGCGTCGCGGTGAACGACTCGAGGATGTTCGACAGAAATCGGTAGCGCTCCTCGTCGGTGAACGTCGGACGGGACGAACTGCGGCGATCGAGGTAGCGCTCCATCAGGCGACGGACCGAGTTGTCGTCGGCTCCGTCGTCTTCGGGGATTTCGAGCACCCGCGCCATCGGCTGCTTGCTCTCTGCCGCATCGCGCATGCGCTGCGCGGAGGCCGAGCCGGCGATGGCGATCAGCGTGAATGGCTGGCGGTCGAGGAGCGACATCGCTTCGTCCTCCGAGGCGACGATGACCGGTGTGAATTGCAGCGACCGGGCGACGTCGGCGGGAGTTCGAGCAACCGGATCGGTCGCGACGATGAGGACCTGGTTCGGCATGGGCACCCTTGGTCTTACGAGCTGTTCATCCTAACAGAAGGTGCGCGGCGCACCGTTGGACGCGTCCCGTAGAATGCCGCGATGCCGAAACGCTCCTTCGAAGATCTCGTCGAGCTGATGAAAACGCTGCGCGGACCGAACGGCTGTCCGTGGGACCGCAAGCAGAACCTCCCCGACCTGAAGCCGTTCGTGATCGAAGAAGCGTACGAGGTGGTCGATGCCATTGATCGCGATGACCGCGACGCGCTGCGCGAAGAGATCGGCGACTTCCTGCTCGAGGCGGTCTTCATCGCCGAAATCACCCGCGCCGAAGGCTCGTTCGACATCTACGACTCGATCACGGCGATCCACGACAAGCTGGTCCGCCGCCATCCGCACGTCTTCGGCGACGTCGAGGCGGGCGACGCGGAGCAGGTGCTGGTCAACTGGGAAAAGCTGAAGAGCGAGGAGCGGAAGGCTGAGCAGAAGAGCGTCCTTTCGGGCGTTCCGCAATCGCTGCCCGCGTTGCTCAAGGCCTCGCGGCTGACGGAAAAAGCAGCGCGCGTCGGCTTCGACTGGCGCCGCACCGACGAGGTCTTCGACAAGCTGCACGAGGAGATCGGCGAGCTGCGCGAGGCGATCGATTCGGGCGACAAGTCGCACGTCCACGAGGAGCTCGGCGACCTCCTCTTCACCATCGCGAACATCGCGCGCAAGCTCGAGGTGAACGCGGAGGAGGCGTTGCAGTCGACCAACCGCAAGTTCTCGCGCCGCTTCGAGTCGATGGAGCGGAAAGTCCACGGCGGCGGCCGCAACATCGATCAGTTGTCGCTCGAGGAGATGGACGCGTTATGGGACGAGGCCAAAGCCGCCGAGCGTGGCTGATCGCGATCGCGCTTCTCGTCGCGATGCAGCTCTTCGGCACGCGGCCGGCGATCTACGCGATCGACCTTTATCGCGCCCACGTTTCGCCGCACCTGCGCGGCGTCGTGGTCTGCCGCTTCACGCCGTCGTGCTCCGCGTACGGACGTGAGTCGATCCGGAAGCATGGATTGATTTACGGCGGAGCGAAAACCGCGTGGCGGATCTTGCGGTGCGGGCCGTGGACACCGCTGGGGACTTCTGATCCGCCCTAGTCCGCCGGCACTTCCTCCGCGCTCGGGCAGACATCATTCAACACGCACTCCGCGCACTTCGGCTTGCGCGCGACGCAGATCTGGCGGCCGTGGTAGATCAACCGGTGCGAGAACACCGTCCACTCTTTCTGCGGGATCAGCTTCATCAGGTCCTGCTCGATCTTTTCCGCGTCGGAGTTCGCGGTGAGACCGAGGCGGCCGGAGACGCGGGTGACGTGGGTGTCGACGACGATGCCGACCGGCGTGTTGAGCGCGTTCGACAGCACGACGTTCGCCGTTTTGCGGCCGACACCCGGCAGCGCGGTCAGCTCCTCCATCGTCCGCGGCACCTCGCCGCCGTGGCGCTCCATGATCGCCTTCGACGCCGCGATCACCGCCTTCGCCTTGTTGCGGAAGAAGCCGGTCTGCTTGACATCGCGCTCCATCTCCACCTGGCTCGCCGCCGCGAACGCCGCCGGATCGGGATACTTGCGGAAGAGCGACTTCGTCACGATGTTCACGCGGACGTCGGTCGACTGCGCGGAGAGCATCGTCGCGATGAGCAGCTCGAACGCATTCGTGAAATCGAGCGAGCACTTCGCCTTCGGGTAGGCCTTCTTGAGACGGTGGACGATTTCGGTCGCCCGTTCCTGCTTCTTCGTCGCCATGGACATAAAATCAGATCATGACCACGACGATCGACGAAACCCGCGTGATCCGCGCGCCCCGCGGCACCGAGCTTTCCTGCCGCGGCTGGCAGCAGGAAGCGGCGCTGCGGATGCTGATGAACAACCTCGATCCCGAAGTCGCGGAGCGGCCGGAGCAGCTCATCGTCTACGGCGGCATCGGCAAGGCGGCGCGCAACTGGGAGTGCTACGACGCGATCGTCGCGACGCTCAAACGCCTGAAGAACGACGAGACGCTGCTCGTGCAATCGGGCAAGCCGGTCGGCGTCTTCCGCACGCACGAGAACGCGCCGCGCGTGCTGATCGCGAACGCGAACCTCGTCCCGCACTGGGGCACCTGGGACGAGTTCCGCCGCCTCGACGCCCTCGGTCTGACGATGTACGGCCAGATGACCGCCGGATCGTGGATCTACATCGGCACGCAGGGAATCCTGCAGGGTACCTACGAGTGTTTCGCCGCGATCGGAAAGCAGCGCTTCGCCAACACGCTACGCAACAAGCTCGTCGTCACCGCCGGCCTCGGCGGGATGGGCGGCGCGCAGCCGCTCGCCGCCACGATGAACGAGGGGACCGCGCTGATCGCCGAGGTCGACCGGACGCGCATTCAGCGCCGCATCGACAAGCGCTATCTCGATGAGGAAGCGCCGTCGCTCGATGCCGCGATCACCCGCGCGCTCGAGGCTCGCGACAAGGGCGAAGCGATCTCCATCGGCGTCGTGGCCAATGCCGTCGACCTTCTCGAAGCGCTGATCGCGCGCGACATCGTCCCCGACATCCTCACCGACCAGACCTCCGCGCACGACGAGCTGACCGGCTACGTCCCGGCGGAGATGAGTTACGACGACGCTTTAACGCTACGCAAAAACGATCCGAAAAAATACGTTGAATTATCGTACGCGACGATGGCCCGGCACATGCGGGCCATGCTCGAGCTGCAGCGCCGCGGCGCCATCACGTTCGACTACGGCAACAACCTGCGCGGCCAGGCCAAGGACCACGCCGGCGTGACCGACGCGTTCGAGGTCGGCGGCTTCGTCCCGCTCTTCATCCGGCCGCTGTTCTGCGAAGGAAAGGGACCGTTCCGCTGGGCCGTGCTGTCGGGCGATTCGAACGATCTCTTCGTCACCGACGAGGCCATCCTCGAGCTCTTCCCGCACGACGAGGCGCTGCACCGCTGGGTGCGGATGGCGCAGAAGCGCGTCGAGTTCCAGGGCTTGCCCGCACGCATCTGCTGGCTCGGCTACGGCGAGCGCCATCGCGCCGGCTTGCTGTTCAACGAGCTCGTTCGGAGCGGCAAGGTGAAGGCGCCGATCGTGATCGGTCGCGATCATCTCGACTCCGGCTCGGTCGCCTCGCCGAATCGCGAGACCGAGGGGATGCGCGACGGATCCGATGCGATCGCCGACTGGCCGATCCTCAACGCGCTGCTCAACACCGCGTCGGGCGCGACGTGGGTCTCCGTGCACCACGGTGGCGGCGTCGGCATCGGCTACTCGTTGCACGCGGGAATGGTGGTCGTCGCCGACGGCACGGCCGACGCCGACGCGCGGCTCGAGCGCGTGCTGACGAACGATCCGGGCACCGGCGTGATGCGCCATGCCGATGCGGGCTACGACATCGCGATCGAGGCGGCGAAGGAGCGCGGGGTCGACATCCCGATGCTACCGTAGCTTTTCCAGCACCTTCTTCGCATCCTCGATCGTCGGCTGATCCGCTCGCGGCTTCGACGCGATGTACTTCCGCAGCGCTTCCTCGCCGCGCTCGCGCTCGCAGTGGCAGAAGCTCGCGGTGCGGCCGATCTCGTACAACGCCTGCGTGGCCGAGGGATCGATGGTCAACATGTTGTCGAACGTGGCGAACGCCGTGTCGTACTGCTGCGTCTCCTGCGACAGCCAGCCGAGCCAGGTCAACGCCAGCAGCTTCGTCTTGGCATCGCGTGCGGTCGCGACCGCCTTCTGCAGGCTCTTGCGAGCCGGGCCATACTTTTTCGCGCGATACGCCAGATACCCGTCCGCCCACGCGCCGAGCGCGACGTCGCGTTTCGCCAGCTCGCGCGCCTGCTGCCTCGCCTTCGCGCTGCTGCCGCCGACGACCCGCGGCGTCATCGTGTAGTACTCGACCAGGCGGACGCGTGCATCGAGCAGGTTCGGATCGAGCCGGACCGCTGCCTCCAGCTCCTCGCCGATGTTCCACGCCAGATATGCCAGCCGCACCGCGTTCATCGACTGCTTCGCCTCGGCGATGTAGCTGCGAGCCAGCCAGTCGTGATAGTCGGCGCGGTTCGGCGCCGCGGCAACCACCTGCTCGAACATCGGCGAGGCCTTTGCAGCGTCGCCCGATTCCAGCAGCGCCCGCGCCCGCTCGAACAGCGATGCCGTGTCCGGCGTGGCGAGCATCAGCACCAGAAATAGATGTAACGGTCGAATAGGCGGCATCACTACCCTGTTGTTGGGAATCCCCGACACGCGTAGCATCATCGCCGCGATCGTCGGGAACATCGGGAGGAAATGGTGCAACAAGTCATGAAAAAAGACTGGGTGAACATCGCCTTTCTCAGTCTCACCCCAGTCATCGGTGTCGTCGGCACGGCGCTCTGGACCTGGCGCAACGGCTTTCATCTCTGGATGCCGCTGCTGACCATCGGTCTCTACCTTTGCGTCGGCATGTCGATCTGCGCCGGGTATCACCGTTTCTTCTCGCACAAGAGCTACGAATGCTCGCCTCTGGTGCAGTTTTTCTACGCGTTTTTCGGCGCCTTCGCCGCGGAGAACTCGATTCTCTGGTGGTCGTCGAGCCATCGAGTGCACCACAAGTACGTCGACCGCGACTGGGACCCGTACAACATCAAGCGCGGCTTCTGGTGGGCGCACATCGTCTGGATCTTCTACAAAAATGAAGAGCGCGACGAGACGTTCGAGAACGCCCGCGACCTGCAGGCGAACAAGGTCGTGATGTGGCAGCACCGCTGGCACAAAGTGATCCTGATCGTCGGCGGCTTCGGCATCCCGACGCTGATCGGCGCGATGTTCGGCGACCCGATCGCCGGACTGCTCTGGGGCGGCTTCCTCCGCATCGCCGTCATCCACCACACCACCTTCTTTGTGAATTCACTGGCCCACTTCCTCGGCAAGCCGCTGTTCAACGCCGAGGTCTCGGCACGCGACAACTGGATGGTCGCGCTGCTCACGCTTGGCGAGGGCTACCACAGCTTCCATCACCGCTTCCCCGCCGACTTCCGCAACGGCATCCGCTGGTATCAGTGGGATCCGGCGAAGTGGTGGATCCGCGGCCTTCGCTGGACCGGCCTGGCCAGCGCGTTGATCGCGACTCCCGAGCCGCAGATCGAACAGGCGCGCATGAGCGCCGCGCTGCGCGTGGTCGAGAACAAGATCGCCGCCGCGCCTGGTAAGACCGGCGACGAAGTGCGGAAAAAGATCGCCGACGCCATCACGCACCTCGAGACTGCGTTCGCGCTCTGGCGCCAGCACGCGGAGGAGAAGGCGCAGGGAATGTCGAACTCCTGGCGCGAGACGCGCCGCCACGCGCGGCAGAAAGTGCGTCAGTCGCGCCGCGAATGGAAGACGGCCGTGCGCATGGTGGCGAGGATCCCGGCCGCGGCGTGAAAACTGGCCTCGGAATCCTTTTTCGGTCCTGCTGACGAACGCCTCGCTGGCAGGACCGGCCCTTCATCTCTCCGTCCCGAAGACGTATCGAGCAGCTTCTGCCCGTCACCATGACGATCGATCCCGTGCAGGCGGCCGACACGCGCGTCGACACGACCGACGTATGGGCGGAGCCGCCGACCGACAGCCGCTGGGCGTCGCGCTGGCCTCGTGCGGTTCAATTCATCATCGTCTTCCGTGATGCCGCCCGTCGCTCACCATCCCGGCGAAGACCGCAAGTCCGGCGGGGCATTAGTCCGAGACGTCGACGCCGAGCTTCCGCAGCGCGCGTTGCGCGGTGCGGGCCTGGCGCGGCAGCAGACAGCGCTGATCGAACACGCGGCGATACATCGCGATCGCCGCGTTTTTTTCGCCCGCTTCGCATTTCGCATGCGCCACGTCGAGCTGTTTGTCGGCCTCGTCTTCGCGGACCCGCACCTGATCGCGCAGGATCCGCTCGACGGTCGCGATGCGCAGCGCCCCAGCCTCGCTGTCGATGTGCGTGACCTCGCGGCCGTCGCCGTCGAGCAGCAGCACGAGCGGCGCACGGCCGTTCGCGCCGAGGTTCGCGATCCGCTCGAAGTCGTCGGGCCGCACGACGTGCATGGCCACGCATTGCGACGAGTAAAGCGTCAAAGTACGCGAAGTGAGCAGCTCTGAGTGCCGCATGTCGTCGCGCGACGCCGGCAGCCAGTAGACGACGAGCTGTGCGTGCGGCGGCGCGTCGCCGGGGTTCAGCACTTTCCACGGCACGAACCAGGCCGGTTCGGGTGGTTGAGCCGCGTGCGTCGTGAACGCGATCGCAACGGCGGCCAGAATGCGAACGGAGAACCCGCGCATGTCGATCCTTCCGGGATGCGCCGGATTATACGCCGCCGCTAGAGCTCGGTCTGATGGGCGACCGACCGGACGGTTTCGGCGCGCGCCGCGCGGCCGTGGTCCTCGAGATCATTGGCCAGCCAGCGCAGTTGGAAACGCGTCAGGTCGAGGATCCGCCGCGCCACCGCCGCCTCGTAGCTCGTGCCGCCGGCCTGCTTGCGGAGGTGCGCGAGATCGAGATCGTGCGCCAGCGTCGTGCCGAGCTCCGCGTCGTTGTCGATGAAGTCGTGCACCGCGCGGATCATCCGCTGCTTCGCGCTCTGCTCGTATTCGTCGCCGTTCTTTTCCTCGCGCAGCGCGCGCTTCACGTTCGGCGACGCGCGCAGCTCCGCGGCTTTCGTCTTCGCGATCGACACGTCGGCGAGTCCGTCGAACGTCCGCACGATCGCGTCGTAGCGGCGCAACGCGCCCAGCTCGTCGAGAGTCGCGGCGGCGGCGAGGTCGTGCTCGAGCATCCGCGCGATGAAGGCGTCGTCGCGTGCGCGCGTGCCGCGGCGCATCGCCTGCAGCTCCATCCATTCGACCGCTTCGCGGAGCATCGGAGCGGGCGGCCAGCGATGTCCGCCGTCGAAGATCTCCACGCGATACGCGGCGTGCGCCGCCGCCAGCTTCGACTCGATCAGCCGCGTTTCGTTGTGATTGAAATCGCCCAGGCCCGCGGTGCCGAACCAGGCGAAATCGACGTTGTCGGCATCGTGCTCGTCGGCCAGCCGTCCGCTGCAGCCGATCACCCCCGCCACCGCTTTCGTCGTCTTCGCCAGCGACCACGCCATGATCGCGCCGCCCGACATGCCGGTCGCGTAGATCCGCTTCGTGTCGACGGAGAAGCGCCGCTGCGCATCGGGCCACATCGCGTTGATGGCCTTCGAGTTCGGCTGCCAGTCGGCGGAGCTGCTCGTGTCGTTCGAGCTGACGATGATCCAGCCGTACGTCTCGGCCGCGTCGCGGAAGAGCTCCGCCGCCATCGCGCCGCGCTTGGCCGGATCGAAGACGTAGAGGATCGGCCAGCGCTTCGAGGCGTCGTAATTCGACGGCAGGTAGTACGCGTAGGTGATCGACGAATCGCGCATCGTCGCGAGGCGCTCGACCACATGTCCGCGCTCGTAGGCGTCCGGCTCGTGCAGCGCAGGCAGGAGTGCCTGCGCCACATACGCGAGGAACAGCAGAACTCGCATCGATCCGGAGTCTAGCGGGTCGAGGCATGCTCCTTGCCCGTCGTTGCCGACATGACGGAGTTTCGTGACCGGCGAGGCGGCCTCGTCGGATTCGGCATCCTGCAGATCGTCATCGGCCTGATCTGCGCGCTCTTCGTGCTCGTGCTTGCGGCCGCGCTCGAGCTCACCTCGCGCCGCGGCATCGCGCCGCCCGCGAACATCGCACCTGCCTTCGTGATCTACGGCGCGGCGGCGTTCTACTTCATCACCGTCGGCACTGGATCGATCCGCACGCGGCGCTGGGCCCGCGCGATGAGCGTCGCGTTTTCCGCGTCATGGCTCGCGGTCGGCATCGCCATCGTCCTCAGTTCGTTCATCTTCCTGAAGCGGACGCTCGTTTTCGTCCGGCCGTCGGAGACGATGCTCGTCGTCTCGCTCACCGCGGCGATCCTCATCATCGCGTTCATCGTGCTGCCGCTTGCGCTCTTCCTTTTTTATCGGCGCGAGGACGTCCGGCAGACGTGCGAGGCGGCCGACCCGGTGATCCGCTGGACCGATCGCGTTCCCTGGCCCGTCCTCGCGATCGCGACGCTCCTCGGGTTCATGTCATTCGCGACGCTGGCCAATGTCGGCGCGCCGGTCGTGCCGTTCTTCGGCATGGCGCTCACCGGCGCGAGCGCGGCGTTGACGATGCTCACGATGTCGGGACTCTTCGGCTTCCTCACCGTGCAGTGGATCGTGATGCGCAAGTCGGCGTGGTGGACGACGCTGATGCTGCACATCATCGGCGCACTCGTGGCCATGGCCACGCTGGTCAGCGGCGACGTCGGCGAGGTCTACGCGAAGATGAACGTGCCGCGCGAGCAGATCCAGGCGATGCAGCTCGACACGCTGGGACGCAGTCCCGCGCTCTGGATCGTGATGCTGCTGGTGTGGACCGCGTACCTGCTGGTGCTGCTGCGGACGCGGCATTACTTCGACACGCCGGCGCCGCGGACTCGCGCCACCGATGCGGCGCGAGTCGCGGTGGCGTGATTACTTGATGTTCTGGGGGAACGTCGCGATCTTGCTCGTGTTGTAGAGCTGGTTCGTCTCGCGCGTCACCGCCTCGAGCACGTCCGCCGCGTGCTGCGTCATCAGGAACTCGCGGATCTGCGGCTTCGCTTCCTCGAAGCTGAGCGTCGTGGCCGGCTTCTTGTCCTCGACGAGGATCAGGTGATATCCGAACTTCGTCTGGATGATGCCGCTGATCACTCCTTTTTTTAGGTGGAACGCGGCCTCGTCGAACGTCGGCTCGAACACGCCTGGCGGGTTCCATCCGAGGTCGCCGCCGCTCGCCGCGGAGCCATCCTCGGAGTACTTCTTCGCCGCCTCGGCGAAATGCAGCACGGTGAGGCGATGGACGGTGTCAGGGTCGGTGCCGGCGGGGAAGACGTTCTGCGTGTGCAGCTCGGCCGCGATCGCCTGGATCTTCTCCTGCGCCTCGGCCGGCGTTTTGCGGTTCGGGCCGGCGTCGCTCGGCGCGATGATGATGTGCCGCACCTTCGCCTTCTCCGGGACCGCGAAGTCGGCCGCGTGCTCGTCGTAGAACTTCTTCATCTCTTCATCGGTGATGATCGGCTGGGCGACGACGTCGCGGACGTAGCGATCGAAAAGCGTGGCCTCGGCGGATGCCTGCATATCCGCTTTCACGTCCGGCTTCTGATCGAAGGCGTGCTTGATCGCTTCCTGCACCATCAGGCGCTTGCGGATGTAGTTGTTGAGAAACGCGATTTTTCCGCCGCTGTCTTCGTACTGCTGGCGCATCTTCGTGCCGAGGCGGTCGTAGAGATAGTTGAGCTGCTCAGCCGTGATGGTCTGGCCGTTCACGATGGCCACCGGCTGCTGGGACGGGCTGGCGGCCGGGGCCGGCGTGCTCTGCGCGAACAGCGGCAGCGCTGCCAGTGCGGCGATCGCCGCGAAAAGCTGCTTCATCGAAAGTCCTCCAAACGTGAGGTGTGACGAATCGAGGCGCGCAAGGTATTGCACGCAAACGGGCGGAGCAACGCCGCCGTCCGCAGCGCCATTCCGAAACGGCATCGTTCTTGAGACGAACGGACGAGGAGGAACAGACCATGGGAACGATCGATCAACCCAAGCCCACCCAGCCCGGCTCGCCAGTCCCCGACCAGCAGCCGATCCCCGGCATCCCCGAAAGCCGCCTCAACTCCACGTCATCGACGAGACCGAATCCGCAGACGCCGGAGATCGTGAAGGAGGAGAATCCGGAAGGGGAGGAGGGGCGGAGGGGGCGTTAGCGTTCAGCGGTTCCTCGTTGCGCGCGTTTGGCGTTGGCGCGCGCGAGGAACACTCCACGAATCGTAGACACAGCTCTTCCCCGCACTCTGTGGAAATCGCATTTGTTGCGTCACAGGGCGGCCCCCGGCACTCTACAAGTTGTGGAAATCACTGCGGACCAATCTGCGGATGACGTGGGGGGCGGGAGCGAGCACAATCCGCCGATCAGTTCATGTCGGTAGCCCAACTCGACGTCACGCTCGATCGGCCTTTGCCTCAGAATCCTGACGCGGAGCGCGCGGTCCTCGGTTCGATCCTCACGAACGCCAACGCGTTCTATCGCGTCGTCGGCATCATCAATACTGAAGATTTTTTCAAGGACGCGCACCGGACGATCTTCGCCACGATCCGTCATCTCGCGGAAGAGAGCCGCGAGATCGACACGCTCACCGTCAAGGAAGAGCTGGCGCGCAACGGCCTCCTCGAGCAGGTCGGCGGACACGCGTACGTCTCCGCGCTGATGGACGGCATTCCCGACGTCGCCAACGTGGAGCGCTACGCAAAAATTATCAAGGAGAAATCGACCCTCCGCCGCCTGATCGTGATGGGCAACAGCGTCATGCGCGCCGCCCTCGACGTGCCGAGCGAACCGGGCGAAGTGCTCAACATCGCCGAGAAGTCGCTCTACGAAATCGCCGAAGGAAGCATCGACAAAGGCTTCGTCAGCCTCGATCGCATCACACGCCAGAACATGACGGCGATCGAGCAGCTCAACAGCGCCGGGAAGCTGCTGACCGGCATCCCCACCGGCTACGACCGGTTCAACGAGTTCACGTCGGGGTTTCAGCCGCAGGATCTCGTGATCATCGCGGCGAGACCGTCGATGGGGAAGACTAGTTTCATGATGAACATCGCCGAGTCGATCGCGCTGCCAGGGAAAGACGGCGGACCGCGCAATGGCGGGCAGCGGCTCTACTCGGTCGGCGTCTTCTCGCTCGAAATGTCGAAAGAGCAGATCGGGCTGCGCATCCTTTCGTCGGAGTCGGGGGTGCCGAACCATCTCGTGCGCGCGGGCATGCTGAGCGAGCGGAACTGGCGCGATCTCGCGGACGCGTCGGCACGGCTGTCGAAGGCGAAGATCTTCATCGACGACACGCCGGGCATCGATCCGATGGAGATGCGGGCGAAGGCGCGGCGGCTGAAGATGGAGGTCGGGCTCGACATGGTCATGGTCGACTACCTCCAGCTGATGTCGATCAAGGGAAAAATCGAGTCGCGGCAGCAGGAAATCTCGCAGATCTCGCGCGGACTGAAGGCCATCGCAAAAGAGCTCAACGTCCCATTGATCTCGCTCTCGCAGCTCTCGCGCCGTCCCGAGCAGCGCACCGGCGACCATCGCCCGCAGCTCTCCGACCTCCGCGAATCGGGATCGATCGAGCAGGACGCCGATCTCGTCGCGTTCATCTATCGCGATGAGGTCTACAACAAGGACAGCGAGGAAAAAGGGATCGCCGAGATCATCATTGCCAAGCAGCGCAACGGCCCGATCGGCGACTTCAAGCTCGTGTTCCGCAACGACATCACGAAGTTCTTCAACTACGAGCCACAGCCCGACTTCATGCCGGAATGACCTCGGTGATCGCGCCTCTCGCCCTCCTCCTCGTCACCATCCTCGGCGCGCCGAACGTGACGGTGCTCGCGCCCGCGGGCTCGGTCAACGAGGGCGCTGTCGCGGTCTCGCCGGTCAACCCGCGCATCTGCGTCGCGGCGGGCATTCACTTCCGCACGTCCGGACTGACCGTCGAGACGTTCCACACGGCGGACGCCGGCGCGACGTGGATCGCGAATGGCGCAGTGCCGGTCGTCGGCGCGTTCACGCGGCAATGGGATCCGGTGCTGGTGTTCGACCGGAGCGGCGCGGCGTACCTGACGACGGTCGGCGCGACGGCGGACGACCACCTCTGGACCATCCTCGTTTATCGCTCGACCGACGGCGGCGCGACGTGGAGCGGCGTCGATGCGGCGAAGAACACCGCCGGAAGAACGGACAAGCCGTGGCTGGCCATCGACACGAGCGGCGGAGCGTTCGACGGCTCGCTGTACGCGACCTGGTTCACCTTCGGCAACGCAGGGCACAACGGCATGCACCTCGCCCGGTCGCGCGATCACGGCGCGACGTGGAGCGAAGCGAGCACCATCGCCTCATCCGGCTGGCCGTTCATCGCCACCGGCACCGACGGCTCCGTTTACGCGAGCTATTACGACGCAGGCACGAACCACATCGCCGCGAGCCGCTCCGACGACGGCGGCGTCACATTCGGCGCGCCGTTCACGATCGCGCCGGAGCGGACCTTCCCCGCCGGCACGATCGCGTACGGCACCTCCGCGCATCAGATGGCCGCGGGCGGCGGCAATCTGTACGTGGCGTATCCGTGCGATTCGGATGACGCGGGCCATCCGCCGAGCTCCGTCTGCTTCACCCGTTCGCTCGATCGCGGCGCAAGCTGGTCGACACCGCTGCGGCTCTCTCTGCCGACGCAGGAGTCGGGACTGCCGTCGATCGCCGTCGACAAGACGAACAGCGAAGTGCTGTTGTCGTGGATCGGCCGCGACGCGAGCAGCGACAGCGGCGTGTTGTGGACCACGCGCTCGCGCGACGCCGGCGCGACATTCGAGGATCCGCATCCCGTCAGCGACAACTTCCCCGCGCACTTCCCGGCGGGCGATTACAACCAGAGCGCGTCGTTTGCCGCGCTGCGCCTGGCCATGTTCTCCGACACCGACGGCCACCTCTCCGTCGCGCGGCTCTCGTGGGCCGGCGATCCGCCGCTGCCCGATCCGCCGGCGCAGCTGCCGCGGCGGCGGTCCGTGCGGCCGTGACGCCTCACGCCATCGCGCGCCTGATGCGCGCGGCGAGCATCTCCGCGTCGCGCTTGACCGCGACGTACTTCGCCGCCGTGTACTTCGCGTCGCCGCAGCGGACGATCACGTTGTAGACGGCGACGCCGTTCGTCGCGCCGCCGATCGACGTCGTGATGTCGCTGACGTCGCGCGGCGCGATCGTCTGCGGCGCGCCGATGCCGAGGAATGAGCGGTGGATGAAGAGCGCGTTGCGGTCGGCGCGGACGACGCTGTGGCCGAACATCCAGTCGAGGCCGATCAGCACGATCAGCAGGCCGATCGAGCCGAGGAAAATCGTGAACGGCAGCGGCGCGCCGAGGCGGAACATGACGGCGATCACGCTGAACCAGATGAGCGTGAAGATGATGAAGCCGAAGCGGCCGGCGGTTGGCGCGCCGATGCGGAACTCCTCGCCGCCACTCGGCATCGGCGTGATCGTGATGTGCGACTGCGGATCGGGCGTCCAGCGCGACGCATCGACTTCGGGCGCCGGCCACACCGGCTCTTCGAACGTCTTCGGCGAGCCGCTCGAGAACACCGGCAGGTCGAACGTCGCGGCGTAATCGATCCCCGTCAGCTGCGCCGTCGCCTCGAGCCGCCAGACGATGCTCGGCGACTGCCGCACCTCCGCATCGGCCGGTAACGCGAACGAGAACGGCACGCGCATCCCTTCGAAGCCGGGCGTCGCCAGCGCGACCGTCTGCGTCTCCTGCCAGAGCACCGTTTCGTTCGTGCTGCGGCCGGCGGAGACCCGTCGCACGCACGTCAGCCGCAGCGTGAAGCCGGCCGGCGGCGCGTCATGAATGCGCGTCTCCAGCTCGCCGTGGAACGTGCGGCCGGGGACGATCGGCAGCTGGTCGAGGTGGCAGACCGACGCGCCGAACTTCATCCGCTGCGCGCTCTTGTACAGCGTGCCGATCAACATCAGCACCCCGATGGCCGGAAAGAGAAACGGGACGATGACGATCGGCGTGTCGCGCACCTCGCGCCACGGAAACACGAACGCGATCGGAAGCGAGATGAGGTTCCAGATGATGGCGAAGACCCAGAAAAAACCGAGGCCGAGCGCGCCCTGATCGTTGACCGCGTTCGCCGCCCAGTCGCGGCGCCACATCCACGGCTGATCGGGATAGCGCTGCCGCAACTGGAAGCTGTTCGCCGCCGCGCCGGAGACCGCCATCGCGCCGAAGATCAGCGCGAGTCCGGCGACGACGAACACCGAGCCGGCGCCGACGCGCATCACGAGATCGCGTCCGGTGGAGCGCGGCGCGGAGAAAATCACCGCGATTCCTGCCGCGCAGAACGGCAGGGCAAAAAGGGTCGCGCAACCGACGCCAGCCCACCGGCCCTTCCCCATTCGCGCCATTGTCCTACACTGTTCTCATGCGCCGGCTCTCCATCCTTCTTGCATTCCTGCTGACGGCGAGCGCGAACGCGAACAT